>VOFF01000256.1_pt1 | contig 194770 bp, 275 predicted proteins | sample 5384061 | NCBI WGS metagenome assembly VOFF01 (sample SAMN12384725, study PRJNA508395) | human gut metagenome | isolation source: healthy gut E | host: Homo sapiens | reverse complement strand
GCTTTTAAACTAGATAAATCCATTTTGGCACCTCCTTATTTTATTCTATGCTTCTTCTACGTTAACGTATGGTGCAACCTTGCGAAGCGCGCCCTGTGTAGCTGCGTTGTTTGGTAACTCTACAGTCTTGTGTAACTTAGTTAATCCAAGAGCTTCGATTGTCTTCTTGTTCTTCGGAACAGCACCGAGACTTAGTCGCTCCTCCTTAACCTAAGATTTCTTCTACAGATTTACCGCGAAGTCTTGCAACTTCTTCCGGGCTTCTTAACTGAGAAAGTGCCCGATAGTAGCAAGTACAACGTTCTGCTTATTATTTGATCCTAATGATTTTGTACGGATATTTGTGATACCTGCAAGCTCACATACGGAACGAGCCGGACACCTGCGATGATACCAGTACCTTCAGGAGACTTCTTTAATAATACGGAAGCACCTGTGTATTTTCCTGTTACATCATGTGTAATAGAGTTATTCTCGTCTAATTTAACACTGATGAGGCTCTTAATTGCATCTTCTTTTCCTTTGCGGATTGCTTCAGGAATTTCAGCAGCCTTTCCAAGACCTGCACCAACATGACCATTCTTGTCACCAACAACAACGAGAGCTGTGAAGCGCATGTTACGTCCACCCTTAACGACCTTTGTTACACGCTTGATGTCAACAACCTGGTCAACTAATTCTAATTGACTCGCATCAATGATTTCACGTTTCATGTTTGTCTCCTCCTAAAACTCTAAACCAGCTTCTCTTGCTGCTTCAGCTAATGCCTTTACCTTGCCTGCGTAAATAAAACCGCCTCGATCGAAGACAACTGTGGTAATACCCTTATCTAATGCTTTCTTTGCAATAACAGTACCAAGTTTTGCTGCTGCATCAACGTTATTAGTCTTCTCAAGCTCTGCCTTTAAATCTTTATCCAGAGTTGAAGCAGAAACAAGTGTATTTCCAACTGTATCATCAATAATCTGAGCATACATATGATTATTACTTCTGAACACAGCTAAACGAGGACGCTCTGCTGTACCTGCAAGATGACGACGCATTCTTCTATGTTTATTTTCACGAACTTCTGTTCTTGACTTTTTACTAACCATTTTTCGTCCACTCCTTTAATTATTTCTTACCGGTCTTACCAACTTTGCGTCTGATCACTTCATCAGCATACTTGATGCCCTTGCCCTTGTAAGGTTCAGGACGTCTCTTATCTCTGATTTCAGCAGCAAACTGGCCAACTTTTTCTTTGTCAATACCTTTAACTATAATCTTGTTATCTTCAACAACTGCCTCAAGTCCTTCCGGATCTTCCATCTCAACCGGATGAGAATATCCAAGGTGAAGTGTTAACTTCTTTCCGGACTTCTGTGCTCTATAACCTACACCGTTTACCTCAAGGGTCTTGGTGTAACCATCAGTTACACCAACAACCATGTTGTTTATCAGTGTTCTTGTTAATCCGTGTAAGGATTTCATTTTCTTTAAATCGTTTGGTCTTGTAACTACGACTTCAGAGCCCTCAACCTTAATATCCATCTCTGATGGAAGAGTTCTCTCCAAAGTACCCTTTGGACCTTTTACAGTCACATGATTATTTTCTGCGATCTCAACTGTTACTCCAGCTGGAATTGCGATTGGCATTCTTCCTATACGTGACATGCCCGTACCTCCTGTATTTATTGGATGTTAATAGTTTCTATCTGGTTTTGACTACCATACAAATGCTAATACTTCGCCACCAACCTGAAGCTTTCTTGCTTCCTTGTCGGTAACGATTCCCTGGTTCGTAGAAAGGATTGCGATTCCTAATCCGCCAAGAACTCTCGGGATTTCATCCTTGCCAGCGTATACACGTAAACCTGGCTTGGAAATTCTCTTAATTCCTGTAATGATCTTCTCATTCTTATCAGCGCCATACTTCAATGTGACACGGATTGTCTTGAAGTTACCATCCTCGATGATGTCATACTTCTCGATGAAACCTTCATCAACAAGGATGCCAGCGATAGCAACTTTGATCTTAGAAGCTGGAATATCTACTGTATCATGTTTTGCAGTATTTGCATTACGGATTCTTGTAAGCATATCTGCAATTGGATCACTTGTCATCATCATGACATTTTTCCTCCTTTTGGACTACAACTTTTCTCTTAAAGGTTTACCAGGATGCCTTCTTAACGCCTGGAATCTGACCTTTATATGCTAACTCACGGAAACATACTCTGCAGATTCCGTATTTTCTTAAAACTGAATGTGGACGTCCACAAATTCTGCAACGTGTATAATCTCTGGTAGAGAACTTTGGTTTACGCTGCTGTTTTACTTTCATACTTGTCTTAGCCATTAAAAATTCCCTCCTACTTATTTGGCGAATGGCATATTGAACAGAGTTAATAACTCACGTGCCTCTTCATCTGTCTTTGCAGTTGTAACGAAGATGATATCCATACCACGAACCTTATCTACCTTATCGTACTCGATCTCTGGGAAGATAATCTGCTCTTTGATACCAAGTGCGTAGTTTCCACGACCATCAAATGCGTTCGGATTAACGCCACGGAAGTCACGTACACGAGGTAATGCTAAGTTGATCAGACGATCAGCGAACTCATACATCTTCTCGCCACGTAAGGTAACCTTACATCCGATTGGCATGTTCTTCTGATCTTGAAGTTTGCGATCGCATTTTTAGCCTTTGTTGTAACAGCCTTCTGACCGGTAATAGCCTCCATGTCCTTTACAGCTGCCTCAAGAAGCTTTGCGTTCTCCTTAGCCTCACCAACACCCATGTTAACTACGATCTTGTCAAGCTTTGGAACCTCCATTGTATTCTTGTATCCGAACTTTTTTGATCATTGCGTCTTTGATCTCATTTTCGTACTGCTCTTTAAGTCTACTCAATGTTTTGTCCTCCTCTCTTCAATTAATCGATAACATCGCCTGTTGATTTCGCATAACGTACTTTCTTGTCTCCGTCCATCTTGAAACCTACACGGGTAGCTTTTCCTTTGTGAAGGAACATTACGTTAGATGCATCAATAGGTCCTTCCTGATGAAGGATTCCGCCCTGCTGGTTTGCCATGCTTGGCTTTGCATGCTTGGTAACCATGTTAACGCCTTCAACGAGGAGTGTGTTGTCTTTTTTTTATTTACGGCAATAACCTTGCCCTCTTTGTCTTTATCTCTGCCAGCGATAACTTTTACCATATCGCCTTTTTTGATCTTCATACTTGCCATCTTCGTTCCTCCTATAATACTTCTGGAGCCAGAGATACAATTTTCATGAACTGTTTCTCACGAAGCTCACGAGCTACTGGTCCAAAGATACGAGTTCCTCTGGGAGTCTTGTCATCTTTGATGATAACTGCTGCGTTCTCATCAAATTTGATGTAGGAACCATCTTTACGGCGGGCACCCTTCACAGAACGAACAACTACAGCTTTTACAACATCGCCCTTTTTCACAACACCGCCTGGTGTTGCATCTTTAACAGTAGCAACGATCACATCGCCGATGTTCGCATATCTTCTGGTAGATCCACCCATTACGCGGATAACAAGTAACTCTTTTGCGCCAGTATTGTCCGCAACTTTGAGTCTGCTTTCCTGCTGTACCATGCTTGTAGCCTCCTTTTTATTATTTTGCTCTTTCCATGATTTCTACAAGTCTCCATCTCTTATCTTTAGATAATGGTCTTGTTTCCATAACTCTGACGGTATCGCCGATCTTAGCATCGTTGTTCTCGTCATGAGCCTTTAACTTATAAGTCTTTTTAACGATCTTGTTGTACAGTGGATGTCTCTCGTTGTTCTTTACAGCTACAACGATTGTCTTATCCATCTTATCGCTTACAACAACACCTACACGTGTTTTTCTAAGATTTCTTTCTTCCACGACCGAAGTCTCCTTTCTGAGAATTGGATTTATTCAGCAACGCTAGCTTTCTCGGTGATAACAGTCTGAATTCTAGCAATATTCTTGCGAACTTCTTTAATTCTGGCTGTATTATCTAACTGATTGGTTGCATTCTGGAATCTCAAATTGAAAAGTTCCTTTTTTTGCATCAACTAACTGTGACTGTAAATCTGCAACAGTAAGTGACTTTAATTCTTCTAAATATGCACTAGTTTTCATTTGACTCACCGCCTTCTAAATCTGCACGTGAAACTACTTTACATTTGCAAGGTAATTTATGTGTAGCAAGACGTAACGCTTCTTTCGCAACGTCTTCCGGAACACCGGAGATTTCAAATAATACACGACCTGGTTTCACAACAGCTACCCAATACTCCAGGGAGCCTTTTCCTTTACCCATACGAACACCCATAGGCTTCTGCGTTACAGGCTTCTCCGGGAAAATCTTGATCCAGACTTTACCACCACGCTTGATATATCTTGTCATAGCAACACGGGCTGCCTCGATCTGATTTGCCTTAATCCAGCAAGGCTCTAATGATACGATACCATACTCACCGTATGTGATCTTGTTTCCTCTGGTTGCTTTACCAGCCATGGAACCACGGAACTGTTTACGATGTTTTACTCTCTTTGGCATTAACATAATTACTGAGCTCCTCCTTCCTTATTAGCCTTTGTAGGAAGCACTTCGCCACGGTAGATCCGTACCTTAACGCCGACCTTACCATAAGTAGTGTCTGCCTCAGCGAATCCATAATCGATATCTGCACGAAGTGTCTGAAGCGGAATCGTTCCTTCAGAGTAGAACTCTGTACGGGCCATATCAGCTCCACCAAGACGTCCTGAACAGGAAGTCTTAATTCCCTTTGCGCCAGCCTTCATGGTTCTGCCCATGCAGGACTTCATTGCTCTACGGAAAGAAACACGGTTCTCTAACTGTAATGCAATGTTCTCAGCTACTAACTGAGCGTCACGGTCCGGTCTCTTTACTTCTTTGATATCTACAACTAACTTCTTATCTGTAAGTTTCTGAACTTCTGCCTTGATCTTTTCGATCTCAGCGCCGCCCTTACCAATTACAACACCTGGCTTAGCTGTGTAAATGATAACCTTCACACGATCTGATGCTCTTTCGATCTCGATCTTAGAAACGCCAGCTGCATATAACTTTTTCTTAAGAAATGTTCTGATATTGTAATCTTCCACTAAGTAATCTGCGAAATCTCCTTCAGCATACCATTTAGAATCCCAATCTTTGATAACGCCGACTCTTAAGCCATGAGGATTAACTTTCTGTCCCATGATTGCCTCCTATCTTTCATCGAGCACGATTGTAATGTGGCTCATTCTCTTTTCGATTCTATAAGCTCTACCCTGTGCACGAGGATGAATTCTCTTCATTGTTGGTCCCTTATTTGCGTAGCACTCTGCTACATAAAGGTTTTCTGCCTTCATTCCGTTATTGTTCTCAGCGTTAGCGATTGCTGACTTTAATAACTTCTCTACAACGCTTGAAGCGTATCTTGGGTTGTAGGATACGATTGCAAGTGCAGTCGCAACATCCTTACCACGAATTGCATCTAATACGAAGCAAGCCTTCTGTACTGACACTCTAGCATAAGATAACTTAGCTGAAGGTCTTGTGTCCTTTACTTCGTTTCTCTCTCTCTTGATCTGGGATCTATGTCCTTTTGCCATGGATGAAACCTCCTTCCACTAAATATTATTTTATCTCACGCCTGATTTCTTTTCGTCTTTTCCATGTCCTCTGTAAGTTCTTGTGCAACGAACTCACCGAGCTTATGTCCAACCATATCCTCTGTCACATATACCGGTACATGCTTTCTTCCGTCATGAACAGCGATTGTGTGACCTACGAACTGTGGGAAGATGGTAGAACGGCGTGACCATGTCTTAATTACAGACTTGTCTCCGGAAGCGTTCATAGCATCTACTTTTTTGAGTAAGCTCTCATCAGCAAATGGTCCCTTTTTTTTTAAGTGAACGTGCCATTTCATAAACCTCCTAATTATTTGATAGCTCTACCGTCTCTTCTTCTTACGATAAGCTTGTTAGACTGCTTGTTCTTCTTTCTGGTCTTTAAACCAAGTGCAGGCTTGCCCCATGGAGTACATGGATTCCTGGACGACCTACCGGAGCCTTACCTTCACCACCACCGTGTGGATGGTCATTAGGGTTCATAACAGAACCACGAACTGTTGGGCGGATACCCATGTGACGCTTACGTCCAGCCTTACCAATATTTACGAGGTTGTGGTCACCGTTTCCGATAACACCGATTGTTGCTCTACACTGAATTGGAACCATTCTCATCTCGCCTGAAGGAAGACGAAGTGTTGCATACTTTCCTTCCTTAGCCATCAGCTGTGCGCTGAGTCCGGCAGAACGTACTAACTGTCCGCCCTTACCTGGCAGTAACTCGATGTTATGAATCTGTGTACCAACCGGAATATTCTCAAGTGGTAAACAGTTTCCAACTCTTACCTCTGCTTCTGGTCCGTTCATAACCTTCATACCGTCGGTTAATCCTGCAGGAGCAAGGATATATGCTTTCTCACCATCTGCATAGCAGATCAGTGCGATGTTTGCTGTTCTGTTCGGATCGTACTCAATACCAACAACCTTTGCCGGAATTCCGTCTTTGCTGTTTCTCTTGAAGTCGATGACTCTGTATTTTCTTCTGGAACCACCGCCGTGATGTCTGACGGTGATCTTTCCCTGATTGTTACGACCGGCGTTCTTCTTTAAAGAAGTAGTGAGCGCCTTCTCCGGTGTTGTCTTTGTGATCTCGGAGAAATCGGAGCCAGTCATATTTCTTCTGGAAGGTGTATATGGGTTGTATGTCTTAATTCCCATTGTTTTTCTCCTTTCGATGTTTTCATTATCGTGTCATCTCTGACACATAGCCTGTAATGCTTCTCTGAAGCATTACCTACGCACTTGCTTGCGAAGCAACTCTTATGCAAGTGCTCCTTGTAGAATTATAAACCAGCGAAGATCTCGATATCTTTGCTGTCCTCTGTTAACTGAACGATTGCTTTCTTTGTCTTAGCAGTCTTTCCTGTTACCATTCCACGTCTTCTGTTCTTGCCTTCACAATTCATTGTGTTGACCTTTGGCAACCTTTGTTCCCTCGAACATTCTCTCTACGGCTTCCTTTGATCATAGTTTTATTTGCATCCGGATGAACAAGAAATGTATATTTCTTCTCAGCCATTGCATTCATACTCTTCTCAGTTACTACTGGTTTGAGGATTACATCATAATACTGTACGTTTGCCATTATGCATACACCTCCTCGATTGTTGCAAGAGCAGCCTTTGTAACAACTACCTTGTCATACTTTAATGCATCAAATACATTCAGCTCGTTTGTCTGAGCAGTCTTAACAGTTGGAATATTTGCTGCAGATGCGATCACGTTTGTGTCCATGTCGTTTAATACAACAAGTGCCTTCTCAACTTTCAGATTGTCCATAACCTGTACGAACTTCTTTGTCTTAATTTCATCTAATTTCAGCTCATCAACAACTACGAACTTGTTCTCTGCTACCTTAGAAGTCAGAACAGACTTTACTGCAGCTCTCTTCTCTTTCTTGTTGAGCTTGAAAGAATAATCTCTTGGTACCGGAGCGAATACAACTCCGCCGCCTGTCCACTGTGGAGAACGTGTAGATCCCTGTCTTGCATGACCGGTTCCCTTCTGTCTCCATGGTTTTCTTCCGCCACCGCGAACTTCAGAACGTGTCTTAGCCTTCTGTGTTCCCTGACGATTATTTGCAAGCTGCTGAAGCACAGCCATATGAACTAAATGCTCATTAATTTCTACGCCGAAAATGGAATCGTTTAATTCGATAGAATCAACTTCTTTACCTTCCATATTATAAACAGCTACTTTAGCCATCGTTTAGTTCCTCCTTTCTTACTTTGCACTATTTACCAGACTTTGTGGTCTCTTTTTTGTTACTGTGATGAGAGCTTTCTTTGCTCCTGGGACAGCACCCTTGATCAGCAGTAAGTTGTTCTCTGCGTCAACTCTTACAACTTCAAGGTTCTGTGTAGTAACCTGTACGCTTCCCATGTGTCCCGGCATTCCTTTTCCCTTGAATACACGGCTCGGTGAGGAACACGCACCGTTGGAACCCTGATGACGATGGAACTTGGAACCGTGAGCCATCGGTCCTCTGTGCTGACCTAATCTCTTAATAGCACCCTGGAAACCTTTACCTTTTGAAATAGCAGTAACATCAACCTTGTCACCTTCTGCGAAGATGTCAGCTTTGATTTCATCTGCTAACTTATACTCGTCTGCGTTCTCAAACTTGAACTCGCGAACGAATCTCTTACCAGATACACCAGCTTTAGCGAAGTGACCCATCTGAGCCTTGTTTACGCCATGTCTGTTGCGAATTTCTTTCTTTCCGTTGGCATCCTTGTTGACAGCCTTTTCTTTCTTGTCAGCAAATGCAACCTGCACTGCACTGTATCCATCGTTCTCTACTGTCTTGATCTGAGTAACAACACAAGGGACCAGCCTGTAATACAGTAACCGGTACTAAAACACCGTCTGCATTGAAGATCTGAGTCATTCCGACTTTTGTTGCCAAAATCGCTTTCTTCATACTTTTACCTCCTGTTTTCTCTACAGCGGAACGCCTCTTGCCCACCTGCTGATCTGCAGTGGAGTAGCGGAACCGTTCATCCTAGAGCAGCCATATCTATATGAAATAACTAATCAGGACTTACGAAATAATTTGTCGAAACAGTTATTATTTCTGTTTCATTTTAATATCGATGTAAACACCTGCCGGCATCTCAAGGCGGGATAATGCATCAACCGTCTTCTGCGTCGGTGTAACGATATCGATCAGTCTCTTATGAGTTCTCTGCTCGAACTGCTCGCGGGAATCTTTGTACTTGTGAGTAGCTCTTAAGATTGTAACTACTTCCTTCTTTGTAGGAAGAGGTACCGGTCCGCTCACCTGTGATCCGTTCTTCTTTACAGTTTCGATGATTTTCTTTGCTGATGAATCAACTAATTCGTGATCATAAGCCTTCAGAGTGATTCTCATTACTTGACTTGCCATAAAAAAAGTCGCCTCCTTTTCGCACTTTGTAAATAGTACGACAAGCGGTGACTGTACACTTCTCCGTGTGTGTCCTGCGGTACATCTCCGATGTATCGCCCCATTGTTAGGCGATTCGCATTTTTTTTCACACGTTGTTTCTATCTTTGATAGACCATATTGTTTGTACAGTGACTTGTCGCCAGTTTCCTAACTTGACATTCGCTCCACGGAAAACCTGCTAATTTATAAGCAGCAACCTCGCGCTTCACAGCTATCATGCCACAGCAATTGATATTATACATGGTCTTATTCAAAAAAGCAAGAACTTTTTTATTATTTTTTCTTTTACGTTTTTCGCCCCCAAAATTTAAGGATTGATTATTTTTTCTATTTTTCATATAATGTTACTGTTTTATACAGATGGAAATCAGGAGGATATGATATATGTGGTTAGCAGATCAATGGAATGACTATGAAGTGATCGATTGTTCAAAAAAGGAGAAAAGCTCGAGCGCTGGGGAGATTATCTTCTCGTCCGCCCAGATCCCCAGGTAATCTGGGATACTCCGAAAAAGAGAAACAGGATGGCGCAAAATGAACGGCCACTACCACCGCAGTTCCAAAGGAGGTGGAGAATGGGAATTTTTCCAGCTTCCAAAAGAATGGACCATTCAATATTCCCTGCCTATTAATAAAGAAGTTAACATTTCATTTAAAACCTTTCAGTTTTAAACATACCGGATTATTTCCGGAACAGGCTGCCAACTGGAACTGGTTTTCCCAGCTCATTGCAGACGCCGTTTCCAAAGGACGCCAGGTTAAGGTTCTTAATCTTTTCGCCTATACCGGTGGGGCAACACTTGCGGCCGCTGCGGCAGGTGCAAGCGTAACCCATGTAGATGCATCCAAAGGCATGGTCACCTGGGCAAAAGAAAATGCAATTTCTTCCGGTCTGAAAGATGCCCCGATCCGGTGGCTGGTCGATGACTGTGTCAAATTTGTAGAGCGGGAAATCCGTCGTGGGAACCATTATGATGCCATTATCATGGACCCGCCGTCTTACGGTCGCGGACCAAAAGGGGAAATCTGGAAAATAGAAGAGAGCGTTTATCCGCTCATCCAGCTCTGCAGCCAGATTTTAACGGACAATCCGCTCTTCTTCCTGATCAACTCATATACGACCGGTCTGCAGCCGGCAGTTCTTTCCTATATGATAAGCACGGTGCTTGGCACCGCCAATGGTACAGTCACCGCCAGCGAGATCGGTCTTCCGGTTTCCTCCAACGGACTGGTTCTTCCATGTGGTGCCAGTGGGCGCTACGAAGCTACCGGGATTTAACCAATCCCTTTTCTTTTCCACTTTCCGCTCTTCCAGCGAAGGTACATACCAACGGCACGGACGCATTCATCACCAGTCATACCGATGTATGCGCCCACGGCCAGAAGGCCCAGACGGATTCCAAACAGATACGTTCCCCCAACTGAACACAAAATCATAAAGCAGGCACCCATCACTACCGGGAATACGGCATCCCCACTTGTCTTTAATGCCTGTCCGTACACCAGATTGGTTACACGGCCTATCTCAAGTACGATGTCAATTGCCAGAAGTTTACCGACAAGCGACACCATCTGCGGATCTTTGGAAAACAGCTGCATAATCCAGCCGGAACAAAGCGTAAACACCGTCTCCAGAATAACTGCAACAATCACTCCGATCACCGCTGCTTTTTTTTCGTTCCACGGTCACACGCATCATACTCTTTCGCACCGATATGCCATCCCGTCATAATTGCATTTGCCTGTGCAAGTGCCGCACCTACACAATAGGAAAAATTTGTGATCTGCATTGTGTAGGAACGCGCTGTCACATTAAGCCCCTGCGCATCCATCTGATTCAGGAAACGGATCACCAGTGTCATGGAAACGTTATAGATCGCGGTCTCACATGCAGATGGAAGCCCGATACGGATGATCTGTCCCATCACTGCCCGGTTGCTCTCTCTCTCCGGATGCTGTTTTGCTTTCACCAAAACAGCACCAAGCAGTACAACAATCACCAGATTGATGATGCGTGAGATCACCGTAGCGGTAGCAACACCCGCCACCCCTTTGTGCAGTACAAACAGGAAAAATGCATTCAGGCAAAAAATTAATAACATTACCGATAATTGATGCATACAACGGTTCTTTCGAAAACCCAAACGCTCGAAGATAACTCGAACAGATCGGAATCAGTGCATTTAAAATACAAAATCCGCCCACGATCTGCAGATAAGTTTTCGCCGGCTGCATCAGTGCATCTGCCACACCGACCCCAGAGAGAATGGTCCCTGCACCGAGTGATAAGAACAGAGACATTATTACGCCAAGCACTGCATTAAATGCCAGTCCAAGCTGTCTGGCCTGATATGCCACCCCCGGTCTGCCTGCCCCGATATTCTGCGTCATGACGGCCACCATTCCGGAGGAAATCACAGAAAACATAATAATAAAAATCCCTATATATGTATTCGCAGTTCCCACCGCCCCTACCGCCTGATCATTTACAGACGAAAGCATCAGGGTATCAACCATTCCCGAAAGCATATACAAAAAGTGTTTCCAGACAAATGGGAATAAAAAGCTGCGTTAAATTTTTTCTCCTCTGTTCCATTTATGGTATCTCCTTTCTTTCGTATTCATTTTATGCCCTTTTTTCAAAAAATGCTTGCATTTTATCGCCTTATAATTGCATTATTTCTACTTTTCCATTATAATTTAGGAAACTGACAGAAGGAGGGACTTCATGTATCCGGAACTCAAGGAAAACCGTCCGCACGGCACAGACAATTACCCCTATACACAATATCACATGCACAATATTTTCCATGCTTTTCAGATTCCCGTACACTGGCACGATGAGCTTGAAGTTATTTACACGAAAAAAGATGACCTTTAAACCTCCTGATTGACGGGAAAGAATATACTGCTGAGGACGGTTCGGTCTATTTTGTTGCTCCGGGGCAGCTTCATCTGATGGGATCGGCAGCCGGGGATGTCGACTACTACACCCTCCTGTTTCCTCTCGAATTTATTTCGTTTCAGTCGGATGATTCTTTGGAACGGGAACTTTTCTTTCCCCTGCGGAACCACACCCTCTCCTTTCCCTGTAAACTTCCAGAGGATGACGACACAGCAGCAAAGGCATCCGTTCTGCTTGATCAGATCATCAACGCCAACTCTGACGGTATTGCTGCGAACCAAAAAAAAACGGATACCAAAACCAGCTTGGCACCCGCATTCTTCTCCTGAAACTTGTGCTTCTTATGGCAGAACAGGATCTGTTTTATCCCAGCCATACCAAAAGCACCAGCAGTCTCCAGAAAGAGTTGTTATCTTATATTCAGCAAAATTACTGTTTTCGCATTTCTCTGCACGATCTCGCCGGACATTTCCATATGTCCGAAAAATATATCTCCCGGTATTTCCGGGAACATTTCCAGCTTACGCTCTCGCAGTATATCACGTACCTGCGGTTATCCCACGCAAAGCATCTGCTGGAAACCACAAGTCTCTCCATCACAGAGACAGCACTGCAGAGCGGCTTTCCAAACGTAAGCTATTTTATCCGGACATTTAAAAAATACTTTTCATGTCCCACCGCTGCAATACCGCAATTCAATCCGCTAGAGGATACGCTTCTTTCGCAGAAGAAGCAGGATAATCACACAAATGATCACCATAATTCCGATGATAATAGCAAATCCGTGCGCAGTATTGGCAAACGGGACCCAGTGCTCGTTGACATTCATACCGTAAATTCCGGAAATAACCGTAGGAATCGCCATAACCAGCGTGATGACTGTCAGCGATTTCATGATGGAATTCATCCGATTATCGATGACCGATGACAACAATTCTCTGGTACCGTTTATAATGTCACGGTAAATACTTGTCATCTCAATTGCCTGCTGGTTCTCTACGATTACATCCCCGAGCAGTTCCTTATCCTCCGGATACTGCTCCAGCCGCTTGTATCTTGTCAGCCGGTCAAGCACTACTCCGTTGGCACGAAGGGATGTCGCAAAGTAGACCAGTGTCGATTCCAGTTCATGCAGCGCAATCAGATCCACTTCCTCCGTATCATCCCCGACACGTTCCTCGATCTCCGTACGCATCTTGTCGATGATACGAAGATCACTCTGATAAAGCACCGCAATCCGGTACAGGATCTGATAGACAAAACGAAGCTTTTTTTTCGTGCTGAATTCCCGGACACGGTTATTCAAAAACGCCTGAAGAACCGGTGTATCCTCCGTACAGACTGTAACGATCTCACCCGATGTAATCAGAATACCAAGCGGTATGGTCGTATACGATTCTTTTTCATGACGGATCTCGATCGACGGGATATCGACCAGAATGAGTGTATAACCATCCTGTAGTTCGATACGGGAACTCTCCTCTTCATCGAGTGCGGCCAGCACATCTTCAACATCCATATCCAGAGCATCCGCGACCATCTGTCCCTCCGCGACACTGGGGTTTACCATCTGCACCCATACGCCATCCTGAATTGTCGGTTCTTCATGAATCTTTCGGTCATCTGTTCTGTAATATTTAACCACCGGATTCCCCTCCTTTCGTATCGTCTGTACGGAATTATTTACTGTAATGTATTATAGCACTCTGTATAACTTTCCTACCAGACTTTTATTGCGAATCATGGAAAGATTATTCAAAAACAGCACATCATTCACTTTCTTGTCCTGTGCAAGTTTACTGATACTTCCTGTCCAATAACGGTAATCCACGACATACACCGTCTGATAATGATCAACCAGAAATGGAATAAATGCATTTCCGAACGATTCTTTTACAACAATGCAGGAACTTCCATCCGACAGATCCTTGTTCTCAATTTCCGTGTATGGATTATCACTTGCAATAAACGTACTGTATTTCAGTCCCGCATTGTAATTCGAAACATCATAAATTACCGGCCAGTCATATTTTTTGCCATCCGATGCCGTCACATGGCATATGCTCTCAGCATTTGGGTAATATGCTGTCACAGTATCCGGATTCGCCTTCAGCTTTGCATCCGAAGTATCATTATAAAAAGATCCCAGAAATCCGTCAAAATCCTGTTTTTTACTATATGCATCCAGCGATTCCGGCGTAATCCCTTTTGCTTTACAGAATTCCGTATATGCGTAATAAGCACCAAGTGTCGTCCAATGATGATCCGTCCGAAAATATTCATACTCCGTCCGATGCTGCATAAGCACGTCATATACGTCCACGTTTTTTACATGTTTATCCATTTTTGCCTGGATCTTCTGCATGGCGTCATGCTGATCGGAAGACGAGATTTTGTCTTTCAGATTATCCGGAAATGTAATTCCCGAACTGAGGGGAATGACAAGATCATACACATCCGATTTTCCGGCCAGAGTATCCGCTACCTTATTTACACTTTTTGCATAATTGTCTGCTACTTTGTCCAGATATGTGTATAACTCATATGCTGTATCATCCACTGTCACAACGCTTTTGTAATCTTTTATTTTTTTTCCATCCGAAGTGATGGACGGATATTTTGTTTCCTCTTCCACTTCCTGCGTGACATCCTGTGTGGAATCCTGTGTGCTTTTCTGTGTTGTGGTCTCTGTTTCTGTCTTATCTATTCCTTCTTCCTGCCTGTTCCCGCAACCCGAAAACACCGTTACGGCAAGTATGGCAGCAAAGATTATTTTACTTACTCTCTTATAAACCATTTATCTTACCTCTTTTCCATTTTAAATTCTTCCGACCAGTTTATACAGATTCCGGTCTGAAATAAAATTTGTAATATTATAGAGAACGAGTACATCTGTAATCTTATGTTCTTTCATATATTCCTCTATATTTCCATTATAATACCGTAAGTCAATCATAGTAATCTGTCCATAGTTTTCTGTTGCAAACGGCACAAAGGTGTTTGCAAACGAATCCTTGATGACGAGCAGATTGCGATCCTGATGTCTGGCATGGTCTGATACAATCTGTACCGTTCCGTAATTATCTCCGAAAAAGTATTTATATTTATCCTTTTGACTCAGCTGCGCTGTATCGTAACAGCTGTCCGTCTGTTTCTTTTCATCAATTGTCAGACTGCAGTCACTTCCGTATGCCTTCTGCTTCGTATCTCCATACGTCCAGATACTGTCATATGCCGAATCCGCATCCAGTATTTTTGGAATACAGGCTTCCACGGAATTTTTTGGTTGCAACCTGTTTTTTTCAGATCAGCCAGCGGCGTGCTCTCCATCCCGGTACTGTCACACCATGTTTCATAGGCAAGGTAAGCGCCCTCACTCGTCCAGTGATGATCCGTTTTGTAATAGATATAATCCTCATTATGGGAAAGTAGTTTTTCCCTCACATCTGTCACACGACAGTCCTTCATCTGTTTTTCAATTTGGTCAATATACTTTGCCTGATCAAACAGCCGTGCATGTGCCGGAAGTTTATCCTCCATTACCAGCCCGGATGATGGAACAAGCAGAAAAAGATAACCGGTCCTTTTCTACATTTTCAGAAGCTTTTGCGAAAAAATCCTGCACCGCTTTTTACATTGCGGGCAATCTGTTTTTCATCCACATCTTCCGGTGTGATTTTTTCAAAATCATAGCCGTCTTTTCCCACATAAGCCCCTCCGATATCTGTGTCTTTGCAGACTTTCTGAATTCCGGTTTTTACCGTGATCCATCCATCGCGAAAACAGATCTGATCCCTGAGATAATTTTCAAGACCATCCTGAAATTTTCCACTCAATATATTGTCAACCGTCAGTCTGGGCGGTTCCGCCAGATATCTGTTTTCGTTCGGTGAGAACTCACGATCTTTCATCAGCAGGCTTCCACCGGATACCAGCGCAAGAAACGCAACAAAAATGACAATCATTGTCACACTGATTTTTTTCAATGATCTATGCCTCCTAAAAACGGAAATATAAAAACGGATTGTAACTGTCTCCTACCAGAAATGCAAAGGACACCAGCAAAAACACAACCATGAGAACCGGCTTTGCTATGGTCCATCCTTTCGACGTTGCAATCGCATCGTAAACGGTAGCATCCTTTCCCTGCTTTAATCTGCGCATCCAGACACGGTAATCAATAGATGCCGCGATCAATGCCACCAGAAGTACCGCATTACTTCCAGGAAATATAAGAAATCAGAATCCGCAACTGCCACATGTCCGATTCCAAACATTGTCTTTAAATATTCTCCCAGCTGGTGAATATCCGTCTGTGCAAAAATTGTCCATCCAATAACCACGAGAAACATGCTGTAAATATGCCCGATCCAATTTGGAAGTTTATCCAGCCATTTAAGCAGGAACAACTTTTCAATCATGAGAAGCACACCATAATACACACCCCAGAGTACAAAGTTCCAGTTTGCCCCGTGCCACAGACCGGTCAGCATCCATACAACCATAATATTAAACAGCTGCCGTACCAGACCCTTACGGTTTCCCCAAGCGGAATGTATACATATTCACGGAACCAGGAACTTAGAGAAATATGCCAGCGTCTCCAGAATTCCGTAATTGTCTTTGACATGTACGGGAAATTAAAGTTTTCCAGGAAATAGAATCCAAACATTCTGCCCAGTCCGATCGCCATATCCGAATATCCCGAAAAATCAAAATAAATCTGAAAACTGTATGCAATTGCACCAAGCCATGCCGTAGCCACCGACATGTGATTCAACTGTGAAATGGAATCCCACAGACTTCCGATCTGATTTGCCAGAAGCACTTTCTTTGCCAGACCCACGGAAAAACGAAATGCTCCTTCGGAAAAATCTTCCAGCGTGACTTTTCTGTGCATGAGTTCTTTTTCCACCGTTTTATACTGCACAATCGGTCCTGCGATCAGCTGCGGAAACAGGGTTACATAGGTTGCAAATGTAAGGATGTTTTTCTGTGCTGCAACCTCCCCGCGATAAACATCAATCGTATAGGACATTGTCTGAAAGGTATAAAAAGAAATTCCAATCGGAAGTGCTATATGCAGCAGCGACAACCCTGCCCCTGTAATGGAATTGATACTCCCGATAACAAAATCCGTGTACTTAAAAAACCCGAGGATGGCAAGGTTTCCGCACAGATCAACGATCAGTGCGGCTTTTGCTTTCCCCGGACAGTTTTTGTTTTTAAAGTGCTCGATCAACCGCCCATTCGCATAATCAAATACAATCGAAAACAGCATGATTAATACATAGACCGGCTCTCCCCACGCATAAAAAAGACCAGACTGAAAACCAATAAAACAAGGTTTCTAAGCCTTGCCGGGCAGAGATAGTACAGCAATAATACGATCGGTAAAAACGCAAGTAAAAATACAAAACTACTAAAAACCATTTTATTTAAACGCCTTTTCTATAATTTCTTTTGCCTGATCCGAATCCCCGGACACACACAGAACCACATACTGATTTTTCTGCTCCAGCACCGCATTTCCAATCCGTTTTGTCTCTTCCGGCACATAATCCTGGAAAGAATCCGCCTGATCATCAAGATATTTCTGGACATCTTCCATGGTTTCTTTTGCCTGATTTGAATCTTTTGCGGTAAAAACACCTACCTCTTCTGCCGTAGAACCGCTTCCGGCATACATAACAGAATCAACATCTTCCGGTAAATCTACAAGCATTGAAATTTCATCCGCTGTCAGTTCCTTTAATGTATCATCATATTTAATCTCTGTTGCAAGCGATTTTGCAAGAGCCTGCGCATCAATTGTCTTTGCTTCCCCACCGCACCCTGCAAATAAAAGTACTCCTGCTGTCAGTACTGCCAGCAGTCCTGTCTTTTTCATCATCATATTTTCCGATCCTTTCTTTTTATACACCCTGATATTTCTCACTCTGTACACGAATCAGTTCTTCATCATCAAAATAATTGATTTTCATCGCCTGTTTTACTTCAGAAAGTGTCTGTGCTGCAACTTCACGCGCTGCATCACTTCCTTTTTCAGAATTTCATATACTGCCGGAATGTCTTTCTCAAATTCTGCCCTTCGCGCACGAATCGGAGCCAGCTCTTCCTGAATGACGTTGTTCAGGAATTTTTTGATTTTTACATCTCCAAGACCGCCTCTGGTATAGTGTTCCTTTAATTCATCCAGATTATGATATTCCGGGAGATATTCTTCAAAATGCTCCGGTTTGCTGAAGGCATCCAGATACGTAAATACACAGTTTCCTTCCAGATGTCCCGGATCAGAGATCTGAATATGTGTCGGATCCGTGTACATACTCATAATCTTTTTTTTGACATCACTTTCCGTATCTGAAAGATAAATACAGTTCCCCAGGGATTTGCTCATCTTCTGTTTTCCATCAATTCCCGGCAGACGCATACATGCCTCATTCTCCGGAAGCAGCACATCCGGCTCCACCAGCACCTCATCATAAATGGAATTGAATTTACGGACAATCTCCCTTGTCTGCTCAATCATTGGAAGCTGATCTTCTCCCGCTGGTACAACCGTTGCCTTAAAAGCAGTAATATCTGCTGCCTGACTGATCGGATATGTAAAAAATCCGACCGGAATACTGGTCTCAAAATTGCGCATTTTAATTTCTGACTTAACAGTCGGATTCCGCTGCAGCCTGGAAACAGTTACCAGATTGGCATAGAAAAAAGTAAGCTCTGTCAATTCGGAAATCTGTGACTGGACAAACAATGTGGATTTTGCGGGATCCAGCCCCGCGGACAAATAATCCAATGCCACCTCAATGATATTCTGACGCACCTTCTCCGGATTATCAAAATTGTCGGTCAGCGCCTGTGCATCTGCGATCATAATAAAAATCTTATCAAACTCTCCCGAATTCTGTAATTCCACTCTTCGTCGCAGAGATCCTACATAGTGTCCCACATGCAGTCTTCCTGTCGGGCGATCTCCGGTTAATATAATTTTTGCCATCTCTATGCCTCCTGATTTTTCTCAGTTACTATATATTTTCGTGTTATTTTTCTAATTTCATTCATACACTGTCAACTGTAGCAAATCCACGTTGCAATGTCAACGGATGTTGTGTTAAAATAAGAATGAATTAAGATATTAAACTTCGTCAATTTAAGGAGGTTTGTTTTTATGAACGAGAAAATATATAAAGCAATGGGATCATCAGCCGTATCAAGCCTCGTGATCGGAATCTGTGTACTTGCCACAGGAATCGCCGCAGGGGTTCTTCTTATTATAAATGGGTCCCGCTTACTAAAGCATAAATCAAAAATTTTATTATAATACTTCAAATCCGGAGAATTTTTTCATTCTCCGGGTTTTTTACTCTTTATTGTCAACCTGTTCGCTCACCATCGTTGACATTTCATTTTTTCCATGCTAAAGTGAATGCATATTGTTAATAATTACACACAAGGAAGGTATTTAGCAAATGCATACAACAAAAAGAAAACGATCCGTTTCTCTCCCGCGAGGAGGCTCTTTCTATTTTAAACACTCCGGACGATCAGCTGGATGATCTGATCGCCCGTGCTGAAAAAACTCCGGAGAAAATATAAAGGAAATCACGTCAGCATCCATATTCTGACCAATGCCCGCAGCGGCAACTGTTCCCAGGACTGCGCATACTGTGCACAATCCTGCCGTTCCACCGCAGATATTGAAAAATACAAATGGGTTTCCGATGAGAAACTGTACAAGGATAACGATTTTGTCAATGAACACCATTTAAGCCGCCACTGTATCGGCTTAAGCGGAATGAAATTTACAGATGAGGAAATTGAAGAACTTGCCGAACGCATCCGTGCCATGAAGAAAACCGGCACACATCTTTGCTGTTCCATTGGATTTTTAACAGAAAAACAGGCACGCATGCTCTACGATGCCGGTCTTGACCGTATCAACCACAACTTAAACAGCAGCCGCGCCTATTACAGCCATATCTGCTCCACCCACACCTTTGACCAGCGTGTTGAAAATATTCATATGCTGCAGAAGATTGGATTTGAAATCTGCAGTGGCGGAATCATCGGTATGGGCGAGAGCAAAGAAGATGTGGTAGATATGCTGATGGAACTGCGTGAGATCCAGCCGGAAGCACTGCCGATCAATTTTCTGCTTCCGATCAAGGGAACTCCGTTAGGCGATAAAGATATTTCCGGTCTGACCACAGAATACTGCATGAAAGTCCTCTGCCTTGCAAGACTGATGGTTCCACAGTCAGATATCCGCTGTGCCGCCGGCCGCGAGGTATATTTCAAAGGAGAAGAAAAAAAGCTTTTAAGTGTCGTCGATTCCATCTTCGCCTCCGGTTATCTGACCGCCGGTGGACAGGGCATCCAGGATACCATCAAAACCATCGAGGATGCCGGCTTTACTTATGAGATTGAATCTGCATAAAGCTTTTAATCATGCGGAATATCATGAAAACGCCCCGCAAGTTCTTCTGTCCGCACAACATTGATAAAAGCATGGGGATCAATCTGACGGATAAGCGGAAGCAGCTCCCTTTTTGCCTCGGAATTAATGACGGAATAAATCAGGGTCTTTTGCTTTTCCTCATAACACCCGATTCCCTGGAATAACGTTGCATCATGGTTGGTCCGTTCCCGGATGGCACGATAGATTTCATTGGATTTATCAGAAATAATAAACATCGTTTCCTTCTGGTAACGCTTGTACAGTGCCTGAATGATCTGCGTGCTGCAGAACTGGTAAATAATCGAGTACAACGCAATCGACCAGCCGAACAGGGCACCTGCAACTACAAGCATGAGCACATTTCCTGCCAGAATATAATTCCATGCATCAATACCCTTCTGCTGTGATAAAAAGATGCTGATAAAGTCGGTGCCACCCGTGGTGGTGCCGACATTTAAACACAGACTGATGGCAAATCCATTAATCAGTCCACCAAACACACTGATCAGCAGCACATCCTTTGTAAACACATACGCCGGAAGCATATCTGTAAAAATACTCGTCAGTACAATAACAATAATAGAATACAGAGTAAATTTTTTCCCCGATAAATTTATATGCAATGTAAGTAGGAACCAGATTCAGTCCGATGTTAAACACCGAAAACGGTATACTGACATGGATAAAATCTAACCCGATCTGCTGCAGTAAAAGTGACAATCCGGAAAATCCTCCCGGAAACAGACCTGCCGTTTGGCAAAACAGCGCAGATTCCACGCATACAAAAAGTGAAGCAAAAACACAATAAACAGGCGGAATACCTGATAAAATTTCGGGTGTTTATATTCAAGTGACTGAAACATCCTTTTCTCCCTCTTTCTCATTTTTTTGCATTGTAACATATTCCGACAAAAAAAGACAGACCTTTACGGCCTGCCTACCATCTGCCCTATTGGATAATATTTTTCATCTCCAGTTGCCCACTGAATTCCAAGTTCTGCCTTTCCATTCCCATCAAATCCATAGAATATATAACCAGTAATCATTTCTACATGATAGATCCCCTTATATCTTCCATTTTTCTGTCCGGTTTCAAACATCACATCCCCCCGGATTCAGTTTCATATTTTGTATATTTGCCCGACTCATACCTCCGCTGACAAGTTTCTTATGCTGTACGCACCATTTTCCCATATCCGCTGCAACCGGTGCATAATATGCCATTCCAAAATTTACACCATTCTTATGATAGATTTCCACACCAGAGAACTGCAGTCGTAAAATTTTTCCTGCATACGCTTTGGCTGGCTGTATGTACAGGTCTTTGCAATCTGAATAGCTTTCTGAACCGTACGTTTTCTTGCCGGGGTAACAACCGAAACTGCACATCCCAATTGCAAATCTCCCAATGTTCCCATTAAAACTGCATTTCCTGTCTTTTTTGGCATAAATCGTTCCATTTTTAGATACACTGACAACCGATGAATTGAAGAATTCCATTTGATTCCATTTATCCCCTTTACCGTAATCTGTTTTTTCTGCTTTGTAGAAAGCAGCAGCGAGTTTGGTACATCCACACCAAGGGTATTAATATTTACCTGAAATGTTTTTGTTATTAATTGTAATGGTAACTGTCGTTTTGCCTACAACATCCGGAGTAAGTGAAATCACATTGTTTTAACCATCTTCTGCTTTCACTTCTGCCACCGGTACGCAGATACAGGCACCTGCCATAAGTACTGCTGCAAGCAGACAATAAAACCTTTTTTCATAAAACCATGCTCCTCTTTTTATGTATGTATTCTTCAATAAAATTATCGTACCACTACAGAGGTAATAAAATCAACTATCCAATTTTATCCTTCCATCATTTCCAGATACTGCCCCTTATCAATATGCATCATGGAAATCCGGTTTTTAAACCGACGGAATCCATATACACAGTCCACATTCCGGATCAGAGACTGCAAACGCTCATCCGGCACACAGACAATCAGCTGCAGATCCATCTTTCTGGCATATTTCAGACAGACTGCGCTCCTCTCCTGATCCATTTTGGAAAACGCCTCATCCAGCAGTACCAGCTTAATTTTGGAATCCCGCTTACTCTGCTGCATATACAGCATGGCAAATCCAGCAAGCAGTGCTACATACTTTGGATTTTGTCCCTCACCACCGGAATCCCTGCCCGCCATATCATCGACAAAGTTTTCCCGGATCACATTTCCATGTTCATCGGTTACCTGTTCAAACATGCTGAATGACAGATAATTTCTGTAGTCTGCGTACTGTTCCATTTCTTTGCGCTTCTGTGCCCGCAAATGCTCATCCTCGTCTTTTGTGTGGCATAAACTTGTCGGTCAGAAGTTTGATCTTCTGCTCATATTTCTGATAAAATGCATCTTCTCCGAAACTGATCTGACCGTCAATTCCTGCATTGTCCAGATTCTTGCTGTCGAGTTCCTCTGCCATGAGCATATCAAAGAACTGTCCGTTTTCATTTTTGGCCGGTTCAATTTTAATCTGGTACGTGCTGTCTGAGAAATTGGTTTCCCGCAGCAGGCGGTTGATCTCATATGCGTGCCGTTTGGCTGCTTTGATATCTCCGTGAATTGTTGCAATGACATTCTCCCGGAGACTCTTATAGATGGATGCACACTTTTTTTCAAATTCTTCTTCGTAGGCCGGTTCAAAATCAGTCAGATATTTTTCAAGCAGTTTTTCGTAGGCCTCGTTGGAAGTTTCCGCTCCATTGGACCTGCCGGATACGCAAAAATATATCGATTTCGCGCTGCCCGCAGCGTTTCTGCCTGTGCCTGTTCTTTTTCTTCTAAATCTGCGACCTGCGCTTTCTTCCTGTTTATAACCGCCTGTCCGGATTGTTTCTTTAACAGTTCCCAGACTTCCTGCTCTAACGCTTCATTCGGGACGTATCCCTGTAATTTTTCTTCAAGCTGCTGCCTGCGGCTTTCGTTCTCTCCGGAAAGTTCTCCTATGCGGCTGCCTAAGCGTGCAAGCTCTCCCTGTGTCTGATCAAGCTCCTCCTGGACCATTTTCACCTGCTTTTGCAAAGACTGTTCCTTTTCTTCCAGTTCTTTGTACGCCCCCTCGCGCAGCGAACGGATGGTTTCTTCCAGTTCCATCTTCTTTTTTGTTTACTCTTGCAAGTTCCTCCCCTGCCCGCGACAGCTTTTACATAATGAGATGGCTCATCTTTCAGACATTCAAAATCTCTTTTGCTCTTTTAGTCTGCGCAATAGATCATCCAGCTGCATCTCCTGCCGGCTTAACTCCTCAACATCTTTTTCATATTCTGCAAGACGCGCTTTGGAAACCCGTCGCCCAATACACGCCCGCGTCGTATAATCTTTTTTCTTCAGATGCCGGAAAATAAAATTGCTGTACGAATAACAGTCCGGCGTCACTCCATCTCTTACCTGTTCCAGTTCTTCCACCGACCGGCACTTGATGATATGTCCCAGATACCGCTTGAGACATACATCCACATAAAAAGCCTCTTGCGTTTTTACCGCTTCATACAATGACCCTTCCATACAATCCGGCTTACTGTCTGCAATCGCTTTGGAATTAATCAAATCAACATTTTCATATTGCTTCATATTGCGAAACAGGACTGCTGCCTCATGTGCATACTGCGGCTCTGTAATCAGGGAATGTTTCAGCCTTCCCATGCGACCTTCAATCGCATTCTTCCATTCTTCCTCCTGCACATCGAAAAGATCTGCAAAAATCTGTACTTTCACCGTCTGCCCATAGCGGTCACTTAATTGCTGGGATAGTGCACTTCTTGCTGACCGCAAATTCTCATCATATGGTTTGCGGTCATGTTTCATATCATCTACCAGCCGCTTTTTTTCCTTTTTAGCTGTTTTCCGATCTCACGTCTCTGATCTCTGTAATCCTCCACTTCATCCTCGATATTTTGCTTGGCCGATTCAATTTTCAGATGCAGATTCTGGCACAGTTCTTCTGTCACCCTTCCCTGGTTTAATTCAGCAATCATGTTGAGTACCGGATTGCTGATATAATCCGTGATCACATCGTCTTCTTCCCAGTTTTTCATTCCCTGAAGGATCTTTTGCCACTGTCTGGTATTATCTGCCAGCATCCTGCTGCGCTCATCTAATTCCTCGTACTGCTGCTGTTTTCCCCTAAATCGCTGGCTTTTAAATCGGCACTGACCTGTATCAATTTCTGCTGTGCTTCCTCCCGCGAGGCAGAAAGTTCCTGCACTTTTTTCTTGCATTGTTCCTGTTTTTCTGCAAGATTCCTTTTGTCGTCTTCTGCTGCCTGAATCCTTGCCCGCAAATCTTCAATACCGATGCAGCGTATCATGGCTTCTGCCCGGACGATATCCGTCTGCAGACGCACCAGTTCCTTTCCTGATGCCTGAATTTCAGATAACAGCTCAATCCGCTTCCGCAGATCTTCTATTTTTTCCTTTTGATCTGGCGGTAAGAATCCAGCTGTTCACTAATCGTGGCAATGGTATTGGAAGTGTTCTTTGGAAACATATAATCACGAATAAACTGTCCCGTTCCATTGGTCATTTTCAGGGCAATTGCACTTTTTCCATCGTGATAAAACGGTTCTGATCAATATACCCGAGAATTACATCATACAGAGTTCCCAGATATGCCTCGCTTTTGGAACCATAAATGCGGTTGACTTCTCCCTTTCCGCGGTTGTCATCGGATTTTGTTCTGGCACTGACCAGCTTTTTGATCTCCTGATTGGAATAGCAGACGCCCTGTTCCGTCAGATATTCAGACTCCGGCATTTTCCCGGAGTGACTGAAATACACAAATTTTTTAATCTCAGAATCTGATTTTCTTACTTCAAACGCAATTCCAATACAGGTTATAATATGGGTTCCGGTATCTTCAATTTCCAGAGCCATTACGGAACAGAAATCACAGTCTTTACGATTGGCAGATCCGTCTTTTTGTTCTCCGCGCAGATAACTTAACACACTTCTGCGATTTTTTGCATCATCCGCTGCTTTATTCAGGAAACTCGGTGAGAAACTTCCATACAAAATGACCTGGATGGCATCCATCACTGTCGATTTTCCAGATCCGCTTTTTCCACTGAACAAATTCACATATTCATGAAACTCCAGTACCTTATGATCAATGCCTCCCCAGTTGTTAAGGCACATCCTTGTAAAAACTTTTTTTGCCTGACTCAATTTATTCACTCCTCATTTCGTCTTGTGTTTCCCACTGATCCTGCGTCTTTTCCGAATACTCTGCTTCCTCTTGTTCTTCCGTTTCCCCGGTTTCTCCTTTGAACATTTCAACCAGCTCATTGATATCTGCCGCTGAACAGAAAATATTAATGGTACTGTAAATATAAATCGGGGAATCGTCTTCGAGATTTCCAATGGCACTTGGCAGTTCGATCATCTGGTGTGTTTTCATCAGGATCAATGCCTCCTGCCACTCCTGAGCGGTCAGTCTGCGCGTAATCAAGTTTGTTTCCTTTCCATATCTTCGGATCTCCGCAAGACTGGTTGTCGTGGCATGTAGTCCTTCTCCCATAATTTTATCCCGATAAATCAATTTCATAAGGATCACCAGTTTCGTTGTTAAAAGTGTCATACGCTCCGTCAGCACGCCATCTCCTGTAATCCGGAAAATATGTTCCTGCGGATCATGAACCAGTTCACAGTCAAGCACCTGCAGATAATCTGCAATAAATTCCCGATTTCTCGCACATACCTGATAGTGAGGATTATCCTTCTGGATCAGAGTAACCGGATCACACTTTGTCTGCAAAATACAGGTCTGGCGAAACAGATCCTGTATGGTTTTTCTAATATTTTCCGCCTCACTCTGTGAGATATTTTCCATGTATTCTAACATTTATTTTTTTCTCTCCTTTTTTGCGTCAATCACCAGTTTTGAAAAAACAAATCCATATTCTCCTTTTAATTCTCCATCAATATGCACCGTTTCCTCCTGTTTCGTATCATCCGTTTCCTCCTGCCACAAAAACAGCAGTTTTTCCAGATCTTCTACGGACTGAATCGTCTGTTCATCCGTGACAAATCTGCCATCCACGATATTTTTCTGCCTGAATTCCTGCAACTGTTTTTCGTATAAAGCGGCTTTGGTACAAAATCGGTCATCTGAGTCTCCTCGTTGTGCTTTTCCATCGCAATCGGGTGAAATCCTGCATCCTCCGCATTTTTCCGGTTGTAAAAACTTCTATCGGTTATATTCTTAAACTGTGTTCCCACTCTGATCCGGTCACGCATTTGTTCTAACACCTGTGGGCTGTTTGCATGATGATCCAACAAATTAATTAACTTTACAATATGATCTTCATCCGAAGAGCCTTCCTGCAGAATATAATGGATTCGTGCCAGTGCACGCTTGGCAAAGACAGTTTTCTGTTCGATCAGCTTGTTATATTTTTTTTCGATCAGATCAAATTCCCGCTCCACCTGATACACAAGCTGACTGGCACTTTCACAATATTCCAGACGATACTGGTTTCTTTTGCTGGTAACAGTTCCCTCCACAAGTCCGGTACGCTCTTTTACAAGCTGTTCCCTTTTTTGGTCATTTTCGCGAAGAATCTGGCGGACCAGTTCTTTAACTGCTTCCTTATAACGCTAAAAGCTGTCTGTTGTCGTAAGAATTGCATATTTTTTACTGTCACTGTTGTTAATTTCCTCTACCAGAACTTTCTGAATTCCAATAAAATTTTTTTTTCTGCGACAATTCCTCAAAATAGGAACGCATTCCATCCTGCATATTGGAAAGAAGCTGCCCCAGCCGTCTGGACGTCTGGAGTGCGTTTTTAAAATATCATTATTTTTTTCTGTATCCGAATGATACGTAAACAAAGCACTGTAAATCGAAAGGATACTTTCCCTCTCCCGGCTGTCATCTTCTGTCTGAAGCTTCTGAAACAATTCCGTAAACAGCTGGCTGTATTCCGGGAAAGAAATAATATACGTATTTAACTTTTCATCAAAATCGCTTTTTTAACCATCCCCACCGAATCAAGGTATTCAATATGCCAGACGGCGAATCTTCCGGAAATAAGGTATCCGGCTCGTCCTCTTCTTCTATTTCCTCATCCTCCCAGATAATCCTTGCCTTTGCAATTGTATCTGCAATAATCACACGGCATTCCTCTATCGTCAATCCAAGTGCTGTATACACTTCATTATTTTCCTCATAAATTGCCACAAGAAACTGCATATATGCATCACGGTTTTCGTGCGAAATAGTTTATAAAATTCCTTTGGAATTTTCTTTTTTAAAATCATGAATGAATTTCCTCTTTATTTTCTACAACAGCCGTTCCTGTTCTATCGTCAGACCTGACTTAAGTATTGCTTCCTTTAATGGTTCCAGTAGTCCTGCATTTTTCCTTATCAGCTTATTTCTGGTATCTTCCTTTAATAAAATACCTGCATCCTCCCTGACTGCTAATTCAAAATCCTCCTGACTCATTTTGTATGGAAGAAGTTTTGGGAATACCTGCGCCTTAATAAACTGGAAAATACAGATTCCTCCATAATCCAGATCTCCCCAATGATAAAATTCACATTCCTCAGAAACCAGATCACAAATCGTCTTCAAAAACCGAACTTCCTTTGGAGAGAAAAAACCATGACAAAATATATAAAGAGTATCTTTTCTATAAGACATGTCCTCATAGTTTGCTTTATTTTCAATTGTCATGATTCTTTTGCAACCTGACAGGGCATACGCCCTTGCATGTTCCATTGTCTGTGTATTTATAATCGTTCCATAAATCTGTGATGAAGAATCAATTACTTTTTCATCATTTATAATATACTGCAGTGTGCCTTTCCACTCAAGCGTCTGCGCATAAGAATGAATATTATGCGCATCCAGCAGTTCATCATCACTCATTTCCTCTATATAAAATGGGGATTTTGCTTTTAAAACAGACAGTATTCTATCCTCATAATTTTTTGGAAACATTTGGAATTGTGAAGGACACGCGCACTGAACACCCGTTTCCAGATGTGTTCCTTTTGATGTGCAACTGCATCTATACATACAAAAAAGTTTCATCTTCCAGTTCTTTCTGCTCTTTGCTTGCTCTGTTCAACAGATCCAATAAATCATCATAGTAGGAGCACAACCATGCACAATCCTGTCCTTTTCTCCGCCATTTTTTCCACACGGGCAATGAGACGAAGCTGCCTTTCCCTTGGATCTTCGATTTGTTCCCTTTCACACAATTCCGGAATAATCGCAACATCATAATCAATTTTCTGAATACTTGTTTTTACATCTTTCCAATCGGGCTTAAACTTCCCCATCTTTCCCGCATTTGTCTCATTTTTTCAAGAATATTTGCCTGATCCAAAAGCTGTTTTCTTCCACCCACTATTTCCATAACATCCGCATCAATATACGGATGTTTCCATCCACTGAGCATCCCCGCCCTGTAATGATCGGTATTGGTTTTATCAATGATCCAACGGGCTAAAGTTTTATGTTCCTGCTCTTTTTTTTCTGCCCACGTGGTCTCTCCTTTATTCCTATGATTTCATCCACAGGAAGTGCCGCGTAAAAAGCTGATGCATATCTGCCAAAAACGTAGACATAACACTTCCTGAACCTTTTTACCTCTTCTTCCGTTGCTTCCTGCTGTAATGCTGCGATTGCTGTTTCAATTTTTTCATTTCTTTATCTTCATATATTTAGTATAACGAAAAATTTTCCGAATTGCACCTATTATTTAAACATTTCGCATGAATCATCACCGACAAAAAGAGAACAGTGCCCCGATTTATCATCTGACACTGTTCTCTTTCTTTTGGTTTTATCCCCCGTTCTCCGGATTCCGGTACATCTGTACTTACCGGTTTTGTACTATTCTGCGGCTCCACTTTTTGCCATCGTAACCTTTGTTCCGTCATCCTTTACTACAAAGTTCACGGAATCAAGTCCCGATACATTCACATTGCGGTTTACCTTCGCATCGTAAGACTCTGCGTTGATAATATCTGCCAGATCAATTCCGGTTGCTTCTTTCATGCTTTCAAAGACTTTTGCCATGACCACCGGCACATTTCCGGCAATCTGATCCACACCATTGCTGCCGCCTTCGCCACCTCCAATGATTGTGATCTTGTCAATCTGACCGAGCGGTTCTGCAAATGCTTCTGCCTTCTTTTCCATGGCTTCTGCTTCCGCAATACCTTTGGCCTGGATCGCAGATGCCTCTGCCTCACCGACCGCACGGATACCGGCTGCTTCCTGCTCTCTTGCAAAACGCATGGCTTCTGCCTGTGCCTTCTGCGCTTCCGCTTCCCGCTGTGCCTCAAACTGCTTTGCCTCTGCGTCCTTCTGACGCTGATAAAGTTCTGCTTCCGCGCGCTGCTGGGCTGCATATTTTTCTGCCTCGGCTTTCTTCTTTACTTCTGCCTCCAGCGACTGCTCCGTAACGGCAACCTGCTTCTGCTTTAACTCAATTTCCCGCTCCTGCTTTGCAATATCTGCATTTGCCGTGGTAACTTCGATGGTCTTACGTTGTTCCTCTTTCTGGATTTCGTAAGCGGCATCTGCCATCGCCTTCTTTGTGTCGGCTTCCATCTGAAGTTCTGATTTTTTGATTGCCAGTTCATTCTGTTTCTTCGCAATCTCTGTCTGCGCTTCCACTGCCGCATCATTGGATTCTTTATCCGCTGCTGCCTGTGCAACTTTAATATCTCTCTCACTCTCAGCTTTTGCGATGGCTGCAGATTTCTTAATCTTTACAATATTGTCGATACCGAGATTTTCAATGACCTCATTTCCATCAACGAAATTCTGCACATTGAAACTGATAATATCCAGTCCCATCGCTGCCAGATCCGGCTCCGCATTTTCTTTGACAAGGTTGGCAAATTTCTGACGGTCGGAAACCATTTCCTCCAGCCGCATCTTACCAACAATCTCACGCACATTACCTTCAAGCACTTCACGTGCCACACTTGCTATGTACTCTGTATTTTTATTCAGAAAGTTCTCTGCCGCAAGCCGCAGCTTCTCCGGATCGTTGCTGATCTTGATGTTGACGGTCGCATCGACATTGATATTGATGTAATCCGCTGTCGGTACGGCGTTACTCGTCTTGACATCAATCGGAATCAGACGCAGATTCAGTTTATCCAGACGCTCAAAAAACGGAATCCTTATACTTGCCTTTCCAATGACAACTTTTGATTTCTTTTTCACACCAGAAATAATGTATGCCATATCCGGTGGTGCTTTCACATATCCCAGCAATAACAGCAATACAACGATCACCACAATAACCGCCGGGACAAGATACGGTATCAGATTTTCCATAAAAATCCCCTTTCTGTTAACTACTCCTGCTACCTTTTTATTGTAATATACTTTTTAAAAATTGTCATATTATTTTCTTATGATGTTTTCCTTAACTTAACCTTAAAACATAGACACTTGAAATTCTTTCCTGTTAAATCCATGAAAAATATTATAAAATAATTTGGAAAAGTTTGTAACGAAACCATCTTTTTCGCCGTCTAATCTGTGTAAAAAGGAGGTGACCGGTTCTGAATTATGAAAAATTGTACAATTCCTATTACCTGCAGGTTTACTCTTACGTGATGACAATCGTCAAAAATCAGTCCCTGGCGGAAGAAATCACACAAAATACGTTTTATAAAGCGCTGACTGCCCGACACGGCTATAAAGGGAAATCCCGTGAATTCACATGGCTGTGCAGCATAGCCAAAAACCTTGCAGTTGATGAATGCCGCAAAAATCAAAAATATGCCTGTTTCGATGCATCTGCTGCGGAAACATCCGATGATATTGCAAACCATATTGCGGATCAGGACTCTGCGCTGCAGATTCATCTCGTACTTCATGAACTTCAGGAACCTTATAAAGAAGTCTTTCAGCTAAGAGTTTTCGGAGAATTATCCTTTTCACAAATTGGAATAATCTTCGGGAAAACAGAAAACTGGGCGAGAGTTACTTATCACAGGGCAAGATTAAAAATTAAAGAAAGGATGGACACTATGAATCATAATCCAAACGAATGTGACATTGTGCAGGATCTCCTGCCATTATATTACGACCATGCATGCAGTCCTGCCAGCTGTGAACTGGTCAGACAGCAAAAATTTACGAAGATTTAGCCAATCATACCATTGACAACGTAATTGAAACCGAATCCTGCGAAATTCTGGAACGGCATGCCAAAAGAACGGAACCTGGCTTACAAAGCCGGTATAGTCATTGCCGCCCTGCTGCTTGTTCCGATCCTTATTACCTTTATTGTATCCATGGCCGGCGGCAGCGGACTCGGCGTATTCTCTGTCGTAACCGCTTCCATGATGCTTGTCGCAGCACTCACTGTTGTTCCGCTTATTTCTTCCCAGAAACGGCTGATGAAATGTATTTTATGTGGTGTCGGTGCCCTGCTGCTGATTTTATTTTTTGTAAATGCCATGAATGGCGGAGGAGAATTTTTCTTCTGGTCCGTTCCGACTGTATTCGGACTTTCCGTTGTATTTTTCCCTCTGGTGATACGCGAAATGACATTACCGCCTGTATTATCCGATAAAAAAGCCCTTATTATCATGATCTGGGATACGCTTTGGCTCTACCTGACCATATTTACCGTATCTTACCGTTCCGGATTAGGCAGTCTGAAAACCGGATGCATTGTGGCAACAGTTCTGATGATTGGTGTATGGCTCTTTTTCCTCATAATTCGCTATCTCCCGGTCAATGGTTTTATCAAAGGCGGTCTGTGTACACTTCTTTGCAGTATATGGATTACCTTCTCCAATGATGTTTGCAGTTATCTTCTGTATGATACCAGACAGCTTACCATCCGCCATGCGAATTTTTCCACCTGGACGACAGATCTCAACGTAAATGCCAACGTGTATGTCATCCTTCTTGTCGCCGGAATTCTCATCAGTGCTTTACTGATCGGAATCGGGATTGTAAAAAAGAAAAAATAATTCCAACAAAGTCCATCGGATGACCAGGCTGCGTTTGCCCGACCTGTAGACGGCAATATCGCAGCCTCTATTCCGAAAAAGCTTCCATTGATTCTTATTGTATTTTCCATCCGGCGCTCTGCATCTGAAGATTTGTCATATGCCGGTAGATTCCGTTGGTGCTCATTAACTCCTCCAGTGTTCCTTTTTCCACGACTTTTCCCTCTTTTAATACCACAATATGATCGGCATTTGCAATCGTTCGCATTCGATGGGCAATAATCAGCACCGTTTTATCTTTGACCAGATGGGATAATGCCTGCTGGATTTTTGTTTCATTTTCAACGTCAAGCGATGCCGTTGCTTCATCCAGTAAAATAATCGGTGCATCTTTTAAAAAGTACCCTGGCTATGGAAATTCTCTGTCTCTCTCCACCGGAAGAAGTCATTAAAACCAGAAACGAAACCGGAATTACCCAGAAACTGGCAAGTGCAAGACTCCAGTCAAAAAGTGCAAACAGACTGATGTCTATGATAAATGTTGTTATAACAGAACCTATCAGTTCCGGAATCCAATGACTTGAAGCCGTTTCCATTCTTGCACAGTCAGACATAATATTTGTAGTCAGATCACTCAGATCCTTTTTCCCGAAATAGGAAAGCGGAAGTTTTCTTAATTTTACCGCTATAGCAGTTCTTCGGACACCGCTCTCTTTATAGGTGGAAAGAAAGGTGGCATTATATTGTATATGCTGTGTTACCGCGACCGCCAAAAGTACAACAATGCTTCCTGTCACATAAATTATAATTCTGCTGCTATCTAATTTATTCTCCAGAAGATCGCGGATCAGCAGGTAAAAAATTCCTGCCGGAAACATCAGTACAATATCGGAAAGACACTCATGCACATATGTGTATGGGTGTTTTTTTTTACTTTACTAAAATTTATATTCCAAATTTTCTCTAGCACCTTTTTGTACCACAATTTCTATTTTCACAATCCTTTTCACATATTTCCAAACAGAAAAAGGGCTTTCCGATTTCTCGGAAAGCCCCATAAAAAATCCAATTTCTCTAGATCTATCAAAGATTACTCGATGACAGTAGCAACACAACTGTTAATATCACAACTTGTATTGTTCTAAATATTTTTAGTGATATTTTGTTTTATATAATGGTACATTTTGTGATTATTATATCTATTTCGAAAGTTTTTCAAGTCCAAAAATAAGCCCATGGGCTTTTTACCTCCAATTCAAATGAAAGGACTGATAACAATGAAATTGATACACACGGAATATAACCCGATGCACAACAGTATCGACATTAACCATTATGACGGCTACATCCTCGGGATTGACTGCAACCTGGAAGAATCCGGGATACGGACCACTCCTAATTCACAGCGGTGCCTGAATGCTCTTGCGATTGACAATCCACTGAAATATGCCCGGCTTACACTGGATGGAGAGATGCAGGCATGGGTGGATGCGGAGGATAGTTTGGAACCTTTCTAAATTCAGTACTCCATATAGTTGTAAGCGGATGGCTTATGCAAGCCATCCGCTTCTATTTATCTGTCACTTCTTCTAATGTCTTAAAATTGCAACAGAACTTAACCACTTTTCCGGTAGACATCTGTTTGTCGTACAACTTGTTGGCTTTTCCGATAACTTCATCAATTACCTTCAAGCAAAAGGAATATTCCTTATTTAGCAAATCCTTATATTTCTTGACATCATCGGTATCTGCGTCCTCAGGATTAATATTTACTCTACTGTAAACACCATCCACAATCGGAATCATTTTCTTAATATCCATAACAGAAAGAATATGCTTAACAACATCATCTTCTGCTGCCACCCAAATATCTCCTTGTCCCATACTGGACTTCTTCGCTATCTCATAAACCAAATAGCATTCTTTATCGACATTTTTCCATGTCTTATGCTTTTCCTTGGCTGAAGATAACGGAATTACATACTTTCTGTCATTTTTATTTATCAGAATTCCTATGTATGGCTTATTCTCATATCCGCTTGGCTTGTAATATACCTCTGAGCATGCATCATGCAGCTTTTTTTTAGAGGTAGCTCTGGTCAATGTTGATAAATGTCAACTTTCCCTCTAGTGTAAACATAATACTGCTCCTTTGTATTTTGAAAAAATGTGGGAAGACTAAGCTTCCCACTCGTTAATGTTCATCTCTTTTTACGGATTGATTACCGAAGGTTAATGGAGACCTTCTTTAATGTTCATCTCTTCTATGGTTCAAAACCACAAGGTTAATGGAGACCTCTCTGTAATTATAATATGACAATTAACAGGATGTGTCAACTGCATACTATAAATTTTATCATAACCCAAACAAACATTTTTATACATTTCCAAGTTCTTCAAAACTCACTTCATACACAAACATCGGATTACACTTAAATTCTGTATCTAGTAATTGTTTCAGCTCTGCTTCACTGATATCTTGTTCCACACCCTTCGGTAATAAATATTTAATTTTCACACCGACCGAGCCATATCTATCATCATTAAAAATTTCATCTACAGCCACTACGCCTTTATACTTACCGCTATGATTAAAAAACTCTATGCGCCACAAAAAATAATCAACTATTTCCATTTCTGCATATCCCAATCCTCCTTCCTCTCTTACACCGATATTGACCAATTCGTTTCCACATAAAATTGTGCCACTAAATCTATCTTCCTCAATAATTCTGCAATCATGTTGCAACTTATACTCGAAATAATCTTCTTCATATAATTTATATTCCTCGATCTCTGTATCCTTCGGGTTATTCACTTCAAATTCACACAATCTTTGAACTCTATTTTTTCGTCATTTAGTAATTCCTCAAACTTATCTTTCCCAAATAACAATATCAACTTTGCAATTTGCTCATTCTTCGCATCATTTGAATGATAATATATCGTAGTAACTGTATTTTCAAACATTATCAATCCCGTCAATATATCCTTATCTGTAATATCTAAAGAATGCCCTACAATATGAAGATGGTTTACGCTTTCTTTATTCAGCATTTTGTTCAACCGAAAAGAAGTCCCTTTCTGAATACGTTGATAATATTTCTTAAATCTAACAAATCGCAAATCCATATTGCTTTGCTGATCTTTTTGGTCAGCATTAATTCCCAACACAATCCCATTTTCAATCTCATTCATACTACCATGTACATAAAATACTTTTGTATCTTTAGAATATAATCTAGAATACGTATCTGTATAATTAAAGTTTATTACTTCATCAATATTATAAAAAAGGGGATTATTCGAGCTTTTGTTTATTGCAATACTCTGGACGAACTGTTCTAAATATATGCATAATGCCTCTGATAAATTCTCTAAATCTTGTTCCAACTTATATATAATCTTTGATTCATCTATTTTTAAAAATTTTGTTTTCCTCTATATCTTTAACATAATACTCGTCTTTTACTTTCAATTTTTCTTCTAACTCCTCATAAAAGGGAACTCGCATCAAAATATCTATATCACTTCTAGACAAAACATTTTCATCAATATGTATCCCTTTCTGTAAAAATTTTTCTCATCTCTAGATACACAGTCAAAGTAATTTGTTATAGCATTTATTACCTGCGCCATCTCTTTTTCAAAATCAATCCATCCGATATTTCTAGTACACATTTTCAAAAAATACTTTATCCAAACATTTTCCTTAGAGATTTCAACTAGCCGTTCAATTCTTTCCTGTTTCAATTCGACATTACGCATAGAATTACTGTGAATCTGATAGCATTTTTTAATATGTTCGTCGCTGTACAAAGGACTCCCAGTACCGAACATATAATTTATATATGAACATCTCTGCAATCTTTGTTCATCTGCAAGTTCCAGTAATCTATTTACCACATTAATAAAATCAATATATCTCGTTGGTAAACAATGATATAAATCAAATCCATTTCCTATTACTAAAACATTTTTTTCTTGTTTTGTATCTGTCATAGAACCTTCTCCTCTTTACTCTTTGTATAATGCGCTGACATCCCATGGATAAATAACCCATTCCCCATTATTCTTCCAAGGCAGTGCAGTTTCTTTTGCACCTTGATTAAATGATACATAAGACACGCCCAAAACCAAATCACCGTTCTTCTCTTCTCCATTACTACCCCACGTAACATTTACAACAACTTTAGACATACCACATCCTCGTTCTTCAATTTCGAGCAACTTATAAGTATTTAATGTCTTATTTTCAAAAAGTTTTCTTGCTTCACCAGCTCTCTTTTCTCAGACGTCTCATAAGAAAACATATTCTTCAATACCATTCCCAATATTCCATAATTCTTGTTCTTCCAATATTGTAAAAAGTGAATTACTGGTACTATGTATTGATAATTCTCATAATCCTCAACAGTTCCGCATTCTGGAATATCTTTCCCTACCACTACATATTTTTTCTTCCACTCTTGGATTTCCTGCTTATCTTTTTGAACTTGGTTATATCTTTTTATCGTCTGAGTTAGTGAAATTTCTTCATGCTCTTTTTGATATTTTTCCTTTCGTTTATCTTCGTTATTTTTCATTGCCATCCATTCCGCAACAGCAAATAATAACGCTACACACTTGCACGATACATACTCATTCCCATAATAGATCCCTACCATGTAAGATTCCATTTCTATAAGGCATTCTTATTTCTTCTGAATTAGTTTTGCCTCTTCCCTTATTAAAAACATTCTTTATATTTTCCAGACTATCATTACATCCAACCAAACAATCCCATGCAGTAACCTCTGTTCCCTCCGCAAAAAGCCCTTTGCTTTTCGTGAAATCATTTACAGCCCCATCGACTATAATTAGGAATAGAGGCACACTAGCATAATATCTTTCTGCAAAATGTTCCTCAAATGCATTTTTAATCAGTTCGTAACGTAACAGCAACTCTTTTTTGATTTATGGTGTATTTGGTGTATCCTATCTTTTACTTCCCCTTTGTAATAGTCTATTAAAATGTGCTCAGCTGCTTCTGCTCCCCCCTGTCTCGTAAACCTGATGAGCTTTTTTTCAATCAGAGGCACACTCATACTATCATACATACACCATCCCAATGGAGAAAATCTTTCAGAAAACAACCTCATTTGGTTAAGTAAACTATTCAATTGCTCCTCTATTTCTTTTCTTTGTTTTCGTTGTTCTTTGCTTAAAAATATGCTAAAAAGCTTAGATGCATTAATCTGTTGCTGTAATTCCTGAATACTAACTAAATTCTCAAATTCTTTCACATTCTCGCTCCCTTTTACATAGGAATTTACTCATTCTCATACGGATAATAATGCTCTGTCTTCGACTGAAACTCCTTCAAATCACAAATCTTCATATCCGCATCAAACTCAGCAATGGTCACTCCATCAAAGCCATCCACATTGCCCTCGTAGTCACACTGGAAAAACCATTCCACAACAGCCGTATTCCCAGAAACAACCACACGTTTTATATCCCACTGCAAAACAGTACCTTTCTGATTCCAATCCTCAAACCATCTGATTATCTGTCCAATTCCTTTATACACCGACCATAACACTCGCTGTAAATAATATCGTCGCTGAAAATCTCTTTTACAGCATCAATATCTTTATCCAGCCAGCATTGAAAATATTTTCTAATAACTTCTTCCATTCTGCACTTACCCCTTCATCCTCTCAATCGTCTCATCTACAGAAATACACTCCGCATATCTGCTCTTCCACATAAACTCGTTATAATACTTATAACTCTGCTCCCCTGTCATAAAAGCATTATCAAATGTAGAATTTGCATTCTCCGGTACAATCATTTTAAAACTATGCTCAAAACCACACTTAATTGTTGCATCAATACAGTAATCGGTCTGCAATCCAACAACAGCTACTGTGTGGACATTCTTTTCCGCCAAATACTCCAACAGCCCCGTCCCCTTAAAAGAACTATTTACCGTTTTATCGAAAATCTTCTCACTCGGCTGTGGACCAAAACCTTCATATATCTCAAAACCCGGTGTTCCCTTTGTCAATTCCGCACCAGCTCCATCATCGTGTCTTACATAAATAACTTCAACATTATTCTCTCTGGCTGCTGCAATTAACGATTTAACAGCACATTCGAACGCATTGAAATTATATAAATCAGGTGTCGTTATTAATTTCTGTGTATCGACTACTAAAAGTACCATTTACGCTCTCCTCATCATAAATATTTCTCTATCACACTCTGCTCCACAACCTTTTTCCCCAAGCAACGTCATGGCTTGCTTCGGGCAATTATTGATGCACCTATAACACATGGTACACTGGTTATTCTGTACCACTTTCTTATCAACAATCTTGATATTATTCATCGGACACAACTTTTCACATTTGCCACACCCTATGCACTTATCTTCGTCCACACGCAGTTTATTAGAATAATTCTTTGTCTTATGTCCAAAATACAATAGTTGTCCAAAGAAACCCGCCATGCGATATAATATACCAATTCCCTCCCGGGTTGGTTTCCCTGCTTTCAAAAGCCGAATCGACTTACTAATCTTTTGCTCCGCTTTCTTCAAAAGTTCCTTGTTCTTTTCCAGTGGACGCTTCAACACTTTTTCATCGCCTATGCTATCCGGCATTTCCACCTATTATTTCTGCTCCGTATTGCTGTAAAAGCCGCCCAAGAATTCCTGCCCCATCACCGCTAAACAATCCCATTGTGGCGATAAGAAAAAACCTTCTTACTTCCCCCAAAATTCTTTATTTTTTTTCTTTATCACATACCGGAAATCTCTTAACATATTCATAAATTCGCTTAAGCATTCCGTCTCTATCTTCTCCCTAATTCTCCACAGATTTTTTCACCAAACCCCATATACGTATTGAATCCAAGCATATATACAGCCATTGCCATAGACAGCTCTCCGTTTTCATCACCATACAATGATGCCACTTTTCTCAATTCATCAATAACCGTATCGTGTGGTACTTCAACACCGCCTTCTTCATTTACAACAGAATTGATTACCTCCGGCAATGCCATACACATCTTGTAAAATGCATCTTCTTCACCAGTAAGAATTGCATAAAACTGATCCATGCTTACACGGCGAATTAATCTATGCTGTACATTTTTCCCATCAACTTTTGTTGACCATTTTATATTCTGTGATTTCTTCGCTATTGCTTCAACCAACAGGCATGCACAATCATCGTCTTCCAGAATCTGTCCTTGCATTTTTTATATATATGTTTTTTGCGGAGGATGCAGAATTCATAGTATTGTGTTTGTTCTTCATTTCTACATATATTGTATGTACAATATCTCCATCTGGCATTTGTATTCCATCTGGATTTCTGTAAATCACATCCCAGCCAGCCTGTGGAACTTCGCAGCCTTTGAAATAAGAAAAAATATTTTGATGAAAATATCCTATATCATTATTATTCGACTTATCTCTCTGCCGGAAAATTTCATTATTTACAATTTCTTCCCAACTTGTACGATACACCGATTTATCAAAAATCAGCTTGATCGGATCAATCAGGTTACTATTGAATCGCTTCAAATCATACGATTCTAGCTTTTCTCCATATTTCATAATCGTTGCACGCACATGCTTCTTAAAATCTTCTTCTGATATAAACCCTAAATTCCATGCCATTTATTTTACCCCCTCTAATGATTTATGTATCTCCAACCCAATTTCATATGCTAAATTGACAGGAACAGCATTTCCAACCTGTTTATACTGAGATTGAACACTTCCACAAAACTGCCATTCATCTGGAAATGTCTGACATCTTGCATTTTCTCTGACAGTGAAAGGTCTTGCTTCCAATGGATGACATCTTTCTGTTTGCTTTTGAGATGGAGATGTTAATACCGTTAAAGATGGTTCATCCAGGCTCATTCTTCTAAGAATCCCAGTTCTTCCGCCTTCCATATCCCAACAGCTCTTCATATATGCTTTTGCAATCTCTGGATCAATATCTCTCCAATATCCTCCAGGTGGAACTAATTCAAATATTTTTCTTTTATTTTCTCCGTATGGTACTCCTGGTCCTTCTGGACAATCCAATAAAACATCTCTCAAAACAGGCTTATAATCATGTTCTTTTGGAAATGAGAATGAAATCTTTTCCACTAGATCATTTCTAATTCCAGCAGTAATTAGTCTCTCTCTTTTCTGTGGCACACCAAAATCCCACGCATTTAAAACCCTTTTTTCTGAATGGTATATCCCGCCTGTTCAAAAATATTTGTTATCGTTGCATATGTTCTTCCCTTATCATGAGTCAGCAACCCTCGCACATTTTCAAATAAAAACATCTTTGGCTGTAATTTTTGTAAAAAAGTTGCATAGTGATAAAAAAGTGTTCCTCTTGCATCTTCAAGTCCTAATCTTTTTCCAGCATAAGAAAAAGCCTGACACGGTGCCCCTCCTGATAATAAATCCAGTTCTCCTTTTTTTATACCAAAATAGTCTTCCAAATCTAAACAAGATATATTAGCTATATCATCATGAATAACTCTCCAGTTCGGCCTATTGGTTTTCAAAGATTCTGCAGCATCTTTATCAAACTCTATTAGTCCCAATGGTTCAAATCCAGCTTTTTCTATCCCTAAAGCCAAACCGCCAGCTCCAGCAAACAGTTCTATGGTTGTAAATGCATCACTATCGATTTGTATTGGTTCGTCTTTTTGTATCTCTACAACATCTTCTATCTTGCAATTTAATGTAAAACATATTTTTTCTATTGATTCAAATGAAACTGGCTCATTCTTTCCTAATCGAGCTAACACATTAAAACTTATTCCTGACGCTTCCTTCAATTCTGTGCGGTTCATTTTTTTATCTATCAGTAGTTTCCATAATTTGTCATAACAAATCGCCATTAAAATTCCTCCAAAATCAAAAATAGTACAACTCATATTTTACCATATACCACAATCAGCAACAAGCAATTTTCTCACTATATCGTTAGATTTCCTCTTGCATGTTTCTTAACCCGTTTGCTATTTATCCTGTTTTTTGATAATATATTCTCAGCAGTTCAGGCAGAAAGAAGGTACCTATATGTCACGTGATTCCGCTACTGTTTCAAACAATATGCGTAAAATCCACAGTAAAGATACTTCCATAGAACTATTGCTCCGAAAAGCTCTATGGCACAAAGGTTATCGCTATCGTAAAAATTATAAGGCTCTCCCTGGTTCTCCTGACATTGTTCTTACCAAATATAAAATTGCTATTTTTTGCGATAGTGAATTTTTTCACGGAAAGGATTGGGAGATTCTCAAGCTCCGACTTGAAAATGGGAAAAATCCAGACTTTTGGATCAAAAAAATCGAACGAAACCGTAATCGTGATTATGAAAATGATAAAAAAGCTTCTATTTCTAGGCTATACTGTCCTTCACTTCTGGGGACAAGACATTTCCAAACATACAGATGAATGTTTACAAACCATTGAAGAAGCCATTTGGGATACAAAATTTTCTGATACAGCCACTGACTATGATATATCCGAAGAATAGATCCAACTTATGCAAAGCCAAAGTTTCCTACAGAAATTAAAATGTCCGTTTTCTCCCGTATTGATCCCGGTTGTCACACGAGCCACGGTGTAATCTTCCATTCATGCTTTCTTTACCTCTGCATAATTTCTAAATGTCGTTACTATTGTCTTTTCTTCTTCTAAATGCTCGATCAGTACAACCACTTCATTGCCCTGGTAGATAATCCAACTGCACACACTGCTCTGCAGCTTCTGTTTTATTCCGGTATGTAGTTTGGTGAATTGCTCGCGCTCACACCTTCTAATATCAATTTTACGTCCAATACCATAACATATCCGCATAACTCTTTCCAAAAAGTGGCATTCTGTCCCCACAAAAAAGACAACCAACGGCATAAGAACCATAACAATGCCGGATGCTATCATGAAAGAGCTGCAATGGTACCAAAAAAGGGCTCCCAATAATGGGAACCCTTAATTTTAAGCAATTTATAATTACTCGATGATTGTAGCAACACGGCCAGAACCTACTGTACGTCCACCCTCACGTTATTTGAATACCGTATTTCTGCATATTTTCTATGCTTTTAGGTGGCAAAATCTGCAGAAAACTGCTGTTTTTGCATACTGTATTTTTATTTGCCTAAGTTCTTGGCACCGTTTTGGCACCGTAGGTACTTCATCTTCCTTTACTAATACAAACTTGAATTATCGTAGTGCATCTCCTAACTTCCACAGACCACTTTGGATATTTGCTCCTGCACCCTCGATAGCACCCGCTATAATGATTGCGGCAACTATAATTGCAATCGCAATAATAATTTTACCTATTAGATGTTGATATTCTTTCATAGTTATGTCTCCTTTCAAATTCTAAGTTTGATAAGCTCCTCTAAGAGATTATGTTTCAATTTTCTTCTATGTATTTCACTACTCTATCTATATTTCCGCTTTCATATTCATCATGTGTTAATTTGAAACACTCATCCTTACTAACACTGCTGTAGTCTATATACCTAGCAATATCTTCTGGAATTAAAAACAAGTTTACTCCTTCTCGTTTCAGCACCTTAAACAGAAGTTCTCTCACTTGTTGTTTGTAGTTTGAAATCATTCTGCCATTAAAACTTATGCCATAGTACCTATAATGACCTATTAGTTTCAGATTTAGCATACCCATTAGTTTCTTTAGCGGTTGGTCTCTATTCGCATATAACCATACCTTGATATCTCGAATTTTCTGTCTGAATTTCTTAGAGCTTGTCTTTGGCATTATATATGGCATGCCTTTGCGTGAACGCCCACAATAGAATGTGAATCCCAGAAAATCAAATGTTTGTAATCTGATACACTCACCGCTCTTTTGCTTTGCCCTTGCAATATAAGCACCGCTTTGTAAGAGACGACTTTTACTATCTTCTAATTGCAAACCGAACTTTTCCATTCGTTCTTTAAGAAGCTTGTAGTAATTCTCTGCTTCCCATTTGTATTGAAATCCTGCAACAAAATCATCTGCATATACAATTAGAAAGTTATCTCCCTTGCATTCTTTGGTAATAATAAACTTATACCATAGTGTCAATACATTGTGCATATATATGTTTGCTAGGATTGGACTTATGATATTGCCTTGAGCTGAACCTTCTTCATTCACCATAAGTTCACCATTATCCAGCACTCCCACTTTAAGATACTTCTTGACAAGACCAATTATATTGGGGTCTTTAATATAAAGTTTGAGAAACTTGATAATCCATTCATGCTTCATATGGTCGAAGAATCCTTTGATGTCAGCATCCACAATATAGCAGATTTTCGTGTTGTTTAATCTCTTATACAGTTCTTTTATTGCGTTATGACATCCTCGATTTGGTCTGAATCCGTACATGCAGTTCAGAAATCTCGGTTCATAGATAGCTTCCAATATCTTCTTTAATGCTAATTGGACTATTTTGTCCTCATAGCACGCAATTCCTAATGGTCGAAGTTTTCCATTGCTTTTAGGGATATATACCCTAATTGATGGCTGTGGTTTGTATGATTTTCTTTTCAATCTTTCTACCAAGTCATCTATGTTTTGTTCCAGATTCCTCTCGTATTCTCTCTTCGTAATCTCATCAATACCGACTGCTTTGTTTCCGTCTAATTCTTTGTGACATTGCAAAAGCATTTCTTTATTGATTAGATGATACAACGATGTGAACTCTGGTCTCGGCGAGCTTGCCGATATTTCTGCTATTCTTTCCAATTTTGTTTCCATCAATACCCCCGTCCCTGAGTACGGTTGATGTGTCCTCAGAAAGACCATTATTATGTAGCTCCCTTTCCTCCGTTGGCATTACCCAACTTCTTCAGTACTATGAAGCTATCCGACTGCCTACTGTTCTTTTGACATTCTCCTGTTTTGCAGTTGTTTGCCATACTTGCAATGGCAAGAAACAATAGGCTCTCCCCAGTTGACTGAATAATCACAATGTAAAACATAAAGTGCTCTTTGACCCCGTAGAAGCAAACCATTTCTCACCAATGCGAATTGATTTGTATTGCTTTCCGTCGGAATTAGAACGTCAGCCTTCCAGTATAAGGGTCATGGTAATTCGTACACTGGCAATCCTCAGGATGATTCTGTCTCGCATAAGCCGAAGGAATAAGGATTTTATCCTCTGACAAGGTATCTGCTATTGCGGTTGCACCCATTCCATCACAAGCAAGCTGAAAAATGCGTCTGACAACCGAAGCAGAAGCTTCATCAACATACAATGTCTGCTTATCCTCAGGCTTTCTGTAATATCCATAAGGCACTGCACCGCTGACACGTTTTCCGTCTCGCATTTTTGCCTTGAATACTGCCTTGATTTTCTTACTGGTATCTTTTGCATACCACTCATTCATGATATTCAGAAATGGTGTAAAATCATTATCTGCCGGATTGGCACTGTCAACTCCGTTATTTACTGCAATAAAACGGACATTTTTCTTAGGGAACATCATTTCCGTATAGAAACCTACTTGCAGATAGTTTCTGCCAAATCGGGACATATCTTTGACGATCACTGTTCCCACTCTGCCGGCTTCAATCTCTGTCAGCAAAGAATTGAATGCCGGTCTGTTGAAGTTCGTTCCTGAATATCCATCATCACTGAAATGCTGAATATTACCAAAGCCATGTTGCACTGCATAATCTTCCAGATACTTCTTCTGGTTTGTTATGGAGTTGGATTCGCCCTGCATCTCATCATCACGAGACAGACGCTCATAAAGTGCTGTTATTCTGTTATCTTTAGCCATTTTTTCAGCTCCTTTCATAATGCTAAAAAATAAGAACACACAGAAAACACTTCATTTTTTAATGACCTATTTTCTCTGTATTCTTAAAATCTACCCCTTATGGTATCTATACACTTAAAATTTAACATTTAGATACCACAAAGTCTCTATGAAATAAAAATTGCTTCTTCAGGTACCATTTTTTTTCAAATAATCGGTACCTGAAGAAGCAATTTTTTCTCTTATAGGTGACATTCCTTTATTTTAGACCTTAAAAATAAAAAATATGTCACCTTAATCACTATTTTTTATCAATAGATCCCATTTACAGAATTTATGAAAATTGATCTTTTTCTTACACTTTTCCAATCCACAGAATTTGTAAGAATCGTTTTTACTTATAATTTTCCCAACCAACAGGAAAACGGGGTACATTTCTTTCGGAAGAATAAATTTACAACTGCGCCGTAGTTCCATCGCATAACGCTAATAGCGTAAACGTAAAACTTTTACAAAACCAACCTGAAATCAATATCGGCGCTGCTTTGTAAATTTTTCTGTAGAAAGAGAATGTACCCCGTCTTCCGTCACATAGAAAACACTTATATTTAAAACAGTTCCCTCATAGACTTACATAATCTTGTGAACCCAGCCTTCCGGTCCTTCAATCTCGCCCATCTGGATTCCGGTAAGTGTCTCACGCAGTTTCTTTGTGTATGGTCCATTTCTTCCATTCCACTCGGGAAACAGATTTCTTTGCCATGATCAACAACCTTTCCGATTGGAGAAATAACGGCTGCAGTACCACAGAGTCCACACTCTGCAAAATCAGGTACTTCTGAGAATTTAACCGGTCTGTGCTCTACCGGCATATGCAGATACTTTTCAGCAACAACCATCAGGGATCTTCTGGTAATGGAAGGTAAAATACTGTCTGACTTTGGTGTCACGAATGTTCCATCCTTGGTAATGAAAATGAAGTTTGCTCCACCGGTCTCCTCTACATAAGTTCTTGTAGCAGGATCCAGATACATGTTCTCAGCATATCCCTGAGCATGTGCATCTACGATTGCATGTAAACTCATAGCATAGTTCAGACCGGCTTTGATATTACCTGTTCCATGAGGTGCTGCACGGTCAAAATCCGAAACACGGATAGTAATTGGCTTTGCGCCGCCCTTGAAGTAAGGTCCCTACTGGTGTAACCAGAATACGGAACTGATACTCATCTGCCGGCTTTACGCCGATAACAGCGTTTGTAGCGATCATATATGGGCGGATATAAAGCGTTGCTCCGGAACCAAATGGAGGTACCCATGCTGCATTTGCCTTTACTACCTGCTCTACGGCATCTACGAAACGATCCTCCGGGAATACCGGCATCTCAAGTCTCTCACAGGAATCTTTCATACGGCTTGCATTTAAGTCCGGGCGGAAACATACAATATGTCCGTCCTCTGTTGTGTATGCTTTTAATCCTTCAAAACAGGACTGTGAATACTGGAATACACCTGCACACTCATTTAATGTAACGGTAGGATCTGTTACCAGTGCTCCATCGTCCCACTTTCCATCCTTGTAATTTGCAACATAACGGTAGTCTGTGGTCATGTAACCAAATCCCAGGTTACCCCAGTCAAGATTTTTTTTCTCCATTTTCATTTCCTCCATTTTCTATTCCAATTCAAGTGTTCTATAACTTTTCGTTATGGAATACTGGATATACTATTATTTTTACATATTTTAGTACAATCTGAAGTATTTGTCTATAGATCTTATGAAATTTCTCTATCAAAAAAAAATTCATAAAAACCATAACCTGATTCCCTAAAGTCCCAGAAGTTCCATTGCTTCGTCCTTTAACTCCTGTGTGCGTTCTTTCAAAAGCAGAAGTTTGTTGTACTTATAATAGGCATCATTGCCACATTCACTGACAAATTTCAGACTGTAATAACCGGCCGAAAGTTCGGACAAAAAGATTACCATTTCCTGTCCCTCTCCAAATACCCGTGCAAGAAATTCAAATGCATGCGTCAGATGACGGCCTGCATCTGAAATTTCCTTCTGGCGGATCTGCTCCCTCTCATCAAACAGTTTCTTGACACATAAGAAATCTCCTTTTGCATCACCGGTTCCTTCGACTGCCAGTGCCATCAGGCAGTCATTCAGTGCCTGAAGTGCCGCACACATGGCTTTTTCCCTGTTCCCTGTCGATCATGCCGGCCTTTTTCCGGTGAGTGATCATGGTGTCATAAGAAGAAATCTGTCTTTCCAGAATTTCTTTTTCCGCTTCCCAATCCTTCTTTCAGATCGCTCCGCAAAATCCCAGCTGCTCAAAAAAAGCTTCCTGTGCAGCTTTTTTTTCCGGTAATAAGAAATGAATTCCTGTCCCAGGCTGTCCAAAAGCAGCCCCAGCAGACTCAGCTTCTCGTCAAACGGTGCATTTTTGATCGTCATACTGTTTTCCGGTATACTGCCCTCTAAGATTTCCGGTATACGGTAAATATTTTTATACTTATTGTACAGTTCATAATAAGCAGCAAAATCGCGGGCAATCTCCTCGTCCTGCAGATACTGCACAACAAAGTCATAGTCTATGGCAAATCCAAGCTGTTCATACACTTTCATGACCTGTGAGAGATCTTCCCATCCACGGGCGGTCACAAACCGTTTTCCATCCAGATCCGACACAACCGAATAGAAATTGTTCTTTTTAATCTCCAGATAAGAAAGAATTGCTCCATGAATCTGCGCTTTATACGCATACTCTTTCCACACAGAAAAATCTTCTTCTATATAAATCCGCTTGACACGGTCATAAGTAACAATATCAAAATCCCGCACCGACTTGTTGTATTCCGGAGGATTTCCCGCCGTAACGATGACAAAGCCATCCGGTACCCTGTGATTTCCAAATGTCTTGTACTGCAGGAACTGCAGCATCGTCGGAGCCAGCGTCTCGGATACACAGTTGATTTCATCGAGAAACAGGATTCCCTCATGAATTCCGCTTTGTTCGATCTGATCATAGATCGAGGCGATAATTTCACTCATTGTATACTCTGTGACCGATACATCCTCCCCATCATAGGTTTTCTTCGAGATAAACGGCAGTCCGATCGCACTCTGTCTCGTATGGTGCGTGATCGTATAAGAAACCAGATTGATCCCGCACTCCTGCGCCACCTGTTCCATAATTGCGGTCTTACCGATTCCAGGCGGCCCGATCAAAAGTACCGGACGCTGCCGTTCCACAGGAATCGCATACTCCCCGGTCTCATCTTTTTTGTCAGGTACGCCTGAACCGTATTTATGATTTCCTGTTTTGCCTGTTTGATGTTCATAAAATTTCTCCTTTATCTATCCTTTTTGTATCCTCTGACAAATATAATTTCACTGCCCAGTCCGGCACTTTTATCGGCTCTCCCGAAAAAGTTTTCTGCGGTGTGTCATCCCCGTAAAAAACAAATACCGTCTGATAATCTGTCGGTTTTTTCGGATATTCTCCATACCCGTCCGTAAAATACATCAGTCCTTTTAAGTTTTTGAGTTCCCCGCTGTTTCTTAATTTCTCTACATAGGAAAATACCGGCCGAAAATCCGTTCCATACCCTCCGGAAACGGAAAACTGCTCGGTATATTCCCCGATTTCGTCCAGATTTGTGATTGGAATATCTTTTTGAATCTGGTTATCACATTCGATGATGCGGATATGCACTTTATGGAAAAAACCTCCTGGTGCTTTAAAATTGCCCCCCGTCTCATTCAAAAACTGCTGCACAAGTTTTTTTTCCTTGCAGGAGGCCGAAGTATCGATTGCAATAACAAGTTCTTCGATCTTTTTTCCTCCCGGAATTCGTTTTCCTCGATCAGAGGCATGTTTCCGTAATGCTGCAGTCCATACATGTAAAATCCGTAATCAAACGAATCCATATCCACGGAAACTTCTTCTCTCACAACTGCAAACCTCTTTAAAAAATTCTTTTGTAGCTTTTTTCGCTCCCGGCTGCTCAGCTTTAACATCCATGCAAGCTTTCCCGCATCTGCCGCCGCGTCTTTTGCATAGGTTTCCATATCGCTTTCGATACGCTTTGCATGTTCTTTCCACTCGTCTTCCTTTGGATCGGTTTTTCCAAGCGGCGTTGCATCAGACGTTTTCTCCCCGGCATTTTCCTGCTGATCACTGTCCATCTGCGGATTCTCCTGCGGCACCGGGGGCTGGTTTTTATTCTGCTCCTGCGGCGGTTCTTTCTCCATGCGCTGCCAGAAACTGTGGTCACAGAGCAAAAATTCCTGCCGGAGGGATTCTTCCAGATATGGATCGCGTTTGCGCAGCATAAAATACTGGTACAGTTTTTCCGCTGTAAGCACTGAAACTTCCTTTTCCAGTTTTTCATACCACTCCTGCCGGAAATCCGAAGTCACACGCAAAATGGTCGGATAATCCATGGAATCCACCACCGATTCCACTGCAATATCACAACAGAGATCCCACAGCTGTGCATCCTCGTGCTGTTTTGCGGAAAACATATGCCGGAACAGACAGTGCATGAGCATATGCATATATGTCCGATTTAAAATTTCCGGCCGTTCAATATAAGTCTGCAGCAGATAGGTCGGATTGAACCGGATATATACCGCATCCGTGCCCACTGTTCTCGTTGACAGATCCATGGCAAATCCCAGACTTCCGAGTGCCGGTCCCATAAACCGCATCGACAGATACAGTTCTGTCCTGACACTGTTTAATATTTTATTTCCGGTTGCTTCCAGTTGTTCCCTTGTCTTCATCGTTCTCCTTTTCCTACCAGTCCAACGACATGGTGGATGCTTTCTTCTTTCGAAATTACTCCGCTGATATTCCATCAGTATTGCTGCCATCTGACTCATCTTTTCCTCCGATGCCAGCGGAAGGGCATCGGCAAGTGCCGCTTCCGGAATCAGGCAGGAATCACAAAGATAGGAAATCTCTTCCACCTTATTCTCCGGAATCAGCACCTTAAGGATCACCTCTGCATTCTGTTCGAGATACTGTTCGTACTGTTCCCGCAGATGGTTCTCCAGCTCAATCGGATGCATCAGCCGGTCACAGGCAATCTCAATTGCCGTGCGATAATCATCATTTACCACCTGCGCAAACAGACGGTCATACGCCAGTAAATCTACGCCTTTTCTTGTGACACATTCCCGGTACGGATACCCGCTTCCCTCAATCTTGTGATGCAGAACCCGAGCCTCCACATCTTCCACAAAATTGTATACATATGCCGGAAACGTCAGCTGCAGCCCACATGGCTCTATGCGAAAATGCAGCCTGCGGTCGGTATCTGCCAGAAGTTCTTTCATCACCGAATAGTCTCCTCTAAGCTGCGTCAGCTTCACTTCTTCCAGACAATGGCACTGTTTGATCACGCCGTCATAATAGTCTTCCACACTGTCGTACAGCGAAATGCTTTTGAGTTTTTACAGTTATAAAATGCATATCTTCCAAGCGTTTCCACCGTCTTTGGAATACTTACACTCTCTAAATCTTCCCTTGCGGAAAATGCATTTTTGCCGATCGTTTTCACCGGACATCCATCCACCTGATCCGGAATGACCAGATGTCTTATGGTTCCTTCATACCCGGTAACGGTAATTGTATGTTCTTTTGTTGTTTCATATTGCAATGCCATATGGATACTCCTGCATCTGTTATGCCCTATTCTGATATACGCTTTTTAATTCCCCGATAAAATACAAAGACCCCAGCGCAATCGTCTTTTCTTTTGGTGTTAAAAGTTCCGGAATCTCTGCAACCTTTGTAATTGCGTGTGCAGGCACCCCTTGTTTTCTGATGTCTTCTGCCAGTGTTTCCCCTTGCAGTGCCCGTGCACTCTCTGGTGTGACGGTTACAAAATCCATGGCAATCGACAACAGTTCCCCGATCATCTTTTCATAGTCTTTGTCTGCCATCACACCCATCACAAAATGAAACTTTTCCTCCGGATACAATTCTTCGAGACTTGTACGCAATGCATGGATTCCGTTACTGTTGTGTGCACCATCCACCATCAGAAACGGTTCTGTACTTAAAATTTCCATACGCCCCGGCCATACCGCTCTGTGAATTCCACGGGCAATAACGGTTTTCATCTTCTCTTTTTCTATCCGGCATCTGGTCCATGCCACTTGTGCCGCACACATGGCTGTAGCGGCGTTTTCTCTCTGATAAGCACCCAAAAGTCCCGGCTGTACTGCCTTTGCCCTCTGCAGGTCATTCTCCTGTACACACCGCGACCGGCACTCCTGCTTTGATAATTCCCGCTTTTTCCTGTGCAATCTCTTCTATGGTATTTCCAAGAATGTTCATGTGATCATAACCAATCCGTGTGATCACTGATACCACCGGATTTCCCAGTGCATTCGTAGAATCAAGTCTGCCTCCGAGGCCGGTCTCCATAATTACAAGATCGCAGTTTTGTTCTTTAAAATACAGTACCGCCATAAGCACGCAATAATCAAACATGGTCGGTGTCACGCCAAATTCCTGCTCCAACAGAACATTGCCGATTCGTGTCACATCTTCTCTGGAAATCTGTCTGCCATCAACCATGATACGCTCTTCAAAATCAATCAGGTGTGGAGAAATAAATGTTCCGACTTTTAATCCGGCTTCCCGGAAAACTGATGTCAGGAATGCGCAGACCGATCCTTTTCCGTTGGTTCCCGCCACATGAATAAATGGCATCCCGTTTTGCGGCTGTCCCATCTGTTCTAACATGATTCCGGTAATTTCCACTCCCGGCCGGTTTCCAAACCGTCTTCCACTTTCTATCTGATCCAATACTTCTTCATATGAATACATCTTTATTCTCCCTGCAGGTATCTGTAAACCGCTTTCGGCAGCCGGTACCTGACTCACAAAAATAGGGAGAAGCTTATAAAAAGCTTCTCCCCGTATTCTACTTCTATATGACGGTTGTTTCAAGTGCAAAATCCTATACCGAAAGGATCACTCCGCCTTCATTTGCATACATGCTGGATACCCCGGCCGTATTGACAATTACAATCTTTTTTTGAATTTTGCGACTTTCTCAATTGTGTCCTTCACAAACTGTGCACGTTCCGGACAATTGCAGTGGGAAATGGCAAGCACACGGTTCTCGCAGTTTTTGGTTACTTTGAACATATCCTCTACCATCTTGGAAAGTGCCTTCTTCATGCCCCTTGCCTGACCAAGCTGCTGAATCGTTCCTTCTTTGGTGGATCCCATTACCGGCTTGATGTTTAAAGTATTTGCCACAAATGCTTTCAGTCCGCTCAGACGGCCAGCCTTGCGCAGTGTTTCAAGTGTCTCAATGACAAAAAAATGTATTCATGGAAGAAATGTAAGATTCCACCTCTGTTACAATTTCTTCAAAAGATGCACCGGATTCTTCCAGCTCCTGAATCTTTAATCCGATCAGGGTTTCCCCAATCGAGGCCGACTTGGAATTAAATACATGAATCTGCTTGGAATCCTCATGCTCTTCATGGTAAAGCTGTGCTGCAAGTACCGCACTATTGTACGATCCGCTCAATTTTCCGGACAACGTCACAACATATACATGCTCCGCCTCTCCCTCATACGCACTCATATAACGCTCCGGAGACGGGCAGGAAGATTTCGGGCTGTGAATACATGCCTTTACTCTCTGCAAGAAATCTCTCTGATTAAAAGTTTCATCATCTGTGATCTGATAGCCATCCACATCCAGCAAAAGCGGCACTGTGCAAAAATGTCCATCTGCCTTTAAATCTCAGGAAGTTCTCCACAACTGTCAATTACAATTTTATACTGACTCATATCCATCCCTCTTTTCTAAAATACGTCTATCCTTTTATGAAATGCGTGTTTATCATTACTTTATAAAAAGTTTTTTATTTTCTATTACATGTAGTATTCATTACTACATTCATATCATAACACGGTTTCAGATATTTGAAAAGGGGAAAAAGGCATATTTTATAGTTTCTTCATATTTTTCAGGAAAAATATGCCGTCACAGCTGATGCCAGAGCATCAAAATCCGTTCGTCCCATCAGTTCCCGTGCAGAATGCATCGATAAGAGCGGAATTCCAATATCCACTGTGCGGACCGGAAACAGCGTGGATGCAACCGATCCCAGTGTACCACCCCCGCGCACATCGGAACGATTGACAAACCTCTGGTATGCGATTTTATTCTGATCGCAGAGCTGCCGCAGAATTCCGATTGCCTTTGCATCCGTCGCATAAGACTGGGAACATGCCTCTTTGATACAGAATCCATCCCCAAGCACCGGATGATTGGTAATATCCATTTTCTCCTTATGATTCGGATGCAGTGCATGCGCCACATCCACGGAAAGCAGCATACCTCCATACATCGCACAATCCGTTTCTTCCTCACTGCAGCCAAGCGACCGGTAGATGCGTTTTACCATATCATGCAATAAGATCGATGCTGCGCCCTGTTTGCTGGTATTTCCGATTTCTTCATTATCAAACAGTGCGATCAGATTGATACCATCGGTCCGTGTTCCTTCCACGATGGCTGCCAGCAGTGCCGCAACGGATGTCTGGTTATCCAGTCGCGGAGAAGACAGCAGGGTCTCTTTTATCCCCACATATGCCGTTTCTTCCACACAGTATGTATTCAGTTCAAAATCCAGAATATCCTCTTTTTTTTTTACTGCCAGCTCTTCCGCAAGAAATGACAGGAAATAATCGGTACTCTGCTGTTCTTCTGGCAGCATATCCGCAACCGGCATCAAATCTACCTGATTATTGATTGCCACTCCCTTATTCACTTCCCGGTTCATGTGAATGGCAAGGTTTGGAATAATAAGAACCGGACGACCGGAACGATACAGCATGGTCTTCGGGGCAAACACATCTTTGCTTCGAACGATCACGCGCCCTGCAATCCCCAGCGGACGATCAAACCATGTATTTAAAATCGGTCCGCCATATACTTCCACGTTCACCTGCGCATACCGGTCTGTCACAAAATCCGCATTTGGTTTGATCCGCAGATATGGATAATCGGTATGTGCAGCTGCCATGCGCAGCATTGCATCCGCACGGAAGTTTTCTCCAACTGTAAATGCATAGAGCGTTGTTCCATGATGATTCATCATATAAGCCTTTCCTTTTTTCAGATTCCATGGTCTGGCATACTCCAGTTCCTCAAAGCCGGATTCCTCTAACGTCTCCATGGCTGCTTCCACACAATGAAACGGTGATACTCCTTTTTTTTAAAACATCTATCAAAATGATTCTTTCATAGTTATAGTTTCCCTTCTTTTCTTAAGTGATTGCATCGTTACGGTTCGCAGGGGAACCTGTGAGCAGTAACCGTGCATTTTCTATCAATCAGTGGCATTATAACACATTATGATTGAAAAGATGAAGTCACTCATGCTAAAATTAAACTATATCAGCTGCCGTTTTATCGGTTTCACAATGGGGAGGTTTTTTATGCTGGCTCTTGCATTAACAAACAAAAAAGATTTTATGAATAAATTTCTCAAAACTGAAATTTTTGACCATTTTCTGCTTCAGGAGGGCATTGTCGTTTCTTTTGCAAGCTATGTGATTGATGGAACTATTACCAAAGGATTCTATACAGATACAGAAGCCGAAGAACTCGGTATTAAAACTTTTCATTTTCTTCCATTTTCCATGCTCCGTCCACGCATCTTTGACCTGATCAAAGGGAAAAAGGCTCCATCCTCCTTTAAATTCGTCCTGATGCTGTCGCCGGAAAATCAAAACGCACCATGGAACGAATCGGAAGTTCCTATACCCCGGCAGATATTTCCGCCATGTCCATGAACATCAAATTTCAAAATCAGATGCTTACACTGACTACCGGAATTTCTTATCGCATTTTTTCTACAGATAAGACATTAGAACCGGAATGGGACAAATTTGTCAGACAATTTCTCTCACAACACGACATTTCTTTTGAAGTGCTTTAAAATCCGGCTATTTCACGAAGATTTTGCTTTACATTTCCAATTGGTTATGCTATTCTTAGCATAGTTGCAAGGCAACACAAATATATTGGAGGTACTTTCGATGAACAAAGGTACAGTAAAATGGTTTAACAACCAGAAGGGTTACGGATTCATTTCCGCTGACGACGGCAACGATGTATTCGTACATTACTCAGGACTTAACATGGAGGGGTTCAAATCTCTCGAAGTAACAGTAGTGAAATAATTGCCGACTAATCTAGTTTCTATGTACCTTTTTCTTTCTTTAGAATAAGATATTGGATACAACGATTAAAAAAAATGTTTGCATTTCTGCAACATTCCTTTTTTTGCGTATGGGAATACATCTTTTCAAGTATTCTCCTATCCATTGTAATTAGTCCTCAAATACCCGTTTGATACTATCATAATGCAGGAAAATTCCCCTGATCTGCGAGTTTCCTGATCTCTTCTGGTGTAGCAAACCGACATCCGTCTGTTTCTTCCGTCTGCAGATGGACATCTTGTTCTGTAACATCCATCGTGTAACGATAAACATCTACGAAATAGTTATCTCCTTCGCCCGGATTTTCTCTGTGATAGGTAAATACATAACCACCTTCCGCTTCTTTTACATCCAGTCCGGTCTCTTCTAAAACTTCCCTGCGCACAGCCTCTTCCGATTCTTCGCCTGCCTGCGCAGCACCACCGGAAACTTCCCACCATCCGGGTGCCCATGCTTTGGTCATCACACGCTTAGTAATCAGAAATCTGCCATCCGGACGCCTGATCACGCCAAGTACCGTCAGATGATACTCATCATCTGCCAGATTGAAATGATTCCGCTCCATGGTTCTTCCTGTCCGCACTTTATTTTTATCGTAGATATCCCAACGTTCCATTTCCATTCCTCCAATTTTCCTATGTGCCAGCTGCTATCATTCTTTTCTGCCATAGTTTTATAACTGCAACTCTATTCATTATATTGGTTTTAAGAAATGTTTTCAAGTTTCGTTTCTATTTATTAATTCCACTCCGTCATATATTTGCGATACCATTTTGGCAGAAGATGATTCTGACACTGCTCATTGTGACGCTCCCGGATTTCCATGGTGGCAAAATACTGTTTCCATAGCACAGCAAAATAATCCATATGCCCCTGCGGAATCTGAAGCTGCTCTCCACTCACCAGAACACAGCGGTGTCCGGCTTCATGGACGGCAGCAAGGTTTCGGTTTTCATCGTAGAGAATAAAATTTTCATCCGGAAAACGATCCGAAAAATGATCCATCATCAATGGAACCATATTGCATTTTGGTGCAAGCTGCGCCACAAGAATACTTCCCAGATCCTGAAATCTCACAAATCCCAGCAGCTTATCCAGCTCATTGTCTACCTTGCGGGACAACTCCATCACCCGAAGTGCAAACGGATCGGCAAGCTGATCGGAAATACCACGTCCCTGTGCAAATGCACGCACCAGATATCCAAGAACTGCTGTCCCCCGGTCCTCTGCAAAATGGCATAATGCATGAAGCAGTGTATCATACACCGGATACCCCAGTCTCGACTGTATACTGTAAACCGTCTTCTGCACTTTCTGCGCATCTGTCTGTACTTCGATCTCCCTGGCAAACAAAGTCATTTCTCCTTCACCGGCCGCAATGGAAATACTGTCTGTATAAGGAGCTTTCATTTTATTTTTGCATACAAACGCATCTAAAGTGCTGTAAAAATTCCTTCCAGAGAATCCTCACATCGAAGCACGATCTGTTCACTCATACTACAATTTTCCCCCTGTCATCAAACAGTGATAACTGCTCATAGGTCTGCACCGTTCCATCCGAAAGCAGCATCTGCATCGGACGTTCCTGATACATCAGATTCCGTGTAATATATCCTTCCTCCATACGGGTATGATACATCATCTTTCCTTTACAGGTGATAAAATACACTGCACGTTTCAGAACAACACCGATCTTCTTTAAATCTGAAAAATCCAGCTTTGCGTACCGCCGGCCGCCATGATCCGGCGGGCACTTTTTGTTCCGATCCCCGGCACGCGAAGCAGCGTATAATAATCCGCACGATTAATTTCCACCGGAAACAGTTCCAGATGGTGCACTGCCCAATTACACTTCGGATCAATCTGTTCGTTAAAATTCGGATTTTTCTCTGACAGCAATTCATCTGCGCGGAATCCATAAAACCGCAACAGAAAATCTGCCTGATAGAGCCTGTGCTCACGTAACAATGGTGGTCCGGGCAAATCTGGCAGGGAACTGTCATGATTCACATTGATAAATGCAGAATAGAATATCCGCTTCATCTCAAACTTCTGATACAAAGCTTCTGAAACCGAAATGATCTGATAATCACTTTCATCCGATGCCCCGATCACCATCTGTGTACTCTGTCCTGCCGGCACAAAATAATGATCCGGCCGCATCAATCCCCGCGTTGTCTGCGGAAGCTTCTTTTGCACGTTTCTCACTCTGCTGGAATTCTCCCCACCGGCAATTTCTTCTCCCCAGCTTTGTACTGCACTCTGTCGCGCTTTATGCTCCCGGATGGCAGCAATTCCGTCGTGATAGTCCTGCAGACGGGCATAACTTTCCTTCATCTCTGCCATCTGGTTATAATAGGTTTTCTCATCCAGATACATCCGGCTTTTCATACTCGATACCCCGTGAAACTCGCGGCTTTGCCGAATTCCATTCTGTAACTGGCGCATCGGGGAAAGGATGTTTTTACGCACTTTGTTAGGCGCAATCTGCCGCAGCGCATCGGACGTGGGAAGTTCTAAATTTACACTGATGCGGTCTGCAAGATACCCCGTTAATTCCAGCAGATCCGCTGATGCTCCCGGAATTCCTTTTACATGTATATATCCGTTAAAATGATATTTTGTGCGCAATAAATAAAGGGTCTCATATAAAAGTCCCATGGTATAATCCGGAGAATGTAAAATTCCGGAACTTAAGAACAATCCTTCGATATAATTTCTGCGGTAAAATTCCATCGTGAGCTTACAGATTTCCTCCGGTGTAAAACTGACACGCTTCACATCATTGCTGCAACGGTTCCTGCAATATTTGCAGTCATAGATACAATCATTGGTATATAAAATCTTAAGCAGTGAAATGCAGCGCCCATCCCCGGTAAATGCATGACAGATTCCACTTGCATATGCGTTTCCCGTATGTGTACCATCTCCTCCACGCTGAACATCATATCTGGCAGCTGCCGAAAGTATGGTTAGTTTTTCCATGATACGATCCATCTGCAAAATTTCTCTCATATCCAGTATCCCTCCGCAAAAATGCCGAACATCCGTTCTTTTTATATCATATCACAAGAACAAATGTTCGGCAAGTGCAATTTTCTTTTATTTTATATGGGCTGCGAAGTTACTGTTCGCAGAGTAACCCGTGAACCGTAATGTACTCTTTGTATTGCGGTTTACAGAGGCACCTGCGAGCAGTCTCCTATCTGCCCTGATGCAGCATCCATGGATAAATCAGTGAAATCGCTCCGCCGATTCCGGCAGAAGCTGCACAGGTAAACACCAAAGCCCCTGCAATTCCGCCAAAGAAATATCCAATTGCCAGAAAAACGGCAACAATTACTAAAATAATGCAACGCAGCAAAATCTGGATCATACTCTTAACCGTATCCATCGCAGACGCCGGAACAAGAGCTTCCAGCAAAAGCCCAACTTCTGAAAACATAAAATCCGCCACCAGATACGTCAGATACCACAGAAGCATAATCCCCGGTTTTTCATGCAAAAGCAATGCCGAAACCACCAGTGCCGGAAGCAGATCCATCGCGCAGAGGGATGTTCCTGCAAGCACTCCGAAGAAAACTTTCTTGTATGGATTCTCCGGCACCAGAAACAGCCAGTTTCGCGCAGTCTCCTGTGCAATCGGATTTCCCATATTCCGGAAGAAAAGTACAAAAAACAAAATACAGCCCGGCACCAGAAATCCGGACACCTCCATGATCCTGACACAAAACAGGGAAATACCGACACTGACCAGCAGGTAAAACAGCATCGTATTGGTTATGATTCCAAATTTTGCCGTACGTTTACGGCAATAAATTTCCTTTGTAAGAAACACGGATGCGCCCCAGCCCTTTAAGTTTCCTTCCTTTTGCTGCTTTTTTGCATGTGCTTTTCCTGCGATAACCCGTCCTTCTTTGCTGCCTCAAGCATCTGTGCACGTTTTCCCGCGGAAGCCAGCGCATCTTCGTAAAAATCCGCTTTCATATGCCAGATGGCAAAAATCAGTACCGCCACACTTACAAGCAGCAATCCCAGATAAACCAGAAACGAAAACAGTTCCCCATTCACTGCACACATAATCATGCCTTTGTACCAGCCGATGACCGGAAGATACCGTAGCCAGTGACTGGCAAAAGTCATATGTGCTGCTTCAAGCAGGTTCTGCCCATTCGCCAGATATGTTCCTCCTGCAATCATTCCAAGCAGTACAACAATTCCCACGATCAAAGGAAACACATATGGTTTTAATTTTTTCGTGTGTGGTGCAGACCGTATATGTCAATACAATCATAAGTCTCTGAAACACCAGAAGCAGAATCCACCCTGCAAAAATGGCTACAACTGCCGATGCCCCCAATCCCATATTTACAACGAGATTTGGAATCTGAAACACCAGATATATGGACGCGAAAACTGTTGCCACCATCTGAAAACTCAGTCGAAACATCAACACGGACTGTGGTTTCATCGGTGCCGTAAACAACAGATTCACGTCTGCCATCTGGAAAATATCCGTACCGTCCTTAGAACCGGAATACATTCCCCAAAGTAATATCGCAAGAAAAACAATCATCACTCCGGCTTCCACATAGGTTTTGATTGCGGCAATCTCCTGTGGCGTTTTTTGCGTTTCTTCCTCTTCCGTTGCTTCTTCCTGTACGCGATCCGCCTCCGAAGACGATTCCACGGTTTCCACCGACTGTTGCTTTTACTACCATGGAACCGACCACGCCAGCAATCAGTCCAAATATGATTCCAAATCCAAAAATGGCAAGAATGATCACGAGAAATGTACTTCGAAACATCTTTTTTATCGTGTTCCAAAAGGTATGCCATGCATAATAACCCCATAACCGCATCGCCTACACCTCTCTCTCCCAGAGCCGCGCCCTCTGTAATCTCAAAGAAAATATCTTCCAGACTTTTATTGTTATCCTTTAAATTTTCACGCTCAACCACAGCGGCTACCCGCCCCTGTTTCATGATATACGTGGTATCCCATAATTCTTCCATACTGTCAATCATGTGCGTGCTGACCAGTACCATGCAGCCACTGTCCCGCAATTCCTCAAACACCTTTTTCAGTTCTTTGATGGCATGTGGGTCCAGTCCGATCATTGGCTCATCAAACAGTACCAGCCGTGGTCTCGGCAAAAGTCCACAACAGATGGACAGTTTCTGCTGCATCCCTTTTGACAGCTCATCCCCGAATTTTTTCCTTTTTTATCTGTCAGATCAAACCGTTCCAGCAATGCATCTTTATAGGCTTTATAATCCTTTAATTTATATGCCCGTGCAATAAATTCCATATGTTCATCCACAGTCAGGTTCGGATACAACGATGGAATTTCCGGAATATATCCCATGATCTTTTTCAGCCTCGATGGACTTATTTTCGAGACCGTTTACCTGTATCTGTCCCTGATATTTCAGAAATCCCATAATACATTTTATAATCGTGCTTTTTCCTGCACCGTTAGGTCCAAGCAGTACTCCGATGCGCCCATCCTCTATGGTAAGATTAATATCATCATTTGCAAGCACCTTACGGTATCGTTTTGTCACATGTACAACTTCTAACATAACCATTTCCCTTTCTTTTTTCTACCTAACATGTTCCATGTGTTTACGATATCACATTCATTTGCTGCAAACCATCTTCTTTTCCTTAAAAAACCTTAACGCTTCCTTAATATCTCTTCGCGCATTTGCCCACGCCCTTCCCCTGGTATTTCTCGCCAATCACATAACCGATCTCCCCAATTGCAAGCTGTGGATACGGAATATCCATCGTAACATATCCGATGCATGCTCCACTTTGTTTTTCTGTAATAAGCCATGCGTTCTCATGATCTGCCAGTGCATTTACAAAGGACTGCATCTTCTCACCAGCTACTGTTATTGTCCTTAACCACTGTGGAATAAAAAAACGAGGCCATCGCAAGCGACGACCCCATCTTAATATTACTCTTCTTCTCTGTGCATGGAGAATGTTTCCATATGATAATTCTTCAAATTGTCAAGAATCTGACGATCATCTGCTTTCTGAAGAAGTTCGTCACGGAACTTCTTTGTCACAAGCATGTCGTTAAAGGAGCTTGGATCCACCGACGCAGCCTCCTTCACATGCCATACCTTCAATGAAGTCATCCGGCAGCTTGCCAGCCTTCATAAGCATCAGGAACTTGCGGCACTCTGCGGCACCGTTTGCCTTGCATACTTTCGGCTCAATGCCAGCTTCCATCTCTTTCATGCTCTCGACAACTGCTGCGGTAACTCCACCGGAGTTTGCGAAACGCTTGCCGTATACGGAAGACTCCTGATAGCTGGTATCGCTTGGCTGCAGTTCTACGCCCTTGGCACTCATGATGGCACGCATCTCACTGTATGTCAGTACATAATCTGCATTACCCTCAATCTTCTGATCGACAACTTCAGACTTCTTTGCTACACATGGTCCGACAAATACAGTCACAGCATCCGGATCCTGTGCTTTGATCATACGGGATACCGCACACATTGGAGAGATGGTTGTGGAAATCTTATCTGCCATCTCCGGGAAGTGCAGACGCACCATATTGACAAATCCCGGACAGCAGGAAGTTACTTTCTTCTCTCCCTGCCTTGCATGCCTCTACCCACTCTGCGGCTTCGGAAGCAGCGGTCATATCTCCACCTAATCCGGCTTCGATAAATCCGTTGAATCCAACTTCCTGCATAGCTTTCTTCCAGCTTCCCATTGTGATGTTTGCACCAAACTGTCCCTCGGTAGCAGGTGCTGCAATCACGTATACTTTCTTATCAGACTTTAAGGCATTGATGACATCAACCATAAATGTCTTAGATCCGATTGCTCGAACGGACAGCTATGGATACATTTTCCGCAGCGGATACACTTGGAATCATCAATCACGGAAATACCATATTCATTGTATGTAATAGCGTTGACCGGACATGCAAACTTACATGGTCTCTTCAAATGCGCGATTGCATTGTAAGGACATGCAGCTGCACATCGTCCACACTCTTTTTACATTTCTGCGGATCAATGTGGGAACGATGACGTCCCGCCTCAATGGCACCGAATTTACATGCATTGATACATGCCTTTCCCATACAGTTCTGACAGTTTTCCGTTACGGTATAACTGGAAATCGGACAGTCCTCACAGGCTGCACTGATTACCTGAATCACATTTCCATTATCCTCCGGTCCCGGGGCTTTGCCCTCTGCAAGACGGACACGCTGGCGGATAATCTCTCTCTCTTTGTAGATACAGCAACGGAACTGTGGTGTCGGGCCCGGAATCAGACGAACCGCGATGTGGTCTCTCTGAGCATCAAGAGTCCCTTCAAATGCCAGTTTTGCAACCTCACGCAAAACGGCATGTTTGATCTTGATTACATTTTCATCAGCGTACATAAAATCTCCTTTGCTTTTTCGTGGTTTCTATTAAGCATAATATGTTCTTATTGTACATAAATTTTCATTAAAAAGCTATAGATGTATCTATCAAAATACATCAGGCGGTGCGATTTTATGGATAATATGAATACGATGGACTTCAATCAGAAAAATTGATGTTTCTCTGCGCGCTTCGCTTGAGGCAACTCCCGTCGAACGAAACGCTTCCGATGATCTGTCCACAGGGAGCAGCTCTGACGGGTTCTGGGACCTGATTGTTCTGTACACCGGTTCTCCACAGACGTTACAGAATGAATTTCATTCCTCTTCCTTTACCTTTCTCCTTGGAAATTATGCCATAGTGAAAATCTCCGAGGACGACATTCCATCACTTGCCGCCTTTCCACAAGTAATATATATCGAACGTCCAAGACAGCTTTTCTTTGAGATTGTTTCTGCCCGGCAGTCTTCCTGTCTGAGTGCCATTCAGGAAAACAGCAGCTATGGTCTGACCGGAAAAGGCATTCTGATTTCTGTGATAGACTCCGGTATTGACTATGCGCATCCCGATTTTTGCAATCCGGACAAAACCACACGGCTGGTTGCTCTCTGGGACCAGACCATCCTCGCTGATCCTTCTGCTGGACGCTTTGCCCCCGCCGGTTATTCACAGGGTACACTTTTTTCTCCGGAACAGATCAATGCGGCACTTCAGGCAGACACTTTTGAGCAGCGCATGGAACTTGTACCCAGCACAGATGTCACAGGGCACGGAACCCATGTCGCCGGTATTGCCGCCGGAAACGGCCGTGCCTCCGGCGGACTCTACCGCGGAGTTGCCCCGGAATCCTCACTTCTTGCCGTCAAACTCGGCTCGCCCGATCCAAAGGGATTTCCAAACACGATCGAACTGATGCAGGCGGTCGATTTTTCCGTAAGATATGCCATCGAACATACCGTGCCTCTTGTCATCAACCTGAGTTTTGGAAATACTTACGGCTCCCACAGCGGAACATCCCTTCTGGAAACCTACCTGGACTATGTCTCAAATCTCGGACGCATTAATATTGTTGTCGGAAGTGGAAATGAGGGAAACAACGGCGGGCATGCCAACGCCCGACTGGCTTCTTTAGAATCTGCCAGAATTGAATTTGCCGTTGGAAATTATGAATCTTCTCTTTCGATTCAGATCTGGAAAAATTATTGGGATGATATTCGTTTTCAGCTGACTCCTCCGGGTCTCGGAACCTCATTTAAAATTCCCAATCAGCCCGGCAGCTGGCGCTTTTCCTTTGGCACCACACAGATTCTGGTGTACTACGGACTTCCGTCCCCTTATAGTCTGTATCAGGAAATTGCCATCGATCTGCTGCCGCGGCGGGACTATATTTCGGGAGGTGTCTGGTTTTTTACCGCAGAAGCACGGTCTGTCATCGAAGGAATTATTGATCTGTGGATGCCGGCAGCCGCTATCCGCGGGACTGCCACACAATTTCTCACGCCGACAACGGAAACCACTCTCACGATACCTTCCACCGCCGGAAATGTCATTACCGTCGGTGCCTACGATTCTTCCACCAATACGCTCGCCCCTTTTTCCGGCAGAGGATATACCTGGAATACCGGACAGGTCAAACCGGATCTGGTCGCTCCCGGTGTCGACATCACCAGCTGTGCTGTCGGGGGCGGTTACGAATCCCGAAGCGGCACCTCCATGGCTGCTCCTTTTGTAAGCGGCAGCTGCGCACTGCTCATGCAGTGGGGCATTCTACAGAACAATGATCCCTTTCTATATGGCGAAAAAATGAAAGCATATCTGATCCGAGGTGCCAGACAGCTTCCATTTTCCGTTTCCTACCCCAATCCGCAGAGCGGGTACGGGGCACTCTGCGTCAGCAACAGCCTGACGTTTGTGTGATATGCTCCCCTATTCTGCGATAAAGGCCTCATAAAATTTTTCTTTTGGCACAGGTTTTCCAAAATAAAATCCCTGGATCATCTCTGCCTTTGTTTTCTTTAAAATATCTACCTGCTCTTTTGTCTCGATTCCCTCGACGATACAGTGAATTCCCAGATCATTGATCATGGAAGTCATATAGTCGAGGAGAATCCGGCTTTTGCGGTTATTGGTAATTTCGGTTACCATGGACCGGTCAATCTTTGCAGAATCAAAATCATACTGGATCAGTACCGCAAGATTGGAATAATGACTTCCGAAATCATCCATTGAGAGTCTGAATCCGAGTTCTTTGAGGCTGTTTGCAACATTTTCAATCAGAACATGATCCATGTCTCCCACGGTCTCCGTCACCTCAATATGGATCAGTTCCACCGGAATGTCATATTTTTGAACCATCTGCGTTACTTTTTCAATAAGTTCCGGATACATGATCGTCATCTTCGAGAAATTCACGGATATTGGCACCGTACGATGTCCTTCCCGGATCTGTTCCTTCTGATAACGAAATACTTCGTCCAGAACAAACAGGTCAATCATATGCACCAGATTGTAATGTTCCAGCACCGGAATAAACATCCCCCCCACAATGCCCAGTTCATCATCCAGCTGCCGGATCAGTGCCTCCGCGCCCTCTGTGCGCCCTGTGTGGATATCCACTTTCGGCTGCAGATATACCAGATACCTTCCACGCTCCATCAGATCGTTGATCTCATCTATCACGCTCTGCTCCATGCGCTTCATCACGGTTGTGCCATGCATCAGCTTAAGCTTATCGTTGCTCATAAGAACCTCTGCCTCTGCAATCTGGCTGCGTGTCTGCGGATGTGCACTCCAGCTGTATCCCATCGCCACGCCAAAGCCAAGTCCGGCAAGCCTTTTCTGCAGATTTTCCACCTGCTGCTCCATTTCCTGCCGTTTAATGTTGATACACAAAACCAGCATCTCATCCTCATCATACCGGTAAATCCGGTAATTGGGAAACATGGATTTCAATAGATCCGCAACTTCCATCAGTTTGCGGTTGCCGCTGATATAGCCAAACTGTTTATTAATCTCCGACAGATGGATCACATCGGTTGTGATCACGCCAAGTGAACAGAACATATTGTCCTCCCCAGTGCGTGCCATAACCGACAGTCCCTCCCGGTTCCAGAGACCTGTCAGTTTGTCATGTGTGCGGTCATATTCCTGCTGTTCCTGCAGATTGCGAAGTTCAATCCGCGCAGCAAGTGTCGCACCAAGCATGGAAAGAACATCGGCCTCCTCGAGGTGTCTGTGTGGGTTTAAAACCATTAAAATTCCAAGCAGATGATCTCCGGTATACAAAGAAATCCCGGCTGCAGACCATGCACGTAGTTCTGCCAGATATTCATAGATCACCGGATGACTTTCTCTCAGCGACTTGATATCCGGAATCACCACGTCCCCGAGTTGTCCTATTTCCTGAATAACACCTTCTGCCTCTCCGGACTCAATTCCTTCGGTCACAAGTCGTGCCATCATCTGTGCCGTATCCCTGTGGCATTCTTCCACATAGCGGATACCGCCCTCTTTTTTGCATAGGCAAGCACCACACAGTCTGCGTCAAAATACTGACGCAGTGCTTCGAATGTTCTGCATAAGGGCATCTCCGATCCCCTCTCTTCCAAGTGTTTCCATACAGGTGCGGAGCTGTCTTAATATAGACGATTCATTGCCCTGTGCCACAATAGGTTCTACCGGATCACAGATTTCCGGCTCCGGCTGCTTTTCATCTTTGATCTGGTCATAAAAAACAATCCTGTTCTTTCCACTCCTCTTTGCTGCATAGACTGCCCTGTCTGCCTCATAATAAAAATCCGGAAAACTGATTTTGCGGCCGTTTAGTTTTTTGCTGCACCGATGGATACGGAATATTCCATATCAAAAATGATCTTTTTAAACTTTCGCGCATTGTGACGCAAAATTCTTCCATTTCAACCGTATTTTCAAATCCCGAAGCAAAAACTGCAAACTCATCTCCACCCAGTCTGCCGACAAATCCACAATCTCCTGTCACTTCACTTAAAATACTTCCGGTCTGGCTTAAAACCATATCCCCTACTGCATGCCCCTGTGTATCGTTAATCATTTTAAAATCATCGACATCCAGCATGATAAACAAGGCATTTGTTGTACATTCTAAGAGTTCTTTTGTGCAGTACTCTTCAAATGCTTTATGGTTATATACATTTGTCAGTACATCAATTTCTGCCCGGCGGCGCATACGCTCCGTAATATTTTTTTCATGGTCAATATTCCACAGACGCCCGACCAGACGGTAAACTGTTCCATTCCCATCTGCTATACTTACTATATAAAAACGATACCACTGTGGTGTTTCATTTTTTCCACAATAGTGGACATCAACGACCGCCGTCTGTTCCTTTTGCAGGCATGCCTGTATCGCCCTGCGAAACACTTTTTTATCTTCCGGATCAATAAAAACGGATCCGTAATGATTTTCCTTTACATAATCCGCAATATCAAAAAGAAGTATAAACTGACCATTTTCTATTGCATAGACCAGTGCCCGGTCTTCTATTGCATCATACTGTATCAGTTTCTCATGGTTTTGCTCCGCAATCACTCTGAGAAGTTCATTTTGCTTTTCCTGTTCATTCTGCTCCCGCATAGTAATCTCTTTCCCTATTGCATAACCTGGTCTGTTACATTCGTCAGCTCACTGAATGTACCAATCTCAGGAACTGTATCACTTATGGTTCCAAATCCATATGCCGCATGGATGAATTTAACCCCCGCTTCCATGCTCGCATCGTAATCTCCCTGAATATCACCTACATATACCGCATCATCCAATGCATTCCGCCTGTACAGTAACGCGATATTCTCTCCTTTTTGATTTTTCATTATTTCCGTAGCACTCAGTATCCTCTATCAGATCGTGCAGTTTGTAATAATCCAGAAAAGCCTCTATATATCCGGACTGGCAGTTGCTTACAATATACAGATGATATTTTTTTCTTCAACTGTTCCATTGTCCTGCGGATATCCGGGTAGAGAGTTGCTCCGTGTATCTGGAGATAATCATTTTCTTCTTCCCCACACTGTGCCAGAAGTTTCTGGCGTTCGCCTTCTTCCAGATCTGGAAACAGAATCCGTGCGATCACATCCATCGTCTTTCCCATTACTGACTGGATGTCCTTTACAGTAATCGGTTTTCTGTCGTAGCCGGCTCTTTTTACGGTCTCATTCCAGGACTCTGCCACTTCCGCAGCGGAATCCCAGAGTGTTCCGTCCATATCAACTATGATTCCTTTTTTCATTATGCCTCGTCAATTGCTTTTCCAATATCATGGCGCATATATTTATTTGCGAAATCCACCCATTCGGTTGCCTCATAGGCTTTCTTTCTTGCTTCTTTTAAATCTTTTCCGGTTGCAGTAATGCCAAGGACACGTCCGCCGTTTGTTACGATGCGTCCTTCCTTATCGAATGCAGTTCCTGCATGGAAACAGAAGTAATCATCCTTGCCCTTGAACTTTTCAAGTCCGCTGATTGGGAATCCTTTCATAGGAAACCGGATATCCGTCAGATGCAAGTACAACACAGACAGCTGCATTGTCCTCAAACTGCAGATCAATCGTGTCAAGTTTTCCATCGACACATGCTTCCATTACATCAATGATATCATTTTTCATACGTGGAAGAACTACCTGTGCTTCCGGATCACCAAAACGGGCATTGTACTCAAATACCTTTGGTCCATCCTCTGTCAGCATCAGTCCGAAGAAAATAACTCCGACAAATGGCCTTCCCTCTGCCGCCATGGCATCCACGGTTGCCTGATAAATATATTTCTTACAGAATTCATCTACTTCTTCTGTATAGAACGGACTTGGGGAGAAAGTTCCCATTCCGCCCGTATTCAATCCCTGATCTCCGTCCTTGGCACGTTTGTGATCCTGTGCGGAAGACATGATGCGGATGGTCTTTCCATCCACATAAGTCAGAACCGATACTTCACGTCCTGTCATAAATTCTTCGATGACCATGGTATTTCCGGCATTTCCGAATTTCTTATCTTCCATGATCGTACGCACGCCTTCTTTTGCCTCCTCGAGCGTATTGCAGATCAGCACACCCTTTCCGAGTGCCAGACCGTCTGCTTTTAACACGATTGGCATCTTTGCTGTCTCAAGATATTTTAAAGCTTCTTCCGGATCAGTAAAGTTCTCGTAAGCAGCTGTCGGAATATGATACTTTTTCATCAGATCCTTGGAGAATGCTTTCGATCCTTCCAGAATCGCTGCATTTTTGCGCGGTCCGAATACCTTTAAGCCTTCTGCTTCAAAGACATCCACAATTCCGCCAACCAGCGGATCATCCATACCAACGATGGTAAAATCAATGGATTTCTCCTTTGCAAACGCAACGAGCTTGTCAAACTCCATGGCTCCGATCGGCACACACTCAGCTAAAGCTGCAATTCCCGCATTTCCAGGTGCACAGTATATTTTGTCAACTCTCGGACTTTTTGGCAACGCTTGTTACGATTGCATGCTCACGTCCACCGCTTCCAATTACAAGAACTTTCATGATTATCCTCCTATATGTGATGCAATTCTTATTTACTGATATGTACAGTTTTGCCCGTCACTGTCACTTTTCCATTTGCGATCAGATCAATCGCCTGTGGCATAATCTTCCACTCTGCCTGCTCCATGACACGGCGCTGCAGAGTCTCCGGGGTATCCCCTCTTTCACCTCCACCGCCTTCTGCAAAATGATCGGTCCTGTATCCGTTCCCTCATCCACAAAATGCACGGTGGCACCTGTGACTTTGACTCCGCGGGCAAGTGCTGCTTCGTGCACTTTCAGCCCATAATATCCGGTTCCACAGAAAGACGGAATTAAAGACGGATGAATATTGATGATCCGGTTGCGGTACTGCGCGATCATCTGCTCCGGAATTACAACGAGAAATCCTGCCAACACCACCAGATCCACCTCATACGCATCAAGTCTGCGCAGAAAATCTTCATTGAATGCCTCACGGCTCTCATAATCCTTCGGGCTGATGCATACTGCCTCAATTCCGTGCTTTTTGCACGTTCCAAAGCGTATGCTCCCGGATTATTGCTGATCACTACCGCAATCTCTGTATTTGTGATTGTTTTTTGTTCAATTCCATCGATAATGGCCTGCAGATTGGTTCCGCCGCCGGATACACATACTGCGATTTTTAGCATAATGTTACACCCTTCTCTCCGTCTGTGATCTTACCAACCACATATGGAGTATCTCCGGTCGCTTTGATTGCTTCCATCGTCTTGTCCACGTCTGCCGGATCCACTGCAAGAACCATTCCAAGTCCCATGTTGTAAGTATTGTACATCATATGCTCATCTACATTTCCCTCTCTTGCCATAAGGGTAAAGATTGGAGGAACCGGGTAGCTGTTCTTTTTCCACTACGGCATGCTTTCCTTCCGGAAGCATACGTGGAATATTCTCATAGAAACCACCGCCTGTGATATGGCTGCAGGCTTTCACACGTACTCCGGCGTTCTTGATAGACTTCAATGCGCCTACATAGATACGGGTCGGAGCAAGAAGAGCCTCGCCAAGCGTTGTTCCAAGCTCATCCATATATGTATTTAAGGTTTCTTTGTCCATACGGAAAATCTTGCGCACGAGAGAAAATCCATTGGAATGTACACCGGAACTTGCCATACCGATCAGCACATCCCCGGCTTTTACGTCTTCTCCGGTAATGATATCCTTCTTATCGACCACACCAACTGCAAAGCCGGCCAGATCATACTCATCCTCCGGCATCAGTCCCGGATGCTCTGCCGTCTCGCCGCCGATCAGTGCACATCCGGACTGCTTACAACCCTCTGCCACACCGCTTACGATCGTCGCAATCTTCTCCGGATAGTTCTTGCCACATGCAATATAATCCAGGAAAAATAACGGTTCACCACCGGCACAGGCTACATCGTTGACACACATTGCAACGGCATCAATACCGATCGTATCATGCTTGTCCATCAGGAAAGCCAGTTTTACCTTGGTTCCGCATCCATCGGTTCCGGATAAAAGAACCGGCTCTTCCATATTCTTGATCGCATCCAGCGAAAAAGCACCGGAAAATCCGCCAAGTCCGCCAAGCACCTCCGGGCGCATGGTTCCCTTTACATACTTTTTCATAAGTTCTACAGACTTGTATCCTGCTTCGATATCTACGCCCGCGTTCTTGTAATCCATTTATTTTTCCTCCTAATATCTGTGTTTTAATCTATTATTGTCACTTATAGTATATCGGGTATTTTTCGATTTTACCAATCATAAATGTTAATAAATCTAATTAGTAGTTCTTATATCCCACTTCCTGCAATCTGGCATCCTTTGCCTCAACCTGCTCTTTTTAAGTTTTTCGAATACTCTTTCAGGCGTGCAAGTAAATCCGCATCACTGGTTGCAAGAATCTTTGCTGCAAGAATACCGGCATTTGCTCCGCCGTTGATTGCTACGGTTGCTACCGGAATACCGGTCGGCATCTGCACGATACTGTACAGGGAATCTCTTCCGCCAAGAGAAGTGGTGTGCATCGGGATTCCGATGACCGGCATCGGGAAGATTGCTGCGCACATGCCCGGCAGATGTGCTGCCATACCTGCACCTGCGATAATCACTTTAAATCCTTTTTCCTCCGCACTCTTTGCATATTCAAAAAATACATCCGGCTCGCGGTGTGCGGAAATGATCGTCATCTCATAGCTGACGCCCAGCTGGTCTAAGATGTCGGCTGCCTTTGCCATGATCGGCATATCTGAATCACTGCCCATTACAATTCCTACTTGTGCCATTTTAAATATCCTCCTATATGTGAAAAAAATTTATGGTTCCATTGCATCCAGCGGCTCATTTAACGGTTCCGTTCCCGGAACGACAAACCGCCCGTTTCTTATAATATCTGTCATCGTGCCATCTGCACGTACTACTGTAATCGCTCTAACTCATCATACGGAATCGTAATATCGGTATGACAGTTAAAATATGCTTTTGAAATATCTTCTTTGCGCCGGATCGAAATTTCATTGTCCCTTGCGATGATCGCTTTTCCATCCGGATTGTATGTCATGTTGTCCTCATCGTACGTGTAACAGGTGTCTCCGACCGCAAAATGCGGACCTGTCTTTTCCGCAATCAGAATCGGAAGCTTATCCGCGATCTGATATTTCCGTGCCATCCGGTATGCGGTGGTATTTGTTCCGATTGCAAACTCTCCCATCGGAAGTGTTTTGTGATGGAACAGAATATTGTCCTCTATATACTTGTGGTTTTCATCCTCAGAATCAAAATTTGTACAGGAATAAGCTGTAATTCTTCCGTTTTCAAAATCCAGTTCCAGATTCTTGAAAAGGAATTCCCCCAGATAGACCTGTGTGACGTGCAGCTTTCCTTCTGTTTTCTGCAATACCGGAGATGTGAACACTTCCCCGACCGGAATATTGACATCTGCCACACAGTTTTCAAATGCGGTCTCTTTGGCAGGATCGGAAAGCGGATGAATCTTTACATACAGATCCGTGCGGTTTCCGTTACAGCCTTTGATGTGCACACGGTCCGCCGTATCCAGCACATCAATGATCTTCTGCTGCATATTGCGGTAAAGCATATAATCAAGCGTATTGATATGCACCGTTTCCGCAAAAAAGATTTCTTCGTATTTTTCTCCGATGGACGGAACCGGGTAAGCAATAATCGTAAAACTGCGTTCCTCCCCGTGAATGTAATGATTGATCAGCTGGCTCTTCTCGCTGCGCTCATACACATCGATTTCCCTCTGTTTGTCGGTATAGGTAACGCGCTCCTCTTTCTGCTCCGGCGAAAACGGCTTTGTCCCGAAAATTTCGATCACTGCCGGTCCTCCGTAATTTGGAGCAATCGCTTTGTGTTTTTTCCCAGACAGTACGGTCAACTTCGAGTCCCCGCTCGATGAGTGCCTTATCCAGCCACAGCCCGCGGTCCTCTTTGTGATCGTAAGTAAACTGCTTGTTCAGGGAAATAGAGTACGGACGCAGCACCGGCTGCAATCCGATCTTTTTAAAATTGTGTACGGCGGCACGTACCATCCGCTCGAATCCCAACGGATAACGGATCTCCACTACCGCCTTTTTAGAAATATCTTTTCCGGTTGTTTCAAATCCAATCCGGTATCCTTCGGTAAATGTATCCGCCATTGCCTGCATCTGCTGCTTTGTCAAGGAATGCAGAAAATGTGCGGACTCCGTCTCATCTTTTCCGATATACAGACCATAACGGTACAGATATGCCGGATGATCCAGCTCCGCTTCCATCACGATCTGGGTGAAATAATCATATTCCGGATCGATCAGTCTGCAGATCGCATCCGCATTAAAAATTTCTGTGTAATCATGCATAAAAGAATAAATGCATTTTCTGATCTCGTGCACATTCAGATTCTGTGCATCCTCAAAACAGTTGTAAATTTCCACAAACAGTTCCGCATAAATACACAGATAACGGATATTTCCTTCCACACAGCTGGTATAAATTCCATGCAGTCTGGCATCCAATGCCGAGAGCAGCGGTCCGTATTCCCAGCCCATCTTACTGACGGCATATGCCGGGTTTGCATAACTGTCCGCATAATCTTCCTGCACATCCAGATACAGACGGCGATTGATCTTTTTCCCTTCCAGCGTGGAAATTTCTGCCAGTTTTCCACTCAGGGACGCTTCTGCTAATTTATACAAAACCAGAAACAGTTCCGACATTTCAAAGAAATATCCCCGGTACAGTTCTTCCACACTGGAGGCTTCCTCCTCGCTGACCAGCCTCAATGCGCTCCATCACAAGTTCCAGCCGTTCCCAGTATTCCTCGTTATTTTTTGTGATTGATCTCTCTAAAGCTCATAGTTTGTTTCCTTCTTATAGTTTTTTAGCTCAAAAATCCCCAGATATAGGTTCCGATCCAGCATACCATATCCAAAAGGGTCAGTCCTAGTCCCAGTCTCGGAAACAACTGGAAGGAATCTTCTTCCCGCAGACTTTTGGCTGCGATGACAAGAACAACAAATGTTGCGATCATCGCAACGACTCCTGCGCTCCCATAATAAGCAGACAGCGAACCGCCTCCCCCTGAAAAGCAAGCTTCAGGAACACAAGATACCATACCAGAAGAGCAAGTGCTAATACCGTGGCCAATATTCCCTGTCTGGAATGTTTTTTCTCGGTAAACTTATAGCCACGTCTTCTCCGGTTTCTCATATGCGTCTCTCTTTCCTACAACCTTTTTTGCTTATTTGCATCCATACTGCTCATAATAGGCATCGATTGCTTTCCTGATCGTGTCATCAATTACAATTCTGCCCTGACATTCCCGATTATATAAGTGTTCTACCACTTCTTCCATGGTAACAATTGCTTTTCCTTCAAAACCATATTTCTCATGAATTTCATCGAGTGCGCTCTTTACGCCGCCCTGTCCGACTTCCATGCGGTTTAAGCTGACCATAAGACCAACGATCTCAACGTTTGCAGCCCCACGTACTTTTGGAACAGTTTCTTCCATGGACTTGCCGGATGTCGTCACATCCTCGATCATCACCACGCGGTCTTTATCTTTTAAGCTGCTTCCTAAAAATCCGCCTTTGTCTGCCCCGTGATCCTTGGCTTCCTTGCGGTCACTGCAGTAACGGATCTCTTTTCCGTACAATTCACTGAATGCAATTGCGGTAACAACAGCCAGTGGAATTCCCTTGTATGCCGGTCCGAATAACACATCAAAATCATCCCCATAACTGGCGTGGATCGCCTTTGCATAATACTCTCCGAGTTTCTTTAACTGGGAACCTGTCACGTATGCACCTGCATTCATAAAAAATGGCGATTTTCTTCCACTCTTCAGTGTAAAATCGCCAAATTTGAGAACATCACTCTCTACCATAAACTCAATGAACTCACTCTTGTAACTTTCCATTGTATACTTTCCTCCTGTATCAAAAGGCATTCTGCCCTTGTTATTTCGCAGTTTTCTATTAAATTTTAGCATACTTCCGGTGGGTTTTCAATGCGCGAATCATAAAAAGAAAGTACGCAGAATACTGCCGAAAGCTTTTCTGTCATCCAGCGAAATTCTGTTTCCATTCAGAACAGTATCGAGGAACTGACCAGCAATACCACAGATCTGCGTAACTCTAATCAGGCAATTTCAGATTCCGTACAGACAATTTCCGCAGTTTCTGAAGAACTGACCGCCCATGCATCCGAAACAATGGATGCAGAGACCGTAAACACACAGATTCTGGAAAACATTGCTGCCAAAATGAAATCCCTGGTACAATATATTCAAAAACAGTAAGCAGTTACCATATCTTTATTCCGAAACGGCACCGATTAGTTCTTTGATATCGCTCACATGATATTTTTCCATGTAGCGCTCAATGCCTTCTACAATTTCCATGGTCACTGCCGGATTCCGGAAATTGGCGGTGCCGACAGATACAGCTGTCGCACCCGCGTATCATCTCAATCGCATCTGCAGCATTCATAATTCCTCCCATTCCAATGATCGGAACCTTTACTGCCTGTGCCGTCTGATAAACCATACGCACGGCTACCGGATGAATTGCCGGGACATCCCACCGGTCTTGTTTGCAAGAACAAATTTTCTCCGGTTGATATCAATCTTCATTCCGTGATCGTGTTAATCAAAGACAGGGCATCCGCACCACCTGCTTCCGCTGCACGCGCCATCTCTGTGATGTCTGTGACATTCGGACTCAGTTTCATGATCACCGGCTGTTTTTTGCATACTTTTTCATTTCCTTTGTGATTGCTTCTACCGCTTTCGGATCCTGTCCAAAAGCAATTCCACCCTCTTTTTTACGTTCGGGCAGGAAATATTGATTTCCAGCATGTCCACCGGCTCTTCCGCCAGCCGTTTTACCACTTCCACATATTCCTCTGTCGAGTGTCCGCATACGTTTACAATAATTTTAGTATCATATTTTTTCAGGAATGGAATATCTCTCTCACAGAACAGATCAATTCCTGGATTCTGTAATCCCACGGCATTGAGCATTCCACCATAGACTTCTGCCACACGCGGAGTCGGATTTCCCGGCCACGGTACATTTGCCACACCTTTGGTAACCACCGCACCAAGCCGGTTTAAATCTGTAAATTCACTGTATTCCGCTCCGGAGCCAAAGGTTCCGGATGCCGTCATTACCGGATTTTTTTAAGGTAACACCACATAATTCCACACTTGTATTCATTACAGATCCACCTCCTCTGCCAGAAATACCGGCCCTTCTTTACAGATTCTCTTGTTTTTCACATTGGAATGTGCATCTTTTTCTTTGGAATTGCACACACATGCCAGACATGCACCGATTCCGCATGCCATCCGTTCTTCCATGGAAATATAACAGGTCATGCCCTGCTCTGCTGCATACGCTTTCATCGCCCGCAGCATCGGTGTCGGTCCGCACGCATATATTACATCTGCATTTAACTTATACTCTTTCATGGCATCCAGCACATTTCCCTTTGCACCGACACTTCCATCTTCCGTTGCCACGTAACAGTCTCCCTGTTCTTTAAATTCATCCAGAAGAAACGTCTGTGCATCCCGGTATCCCATCACACTGACAAATTCACAGGTGCCGGCAGCCTTGATGCTCTTTGCAAGTTCAAGCATCGGAGGAATTCCGATTCCTCCGCCGATCAGGAAAGCTTTCTTTCCCGGCTCCACGGTAAATCCGTTTCCAAGCGGTCCCAGTACCCGGATCTTATCGCCCGCTTTTAACCGGGAGAATTCTTCCGTTCCGGTTCCTTCTCCCGTTACCCGGTATACCAGACGAAGTGTTCCTGCCTCTGCATCAATCCCACACAGGCTGATCGGACGTGGCAGAAGTTTGCTGGCATCATTACTGTACAATGATACAAACTGTCCTGCCTTTGCATGTCCTGCAATATGCTTCGTCTGGATTGTCATGTCATAGATATCTTTTCCGATGCACTGCTGCTTCAGCACCGTAACATTTTCCTGAAATTTTTCGCTCATAAAATCCAACTGTCTCCCTTTTTTGTAAAATCACAACTTTATTTTTATCTCTGTGCAAGTGCTCCGGATATGTCTGCGATCATATCTTTGACTGCCAGACGGGAGGCATCTGCGAAGTTCTCCGGTGTCATTCCCTGCTCTTTATACTTATCCTGTTTGTAAGCACAGATGATACCACGGGAAGAGTTTACAATTGCTCCTAATCCATCCTCATTAAAGAAATGTACCAGATCCTTGCCCTGTCCTCCCTGTGCACCATAACCCGGTACCAGAATGAACGATTTCGGCATCACTTTACGAAGAATTTCCCCCTGCTCCGGATACGTTGCTCCGACAACTGCTCCAACATAGCTGTAGGAATCTCCCATGCATTCACTTCCCCACTCTGCTACCTTTTCACCAACCAGTTCATACAGCGGACGACCGTCGATCAGACGATCCTGGAACTCTCCACTGGATGGATTGGAGGTCTTTACGAGAATAAAGATTCCTTTCTTTTCTTCTTTGCATACATCCACAAACGGCTTGATACCATCGGTTCCCAGATATGGATTTACTGTAGCAAAATCCTCATTAAAACCGGTATATGTTTTGCTTCCGATCTGTACTTTTCCGAGATGTCCGGTCGCATAGGCTGCGGATGTGGAACCGATATCCCCACGCTTTACATCTCCGATCACAACCAGATCTTTCTCGTGGCAGTAATCTACCGTCTTCTGGAATGCCGCTACACCGGCCACACCAAACTGCTCATACATCGCGATCTGCGGCTTCACTGCAGGAATCAGGTCGTATGTTGCATCGACAATAGCTTTATTGTACTGCCAGATGGCTTCTGCTGCTCCCTCTAACGTCTCACCGAACTGAGCGAACGCTGCTTTTTGTATGTGCTCCGGCACATAAGAAAGCATCGGATCGAGTCCCACAACGATAGGTGCGTTGGTCTTTTTAATTTTTTCTACTAATTTGTTGATCATGTGATTGATTTCCCTTCTTAATTTATTACTTATTTAATTCATTAAATACAACTTCGCCGTCACAGATCGTGCACTTTACACGTCCCGTAACTTCTTTCCCGTCAAACGGTGTATTTCTTCCCTTGGAAGCAAATGTGTTTTTGTCAATGCGGTAGGTTTCCTCTGGATCAAAGATCACGACATCTGCCGCTTTTCCCGGCTGGATATCTCCCTTATCAATACCGACAATCTGTGCCGGATGGTAACTCATACACGCTGCCATCTGCATCGGCGTCAGATATCCACCGAGTACCAGTTCATTATGTGTAAGACATGCGGCGGTTTCCAGTCCGACAATTCCAAACGGTGCTTCCTGCATCGAACGGTTTTTATCTTCAAATGTGTGTGGCGCATGGTCTGTGGAAATCACTTCCATAATGCCATCCCGCAGTCCCTCACGCAGTGCTTTCACATCTTCCTTTGTGCGGAGTGGCGGATTCATCTTGTAATTGGTATCCGCTTCTTTCATATCGTCCGTGGACAGCGTAAAGTGATGCGGACACACTTCTGCCGACACCCGGACACCTTCTTCCTTTGCCACTTTTACCATGAGCACGGAATCCTTTGTGGAACAATGACACAGATGAAGCTGTGCCCCGGTATCTTTTTGCCAGAATAATATCTCTTGCAACAATCACATCCTCCACGGAATTGGTAATTCCCGGAAGTCCCAGTTCTTTTGCTTTTGCATCGGCATTCATGACACCTCCGCGTACCATATGGATATCTTCGCAATGGGCAAGTACCGGAATGCCCAGACGCGCTGCCTCAAGCATACCGTCCCGATACAAAGCGGCATCCATGACAGATTTTCCGTCCTCGCTGATTGCCGGACTTCCTGCCTTAACCATTCCTTCAATATCCGCAAGCTCTTTTCCCTGCTGTCCCTTTGTCACCGCACCAACCTGCAGGACATGAATACAGCTCCCGGATTTTGCTTTGTTGTGCACATAATTGACAATATCCGGATTGTCTGCTACCGGCTTTGTATTCGGCATGGTCAGCACTGTCGTATATCCACCATGCGCAGCGGCCTGCATCCCGGTATAAATATCCTCTTTCTGTTCAAATCCCGGATCGCGGAAATGTACATGCATATCAATAAATCCCGGCATCACATAACATCCGTCCGCATTGATCACACGTTCGGCTTCTTTTTCCGGAAGTTCTTTTCCAATCTTTTTTTATCTTCTGATCTTCGATCAGGACATCTGCCACCTCATCCATCTGTGTTGCCGGATTGATGACATGTCCCCCCTTTGATTAAAATGGTCCTTCTTTTTTCCTTTCTTTTAACGTTTCACAGCAACAGATCCCGAAAAATTCCCACAGATCCGAATACCCTGCGTTGTCTTATAAGCGCGTACTTTATAATATACCGACTTCTTTGAGGTTGTCTTAATTTTGTACTTTGTGGACGTTGTAGCTGCAATCTTTTTATAAGTTCCGTTCTTGCTGGATGCCTGATAAATTTCATACCCTTTCGCACCTGCCGTTTTGCCCCAGGAAATACGCACTGCATTTTTTGCACAGCGACCGCTTTTATATTCTCTACCGCACCGATACTTGTCCCTGCATTATCCGCATATGCCTTGATACAGATGTTTCCGATTCTTCCACCGTAACTGGTGCTTACATCCGCCACATCTTCCCAGCTGCCACCGCGATAGAGGAAACTCTGATTATAATCACAATATACCCGGCTGGTTAAACTGCTGTCACTGACTGCATATTCCATATCGAGTCCGACACCGCTTTTCTGCAGTTCTACCACAACCGCATAGTAAGTTCCCTGAGGTACGGATACCGCTTTATTCAGCCTGATGGTATGGGTTCCGGCATACGTTGTTGTACCGGACACCTTTGCTGCAAGTATGCCACTCTTAGGATTATGCAGGTTTGTCAGATTCGTATATACACGGATCGTATATGGAACATTCGCATCTTTGGAAAGGGAAATTGAAACTGCTTTCACCAGTTCATTATCTGCCTTTTTTGCCCTGAAAATATTCGCTGAAGTCGAAATTCCACGCAGTTTTCCCACATCTGCCCCACCATCATACTGATAATTATAATCATAATTATCCGCAGACTCAAAATCAAAAATCCATGCAGCATCCTCGATGGATTTATCATAATAAGAAAGCCAGAAATAACTGTTGATATTGTTTTCTGTCTTATCCGACCAGCTGTTCCTGCAAAGCCATGCTCCGTCTCCTGCCGGTTTATTTTTAAACGAAGATGCCGGAAAATTATCATCCCAGCCCACAATATTCACTGCATGGTTCGGTGCAACACTGCTTGTCGGGCAGTAATAGGTTGCCACATTCTCTCCTGTTTCTGCATAGACTACAGATCCCACATAGTTGGCCGTTCCGTCCATATACAGTCCCAGCCCGGCAGATCCGTGCTGCATAATCTCACATTTCACCTGGGTAGCATTTTTGTGAATATTAATAATATATACATTCTGCAGATGTGCCACATCCTGATCAAAAGCGTAACTTTTTGCCAGTGTCGTGGTGGTCGGTGCCAGAGCGTACGGTACACGGTTCTCGTCCGTCACCCCTTCCCACTGCAGAAGCGTCCGGCTCGCGAAATCCAAATTTCCGCCCATGGTCAGATAATTTTTATGGTTCATAATATTTAAAGAGTCGCCAAATGTTCCACCCAGCGGGTCTTCTACATTATTATAAGTAAAATAGGCAAGCTGCAATTCACTCAGATCAATACTTTTTTTGTCTGCCGTCTGATTGTCTGCAATCAGATCAAACTCCGCAAGTCCGATTGCGGAAAATGCCCAGCACGTATCATATTTTCCCTGATCACGCACGCCAGGATAGCGGATCGTAAGTTCCGACAACTTGTTCATATAGGCGGACGGCACTGCTTCTGCCTTTTTCAGCCTGGATTTTGTTTCTTGTACCACCGGAACATTTTCACTTTTGGGTGACTCTGTGTATCCGCCGGTTTTCTGGGCATAAACCCGTTCCTGCATTCCCGGAACAGCAGTTATGACAACTGCTGCAGAAAGCAAAAATGCTGCAAGCCTTCTGGTTTTATTTTTCATTTTCTACCTCTTTCTTATCGTCAGTTTTCTTCTTTCCATTATAAATATGAACCAGCTGCACTGTCAAACATTTTGCGCAAAAAAGGCACTGATTATCAGTGCCTTCTTCTTCCCCGTTTATTTTGCCGCAATGACATCTGCCATATCGTAATGTCCTGCAGGCTTTCCTTTTAAAAATTTTGCTGCTTCCACAGCGCCCTTTGCAAATACCGCCTTGGGTATGCCGTATGCTTGAATTCAATCACCTCATCCTGTCCGGCGAAAATCACTTCATGCTCTCCGACAATATTGCCGCCACGAACAGAAGAGAGTCCAATTTCGTATTTATCCCTCTTCTTGCGCTTCTGGCTTCTGTCATAGGTATAGGTATATGCCTCATCCAGTGCCTCATTCATGGAATCAGCCAGTGCCAGCGCTGTGCCGCTCGGTGCATCCAGCTTCTGGTTATGATGTTTCTCTACAATCTCCATATCAAATCCTGCCGGCGCAAATACCTGCGCAGCTTTTTTGAGCAGTTCCATCAGAGTATTGATTCCGAGAGACATATTTGCGGATTTTAAAATTGCAACTTTTTCGTATGCTTTTTCCACATCGGCAAGCTGCTGTTCGGAAAGTCCTGTCGTACAAAGCACGATCGGAATCTGTTTTTCCACACCATATGCAAGCAGCGCATCCACTGCTTTTGCATTGGAAAAATCAATGATTACATCCGCATCCACCGTACACTCATTCAGACTGGCAAATACCGGATAATCATTTTTGATTCCATCATAAGTATCAATTCCTGCAACAATCTCAATGTCCTCATCCTGCGCACAGATTCCTGTGATACACTGTCCCATCTTCCCGTTGCAGCCATTCATGATCGCTCTTGTCATTTTCTTTTGTGCCTCCCTGATCTATGCTAAAATTCCATAATTTTTCATTACTTCTGCAAGTTTCTTTGCATTAGCCTCGCTCATCTCACAGAGTGGGGAACGAAGAGGTCCTACTTCCATACCCATCAGGTTCAATGCCTTCTTAACCGGAATCGGATTTACTTCGGAAAACAGTGCATCTACCAGTGGAAGCGCCTCCAGCTGCAGTTTTCTTGCTGTCTTAATATCACCCTTGAAGAAGCTTTCACACATTGCGTGTACTTTGCCCGGTGCCACATTGCTCCATACCGAAATCACACCGACTGCACCGATTGACATAAGCGGTACAACAAGACCGTCTTCACCGGAATAAAGATCCAGTTTTCCGTCGGTAAGTGCCATCGTCTTAGAAGCCTGTGCCAGATTTCCGGTTGCTTCCTTTAATCCTACGAGATTACTCTTGGTGCGGACCAGCTCGGCAACCGTCTCCGGAAGAAGATTACATCCGGTACGTCCCGGCACATTATACATAATGATCGGACACTTGGTGCTGTCTGCGATCTGTGAATAATGGCTGATCAGGCCTGCCTGTGTTGCCTTGTTATAATATGGTGTAACGATCAGAAGTCCGTCTGCTCCTGCCTCTTCTGCCTCCTGTGAAAGCTGGATGGCTGTACGTGTGCAGTTTGAACCGGTACCTGCCACAACCGGAACACGATGTTTTGTAAACTCGATGGCTGCCTTGATCACATCACGGTGTTCTTCCATCGTAAGTGTTGCGCTTTCTCCTGTCGTACCTGCAATTACGATGGCATCTGTACCACCGTCAATCTGCTGGTTGATCAGTTCCTCAAGTTTATCATAATTAACTTCCTCATTGTTCTTCATTGGTGTCACGATTGCGACTCCGGCTCCCTTAAAAATTGCCACTGTTTTATTCTCCTTTCTAAATAAAAAAACCAGCTCAAAACGAGCTGGTCAATCTAACCTTTTTTTTAGATCTGATAGCTCTCCATCCACGCTCATACGCTTCTGACAGTCATACGATTATTCACCGCATGCCCAAAAACCAGACTGCAGTCATCCGGTTCTTTCGGCGCTTTCCCCTTTTACCTGCATTCGACTGTGTCTGCCACATCCAACAGGCTACTCATGAATTACGCGACCTCTATCCCATGTATTTCTTTCATTCTACCACCACCGGCATAGTCTGTCAATCTATTTCTCCGGTGCGATATTATAAACCTCGTCTGCTGCCTCACGGATTTTTTCATCCAGAACGCGTCCTGTGCAGACCAGAGTCATTTCTTCCGGCTTTGCGGCAAACAGCTCACAAATTTCTTCAGGGCTTATCACCTTTTCGTCCACAATTCCAAGTACCTCATCTAAGATTAGCATATCACAGGCACCTGTCGTAACGACTTTCTTTCCGTAATTGAATCCATTGCGCAGATTCATACTTTCTTCCTGTTTTTGCCTCCTCGGAAAGTGCTTGCTCAAAACACTCATCCGATTTTGCAAAACGGAATATTTTTTATTTCCGGCTCCAGCCGGCTTAAAAATGTCAGTTCGTTTTCATTTTTTTCCCTTCAAGAACTGAATGATAATGACGCTTTTTCCCTCGCTGGCAATACGAATTGCATTCCCGATTGCCGCGGTCGATTTACCATGTCCCTCTCCATAATAAACCTGAATCACTCCTCTGTCCATTTCAGCCTCCATGATATCTCTTAACCAAATGAAATCCTATGTAAGATAACACAAAAGCGTCAAATAATCAAGTCTACTCCAGGAATTCAATCTTGCTGACGGATACCTCGTAAGCAACCCTCTGCTCCACCTGTGTCTCACTGACTTTCTTTACATACTCGCGGCTCTGGATTCTTCCCCAGATCTGCACATGTGATCCGACCTCGAATCCGGATGCAAATCTTGCATTTCTGCCCCAGCAGATGCATGGGATGTAGTCCGATTTTCCATACGGCCGGTTCACGGCGATCAGCATATCTGCAATCTCTCTTCCAAGCGGCGTCTTCCGGTAAATCGGTTCCTTACAGATATATCCGTCCAGAAAAATCTGGTTGGCTGCATTTTTCTTCCTCAAACTGCTCAACCAGTTCAAACTCCCTCGCAAAAACCGATAACACCAGACGGTTTTTATGCTCCTCATGCCGGTTGAATGAACGGAACTGTCCTGTAATATAGACGCATTTTCCCTCCGCACTCTCCTGCACATTGACCAGACGCTCCGATACCATCACCGGAATATAATCGACGAAACTGGACAGGCGGTGGACAGATACTTCCACCATATAAAATCCTTCCCCATATACCTCGTGACTATACGAAAAGTCCGATACAATTTCTCCCATAATAGTGACCTGATTGTTTTCACACATTTTATCTGCCAAGAATAATCCTTCCTTTTGTGGAAATTTTTGATAGGCTTCTGTTTTACCATTTAATGGTTGGTAGAAATCATCAAACCTTGTCGATAAGGCCGGCGAAAACTATCTAAAAACGCTTAAATCGCCGGTGTACGCTGAAAAAAAGCTTGCGAAATCAGCTTTTTATGATAAAATAGGATAGGTTATTTATGTAAAGTTAAACAATATTAAAAAGAAGGTTAAATTTATGGTAACAACAAGAGACGACATTCGTAATATCGCAATCATCGCCCATGTCGATCATGGTAAAACCACATTGGTCGATGAGCTGTTAAAACAAAGCGGTGTGTTCCGTGCCAATCAGGAAGTACAGGAACGTGTCATGGATTCCAACGATATCGAGCGTGAGCGTGGTATCACTATCCTGTCCAAAAATACCGCTGTATTTTATAAGGATACAAAAATCAACATTATCGATACGCCTGGCCATGCCGATTTCGGTGGTGAGGTAGAGCGTGTTCTTAAGATGGTAAATGGTGTAGTCCTCGTCGTAGACGCATTCGAGGGAACCATGCCGCAGACCAAATTCGTACTGATGAAAGCACTTGCTTTAAATCTCCCAGTTATTGTCTGCATCAACAAGATCGACCGTCCGGAAGCGCGCCCTGCAGAAGTGATTGATGAGGTGTTAGAGCTTTTCATGGATCTGGATGCTTCCGATGAGCAGCTTGACTGCCCGTTCATCTACGCTTCCGCAAGAGACGGATACGCTATGTACAATCTCGACGATGAAAAAGAAGGACATGACTCCTCTTTTCGAGACGATCGTAAACTATATCCCGGCCCCGACCGGAGATCCGGATGCCAACACCCAGGTATTGATCAGCACCATCGATTACAACGAATACGTTGGCCGTATCGGTATCGGTAAAGTCGACAACGGCTCCCTGAAAGTCAACCAGGAAGCAGTCGTTGTCAACCATCACGATCCGGACAAACTTGAGAAAGTCCGCATCAGCAAACTGTATGAGTTCGATGGTTTAAATAAAGTAGATGTCAGTGAAGCAAAGATCGGTTCCATCGTAGCTATTTCCGGTATTGCGGACATTCACATTGGAGATACCATCTGTTCTCCGGAAAATCCGGTTGCCATTCCGTTCCAGAAAATTTCCGAGCCGACACTTTCCATGCACTTCATCGTAAATGACAGTCCGCTCGCCGGACAGGAAGGAAAATATGTCACTTCCCGTCATATCCGCGACAGACTGTTCCGCGAATTAAACACCGATGTTTCTCTGCGTGTCGAGGAAACGGACAGCCCGGATTCCTACAAAGTATCCGGCCGCGGTGAACTGCATCTGTCCGTCCTGATCGAAAATATGCGCCGTGAAGGTTACGAATTTGCGGTAAGCAAAGCCGAGGTTTTATATCACACAGATGAAAACGGCAAAAAAACTTGAGCCAATGGAACTTGCTTACGTGGATGTACCGGATGAATTTACCGGCGCCGTTATCTCCAAACTGCAGCAGCGGAAGGGTGAACTTTTAAATATGGGTTCCATTGCCGGCGGTTATACCCGCTTAGAGTTTAAGATTCCTTCCCGTGGTCTGATCGGTTATCGTGGCGAGTTCATGACCGACACCAAAGGAAATGGTATCATCAATACCATGTTTGACGGATATGAGCCATTCCGTGGAGAGATCGCCTACCGTTCTACCGGTTCCCTGATCGCGTTTGAGACTGGTGAATCCGTAACTTACGGTCTGTTCTCCGCACAGGAGCGTGGTACGCTCTTTATCGGACCTGGCGAAAAAGTATATTCCGGTATGATCATCGGACAGAGTTCTAAGGCTGAAGATATCGAGTTAAATGTCTGCAAGAAAAAGCATCTGACCAATACCCGTTCTTCTTCTGCTGACGAGGCGCTGACACTGGTTCCACCGCGTAAGTTAAGTCTTGAGCAGGCACTCGACTTTATTGATACGGACGAGCTTCTTGAGGTAACTCCGGAAAGTCTGCGTATCCGCAAGAGAATTCTTGATCCTACGATGCGCAAGCGTGCTTCCATCGCCAAGAAAAATGCCATGAAATAAATAACAGGCAAAAACATACACTTACAATTACTCCACCTCCATGGTGGAGTAATTTTTACAGGAGACGTTCCATGGATTTGAAGAATTTTACAAAACATTTGATTTATCAGAGTGCAAATACACAGATCCCGGATAACTTCAGCCGGTTTCAGATTCTGCATCCGGAATATTCGGCTCATGAAAGCGTTGTCAAAACCTATCCGCTTCCGGAAAATGAACATCTGTTTTCCCTGCTGTGGGATATTCATGACGGACATATGCTTTCTGCAACGATTCTGCCCTCCCAGCCCTCGTTCCTTTATGAAAAAGAGTTTACACCCGGCATGCGCACGCAGATGCACTCACACGAATATCTGGAATTGTTTTATATCATTGACGGAGAATACCGGCAGAAAATTCTGGGCAATGAATTTACTTTTCACCGGGGTGAAGTCTGCCTGATCGACAAAAACTGTCTGCATCAGGAAATCATGGAAGGAACTTCTGCCACACTTCTGTTTCTTGGCATTACCAATGTGATGTTTCAGGACATTATGAAACGGCAGATTACAACAGAGCGTATCAGCTCGTTCCTGAAGATGGCACTGATGGAACAGAAATCGCTCCAGCAATATCTGCATTTTCTCCCTCAGGCAGAGGAGGCAGTCTCACAGATGGATGAAACCATGACATCACTTCTTTTGGAATTACAGCGTCATGATGAGGCTTCTCCGATCATCTGTCGGGGACTTCTCCTGCGCATTTTTCGTATTTTAAATACACAATATGAATTTTCGCTGTCAAAAAAACTGCGACAGAAAATGAACTGGATTTTATATGAAGAAATTTCTGATTATATGAAGCAGCATATGAAAAACATTTCCATACGAATGCTCTGTGAAGAATTCCATTTTCAGGAAGATTATTTCAACCGGTTACTGAAAAACCGGACCGGAATGACTTATACGGAATATCTGCAGCATCTGCGTCTGCAGAAAGCCGAAGAACTGTTGCTGCACACCAGACTGACAATGCGATTGCTGCCGAAGTCGGCTACAAAAACAAAGGATATTTCTACAAAATATTTACGGAACGGCACCGGATGACTCCGGCACAGTTCCGCAAAGAATCCTGTTGATATTTTATTTTATAAATCCCATTTCCAGTCACGGATCTCCGGCATATCAACACCATACTCATGAATGTACTGCTTGTGTTCTACAAGCTTGTCATTCATTTTCTGTGTCAGATAAGCGCCACGATTTCCTAACTGTGGAAGATGCTCAATTACGCTCTTTACCAGATGGAAACGGTCAATCTCATTCTGTACACGCATATCGAATGGTGTTGTGATGGTTCCTTCCTCCTGATATCCGTATACATGAATATTTCTGTTGGTACGACGATAGGTCAGCTCGTGGATCAGTGTATGATACCCATGGAATGCAAAGATGATTGGCTTATCTTTGGTGAACAGTGCATCGTACTCTGCATCTGTCAGACCATGCGGATGCTTGGTGCTTGGCTCAAGTTTCATCAGATCGACAACATTGATCACGCGAATCTTAATCTCCGGCATTGCCTTTCTTAAAAATCGTAACTGCTGCTAATGTCTCCAGTGTCGGAGTATCTCCACAGCATGCCATAACCACATCAGGCTCCTGTCCCTGGTCGTTACTTGCCCACTCCCAGATGCCGATACCCTGTGTGCAATGCTTTACTGCCTGTTCCATGGTCAGCCACTGCTGTCTCGGATGCTTGGATGTAACAAGTACATTCACATAATCGCGGCTTCTGATGCAGTGATCAAAGCAGGACAGCAGACAATTGGTATCCGGTGGCAGATAAAGACGTACCACATCTGCCTTCTTATTTGCAATATGATCTAAAAATCCCGGGTCCTGATGGGTAAATCCATTGTGATCCTGCTGCCATACATTGGATGTAAGAATCAGGTTCAGGGAAGCAATGGACTGTCTCCACGGAAGCTGATTACATACCTTTAACCACTTTGCATGCTGTGCACACATAGAATCTACCACACGGATAAATGCTTCATAACTTGCAAAGAATCCATGACGTCCTGTCAGAAGATATCCCTCTAACCATCCCTCACACATATGCTCACTTAACATAGAATCCATAACACGGCCATCTGTAGCAAGGAATTCATCGGAATCCAGTTTTTCATTGTTCCAGTCACGGTTTGTCTCCTCAAAGACTTTCATCAGACGGTTTGACATTGTCTCGTCCGGTCCGAAAATACGGAAGTTCTTGGAATCCTCATTCAGTTTGAAGATATCACGGACAAATCCGCCAAGTTCTACCATATCCTGTGCCTCAACGCTTCCCGGCGCCGGAACATCAAGTGCATAATCACGGAAATCTGGAAGTCTTAAGTCACGTAAGAGCTTACCACCGTTTGCATGTGGGTTAGAACCGATTCTGCGGTCTCCGGTCGGTGCAAGTGCTTTCAGTTCCGGAATCAGTTTTCCATTCTCATCAAACAATTCTTCCGGATGGTAGCTGAGTAACCACTCTTTTAACATTTCCAGATGCTCCGGTTTGTCCATCATGATCGGAACCTGATGCGCACGGAAAGATCCCTCGATCTGCTTTCCGTCTACAACCTTTGTCCTGTCCATCCCTTTGGAGTACGAAGTACAATCATTGGCCACTTTGGTCTTGTGGTATCGTGGTTTTCTCTTGCATTCTTCTGGATCGCCTTGATTTCGTCCATAACGGTATCAAGCGTCTCTGCCATCTTGCGGTGCATGGTCATTGGATCATCGCCCTCTACAAAATATGGTTTCCATCCGCATCCATCAAAGAAATGCTCAAGTTCTTCATGAGAAATACGTGCAAGAATGGTTGGATTACTGATCTTATATCCATTCAGATGAAGGATCGGAAGAACCGCTCCATCGCTCTCCGGATTTAAGAACTTATTACACTGCCATGAAGTTGCAAGAGGTCCAGTCTCGGACTCACCGTCTCCCACGATACAGGCAGCAATCAGATCCGGGTTATCAAATACCGCACCAAACGAATGTGCCAGGGAATATCCCAACTCACCACCTTCGTTGATGGAGCCCGGAGTTTCCGGAGCTACATGGCTGGAGATTCCTCCTGGGAAAGAGAACTGCTTACACAGTTTCTTCAATCCATCCAGATCTTCTCCGATATTTGGATATACCTCGCTGTAGGTACCTTCCAGATAAGTATTGGCAACAAAGAAGTTTCCGCCGTGTCCCGGGCCAGGAAATTAAAATCATATCCTGATCATACTTTTTTGATCACACGGTTTAAATGTACATAGACAAAGTTCTGTCCCGGTACGGTTCCCCAGTGACCAACAATCTTTTTTCTTTACCTGATCTCTGGTAAGCGGCTCTCGAAGAAGTGGATTATCCAGCAGATATAACTGTGCGGCACCAAGGTAATTGGCTGCGCGCCAGTAGGCATCCATCTTCTTCAGGTAATCTTCGGTTAACGGCTGTTTTTCAACAACATCTGACATCCTGACTGTCCTCCTGTAAAATCATATTATCATTAGATGCCTATATTTTAGGAAATCCATCCATATTCCACAATTTCCTATTCCCATTAATTTCCCAAAAAAAGTTACCTGTTCCGACTTGTATTTCCTGTTGTTTACTTATTTTTTCATTTATTTCCATTAAAACCATAGCCAAAAAGAAAGGATTATAAAATTTCACACACAGCGATTACAGTTTTCCGTATACCTCCATAGGGACATATGCCCGAATGGAAATTCCTTCCGGCACATACTCTTCTGAGACAAGTTCTCCCTTATTTCGCACAAGCTGCAATACGCCTGCCTGCGCATAGGGAATGACCCGTTCGATATAGATCTTATCTTCTCTTAACATTTCCTGCAGCACATCTTTTACTGCATCCAGTCCGGCATTTTCTGCTGCAGAAATCTGAAGAACATGATCCGCACGGAAATCCTGCAGCGGATCATCATCGGTTCTGATATCGATCTTATTAAAAAGTGTCAGAATTTTTTTTTTTAACGCCAAGATGATCGAGTGTCTCATAGACAATATACATCTGCTTGTCACGCTGCGGATTGGAAGCATCCACTACATGAATAATATAGTCCGCATATTTGGCTTCTTCCAGTGTACTTTTAAATGCCTCAATCAGATGATGTGGCAGTTTCCGTATAAAACCTACCGTATCCGTCAGCAGCACCTGCTGGTGTCCCTCCAGTTCCAGCATCCGCGTCGTCGGGTCCAGTGTTGCAAACAGTTTATCCTCCTCTAAAACCTCTGCGTCCGTCAGATGATTCAGGAGGGTGGATTTTCCGGCATTCGTGTATCCGACAATTGCCACAACCGGAACTGCATTGCGCTCTCTTTTTGCTCTGGCAATTTCGCGGTGTTTGACCACTTCTTTTAATTCCCGGTTGAGCTGTGCAATCCTGTCATTGATCAGACGGCGGTCAATCTCAAGCTTTTTTTCTCCCGGTCCACGGGTACCGATTCCACCACCCAGACGGGACATGGATCTGCCAAGTCCGGTTAATCTGCTCAGGCGGTACTTCAGCTGAGCAAGTTCCACCTGAATTTTTCCCTCACTGGTTGTTGCACGGGCTGCAAAAATATCCAGTATGATAAGCGTCCGGTCCATCACCTTGGTATTTAACATCGTCTCCAGATTTTTTAACTGCGCAGGGGACAATTCATCATCACAGACAATTCCCGTTGCCCCCGTGTGCTCTAAAAGTTCTGCAATCTCTGCTACTTTTCCGGTTCCCACATAGGTTCCCGGATGGATCAGCTCCCGTTTCTGGATCAGCGTACCGGCAACCGATGCCCCCGCAGTTTTTACCAGTTCGGCAAGCTCAGCGAGCGAATCCTCTGCATCGTCTCCATCCTGCTCACTTACACCCACCAGATTAACTCTCTCTTTAAAATCTTCTAAAACAATTGGTTCACCCATTATCTAGTCTCCAAAAATGTATTCTCGTGTTTTGCTTCCTCATCATCCGGATAAGCCTTTAAATATTCCTTCATCATCTTTTTCGCGGAATCAAAGTCGCCACTGTACTCATATGCCGCAATGGCACTTTTCATGAGATTCTGCTTATTCGGCACTTTCTCCAGTTCCAGACCGGAATTAAAATAAGTCAGTGCATTCTTATAATTTCCATCCTGCATCTCCTGCATGCCAAGTTCATACAAATCATAGGATGTAGCCACTCCACTCTTTATATACTCCGCGATACATTTCTTTGCCTTGTCCGAATCTCCATTGGCATCATATGCAAGTCCCAGATAATACGATGCCAGCATCTGCTTATGTTCTTTTGCTTTTTCCAGATAACTGATGGCATCTTTGTTTTCACCGAGCAGATAACTGATTCTTCCTTTTATACAGTTCGTCTTCCGGTTTATCCCCTTTGATCTCCATCGCAGCAGACAGATATTTCTGTCCCTCATCCTTTTTCTCGTGCCGGCTTAAAGACTCATAGATTCCAATGTAGATTTCATAATTTTTTTTTTTGCCTTGCTGCACAGCACTCTCAAAATCTGCCCTGCCCTTTTTTTTTCTTCTCCCATATCCATATAAAGATCTCCACGCAGATAGTATGCGCGTGCATCTTTATTATATTTGATAATGGCATTATACGTTGCAAGTGCATCTTTTTTGTCTTTCCGTCCAGTGCCTGTGCTTTTGCCTTGTAAAAACAGATATCCAGTTCTTTCTCCCCCGATATGTCCGATCGACTCTCCAAGCGCATTCTGAAATGCCTTGACCGCATCTTCATACTTTCCGCTCTCCATGCAGGTAATTCCATACTGCCGATAGGCATCCTGTTCCTTTGTATCTTTCGTTCCGCATCCAATCACAGACAGCGCAAACACTGTTGCAAGCAGCACGGAAATGATTCGCTTCTTCATGTTCTATTCTCTCTTTCTGAAAACTACTTTTAGCATGCCACCGCTATATTTACCCAGTTGTCACCGATCCGCGATTATGCTCCCGGTAATAAGTACCACCGTAGGTAAATTCGTCCGGTTCCACTGCATAGGGAAGTCTGATCCAACACTTGGCAAATGAACCATCCGTGCCATACTCCGGGGATCTTCATTCCTATATCTTACGGTATTTTCCGTACTTTTGCAATCATTTCAGAAAAAATGGGAACCGGACATCCGGTTCCCAGAAACAGCACTTATTCGCGCTGTGCTTTCCGCGCTTTTTTAAACTGATACATTTTTTCATCCGCATTATTGATACATTCATTGAGACTTTTTTCCCCGCAGAGAACTACCTCATATCCGATACTCGCTTCCACATCAAATTCAGCATGAAGACTTTTTGATATTTCATCCAATGCTTTTAAAAACGCTGCCTTTAAACTTTCAGCCTGCGCTTTTTCACATCCCGGAAGCAGTACAACAAACTCATCTCCACCGTACCGCATGGAAACGGCTTCCGGCGGAAATACTTTACGAATCCCATCTGCTATCCCACGAATTTCCAGATTCCCCATATCATGCCCAAACGTATCATTGATATATTTCAGATGATCCGCGTCAATGAACATAACCGTCACCGGTTTTTTTTTTGCAATCTGCATTTTTCATACAAAGGCTCTGCAAACTCCTGGTATGCCATACGGTTATACAACCCTGTAAGAGAATCCAGCACATACAACCGGGATAATTTTTCGTTTGCTTTTCGAAGCCTGAGTTTGCGATACAGATATTCCAGGGATTCCAGATACGTATTCATTGTTTCAAACAAGAACTGATTTTCAAGCATATAATCGCAGTCTGCCAGAACAACATACCCTACTTCCCGCTCCCGGAAATGCAGTGGTGCATACACATACAATGAATATTCCTGCTCCATTCCCTTTTCACAGATCACGTGCATGGTATCCGGATATCCATCTGTAATATAAGAAGCCTCACCCATGGAATCGCTCAATGATTCCTCCACCAGATCCTGATTCATCCAGATACGCACGCCTTTACAACGCAGACCACAGACACATTTTGTAAAATACTGTGCCATCTGCTTATAATCTTCACACTCGATAAGATTGTGCTTTAATTCCATAATCTCATTGTGCAGATCAATTTCCCTCACTTCCTGAAAAATCCGGTCTTCAATATATTCACTCCTGCTTCTTACCTGTTCTGGTTTACAGCCACAACTATCCTGAAACAACATTTGTACAGGAACCGTTTTACAGTCAGCTGTTGTATTCTGCCCCCAGATCTGTACCAAAAGATCCATGGCTGCCTCAGCAATGACTTCTCTCTCGTATGACACCGTCGTAATCCGCGGTCTGTAATAAGATGCTTTATCAAAATTATCAAATCCTGTCACACAAAAATCAGCCGGAATTTTAAATCCTTCCTGCTGTGCCTGATGGCAGAGCCCCACCGCAATATTCTCATTTGCGCAGACAAAGGCATCCGGCAGCAGATGTTTTTCCTGAAAATGTATGAATGCACGGACACCGCTCTCCACTTCATAGCTTTCATTCCAGATTCTGTCATTTTCAAGCGGAATTCCATATCTTTGCAGGACATCTTCATAAGCCTGCCAACGCAAAAGATTTTCCTGGCTGTCTGCCGGTCCTCCCACATAGTTTAATGTTTTGCAGGAATGAGCCACTATCAGATGCTCCACCATCTGTTCCATTGTTGCGTAATTGTCCAGTCCTGCATGATACAATCCCGGAATTTTTTCAAGCAACGATATTGCCGGTACCCCGGACTCCTGAATAATCCGTATGATCTGCTGCTTCTTTTTCTGATTCAGCATATTCGTAACTTCCAGAATAATACCATCAAACTGTGACAAATCCGGCAGATGGATGATATTGTATTCTCCTGCATTGAATTTTTCATCCCTGCTGAAATTTCCGAAACTGTGAAATACCGAAATTTCTATATCCAGCTCATGTTCTTTGATGTAATTCCTACATCCCCTGATCCAGACATATGTAATATGTCTGCGCCATCCGTCTGCAATAATTGCAATTTTTCGTTTCATACCTTCTCCATCTGTGTCCTTTATTAAATAAAGTGTTCTGCTTCTTCACTGAGTACATCAGCTATTTTTTTATTATGCATGATTTGGCTGGAAATGTGTGAAATTTCTTCGGAAAGCGTGGCTGTATTTTTTGCAGCAAGATTAATACCTTCAGAGCCTTCTTCTACCGCCCTCTGAATCTGTGAAATATATTCCATTACTGACTCGGTGCGCTGTTTTAAATCTGCCGCCATCTGATGAAACTTCTCAACCACTTCATTAATATAGACTGCATCATCATTATACTGTGCCCCAGCGCACACAAAATTGTCATAATCCGGAAGTATATTCTGTTCCATATAAGTTACCAGCGCGTTAGCATTTTTTATCAATTCCTGCACGGTTCCAATCACGGTACTATTGATGGACTGGATATTAACCGCTGCGTCCCTGCTGGATTCCGATAATTTACCAATTTCAGAGGCAACTACTGCAAAACCACGTCCTGCTTCCCCTGCACGTGCTGCCTCAATGGATGCATTTAATGCAAGCAGATTGGTCTGATCTGCAATATTTAAAATATCATTAGTAAGTTCACTGACTTTTTCTACTTTTTTTACTTTCCTCAATTGTTGTCTGCAGTTTTCCGATAATATCAGTGACAATTTCTCCCGTATTTTTTTTATTTAAAATTGCATCATTTTTGAGTTTATCCGCGTTCTGATCCATCGTATCTGAATAGGATAAAAGACCATCCGATTTTTCCGAAAGTTCTTTCGTACGATCTTCCACTTCTTTCATATTTTTTTGTAATCCCGGAAACCATATCCGCAACGGAAATCATGGATGCCGATAATTCTTCCATGGCAGCGGAAATATCATCCGAATTTTCGTTTGAACTACGTACCTTGTCATCCACCTCCCGGATAATCTGGTTCATACGCAAAGAACTGTCTGTAATCCGTCCCATAACATTTTGAAGCGTATCAATAAATGCATTTACATTCCTTCCGACTTTACCAATCTCATCTTTTCCTGAAATCTTTAATCTTACAGAAAGATCTCCCTGATTTTTTTCAATATCTGCCACCATTTTCTGCAATGTCTGACTGATATAGTGCATCGGTGCTACAATCCCTTTCAGACAAATCCAAAGAGAAAACAAAATCATAAGCATTGAAACTGCAACGAATACAATAGCAGAATCTCTTGAAAATTCATATGCTGCCTGCTGTGCTTGTAATGAATCATTCATTGCCTGTTTCCGCATAGCAATCAGACTGCTGATTTTCTTTGCAAGATAATCTTCCGAAGGTTTCTGTATCACATTGATTGCCTCCGTTGCACCATCCGCATCGCCTTTTGAACTTGCGGTAAGGACCTGTTCCATTCCTTCTTTATACTTTTTAAAGCGATTTTGTAATGCCCCGAAATATTCTTTTTCCCGCGCTGTTTTTTTCTGTTTTTTATACTGTTTAAAATAACTATCCATAGATTCCATTCATGGATGGTTGTTGCAAAGCTTTCTTTGGAAATAGAATTTTCCGCATCACAGTGTCCATACATATTTTTTTCCCCATGGATTCCAGCTCGGATGACATATCCATCAATAGTTCAATACTCTTCGAACAATCCTGCGAAATTACAACCCCCGCCTGCAACAGCCTTTTCGAATTTACAAGACTTGAAATACTTGCCAAAAGAATAACAATTCCCAAAATACAAATTGGCAGCATAACCTTTACTTTAATACTGATCTGATTCAACCACTTCATAGGTATTTCCTCTCTTTCTGCCTAAATTAATGGGATAATTCCGGATGCAATTGCTCCATCTTTTTATAAAAATCGTCCATTCCCTGCGCAAGTGAAATTTTACCTTCAAAATACGGATGCAGACACTGTTGAATCTGCTCATTGCAGTCCTTATCATAATCTGATATATTACTCATATCAATTTTCTTTTGCAGCCTCTGCAAAAAGTGCAATATGGTTTTGTCCACGGAAATCCGACTGATAGTTACTTTTTGCAATCTCATCCATTGCTTTCTCATTATTGGTATAGTCCTGCGTATCCAATGTAATCTGCTTCATGGTTTTGATATCACACGTCAGACGCTTCATCAAATCCCTGATAAAAGGAATATTATCGGTTCCCTGCGCCGCACACATCCATGTACCGCCCCAATAATATGCCTGTGGACCTTCACACACGGCATAATCTCCGTAAATTCCATTTCCTTTTTTCTGCGGGTTTACTACTGTCTGCCAATGCATTTCCCATCAGAGTAAAATTAATGCCCCAGGTCGAATAGAAAAAGCCAAAAACATTCCCATCCGGTCCCTGATCCTGCGTCCACTGCGGACTCCACAGTGTGGTATGATTGTTATAATCTTTTTGAGCATATTCCTTCGTCTGACGAATCCACTTCTTGATATTTTCATCTATAACAATCTTGTTACCGACCACCCAGGGATGTGAGACATTGTTGGAAAATGCCCGATAGGAATCATCATATCCCGATAACATTTTATATCCGGCGGCATTCATCTTCTGTGCAACCTGATCAAACTTATCCCAATCCTTCAGTTGCTTTTGTACCTGATCCGGATCGTCTGTACCCAATACCTTTTTTTTTGCAATGGACCTGCGATACGCAAACAACCCCGGCGTTGCCTGCCAGGTCACTCCCTTTTGTATTCCATTTTCCGATACAATTTTCTTTGTATAATCATATTGCTGCTTCATATCCTCATCGGTCAGTCCCACTGTTTTTTTTTACATCAATGGAATTATCTGACTTTACATATTTTGATGCGTAATCTGCCTCAATTAAAAACAAATCCACTTTGTCATCATCAATACATGTATTCTGCTCTTTTAATGCTTCATCCAGATTGATCTGATAAGCATTATTATCACTGGAAATTATGACAAAGTTCACTTCAACATCGTGTTTTTTAGCAAGATCTGATGCATATTTGTCATAAATTTCCTTAAACTCATCATTCCAGCAATAAATATTTACAACCTGTCCTTCCTTACGCCCGGTATTTTTTTTCTGTCCGTTTTCTCCCGTACATCCACTTAATAATGCCGCACATATGACAATTGCCGCTACCTGTTTCCAACTCTTCTTTCTCATTCAAATGTCTCCTTTTATTACTCCTCTTCTCCCCTTTTCTTCCCCCAATATGCAGAAAAACGCCATGACACGCCCCCTGTCGTAAAAATGGATTCTGTCATGGTGTCTTTTCTGTTTTCTTTTTAAACTATCTTTCTGGTACTACTCTGTGATCTTCTCAAGAGAAATTCGTCAGCGTAATGTCTGAAGCTGGTGTATTTTCACCATTGATTTTTCCCATGGAAATAAGCATTTTCGAATCATTATCTGTGTCTTTCTGCATCGTAAATTCACAACTAACTTCCTTTTCCTTTGCTTCCGCCAGAGAAATATCTGCTCCGCCATACCACGTCTGGCAATTGTTATCCATTAAGCCGAGTTTTATGGTTCGTGCTTTCGTCGAAGTGACTTTGAATTTTACACGATATTTACATCCTTTTTCAAGTGTAAATCCATTCTGAATAAGCTGAACATCCCAGTCATTTTCGCCCGGATTTGTCACCTGAAACACAATACCGCCATGAGTAACTACTGTTGTTGCCTTCTGATCCGCATTTGTATTAATGCCCCATCCACTCGTTCCATCCGAAAAATCTCCATTGGTCAGCAGATTCTTTCCGGTTTCCTCCGGCTTGATCTCCGGTGCCTCTATCTTTTCCAGCACAATGTCATCCATACAGATTCTGTGCTGCTGTGTGATCTGTTTTCCACCGACTGCACCCATGGCAATATTAAAGATCGTTTCCAGATCTGTATCCTCTTTCATCTGAAACTCTTTCGTGATCGTCTGATATTCGCCGGTCAGATCTACGGTTTCCTGGCAGTATGGAGTCCAGTCCTCATTTCCATTTGCATCCTTATGGGTGCTTCCATCTCTGCAACGCATAAGACACTTTACGGTCGATAGAAGATTTCATTTTCAGGGAGAGTCGATACCATTGTCCCTGTTCGAGTTTTTACCCCTGTCTGCTTTAACTGGATATGCCAGTCAGCTTCCCCGGTATCGTCAATTGTGAAATCTGCCGCATTGTCTTCGTTTAAGGAGTCAACAACATACTTTACATTGGATGGTGTATAGCAATAGACTTCAAAACCTGCCATACCTGCATTAAAACTTCCGTTTTTGATCAGACTGTCCTCATCAATCCGCACATCGTCGAGATATACGGTTGTCCCCAGCCCGAGATCAAAGGAAATATTCTTATCTGTCAGATCCGCTGCCGTCTGAAAGGAAAAACGGTAATTTTTCTTTTCATTGGTAAGTTCTGCCTGAAATTCCTGTCCGGCAACATGTACTGTCATAGTTTCTGCTTCGTTTGCCTGAGCCGAAAAACTGAGCACATATTCTGTATCCTCGCTCAGAGCAAGCCCCTGCTGTCCTGCTGTTACCACAGTTCCTTTTGGGCTTACCACTTTCAGACGGCGTCCATCTTCCAGACCGGTTACCTCTGTGGTTGCATTTTCCGGTTTCGTGATGTCCCAGTAACCCAGACGGTTCTTCCCTTCCTGGAAGGAACCGTTGTAGACATAATTTCCGTCTGCAAGCACTTTCTTTGTGGTGTCTTCTTTGATTTCTTCATATCCGGTCTTTTCAATGCGCACATTGGAAAGGTGCACTGCTGCTGTGGAAGCAGCATTTCCCAGATTAAATTCCAGACGTCCGTTGGCATCATCGGAACCTGTCATCTGAAACACATAAGTATATGTCGTTTTCTGTGTTCCAAGTTCCACTTTTGTATCCTTCAATACCTCGTATAATTATGATCCGGTCGGAAATATCTGCAATCATTGTACGCGCCTCATCCGCATAAGCATCAAAGGTTACTTTTATATGTTCCGCCTTTTTTTGTAACGGCACATCCGGCTGTACCAGCTGAATGCTGTAATCTGCGGTTCCCACATTTACTGTAGAAATAACCATCTCATGATTCTTAATTTCTGCTTTTCCATCACCATCTAAAGTGGTAAGAAATTTCCAGTTTTTGTCATCACTTAAATTCTCTGCTATGGAGAAATCACCGTTGTTAATATAATTTCCCGTTGTATCCGGCTCTCTTAAAATAACATTCTTTACCGGTTTTTCCACATTTTCGTCATAACTGTCTTTCTGATATACTTTCACATAATCCACTGCAAACTGCTGATCGGCATAGGTGGTCGAATCATCCGGATACCCTACCCAGCTGCCACCGACCGGCAGATTCAAAATCATATAAAACGGCTGATCAAACGGTGCCGGATAAGCCACTTCTCCCCTGCCCGCTCTTTGCAGAAAACCAGTCGGACTCTTCATGAAATTTCACACCATCAATATACCAGGTAATCTTTCCTGGCTCCCAGTCACAGGCATATGTATGATACTGATCTGCAAAATTATTTTTTGCATCTACCGTACAGGTTCCCTGACTCTGATCATGCGGTTCTCCGTAATGAATGGTACCATATGCTTTATTTGTTTCCTGCCCCATCACTTCCATGATGTCGATCTCACCGCATTTTGGCCACTGTCCATACAGATTTTCGTCCGTCGGCATCATCCAGAATGCCGGCAGATAACCTTTTCCGGTCGGAACTTTTGCACGGCACTCAAAATATCCATACTTAAAATCATGTTTGCCCTGTGTATTAATACGACCGGACGTGTAGCTTCTGGTTCCGTCTGCATTCACCGTTTCCACCGGCTTGATCAGCAGTTTTCCGTCTTTGACCTGAATATTTTTGTCAGAATCCACATATTCCTGCCACTCACTGTTGACCCAGCCTTTTTCATGCAGTTCCACATTCCAGTCTGCACGGTTTAAAAATTTCCGTCAAAGTTGTCCTGCCACTTCAGTTGATAGCCCTGTTTTAAGAGATCCGCTTCGGTCAGCTTTGAAGGTGTCTCAACTGTTGTTCCACCAGAAGAATTGCCCGAAGAAGAACTGCCGGAAGAAGCATTTCCGTCCGAGGTATCGTCTGTTTTCTGGTCTTTTCCATCCGTCTTGTCTTCTCCGGAAGTGTCTTATTTCTTTCCCTTCGGAGTTATGGTGCAGGATTCACCGGATTCCACTTTCAGCGTTGTTCCATCCGCAATTTTTACAGATATTGCTTTCTTTGTCTGATTATCCACCTGTGCCTGTGCATTTTTTGTACACGTTATGGATGATTTTTCCGCACCTTTTTTGAGCACAATGTTCACATCTTTCTTTGCGGTTATTTTCGCCGGTGCTGCCAGAATCATCGAAACGTCTTCGGCATTTACAACAACCGGCACTGCCTTTTTATGGTTTCCGGAAAAGGAAACACTTTTGGCATTTTGTACCGTCACTTTCTTTATGGTACCATTGTTTTTGATCGCAACCGTTCCCTTACTGTTTACAACAATTTCTTTGACGGTACCATTATTTACAACGGCTGCCTTTTTTTCCGACCACCCGAATGGTCACTTTATAAGTTCCCTTTGGAATCGTAATCTTTACGTTTTTCCCTGCTTTTACGGTAATGACCGCATTCTTCCCTTTTACGGTTTTTAATGCCTGATTCAGCTGCTTTTGAGAAGAAACGGCAAGCGTTTTACCGCCTGCCGCCTGTACCGGCGTCGCCGGTACTGTACTCATTACCATGGCAGCGGCAATTGCTGCCGCTCCCACCTGTTTCCATAATGTTTTGTTTTTCAATGTAAAAACCCCTTTCTTTTTTATTATCCTTTTACGCTTCCCAGAGCAACCCCCTGTACAATATGCTTGGAAAGAATCAGATATACAACGATAACCGGCAGGATCGAGAATGTAATCATGACATATACCTGCCCCATATCAAACTTCAGCCAGTCTGCACCACGCAGCTGCGCGATCAGAATCGGAAGTGTCTTTTTCTTGTCATCATGCAGCATAATTGTTCCAGCTGCTGACGAAACTGAAAATTGCCTGTACGGCGATCGCCGGCTTCATCAACGGCAGAACGATGCTGTTGAACGTACGAAACTCTCCGGAACCATCAATACGTGCAGCTTCTATCAGCGAAAGCGGAAGCGCACTCTCCATGTACTGTTTCATATAAAAGAACGTAACCGGAGATGCAATGGCCGGAACAATCAGTGGAATAAAGGAATCCATCAGTCCCATGCCTGTAATCAGTTTGATAAATCCGAGTGCCGTAACCTGTGTCGGAATCATCATAATCATCAGAATAAACGGATAAATAAATTTCTTTAATTTAAAATCGTATGCATGAATGGCATATGCAGTCATGGTAGAAAAATATACACACAAAACTGCGGTTGCTGCTGCAATGATCAGACTGTTAAACATGCCCGACCAGATCGGCAGTGTTCCATGTACCAGATTGTTCCAGTTTGTCAGCAAATGATCGCTCGGCAATGCCGTAAACCCTGCTTTCAGCTCACCTTTAGAACGCGTCGCATTGATAAACATGATATAAAACCAGAACAGGCAGAAAAAATGAAATTATAATTAAAACAATATATGCGATGGCACGTCTGGCATGAATACCAAGTCCGCCTTCCACATCTTTCTTACTTTTTGCCATCACAATCACCCCTTTCTCTTATCGTTTCCGGATACTTTAAATACAAGCAGACTCAAAAGACTTGTAATGATAAACAGTACCACGGAAAGTGCTCCTGCCATACCATAGTTCTTGCTGAACAGATGCTTGTTCAGGAACATGATCAGTGTCATAGTGGAACGCATCGGATTTCCGGTTCCGTTTGTCAGAATCTGTGGCACGTCAAAAAGCTGTAATCCACCGATCAGTGAAGTAATCACTACATAAATCAGAATCGGGCGAAGCAGAGGCAGTGTAATCTTAAAAAATACCTGTGTGGAAGTTGCTCCATCCACTTCTGCCGCTTCAAATAAAGAAGTATCAATTCCCATCATACCTGCCATAAGAAGAATAGTTGTATTTCCGAACCACATCAAGCAGTTCATCAGTGCAATCAGGCCTCTGGCACTTCCGGTATGGGATAAAAATTTATATGGTTCTGAGATAAATCCAATCTGCATGAAAAAGAGAGTTAATCGGACCTGCATCTGAAAACAGTGTAAAAAACAACATGGAAAATGCAGATGCCATGATCAGATTTGGCAGGTAGATCACGGTCTTAAAAAACGTGATCCTTTCAAGCGCAGGCGTACATCGGAGAACCATGCGCCCAACAGGAGTGAAAAAAAAGATCTGCGGAATAAAACACATAATCCAGAGGATCATTGTATTTTTTAAAATAAATCCACACGTCTCCACTTTTGAATAACTCTCTGTAATTATCTAAACCTACAAATGTCGGTCCAACCTGGTTGAGACCGGACATATAATTTTCGAAAAAACTGTTATAAATTGTGCTGATCAATGGTATCAGCTGAAAAACGACATATACAACAATAAACGGGATCAGAAAAATGTAGCCCCATTTGTTGTAACGAACGACCTTTCCTTTACTCTTATTCATATTTCTACCTCCGCGGTATTGGCGGTCGTCCCGCCGGAGCCATAATAGGGGAGAGGTGACTCCGGCTTCAGACCTTATGTGTAACAAAAATTAGTAAGTAAGCTCTGGATATTTCTCGGTAACACCTTTGTAGAATAACTCTAATGCTTCGTCCTTGGTTGCCTTTCCTTCAAAGTAATTCTTCATTGCTTTCTGGAACTCTTCGTTGCAGCCCTGGTCATATGCGGAAATGTTGCTCAGATCCAGTGTCTCAACACCTGCGCAGTACATAGACAGTGGGTTCTGTCCTCCAAGGATCTTGCTGCTATATTCTTTTCCGTCTTTTGCCTTAATCGATCCGTCTGCCAGTCCGTTCATGACGGTATTGTTGTTTACGAAATCATCATCATCTAAAACAATGTCTTTCATGACGTCATCATCGGTTGTCATCTTTAACATAATGTCTTTTACAAGACTTGCATTATCTGTATCCTGTGCTGCGCAGATCCATGTACCGCCCAAGAAGAATCCCTGTGGATTCCCTGGGCTGCACCCCATCCGCCGTTGTAACCGATAGATCCTTCGGTATCAGCTGCCATAGAGAAGTTTACAAGCCATGCCGGTCCAAAGTAGCAGAATACTTTTCCGTCCGGATAGAATCCCTTTGACCAGTCATCGGACCACATATCAAAGGTTCCTGCCTCGCTTTTTGCATCTACAAGTTTCTTGGAATCGTCCACCCATTTCATGATATTGTCATCTACCTGTACTTTTCCGTCTTCTACCCACTTGCTTGAGACATTGTTGGAGTATACACGGTATGTATCATTTACAGATGAAATCATCTTGTAACCTTTTGCCTGCATTTTTGCAGCAGTATCATTGAAAGTATCCCAGTCACATACATAATTCTGTACTTCATCCGGATCATCGGTTCCCAGTACATCCTTTGCAGCCTCTCTGTTATAGAAAAGAACACCTGGACATCCCTGCCATGAAACTCCTTTTAACACTCCCTTGGAATCGGTTACGATATCCTTTGTGTACTGGTACTGCTTGGAAAGATCCGCATCGGTAATTCCAAGATCCTTTACCGGTGCTGTGTAATCCGTATCTACATACTTTAATGCGTTGTCCGCTTCTACCAGAAAAATATCAATCTTGTCATCTGCCGGAGCATCCTGCTGATTTAACAGTGCTGCATCCAGGTTGTTCTGATATGCATTGTCATCACTCGGTGTGATGTTCCATACAACATCCACATCTCCGATTTTTCCGTGTGTTGCATCCACTTCCTTGTAATCCGGATAGTGTGCGGTAATACGGCTCTTGAACTCCTCGTTCCAGCAGTAAATATTTAATACCTTTCCATCATCTTTCAGATTTGATGAAGCACTTTCTGTTGCGTTTGACGCATCCCCCCTTGGATGTATCTGACGGTGTACCGGAATCACTTCCTTTTCCGCAACCTGCAAGCATTCCTGCTACCATGGTTGCACATAATAATGCACTGACTGCTTTCTTTTTCATAGTAAATTTCCTCCTTTTTTCTTTTCTGCCTTAAGCATGGTTTTATTATAGAGTTTTCCAATGGGTTCTGATACAAAAATGCTTGCAAATATATCAGATTCATGACATAATCTACAGATATAAACAGGAGGTCTTGCCATGCTGAAAAATCAATGGAGCAAAAAAGAAATCGAAGACAGCGAATACGAAATCCATCATCGTGCACTTTCCGAGGAATATTCCTTTTTTGAAGCCGTAAAAGACGGAAACATCGAAGCAGTCAGTAAAAATTTAAAGGAAGAAGCGTTTACCAATCCCGAAGGCATGGGAATTCTTTCCAAAAATCCCCTGACAAACTTAAAATATCATTTTGTTATTACCGTTGCACTGGTCACACGGTATTGCATTGACGGCGGCATGGAAACAGAGCAGGCCTACCGTCTGAGCGATTTTTACATTATTCACATGGATGCCTGCAGCACCATTCAGGAAATATCAGATCTGCATCATGAGATGGCTCTTGACTTCACCGGAAAAATGCGCCTTCTGCAGAAGAATACCGCATTATCCAAACCGGTTGCACAGTGTATTGATTATATCTATGCCCACATCAGTGCAAGAATCACCGTGGAAGATCTTGCGGTCTGCACCAATTTGTCTGCCAGCTATCTGTCCCGGTTGTTTAAGCAGAACCTCGGTGTGTCGATCAGTGATTATATCCGCGAAAAAAAAAAAAAATCGAAAAAGCGCAGAATCTTCTACGCTTTTCCGATTTTACCTACATTCAGATTGCAAACTATTTATCATTTTCTTCCCAGAGTCATTTTATCCAGACATTCCAGCACTATGTCGGTATGACCCCAAAACAATACCGCAGTTCCAAGTACAAAAGCACATGGTAAAATTCTGCTATCCCAGAACAATCCGAAGTGTATGGTTTTCTTTTCCTTCAAGTACGGCAAACGGAATGCAGATGCCTGTATTTGTTTCTCCGGCATACCGCTGACCATCCAGCCATACTTCCGTGATCCGGTAATCCCCATATTCTTTCTTTTGTGGATTCTGGTAAACCACTGCGTATGTCTGTCCACGGAATGGGAACTGTGCCGAATAATTGCCACTTTCGTCAAACTGCCGCAACAGAATTTTGGGTTCTAGTACCAGATCTCCCCATTCTCCGCGGAATCCAAAAATCTGTGTAACCATTGTCATCATATACCAGCTGGCTGCCCCGGTCAGATACGGATATTTTCCTTTTCCGTCCGCATCAAAATATTCCGGAATTCCAGGATACATCAGGCTCACCGGTGTGTTCATGGCCTGTTCGAGCAGAGTATACAATGCCTTGTATCCTTCCTTTACAAAACCTCTCTGATACAATGCATTTGCATACATCACCGTCATATGGGAAAAAAACCGCACCATTTTTTCGCCATAAGCAAATCCAAACATTCGTCCCAGATCAAATTTTTTCTTCCTTAAAATCCGTGTTCAGCCGGTAGCCTCCCACCTCTTTTTTTTTATACAGATACAGGTCTGCACTTTTTATAATCGCAGCGGTCTGTGCATCATCTGCGACATTTCCCATAACAGAAAATACCTGACCGGTCAGCATCATACGCACATGATTATCCCTTTTGCCTTCCACCGGTCTGCCGTGATTATCATAATATCCGTTAAACCAGCCATTTCCGTTTTCATCCGTTACCCATTCCTGCGTACGGATCAATCCGGTATACCAGTCAGCACGCTCCCGCAGATTCTGCACCAGAGTACTGATATCCACAGAAATCTGTTCTCCAGAAATATTATGCACACACTGACTCACATAATTGTTTAAAACAACATTCCGTTTTTCTGCCGAATCATACGATGTGCGGTCCTGTCTGATCAGAATTTCCATCTCTTTTGCCAGTGTAATCTCTTTCTTTCCGCTTGCCGCTTCGTATTTTTCAAGGGTATCTGCCAAATCACGGAGATTTCCGATATACGCACAGGTAAAAGCCACGCTTTCTCCTTTTTCCGCTGCCATATCCAGTGCATCATTCCAGTCAGCACCGCGAAGACGCATCATTCCATGTTCTCCCGCCTCGTAGAAAGCGCACAGATTCTGCAAAAGCAGATGTTCTAAAAACCGTGCCCTCGTAAATATTGCCATTTACATCTTTCTGGCGCATCCCATATGCCGGTGTCCACTCTGCGTCCCTGGCAGTTCCACGCTTTGCCTGTGGGTCCTTAAAATACGCCACTTTCTGATCCAGAATATCCAGATCTCCCGTCTGGTTCAGATACAATTTTGTGGTAACAAACGGCCAGTACGCATGATCCATCCAGACTCTTGTAATATTGTTGCGGTCTGCAACAAATTCTCCCGGCTTATCCCCGATAATTGTCGCATTGGTCCCGTCAAAACGGACACCCGCAAAGCTGTTTAAAATCATGGAGCGAACTTCCTTCGGGTCGAGAATCAGAAGGGAGAGACAATCCTGCCACAGATCACGCCAGCCCCTGCCGCCTCTGCCATAATCATGGTACGGCAAAAACGAACATCCGTAGATTCTGCGAAGAACCGGCTGGAAACAGATCCATTTCAGATAACTGTCTTCTTTGGGGTTTCCGGTTTCAAAGGAAATATTGACCAGCCCATTCCAGTAATTTTTTGCCTGTTCAAAGGCAGCATCTGCCTGTTCGGTCGTGCAAAACATTTCTGCTGCCTGTTCTGCCAGCTTCGGATCCTCTGTCATGCCACCAAGCAGAATATAATCGACATGTGCTCCTGCTGCAAGGGTAATCTCCGGAAATGCCATCGCCCCCATTGCTTCTTTTCCATCCACGGTACAACCGGCCGGACAGCCTTTTTCTTTATTTTTAAGCGCATCCGGTGCCAGAAATGTTCCGGTTTCTCCGATAAACGATTCCACCGTTGGGAAGAACGATTCCGGTTTTGTTCCATCTCCCTGACTGCCCATCTCAAAATAAATCATATGATTTTTTCTGATGTCCGCGTTCATCAAATGACAATACCGGTTTACAGATCACGCCGCGTCCGGTAGTACGGATCCGGTGAAGCAGGGAAGTTACATGGCGGTGATCGCGCAGATTATCCGCGCTTCTGCCGTAAATTGGGATAGCAGAAGTCACGCGCACACACATATCCATATCCGATTTATTGGTAACGCGCACCTGCATCAGTTCTGCCGGTACTCCAAGCGGAGCAAAGATCCGCACGGCTGCCCGATTTTCTGTTCTTTTTAATTCCCGCTTCGTCTCCTGCCACATAAATCCGGCATCGAATGTCACTTCCTCCTCTTTTCCAAGGAAATGTGCATATTCTGCCTGCGCCGAAACTCCGGTCAGTGACACATGTTCCTTCCGGTTGATTGTACACCAGACATTGCGGGTACTTCTGTTATTGTGCAGATTTCGATGCTCACCGGTTCCAGCAGAAAATGGTTCTGATCCAGCTTACAATCGCCGCCGAAGGTCTGCGTCACGCTGCTTTTGATTCCCTCTTCATTTGCCACCGGAAAATTGAGCTGTGTTTTTTCAACCATATGACGGATTTGAAATTCTCCGTTTTTTCCTGTAAACTGCATATCGTTTTTCATAACTTCTCCCTTCTATGCCATCACAAGGCGTACCTTCGTCTGATCGGTCATTTTTTCTACCGGAATGTAGTTGTCTTCCATCTTTTCCTCATTCACGTACAACGCTTTGCATCCACTCTGTACATGCTCTGGATTTTCTACCACAATATGAAGATGTTTTCCCCGGAAATCCTTCTCAATGGTAAACTGATCCCAGTCCGCCGGAATGGATGGTGCAATACGAAGTCCTCCAAAGTCCGGACGCATGCCAAGGATTCCTTCCACACATCCTACCATTACAGTGGAAGCAGTTCCGGTCAGCCAGTGCACATGGGAACGACCAAAATGCGGGCTGTCTTTTCCTTCCGTAAACTGTCCATAACAGTATGGCTCCAGTTTCCGGATCTCAGCACGATCGTTCTGTGCAGACGGTGCATTTTCCATAAAATAGGTAAATGCCTGATCCCCATGCCCCAGCAATGCTTCTGCCAGAATCAGCCATCCCTGCGACTGGGAAAAGATACCGGCATTTTCTTTTGTACCGGGATTATAGATGACAGCCAGTGCTCCGTCAAATGCATGCAGGTGATATGGCGGATCCATCAGAATCGCTCCATACTCTGTGTTTAACCGCTTTCTTACATTTTCCATGGAAAGTTCTGCCTGCTGCTTTGTTGCCAGTCCACTGATCACAGCCCAGCTCTGTGGATTCAGCCACATATTTGCTTCCGGATCCGTGCGTTTTCCAATCACCTCTCCGGCTTCCGTAAATCCACGGATAAAACGATCCTCATTCCAGCAGAGATTGTTAATTAATGTTCCAAGTTTTTTCTGTTCTTCTTCCAGATAATCCATATATGCCTGATCTTCTTTGTATGCGGCAAACTGTTTTAAAATCGTCATTGCATAATAAAACTGCAGTGCAACAAACGAGGACTCTCCATTTTTGCCCAGACGCAGACAGTCATTCCAGTCCGCATAAAGTCCTGCCGGAAGTCCGTGCGGTCCCAGATGATTCACAGAAAACGCAAGTGCTCTCTTCAAGTGCTCATATACAGTGGCTTCATCTTTATTGGCAAACGGAATCACTTCATCGACAAATGCCAGATTTCCGGACTCCGCAATATATTTATATACCGTTGGAAACAGCCACAGAGCATCATCCGCACGATATGCCGGATGCCCGGTTTCCTGTACATAGGAAGCATCATCCGGTGTATCCTCATGTCCGGCATTGTGTGTAAATTTGACAAGTGGAAGTCCTCCTCCGTTATCCACCTGTGCCGAAAGCATAAACCGGATCTTTTCGAGTGCCATCTCCGGTGCAAGATGAATCACACCCTGAATATCCTGCACGGTATCGCGATATCCGTAACCGTTTCGCAGACCACAGTAGAAAAAACGACGCCGCACGTGACCAGATGAATGTCATAAAAACAGTTGTATGCGTTCCAGGTATTGATCATGGTATCAAATTCCCTGCTTGGTGTATGTACCTGAAAATGTTCCAGTTTTTCATGCCAGTAGCCCGTCAGTTCTTTCAGTTCCGTCTCACACTGTGCTGCCACATCTGCATAGCGGTTACAGATTGCTTCTGCTTCCTCATGTTCTTTCATTCCGACAAGAAATGCAATTTCCTTTGTTTCTCCCGGTTTCAGAAGCATCTGAGCTGCCAGTGCTCCGCACCCGTTTTCGTTGTAGCACATTTCCCCGGATAATTTTCCGTTTTCCACCCCCACCGGATTATGATATCCGTGATAGCGTCCAAGAAACGATTCTTTATCTCCACAGTAACTGTCCACCGGTGCACCGGTCAGTGCAAAGAAACGGGAGATTGCAAGCTTGTTATCCACTTCCTCTCCTTCTTTCACCCAGTCCAGATTACCGTGAATAATATGCCGGATACGGTTTGTCTCAAATACCGTACTCGTGATGAACTGGGAATACTGCAGATTTACCTGATCCTGTTCATAATTATTGTTGTTGGTAAATTCCGCATAACCGGTGATGGTCAGGTTTCTTTCACACGCTGACGCATTGGTCACTTTCAGATGCCAGACCTCATATGTCTGATTCAACGGCACATAATAACATACTTCAGAATGGATTCCACTGTAATCTGCAAGCATCTTTGTGTATGCTGTTCCATGATGACACTCACTTTTATAACTTTCCAGATCTTTTCCTACAGGATGCAGACCAGTAGTCTTTGCTCTCATTATCCCGCAGATAAATATAGCGTCCCGGCTGATCAAACTGGTTAAAAATATAACGCAGGATTCTTCCGTTTGCACCAGATCTGGCAAAACTGTATCCTCCTGCATTATTTGAAATCAGCGCACCATACTCCGGTGACCCCAGATAATTCGCCCACGGCGCCGGTGTATCCGGGCGTGTGATTACATACTCTCTTTTCTCATCATCAAAATATCCAAAATTCATGTGAAACCTCCAACCTTTCAATTTTCAAGCTTTTTACCCTATTGTAACGGATTCACAAATTTATGAATATCAGAATCACAGGATTTATACCAGATTCATGACATAAAAAGAGTGCCGGAATTTTCCGACACTCTGTGTTTCTTTTAAATATGAAAATACCCGATTCCTTTTACCAGTTTATCAGAAATCTCACGCAGCTGCTCGGCACTTACATAGACCTGCTGGAACGTTCCCACAACTTCCTGTGTTCCATCGTAGGTTTTTTTCGTGCTTTCCACATTTTCTTCCGCAATTCCGGACAATTCCCCAACTGCCTGAACGACTTCATTTCTGGAATCTTCCAGACGTCTGGTACTTGCTTTGATCTGTTTGATGCTCTGCATGGAACTGTTAATTTCGCCCAGCACTTCTTTTACAATATTCTGCGTTTCTGCCATGCTCTCACTCTGGCTGGTAATAATCTGCTGCATACTCTGCATACTTTCCACAGCAAGGGAAGAATCCCTGATCAGCGTTGACGCTATCTGCTCAATTTCCTGACTCGACTGATCCGATTGCTCTGCAAGTTTTTTTAATCTGACCTGCCACCACAGCGAATCCGCGGCCGCTTTCTCCCGCCCGGGCAGCTTCAATGGAGGCATTCAGGCTCAGCAGATTGGTTTCCTCTGCAATAGAAGAAATGATGGTTGTGGCCTGCTGGATCTTCTGTACAGAATCGTTTGTCCGGTCGGTCTGCTGCTGAACCTGTGCCAGCATCTGCTCCACCTGTTCATTGATCCCACAGAGTTTTTCCAGCGTTGCGGAAGCATTTTCGCTGGAAGAATGCATAAATGTGGCATTTTGATCCAGATTTTGTACCTCTGCTGTAGTTTCCGTGATATTCTCCCCCATAATTTTCATATGATCCGAAGTATTTCTCGAATTTTTCGCCTGCTCACTGGAATTATCCACTACAAGGCTGACCGCCTGCTGTACCTGTGACATTGTTCCATTGGTGTTGTCTGCTGCCGTACCCAGAATCTGTGACGTTGAAAGCAGCTGCTTTGCATTTTTCTGAAATATCCCGGATTACGGACTTCATGGCATCCCTTAATGTCATGGTTCCGCGAGACAGATCACCAATCTCATCCTTTCGTTTCAGAAGTTTTTCATCTACCCACACATTTAAATCACCATCTGCAAGTTTTCCTACAACAGCAACACTGTTTTTGATATTTTTACTGATAGAGGCTGCCATGCGCATCGCCGTAACAATGCACAAAAAGCATCACTACAAGCAATGCCATCATAATACTTCCAAGGATTTTATTGACAATTGCATCTTTTCGTGCCTTATTGGTTCCGACAAACACCATACCGATAACCTGATCTGTCGTTCCATTCTGATACACTGGAATAAAATATCCATAATTTCTCGTCCCATCCAGTGAAACATTTGTACTGAAAAACGGCTTTTTCCCTTTGATCACCTGATTCACCACGCTCTCCGGCTTCTGAACCAAGGATACGGTTTCCTTTTTTATCCAGTGCAGATGTCATAATCCTTTTGTTTCCATAAAAAAGGTTACATCCATACCGGTATTCTCTTTGATCCGGTCCACAAGGCTCTCCGACTTTGATATATTATAGCTTCCTTTCCAGATATCCCCATTGGTACTTTCCAGATAATCCCCGGTATTCTGGTCATAGGCGGCAAGGGTGGCTGCCGCGGTACCTTTTAATGCATCCTGTACCTCATCCATCAGGGAGCTTTTAACCATCGTAAGCATAAAAAGCAGGGTAATTACCCCTAATACAAGCACCGGCCCTATGCTGATTGCAAAGAATTTTCTTTCGTATACTCATATATGCCCCCCTATTCTACCACTTCAACGGTTTTAAAATACCAGTTGATTCCACCTGTAATTGTGGCATCATCCAGCGTTTTTCCTTCTTCACCAACCGTTTCCCCGGTATTTGTTTCAATCACACCGTCAAACACACCGTTTTTCCCCGGATAAAATATCTTCTTTTGCAGTATCCACAGCCTCCTGTGTTCCATCTGTGCAAAAATCAGAAAGTGACGTAATCCCTACCAGATTCTCATTCATACCGCCATAATAATTGCTTCCATCCCAGGTACCGTCAATCACGCTCTGCACCGCTGCTGTATAATAAGCACCCCAGTTCCAGATCACGCTGCACAGACAGGCATCCGGAGCATTTTTGCTCATATCGGAATTGTACCCGATACCATACACCCCTTTTTCCTGTGCCATTGTCTGTGGATATTCTGTATCACAGTGCTGCGTGACCACATCACAGTCCATATTTAACAGGGTTTGTGCTGCTGCTTTCTCCGCATCCGGGTCAAACCAGCTGTTCGTGACTTTTACATAGATTTTTGCTTCCGGTTTCACGGAATACACCCCAAGTGCAAAGGCATCAATACCTCCTGTCACTTCGGAATTGGAGGAATCCATCGCTGCCACATATCCCAGCTTATTGGTTTTGGTATTCATTCCCGCTACGATTCCGCTTAAATATCTTGCCTGATAGATTCGCCCGAAATAGTTTACAAAATTCTTTCCGTTGCTTTTGTATCCTGTTCCATGTGCAAAATATATATCCGGATATTTTTCCGCCATCTCCTCCGTAGCATCCATATATCCCCAGCTGGTGGTAAAAATAATATTGCATCCATCATCCACACACTCCTGAATCGCTTTTTCGGTTGCCTCTTTATCGGAATCATCAACATTTATTTTTCTGTCAATCTGTTCATCTGATAATCCAAGATTCTGCTGCATTGCCTGAATGCCGAGATCATGTGTATAGGTATATCCACTGCCTTCTGCCGGATCCGATAAGTGCAAAACCCCTACCTTGATCTTGTCCTTTGAAATCCCTCCGCTTTCAGTTCCCGTTGTTTTGGTGGAAGCCTCCTGTGTACTTCCCTCATTCGTTGCATAATCATCGACCTGTCCGGCTGCCCCGCATCCTGCAAGCAAGATACCGGTAAGTGCCATGGCAAGCAGTCTTCGCCCTTTCCATTTCATAGCGTTCCTCCTTCGCACATTATATCCATTTTCTCCCCTGTAACCTCATAATATTTATTATATCCAATTCACCCCCATTCTTCCAGTAAAATTTTAAAAAGCACCGTGCCCGTTCCCGTGTGCCCGGCACAATAAAAAGTGGGAACCGAAACATACGGTTCCCACTAAAGGAGGAGTTAAAATATTTTTTATGATAATTTCCAGATTTCTTTGTTGTACTGCTCAATCGTTCTGTCAGATGAGAAGAAACCTGCCTTGCTGATGTTGATCAGTGCTTTCTTTGCCCATGCCTTGCGATCGGTATAAGCTGTATAAGCTTTCTCTCTGGTTGCAATATATTCCTCGAAATCCGGGAATGTCATAAACCAGTGTTTGTTTAACAACTCATTGTACAGACGCTCTAAGTTCTCACTGCATCCTACAGACTTTACAGTGTCACTTACAATAAAGTCAACGGCTCTCTTTAACTCAGAATCTTTCTCATAGTAGCTTCTGGAGTTGTAATCGCCTCTTGCATAGCGGTCGATAACAGTCTGGGAATCCTCACCGAAAGTAAAGATATTCTCATTTCCAACCAGCTCTGCGATCTCAACATTTGCTCCGTCCATAGTTCCAAGTGTCAGTGCTCCGTTTAACATGAACTTCATATTACCTGTTCCGGATGCTTCTTTGGATGCCAGCGAAATCTGTTCGGAAATATCACATGCCGGAATCATCTTTTCAGCCATGGTTACATTGTAGTTTTCTACCATAAATACCTTTAAGTATGGGCTGACTTCCGGATCATTGTTGATGATCTGCTGTAAGCAGAGAATCAGGTGAATGATATCCTTTGCGATAATATATGCAGGCGCTGCCTTTGCTCCGAAGAATACCGTGATCGGAGTTGCCGGCTTCTTTCCTTCCTTGATCTCGAAATATTTATGGATGACATAGAGTGCATTCATCTGCTGTCTCTTGTACTCATGCAGTCTCTTTACCTGAATATCATAGATGGAATTTTCATCAATATCAAATCCCTGTTTCATCTTCAGGTAATTCTTCAGATCTGCCTTCTTTCCGGCCTTTACTGCAAGGAGACGGTCGAGAACGGCATCATCGTTTACGAAATTGCCAAGTTTCTCCAGCTCATTGGCATCCTTCTTCCGGCCATCGCCGATCAGGTCAGTAATCATTGCGGAAAGTTCCGGGTTGCAGGACATGAGCCAGCGGCGGAATGTGATTCCGTTTGTCTTATTGTTAAACTTCTCCGGATAGAGCTTGTAGAAGTTATTTAACTCACTGTTCTTTAAGATCTCTGTGTGCAGATATGCAACACCGTTAACACTGTATCCGTAGTGGATATCCATATGTGCCATGTGTACCAGACCGTCTTTGATAATATAGGTGCTTTCATCGGAAACCTTTGCACGTACACGGTTGTCCAATTCGCGGATGATCGGCATCAGCTGAGGAACTGCTTTCTCAAGGAATCCGATCGGCCATTTTTCAAGTGCTTCTGCAAGGATTGTGTGGTTGGTGTATGCACAAACCTTAGATACAATAGATACAGCCTCATCCATAAGAATTCCACGCTCCTGTAACAGACGGATCAGCTCCGGGATAACCATGGACGGATGGGTATCGTTGATCTGAACGGTCGCATAATCTGCCAGATCATGCAGGTTTGATCCCTTCTCAACTGCTCATCAAGAATCAGTCTTGCGGCATTGCTTACCATGAAATACTGCTGATATACTCGCAGAAGACGTCCCTTATCATCGGAATCATCCGGATACAGGAATAAGGTCAGGTTCTTTGCAATGTCATCTTTGTTAAAATCAATGGTATCTCCGACAATGCTCTCATCCACCGTTTCGATATCGAACAGACGAAGCTTTGTCGTACGGTTGTTGTATCCGACAACATCAATGTTATATAATCTGGACTGTACGGTAAATCCGCCGAACTGTACCGGATAGGTGATATCGGTCTTTGTCAGCCAGCTGTCCGGTGTGATCCATGGGTTTGGAGTCTCTTTCTGCAGATTATGATCAAATACCTGTTTGAACAATCCGTAGTGATAATTTAATCCGACACCGTCACCGTTTAATCCGAGTGTTGCGATGGAATCTACGAAACATGCTGCCAGACGTCCAAGTCCGCCATTTCCGAGTGAAGGCTCAAGTTCGATCTCCTCAATCTCACCGATATTCTTTCCGGATGCTTCAAGTTCGGATTTTACACTGTCATAAATGCCAAGGTTGATCAGGTTGTTGGACAAAAGCTTTCCGATCAAAAACTCTGCTGAGATGTAGTACAGCTTCTTCTTTCCCTCATTGCTGACCTTGTCCTCTGCCATCTGCTTTGTCATGTCAAGAAGTGCATAATAAATTTCTTCATTGGAACACTTCTCAATGGTCTTGTTATACTTCATGGATACTGCTTTTGCTAAAGTCATGTATTTTCCCTCCCACAAGATTTCGTGTTGTTTTGATGTACTCAGTATATGATTTTTTCCTGCTGATTTCTTGTCGTATTCAAGCAAAAACTGATACTATTCTATCATTTTTTCATATTCAAATAACGCCCAGCTGTTAAATTCCACCAATTTCGTGCCACCTGTCTTAGTACATTTCCACAGTGCCTGCATATCCTGTGTTTTCGCCTGTTTCATGCGTTTTCTGTCGTTTTTGTCCTTTACAGTCATAGGACAATTCTGCTAAAATAAAGATATGAATATACTTGAATATGAAAATTATCACGAAACCATCACACATGGGGATATCATCTTCCCTTATAATACATATCTATGCTCGATCCCACTGGATTTTCCGCGTGTACCGCTGCACTGGCACGATGAACTGGAACTGATCTACATCAAAAAGGGGATGGGACGCATTACGGTAGATTTCCGGGAATACAAAGTAAAAGGTCCGACTCTGGTTCTTATTCTTCGGGACAGCTCCACTCCATTGACCAGCTGGAAGATGCCTTCATGGAATATGAAAATATCATCTTTAATCCGAGTATGCTGATTCCACGGCAGAACGATGTGACTGCCACCGATTTTCTTCTTCCTCTTATGAGCGGAAAAGTCACGGTTCCAACCATCTTCACCCCTGTCTATCCTTATTACACAGATGTCATCATGCCAATTGATGCCTGTGACGAAATCAGCAAGACCAAACCACAGGGCTATGAACTGTACATCAAAAAGTCAGTTGTACCAGTTTTTCTATTTATTTTAGACAACCGCTGCCGAAACTTAACGACAGGCAGTAACCGCAAAACGCTTGATAAAATGAAAATTGTTTTAAAATACATTGAAAATAATTACATGCAAAAAATAACGATTGCCGACATCGCGGCAACCGTTGATTTTTCCGAATCTCATTTTATGCGGTATTTCAAAGAAACTATGGGAACGTCTTTCGTGGACTATCTGCGGGACTACCGACTGACAATCGCCTCGCGTCTGCTGACAACTTCCGACTCCTCCATGCTGGATATTGCGGCGGAATCCGGTTTTGAAAATCTTTCCTATTTTAACCGGGTGTTCAAACAAAAATACAGCATGACACCGCGCCAGTTCCGGAAAGAAAGCCAGTAATTTTTCCGGCATAGCCGGTGAAAACCACAGTGAACTACATCGGTAATTGAATCACCGAGCATCAGATATATATGGCTTCGCCATACAGATTCTGGGTGCGTCCATGACACCTTTACTGCTACCTTTTTGGGGTTACACAGCTACTTTTATGATCAGGGGAGAAGATAATCCGGTAACGGATATCTTTTTTCTCTTTGCCGCATCCGGCAAAATATTTTCTCATAATGTGGCTTGAATATTCTTCTGTCTGTTTCGCAAGTGTAATTCCATGCATTGCAAGTTTATACTCCAGCATTCCATATATTTTCGCATAAGGCAGTGCATGAAGTTTTTGATTTGTCACTTTTCCCAGATTCTTATTCCTTCGAATATTTGTGATATCACCAATAATAACCGTGTGGATATTATTTGCTTTACAATAATTCACTACTGCTCTGGTCACTTTATGAAGATAGTCGTGAATACAGTTTCGCTTTTTCTTATATACCTTAAGCATATGTTTGGATGGCTTCGGATACTTAATCCCTCCTGCTGACTGACAGCTGTTCCATTGATGCCCAAGTCTTGCGATTTCTTTATCATATTTCTGGGAGATTTCCAGATATTTTCTTCCAAGGATAAAACTTGTGCCCGCAGAATCATAACAGGTTATCAGATTGTGGAGACCCAGATCAATTGATAAATAGTGTCCGTTATCCTGCATTTTTTCCACATCTTTTTTACGTCATAAATCACGATAACCTGACACACGTTTTTCCGATCCGGTGGATATATCTTAATCTGTTTGATGACATCCGTGTTTTGGAAAATCTTATTTTCCAGATACAGATAGTTGTCACCGATGTCATATGTATGCTTCAGATACTCCTTTAGCTGCTTCGGAAGTGATAGTCGTACCCCTTTGCTTCCAGATACATGTACAATTGCATTCTGCATATAGGTAATTGTCATACCGCTTTGTTTAAATCTTGGCGGCTTTGGATTCTGGATGCCTTTACTTTTTATCAGTGCGTAAAATGACTTCCATGATTTATCCACCAGCTTGCACACTTCCTGCGCCGTCTGCGAGGGCAGGGATTTGAACCACATATTTTCTTTTAACCGTGCTTTCTGATCATACCAGTCAGGGTAATGGACCATTCCAAGCTCCTTGAAATTGCGGCGTTCATAGTTGCACACGTTCCAGAGTTTAGATGCCGCATAGCACATATGGCCTACGATATTAGACTCTGTTGTATTCAGTTGAATATCTGTCTTATGTGACAGCAGCATGTTCTTTTCCTCCTTAATAAGATTTACTCTTATGTTCAATATAACGCCGTATGTTCTTTCAAATACTTTTCAACTTCCGCATTCAGAATCTTTCGCCTGTACTTTACCGACCAAACCACATGGTAATTAATGTTGTACACGCAAGTGCGTGAATGAATTAAATTTTCCTTCATACACATAGTATACCACATCTCCAAGAAAAGAACAAGTGTTCTGTTTAAAGTTCAAAAAAGAGGAGACGTTAAAGTCTCCAATGTAACCTGTGGTTACGCGCTTTCATCTGCGGCAATTGAATTACCGAGGATTCCCGCTTTTTATCCTAAAAAACAAAGAAAAAACGCAGCAAAAAGAAATCCCGCCACTACATCACTGATAAAGTGCACTCCGGAAACTACCCGGATCCATGCAATGGCAACTGTCATAAGCAAAAATACAATCCCCGCAGCCGGGCACACAAACCAGAACGTAAACGCAATCACTGCCGCGGAAAACACATGCCGGCTCGGCCAGGAATGTCCTTTCGTATCTTTTGGAATCACAGATGGCAGTTCAAATATTTCATACGGCCGTTTCCGGTTGATCCAGGCCCGCACAACCGTCACAATAATAAATCCGTCCAGCGGCACACAGATGGCTTTATATAGCCGCATATCCTTCTGCCACAGCAGCCACAGAAGCAGGCATGGATATGCCACAAAAATCACAACCGTCAATATTTTATTTGCTCTATGTAACGCCCGCGCACGTTTCGGGTCATCCCGAAACGGCTGGGTCATTTTAACGTAAGTTTCTTTTTTCATAGGTAATCCTGTCTAACGTCCGGTATTGGTCTTACCGCCATTGTTTGTGTCTGCATCCGGATCTACCGCGTCAATTGCATCATCCACGCCATCTGCCACAGCATCACCGGCATCTTTCACACCATCCACGACATCTTTTCCCATATCCCCGATATCTTTCCGACATTGCCATCGTTTTTTTGGAATTTCCGGCATCCGTATTATTGTCTGTTGTACCATTTCCAGTCGTATTGTCCGTTCCCGGAATGTTTTCCTGTGTAGTAACCTGTGTATTGGAAGTATCGTTTACACCATTGTTCGTTCCGTCATCATTTGCTGTACCACAGGCCGCAAACAGACAGATCCCTGCTGCAAGCATTCCGCTCATCATCAGAACTTTTAATTTTTTTCATCACACATATCTCCTTTTATTTGATCTACAGAGCTAGTGTGTGCAAAATTCCCATTTATTATACAACAGAATTTTCCAGATTTTCTAGTGCTTTTTCATCTTTGGCTGGCAGAGCAGGGAGGCAATATAAGAAAAAACGAGTGCTGCGGAAAGCCCTGCCGCACAGTTTTTAAAGCCGCCCAGAAAAATACCGATAAATCCTTTCTTGTCCACCATCTCTTTGACACCCTTCCAGAGATTGTTTCCAAATCCCAGAAGCGGCACATTCGCGCCCGCCTGCGCCCATTGGGAAAACGGCTCATAGATCCCCACAAATCCAAGGATGGCCCCAAGGCAGACCAAAAGAACCATGATACGTCCCGGAAGCATTTTTTGTTTTTTCCATCAGGATCTGTGACAGTGCACAAATCATTCCCCCTGTTACAAATGCAATAACATACTGCATATCCTTATCCCTCCTTTTTTGCGGATGAAACACAGCTTTCCAGCACAACACCGTGTGCAATCCCTGGTATTGTCTGTCCTTCATTGAAACTGACCGTAGAAAGCAGCGCGCCTGTCGGCACAAAGAGTATTCTTTCCAGTTCCCCGCTTGCCAGCTTTGGCAGGAAATGCGCACTCAGCACCGGGCTGCACATCCGCATCCCGATCCTCCGGAACCGGTTCCCTGTGTCTGTGAATCAAAAATTAACATGCCACAGTCCTCATGCTGCTTGCGGATATCCATGCCTTTTTTTTCAGCAGCAGATCAAACAGAATCTGCTGACCGACTTCTCCCAGGTCTCCCGTGATAATCCGGTCATAATCTTCCGGTTTTCGTTTAAAATCCGTAAGATTCTGTGCAATCAGCTCGGCGGCTGCCGGTGCCATCACGGCTCCCATATTCATGGAATCTTTGATTCCGTAATCTACAATCTTTCCGGTTGTGACCCCCGCCACCTTTGCCAGCGGCTGCTTCGCCTCTTTTGACAGAATAAATGCACCGCCTCCGGTCACTGTCCATGTGGCACTTACCGGACGCTGGTTTGCGTATTCCAGCGGAAAACGGAACTGTTTTTCCGCGCTGGCAAAATGGCTTGAAGTGACTGCCGCCACGCGATCCGCATATCCGGCCGCTACCGTCATTGCAGAAAGTGCCAGCGCTTCTCCACATGTGGAACATGCCCCGTACAGTCCAAACAGTGGAATTTCAAACGTTTTTAATCCAAATGATGAGGCAATCAGCTGTCCAAGCAGATCTCCGGCAAACAGGTACCTCATATCTTCCGGCTTTTGATCTGCTTTCCCGAGGGCAAGCGTCAATGCTTCTTTCTGCAGACTGCTCTCTGCGGCCTCCCATGTCTGCTGACCAAATTTATCATCCGGTCCGATACAGTCAAAGGCATCTGCCAGGGGACCTTCCCCCCTCTTTGGTTCCAACCACAGATGCTGTTCCAATAATAAAAGGAGCCTTTGCAAAGCAAAGACTCCCTGATCCAACCTGCTGATCCATACTGTCTCTCCTTACTTTGTTTTTCTGATAGTATGTACAGGTCGTGCGGTTTTTATTCTTATATAATTATCATCTGCTCTCTGCACCACAATTTGTTATGTATCCATATCTTAATTTGACTTTTTGCTCCAAAAATATTACAATATTTAAGTCATACTATATTGCTAGGAAAAGAGGATTATAAAATGGAGCACATTTCTAGAGATCAGGCCTTTGACCTGCTTAAAAAATATAATAACGATCCTTTTCATATACAGCATGCACTTACCGTAGAAGCTGTTATGAAATGGTATGCAAAATGAGCTTGGCTATGGTGACGATGCGGAATATTGGGGGATTGTAGGCTTACTCCACGACATTGATTTCGAACTATATCCAAATCAGCACTGCATCAAAGCACCGGAACTTCTTCGCGCCGGCGGAGTCAGCGAGGATATCATACATGGGGTTGTGTCCCACGGCTATGGCATCACAGTAGATGTTGCACCAGAACACGAAATGGAAAAAGTGTTGTTTGCCGCCGATGAGCTTACCGGTCTTATCTGGGCTGCTGCACTTATGCGCCCATCCAAAAGCACAAAGGATATGGAGCTTAAATCCCTTAAGAAAAAAATACAAGAGCAAAGGATTTGCTGCCGGCTGTTCCCGGGAAGTCATCGAGCGCGGTGCCGATCAGCTGGGCTGGGAACTCGATAAACTGCTTACCATGACTCTTGATGCCATGAAAGCTACGGAAGATGAGATAAAAGCTGAGATGTAAACGGATACTTCTGTCGGGTATCTGTCACTTTCTGTCCGGCTTTGCTGACACTGGTTTTACCTTGTATTCAATATAAATATCGGTATTTCCTCTATTCTGACCCTTTTTGGTGTACCATATTCTTTTGCCAATTCTATAATTAAATGTGCCTTAGATTTTATAATCTCAACAAATTTTTCAACCTGTTTGTCAGAATATCCATTGACATCTTTTACTTCATAAGTCGGCAAATAATAAGTCATATTATGAAATCCATCTTTTTCATCCGGAGTTTCAATATAAACTTTTACAGTTCCATCTTCTTTCATATCAGAATGCACTATTTCAGCTTCATCATTCAATTTCATAAACAAATACATCATAGAATTATAATAACAAATTACCTTTTTATTTACAATCAAATATTAGAAAGCCCCCCACAACCACAGGACACACCATCGTGTGCCCCATAGCGTGAAGGGCTTTCATCCATTCTTTTACGCCTGTCTCAAACCAGGTTTTATTTTCCCTCGAACTGTACAACAGAGTCCACGTCATAGTCCTTTAAGACTTCCCGTCCGTTGAGATCGCTTAACTCTATGAGAAACAGCATCTTTACCACTTCACCGCCAAGTTCCTCTACCAGTTCTGCAGCAGCTTTCATGGTTCCGCCGGTTGCAATCAGATCATCCAAAAGTACAACCTTTTCTCCTTTTTTAACGGCATCTTTATGCATTTCAATCGTTGCCGTACCATACTCTAGATCATATGTTTTTTCAACTGTCTCACACGGCAGTTTTCCTTTTTTACGAATCGGTACAAACGGCTTATGCATGACATAAGCAAGTGGTGCCCCAAAGATAAAACCTCTGGATTCTGCTCCGGCGATCACATCAAAATCAACGCCCTCTAAGCGTTTTGCCAGTTCATCAATGGAAAGCTTCAGTGCATCTGCATCCTGCAGTACACTTGTGACATCACGGAAAATAATTCCTTTCTCCGGGAAATCCGGGATACTGCGAATGTACTCTTTTAACTCTTTCATCCTCTTACCTCACTACTACACGAATTTCTTCGCGTTTTTGACTTTTGATGGTTCTATTATAAGACTTTCCCCACGCAAGCGCAACTCTCACTTGACTTTTTTCCACTCCTGCGTGCGCCTTGTGACCTCTTTTACCGTCAGGATTCCCTCTGCCACCGTAAACCGGATGTCATAATCATCAAATGCCATCCCGTAGATATAATCCGGCTTTTTGTTGTATGCCGCCCTGGGATCCTGTGCAAGAACCTCAAGAAGCGGTTCCCCGCAGATGTTCCGGAATCTGTGCCTGCAATTCCTCCGGAAATACTACCGGTATCTGAAACTCCCGGAATTCTTCCGCAAAACCGTTTTTTGCCTCCGGATGGGCATCCACGTACGGCAGATACGGTTTGATATCAAAAAGCGGTGTGTGATCAAGCAGATCCAGCCCGGAAACCGTAAGAACCGGTCCAAGCTTCTGATCGATGCGCACTTTTTCAAGTTTCACGCACGAAAGACCGATCGAATTCGGGCGAAAGGGGGAACGTGTGGCAAACACGCCCGTTTTTCTTTTCCTCCCAGACGGGGAGGTGCTACCGTTGCATGAAAGGTATCCTGCTTTGCCCTCGAAAACTCCCAGAGAAGCCACAGGTGGGAAAACTCTTCGATTCCACGCACTGCATCCGGATTCCGGAATTTCGGTGTGAAAATAATTTCCCCACAGGTACTCTCCGCCAGCCCACTCTGTCTGGGCGCCAAAATTCCAAATTTTTTCTTTATACGGGGTCTCTACATAAGCTATATATTCCATATCCGTTCCTACATCTGATAAAACCGCAGATTTTCTTTCAGTTCCGGTGTGATCTCTCCACCTGCTGCTTCATATTTATCGTAAACAGAACGGAACCGCTGCAGTTTCTTTCTGTTTTCCGCATCAAGTCTGTGAAATGCATTCTGATACTGTGGATTGGTGGCCAGTCCCTGGCGGATATCCTTTGCAAACGGACAATACCTTACCAGAATATCTCTTGCCACTTTATTCAGTCGGAAACTTCCCTGTGACTCATACTTCATCCACGCCTGATAATCCTTGACAAATACTCACGGTAACTGTTGCGCGCACGGGACAATGCAGTCTTGATCTTTTCCTTTGCATCTGCAGAAAGATCTGAATTTTTGCGATAATACTGAATAAAATCACAGTACTCCGCCGTAAGCGATTTCTCCCGGATATCGTTCCAGTATACACCCTGCACACGTCTGCAGATCTCCCAGCGGTATCGGCCGATACATTCCACCATCTGATCATCGAGATCCACTGCGGAAAAGATCGGAAACAGAAAACGCGCTGGTGTATCAATCTTGGCCCCGGATGTCTCCTGCCACATCAGGGTACGGGTTCCGGCATTTGGCATCAGAATCACATCCGGCAAAATCTCCTTTTTGATCCATTCCTGATTGATTCCGCGATCCGGATCGGAAAACATGACATCATGATAGAGTGCAGAATAATCCACACAGCGCACCTTATTGATGGCATCGGCAATTTTTTCTGCGGTAACTGCCATCTTTTCCACGGTGTTGATGAAATCCTCTTCCATCAGAACCGGACAGAATGTAGTCACACGGCCATAGGTCACACGGTTTCCGGAGGTAAACATATTGCGGATCTCAAACTGTACTTTCTGCCTGCTGTCATTTTTATACTGTTGCATCTGCGCTTCCGTAATATTCCCAGTTCTCTTTTCTTCCAGCAGAAATGCATTGAAATCCTGGTCAAATTCATTGCGGGACGGTTCTTTCTTTCCCTGATAAATCTGTACCAGCCAGTCATAAACCGTATAGACATTTGCAGAATGAAACAATCCAAGCGAATCCGTCAGATTATACAGTGCATTTGTGTTAGTTTCCCCCAGCACCTCCGCATCCATAAACCCAAAATTGAAAAACATCATCATGATCGGTGACGGCTTGACCAGTTCCTCAACTGATCTCATAAACGCCTTGGTATAAATATCGTAAAAGACCTTTGTGATTTCCCTGCGCAGCTGTCTCGCCTCATTGTCTGTAGACATCATATCCGGCAGCTCCCGGTACTGCTGCACAATGCTGTGGAAATCCCTGATCATATCGCTGCCATATCCTGCATACTCCATAATATGTGCAATACAATCCTCACGCATAATATTGATACGGCCTTCGGACTCCTTGGTAAAGTCGTAATTCTCGCAAAGCTCATGTGCCTCCGCCATCTGTTTTTTATCGTACACATCAAGCTTTGTCATGACATCCACCATATTTAACAGACGCTTTTTGATCTCGGAAATGTCCTGCTTTTTCTGCGACTGCTGGACTGCCATTGTAAAAAACAGACGAAAAATATCATCTCTGGAATCTGAAAATAAAATATCCCTGTTGTACTGCAGATAATTTACCATCTCGCCGATTCCCTGTGTCACACGACGCATCTGTGCCGCCAGCCTCCATGATTGCTCCCACACACAGACTGTCATCTTTGATCATCAGCTGCATATATTCTTTCAGATAACTCCGACCAGACTGTTACTGTTTGCAATCTCCCAGTTTTCCGCACGGTGCTGCATTTTTAAAGCTGCAAACTGTTCCATACGTGGAAAATCCTGTTCATCAAGAAGCTTCTCGCTGCACAGATTTTTGTATTCGCTGTACAACGTTTCCGCAGCATTATGTAAAAGCATGCATTTTTTCTGCAGACTGGCATACAGACACAGTGCCTGATGCCGCTGTTCCACTGCCGTACGCAAAAAAATCGGGCGGAAATTCTCATGTTCGGACAAAATCTTCCGCAGATCCTGTGCATTTTTACATGGAATCACAATCAATGTCGTATCTTCATTTGCCACATAATCGCAGGCAAACCATTCGTTCTCGAGAATACCCACAATTGCATTCCGGTGCATAATGATCTCTGCAAATGCAAACTGCCGGATCACCGATCCCTCCTGAATCAGATACCATTCCAACACCTTGTCCTGTTTTCTGGCAAGCGTTTCTCCCTTTTTACCTTTAAAACATTCATGTCTTACTGCTCCTTGTCTGCGCCCCCGGACAGCTGAAACTATATGATCTACCGTAAGTCCGGTTGCTCCAAAATATAATTTCATATAATGATGTCCATCGAATGTATCAAACCGGATCTGCTGTGTCACCCACTGCCCTTTCGATCCCCTAAATGACAGTGTTCCTTTGATGATATTATCCAGATATACTGTTACCGGAAGCTGTGCCAGATCATCCAGATTTGATTTTACTTTCATCTGCAGTTCATAACTTCCGGCTTTCATATCCAGATCCGCAAGTATTTCTTTTCCCTGATGTGTATCCCAGCCGTCACCGGAAATGCGGATATTTCCCTGCTCATCTGCCACAAATTTCATCATCTTTGAGACATCCGGATCATCTTTTTGCAGCATTCTTCCGGTCTTTAAGTTCTTCCGGAGAAATCCTATCCATCTCATAAAGCATCGCCGGGGATTTTAGTACAAACTGCAATATATTGATGGCATTTCTCTGCAGCTGTCCTCTCGTAAGATTTCCCTTCTGGAATTCTTCGAGCATATCATCCTGCTGCATATCCTGCGCATCTGCAGTCACCATATATACATCATTCTGTGCCGCTGCCATGACCGCATGTATACGCGGATCCGATGGCTGTCCCTCATGGTTTGCCTTTGCCCACCAGTCGGTCATAACGATGCCGGAAAATCCCCAATCTTTACGCAATACAATGGTATTGAGATCATAACTTCCTGCAGTCCACACCCCGTTGACCGGGCCATATGTAGTCATAACAGAGCGGGCCGGTCCTTCTTTTACCGCAATTTCAAATCCCTTCAGATAAATTTCCCGCAGTGCCCGCACGGAAATAATCGAATCTGCCTCATGTCGTTTCGTTTCCTGATTGTTTGCCGCAAAATGTTTGATGGTTCCTGTAGAACCTGCAATATTAAGTCCCTGCAGCTGTACGGCTCCCATTTTTCCGGTTAAAAACGGATCTTCGGAAATATACTCAAAGTTTCGTCCGTTCAACGGATTTCTGTGAATATTCAATCCCGGTCCGAGCAATGTATCTACACGGTTTAACCGCAGTTCAAGCCCTGTCATTTCATATAATTGACGCACCAGTTCACAGTTAAATGTACATCCGAGCAACGTTCCGTTCGGAAGGGAAAACGCCTTTGTTCCGCAGTCCATACGTATTCCGGATGGTCCGTCCGATGCACATTCTGCCGGAATTCTAAACTTCCTCAAAGACGGAGTCAGTCCTGCAAATGCCGCTGCAGTACCCGGAGTCACCTTCGGACTGCACATGCCTTCTCCGCGGAACAGCATAATCAGATCCTCGTCCGACAATTGTGCCACAAATGTCTCCATGGAAATCTTTTTGTCATATACATCTTCCAGACGATAGCCTTTATCACCAGTCTGTGAAATCTCTGCCGGTTTTTCCACGCGGTCATACGGACATAGATCCGTTCCGGTGTATCGGAATATCCGATCACATCACCCGGCTTTCTTGTCATACGGGCAAACGGTTTCTGCGGTGCACAGACTTCCTCAAGCTGTTCAAGTACTGTAAACGTCTGCGGATAACTGCCTGCCTTTTGTGCCGTCCGCACATCGGTTCCCACATAAATGGTATAAGTACCCTCCAGCAGCACAAAACAGTCCCTGTGTCCGGTTACACCACTGTCATCATAGGAGGCAAAAATGTATTTTTTCGGAATCTCCAGAGTAATATGCTCTTCTTCCCCTGCTGCCAGTTCCTTTGTCTTTGCAAATCCACAAAGAACACGCACCGGTGTATCCAGTACCCCCTGTGGGGCTTTGGCATATACTTCAAGCACTTCTTTCCCCGGTTTTGTTCCGGTATTTTTCACTGTTGCCTTTACACAGACCGTATGCTCGTCCTTTTCTTCTGCAGACGCTTGCACGGAAAAAGAAGTATACGACAATCAAATCAAACGGATACAAAACTTTATCTTTGGCAAATGTCTCAAAATACCGATATCCCACATAGATATCTTCTTTATAATAGTTTTTCTGTAAATCCCCGAAATTTGACGTGGATGGATAGTCACTGATATCCTCTGCAATCGTATCGGTCAGTTTTCCGCACGGATTCACACGCCCCATAAGTACATCACAGACACCGTTTCCACCTTCCTGACCTCCCTGCCATGCATAGAGTACCGCTGCCGGATCAAATTCTCTGACCCATTTCATATCAATGATATTTCCCACATTTAAAATAACGGCCGTGCGTGAAAATTGACTGCTCACTTTACGGATCAGGTCTTCTTCTGTCCGTGTCAGCTTATAACTGCCCGGCTTGTCCGTATTGTCCTGGTCTCCCCCCGCCGTACGTCCAAGAATCACCAGTGCCACATCATCCCCGGATGCGGTTTGAAGCATCTCTTCCGTCACGGGCATTTCTTCCTGTGACCACGGAACCAGCCCCCATCCCTCACCTTCGTCATATGGATGGTCTTTGATCCATTTTTCGTAGATCCCAATCAGTTCTTCATCCAGCGCAATATCTTTGCAGGCGCGCAGCGCATCAAGGATTCCAACCACATAGCGTGTATTTACCAGTCCGCCCGAGCCAAGTCCGCTCTTGTAATAATGAAACGCCATGCGCCCAAATACAGCAACTTTATCTCCTTTTTTTTTTTAAGTGGCAGGGGTACTGTTGTCATTTTTTCAATAACACGCATCCCTCCGCAGATGCAGTCCTTGCCAAATCTGCATATTTTTCCATATCCAATGCATATCTGCCCATTTAAAATTCTCTCCTTTAGTCTGTAACTAATCGTACCTTTTATTATACGCCAGACACAAAGAAGATTGCAATTAGAAAATATGGATTTACCAATATTTTGGAAGCCCGTAACCAAAAAAGAAATAATAAAAAAGAACCAGCCATTTTCCCCAGTGCCATGGCAATCATAACACCACTGAGTCCACGGTTGATATACAGACGCCGGAACAGGATCGGAAAAGTATTTAATATTTCTGCCAGTGCCACCGCAATACATCCCACAAAAATTCCCGCTGCAGTTCCATAAGCGCCCAAAATGACATGCGCCAGCCACGGATACGGCAGCTGTGCCTTCCACTCCACCACAGAAAATACGGCACCGGTCAATACCCCCAGTATAACCGTATTTTCGACCATCAGTATCCGTTCTCCAAAATTGCAGCGTTTGATCATGCGCGGAATGACCCCGATCACCAGAAGAAAAGCAAACGTTCCGGCAGAAACCGCAATGCCGCAGGCTGTCGCAAGGCCCGCCATAAAAATGTGTCTAAGAAACATCGTGTTCATGCCCCTTTCTTCCCGCGTTCTCTATAAACGCCATATCGACATCCTGTTCATACTTTCGCATCTCAACCTGAATCGGTGTCGGATCTGAAGTAATTTTTTTCTTTCCGATATGGTTAAAGAATACCAAAATTCCCACTGCCAGTCCAAGACAGTAAAAAATTTCGATTTCTGATACTTTCGGTTTTTCTTTTCCCATCACCTGCTGATAAAACCGGTTGAACACTTCCCCCACGGACACGTCATTGTTAAATGCCATAATCGTAAATGCCGCTCCAAGAAAGATTACTACAACCATCACAACAACTTTAAGCGTCTCCAGCCATTTCGGTGCCATCGGTGCATCTAACAATTGCACCACAAAATCCTGTTCCCCGATACTAACAATTTCCACATCCGGGTAATCCGTCTGTATCCGTTCGATCACATTTAGCATCGAAAATACTTCCATTCGTTTTTTCTTTTTTCCTTCTTTTTTCTGGTCATCGTTTTTCTTAAACGTATACAGTGTTTTATTTTTTATTCCGGCACAGATTGCAGAATCTGCACACTGTACAGACATCACATCCTGTATCTTTATTTTTTTGGATCATGGCAGACACTGTTGCGGTCTGCCTTCAGATAAACTATTTCCCGTTTTTCTTTCATTCTGCACCTCTTTGATTACTTATTCTCTATGGTAGTATGTGCAAAATTGAAAAAGAGTACACGGAAAAACATAAGTTTTCTCTATACGACGGGCCACGCAGTTCCCCAGCGAATTTAAAATAGCCAGTAAATAAATCCCAGCACCCAGCTTGAAAAAAAATTCCATACAAAATCACCGGACCGGCAATCTTAAAAATCTGGCATCCGATACCAAATACCTGTCCCTCTTTCTGGAATTCCACCGCAGAAGCACACACGCCATTTGCAAATCCGGTAATCGGAACCAATGCCCCTGCGCCTCCCCAGTTGGCAAGAATCCCATATACATTACAGCTCGTCAGGATCACCGAAAGAAGAACAAGAAGTAAACTGCACCAAAGAGCGGCATCCTCTGCCTTAAGTCCGAATACCCCGGCTGCAATCTGTAAAATAATCTGTCCCAACAGGCAGATACCTCCCCCCAGCAAAAAGGCTTTTCCCATATTTGCCCACAGATTATGTTTCGGTGTCATCTGTTCGACATACTCATTATACTCCTGATTGCGCACTTCTTCCTGTTCCAGAGTCATCTTACTCATTTCATACATCCTCATCTTTCTTTTAAAATTACTTGTAGTATGTACGAAAATTGCAAAAATATAAGGTAACTATCGCTCATAGTTACCTTATAACCGGATGGAACGATGTCGTGACCTGCCACATGTCAGGTTCCTGTTCTCCCCAGGCAAACAGTTCATCCATCTGTGCATCATGATCCGCTGACGGCTCATAATTCTTTATGATCTGTATCAGATATTTTTCCTGTTCACTCTGCGGAGCCAGATTATCCTGCATCTGCAGAATCGCTTCCAGAATCTGTTCCGGTTCCATATCTGTCCGGATCTCTATGTTGTATAATTTTCTCATCAATCCCGCAGCATAGAAAAATTCGTAGTTTCCAAGCATCACGGATTTTTGCATATTACATTTTAAAATCACACTCTGACGTGCAATGGAAGGTACCATAGCATTCCCTTCTTTCCGACTGTTCCGTAATAGTTTTATTCTTCGTAACTATTCTTCCTTTTTTCTTCTGTTCCTCTTTTTCCTTTTCTTCTAAAATTGCTTCATTCAGCTGCAGCATCTTTGCATCGAGGTTTGAAACAATTTCTGCACAGGCACGCAGATCCCGGCTGATATATTCCGGGGCATGCCCCTCAAATTTATAATAAATCTTGTGCTCCAGACTTGCCCAGAAATCCATTGCAATGGTGCGGATCTGGATTTCCACCTTTGTCTCAACCACACGGTCCGATAAAAAGATAGGAACCGTCACGTGCATATGAAAACTCTTGTAACCGCTGACTTTCGGATTTTTGATATAGTCTTTTACACAGATCACGGTCAGGTCATTCTGTTTTCCGATCATCTCTGCAAGACGGTAAATATCCGAAGTAAACGAGCAGACAATACGGATTCCTGCAATATCGTTAATATAATTTCTCATATTCTCGATCGTACTCTCATATCCGTCACGCTTTAATTTTTTTACAATACTTTCCGGTGTTTTAATCCTCGACTTAATATATTCAATCGGATTGTACTTATGTATATGAACAAACTCGTCATTTAAAATCTCAAGTTTTGTTCCCACCTCTTTCAGTGCAGAATTATATAAAAACATCATAGTTTCCCAACTATCAATATCTTCCCCCAGCATCTGCGATGTTCCCATGTCATTCCTCCTCTTTCCTGCCACAATGGCAGACATTCCTTTCATAAATGCGAAAGCAGACCTCACACATGTATTAACGTGCTTTCCCATATGGTATTATCATATCACAAGAAACACGTTCTGTACGCAGAAAGCAACAAATTTAATATTTTTTTTTTAATCTTCGTATATCACCTGTATCTCCAGATAATCAAATTCTGTTTCCTCCACAAAATTGTCCTTGCCAAACCTCGTTCGCGCATGCCTTTGAAATTCCGCTATATTCGCATCAAACCAGATCGGTTTTCCAAGATCCCACTTCAGACAGACTTCTTCAAGCGCATGAAAAATCTTATGTGTACGTGTATCCTCCGTATCATCTTCTATGGTTTCCGATTTTAATAAGTGTGTGTTTTCCCAGATTTTAAACCATATTTTCATTGTGCTCTCCCCGCTGTCTCTTACATTCATACATCAAAAGTGCTGCAGAAACGGCTGCATTCAGCGACTCCACCTTTCCCTCCATGGGAATCTTCAGATAGCAATCCGCACACTCTGCAATTTCATCAGACAGACCGTTCCCCTCATTTCCAATCAGGAAGCCACATGCCCCGGTAAAATCAAAGGCATCATAATATGTATCTCCTTTTAAATGTGCCGCATACAATCTGATATTCTCCTTATGCAGCTCATCAAGCAGATCCGGCAGATGCTCCGTGATCAGGTACGGAACACGGTAGATACTTCCCATCGTCGAGCGTATGGTTTTCGGGTTAAACAGATCCACCGTCGTTTTATTCATTATAATTCCCGTGATGCCGGCACCCTCTCCGGTGCGCACCATCGTTCCAAGATTTCCCGGATCCTGCACGCTCTCAAGAATTAAAAGATGCGTGTGATCCCCCTGCAAAAGATCGGACAGATCATACTTCGGCATGCGGACAATCGCAAGGATTCCCTGCGGAGTCTGTGTATCCGAAATTTCCCGGAATACCGCATCACTCACGACCTCATACCGGTATCCCTGCAGGCATTTTTCATGTTCCGGTTTTTCCAGAAAACTTTCCGACACGTAGACAGACACCACCGTATCCGCCGGTGCTTCCTGAAACATCTTTATTCCTTCCACAACAAAGACCTGTTCTTTTTTTTTTCGTTCTTTCGCCCTTTTCATCAGCTGTGACAGATGTTTCATCTGCTGATTTGCACTGCTTGTAATCATATCATCCGTACAATCCTTTCCCATTACTTACTGTTTCCTTTTATGAAACAGTGTTTCCGAATCGAGAAGCCAAAAATAATCCCAAATACAATGGCCAGGGCAATCTCAAAAGTTTCCAGCCCTTTTTGCCGAGCATTTTGCCGGCATTCCGGATATCAGATAATATGCCGTATAATAGATACCGCTCCCGGAACCAGTGGGAAAAATCCCGGATACCAGATAAATCGTGGCAGGATTGCATCTTGCTACTGCCAGAATACGACTTAAAATTGTCAAAACAAAGGTTGCCACCAGACTGCCCAAAACCACATTCCCCGACTGCCTGTACAAAATAAAATAAACCAGCCAGGCAAGCCCGCCTGATACGCCACAGAAAACCAGTTCCTTTTTCGGTGCCGCAAACAAAATGGCAAAAAAGTAACCGTGGCAACCGCTGCAATAAAAAACTGAAGCACATAACTCATACCGGTAAATTTCCTCCATATCGCAACAACAGAATCGGCAGTGCAATGCCCACTGCAATGCAAAGTGCCGTAAGAAGTGCATCAATCAGATGGATCGTTCCGGACAAATAATCGCCATTATAAAAATCACGAATGGATGTTGTCAGTGCAATTCCAGGTACTAACGGCATAATTGCCCCGATCACCACTTTGTCATGCAAAACAGGTATCACACCCGCGGCCGCTGGCAGACTAATCAAAGAGATCAACAGACTGACATATACATTCGTTAAAAATCTGGAAACTTTACGCTTCCGGCACACAAACAATGCCAGCTGCTCTATCAGCCCTACAAAAAATGCATACAGTGCTTCCGGCAGATGCCCTCCAAACATGAAGGTAAACGCTGCACAACCGATTCCACATGCCAGTAACTGTACCGCATTCGCATAAACCGGAATTTTTTTGCACTGTTTCAACCGCTCTGATGCCTCTGCAACCGAACATTTATGATTACAGATATCTCGGGTCAGCTGATTTAAAGCAGCGAGTTTCCCCAGATGGGTTGCCGAAAGTGGAACATACCTTACCACACTGCAGGCATCCTCCCTGCTCTCATTTGCACTTGCAAAAATTCCGTTGGATAAAACATAAGCATCAAAATCATCCAGGCCAAAAGCTTCCAATATGCGTATCACAGAATCTTCCACCCGGTAAATTTCTGCTCCGCACCGCAGCATCGCGTCCCCGATTTCTACTGCCAGTGTGAGAATTTCCTTGGTGTTGTCCATTGCCCGTCTCCTTGAAAATCCCATTGATTTCAAACCTAAAAATGCGGCAGAGAGAATTCCCTGCCGCACTATGTTCTCAAGAAAAGGAATAACTATACCAGTGTCTTTGAGATTTCGTACATGTACTCATCGACATCTTTCTTCATAGCCAGAGCTTCATCAATGTCGAAATCTACAAACTTGCCACCCTTATGTCCAATGACACGGTTGCTCTTTCCTTCGCAGAGAAGGTCAACTGCCATTGCACCCATTGTGGTTGCATAGACACGGTCGCCCATGTCGGGCTTCCACCACGCTGCATATGTCCGAGAATCGTTGCGCGTGTCTCAACACCTGTCGCTTCCTCGATACGCTTTGCCATGCTCTGTGAATGACCGATACCCTCAGCATTTACAATAATATAGTGCTGCTTTCCGTTCTTTCTTGCGTTGACTACCTGATCAATCAGACGCTGCTCATCGTAATCATATTTTTCCGGAAGAAGAATCTCCTCAGCACCGTTTGCAAGACCGCACCATAATGCGATATGTCCGGCTCCACGACCCATAACCTCGATAATTGAACATCTCTCATGAGATGTAGAAGTATCACGAACCTTGTCAATCGCTTCCATGGCTGTATTAACAGCAGTGTCAAAGCCAATGGTATAATCGGTACATGCAATATCCAGATCAATGGTTCCAGGAAGCCCAATGGTATTGATTCCCAGTGCGGCAAGCTTCTGTGCGCCCTTGAAAGAACCATCTCCACCGATAACAACAATTGCATCAATTCCATGCTTCTTACAGATCTCCGCACCTTTCTGCTGTCCTTCCGGTGTGGTGAACTCCATACAACGGGCAGTCTGTAAAATAGTACCACCACGGGAAATTGTATCTGAAACGCTCTGTCCGTTCATGTCAATAATTTCTTCGTTCAATAATCCAGCGTATCCACGCTTGATTCCTTTCACTTTCTTTCCCTTGGATAAAGCCTGACGGACAACTGCACGGATTGCAGCGTTCATTCCCGGGGCATCTCCTCCACTGGTCAGTACACCAATTGTGTTAATCTCTTTCGCCATTGTGAAATCCTCCATTTATTAAAATTAAAATGAAATTCTTTAATCTGTTTTATTCTATACTTATTACGCGCGATTTTCAATGCCTTTTTCCACAACTTTTACATTTTTTTTCGCCCAGAAATTCCGTCAAACGTGCCAAGAGCACAGAATTTATACCAACCGCACGGTTTCTTGGCAATCTTTTAAATGCTTTGACATCTGATATATAAATTACCACTTCATCATTTCCGTCCGAATCCCGGAGAATATCATACACCTGCTGTTCTTTCTCCGCAAAATCACTCTTTGTCGGAAACTGCAGCCAGAGTTCCTTTCTGGTATCGTCAAACGGAACGATCCGCTCGCAGATCACTTTTCCGTCCTGTTCCTCCTCCACCGTTGCGTGTCCGACTACGAAAATCTTCTCCTCATCATTCAAAAAGCGGTTGTACCTCTCATAATCTTTTTTGGGAATACAATAATTTCCACAGAACCGGTCAGATCCTCCACTGTCAGAAATGCCATTGCCTGATTATTCCTTGTATATTTAACGGTTTTTTGCTGCAATCATGCCACCCACAACCACATGCATATTATCTGTCACACGAATCGCGCCGCTTTCCTCTTCCCTGACAAAATCCGCTGCATTTGCCGTGACATTTTTCTTCATTTTACCAAGGTAATCTTCCAGCGGATGCCCGCTTAAATAAATCCCAAGCACTTCTTTTTCAAAGCCAAGCAGCACTTCCTTCGGGAACTCCTCCACATTCGGATAATGGACTTCGTAGTCCTTTTTATCTTCCTCCCCGACAAAATCAAACAGGCTCATCTGTCCTTCCAGCCCGGTCTTTTTCCGTCGCACGACATCATCTACCATGGACGTATAGACAATGGACATCTGATGCCGGTTACCGTCAAGCCCGTCACAGGCACCTGCCTTGATCAGATTCTCGATCGCACGTTTGTTGATGTCCCGCTGCACCGTACGTTCAATGAAATCCTGCAGGGTGCGGTATGAACCACCTTTTTTGCGTTCCCCGATGATGCTGTCAATCACCGGACGTCCCAGGGATTTAATGGCATACAGACCATAGCGCACGGCATTTCCCTCTGCCGTGAATTCTCCCTGTCCCACATTGATATCCGGTGGGAGCACGGAAATACCGAGTTCCTTACAATGCAGCAGATACTCCGCGGCTTTTGCCGAATTGTCAATCACGGACGTCATAAGTGCTGCCATAAATTCCACCGGATAGTAAAACTTCAGCCACGCGGTCTGCACACTGATGACCGCATAGGCTGCCGCATGGGATTTGTTAAACGCATACTTTGCAAAATCCACCATGGAATCGTAAATACTGTTTGCCGCTTTCTCATCAATGCCGTTTGCCACGCAGCCCCTGATGCCGCGCTCTGAATCTCCGTAGACGAAACTCTGCCGCTCCGCATCGATGACATACTGCTTTTTTTTGCTCATGGCGCGGCGGATGTTGTCCGCCTGTCCCATCGTATACCCCGCAAGCTGCTGTACGATCTGCATCACCTGCTCCTGATAAACGATACATCCATACGTTGGCTCAAGGATCGGCTGCAATTCCGGCGTCACGTAAGTAACGGTGTCTGCATTATTCTTTCCCCCTGATGTAGTTTGGAATAAAATCCATAGGTCCCGGACGGTACAGGGAACTTCCGGCAACGATATCCTCGAAATTCTGTGGTTTTAACTCTTTCATGAAGTTCTGCATGCCCGCAGATTCCAGCTGGAACACACCCTCGGTGCGCCCGGTTCCGATAAAATCAAGCACCTTTTTATCATTCAAATCGATATGATCGATGTCAATGTCGATGCCTTGGGATGCCTTTACATTTTTGACGGCATCTTTTAATACGGTAAGCGTGCGGAGTCCTAAGAAATCCATCTTTAAAAGACCAAGTTCCTCAAGCTGTACCATATTGTACTCTGCCGTCGGTGTTCCGTCACTGGCACGCCCCAGCGGCACATAATTGCTCGCCTCTCCCGGATAGATCACAACCCCTGCCGCATGTACGGATGTGTGGTTCGGCAGCCCTTCGAGACGCTTTGCCATGTCAATCAGTTCGTGCATACGTGCATCCCCATCATAGAGGCTGCGGAATTCCGGGTTGACCTGCAGGGCACGGTCAATCGTAATGTTCAGTTCCATCGGCACCATTTTTGCCACACGGTCCATCTCCGCATACGGAAAATCAAGTGCTTTTCCAACTGCCTTGATGACACCGCGGGCTGCCATCGTACCAAAGGTCGTAATCTGTGTCACAGAATCCTTTCCATATTTTTCTGTGACGTACTCGATCACGCGGGAACGCTCCGCATACTCAAAATCCACATCAATATCCGGCATGGACACACGCTCCGGATTTAAAAAACGCTCAAAAAGGAGGTTATATTTGACCGGATCAATGTTTGTAATGCCGGTACAATAGCACACGCGGCTGCCCGCGCCGGAACCACGCCCCGGTCCGACCCAGCAGTCATGTGTTTTCGCCCAGTTGATGTAATCCCACACGATTAAGATATACTCGACAAATCCCATCTTCTGGATAATGCCAAGCTCGTATTCCATATCGTCATGGATCTTTGCACACTGCGTCTCATCGTACGCCGGATTGTCCGTATATTTTTTCCTTAAATCCCTTCTCACACAGCGCATCCAGAAATGTCCACGCACTGTCATAGCCTTCCGGCGGTGCATATTTTGGAATCTGGTAATTGCCAAATTCGAGTGTGACATGGCAGCGGTCTGCGATTTTCTGCGTGTTGTCTGCGGCTTCTTTTGCATACGGAAACAGACTCCGCATCTGCTCCTCGCTTTTTACGAAAAACTGTCCGCCCTCGTAACGCATACGGTCTTCATCCGTAATTTTACCGGTCTGGATACAGAGAAGGACATCGTGTGCCTCCACATCCGTTTCATAGGTATAGTGGATATCGTTCGTGCAGACAAGGGGAATGTCCAGTTCCTGACTAATCCGAAGAAGCCCCTGGTTGACCGTCTTCTGATCCGGGATGCCATGATCCTGTAATTCCAGGAAATAGTTGTCTTTTCCAAAACAGTCCTGGTATTTTTTGCAATGCCTTTTGCCTTCTTCATAAAATCCACGCACAATATAGCGCGGCACTTCTCCCGCCAGACACGCCGACAGGCAGATCAATCCCTCATGGTATTTCTGCAGCGTCTCAAAATCCACACGCGGCCGGTAATAATACCCTTCCGTAAACCCGATGGAGACGATCTTCATAAGGTTCGAATAACCGGTATTGTTTTCCGCAAGCAGGATCAGATGGTAATACCGGTCCTCGCCATGGCTGGTCTCGCGATCAAACCGAGAATTCGGCGCCACATAGATCTCACAGCCAATCACCGGATTAATATCTGCTGCCTTTGCCGTCTTGTAAAATTCCACCACACCATACATATTGCCATGATCGGTGATCGCGGCACTGTTCATCCCCAGTTCTTTCACACGGCTTACATATTCTTTTATTTTGTTGGAACCATCGAGTAATGAATATTCCGTATGTGTATGCAGATGTACAAATGCCATGATTGTTTCCTCGCCTTTTTCGTTCATTGTGGTATCCCACATGTGTAACTATTATATCTATTTTCGGCTGTTATGACAAGTTTTCTCTTTCTCAGGAAACACCACAACTTTTTCTACATCGCTTTACATAATTATCCTTTTTCGATATTCTCTAGGTGTGATTTTATATTTTTTCCTTAAACACGCGGTTAAAAGTTCTTTGACTTTCAAATCCACAATCAAGACATATATTTGTAATGGAATCCATTGTGTTTTCCAGTGCCGCAACTGCATAATTTAACCGGACTCCATTCACATATTTACTAAAATTACAGTGAAAGGTCTTCTGCAAACATTCTTGATAATACATATTTGCTTACACATAATTCATATGCCATTTTTTTTCAAGGCTGATGTTTTCTCTAAAATTTTTGGCTACGTATTCTACCGCATTGTAAATCAGATCATCTCTTCCTACTGCACTTTTATCAATCAGTGGCATTGTTGTGAAAACATATGCTAAGATCATCTGTGCATATGCCTGTATCATCCGGGGATCCCCTCTGTTATTCCGGTCAGATATTTTATGGCATTTACCACATCCGGATGCACCTGCTCTTTTTTTTACAACCGGGTTCTTCGGGCTGTATATCTGCAATTCCCTGTAATAGGAAGGAAACAGTGTTGGTTCAAGGTACAGGAATATGACCTTGTTTTCTTTTTTCCCCAAACACCTGATAATGATGTATTACATTTGGAAACACAACTGCAAAATCCCTTCATCCATATGGAACAATTCCTGTCCCACTCCAAGTTCTATTTCTCCATCCGTTACATACACAACTTCTATTGCCTCATGCAGATGCGGCGGCACATGTACTGGTTCTTTCCACTCGGATGATAATCCCGTATTTTTATTTTCATATACCAATAACACTTACAAGCAACTCCTTTTTATTTATAATCCCTGTTTCTCCACTCCCCTTCCTGTTTTCATTATTCGTCCAACCAAATCCACTGCAGGTCCCAGCAAAATCACCATCAATATCGTTATCACACCAACTTCACCTCCGGCTATAACACCGATACACACATTCCCATAACGATAACCACAATCAGCATATGGTAAATGAATAATCTATATTATCTTCTGCACTGATACGATATTCCTCTTCCACATCAGTTCCCCAGCTGTCGATGCCTCCAACACCTCTTACTGCACCATATACACATAAAACAGTTCTTCTTGCTGGTGGCAGTTCTTCATGATGGAGGGCATTTTCAATCTCCGATGCCGTATAAGGCAGACAGGAAAATGCAAATTTTGCCATTCTTTTCAATGCGCAGTATCTGTGATGAACTGTCTGTCCGGCTGTTATCAAGAGCCGTATGTCTTGTAATCTCAAGCCACTCTGTATCCATTCTCATACCACATTCCTGCGGAACAAGATATTGTGTAAGACTCAGGTCTTCAATCTCATAGATTCCTTCTTTGGCTCCTGCCTTTCTATCAGGATATGTTTCCCCAGACAGTCCCTTATATAAATATTTGTCTGCCAGGGTTGGCATAATAAACCTCATTCCAAATACAGGTAATTCTGGAAGTCCCTGTACCCCATGATAATGTACATCCACGCGAATCTTTCCAGATACATCAACGGTATAGCTTACAAGAACCGTTGTCTCCGGAGTGGTTATGGTCTCGTATGTGTATGTTACGACAATTTCATCCGCATAAACATCACCACCATAGCTGTTATTATCAGGTGCATATGGGATCTGCTCCTTGCCATCCATGATGACCTTTATTCCCTTACAGTCAATGACCGCTTTTAATGTGAAACCTGCTTCCCCTGTCATTATCTGTCAATGCTCTCCAGAAAGTAGGTTTTGGACAACGGTACAGCCACTCATATCCATTTTTAACGATAGATTCCAGTCCTCCCTGCGCATAGGAAAAGATATAATCAAATCCTCCCCATGTACACCAAGTGTATAGTCACCATAGACCACTCTTAATTTATCTGTATAAGCCATAGTAATACCTCACTTCCTGCATTGCCGGTTTCTCTTTCCTGTCAGCAAATACGATTCCATTTGCTGAAAATTCATAGTCTGCCGGTTTATCGTCAAAATCTCCGCCATATCGTAAAACATCTTTTCCTGTCACTGGATCCTTTACCATAATTGCCTGGTCAATAAAATCCCATATAAATCCGCCATGATACCTATCATATTTGTCAATCAGCTTCATATACGAGCCAAGTCCTCCCATGGAATTTCCCATATCATGCATGAATTCGCATAAAATATACGGTTTTTTCGGACTGTTATTCAAGTATTCCTCTACATCCTCCGGCTTTGCATACATTCTGGTCTCAAAATCAGAAATCGTATCCTCATATGCCCTGTTGTAATAAGCACTCTCATAATGAACTAATCTTCCATCTTGCTTTTCAGCATAATAAATATTCATTGCTTCTATGTCATCACCTGCATATGATTCATTTCCTAATGACCAGAAAAGGATGGACGTCTGATTTTTAAAAGTTTCAAAATTGTTTTTTGCACGATCAAGCACTGCATCTCTCCACTGTGGATTCCACACCAATGCATCTTCCTGTTTTTGGATTCCACTCATGACGGTTTACTCCTGTGATAATCAGGCGTTTTCCATTTAAATAAATGATCTTATCAATTATCTCAATTCTTCTGAAGCCAATATCATAAGGAATTACTTCTGCCAAGGAACCATCCTCAGCTTTAAGTTCAACATAAGCATGATACAAATATGGGTTATGATTATCCCACAGTTTAACATTTTCTAAATCAACACATATCGTACCTTCTAAATAGTCATTATCTTTATTTAGCTGTATGGATTTCTCTACTAATACATTTTCTTCCCTGTCTTTTAAAATAAAGCATGCAGTTACATTCTGACTGTCAGGTGCAGATACCTTCATGCTAGTCGATACCCTTCCGCTTACATTATCCTGATTTAACACAGGTTTAAACCATACATCCTCCAGATGAACATCCGGTAATGCCTTCAACGTAACATTTCTGAAAATTCCAAAGAAATCTGAAAAAGTCTTGATCCTCTAAAAATGCTGCAGTGCTCATCTTATGTACCTGTACTGCCAGTACATTTCCTTTTTCCTTAATATATGGTGTCAGATCAAACTCAGAAGGTGTAAAGCTGTCTTCGGCATACCCTATAAACTGACCATTCAGCCACAGATACATAGCTTCTTCTACACCTTCGAAGCAGATATGGATTCTTTTTCCACACATACTCCTGTCCAAATCAAAGTATTTGATATAAGAGCCTACCGGATTGTACTGTGCCTCTGAAAACATTCCTTCTTCTGCTCCGGTTGCCTCCATGCTATAGGCTCCTCTGTGGTACTCTTTTCCTTCCCACGGATACATCGTGTTGATGTAACGGATTTTATCATAACCAGCCAGTTCGATATGTCCTGGAACCATAATTTTATCAAATCCTGATGCATCAAATGTTTCCTTATAAAAATCAACAGGTCTTTCCATCACATTTTTGCTGTAAGCAAACTCCCATTGACCATTTAATGACTGTAATAATGGATTTTTTTCTTTTTTCATGTCTGAATAATCCAGATAATAACAATGATCACTATGTGCTTCCAATTGATTTACCTTAAACACTTCCGGATTGTCCAGCCATTTCATATCAGCGTTCATATTTTCCCTCTCTTTCCATACACCCCATACAATTTCTTTCATTCCACTATATTCCACGTCAACACTCCTCCATCTGTTCTCTAAGTCGCCGGTTCGCTGCTTCCACATTCATTTCTGACATAATAAATGTAATGACTAATGACAGGATCATTGGAATCCATAAATACATAATATGAAGCATATTTAAGCAAGAGGCCGGCTGCACCGCTGCTTCCTTAACAAATCCGCTTGCATCAAGCAACCATCCACATAATGCAACTCCGATTCCTCCTCCGATTTTCGTACCAAAGGATGTACAGGAATACATGGTTCCATCAATGTGTTTATGTTTTGTCAGGTATGTGTATTCTGAACAGCTTGCCACAACAGCTCCCATATCCCCCTGCCACGGTGCCATTCCAAGTGCTGCAATCGCTGTAAATGCAAGCATAAGTGGAACGCTTCCCATATAACCTGCAAAGATGACTCCGACACGTCCCACTGTTCCAAGAATGTAACCTGCAAGATTCATTCTATATAAACCTTTCATCTTTTCTACCAGCATAGGTGTGATACACATTGCAATGATGACAGGAATATTGATTGCCCATGAAAATACAGAATATAAATCTTCATTTTTCAGTATGTAAATCATGTAATAAATTCCCATATTTAACATAGCTGAATAAATCTGCTGACAAATATAAGTAACACAAATCATAAGATAATATTTATTAGAAAATAAAAGTTTTGCGGCTTCAATCAAACCATATTTTTCTTCTGTCTGTTCTCTGCCTGCCTTTAATTCTTCCTCCGGAAGTTCTTTGATTGAGAATACGGAAATTGTGTTTACAATCAGTCCGATTACTGCGTATATGATTGCTACGGTTCTCCATGCAGCAGCTCCACCGCCTGCCATTCTTACAAACTGAACGGTGATAGATTGAATGATCAGACTTGTTAAAAACGCAAAAATAAAACGGAACGACCCCATTTCTACCCGTTCTTTGCTATTTTTTGTACAAAACGTAACCAGTGATGCATAGGCAATATTGTTTGCAGTAAAAAATACTGCATTCAGCAAAGTATATGCAATAAAAAACCATGCATACTGAGCTGTTGTTCCAAGACTGTCCGGTATTGCAAAGTTTGCTACAAGTGTTACCGCGCAACCTATATACGCATAGAGCATCCACGGTCTTGCTTTTTCCAAGTCTGCTCTTTGTTTTGTCAATCAATGTACCAAAAAACATATCACTGACACCGTCGAATAATTTTGATACCATGATCAATGTTCCGACAACTCCCGGATTTAACCCTACCGTATTTGTCAGATACAACATTACAAATGATGACAGAAATGCATACACAACATTTCCTGCCAGATCTCCCGATCCATAACCCACCTTGTTATACCATTTCAGGTATTTCTTTCCTTCCATGTGAAACTGCTCCTTTCGATGATCCTTATTTTTGTTCACACAACTTTCTTATAGATAGTATATAAAAAAACTGATGTCAAAAACCATATCATAAATTACACAAAACATGCACAAAACAGTATAATTAACAAAAACCATTTTCTTTATTCCCTTCTTTTGTTATTTTTGACATGTACTTTTTATTGGCTTTCATTTTCCAGCACGTTAATTTATACAAAAAATACCATTATTTCAAACGTTTAAAATCCAAATGGACAAGACATGCATAAAATGATAAAATTGCATCATGAGCCAAACATAAATTTATGTATTTCAGATTATTATTTCATGAACATTTTCAATTATCATATGGGGGTCTCAAATGTATACCAATAATGCATATCTGAATAACTCAACAATTGACAGAAAAGATAAATCCAAGCCACTTGTCGTAACCATGTGTGGGACTTATAAGTTATATACGCACCCTAAACTTCCCACCTGGAGACCACGTGGCAGAGTTGATTTTCAGTTGATCTTTATTGCTGCCGGGAAAGCTCATTTTCATTTTGACAACGATGAGGAAGAAACGATTGTTCATGCTGGTCATATGGTTTTATACCGCCCAAGAGAACCCCAGAAATATGAATACTATGCCAAAGACCAGACGGAGGTTTACTGGGTTCATTTTACAGGAAACAATGTCACCAATCTGCTCCGTTCCTATGGATTGACAAATGATAAAAGGGTGTTCCACTGTGGTTCCGGTTCGGAATATCAGTATCTTTTCCGTGCCATGATAAAAGAATTACAAATGTGTCAGGATAGCTATTCTGAAATGCTTGAAATGTATTTAAGACAAATTTTTATAAAACTACAACGCCACTTTAAATTTTCTGTCAACACAGTGAACTCCCATGCTGCTGAGGAAATAGACAAAGCAATTTCTTATTTCAGTGAGCATTACAATGAACCAATCAGCATTGATGACTATGCCGAACAAAATCATGTCAGTGCCAGTTGGTTTATCCGTAATTTCAGATTATATGCCGGAATCACGCCAAAGCAATTCATTCTGCAAAAAAGAATATATAATGCCGAAGCACTGCTTCAAAATACACAATACAATATCAGTGAGATCGCACAAATTGTCGGATATGATAATCCACTGTATTTCAGCCGCATTTTTCAAAAGGCAAAAGGACTGTCACCTTCTGAATATCGTAAAAACATATAAGAAAAATGCGAAAAGCAGAGAAGCGGTATCTCTGCTTTTTGCAATTTTTGTCCAATTATTTTTTTATTTTGGCAAGTAATATCCCCTTTCGTGTTTTATAATGACAGCGTAAACAGAAAGGAGATGAACTTCCATGAGAAACAAATTCCACAACTTTATTGAAAACTTTCTTAGCTTTTTATGAAACTTTCTTCACGAAAGGATATTATTATTTTTAAATATTATCCCATACCTTCCTCAATCTCCCCATTCGTCAAATCATATCTCATATCAAAAAATCCAATATCTCTGCCTTCCGGGCTGTCCCATTCTAAGGAATTGTCAGCCAATCACTTTTTTCAAATGTCCCGGCACCACTTAAACGGTTGCGGAAAAACAAACACATATTGTTAAAAATTTGACAAAAAGAAAAAAAAAGTGCTACAATAATGCTAATTTCAGGCAAAAGGAGTATCCCAGACATGAAGACAGGACTTGTAGTAGAAGGCGGCGGCATGAAATGTGCCTACAGCGCAGGCATTCTTGACCGCTTTTTAGATGAACACATTACATTCGATTACTGCATCGGCGTATCGGCCGGATCTGCAAACACAGCAAGCTATCTCGCCGGACAACGCGGGCGCAATCTTCGTTTTTGTGTAGACCATCTGAACGAACCTGGTTATATGGGCGTCAAAAATCTGCTGCGCACCGGACAGTTTTTCGGTCTTCAGTATATTTATCAGACACTGACCAACTCCGATGGAGCTGACCCGATCGATTATCCTGCCATCGTGGAAAATCCGGCCGAGTTCGAGCTTGTTGCAACCGATGCTGCAACCGGAAAACCGGTGTATTTTACCAAAGATGATATGAAACAGGATGACTACCGTGCCATCATGGCAAGCTGTGCCCTGCCCGTTATGTGCCGTCCGATTTCTTTCCATAATGAGACGTATTTTGATGGTGGATTATCGGATTCCGTTCCGATCGAGCGCGCGTTTGCCAAGGGATGTGACCGTGTGGTTGTAATCTTAAGCAAACCCCGCAGTTTTGTAAAGCAGCCGGAAGGCTTCCGGCACATTTACCGGCATGCCCTGCGCAAATATCCACAGACCATAAAAGCCCTCGACAACCGGCATCTGATGTACCGCCAGAATATTGCCGATGTCAAAAAACACGAAACCGCCGGGGAAGCGCTTATTTTTGCACCTTCGAAAGAGTTAAAGATGAGTACTTACGCGCGCGATGAAAAGTTGGAACAGGAATTGTATGATCTGGGGATTTCTGATTTTAATGCACGTCTGAAGGAACTGCATACATTTCTTTCCTGAAAAGAAGACAGATAGCGGATATTTATCATTCGCTATCTGTTTTTAGTTCTATTTTCCTATTGTATATCTATCTTCCATATGGAAAATTTGCAGACTAAAAAGGCGGGATCCCCATCGGGTTTCCCGCCTTTTCTGCCACTGCCATCAAGCGATTAGCAGCCTTCCGTATTCACTTCAATCTTATCAAGTTTCCAGATATCATCCACATATTCCTGAATGGTTCTGTCAGAAGAGAATTTACCACTGTGCGCAATATTTAAAATTGCAGACTTTGCCCACGCACTCTTGTTGGTGTAATAAGCACCGATCTTCTTCTGTGCATTTGCATATGCACGGAAATCTGCAAGGATAAAGTAGCGGTCTGCCACCTGTCCCTGCTGTGGGTTTAACAGTGAGTTGTACAGTTCACGGAACAGTTCACGGTCATTGTGGGGAGTATGTTCCGTCTACCAGCTGGTTGACAACTTTCCTGATATCCTCATCGTTGTTGTAGATATCATATGGGTTGTAATCATGATGCTGCTCATGTGCGATAACCTCATCTGCGCTCATACCAAAGATAAAGATATTGTCTGCACCGACTTCCTCGTACATCTCAACATTCGCTCCGTCCATGGTTCCAAGTGTAATCGCACCATTTAACATAAACTTCATGTTTCCGGTTCCGGATGCTTGCTCTTTACTTGCTGTGGAAATCTGTTCGCTGACATCTGCTGCCGCAAAAATCCACTCTGCAATGGATACGCGGTAATCCTCAATGAACACAACCTTGATCTTTCCGTTGATGGATGGATCATTATTGATTACATCCGCAACAGTGTTAATCAGCTTGATGGTCTTCTTTGCCGTACGATATCCGGCTGCAGCCTTTGCTCCGAAGATAAAGGTTCTCGGATAGAAATCCATGCCCGGATTTGCCTTGATCTGGTTGTACAGATACATCACATGCAGGATATTCATAAGCTGTCTCTTATACTCATGCAGTCTCTTAACCTGTACATCAAAGATAGAATTCGGATCGACTTCGATACCATTGTGCTCCTTGATATATTTTGCCAGACGGATCTTATTCTGCTTTTTGATCTCCAGAAATTCCTGCTGTGCTTTCGGATCGGTTGCATATTTTGTCAGATCCTCGACCTTCGCAAGACTTGTGATCCAGTCTTTTCCGACATGCTTTGTTACCCAGTCTGCAAGCAGTGGATTTCCATGTGCAAGGAAACGTCTCTGTGTGATACCGTTGGTTTTTATTGTTAAATTTCTCCGGAAACAGTTCATAGAAATCACGAAGTTCCTGCTTCTCAAGAATCTCTGTATGCAGTCTTGCCACACCGTTGACAGAATATCCGGCAACAATTGCAAGATTTGCCATCTTCACCTGCCCGTCGTAGAGAATTGCCATCTTGCGCACCTTCTCCTCATTATCTGGATATTTTGCACGGATCTCTTCTACAAAACGGCGGTTGATCTCATCCACGATCTGATATACACGCGGAAGCAGTCTCTGGAAGATGTCGATCGGCCACTTTTCAAGTGCCTCTGCCATGATGGTATGGTTGGTATAAGCTACACAGTGTGTTGTGATCTCCCATGCCTCATCCCATGACATGCCTTCCTCATCCAGAAGGATTCGCATCAGTTCTGCAACAGCAACCGTCGGATGGGTATCATTCATCTGGAACGTTACCTTCTTTGGCAGATCATGCAGATCATTGTGATGTTTCTTAAAACGCTCCAGCGCACGCTGGATACTTGCGGAAACAAAGAAATACTGCTGTTTTAAGCGCAGTTCCTTTCCTTTTACGTGATTGTCGTTCGGATACAGCACCTCTACCAGGTTGCGGGCAAGATTTTCCTGCTCCACTGCCTGATCGTAATCTCCACGGTCAAAGGAATCCAGTGAAAACTCTTCCTTCGGCTGTGCATCCCAGATCATCAGGGAATCTACCACATGGTTGCCGTAGCCAACAATCGGCATATCATAAGGAATTGCAAGAACAGACTGATACCCTACCTGCTCAAAGTGCAGATTTCCGTCCTCCCCTGCGGTTTCTTCCACATGACCACCAAACTTGATCTCGTAGCAGTATTCCGGTCTGCGAAGTTCAAACGGATATCCATCCTTCAGCCAGTTATCCGGTACTTCGACCTGAAATCCATCAATAATCTGCTGCTTGAACATACCGTAGCGGTAACGGATTCCACATCCATATGCGGCATAGCCCAGAGTAGCAAGAGAATCCATAAAACATGCTGCCAGCCGGCCAAGTCCGCCATTTCCAAGAGCCGGATCCGGCTCCTGGTCTTCAATGACACTCAAATCCAGTCCAATCTCTTCAAGTGCTTCTTTTACTTCCCCATAAGCCCCCAGATTAATCAGATTATTCCCCAGTGCCCTGCCCATCAGAAACTCCATGGACATATAATACAATATCTTAGGGTCATCTTTTTCAATGACCTGCTGTGTTGCCATCCATTCATCCATGACAACATCCTTGACAGCCAGTGAAACAGCCTGATAAATCTCCTGCTGTGTCGCTTCTTTCAATGTCTTACGATACATCGTCTTGACATTTTCTGTCACGGAAGCAATAAACTCCTTTTTACTAAACACTTTGTCTCGCATCAAAAGTCCTCCTCTGTGCCTGGTTTGCGTGACACTATTGTTTTTCCACTGCCAGCGTAACCTTCTCACCGTTAATGCTCCATTCTTTCTGATATCCGGCAAGTGTGCCTGCAGTGATAGCATTTGCAAGTACTTCTGTCTGGATCTTTTCTCCATATTTATTGAAAATACCAGTTACCTTCTCATCTGCTGTATAAGAAACAGCAATATGATCCATAACTTCAAAACCTGCTTCTTTACGCATCGTCTGAATCTTACTGATCAGCTCACGCACAAAACCTTCTTCAATCAGTTCCGGAGTCAGTCTTGTATCCATAACAACTGTCACATTGTTGTCCCCCTCGGTCACAAAGCCTTCTGCCTGTGTCATGGTAATCAGCAGATCCTCTTCCAATAATACAACCTCAGAACTTACACTGTCAAGTTTCAGACATCCGTTCTCTTTTAATTCTTTCATTGCAGCATTTCCGTCAAGTTCTGACAGGACAGACTGAATCTGTTTTAAATATTTTCCATATTTCGGACCCACGGTACGAAGCTGTGGTTTAAACTGATAATCGGTATAAGAAGAAACATCATCCGTAAACGTCACATTCTTCACATTCAGCTCATCCGCAATGATATCCTTATAAAAATCACCCAGTGCTTCCGGTGCCTTGACATACATCTGACCAATCGGCTGACGGTTTTGATATTGGCACTGTTCCGGCACGCACGTCCCATAACAACGATCTTTAATACCTCATCCATTGCAGTTTCCAGATCCTTGTCGATCATCTTCTCATCCACCGTAAGTCACACAGGTGAATACTTTCCGGTGCAGACGGATCAATGGAACATACCAGATTACGGTAAATATCCTCTGTCATAAACGGAATCATCGGTGCTGCTGCCTTGCTGATGGTAACGAGTGCTGTATACAATGTCATATAGGCATTGATTTTATCCTGTTCCATACCCTTTGCCCAGAAACGCTCACGGGAACGACGGACATACCAGTTACTCATATCATCCACAAATTCCTGAAGATATTTTGCTGCTTCCGGAATCTTATAATTGGACAGACAGTCATCCACACCGGCTACTGCAGAATTAAGCTTGGAAAGAAGCCATCTATCCATAACCGATAATTTATCATATTCCAGTTTGTATTTTGTGGCATCAAATTTATCAATATTTGCGTAAAGCACGAAGAACGCATAGGTGTTCCAGAGCGTTCCCATAAATTTACGCTGACCTTCGAGCACAAGCTTACCGGAGAATCTCTTTGGAATCCATGGTGCAGATGCCGTATAGAAATACCAGCGGATGGCATCAGCACCGTATGTCTGCAGTGCATCAAACGGATCCACCGCATTTCCCTTGGACTTGGACATCTTCTGTCCATTCTCATCCTGAACATGTCCAAGTACGATAACATTCTCATATGGAGCTTTGTTGAAAAGGAGTGTAGACTCAGCCATGAGTGAATGGAACCATCCTCTGGTCTGATCCACAGCCTCGGAGATAAACTTGGCTGGGAACTGCTGCTCAAACACTTCTTTGTTCTCAAATGGATAGTGATGCTGTGCAAACGGCATGGCTCCTGAATCAAACCAGCAGTCTAATACTTCCGGTACACGGTGCATATCCTTACCACATTCAGGACACTTGATTGTCACAGCGTCAATGTATGGTCTGTGAAGTTCTACCTCTGCTGCCTTTGGATCACCAGCCTTTTCGGCGAGTTCTGCACGGCTTCCGATGCACTCCCTGTGTCCGCACGCGCACTCCCAGATATTGAGTGGGGTACCCCAGTAACGGTTACGGGAAATTGCCCAGTCCTGAATGTTCTCCAGCCAGTTTCCGAAACGGCCGGAACCGATGGATTCCGGAATCCAGTTGACCGTATTGTTGTTGCTGATCATATCGTCCTTCACGGCTGTTATCTTGATAAACCAGGATTCTCTCGCATAGTAGATCAGCGGCGTATCACATCTCCAGCAGTGTGGATACTCATGTTCAAACTTCGGTGCATCAAAAAGCTGCTTTCTTGCACTCAAATCCTTTAATACTTCCGGATCGGCATCTTTTACCCACATACCGGCAAACGGTGTCTCCTCGGTCAGCTCTCCTTTTCCGTTTACAAACTGTACGAACGGAAGGTCATAGTTTCTTCCGACATTGGCATCATCCTCACCAAATGCCGGTGCGATATGAACGATTCCGGTACCATCGGACATGGTGACATAAGTATCACAGGTGACAAAGAATCCTTTCTTTCCCTGCTTATCTGCCAGTTCCTTTGCACAGGCATAAAGCGGCTCATATTCTTTACGTTCAAGATCCTGTCCCTTGTAGGTTTCAAGCACTTCGTAGGCTTTCTTTCCTGCCTCTTTATCCTCTTTGGAAAGAAGTGGAGAAAGCACCTTGTCTGCCAGTGCCTCTGCCAGATAATACATATAACCATCTACTGCTTTTACCTTGATATAGGTATCATTCGGGTTTACACAAAGTGCAACGTTGGATGGCAATGTCCAAGGGGTCGTTGTCCATGCCAGGAAATAAGCATCTTCATCCACAACCTTAAAACGAACAACTGCGGATTTTTCTTTTTACCAGTTTATAGCCCTGTGCCACCTCCTGTGCAGAAAGCGGAGTTCCACAACGCGGACAATACGGCACAATCTTAAATCCCTTTGTAGAGAAGACCTTTGTTCCAGATCTCTTTTAATGCCCACCATTCGGACTCGATAAAATTGTCATCATAGGTAACATATGGGTTGTCCATGTCTGCCCAGAAACCTACCGTATTTGAGAAATCTTCCCACATACCCTTGTATTTCCAGACGGATTCTTTACACTTTTTGATGAATGGCTCAAGACCATATGCTTCGATCTGATCCTTTCCATCCAGTCCAAGAAGTTTCTCCACTTCGATTTCTACCGGAAGACCGTGGGTATCCCATCCGGCTTTCCGTGGAACGTACTTTCCTTTCATGGTCTGGAATCTTGGAATCATATCCTTGATGGTACGTGTCTCTACATGTCCGATATGTGGTTTTCCGTTTGCCGTAGGCGGTCTCGTCATAAAATGTGTAAGTCTCGCCTTCCTTACGGTTCTCCATGGATTTTTTGAAGATATCATTTTCGCGCCAGAATTTTTCCGTTTCTTTTTCGCGATCGACAAAGTTCATATTGGTATCTACTTTGTTGTACATATTTTCCTCCTGCATCTATGATTCTGAAATAAAAAATCCCCACGTCCAGTAATTAGGACGCGGGGTCACGTTATACCACCTGATTACCATGTACTTAAATCCCGTATTCAAAAAGGATTTGCATACTTCGTTCCCATAACGCTGGAAATACGTCGAACTCTACTCTCCTGGGATTTCGATCCGCAACTCGGAAGTGATTTTCACTGTCATATTACTCGTATTGGCTCTCACCTGTTCCAACTCTCTTTGACTTTCCTATCACAGTTACTGTCTTCGTCTTCGTTTTTCACCTTTGGTTTTAAGTATAGTAATGATTCTTTCAGATGTCAAGTAAAATCCTTGTTCAGCCAGGCTTTCCATGCACAGTAATTTTCCAGTTCCCCGGATACCTGTTTCCGGTAAGCAAATCTCAGCATCTCATAATAACAGTCATTCTCATAAATCGGATACTTCAGTTCCCAGTCATTGTCCGGATTTGTTCCATCCATATACACAAGTCCCTCTTCCGTAAACAGCACGATCCCATGCCTGCTTCGGATGCACTGCCCTGCGGCTTCCTCCTTTGCCAGTCTGCGTGCCAGTTCATCCGAATCTACCAGATTCGGATAATCCATACTGTAAATGGTTGCAAGCATCCGCAATTTCTTCACCTGGCTTTCACTCTGCAGAAGCAGCCAGGTACCGGCATATCCATTACTGCGCATCTTCAATCCGTCAATCCCTGTCACCATTCCTGTCCATATATAGTAGTCCGGGTTGACCGGAAGAAAGCAAAGTTCTTCTATCCCTGTAAATGCACGCAGACACTCAAGCAGCAGAGCTCCCGCTTCAATAACATCAATCAGCCCGCGTTCCTTGTCTTCACAGACCACCAGCACACGGTTTCGCTTCTCATCTTTTTGCAATGTCGTAATTGCCGGGTCAAACGCAAAAAATGTGTTCAGTTTTTTATCATAAACGGCCCATGCATTATTTAATTCTTCGATCTCTTCCAACCGGTAATTATCATTTTCCACGGGGACAGCATCCCCTGCGCCATCTTAAACAAACTATGCTCTGTGACATCCGAAACTGTGTGTTTGTCCTTCCAGTAATACCATTCAACCAGTGGGTTTTTGGGCTTTATCTCCCTAAGGATTCCCTGATTGATCCTTGACATAAGCTGCTGTCCCCTATCCATATCCTGATGAATGGTTTCCTGATTTACCAATGGTGCCAGATGAATGGTTGTATGACACCGAAATGAAATAATCGACATGTGAATACTCCTTTAATCTTTGTGTTTCCAGTTATACAGAAAATTTCCCAGTGAAGCCAGAATGATCAATCCATATCCTATCAGACTGTATCGATCCGGAATCTCCGCGAATAAAAGAAATCCAAGTAATGTTGCAAAAATAATCTGTGAATAATCAAAAATAGAAATTTTTCCGGCGGGTGCATAGGTATATGCTGCGGTGATCGTAAACTGTCCTCCCGCTGCAAAAAGTCCCGCAAGAAGCAGCGTCAACAACTGCCGCAGTGACATCGGCTGATAATGAAATACGATCCACGGTATCACAATAATACAGGAAAAGCAGGAAAAATAAAACACAATGACCGGTCCCTTTACTCCGTGTGTACCCATCTTCCGCACCATTGTATATGCGATTCCTGCACCCAGTCCTCCGCATACGCCAATAAGCGCAGGGATCAGATGTGCATTTTCAAACCCCGGTTTTACCACAAACAAACAGCCGACAAATGCCAGTATAACGCACATTGCCTGAGCTGGTTTTATCCTTTCTTTTAATAACAGGAAGGAAAAAATAATTGCAAAAAAAAGGGAGATAATTTATTTAAAATAGAAGCATCTGCCACCAGCAGGTGATCAATCGCGTAGAAATTACAAAAGAATTCCAAGTGTCCCAAATGCACAGCATAAAAAAACAGTGAACCCCACTGTGTTTTTTTCCACCTTAGGTGCTGTATGATTTTTTTTGATAAGAATAATTGCCGCAAAAATGCAGCTACCAGATTCCGAAAAAAACTTTTCTGTACGGACGACAGATCTCCCGCCAGACGCACACTCACATTCATACAAGCAAAAAAAAAGAATGCCGACAAAATGATCATTATCATGCCACGTATATAATTTTCCTGTTTCATTGTACAATCACCTCAGATTTTGTATTATAGAACCGGCATCCGTGATGCCGGTTTTATAATACCATACTTTTTCTTTTTTTTTGAAAATCTGAATTTTTACTTTGTACTGTTGTCATTTTTCTGTATTGCTGCCGGATGAATTACCTGCCAAATGATTTTAGTTTTCCTGTTTCACTGGGTATCTTTGGGATGAAACTCCCATTTAAAAAGCACCAGCTTAACCTGCAGACATCTACAGGCCCAAGCTGGTGCTTATTCCCATATTATTTTTCTTTATGCGAACGGATTCTCCGTCGGATAAGGCAGAGATGCCGGCTGGTTGTAATTGATGTCCTCCATCGGAACCCCAATATACTTAAATACCTCAAACAGAGCCTTTCCGTAATGTCCGAATGCAACCGCTCCGTGATGCGGATAATTCTTCTCGATCAGAACGTGACGGTAGAAACGTCCCATCTCATGAATGGCAAATACGCCAATGCTTCCGAACGAACGGGTTGCAACCGGAAGGACTTCTCCCTGTGCCACATACGCGCGCAGCTTATTGTCGGAAGTGGACTGCAGGCGGTAGAATGTGATATCGCCCGGTGCAATATCTCCCTCAAGGGTACCGTTTGTTACTTCGACAGGAAGGCTTCTTGCCATGATCATCTGGTTTTTCATCTCACAGGATGCCAGCTTCTTTGAACAGGTATTGCCACAATGGAATCCCATAAATGTATCTTTATGTGTATAGTCAAACTTGCCCTCGATCGACTCTTTGTACATATCCTTCGGAACGGAGTTATTGATGTCGAGCAGTGTGACAGCATCCTCGCTCACGCAGGTGCCGATAAACTCACTCAGTGCGCCGTAAATATCTACCTCGCAGGATACCGGAATACCTCTTCCGGTCAGACGACTGTTGACATAGCACGGAACAAATCCAAACTGTGTCTGGAATGCCGGCCAGCATTTTCCTGCAATTGCAACATATTTGCGGGAACCTTTGTGCGCCTCAATCCAGTCAAGCAGTGTCAGTTCATACTGTGCAAGTTTCTCTAAAATCTCCGGCTTTTTGTTTCCCTCACCGAGTTCTGCTTTCATATCTGCAACAACCTCCGGAATACGCTGATCTCCTGCGTGGTTGTTGAATGCCTCAAACAGATCCAGCTCTGAATTTTCCTCAATTTCCACACCCAGATTATAAAGCTGCTGGATTGGAGCATTGCATGCAAGGAAATTCATTGGTCTTGGTCCAAAGGAAATGATTTTTAAGTTTGCAAGTCCTTCTACAGCTCTTGCAATCGGTAAAAAGTCGTGAATCATATCTGCGCAATCCTCTGCATCTCCAACCGGATATTCCGGAATGTAAGCACCGACATTGCGAAGTTTTAAGTTGTAACTTGCATTTAACATACCGCAGTATGCATCTCCACGTCCCTGAACCAGATCGTTCTGGGACTCTTCTGCTGCTGCAACAAACATCTTTGGTCCATCAAAATATTTTGCAAGCATAGTCTCGGAAATTTCCGGTCCGAAAGTTTCCAAGGTATACACACAGCGCATTGCATCCTGCTGCTTTAATATCTGCCAGCGCCTGCTCCATATGAATTTCACTCTCTACGATGCAGACCGGACACTCATAAATATCCTTTGCATCATACTTGTCTGTATATGCTTTGATCAGCGCCTTTCTGCGGTTTACGGAAAGAGACTCCGGGAAACAGTCACGGCTGACTGCAACGATACCTACTTTTTACTTCTGGAATATTAATCATGATTTTGCCTCCTTGTTGTATGTAATCATTTTAATTTTTTGTTAGATACGATGATATGATTTTATTTTGCAAGTTCCAAAAACAGATCCCTGCATGCCGGATAAATCTTACGGAAATTCTGATAACGCTCTTCATATTTTGCTGCAAGCTCCGGTTCCGGTTCTACCGTATCGGTCAGTTTTACAATTGCCTCTGCTGCATCGCGGACAGTCGGGTATTCTCCACAAGCTACTGCTGCAAGCATTGCGCCACCCATTGACGGTCCCTGTTCATTTTCCGGAATATCTACCGGAATATTGAGCACATTTGCCACAATCTTCTTCCATAGCGGACTCTTTGCTCCTCCACCGCAAATACGGGTACGGGCAATATGAATGCCGAGTGAACGTGCCACCTCAAAAGAATCTCTTAAGGCAAATGCCACGCCTTCGAGTACCGCCTGTGTCATATCCGCTCTGGTAGTATCCATGGTCATACCGATAAAAGTACCTATTGCATTCGGATCATTGTGCGGAGACCGCTCCCCCATCAGATATGGAAGGAAAAATACATGGTTTTCTCCAAGCTTCGTAATATTTTCCTGTTCTGCGCCATAATCCTTTGTGCCGATAATATCATCCATCCACCATTTATTACAGGATGCTGCGGAAAGCATGCAGCCCATCAGATGATAACTTCCATCCGCATGGTCGAACGAATGCAGTGCATTATTTTCGTCCACTCCGAATTTATCGGAAGAAATAAATACGGTTCCGCTCGTTCCCAAAGAAATGTTACATGCACCATCTCCAACGGTTCCGGTTCCCACAGCTGCTGCCGCATTGTCTCCGGCTCCGGCTACAATTTTTACCTGATCCGATACGCCGAGTTCCTTCGCCAGTTCCGGAAGCAGCGTTCCAACTTCCTCATAACTTTCGTATACTTTTGGAAGCCAGCTTGTTTTAATACTGCAGATCTCGCACATTTCTTCTGACCAGCAGCGATTCTTTACATCAAAGAACAGTGTTCCGGACGCATCCGATACATCCGTACTGTAATTGCCGCTCAGGCGAAATGCCAGATAATCCTTTGGCAGCATAATTTTATGAATCTTTGCAAAATTCTCCGGTTCATTGTTTTTCATCCAGAGTACTTTCGGCGCAGTAAATCCGGTAAATGAAATATTGGGTGTATGCAGAAAGACGTTCCTTCCCAATTACCTGATTTAAATAATCGCACTCTTTTGTCATCCTTCCGTCGTTCCAGAGAATTGCCGGACGAATCACTTCATCCTTATCGTCCAGTGCTACAAGTCCATGCATCTGTCCGCCAAAGCTGATGCCGGCTACCAGACTCCTGTCTGTACCATCCAGCAATTCCTTCAGTCCATCCATTGACTGTGTAAACCAGTCATACGGATTCTGCTCCGACCATCCCGGTTTTGGAAAACAGATTGGATATTCACGACTGACGATCTTTAAAATTTTTCCACTGCCCTCCATCAAAAGAAGTTTAACAGCAGAAGTTCCCAGATCAATTCCTATGTAATTCATGATAACCCTCAATTCTGAAATGTTAATTTTGTGCTCGTGCACGTTCTACTCATATCCTACAACGATGCGCTGATATTTTCAACTGTTTTCCGAAATTTTTTCTCTTTTTCGTGATTTCTTCCAAACCGGTTGCACTTATTTTGTGGAAAGCGTACAGTAACTTTCCCCACTCTCGTCGTGCACGCACACATTTTCTGTATTTCAATTGACATTTTACCTTATCAATGCTACCCTTGTAAGAGTTATTCAGGAAAAATTCAACAAGGGGGAACGACATGGCCACTATAAAACAGATTGCTGAACTGGCAGGTGTTTCACGCGGTACGGTTGACCGTGTACTGAACAACCGCGGTTCCGTCAATGCCAATACTGCAGCCCGTGTACGTGAAATTGCAGAAAAATTAAACTATAAACCCAACAAAGCAGGACTGATGCTTGCTGCACAGAAAAAGAATCTGAAAATCGGTGTTATTTTTTTATTTCCCGATTCCAATCCTTTTTTCAGTGAAGTCCTTGAAGGCGTAAATGCCAAGGCAAAAAGAATTATCCGCCTATAATTTCACCGTTCTTATCCGTCAGGTTCCATTTGATGAGACCGAACAGTTTAATACCATGGAAGCACTGCTTGCGGAAGGCATCAACGGATTAGTTATCGCACCATTCAATTCTTTATATATTGCCGCGGAAATCGACCGCCCACAGAAATGAACATTCCGGTCATTACCGTAAACACCGATATTCTGTCCCGCAGGATCGCATATGTCGGAAGTAATTACCGCCTGTCCGGACAGACTGCTGCCGGACTGGTTTCTCTGATGACATTCGGGGAAATTCATATTGGTATTGTAACCGGTTCGTCACATGTACTCTGTCACTCCGATCGTATCGAGGGTTTCACTTCAACGCTTTCCGAAAAGGGCGAACGTATTCATATCGTGGAAACAATAGAAAATCATGATGATGATAATGAAAGTTATGAAAAAGTCAAAAGAAATGCTGGCTTCACACCCCGAAATCAATGTGCTGTATTTTGCAGCCGGCGGTGTAGCAGGCGGATGCCGTGCCGCAGTCGAAAGCGGCCGAATCGATACCATGCGTATCTTTACTTACGACTGTGTTCCTTCCACAAAAAAACTGCTCGATGATGGCATTATCACTGCTACCATCTGCCAGCAGCCATACAAGCAGGGATACCTTCCGGTAGAATTGCTCTCCCGTTATCTGATTGAGGGCATCTCCTGCGAAGAATTCCACTACACAGACATCGATATACGAATAAAGGAGAACCTGTAAAACAGGTTCTCCTTTTTTATAACTCCCGGCTAGAAAGAACTCTTTCCTTCTTCCAGTTTCTGCTCATACTCTTCAAAATACTGATAAAACGGACTGTCCGGGTCCTGCATTTTTTCCGCAATATTCACAGCATAAAGCGAAACGGCAATCCCAAGAACAATTGAAATCACTGCTGTAATAATTCCACCGATCGCCAGCCCCTTTTTTCTCGTTCTTTACCATCTGCACAATACCGAAAATAATCGCAAGCACTGCCAGAATATAATTGATGCAGCATGCAAATGTAAAAACAGATAAAATTCCAAGAACCAGTGAGGCAATTCCAAATCCGGTTCCTGTTCCCTTTGCCTGTGTCTGTCCGTAATATGCCTGCTGATATGCATTCGGCTGTGACTGTTCACTCTGATATGCCTGCTGGTACGCAGTCTGTCCATACGCATATGCCGTATTGTCCGGCTGCGGATTTTCCTCTGCCGATGTTGCTCCATAAGAAGTCTCCGGCTGTTCCTGCGTCATCTGTGATGTTTCATTCTGTACGATCTCATTTTCCGGTGCCGTATAATCCTGAAAGTTTGTTTCCTCCGGTGTTTTTGAACCGTTTTCGTTTGTTGTAAACTCGTCGCTCATTCCATCCTTCTCCTTTTTTATTCTTTCCCTGACTTCTTATCAATAATCACAATAGTAGTCATTTACTCATTATAATTATTCTGTCCCCAAAAATCAACAGGTTCATAGTCCTGTAGTTTTGCAAGGAGCCCCTTCTTCTGCAATTCCTCCTGAATCATATCCAGAATTTCCACGCGTTCCGCCCGGACCGTATGATAATGATATCCGGAAGTAACATTTTTCAGCAGACTGGATTTCCCGGAACGGATCTCCTCCATATAATTGCGGATATCCATACGGGATTTGATATTCATCTCTGCCCGAAGCACTCCGTATACCTTATGATATACAAATACATCCTCAACGGTTCCTCCGAGATCCACAATCGTTGTCAGCTCTTTTTCAACCTCATCATCTTCATGCTGTACCTTAAATACACGGGTTGTCTCCTCATCTTCCTGTATCAGATACCCCCGGTTGGTCGAAAATATATTTTTTCCATTTGCCCGAAGAAGTGCAACATCCTGCACAATGACCTGTCTGCTCACGTCAAATTCTTTTGCCAGTGTCGTGGCAGAAACTGCTTTGTCGCTGTTTTTCAGTGCCTGTATAATTTTTCCACGCCTTTCTTCCCCGCTCATCTCTGGAATCCCACTTTCTTTAATTTTCTACCGGATGCAGATTTTTTCAAGGAAATATCCAGAATCGGAGCCGAATGTGTCAGCGCACCGCTGGAAACATAATCTACGCCAAGTCCGGTCAGTCTTGCAATATTTTCTTTCGTCACATTTCCGGAAACTTCAATCTCTGCCCGTCCGTCAATATAGGCGATGGCTTCTTTCAGCGCATCGGTGTCCATATTATCCAGCATGATAATATCCGCACCTGCCTCCACAGCTTCCTTGACCATTTCCATATTTTCTACTTCTACCTCAATCTTACGGACAAACGGTGCATACTCCTTTGCAGCAGCAATCGCTTCTTTTACTCCGCCTGCAGCTCCGATATGATTATCTTTCAGCAATACCCCGTCGGAAAGATTATATCTGTGGTTATTTCCACCACCGATTCTTACTGCATATTTTTCAAAAATACGATTGTTTGGTGTTGTCTTTCTGGTATCCAGAAGTTTGATTCCGGTTCCTTTTAATAATTCTGCCACGGAATGTGTGTAGGTTGCAATTCCGCTCATACGCTGCAGATAATTCAGTGCGGTACGCTCTCCGCATAAAAGGGTCCGGATATCGCCATGCACTTTTTGCCATAAGCTGTCCCTTATGAACTTGCTCCATCCTGCACCAAAAAATTCAACTGTTGTCTTTTCATCGAGAAGTGTAAACACTCTCTCGAATACCTGTAGCCCCAGCATATAATGCCATCTTCTTTGCAGATAAGATCCACTTCTCCTGCCTGTGGATGAGGGCATGACACTGTTTGTGGAGACATCCTCACTTGTGATATCTTCTTTTAAAGCACTGAGAATCCATGGATCTACATTTAATTTTAAAGTTACCTGATCGTACATCTCTCTCTCCTGATTTTCTTATTTTATTTTATCCGACCTGTGCACACTGCTTGCGAAATGCAACCGTTGCTTTTGTCCTTGCATCCTGTACCTGCTGCATCTTTGCATCTGCCGCGATAATCGCTTCCCGTACATATTCATGATACTGGCTCGACAGTGCTGCGGCATCCGCATAGATACTCCGGTCAATTGCCGCAAACAGTTCCGGTGCTGTGGAAATCGTTTCCTTCTGCCCACTCATCTGCTTTGCCGCCCGTTTTGCAAATACAAGGCTTTCCAGCAGGGAATTACTTGCCAGACGGTTTTTTCCGTGTACTCCGTTACATGCCGTCTCTCCCACAGCATACAGACGTTCCATGGACGTATGGCTTTCGTGACCTACCCATACCCCACCCATGAAATAATGCTGTGCCGGTACCACAGGAATGCATTCTTTGGTTACATCATACCCCATTTCACGGCAATGTTCCACAATATTCGGAAAATGTTCCATCAATTCTTCTCTTGGAATGGTACGCAGATCTTCCCATACATGATCTGTTCCATCTTTTGCCATCTGCTCAAGATTGCCATTCTCGTCACGGGCAAAATCCACGCCAAATCCGATCAGGTCATGAATCACATCCTGTGACGAACGGATCATAATCGATACGGATTCCCGGTCATTTTCATAATGTCCCGCTTTCATCGTATCCTCAAAATAACTGTCATAATCACTGTCATCCTTAAGCATACAGATTCCTCCCTGTGCAAGATAAGAATCACTGCTCTTAACATCTGACTTTGTAATAATTGTAATCTGTTTCTCCCGCGGAAGATTTAATGCACAGTATAAACCGGAACATCCGCTTCCCACGATCAGAATATCTGTTTTCATTTTTGCCACCTTCTGTATGAATATTTCAATAGTGTTTGACATGCAGTATAGCACATATCTTTACAGGTGACAAGACAGTGAACCTTTTTAATTAAATCCAACCACTTTTTGCGACAGACGGTATGCCGCAACTGAAATTTTTCTTCCGCTTCTTCCCGGCAGATTCATGGTCTGTCCCATAATGCCGTTATACCGCCACAATTCACGCTTTTTCTCAAGGTTTTCTTCTGTGCCGGAACGCAGCAGCATAACCGTCGTGACAACCGTGATAATTTCCAGATAGTTTATCATATAATGCCGGCATTTATAATTGGACACTTTATTCAGATCCACATCGTCAATCATGATCTTATTCACACGGATCTGCTGGTCAATCCGGCTGATCATCACCTTCTCATTGACGGACTGATCCTCTCTTCCGATAAAATAACGGTAAAAATCCACATCCATATAATACATCGTCCGCACATGCGGCAATGGCTTATATACATAGATGTTATCCACATAAAAAGTATGTTTCGGCAGTTCAAGTCCACATTCCCGGAGAAGTTTTGTACGATAGATCACGGAATGCATCAGTATGTAATGTCCTTTATAAAAATGCCGCACATCACTCCAGGTAAAGATCTGATCTTTCGGAAAACCGGTCTGACATGACCCGCTTGTGTTTTGCCCCTTCCTTCTCATATACATAATTTGCCAGAAGCATATCAAGTGCCACACTTCCCCCTGCAATCTCCCTAAGCTTTGCAAGAATCGCCTGATAAGCGTTCCAGTCTACCCAGTCATCACTGTCCACTACCTTGAAATATAATCCGGTAGCATTTCTGATCCCTGCATTGACAGCTTCTCCATGACCACCGTTTTCCTGATGAATTGCTTTTACAATCGTTGGATATTTTTCGGCATATTCATCTGCAATCGCAGCGGTATCATCCTTTGATCCGTCATCCACAATCAGAATCTCCACATCTTCCCCTCCCGGAAGAATCGATTCAATGCAGTGACGCATATAATCCTGTGAATTGTAACACGGTATTGTAAATGTTAATAATTTCATATGTTTTCCCTTCGTACAAACCTGCTGAAAAAATAATTGATAGACCTATTATAAATGAGAATTTATAAACAGTCGAGAGATATTATCTTAACATTTGCTTAATCTTTTTTCCATTGTTATTTTTGTTCATAATTTATTTACAAATCTCTCATAAACTCCACACACCGGCGTCATAATTGCAAACTATACTTTAGTCATACCTAAGAAATAAACTTTTTCTTTTTCATAATCCTCGCACCGCAAGGCGCGAGGTCCTCCCTTTTTAGAGATTAATTTTTTTCTCATAACACATAAAAAGAGCTGTCCTGTCCGGACAGCTCTTTTTGCTTACTCTTTGATTTCCATCTTAATGGCATTCCAATACGCGGAAAAAGCACTGGGAACTGCATAGTTTTCCACTGCTTTCTGTGCCTCAGTAAATAAAATATTTTCTTTTGGTGCCGTAGTTTCTTCTACGAGAACCACATAGGCATGCATATGCCACTCCACATGGGAAAAAATGTGTCTGGCCGGTGCAAGTGCCTGTATCCGTATCGGTGAAAACCCCTGGTTTTTCACATATTCCAAAGCCTCCTGCTGCTCTAAGATACCCGAAACATTTAAAAGTTCATACAGGCCTGCTAAAAGCCCCTTCGCCGGCCGCTTGCGCAATGCCACATGTTCTCCGTCCCGGATGACAAACACCGTGCGCTCCTCGATTCTGCGCGCTTTTGCCCTGGTTTTCACCGGAATCGTGTCAATTTTATCCTGCAGACGTGCCTCACAGAATCCATACCATGGACATTCCGGACAATGCGGTGCCCCATTCGGCACACACACCATTGCGCCTAACTCCATCAGTGCCTGGTTAAATTTGCGCGGAATCAGACCATTCGTTACTTCCGTTTCCATCATCGCCTGCAGGCTGCGCTCCATCGCACTGCGGACCGACTGCTTCATGATATCCGAATCATCTGCGCACACACGGGAAATCACCCGCAGCACATTCCCGTCCACCGCCGGAACCGGCCGGTTATAGGCAATCGAAGCGATCGCTCCTGCCGTATAGCTTCCGATGCCTTTCAGGCGAAGCAGTTCTTCCACCGTATCCGGAATTGTCCCGCCATACTGCTCCATAATCTGTTCCGCTGCGGCATGCAGATTCCGGACACGGTTGTAGTAACCAAGTCCTTCCCACAGTTTCAGATAACGATCCTCCGGACACGCGGCAAGCGCCTCCACATCGGGAAGTGCCTCCATAAACCGTGCAAAGTAAGGTTTAACGGCTTCTACCCTTGTCTGCTGTAACATGATCTCAGAAATCCATACTTTATATGCCTTCGGATCATCTCTCCAGGGGAGTACGCGTGCATGCCCATCAAACCAGTCCTGCAATGGCTTTACCAGCTTCTTTAATTCAAAATCCGCTACCATATTACACCCGCAGGAAAAACGCACGATATCCCGGAATCTCAAATCCACCATTCAATGCAATTTTTTTCTCCGGTGATCAGGTCGGTGGCTTCCGCTGCTCCGGCATCAAATCCTGCATAAAACGGACTGTCTGCCGCATTGATCGCAACGTAGACGCGTTCCCCTTCCCATTCTTTCAAACACGCACTGTCCATTGGTCAGAACTTTAGACATAAAGTTTCCATACTGCAGTGCTTTGGACTGTTTCTTTGCCTCTGCCAGTTTGGAAATCCACTCTGTCAGATCATTCCACTCCGGTTTCTCAAACGATGGACGAAGTGCCGGATCTCCATCTTCTTTGCGTCCTTCTGCGCCCCACTCACTTCCGTAATATACGCATGGGATTCCCGGCATCCCAAAAGCAAGCGCGTAAATCAGCGGCAGATGATTTTTATTGGTCAGAATGGAGGCCACACGGGTCACATCATGATTATCCACGAAAGACAACAGGTGTTTTCCCTTATATAACGTCCAGTTTTCCGGTCCGAACTGACGAAGCAGGGAATGATTGATCTCAAACATGTTCATGCAGTTAAAGCTGGAATACAATCCCTTGTAACACTCATAGTTCGTCACCGAATGCAGCATTTCATCGTTCATCAGCTGGTTATAATCCCCATGCAGTGTCTCTCCGACAAGGAAAAAAAGTCTGGTTTTAATTCATTACAGAAACTGCGCAGTCTGCGCACAAAATCATGATCCAGACAATATGCCACGTCCAGCCGCAGTCCGTCAATATCAAATTCGTCTACCCATCCTTTGATGGCAGAAAAGATATGCTGGATCACCTCTTCATTGCGCAGGTTCAGTTTGACCAGATCATAGTTTCCTTCCCAGCCCTCATACCATAAGCCGTCATTGTAGTTGGAATTTCCGTCAAAGGCAATGCGTCCGAACCAGTTCACATAAGGGGACTGCTCCCGGTTTTTCAAGACATCCTCAAATGCCCAGAACCCTCTTCCCACATGGTTGAATACACCGTCAAGTACCACGCGGATTCCTTCTTTGTGCAGATTGTTGCATACATTTGCGAAATCCTCATTTGTACCCAGGCGGGTATCAATCTTTGTATAATCTCTGGTATTGTATCCATGTGTGTCCGACTCAAATACCGGAGAAAAATAAATGGCATCGGCTAATTTTTTAATATGAGGAATCCAGTCATTTACTTTTTTCAATTCTATGTTCCAGCACACCGTCATTTTCAAATGGTGCTCCGCAGAACCCAAGCGGATAAATCTGATAAAAAACACTTTCGTAAGCCCACATATATTTATTAATTCTCCTTTCGGTTTTCTATCATTTTATGTTACATTTCATCCGGCATGATAATGGCCGCAATGATGTATGCAATCAGTCCACTGCCACCCACAAGTGTAAAGATCACCCAGATCAGACGAATCACGGTCGGATCTACGTCAAAATAGTTTGCGATTCCGCCACATACTCCACAAACCTTTTTATCTGTACTGCTCTTGTATAATCTTTTCTTCATAGTATTTCCCTCTTTTTCTGAAAATCTGCAATTGTCATGATAGTTTCAGTATACACAATCCCGAATAAAATTTCCACTGTCCCTTCAACTGTTCATGCCTGGTTAAGAAAACTTTAAGGATTTTGCAAAATCAAAAGAATGCATAACAATTTGCAAGATAGATAGATGTTGTATGAACTGTTCTGTGATAAAATCAAGAAAATAATGAAAAGATTACCAAGAGGGGAGATATAACATGCAAACCTGTACTTTAAACGGAACCTGGCAGCTTTCTGCCGGACACCGTTCTTTAGAATCTGTAGATATGCAGATTCCCGGCACTGTACTTTCCGGGCTTCTTGCCGCCGGAAAAATAAAAGATCCATTTTACCGTACCAATGAGGATGCTACACGCGCATTGTTCTGGAAGGATTATGTTTTCACCCGGACGTTTGATGTCGATGAAGAACTCTTGGCCCAACAACATATTGTTCTGGTGTGTGAAGGACTTGACACACTTGCGGAAATCAGCATCAACGGCACATTCCTTGCAAAAACAGATAACATGCACCGTACCTGGAAATTCCAGGCAAAGAAACTTCTGCACCCCGGAAAAAACGAAATTCAGATTGTTTTTCGTTCTGTGCTGCGTTTTATCGAAGATTATCCTTATGAAGCCCATAAAAAAATCAATTATATTCCGTGCGGCTCCATGAAAGGAAACCAGCTTTTGCGCAAAGCACACTCCATGTTTGGCTGGGACTGGGGTCCACAGACCATCGATGCCGGAATTTTCCGGGACATTTATTTACAGGGATATTCCCATGCCAGAATCGAAGACATCCGCATCCATCAGCAGCATGCCAAAAACGTTTCCGTCCAGACATCCATAACACTTTCCGAATCCGTTCCGGGACAAAAACTTTGCGTGGAACTCTCAGAAGACGGTGCAGACAAACCGCTGCAGACGAAACTGTGTAAAACAAATGCAGACGGTGTGGCAGCGGTGGATTTTGTGATCGAAAATCCAAAACTCTGGTGGCCGAATGACTATGGCGATCAGCCTCTTTATATCGTCAGGACCACTTTACTGGATGAGGACGGAACAAGCCTGGAATCTATCACCAGACGGATCGGTCTGCGCACATTAACGATCAGCCAGGAAAAAAGACGAATGGGGAAATGAATTCGCCTTCTGTGTCAATGGTGTCAAAATTTTTACCCGCGGGGGAAACTATATTCCGGATGACTGTCTGTACACAAGAATTACCGAAAAAGAAGCTGGATTATATTCTGGAAAGCTGCCGCAGGGCACACTTTAACTGCGTCCGTGTATGGGGTGGCGGTTACTACCCTTCCGATGCTTTTTATGATCTCTGTGATGAAAAAGGGCTGATCGTATGGCAGGATCTGATGTATGCCTGCAATGTCTACGATGTAACGGACGCGTTTGCCGAAAACTGCAGGCAGGAGACCTATGATAATGTGCGCCGTCTGCGCCACCACGCCAGCCTTGGTTTATGGTGCGGCAACAACGAGATTGAATCTGCCTGGGATCACTGGGGCGATTTCCAGAAAGAAACTCCTTATCTTCGTGCCGATTATATCAGATTGTTTGAAGAAGTCCTCCCGAAAGCCGTACAGGAGGCAGACGGTGAAACCTTTTACTGGCATTCTTCCCCCGTCATCCGGCGGCTGTTTTGACAATCCGGATGATGCAAACCGCGGAGATACCCACTACTGGGATGTCTGGCATGGACAGAAACCATTTACCGACTACCGCAAATATTTTTTCCGTTTCTGCTCCGAATTCGGTTTTCAGTCTTTCCCATGTGCAAAGACCGTCAACAGTTTTACTTTGGAAGATGACCGCAATATTTTCTCCCGTGTCATGGAAAGCCATCAGAAAAATAATGCGGCAAACGGTAAGATGCTCTACTATCTGTCCGAAAATCTTCGCTATCCAAAAGATCTGACACATCTCCTGTATGCCAGTCAGGTATTACAGGGTATGGCCATCAAATACGGTGTGGATCACTGGCGCCGAAACCGCGGCCGCTGTATGGGAACCCTCTACTGGCAGATCAACGATGACTGGCCGGCACCTTCCTGGTCCAGCATTGATTATTTTGGCAGATGGAAAGCCCTGCATTACATGGCTCAGAAATTTTATGCCCCACACGCGGTCAGTATGACGCTGGAAGATCACAGGTGCCACGTATATTTTTCCAACGAATCCTTCGAAACCACAGAGTATTCTCTCACCCTGTCCATTCGTGACCTGTCAGGGAATGTGCTGGAAACATACGAAACCAAAGGGAACTCCCCGGCCTTTTCCGCTATCGAAACAGCAGTTGTCGATATCTGTTCCTGGGAAGATCAAAAAGACGATGTATTTTTGGAAGCAGTGATACATACAAAAGATCAAAAAGTGTTAAAGGATGTGGAAACACTTGTGCCGTATAAATATTTAAATCTAAAAAACCCGGTTATATCCACGGAAGCAGAAGAAACGAATGATGCTTTTATCCTGCACATTTCCAGTGACTGCTTTGCTCCGTTTGTCGCTTTGGATTTTGACGATGCAGATGTTATTTTTTCTGATAACTTTTTCCACCTGACGGATAAAACGGTACAGGACATCATTGTGAAAAAAGAAGACATCTTACAGGGACATTTTGAAAATGCCGAAGATTTCAGGAAACGCCTTCAGATTCTGTCTCTGGGCACTTCCTATGCCCGTTCCTGAAAAAAAATGTATTTATCCACGTATCACAAAAAATAAAGTGTGCGCTTGTCGCACACTTTCGCGCGCGAGCGATATGTTCAACATAAACTTCAGCGCCGGATCCACTTTCTCGGATTCCGGCGCTGTCTTTTGTTTACAGATGTTCTTCCAGTAAAAGGACATCCCATTTTTTCAATTTCATTCCGTGTTCTGTCATCTTTTGGCTGATCATGTCTTTCTTTCCGGTCAGACTCTCCGGCAGAATCTGCTCCTCATCCGTAAAGTTCATGACAAAATAGAATCGCGTGGTATCACTGACGCGTGTGACAACTTCAAGTCCGGTTTCTTCCGGGATAACGGATGAAACTCCGGCCTCCCTGGACTGCCTGATCCAAAATCTTTGCAAGCCCTTCTTCCTCAAACTGGGTTGCAATATAATATGTGGTACCTTTTCCGTATGTATTCTTCGATGCTGCCGGCATTCCTGCATAGAAATCTTCCTCATAAGAGGCAAGTGCTTTCGCACCCTCTAAATGCATCAGATCACACAGAAGACCGCATGCTGCTGTACTGCCGTCTGCAAACTTTGCCTTATTTTTCTGTTCCGGTGCAAGGGCATCAATCTCCTCAACCCATACCCCCGCCATCTCGCGGAGCGGTCCCGGATAACCGCCCAGATATACATTATCCGACTGTCCGACAATTCCGCTCATAAACGTAGTAATCAGAATACCACCATTTTTCACAAAATTCTCCAGCGCTTCTTTCATTCCATCCTTTACCATATAAAGCACCGGTGCCACAACAATCTTGTATTTTGAAAAATCTGCATCCACAGGAATCATATCCACACCAATATTCTTTTTGTAAAAATACTGATAGTACTGATGAATCTGATCCACATATTTTAAATCCTCGGACGGGCCGCTGGTGTACTCCAGTGCCCAGTAATTATCCCAGTCGAAAATCAGTACGACTTCCGCTTCATTGCGTGATCCCAAAGTACGGTCTCCAAAGCTTTCCAGCTCCGCGCCAAGCTGAGCCACCTCACGAAAGACACGGGTATCTGCGGTTCCTGCGTGTGCGATAACAGCACCATGGAATTTCTCGCATCCGCCGACGCTTCTTCTCAGCTGGATGAACTGAATCGTGTCTGCCCCATGTGCCAGTGTCTGATAACTTTGTGCCCGCATCTGCCCCGGACGTTTCAGGGAATTGTATTTCTGCCAGTTCTGCTGGCTTGGTGTCTGCTCCATCAGCATAAACGGCTCATCTTTTAAACCGCGCATCAGATCGTGTGTCATGGCAATGCTGCTCCACGGCGTATCATAGGAAGGATAATTATCCCAGGATACAACATCCATCTCTTTTGCCCACTTGAAATAATCAAGCCCCTTGAATGTTCCCATCAGGTTTGTGGTGACAAATGCATCCGGCTTGACACTCCGGATCGCGTCGCGCTCCATCTTGAAGCATGCTAACTGGCTGTCCGAATAAAATCTGCGATAATCAATGGAAATACCTGCAAAAGCAGTCTTTTCACTTCCGATTCCGTCACTTAACGCATTTGGCGGTACCACATCATCCCAGTCGTAAACGGTATGTCCCCAGAATTCCATATTCCAGGCCCTGTTTAATGCATCAATTGTCTTATACTTATCTTTCAGCCACACACGGAATGCCTTCTGACAGCTCTCACAGAAACACTCGTTTCCATATTCGTTGCTGACATGCCAGCAGGTCACATGTGGATTGTCTGCATAGCGCTCTGCCAGTTTATATGCCAGTTCACGCGCATAATGTTTAAACACAAAAGAATTCGGGCAGGCATTGTGGCGGCCGCCAAATTTGTGCTGTCTTCCTTCATAATCAGTAAACATCACTTCCGGATATTTACGCACCATCCATCCCGGAAGGGCTGCCGTGGAAGTGGCAAATACGATATCGTAATTTTCTTTCGAAAGCATATCCACGATCTCGTCAAGCTCATCAAAATTATATTCATGCTCCGATGGCTGGATCTTTGCCCATGAAAATACATTGATTGTCGCGGTATTGATGTGTGCATCCTTAAAAATGCGCATATCTTCCTGCCAGATATCCTTCGTCCACTGATTCGGGTTGTAATCTCCTCCGTAGAGGATTCTCTTAAAATGCGTGCTCATAGTTTTCTCCTTTTCTTTTCGATTCTGAATTTATGTCTCATTTTTTGTTTTCGTTGATTTTTCCCTATTATACGATACAATCTTTTATATTTGTATAACATGATAAACCAATTTATATAACATTTTGAAACTATTTCTTTTTCTGTTAAAATATGCTATGATGCCATAGAAAAAAGAAGTGGAGGTATCTCATGGCAATCTATTTCAGCAACACGCTCAGCAAAGAACCATTCCAGTTTGATTCCGTTGGAAACCACTGGCTGCAGGAAGCGCTCAGCCGTCCACAAGGTTACCCAATCTATCACTATTTGCAGACAGAAGAAGGCTGTGGCATCTTCACAATTGACGGAAAAGAATATTTTTTGCCTGAGGATCACGGCATTCTGATCACACCGCATGTCCCACATGCTTACCGTGCAGCAGACACCTCTGCATGGATTACGTGTTTTGCAACATTTGGCGGTACAATGGAAGCACATCTGCCGCAGATTCTTGGCAACAACCGCATAATTTTTACAGAAAAGGAAAATGCTCTGGAAATCAAAGCTGTGATCGACCGTGCTGTAGCACGTTTTAAAACAGCACCAGTCAATATACACCAGCTTTCCTGCGACTGTTATGCACTGCTGCTGCAGTTTTCCAATGGATTTTTCCACGCAAATACCAGCGATCCCCTGTGGGAAAAATATGTTGAGCCCGTATTGCGGCTGATCGAAACACACTATATGGAAGACCTGACCGCCGAAAAGTTATGCCAGCAGGTCTATGTATCCCCGCAATACCTGTCCCGCCTGTTTGTGCGCTACCTAGGCTGCTCCGTCTACGAATATTTAACAAACTACCGGATCACCAAGGCAAAAGAGCTGCTGCTTATGCGCCGTGACCGCAAAATCCAGGAGATCGCACACGATGTCGGTTATACAGATTCCAGCCATTTTATCGTGATGTTTAAAAAAACTTACCGGCATGACACCCACACAGTTCCGCAGACAGTAAAAGGAACAGCCGGAATTGCTGTCTTTGCCTTATTCTGCAAGGAATGATAAAATTTTGTCTTTTGTGGTCAGTATGACCGACATGTGCCCGGTACCATCTTCATACTCGCGTGTCCCGTACACGCCATAGTACGATGCCGTTCCCTGATCCGGAACGAGATGCAGCATGTAGGTATCTTTCGATTTTGTACGCGACAGTGTGTATGTTCCCTTCCAGATTTTTTTGTTTTCAAGATTTTTTGCACCGATAGGTCTGATCTTTTTAAATGTCAGAACGACCTTGCTTTTGGAAGGATCTTTTGCGTAGGATGAAAGCTCGTTGCCGTCTAAATCCGCTTCTTCCTCCAATTTCCATGTGACCGCTGTCAATTTTGGCTGGCTTTGTTTTCGGACTGTCCAGATTGTAACAATTCCAATAAAAACAGCGAAAAACACAACAATTACCGCTAGTTTTTTTCTTTATGTGTTCCATTATTTCTTAATATTCCTCTCCTTATTTTTCCTCTTTCGTAAAAGGAAAACCAGTGCAACCATACAGATGACCGCCAATCCCCCAAAAATCTCGCTGCTGTTTACCGGTGACGAGTTTTGCAGCACGATCATCGTCATCGCATCCCCACCGCCAATGGCATTTTTCGGCATCCGAAACCGCAGACTTTCGCCCAGTGCATACAGACAGAACAGTCCACCCACCGCCAAAAACACTACAGCAACTTTTCGTTTTCCGGACAGCGGCATGGTCTGTCTGCCACAGCCAAGCGCCTGTGCATACGCCTGCGGTTTTCCGAGCTGTTTTATGATCTGGCTTTCGCTTTTTCCATGCTCTTTTCCAGAATCAAAAATCTCCTGAAGATCCCGCACGATCTCCTCTTTTTTCTTTCACGGAACAGTCTAGTTGTTTTTTTACTTTCCGTATATAGGTTTCTCTGTTCATATTACGCATCCCCTTTCATAAATCCATCCACACAATCCTTGTAGTTTTCCCAGAAATTTTTCATTTTTTCGAGCATATCTTTTCCCTCTCCGGTAAGCGAATAATATTTTTTTTCGCCCCCGTTTGCTTTCGCCGGCACCAGGCGGTACTGGATAAGTCCTGCCTTTGTCAGACGGTACAAGATCGGATAAATGGTTCCCTCTTTGGCAAATGCAAAGATTTCACCACCCTGTTTTTGTATTTCCGTCAGAATCTCATAACCGTATGTTTCTTTTTTGGGCGATCAGCGAAAGCAGGACCATTTCGTGCCCTTTTTAAACTGCTGTATATACTTTTCTTCCATACCCATCCCTTTTCTTTTTTATTTAGTGGCGCTATTTAGCATTGCTAAGTAGTATAGTACTCTCACACTGCTTTTCTGTCAATCCCCTTATGAAAAAAACCACCGGAGGCATCCTCCGGCGGTCTGGTATCTGTTCTTATGCGATATTGGTCGGTTTTCCCACATACTGCACTGCTTCCGCAGTATCATATACCAGGGGAATTCCGTAAAACTCTTCGTAAATCTGTTTCCACACAGCAGCATTTTTCCTGCGCATCGCATCCACATTTTCTGCCTGTGTTTTCTGTGGGTGGATAAATCGGCTCTGCAATGTGTATCGTGTATTCCTGCACATAAAAGCCATCATCGCCGAGGATGTCGCTGTCTTCCATGGTGATAAAGCAAGGCAGCACCGGCACATGGTTTTTGGCGGCAAATGTATAGGCACCCTTCTTTAACGGTTTTGGTTTGCGGTAATTCCAAAATCTCCGTGCTGCAGCACAGTATCCATGGAACTTAAAAATTTCTTCATCGTATCGCGGTTGGAACTCAGTGGAAACGTGTAACAGTTTCGCATGAGCATTCCGTAAAATCCCGGAAAATTCGTATAGTTTCCTTCCCGGATCACACGGTAAAGTCTGCGTTTTTTGCACTGTTTTGATTTTTCATAGGCAATCTGCATGGCAAAGCTGTCAAATGCGTTGAAATGATTACAGGTAATCACCGCACCGGAAGTCAGTGCATCCATATGTTCCGTTCCAATGACATCCTTGATGATCAGCTGTTTATTTTCAATGATCTTGTTTAAAAATGTCCGCGCTACTTTGTAAGTCAATCTTGTCTTGATACGGCTCTTTAATTTTTTGCGCAGATAATCGATCTCAGACGGCTGAAGCTCACGGGTAGGCGGATCTTCCTCCACATCTTCCCCAAAACGCCCCTCTTTTTTCGTACAAAGCAATTTTTTCAAGTACTTCCAGGCGATCTTTGGACTTTAATTTTCCTGCTTTCACCAGATTCAGGTAATTATTTTCCTTGGCGATCTCATCCTTTGCGGTCTGCATCAGACGGTCACAGGACTCCGCATCCCGCTTTCTTTCTTCGTCTGTATAGCTTTCAAGCACCTTACGGATCTCGGCATACACACTGGTCTTTTGTGCGCTCTCCCAGAAATATTCCTGCAGGCGGCAGTCATTGTAATGCCATGGCTTCGAGACCATAATATAATGCAGCACACAGATTTCTTCTTCGCGGCACGGGATCTGACCGAACACTTCCACATTCCACTTCTGCGGCAGCCAGCACACCTTGTTGTGGCAGATCAGATTCAGATAATCTTCATCCTGTGTGACCACAAAATTGTACATCGGGAGAAGTTCCATAAACTGCTTTAACACGTGATTTTTACGAAACTGTTCACAGTTTATCACAAGCATACCGGCGTTGAAATAATTATCACGTTCTACCCCAAGCACCTTCTCCACATAAGTGCCGTATACCTCTTCCTGAATCATCACCTGTTCCCTGCACGCTCCCACATAAGCATCTCCAAGATCATAAGCATACAGTTGTGCAATATCCCCCAGCACGACTGTATCGCTGTCGATATAGATGGCTTTGTCTATTTCCGGAAACATTTCCGCGATAAACAGACGAAAATATGTTGTTTTGGAATAATAATCCCGAAGTGGAAGTTTCTCCTGTATGGAATGTAAATATTCCGTCACATGATCAAACTGCACAGAAAAAAAATTCGCATTCTCCATAGCATGCATCTTCTTTTGCATTTCTTCCGAAATATTGGTATGAAGTACATGAATTTCATACTGTGCCTCTTTGGATGCATGATCCATCATCGACTGCAGTGAAACCATCGTGTATTTCACAAAATTATCATCACATGCGTAAAACACCGGTATTTTATTCATTTTCTCTTTCATGCTCCTTCTCCTCTCCTGCATCTGTTTCGCCCAGATGCAGCAATTTATATGTGTTTACTTTTTTCATAAATATGTTTTAAGTACAGATACTCTTTTAAAATGTCATCAAATGCATGGTAATGAAATACCGTATGCACCCGCTCTACCTCCCATTGTTTGATGTTGTCCGTATGCGGATACGGCAGATAAAACAGCCGTCTGGAAAAATGTCTCACGACGGTATGTTTATGTAAAAATTTCTGATCATTAAATTTCTGTGGAAGCAGCATTTTTGCCCGCGTACTGCGGATAATCGCGCTTTGATCCGCAAAAATAAGTTTTTTTGTCTGAAGCAGCTTTCGTGCTTTCATAAACAGACCGGTTCTTCTGATATTTTTCATATTAAGCAGTAATACCCCCCGCATTAATATAATCCGGGGAGATCAGATACTTGCCATAATGATCCCTTGCCGCGGCATATTCCACGTGTGACACATCCTTGTCATACAACAGCTGGATATCTCTCTGAAACAGAATATCCGCATCCAGATACAACAGTTTATCCGGCATTCCCGGCACCAGATCTGCCAGCAGGCGCAAAAGTGTATATGGCGAACAATAAGCACTTTCATTCGGACATCCTCCGAAATAACGCTCATATAATACTGTTACATCCACCGAAATCACCCGGTTCTGCGGATGAAATTTTTTTGCAACGCGCTCCAGAAAATCTGTCATATCTTCGCTGATCGGCGTATATTCCGGTCTGATCCGCGTCATGTCCATTGTGAAAATATAAAAAACAGAACGGATCTGTTGCATGTGTTCTTTTTAAAACAGACAACATGCATGTAAGCACACCATCAAATACTTTACTGTTTCCACAAAAAAGAATATTTCTCATATGAATGATTTCTCCCTGTCAGTGTCTTTTTTTATATAACGGATCATTTCCATATTGCTGTTTTGCGCCCGTTTTCCCATGGCTTCATACACCTGATCCCTCAGCTGCGTTTTTTGCAGTTTTGCAGGCAATTCTGCATCCGGATAAAATGGCCCCATCCAGATACGTTACGATCTGCGGAATGTGAGACTTTCCCCTGCGCTGATACGTATTGGTCAGACAGAAAACCGGAAGTTTCTGCTGCACCGGATAGCGGAACGACGTATCCGGAAACGGCCGTATTCCGGTATAAAACGGCCAGATATGTGCTTCCGGATAGATCATAATACAATCTCCACAATCGGTATGCCAGGTCAATGCCTCCAGAAAATGTTTCATGGCACCTCTGTCATCCGGCAGCGGAAGTGCCCCAAGATATGGTGTAATCCGCCCCAGCACCGGCATGGAAACATTGTTCGGATGCACGATCACCGCCGTTTCCCGCGGATGATTTACCAGCGTTGGTATCAGCGCATCTGCCAGAAAATGTGTATGATTCCCATACAGATAAAATCCACTGTTTCCGGCCTGCTTTAACACTTCTTTGTTTATTATTTTATGTGAAAAATGCAGTTTCATGTAAAGGCGTGCAAGCGGAACTGCCACTATACGGTACCAGAATCCATGCAGCATCCGTTCCAGAAGACGCACCCGGATATACCGGTAATCCTGTCCAATATGTTTTGCTTTAATATGATCTCCGGCAAACTCGTCATGCAGTTCATCCTGATAATAAATCGTGCGCTGTTTCAGCTTCATCCCGCCTCCGTTTTCTACTCCCTTTATGTCACACATCATATTACACCATTTATCATCACATGTCTACTATCTTATATAGTTTTTTTATTACTACATTATGTGATTTTATGTCATTAAACGCCGTTTTATCGTTCTGGTCTTATAATAAATATTTATTTTGGCTATTTTCATATATCCAATCAAGTTCTATAATGACCGGCATAAAACAAATTTTAACAAAAAAGGAGAAGAATACCGATGAGCACAGCAGAACAGTATGAATTAAATAAAAACCTTGCACAGATGTTAAAAGGTGGCGTAATTATGGACGTCACCACACCGGAACAGGCAAAAATTGCCGAAGAAGCCGGCGCATGCGCCGTCATGGCACTCGAGCGGATTCCTGCCGACATCCGTGCAGCAGGCGGCGTTTCCCGCATGAGCGACCCGAAGATGATTCGCGGTATTCAGGAAGCAGTTTCCATTCCGGTTATGGCGAAGTGCCGGATCGGTCATTTTGTAGAGGCACAGCTTTTAGAGGCTATCGAGATCGACTACATCGACGAGAGTGAAGTGCTCTCTCCTGCCGATGACGTCTACCATATCGATAAGCACCAGTTCAAGGTTCCGTTTGTCTGCGGTGCCAAAGATCTCGGTGAAGCACTCCGTCGTATCAGTGAAGGTGCATCCATGATCCGTACCAAAGGAGAACCTGGTACCGGTGATGTCGTACAGGCCGTCCGCCACATGCGAAAGATCAACAGCCAGATTGCAAAAGTTGTCAGCCTGCGGGAAGATGAACTTTTCGAAGCAGCAAAGGAATTACAGGTACCGTATGATCTGGTTGTCTATGTCCATAATAACGGAAAACTTCCGGTGGTTAACTTTGCTGCCGGCGGTGTCGCTACCCCTGCAGATGCTGCTTTAATGATGCAGCTCGGAGCAGAAGGTGTCTTTGTCGGTTCCGGAATCTTTAAATCCGGCAATCCTGCCAAGCGTGCAGCTGCTATCGTAAAAGCCGTCACAAACTATACCGATGCAAAACTGATCGCAGAATTATCTGCCGGGCTTGGAGAAGCCATGGTCGGAATCAACGAACAGGAAATCGCCTTACTGATGGCAGAAAGAGGAAAATAAACATGACTGTTGCAGTACTTGCCCTGCAGGGTGCATTTATCGAACATGAACATGTATTGGAAGAACTTGGGGTAAAGACCGTGGAACTGCGTCAGGCGGCAGACTTAGACCAGCCGTATGACGGACTGATCCTGCCGGGCGGGGAAAGCACTGTACAGGGAAAACTTCTCCGGGAACTTAAAATGTTTGATCCCCTGAAAAAACAGATCGCTGATGGAATGCCGGTGCTTGGCACCTGCGCCGCCAGGCTCCCGCATTTTGGCCAATCCCGATGCGAAGGCCTACGGCCGCCATTTAAAGATCTCGGACTGGTTCCAATGTCTTTTATCCGCGCCCCTTATGTAGAGAGTGTATCGGACGGTGTGGAGATTCTCTCAGTAGTCGATGACCATATCGTCGGTGTACGCTATGGAAATCAGATCGCAATTGCTTTCCATCCGGAACTCGACAGCGACCGGAAGATCCATCAGATGTTTTTGGATATGATCAGCTAAAAACAGGGAGAATGTAGCATTCGCTGCAATCTCCCTGTTCTGTTATCTAAATCTGATTCCGTTTTTTCCACTCCGATGTCAAAATTTTCTGAGATATTCCGTAAGCATGTCAATAACGGCATGACTCTCCGGAAGAAACGGTTCAAACACAGAAAATGCATGCGTCAGTTTTTTGTTTTTCGGAAAATCAACAATCTCGTGCTCTTTCTTTGCTGCTGTCAGCGCCTTCTCAAAACGGATCGTGTAATTTCTCAGATGATCGTTATGGCTTGTCACCAGCCATGCCGGTGCAAGCGCATAAAGCAGCTCCGGATTTTCCGGATTTACATAAGCCGCAAATGGTGCTTTTTTGTACTGTTTTCCATACAGATATTTCGAAAGAAACAGACCAATCTTATCAAACTTTGTCGTATAAAACATCCCGCTGATGAGACCAAGTGCGTGCACCTTAAGCTCAGACGGTTTTATGCCCGCTGCCTTTGCAATTTTTTTTGCTGTTCTGTATTGCATTTGCATAAGTGGCCAGACAGGCACCACCACTGTCCCCGACAAGATAGACATGCGACAGATCTCCTCCGTCTGCTGCAGCATGTTCCTTTACAAAATCCATTGCAAGAAAGATGTCACGCAGCTGATCAAAAAATGTACAGTCCGGGATGAGCCGGTACTCCATGCTGTACACCAGAAATCCCTTCTTACTGAGCAGCGCACAAAAAAAACTTGTTAAATTCCTTATTTCCGAGAAGCAGCCCTCCCCCATGGACATTGATAATCACTGGAAGTATCTGCGTCTCTTTCCCTTTTGGACGATATCTGTCCAGACGGTGCGCTTTGTTTTTATCCTTTGCATATGCGATATCTGTTTCAAAAATCACTCCTTGCGGAAAGTGGTATTTTTTATCTCTCTCCACACAGGATTTTTCAAAATCATTTCTTTGTTTTAAAAACTGTTTTTCCAGTATGTTACTCATTTTTTTATTGACTGGTAACCTCTTCTTTCATGTTTCCTGACCTTTATCCTCATGCTTCTGCCAGTATAACACCTTACAATGGTTTTTTCATCGAAAATTTTACACTTTTTTAGTAATAAAAAATGAATACCCAAAATCAGATTTTCATATATTCCGACATCATGCACACGCCTGCTGCACCTGACTGGATGCAGCTTTCCATATTTTCTTCATGAATCCCGCCAATTGCGTATACCGGAATTTTCACAGAGCTGCACACCTCATGCAAAAAATCAAGTCCTCTCGGTGCCAGTCCTTTTTTACAATCAGTCACAAACACATGCCCTGCTGTCAGATAGGTTGCCCCGCATTGTTCTGCCAGGCGCGCATCGTCCACTGAATGTACGGAGACACCGCGCACCAGAAATTTTGCTTTTGTTCTTCCGGCATCTCCATAAACCGATGCAGCGGCATATGAATGGCCGTACACCCCAGATGCATTGCAGCATCCGGGAAACTGTGCAGAATCAGCCTGGTGTCCGTGTTTTCACACAATTTTTTTACTTTTCCCGCAAGTTCTTCGTATACCTCTTCCGTGAGGTCTTTTTCCCGCAGGATCATCGCATACGGTTTTGTGGCAAGCACGCACGCTAACTGTTCTAAAAAAGGATGCTCTGCCAGCGCACGGTTGGTCACGCAGATTTTTTTTCTATACATAGACATAGTCATTTAATACCGGCTGCAGACCTTCGCTTTCCATATCGTTATACATCTGGTCAAAGCTTCTTCCATCCGAGATTTCAAACTGCTCATCTCCGGATTCTCCGCTATCCTTTCCGGTATACTTGCTCTCATGATCTCCGATTCCGGTAGACACTCCCGCAGATACCTTTGTCGCTGCAATCTTTACGATGCCGTCACGGAAATGTTTCTGCTCGCGGGAAGAAACGGTGATACCGACATACGGCAGGAAAATACGATATGCACACAGAATCTGGCACAACTGCTTTTCGTGCACGTCAAGCGGATTGATCTTGTCGTTGTTGATGATCGGGCGCAGACGCGGACAGGACAGGGAATACTCCGCATGCGGATACTTACGCTGCAGATAATAAATGTGCAGTGCCGAAGCCAGTGCATCTTTGTGGAAATCAGAAAGTCCAAGCAATGCGGAAAATCCGACACCACGCATGCCTCCCATCAGCGCACGCTCCTGTGCCTCAAAACGATATGGGAATACACGCTTATGCCCCATCAGATGCAGGGTTTCGTATTTGTCGGAGTCATAGGTTTCCTGGAATACCGTCACGTAATCAGCGCCGCATTCGTGCAGATACCGGTATTCATCGCTGTTGACCGGATAAATTTCCAGACCGATATTGCGGAAATATTTTTTTGCCAGCCTGCAGGCTTCCCCGATATACTCGACATCACTCTGCGCACGGCTTTCTCCGGTCAGCATCAGGATTTCCTCAATGCCGGAGTCTGCAATGACTTTCATCTCATGCTCGATTTCCTCAAAAGTCAGTTTCTTACGATGAATGTCGTTGTAGCAGTTAAATCCGCAATACACACAGTAATTCTCGCAGTAGTTTGCAATATAAAGCGGTGTGAACAGATACACCGTATTTCCGAAATGCTTGCCTGTCTCGATCTTTGCACGCTGTGCCATGCGCTCCAAAAACGGCTCTGCGGCTGGCGAAAGCAATGCTTTAAAATCCTCAACGCTGCAGGTTTCATGCTCTAATGCATTCTGCACATCTCTTGCCGTATATTTGTTGTAATCGTAACTGTCCATCTCGGAAAGGACTTTTATTTCTTATGGTTGGATCGATCTGTTCCATCCCCGGCATATATTCCATATGGTTCGTTCTGCTCGACGGATCGGTTTCCAGTTTATGTTTGCGCTCCAGTGCAGCTTCGCTTAACTTATCGGAGTCAATAAAAAATTGATTTTCAGCCATGATTTCGCCCCCTAGTCTCTCAAAAATCCGGTCAGCGGATCACTTGCGGAAGCACCACGCTCAAGTACACGGCCCAGTCCCGACAGATATGCACTTCTTCCAGCTTCAATGGCTGCCTTGAATGCACCCGCCATGGCCGGGACATCTCCGGCTGTTGCAATTGCGGTATTTGCCATAACTGCGGCAGCTCCCATCTCCATTGCCTCGCATGCCTGGGAAGGTCTTCCGATTCCGGCATCCACAATTACCGGCAGATCAATCTCATCAATCAGAATCTGGATAAATTCTTTCGTTGCCAGACCTTTATTAGAACCGATCGGAGACGCCAATGGCATAACAGCTGCGGCTCCGGCATTGACCAGATCACGTGCGGTATACAGATCCGGATACATGTATGGAAGCACCACAAATCCTTCTTTTGCCAGCATTTCGGTTGCCTTTACGGTCTCCACATTATCTGGCAGCAGATATTTACTGTCTTTCATAATCTCAACCTTTACGAAATCTCCGCATCCAAGTTCTCTTGCCATGCGCGCAATGCGGACTGCTTCTTTTGCATCTCTTGCACCTGAAGTGTTTGGAAGCAATGTTACGTTATCCGGGATAAAGTCCAGAATGTTTTCTTTTTTCTTTGTGTTGGTGCGGCGCACTGCTAATGTAATAATCTGTGCTCCGGCGTTTTCAACGGCAGCCTTGATCAGCTCCATGGAATATTTTCCTGATCCTAAAATAAAACGCGAGGAGAATTCTTTTCCTCCTAATGTAAATGTGTCATTCTTCATTTTTTCTTCCTTCTTTCTTGTATTCTCTCTGGTATTTTTCTTCAAATAAAGTGTGCGCTTAGCCGCACACTTTCGCGCGCAAGCGGTATGTTCAACATAAACTTCAACTCCGCGAGCTGCGCATCCCCCGCGGAGCGTTTTTGAATCATAGGAAGGAATTTCCTATGATTTGAAAAATTTGCTTTGCAAATGGACCGACGCTACATTTCTTAGCGATACATCAGAGATGTACCAACGGGAACATCGGCCCATGAAAAATTTGCTTCGCAAATGGACCGACGCTACATTTCTTAGCGATACATCAGAGATGTACCGCAACCACCCCCCATAAACTGGACAATTTCTATAACATCACCATCCCTGAGGATATATGTTTTATAATCCTCTTTATGAATAATCTCTTCATTGCATTCCACAACAAACGTACCCATCTCATAATCATTTGCATTTAAGAAATCCATCAGGGACTGCCCTGCCACGTCTATGTCTTTTCCATTGATATGTACCATGTAAGACCTCCTTTTTTTATTTTGAAATTATTTAGGCGATTGCGGAAGAATCTGGAAAAAGTTTCGCAATCACTTATTATTGCAACAAAAAAGCCACACAAAGAAAGCTACACCCGCGGTGGTGTACCCCTTCGTGTGACTTCTGTCATCACTCTCTGGTTCTCATATTCAGAACAATATGTACTTTAACACAATATCACAGCAAACGCAAGCAGACTAAAAACAATTTCACCTATGCTTGCAAATAAATACAAAACAGTTATGCTTCCTCAATATTCTCAAATGACCATGCATGTACATTCAACTCCACAACCCCTGCTCCGCAATACTCACAGAATTTTGCACCGAGATTTGTGATCGGCGCACCACAGTTCGGACAGGTAATGCCAAGTGCTCCATCCGTGTTTCCTTTTGCAAGATCACGGTTTTGAATATAAACAAGATCAATATTATAACGACTCTGCTCTAACGTCCGGTCCGATCCACGTACCACAGAGGATGCATCCGTCACATAATGATAACTTTCCACTGCTGACTGAAACGTGACAATACAGCGTCCTGCCTCCTTCCGGTATCGGGCAATCTCCGTCTGATGAATCTTTACCTGTGTAAAATGCTCACATTTTCCCTGTGAAACAGCCGAACTGATCTGTGAACGGAGCTGCTCCTTTAAGTCCCCGTTTCCTTCCTGCAGAATTTCCACATCCTGTGCCGTCAGCGCCTGCAGATACTGTGTCAGGGCATTTTCCGCACGCTGCTTCATCTCATCGTATTGAAAATCCGGGAAATCAGAAACTATCTGCGGCAGGGCAATCCTTGTCATTGCAGATACTGAACGCGGAGTCGATGCGACATCTTCCTGTGCCTTTTTACCCCCTGTATAATATCATCTGTGCCAAATAACTGTCTTGAAAATCGTTTCACTCGGGACACCCCATAAAAGATCAAAACCAAAATTGCCAGAATTAATCCCAGCACAATAATCAGTGGTATATATTTCATTTTAAAATTTCCTTTTCCTCTTTTGTGTAGACATATTGTGTCAACATATAAAATAAAATCTTACTATTTGTATATGTCTTGCTTTTCTTTTGTTTCTGGACAGATAGCTTAAAACTTTGTTCTTATGTCCCTCTTTCTTTTGACTTCGGGACATATGGCATAAAACAACCCTTTTATGTCCCCCTTCCCTTCGGCTCTGGGACATATGGTGTAAAACTTCCTTCTTATGTCCCATTTGTTCTATTAAACAGGACATAAACGCAAAGAAATTTTCTATATGTCCCACCGCCATATTTCTCCGGGACTTAATTCATAACTTTTTTACCATGTGTCCCATTACCATATTTCTCCGGGACTTAATCCATAACTTTTTCCATATGTCCCACACTTTTAATTCTGCCACAAAATATGTTCCCCTTTCACAACCGGGTAATGCACAAGCGTCTCCCCGTCAAGATTTTCCCTGTGCATATCCACCGCCGTGATCTGATGATTTTCATACGTCGTGTAGTAATAGATTCCTTTTTGTTGCATTGCAGCAGGAAGTATACAACGTAATTTCATATTTGCCATCTGCCACCTCACAACATCCGCGCTGCTGGTCAACCGAACCTAAAATGTGGAAAAACTGACTGACACTTTCCGCCTCGGACTCTCCGGACAAGCATGCAGTCTGGTAAACGCCACGCGGGCAAAACGCGATGTGGAAGAAAGATCTCCCGGCAGTCCCAACGCTCCCATACCGCGGCTGTACTGCTCCAATGGAAGCTGCTCGCAAAACGTATTGACCGGCTGCTTCGGGGAAAGATGCATATACTGGTTCAATAAAAACATCTGCTGCGGAAATGGCGGATTGTTGGTCAGCACCCCCACCGGATTGTCATACACATGCAGCCCGTCCACCATACATTCCACGACGATACACTCCTTTTCATCCGCAATGATCCAGTGCAGCTGCGCCGCCGGAAGCTGCTCGCCAAACTGCGTCCCCACAAGATTCATTTTTTCAAGTTTTTCCCTTTGCCTCCTCAACCGATGCACACTGTGCCAGAATCCATGGAATAAATTCAAACTGCGCGATATTTTCTCTTCCTTCCACTACTTCCTGATACATGGCATTTCCCACAAAATTAAGTCCTGCCATGCCCAGTCCTTTTTCGTTGATGCCATCATAATACAGGGGATAATCCCCCACCACATATGCCATTCCGATTATGGCATAATGCGCTTTTAATGTACCCATATGCCGGAAGGCAAGGTGCATAATTCCGTGGCAGGACTGCCACTTCATCCCCATAGGAAAATTCATAATCCAGGGTCCGGCCAAAATAAAAATCTGCTGTCTTGTATGTTGCTGCTGTACACATTGTGATTGCCCTCTTTTCTTCGTTTCTGTTTCCATAGTTTAACCGTTTTAATACCATATACTACAAGGAAACCTACTTTGCAAGAAATTTTATCAGAATTTATTCTGTTTCACGCAATCTCTCCACAATCGGTTACCTTCTGCACTGGAAATGCATCCATTACATAACCCACACTTGAAAATCTGTGAAAAAAGGACTATAATCGCAGCCGTGTGCAATGCACACAAAATCTATCGGAAAAGAGCACTATTATCATGAAACAACAGAAAAAAAAAATCTTACGTGGTGAGGCAGCACTTGTCCTTGCCGTTATCATTAACAGCCCGGTGTCCTTCTGATGCTTCAGTCCGGCTCCGGAATCTCCGCCATTTCAAGCGTGCCGTATGCGTTTCAACAGGTTTTCCCGAAACTGACACTCGGCACCTGGACTTACCTGTTTCAAGGACTTTTGATCTGCATTCTAATGATTATGCGAAAAAAAATTTGTCCCATCCTATTTATTTAGTTTTGTTGTAGGGTTTGCGTTTGGAGAGATGATGGATCTGCATGAACTGTGGATTACGCGGCTGCCGCTGAATATACCACTTCGCATCCTCTACTTTGTATTGAGTTATCTTATCATCTGTTTTGGAATTGCGCTGTCAAACCGCTGCAAACTGCCGATCATCCCAACCGATCTGTTTCCGCGGGAAGCCGCAGACATCACAAAGGTTCCCTATGCCCGCATCAAAATCGGTTTTGATGTAACCTGTCTGGTTATTACCGCATGTATGACGTTCTTCTGTCTCGGACATATCATGGGACTTGGCATCGGAACCATTGTTGCAGCTTTTACCATGGGAAAAGGAATTGCAATTATCGGGAACTGGATGGATCAGCGTGTGGAATTTGTTTCCCTGTTGTCTTAATGATACACAAGCTCCTCAATAGAAAATTCTTTATGGTCTTCCGTAAGAGCATATCCAACAGAGATACTCACTCTGTCAACCTTTGTCCCAGACTACTTCTCTGTTGTATGCTTTAATTCGAGCAGGGTTGACTCAACCTGTTTTTGTGTCATGCCGGCAAATACAACAAATTCATCACCACCAATGCGGAATGGCATTGCAATCGCACTTGCAACGGGAAAGAATTCACAGGCTGTTACGATGAGTTTTCAGAAGGAATATGCAGAACGCTATGACTGGCTGGTGAAAGAATTTTCCGACTGGGCATTTACCTTTACCACAAGTTTCTTATACTATATGGACTATGACAGTCTGGATGAACAGACAAAAAACCTGTATCGTCAGGGTATGTCTGCACACACAATGATTGCAACTGGAGCACTGTAAATATTGGCTGCCTTTGCCAGTTTTTTTCTTTTGCTTCATCGCTTTTTACAACCAATAGTTTAACAGGCTGCATATTTGCTGCGGTTGGTGCTACATGAGCTGCTTCTAAAATTGTCTCCAATGTCTCCTGTGAAATCTCTTTAGTCAGATAGTTTCTTACTGAAAAACGCTGTTTTGCAATATCTAAAATATTCATTTCTGTAAAATCTCCTTAAAATTATGATTGTATTGTCTAGACAATTTGATTATAATGGATTCGATATAAAAGACAAGAACGTACTTTTTTTAATATACTAACTAAAAAGAAAGTGTAAAATGTAAAAATGCAAAACAAATATAATTGTCCTGTTGATGCAACGATATCTAAAATTGGTGGAAAATATAAAGCCGTTATATTGTATCATCTTGGCAACAACACGCTAAGGTATAACCAAATCCACAAAAAAAAATTCCAGCTATCACTGATAAAATGCTGGCTCAGCAGTTACGCGAACTTGAAAACGATAACTTAATCATTAAAAAAATATATCCTGTAATTCCTCCAAAAACAGAGTACAGCTTAAGCGAGTTAGGCAAGACACTGATTCCTTTATTGGACTCTATGTGCGAATGGGGGCAACAATTTATGCCAGACTAAGATTTATCAAAATAACATAAAATTCAAAGAAGCGGCAACTCCTCAACAACCTGTTGACGATTTTGCCGCATCTTCATTTTAAACTATTTTACCATGATGTTTACGCCATTGCAGGCTCTTTCTTCTTAATAATCGCCTCAACTTCATCAACACCTGTTTCAGCTACATCTGCGATCTGATCCAATGTATAACCCTTTTTATACATATTCAGAATAAACTTTTCGCTTGTTTTTTCAGTAGCTCTTTCAGTAGCTCTTTCTTCAATTCCTGTACTCAGATTACACATAATTCTCACATCCTCTCTAAATTCTTGACTGATTGGAATATTATATTCATGTTCTATAATATCCAATTTTTCCTGTTCTTTCAATTCGCCTGAAAGCAAAGTCCCAATCAGGCGGTGCATTTCATATTTTTCATCATGTTCCGGAATCTCATTTGTGATTCCTATTAACACAATATTTAACAGATCGAGATTACCTTTCCAGTTACATGGTTTTAACATCTCATCTTTTGTCAAATGGATGTGGCTTAAGCTGTTATCATCCATGTTCATACATATCCATATGCTGAATACCTGCTTAATGTCGTCGTAGTTAGTATTTACAAAATCTCTTTCCTTTTGTGACGAAATCAGCCTACTCACATAAAAGATTGCCCGATTTAAAATTTTATATTCCGTCGGCTCATCCTTCTGAGCCTCAATATTCACAATAATCTGCGAAAGTCCATTTTTTGTGTCATCTACGGATGGCATGCGGACATAAAAAATAATATCAAATCTGACTAATCCTTCATTAATTTCAGCATTTTCCGTATTAAGACCTACGATACGCTGTCCTGCAGCATCTGTTTTTCCATATTTGCTAATCCCGGCTCAACCGGAACAACGCTAATACTCGGTTCGCCTTCGATGTATTTCACAACATCTTCCGGCTTCATTCCTTTAAATTCATCGACTGTTTTCACCAGAATATGTGCTAATATAATCTTCTGTGCCAGTAACCTTTTAACACGAGTATCATATTGTGCCTTATCTCCTGCTGCATTCACAGCATTTGCTATTTCTGTATTCAAGTCGGCATCCCTCCTTTTGTATTGTGCATAACACTTCTAAGATTCCGCAAAAGGCTCTCTGCCCTCAATATCATTATAAGCGAGGAACTTTACGGAATCAACTGAATTTTCTATGAACTTTTTCATACCTAAAGAAATACCAGAATTTTCAAAAAAGTATAGGAACAATCAAATGGTATTTGTCAAGCAGAAAAAGAAAACCATGCGATATAAAAATTTTTAATTTCTTTAAATTTACCATAAGAGCTGTTTGTCGAAATCCGCGCAGATATCAGGATCAATAAAAAGAGCCATCCAGATGGATGACTCTTTTTATCTAGTGCTTATTTAATTGATCGTGCAAGCGCTACCGTTTCAGCATCTATGCTTCCCACGGAACTGGTGTCAGGCACCTCGTTCCCTTTTATAAATGACCGGCACATCATATCCGAAAGTTTTCTTTCCATTCACTTCCATACTTTCGGACACCTCCAGACATGTCTCCGAGAATCTCTCCCATAACCGGAATGTCATCACAGGGGTAAACTGACTCACACTTCCCCTTCCCAGACACCATCCTTTTCCTGATACAATGCCGGGGTAAACTTCTCAGATCTTTTAGGTCACTATATTCTACGTTCTTCATGGAAGCATAAGAAAACGTATTTTTGTCTTCTCCTGCCGGAATTTCGTAGGAAGAAAGCATAATTCCACCGTCACAATCCGTAATAAGAAATAAATGCGGTGATGCATGGCATTTTCCATCCGTCTCATAATAACTTTCTTCTACCATAAATATTCCGGTAAAATTTTCCGGAATATTATTTATCTTATCATTACAGACTGTATTCACATGTCTGGCATACGGAAATAATTTTCCTGCAGATTTCATTTCTGTAAATTGTTCTCTGTTATCAAAATGTCCCGTCATAAGCTTTACAAATTTTTCCATTTTCATTATAATACCCTCTGCCTCTATAATATTTTCGTTTTTAAAATAACAGTTGTAGTCCCATTGCAATCATCCACATATATGCACAGGTTTTTGGAATCATTAATAATCCCACCTTTGGTTTCGTTTTTACTGAATAAAGTAACCGGCAGATAACAGCCAAAAAGAAAGAATGATCGCTGCAACCATTCTTGTCATACCATACCCATTCGCATTCCCGGAAATGATATACAGAATAATCACTCCGATCCCCGTCACCGCAAAGACAGCATTTCTGGCAATTGATAATTTCATATTTCCTTCATCTGTACACCAATTGTTCTGTGGGAACATGCATATCACAATTCTGACAACCGCTGATATCCACACGACCGCTTCCACTATTGTCGGTATTATCATTTCCGGAAATGTAAATTTCCAGACATACATTAAAATAATATAAAAACACCGTCATGTAACAGACGATACCTGCAGTCCGATTCCCAGCTGCCGCTTTATTTTATCATTACTTCCACGTACTGCCCTGATAATTCTCGGTACCAGATGAAAAGCATCCCCTCCGCAAAGTGTCAATGTTAATATTCCATAAAGAATAAATAACATATTTCCCTTTGAAAATATGAAAAAAAGCATTGCAGCAACCAGATCAAAAGTCAAATACGCTGCATCAAATATTGCTTCCATCACATCTGGGATCTGTGGTTTGTAATTGTTTTCTTCCATCCTTTTAATCCTGCTCCTTTTCCATCAATTGACTGTAAAACAAATGATTCCCGGTACTCTTCATATCCAGGGATTCGTTTTCATTCGTTTTTTCCTTGTATTCCCTTAAATGTTCTTCCGCATTATTGCAGATCCGGTCAAATATCTGGATACACATGTGCTTTTCTTCTTCTGTCAATCCGCTTAAAACATTTCCTGCAAACTGTTTCTGTGCGTTAATTCCTGCCGCCACTATAAGTTCCGCCCGATCCAGCAGAATAATCTCAATATGCTTTTTATTGTCTTTACTTTGTATTTTTTCAACAAGTCCTTTGTTTTCCAATTTCTTTAACGAAGTTGAAACATGGGATATTGTTGATTTTCTGATCTTTACTATTTCTGCTGCGGTATTGTGATGCGGATTATTATGAAGGAACATAAGTATATCATATTCCATCTGAGTTAACCCATACTGGTCACATACCTCTCCGGAAAGCAATTCATAATAGCTTGTAATTGTTTTATGCTTATCCCAGAAATACATCTTCTCTTCCTCCTTCATCGTTCTTTTTTTAGAACGATTATAGAGGAATATTTCCGGTATGTCAAATGTTTTTTGCTACTATGTCTTCGCCTTTAATGTTCCAATATATTCCCCATTATTATAAACAAACGGTCCGGCTTCTCCCTCTTCTCCGAAATATTCCGGTCTCAATGACAGAATATTGAGCAATTCATCCACCGTCTTCACCTTTGTTGCCTGATATGGTTGTTCAAATGCAATCTTTTCTACAAATAAGTAATCGTCCCTGTCCTTTATCAGGATACCTGTATGACCCACGAAAGTAACATCCGAATACGGGTCATATATCACGATACTAAGGAGCGATATCCTGTCACTGTCTATTTGAAATCCATAATGTTTCCAACTATCCGAAAATGCTGTTTCCGGATGTTTTTTATCTGCAACACTCTTTTCTCCATAGAGTGTGGTAAACATATCCCGGTTCTCTTTTATGGTTTCATACCTTTCCACATTATCTATTGCTTCTGTATCAAACATTAGATAAGTACCTTCATAATTGTCTTCCGTTGATTCTGCGTGAAGCAGACCATCCAGTAAGAGAAAGGCTGTCATTCTGCAGTCCGTGTCGGAGTAATCATGATTCTGTTCCCAGCCATCCATACATTTGCCGATATCTGCTTTCATGTTTTCCGGATCAGACCAGACATCCTCAAGCTTTGCATTCTTCCCGGCCGAATCTGCAAAATCAGTTACCCATTCCCGGAATGTATCTACATGGGAAGCTCCCGCGGTATCCAGTTCTTTGCAAATTTCTGTAATGGTATGGTTTCCTCCCATATAAGTTGCAGCCGGTATCTTCTGTTTCTGTGCACATGCCCCCAGCATCAGGCACAGGAGCATAACAACAGCTGATAATTTCATTGCCGTTTTGGTTTTATTCTGCCTGTTCCATAGATTAAACGCTCCGCCACAAAACATCCTGCCAATTATAACTGTGATCCGTTTCTTCCTCATCCATAAACCTCTTTCTTATGATCCGCATATTTTACATATTTTTTAAGATTACCTTACGGTTTCATTTATGTAAATAGTATGGTTTCAAAATTAAAGAAATATTTATTTTTATTGCTCTGTTTGTGGAACATTCAGCAACGCTTTCGGCAGATATCACATCTGTCCTGAAAAAGCAAAGTAACCGAATGAATTGCTTCTTATGCCACATGGATTCAGGCTTTATTCGGAAATGTTTTGTTATTCTTTTTTACTCCGTCTCCCTCAGCCGCTCCACAATCGTCTGCTTTCCAACCACACAATAGACCACAAGCGGAACCCCCGCGCCGATCACGGTAAAGATCAGTGCCGCAAGCACGACCGGACCGATGGTATACTGAAACCGGAAAAACCAGAACATTTTTTCAATCATCTTTCCCATAAACGGCTCAGATGCCACAACAAGAATAAGCGAAATGACAATCGCCGCAAGCGTATACAACAGTCCCTCATACACAAGCATCCGCTTCAACTGGCGTCTGGTCATGCCAACCGACTGCAGCACAGCAAACTCCCTGCGTCTTGCAATCATCCCCGTGAGGATGGCATTCAGGAAATTTAATGTTCCGACCACGGCGATCACACCGGAGAGAACACCTCCAAGCAGCAGAAACATCCCACGGAACGAATCAAACTCTTTTTTCGTAGGAAAACTTCGATTCATAGCTGTACAGCGGCTCGACCTGTTCCGTATAATTTTTCAAAAAAATGTTCCATTGCTCTTGCACGCTGATTGTTTTTCATATCAAACATCATATGCATGACATCTTTTGTCCCGGTATCTTTGATAAACGTATCGCTTCCAAGCACAAACTGCGGCGATCCATAATACCGGCAGCTCATCGCAGAAGGCACCAGAATCTCTGCCACCACCGTATAGGTTTTTGTGTATAATCATCTGCTTTCATGACATAGGCATCTTCATAATCGTCAACCTCATCCTCCAGGATCTCTTTTCCACTCTTTGCGTCAAAGTATTTCCAACTGTTTACGTACCTGAGTGTCACCTGATCGCCCACCCCTACCCAGTTACTGTGATCAACTTTTTTGTTATAATCATCCTGCTTATAGACTGCTGCAATGGCATTCTCCTGATCCAGTGACGCGACATCGCCTTTGAGCACCTTTTACTTTCTGAAGCGGGAATGCATCCATTCCATACAACTGAATATCGTCATAATAACTGCCATCATCTGCCTGCTCCTTCCAATTGAAATAACCCTTTTCCTGCTCTTTTGTCATGGTATGTCCCATGGATGTAAAATACGCCAGCATATCTTTTTTCTTTATTTTTTCCACAACCCGGGTTGTCTGTCCGTAGACACATCCACTCTCTTTAACCCCATTTTGCGCGAGCACGGTCTGCATTGCAGAATCTTCCACCGCTTCATCGGAAGAATGAAATCCTTTCTGCACGTTAAAATAATCCGCATTGGCAAACACAAAATCGCTCACACAGAAGTGTTTCAAATACAGATCCATATCAAATCCGTTTGCAAACATAACGGTCAGATTTAAAAGAACAACCGCAAGGGAGAGGGAAATGACAACAAGAACCGTTTTCTTCCGGTTTCGTCCCACATTTGCCCATGCCATACGCCCCAAAGACGCCGGCTTTTTTGCCGCTTTTGCTTTTTTTTCGGCCACAGTCTGCCCTCCGTATAGCGCACCGCTTCGACCGGGGATACCTTTGCAGCGATCCGCCCCGGCTTATTGCAGGATAAAAATACGGTGACCAGTGAAAAAAGTGCTGCTCCCACAAATACCCACGCATGCAATTTTATAACCGCTGTCGTGTAACTCGTCTGTGCCATGACAGCCGGTGTCAGTCCCACGCCGATTCCAAATCCCAGAAGAAGTCCCGCCGGGATTCCAATGCCTGATAAAAGGACTGCCTGCAGCCGGATGATCCGCTTGAGCTGCCGCCCGGTCATGCCGATCGTTTTTAACAGTCCGTAGAAACGGATATCGTTGGCAACGGAAATCTGAAACACATTGTAAATGACCAGGTATCCGGTAAATACAATAAGCACAAGCAATGCCACAATGGCTGCAATGCTTTCCGGATTCAGATTGCTGCTCGACTGCGCACCGGTATAGCCCCAGTTTACACCAAATGCAATATAGCCCGGTTTGGAAGCATCTTCTGACTGAAATCCACAGTCTCTGATCACCTGCCGCATATTTTTTTTTTCGAATGAAGTGCATTCCCAAACATAACGTCAAGTGACCATTTTCCACTCTCTTCATCCTCCCCGATCTCCACATGCTGCAATGTCTTTTTCACATAACTTTCTGGCACGATCACATTGCTTGCCTGGGAAACTCCGTTGTAATCCCACCAGCCGGAGAGAACAAACTCCTGCGTCACCGTTTTCGGTTCTGACTGACCTCCTCCGATCTGATACGTCACGGTAAATTTTGTGCCGATTTTGGGCTGTACTCCTAACAGTTTTAACACCCGGGTATCTGTCATCGCCTCATTGCTTCCCTCTTTGGGACGATGTCCGTGCGTTGGTGTGCAAAAATAATGTTTTACTTCATGCGCATCCATATAGCTGACTTCCACCTGTGTCTTGCGAAATGCATCCCCGGTTCCCATTCCTAAAAACAACCGCGCACCTGTCTCCCGAATGAGCGGATCTTTTTTTTAAGGTTTCCATCTGTTCTTCCGTCAGTTTCTTAAAAGACCCGTGCGCATCGCCTCCGGCCATAAGAAAGTTGGACTGCTGGAACGAATCGTTGATGGAAATTGCAATCGTAAACAGCGCGGTAAACAGCATCGTGGTCAGCATAATTGCAATCACGGCAATCAGGTTTCTCATTTTGGAAGCCCGCAGACTGCGCACGGCAATGGTGCGCACACAGGCACGGTTTTTTACCTGTATCATAATGCCTCACCTGCTTTCCCTGTCACAATCCGTCCATCCTCGATACGGATGATCCGGTCTGCAAGCTGTGCAATCTCCTCGTTGTGTGTGATCATCACAATGGTCTGCGAAAATTTGGTGCTGGTCGTTTTGAGCAGCCCCATCACATCCTGTGAGGTACAGCTGTCGAGATTTCCGGTCGGTTCATCTGCTAATAGAATCGCCGGTTTGGCTGCGAGTGCCCGCGCGATCGCCACACGCTGCTGCTGTCCTCCCGAAAGCTGGTTTGGCAGCACGTTTAATTTTTCTTTTTTAATCCGAGTGCCTCTGCGATCTCCCCCGATAAATGCATTGTCCACGGTTTTTCCGTCAAGCTGCAATGGCAGCACAATGTTTTCATAGACAGACAGCACCGGAACTAAATTAAAGGACTGAAAGACAAATCCGATTTTTCTTCTGCGGAAAATCGTCAGTTCTTCATCCTTTAATGCAAAGATGTCCTTGCCGTCCACATAGACTTTGCCGGATGTTGCCCGGTCGAGTCCTCCAAGCATATGTAAAAGCGTCGATTTTCCCGATCCGGAGGTTCCTACCACCGCGACAAATTCTCCGTTTTCCACCGACAGGTTTACCCCCCGCCAGCGCGTGCACGGCTGTTTCCCCCGTGCCATACTGTTTTTTCAAATCTCTGGTTTCCAAAATGACCATCCTGTAATCTCCTTTTGCTCCTGATTTGGCATTTCCTGCCTTCTTTTAAGATTGTCGCACAGAATTCTTTCGAGAATCTGTCCCGGAGACAAAAGATTCTTACAGTTTTGACACAATTGCCGTTGGAAAATACAGCCCAAACGTTGAGCCTTCCCCGGCGTGGACGAAAGCCGGATATATCCGCCCTGCTG
>VOFF01000925.1_pt1 | contig 202001 bp, 244 predicted proteins | sample 5384061 | NCBI WGS metagenome assembly VOFF01 (sample SAMN12384725, study PRJNA508395) | human gut metagenome | isolation source: healthy gut E | host: Homo sapiens | reverse complement strand
ACCATCTGGTTAATCAGATCATTAATCATATATGTATGTAGGTGGCTTTCCTTGCGGCAGGAAAAGCAGTTTTTGGGGACTTCGACGCTTTTTACCCCTCCGATCCCCGTTGTTTAGTTGCGCCGAATCACGCGAGGGGCGGGCAATATACTTCCCGCCCCCTCTCTTGTCAAAGCATAAATCATTGATTTACGAAACTATTCCGCCGTTCGCGGAACCTTGTCGCAAAGCAAGCTCATGGAGAACTTGCCATTTCAGCAAAATATCTTACCGCGCAGGCCCGTCAAAACCGTTCCCGGCAGACTCTCCCATGCCCGTTTTCCAGTATTCCCGTTCCGCTTGCAAATAAAACGCACCGAACGGAGGGAGGATTTTTAACGTTTTCCCCATGCCGTGCGGCCAGTTTTGTAAATCTTCCTGGGCATTTCGGTAAGACCACTGCGGGGGAACGACGTTCGGAACATCCTGTCATTTATTCATGCGGAAGTAACGCATGATGGCCGTTTGTAACAAAAAGTCCGGAGGGCGGCAACTCCATACGCTTTTTTCCAATCCATGCTCCCCTCCATTTACACGCACCTATCTAAAAAATATTTACCATATTTATAACAAAATCATTATATCGAATATAAAAAAGATACTTCCGGAAAAATAAACCTTCGCCTCCGAATCTCCGCGCGGAGGCAGGATAGCGGCTTGACCGAAAGGCCTGAAACCGTCATGATACAAGGACATACAGGTTTTGTTTTATGTCGTTTTACATTCAATCCGTTGAAATCGGCGGCCCGCGGCCGTTCTACCTTCTGGGCCCCTGCTCTCTGGAATTCCCGCTGATTTTCAAAGCTTCCTACGACAAGGCGAACCGCACTTCCGTCACCTCTTTTCGCGGTCCCCGGCGTGCGGGGAAGGCTGCCGCATTCTGTCGGAAATCGGCAGGGGAGCTGAAACTGCCCGTCGTTAAGACCTCCCACCTTTTCACGCGGGCCGCCTCTTATTTTCTGATAAAAAAACTGGCCGCCTCCCCATACGGAAACCACCCCTCAAGGAAGAGAATCTTTCCGCCAAAGGGACTGGCCTTTACCTGACACCAATATCAAGAGGGGCATCATTCTGGGTCCCGTTCAAACCACCATCCGCATGGCTCAACGCAACAAGTAACCATTCCTTTTTATGAAAAAAAACTTTCCTCCCCTGCTGCTGGCCCTGGCCGGAAGTTTGTTTGCAGCGGCGCCAACGGCGTTCCCTCCCACATTGTCCAGCCCCTGCCCAGGGAACTGGATCCCCGCCTGAACAACCCCTCACCCCGCCTCCTCCCATATTGTACGCCCCCCTGACGGCGGAAGAGACAGCCCGGAGGGAACGGGGAACTGGCCCCCCGTTCCGACCGCAGGCTTGAAGGAAGACGGGGGAAAAAGCGATTCAAACATACAGCGCGCAGGAAAAAAACCGTGGACGGGCGGGAAACTACTCCCTCTTCCGCAGCATCCGGCCCGGAGGAAGGCTTCCTGCAGGCCAATTCCCCAAAAGACCTGTACACCGTAGAGTGTGACGGAGACTTGTACTTCGATATGGAAGAAGGCGTTCTGGTGTTCATGAAAAATGTCCGGGTGCGCAACCCCGGCCTTTCCATGGATTGTGCGGATCATCTGAAAATTTATGCGGAATTCGTGCCGAAGAAACCGGGCGACAAAAACCCTCCGACGTCAAAAAGGAAAAGGGGAAAGAAGAAAATCACACTCAGGTGGCTCTTCCCAACGGAGGCAATTTCGACTACAATTCCATTAAAACGGTTGCGGCTTCCGGAAATGTGAAAGCCAGTTACACCAACAAACAGGGAGAAACAAGCAACGCCCAGGCTGAAAAAATCACCTACAACGCCAAAACCGGAGAAATCATCCTGACGGGTGCCCCGGTCATCGTCACTCCGGACGTCATCGTGAAAAATCCGAACAAGGATGCTTTCATTCGAGTGTGTACTCAACGGAAACATGTACGGCAGCCATGGAAACCAAGCACGTTCCGCCACGTAGACAAAAAAACTTTCCGACCGGGAAAAGAAAACCAGCCGGTGAGTTCGTTCCACTCTTCTCCTTCTCCTTTGTTCTGCAAAACCTGCGGACCGTTGTGGACCAGGTCAGCCTGAAGGTAGGGCATGGCGAAATTGTGGGCCTGCTGGGACCGAACGGTGCCGGAAAAACCACTCTCGTACGCCCGGATGAAGGCCGCGTGATTTTTGCGGACGAAGATATTACGGAATTGCCGATGAACCTGCGAGCCAGGCGCGGCATGGGTTATCTGCCGCAGGAAGAATCTATTTTCCGCAAGCTTTCTGTGGAGGATAATCTTCTGGCCATTCTTCAGACCCGCAAAGACATGACTTCCCGCCAGCAAAAGGACCGCGCCGTAGAGCTGATGGACCGCTTCGGCATCACCAAGCTGCGCCGCTCCATGGCCATCCAGCTTTCCGGCGGCGAAAAGAGAAGGCTGACCATCGCCCGCGCCCTGGCTACCAGCCCCAAACTGCTGATGCTGGACGAACCGTTCAGCGGCGTGGATCCCATCGCCGTTTCAGACATTCAGAAAATCGTTATGGAACTGCGCGATACGGACGGCCTTTCCATCCTGATTACGGACCATAATGTGCGGGAAACCCTCCACATCGTGGACCGCGCCTACATTTTGTTTGAAGGGAAGGTGATCAAGCACGGTACTTCCGAGGAAATCGCCAACGACCCCATCGCCCGCAAGCAGTATCTGGGCGACCAGTTCCGCATGTAACTTTATTTTCCGTCTTTCCCATGTCCTCTCCGCAGAATACGATCGCCCTGGTTTTCGACTACGACCAGACCCTGAGTCCCTTCTACATGCAGGATCAAGCCATCTTCCCGGGATTCGGCATTTCTCCGCAGGAATTCTGGACCAGGTGCAACGCCACCGGAGAAAGAGAAGGCTGGGACGGAGAACTGATTTACATGAAAAGCCTGCTGGACGCCCTTTCCCTGGACCGCGTCAGCAACGCCCGGCTTACCCAGCTTGGAGAGCGCCTCACCTTTACCCCGGTTTGCCGGACTTTTTAACGCGTTCCCGTCCATGACCCTCTCCTCCCTTCATACGGATCTGGGCATCAGCATTGAATACTATATCATCTCCTCCGGTTTGAAAGCCCTGATTGACGGTTCCGCCCTGCGCCCTTATTTCAAGGCCGTATTTGGATGCAGAATTCAGCGAGGAGAACGGCTACATCAATTTTCCCAAGAGAGTCATTTCCCACACCACGAAAACCCAGTACCTTTTCCGCATCAACAAGGGAATGCTGGATTACGACCAGGACGTAAACGACCACATGCCGGAAGACATGCGCCCCATTCCTTTCGCCAACATGATTTACATCGGCGACGGCCCTACGGACGTTCCCTGCTTCACCGTCATGCGCCGGAACGGAGGCCACGCCGTAGCCGTATATAATCCGGAAGATGAAACCGGCCGCAGTTTCCGCAAATGCTATAACCTGGCCTCCAATTCCGACCGCGTGAATTTCATCGCCCCGGCGGATTACACGCCCGGCAGCCATCTCACCCGCCTGCTGTCCGGCATGGTCACGGATATCGCCAACGGCATTGTGCGCCGCCGGGACCGGGCTCTGGCGGATTCCTGTATTGCGGCTCCTTCCTTTTTTCCAATAAAACCCGCTCCATTCCTCTCCCCGTCATGAACAGCCATTTCCACTTTCTCGGCATCTGCGGCACCGCCATGGGCGCGGTAGCCGCCGCCATGGCCCGCCGCGGCTTTACCGTCACCGGTTCCGACGCCAACGTCTATCCCCCCCATGTCCACTTTTCTAGAGGAGGAAGGCATCACCCTGTTTGAAGGCTACAAGGCCTCCAACATCCCGCCGGATGCGGACGTCATCGTCATCGGTAATGCCATGAGCCGCGGCAATGAGGAAGTGGAAGCCGTGCTCCAACGGCGCCTGCGTTACCTTTCCCTCCCGGAGACGATGAAGGAATACTTCCTGCGCGGCAAGCGCAACTATGTGGTTACAGGCACCCACGGAAAAACCACCACCACATCCATGCTGGCGTGGCTGATGGAGGATTCCGGGCTGAACCCCAGCTTCATGATTGGCGGCATTGCCCGCAATCTCGGACGCGAGGGGCCGTTTTACGGATTCCGATTTTTCCGTGCGGTGGTCATCAACAACATTGAATTTGATCACGCGGATATTTACAATTCCCTGGAGGAAATCAAACTGAGCTTCCGCCGGCTGACCCAGATCATCCCCCCACAACGGCCTGGCCCTGGTCAACGCGGACGATCCCAACTGCCTGGACGTGGTTAAGGGGGCCCCGTGCCCCGTCAAGACGGTGGGCTTTTCCGACTCTTCCAACATCCGTATCCTGGATGTGGAGACCTCCACGGACGGCAGCCATTTCACACTGGAAGGAACCCGGTACTACGTACCGATGATTGGAGAGTTCAACATCCGCAACGCCGCCATGGCAATTGCAGCCGCACAATTTGCGGGACTGAACGTCAAGCAGCTGGCGGATTCCATGAGCCGCTTTGAAGGCGTGGCCCGCCGCCAGGAAGTCAAGGGGGTAGTTAACGGCATTTCCGTAGTGGACGACTTCGCTCATCATCCAACAGCCATCAAACAGGCCATCCTGGGCCTGCGCCAGCGCTATCCGGAATCACGCATCTGGGCCATTTTCGAACCGCGCTCCAACACCACACGCAGAAATATCTTCCAGAATGAACTGGCGTTGTCCCTCGCTACGGCGGATTTCCCTGTGGTAGCCGCCGTGGATCATCCGGACAAGGTGGCTCTGGAGGAACGCCTGGATCTCACCAAACTTTCCAACGACCTTTCCGCGCTGGGCAAGGACGCTCTGATTGGCGGCCATGCCCAGGAAATCGTCTCTGCCGTCTGCAAGAAAGCCCAGCCGGGAGACGTTATTCTGGTAATGAGCAACGGCGGTTTTGAAGGCATTCACGCCAAATTGCTGGAAGCACTGAACGCCTGACCCTTCTTCATACATCCACTTCCAATGAAAAACGCATCCACCATCACCGCCTTCATCATCAGCTTCCTGGTCGTAGGCAGCCTGGCCCTGGTTTTCCTGTTCCTTGACAATAAGGAAGAGGAACCCGCCGCCGCTGAACCGGCGGCGCAAACGGAAGTGCCGGCACGCCAGACGGTAACGCCCCAACCCACCGTCGACCCGCTTACCAAGGAAGATATCAGCCGGCAGACGGCTACGCCGCCCTCCCTGATCAATCTCAGCTCCCCCCAGACACTGGCGCAGGCAATTGCCAAAGTCATTCAGGACCGGGATGAGGACATCCTGAAATCCCTGGAAATCCAGCAGGCCGTGACGGAGAACCAGAGTCGCCTCATCCGGGAGCTCATGGAAGCCCGCCATATACGCCTTTCCTCTCCCGGCATCACCAGCATCGGCGCGAACAACCAGGGGGCCAATCCCACAGCCAGATACACGCTCAATTTCAGCAGCGGCGCGCGCGGCTACCTGGATATGAAGCGCAATGACAAGCAACAGTGGACGCTGGATACCCTCACTCTGCCCAGCAAGCAGGATCTGGCCAAGGACAAAGTCGCCCCCATGGCGATGAATGACCCCATGGGCATCGTCAGTTCCTTCATGGATGCCGTCGCCAAGGCGGATTTCCGCGGGGCGAGGAAGTTCGTGGACGGAACTAAAGTGCAGGATGCCACGGTAGCCGGTTTGTGCATTCTGTTTGAGGAGGGGGCTTTCCGGCTCCGGGAGGACGCTCCCATCAAAACCGCCTACGAAGCGCCCACCAATGCGGGGTTTTTCGTTCATCTTCAGGACGCCCAGGGCAGGAAGGCCGGCAATGTAGGCCTGACCGTGGCCAAAACGGACGGACAATGGCTGGTTGCGGAAGCTTCCCTGGACAGCATGCTGGAAGCCTATACGAAACGGCAGGGGGCCGGAGACGACATCTTTATCCCCATTGTAAAAAATCCCCAGGGCGGCGATTCCCTGGCCCTGTTCTTCGGCTTTAATGAAGATACCCTTTCCAAGCGTTCCGAACGCCAGCTGCAAATCGTAGCGGAAGCTATCAAGATGGACAGTGGCAAGAAGCTGGAAATCAGCGGCCATACGGATGACGTGGGGAGCGAACGCTACAACCAGGGGCTCTCCGAACGCCGTGCGGCCGCCGTGAAAGCCCAGCTCGTCCAGTTCGGCGTTCCTGCGGAAAGAATCGTTACCAAGGGATTCGGCAAATCTCAGCCGCGCCGAACCTACTCCCCCCACGGCAGACGAAGAAACAAGGAATGAAGCCCGCAAGGAAAACCGCCGCGCGGAAATGTACCTGGACTTTTAAAAGAGTAATCAGAGAGCAGAGAAGGGGCAAGCCTTTCCAACTTCTCTATTCACTGTTGCCTGTCAATTATTAACCATATTCCATGGCTCGCCGATACGCCATCAGGCAGGATGCCGCGCCGGTCGCCCCCATCTCCGGGATCGACTACCGTACGGCCCTCAATGAAGAACAGTACGCCGCCGTTTCTTCAGAACCGGGGCCGGCTCTTGTCATCGCAGGAGCCGGATCGGGAAAAACGCGCACGCTGACTTATCGCGTGGCCTGGCTTCTGGATCACGGTACGGACCCATGGAACATTCTGCTGCTTACCTTCACCAATAAGGCGGCGCGGGAAATGACGGAACGGGTGCGTTCCCCTGATTCCCCTGGACTTGTCCCGCCTGTGGAGCGGCACGTTCCATTCCATTGCCAACCGCATCCTGCGCCAGCATGCGGAATACCTGGGATATACGCCGGCTTTTACAATCATGGACTCTGACGACCGCAAATCCATGATTAAAAGCGTGGTCAAATCCCTCAAACTGGATGAGAAATCCACCCGCTTCCCCAAGCCGGAAGTTCTTTCCTCCCTGTTCAGTCTGGCAGACAACGAGGGAGCCAATATCCGGGAAACGCAGGAAAACGCCTATCCCTACCTTTCCAACCACCTGGACGCCATCCTGGAGGTGCATGACCAATACGTAGCCCGCAAGCAGGAAACCAACAGCATGGACTTTGACGACCTGCTTCTCAACGTCGTGAGGCTTTTTCAGGAACAGGAGCACCTGCGAGCCCTGTACGGTTCCCGCTTCCAGCATATCCTGGTGGATGAGTACCAGGACACCAATTACCTCCAGAGCCGCCTCATCGACATGCTGGCCCGGGAACACGGCCAGCTGATGGTGGTGGGGGGGACGATGCCCAGAGCATCTACTCCTGGCGCGGAGCGGACATGGAAAACATCCTCAGCTTCACTACCCGCTATCCGGCGGCAAAGACTTTCAAGATAGAAACCAATTACCGCAGTGTGCCGGAAATTCTGGAACTTTCCAACGCGGCTATCGCCGCCAACGAAGTTCAAATTGAAAAACAGCTCCGCTCCGTGCGGCCCACCGGGGAAATGCCCCCCGCCCTCGTCCCGCTCAACGACGACCGGATGCAGGCCAAATTTGTCGTCCAGCGTATCAGGGATCTCATTGAAGAAGGCACGGACCCCAGTGAAATAGCCGTGCTTTACCGCGCCCACTTCCACAGCATGGAATTGCAAATGGAACTGACCCGCGGAGAAATACCTTTCCGCATCACCAGCGGCATCAGGTTTTTCGAGCAGGCCCATATTAAGGACGTGGTGGCATTTATGCGTTTTGTGGTCAATCCCAGGGATGAACTTTCCTTCCGCCGCATGGTGATGCTGCTGCCCGGCATCGGCCCCGGCATGGCCCAAAAACTCTGGATACGCTGGACCGCCTGCCCGGAAAGCCGGCAAGAAACCCCTCCGGAATCCTTTTCCGCCCTGATGCTGGATTTCCCGGTTCCTGCCAAATCCAGAACGGCCTGGACGCAGCTTTGCTACACACTGGATGAACTGGCCCCTGCCGGAAAGCTGGCCGGACCGGCCTCCATGCTCCTTTCCATCAATGAGGCCGTGTACGACGAGTACATGCAGGCCGCATTCGAAAATTACGACCAGCGCAGGCAGGACCTTCTGCATCTGGCCGGATTTTCCGAACGCTTTGAATCCACGGAGGATTTTCTTTCCCAGCTTTCCCTTTTGGGCAACACGGATGATGAAAGCGCCGCGGCGGACTTCTCCGGTGGCTCCGTCACCCTGTCCACTATCCACCAGGCCAAGGGACTGGAATGGTCTGTCGTCTTCCTGATCGGCCTGTGCGACGGCATGTTTCCGCACCAGAGGGTCATTGATGACGGAGACCTGGCCGGGCTGGAAGAAGAACGCCGCCTCTTTTTTATGTAGGCATTACCCGCGCCAAGGACCAGCTTTACCTGACCTACCCCCCGCTGGAACTGCCGCGCCCAGGGAGGAACCTTCATGCAAATGCCCTCCCGCTTTCTGGATGAATTCCCAGCCGGCCTGGTGGAAGAGTGGGAGGTGGAATAATCCAGATCTCCTCTCCCGGGTCATATCCGGGAAACGCCGGTTCTCAATATTCTCCCGCCGGACAGGGAAAACGTGGCGCGGAGTTTCCGAAGGGTTCTTTTCCCACCCGTTTGAATTCCCTGCTTCCAACCCTTATCCGGAGATATTTCCGTCTTTCCCGGAGACCGGAATTCCCCCGACAACCCCGGCCATATTCCAAAAACCGTGGACACCGCGGCTCTTACCGCATCCTTCCGTTTCTACCGCTGCGGTTCATCACCGCCATATCCAGCAAAGCCAATACCCACTTCCGTATTTTGCTTCTCAAAACGCTTGTTGGGAAGCATCCCAAACCCTCTTTTCATTCCTGCTGGTTTGCAAAATTAAATATATAGCTTTCTGATTTTGGCGGGAAAGCGCTTAGGGAAATATTTCATATGCGTTTTTGTAAGTAAGTATTTACGGAATATACTGAAATCCCCACTTCGTCATTTCATAGAATACAGGCAACAATGCCTGCCCCTTTTCCGTAAGAGAGTATTCAACACGGGGCGGTATCTCGTTGAATTGCATTCTGGATACAAGCCCGTCCTTTTCTAATTCTCGAAGGGAAGAGGCAAGCATGGTATTTGTAATACCATTAATATTTTTTTTTAACTCACCAAAGCGGATGGGATCTTGAATAAACAATTCATAAAGGATTTGAAATTTCCATTTCCCCTGCAACATAAGCAGAAGTGGAGTCACAGGACAATTCCCCGCTTCAGTCAAAATTCCCTCTTTCACTTCATGCCTGTATTCATCGTAGGTTATATCCTTGTGCATGAAAAATGCCTTCCTTTCTCTATTAGTATAGTCAACCGTACTGAGTCAGAATAATATGCGTACTTGAAAAAAATTTTATCCTTAGTATAATTATCTTACTAATAGAAGTCAACAAGTAAAGTTAAATATTTATAATCGTTTTACAATGAAAGAAATCAATATAGGTCAGGCGACGGCTATCACCTCTCCCAATCCTCTCGTGTTGGTTTGCACCAAAAAAGAGAACGGTATGCTGAACATGGCTCCCGTTTCATTCTTCATGTACTCCTCGTTTACCCCTCCTATGCTGGCCTTTGCAATGGGTAAAACCGCCAATTCCGGCGAAAATATCCGCAAGACCGGCAAAGCCGTACTCGCTGCCCCTGGCGTCAGCTTGAAAGATGCGGTCATGGCTTACGGCTCTAAAAAAAACGGCGGGCAGATTGACAAACTGAAGGAATTTCCAGTCGCTCTGCAAAACATTGACGGAACAGACATTCAGATCCCGGAGGACAGCCCTATTGCTTTTGTGGCATCGCTAGCTGAAACTGTGGAGTCTGGCGATCATTACCTGTATCTCTGCAATATTGACAAAATAGTGGCGGACAAAACAAAAAGAAGCCCTGTTCGCATGGAATGGTTATGCCAAAGTTGCCCCGGCACAGGAAAAAAATAATTTGATGCCGTCAGCGGGGTTTTCATGGTTTTCTGTGAAAGCCCTGTTCTTTTCCAAATATCAAAATCTGGCGATGGGGATGATATAATAAAGTGTATAATTAAAAAAAAAAAGCGACACTTATGAGCCAGTTTTCTAATTTTCAAAGTAGACCGGATCACATTGAAATCCGTGGCGCCCGTGTTCATAATCTGAAAAATATTGATTTAGATATCCCGTTGGGCAAGCTGGTAGGAATTACGGGGGTGTCAGGATCAGGAAAGTCCTCTTTGGCTTTGGGCGTACTTTATGCCGAAGGTTCCCGCCGCTATTTAGAGGCATGGTCCGCCTATACTCGGCGGCGTATAATACAGATGGCAGAGGCAAAAATTGACAGTATAGAATATGTCCCAGCTGCCCTTGCTCTTCGTCAACGTCCCGCTGTTCCCGGTGTCCGCAGTACATTTGGAACGGCTACCGAACTTTTGAACTCAATCCGGCTTATGTTTTCCCGCTTGGGAAATCACCGCTGTCCCAATGGACATTTGCTTTCGCCATCGGTCAACGTCGCGGCAATGCCTCCCCTTGTCTGCTCTGTATGCGGAGCGGTATTTGACGGTCTCAGCGCAGAAAGTTTTTTCATTCAATGGCCAAGGAGCGTGTCACACCTGCGGAGGAACTGGAATTGTTCAAGCAGTAGACGAAACAACTTTAGTGCCTGACGAGTCCTTTCCATTGACGAAGGAGCAGTTGCGCCGTGGGATTTTTTGATGTGGTCGCTGATGACTAACGTATGCCGGGCGATGGGCGTTCGAACCGATGTACCTTTTTCGGAGTTGACAGAACAGGAACGGGAGATCGTCTTTCATGGTCCGCCAGAAAAGAAACATATCCTTTATAAAGCAAAGAGCAGCAACCAAGCGGGAGAAATGGATTTTACCTATTATAACGCTGTTTATACCGTGGAAAATGCCCTTGCTAAAGTTAAAGACGAAAAGGGAATGAAGCGGGTAGAAAAAAAAAATTTTTGAAGCGGAACACCTGCCCGAATTGCGGAGGCTCCCGGCTCAATAAGCGGGCGTTATCAAGTCTGCTATGCGGAAAAAACCTTGCGGAAATCACCAAAATGACATTAAGCGATTTAACCGCTTGGATAAAGACGATTTCTGCTTCCATGCCGGAAGAACTAAAAACAATGGCGGAAAGTATCTGCGGTCAATTTCTGCATGTATCAAAACGTCTTTCTGACTTAGGTCTGGATTATATTACCCTTGACCGGGCCGGAACAACGCTTTCCACCGGAGAGCGTCAACGCGTGCAGCTTGCAAGGGCTGTACGAAACCGTACCACAGGTGTTCTCTATGTGTTGGATGAACCGTCTATTGGCTTACACCCAGCAAATGTAGATGGGCTGTTGGGCGTTATAGATGATCTTATTGCCCATGGTAATTCTGTGATATTGGTAGACCATGATGTGCGAGTTTTAAAGGCTGCTGATTGGTTAATTGAAATGGGCCCAAAAGCTGGAGAGCATGGCGGACAGATAGTTGCACAGGGAACGATTAAAGCAGTAGCAAAAAAACGAGTTCACTCATCGCTGGATTTTTGGCAGACAAGGAAAAACCGGTTATCCGAGAAACGGCAACGCCGGAGGCCATGTTTGCACATGGGCATATCAAACTGTCTACTGCTCCTTTGCATACAGTCCATGCCCTTGATTTAGACATCCCCAAAGGTCGGCTGATTGCTGTAACAGGAGTTTCCGGTTCCGGCAAAACAACACTGATTTTGGAAAGTCTTATTCCCGCCATAGAAGCTGCCATAGCGAAAGCGCCGATGCCTGACCATGTGAAAAGCGTGGAGGTAGCCGGTATTGAACGTATAAATCTTATTGATGCAACACCTATTGGCGTGAATGGCCGTTCTACCGTTGCAACATACAGCGGGATATTAGATGATTTGCGCCGGCTTTATGCAGCTATCCCGGAAGCAAAATCAAAAGGGTATAAAGTAAGTGACTTTTCCTATAATACTGGGTCACTCCGTTGCTTTGGTTGTGACGGAACAGGTCAAATTACAATGGATGTGCAATTTCTCCCGGACGTGGATATCATCTGCCCGGACTGCGGCGGCTCCCGCTATGGGAAAGAAGCGGAGGCAATTCGTTATCGCTCTAAAAAAGACAAGGTGAACGCACCCGGTATTTCTCTGCCTGTACTGATGGGGATGACCGTGGAGCAGGCGTTAGAACGCTTATGTGACGTGAAAAAGGTTAAAGAAAAGCTCCAAATTCTTTCTGATTTAGGTTTGGGTTATTTAACTTTAGGCGAAGCAACTCCTGCCCTGTCCGGCGGTGAGGCACAGCGGCTAAAGCTGGCGGCTGAAATGGAAAAGGCACAGGACGACGCCATATTTGTATTTGACGAGCCAACGATTGGACTTCATCCGCTGGATGTACGGATACTAATTGGCGTATTTCAGAAACTTGTTGATGCCGGTGCAACAGTTATCGTCATTGAGCATGATTTAAACATGATTGCCAATTCCGATTATGTGGTCGATATGGGGCCGGGAGGCGGCAAAGCAGGAGGACAAATTGTAGCAACTGGTTTGCCTAAAAAAATCGCTGAAACGGCTGAAAGCCTTACAGGAAAATATCTATGTGAAATAATTTCATAGAAACGTAAATCTGTAGGACGACGGTAAAAGAAAAAAAGCCGTCGTGCAACAGCATTTTGATACTCCCAAATTAAAAGGAGATTATATATTTGACTTAGGTGTTTTGTATTTTTATAGATGAAAAAGAGAAGTTTTATCAGGAAGAATATATATGACTTTTTTATATTACAGCGTTCTAAATTATTTCTACTCACTCGAACACACTTAGATAGACTATTATGTGTTTTTTTTTCATAATCTTCATCTGGGTCAATAAGAATAATTTCTTTAGCATATATTATAATGGAATCTTCATCTAGCTTAGATTTAATATTATGCCTTTTAAATTTGTGATTTTTCCGTGGCGGATTTTTATCTGGCATTTTAGATTTTAAGTTTATTGTTGACATGTTATATTGATTTATTTTTTTTGATAAGGTCTTACAGTCAGTAGTTTTTCTAATTTAGAAAAAAAAACTTAACTTACTTCTACAACATTCTAAATACAACTTTATAGCTTTAAATTCAAAATTACTTAATTTTGTATTCTTTTCATTATCTTTTTAACAATAAATTGAAGCAACCCAAAAATGTTTCCATCAGGACACAAAAGGGGAACTCCGATGTATTGTAAATATTTTTTATCATCTTTAGGTTGATGAATAAAATTCTTTTCTATTTCTTTTCTATTCTTATAGGACACAACTTCTTTGATGCCGTTCAAAAAAATTTTTCATAGAAATATTTAGAGACTGTTTCTATAGGAATTTCTCTTCCATAAATTGAAGGCGTATCAGAATTAGATTCATCTTCCTCCCAATATATCATCTTTGTCGTATTGTCATTTAATCTTTGTGTATAAGAAATTTCAAAAGCCAACTTAGGATTATAATTCTCTATGGTTTTTAATATCGTGCTACATATAGTTTTACACGCGAGCTTAAAACTCCAATGTAATTCAAGTTTTTTAGCGTTTTTTAAATTATTGCTTGCACTGTAAAAATTCTTGAGAAAAATCTTCACATGCAGAAGATAATTTATGATTAGAATCTTCATGCATTTTTATCGTTTTATTCAAAATTTCTACTGTTTGCGTTTTATCTATTTCAATTATATATAAAACTATGTATATAATAGCAAGGATAATTAATATAAAGTCTTTATCAATCGAAAATTTATTAAATATCGGAAGTAATTTATTAAAATCAATTGTTCCAATAAATGTTATTAATATGAACAAAACAGCATTTACAGTCTTTAGCCATGTCAAACCACTCATTAAAAAATATGTTTTCCTAAGGCAGAGGTATCATTAATCTCTTATGGCGACAATCATTTTCATCTAACATTTTTCCTTTCTACCTCGCTTAGTAATCTGTTCAGTATAAATTTTCCATTCAGATAGCAATTTGTAATTTAGGTACACAATGTAGCCTTCATTCATCAAATGATACAAGGAGGCTCGTACGTTGAATGCATCTAAAACGGGACAACTATTCTGAGGAAGTTTCCTTTTCTTATTTACACCCTTTATCTTCTAACGTTCTTTTAGCTGTTCCTTCCACCGCCCATACCACAAATTCCTCAACGCTCATATCCTTCTGAATCGCCGCCCGAACGGCCAAATTGAGAATTTTGTTAGGGATAGGAACGCTTAGTTGAGAAACAAAATCGTTGTTGGAAGCAGGTTCCCGGCCTTTCATGTACCGGGAAATCAGAATCTGGACGTGTTTAGGGATGTTGCCTTTGGAAAAATAGTTATCAATGGTGCTTCTGGCTAGACCTAGGGAGGAAGCAAGTTCGGTGCGGGAAACTTTGTTCTCTCCCAACCACCTTCCCAAAGTCTGAATATCCAGCGGGCGTTTCTCGTCCATATGGGTAATTTTCTCCTATCAGGAGGGCAAATGGAAGATTCCGGGCTGTTTAGGATTGACAAAATCCTATTAGGAGAATAATAGCTCTTTTATCGGACAATATTATATCTTAACAGGAGAATTCTTTGTCCTAACTAAGGAATCCAAAACCTAAAAACATCATGAACTCGAAAACAATCATAGCCAGTTTGGGGCTTCTGGGCCTCTCATGTACCGCCCAAGCCGCCTCTAGTGACCCTTGGAACTATTATAGGGTAGGAGGGAATTATAGCTCCGCATATTCAACACGGTATGATTCCAATTTTGGAATGAGTATCAAAGGTATGTATGGATTCCACTCAGGAAATGATTATGGAATAGACATGCCAGACCTGTACGGTGCCCAATTAGGACTTCACGCAAATATTCCATCGGGTTCTGTTTTCCATGAACTATCTTTCAATCTCGGCGCGCTTACAGGCTCTAAAACCTACGGCGGCGTGCTGAAGTGGAAGCAAGAAGTATTTCCCTTTACTGCTGGATATTCCTTTAATGTCCCCTTATCTGATTCAGCCACTTTCTATTTAGGCGGCAAGATTGGCCTTCACTATTATAAACAGGAAGTTTCCTTAGGCGGGGAAAAAAGCGTCTGAATCTGATTCGAGCGGAACTTACTCGGCATTAATCGGTTTCAAATTGCTGTCGCAGAAAAGACAGATATCGTTATTGGATATGAAATAACGAAATACTGGTCAGATGTTGACCCATATCATTTTATCACAGTTGGTTTTAGCTGGACCTTCTGACCTCCTTCGGCGGTGAATTAACTGGCCTCCTTCCTTTCGGGGAAGGGGGCGATTCTTTGATTTGCATGAGTGGCCGTCACCTTATTCTCAGGGTGGCGGTCAATTCTTCAATTCAGCGTAAGTGATTCTCGTCGAAAATGCTCTAGCCATAAGAGCATCCAATCTAACCCACGTATGGATTTTCACATTCCCTTCATTCAACCGATAAGCAAATTCATCTACATATCTCTGTAAATGTTTTGTGCTGAATGAATGGTAGATTCCATAGAATCCTCTCTTCAAAACCGCCCATACGCTTTCAATGCCGTTAGTATGAGCCATTCCGTCAACATACTGTTTGGCACTATGGTTTACCACCTGATGATTGAACTGTGACTCTTTGTAGGAAGCATGTTCATCAGTAACCAGAACAGAATCCCGGCTCAAATACTTATTGAGAATCTGATGAACTGTATCTCTTGAAGTATCGGGAATAACCCTTGCCAAAACCTTTCCCGCTCTGGCCCTCATTCCTAAAACCGCCGTCTTTCCTACAATTCCGCGCCCCCCGCTTTCAATTTCTGCGATTCGTGCTTATTGGATTCCTTGCCTCCAATATACACCCCATCAGCTTCAACGATTCCAGACAGAAAGCCGTTATCGTCATCATGGTTGGAATTGCAAGCTTCTCTAATCCTTTGAAGCATAAACCACGCTGTTTTTTGCGTTACCCCAATTTCTTTAGAAAGTTGCATGGAGCTAATACCCTTTCTGGAAGTCACTACTAAATAGAAGGCAAAAATCCATTTATGAAGTGGAACATGGCTTCTCTCAAAAATAGTTCCAGTCCTCACAGTATAAACTTTCCCGCACTCCCCGCATTCAAAATACCCCTCAACCCCATTCCTTTTCACCCTATACTGCTTTTCACTTTTCCCGCAAAACGGGCAAACTACCTTATCACCCCACCGTTTTTCCTCTAAATACCTTTTTGCCGATTCTTCATTGGGGAATATTTCAAAAAGCTCAAAAAGTGAAATAGTTAAGCGGTCGTTCATGGGTGCCTCCTTAGTATGGCTAATTAATAGCATACGGAGAAACCGAAGTCAAGTATATAAGACCCAATTAAAAAACGGCGGTCTCGGGATTCTCAAAGCCGCCGTTTTTTATCCTCTCTCTGAATGTCTGACCTTCACGGTTCTGCGCATATCAAGGCTCTTTTCGTAAAATTAGTAATTGACTTCTCCATATCCGCGAAAATAACTGTTTTCAAGAATTTTTAGAGATAATCAAAATTGTTGCTATAAAAAATGAATTGACCTGGATATTCTTGAAATTCCTTCCCGGCTCAAAACTGAAAAAACATGTCATGATTAAATTATTTGAAGAAGAAATATAACCAATTCATCATGAATAATTTTAATTATTATTTTCATTAATTTCTCTCATGTCATTCCGGTGAACGAACCGGAATGAGAATCATCTAAAATCTCGGGCGCCGTGATTGTCACGAACGCATAACCATCTAATCATTAAACAAATAAAAAAGCATGAAATTAAGACTCCCACATATGCTGCTGGCGGCTGTTATCGCCTGCCTTGGCAGTTTCTCCGTTGCTACGGCAGCTGACTATGCAGTCAACAGTGCCGATGAATTCGTTACGGCCTGGAACCAGGCTGCCGCTTCCAATGAAGCTTCAACCATCACGATTACCGTACCTTCCGGCTCCGATAATATTACGCTGACCCAAGAGCAACGAGCCCAGTTGAACGCCATCTCCGGAACGGGCAACGTCACCATTCAAATGACGGACGCCAGCAACAAACTGGTTAATTTCAATTACGATCTGGTTAACAACCAAGTCAGTTTCAACGACGTCACCTTGAGTGAACCTCTGGGAAGCGACAATGACATTGTGGTGACGAATGCTTCAAATACCACAACTATTGATGGCAGGAATATTGCCATCGAAGGTACGAATGATGCTGCCAATCCCAAGACGGTGGGAGCCACCGTCACCTCCACGAACGGACAGGTAGGCATCGGCGACAATGTTTCCATGGAAAAAGCCGTTACCGTCACCGGCCAGGCAGCTCAAACCGTAGATCCGGCAACGCCGCCGACCGGCCAAGCCTATACCAAGACGACGTACAATACTTACAATAATTCCAACGAACAGGCCGTGGTCCTGGGCAACAACGTCACGATGCAGGATACCGTAACGGCGACAGGCCAAATCGTAAGCGATCCGGCATCCAAGGTTGCGCTGAACGGAGATGTGACCTCCACAGCGGGAATCGGAACCGTAACTACGGAACAGTTTGACGCCTCCAACGCCCAGACCGGCAAAACCGTCATCGACTCTATGGATGACAGCGTCTCCGGCGGCATCATTCTTGGAGAAACCACAGCCGGGGCCGTCACCCTCAAAACTGAGGGCGGCAATATTTCCTTGGGAGACAATTCCGTCCTGGATGGCACTACTGTTTCCGCAGAATCCGCCGACCTGAACAAAACCGTTTACAGCAATGACGGCGGCAGCTGGAATACCGTCGCAAGTACGGAAAAGCTGGGCACCATCGAAGGCAGCGTCACGCTGGGTGAAAATACTACCGTCAAGGGAAATTCCACCCTGACAGCGGATGACAATATCGCCATCGGCAACAACAGCGTCATCACCGGCAATACCGCCGCTGACGGCGTGATCTCCGCAGGTGGCCAGATTTCCATCGGGGACGGTACCCAGGTCTTGGATAACACCGCCACCAGCGACGGCAAAGCCGCCATCAACCTGGCGGACGGGCAAACCCTGTACATCGGCTCCGGAGCAATCCTTTCCGGCAATACTTCCAACGGCGTTTCCGGTTCCGTGCAGGCTGGCCAAAACACCCAGATCAACGTTTATACGGACTCCACCGCCTATACCTTCATCAATGACGGCATCTCCACCACGGCCGCCGCTTCCACGGCTGACGCCGCTCCGCTGGCTGCTGACCAGACCGTCATGACGAAGACCGGAGCGGGAACTCTCGTTTACGGCGGCACAGGAACCACCGATACGTTCGGAGGAACCTACCAGCAGCTTGAAGGCAACCTGATCATCGGCCATGCCACCTTCGGCGCCGTTGACTCCGCCACCGGAAAAGTCGGTCCGCTCCAGTCCATTGACGGCGCCGTAATGGGGACGGACGATACTGTTTACGACATTCGGACGGGACAGGTGACCCTGGCGAAGAATTCCACCATGAAGGGAGCTTCCGCCACTTTCGGAGGCGATTCTACCTTGCTGCTGAGCGACGGGTCCGTACTGGACTTCGGCACTCCCGCCACGTTCCAGGATAATTCCCGCGTAGGCATCCAGGTATCCGATGCCAGCGGCAATCCCGTTCCGCTCGCCCAACTCCGCAAGGGGACGGAAAGCGTGACGGTCACGCTGAACGGCACGGACATTTCCGGACGCCTGCTGAACAACGTATTTCTGAGCACCACCATGGCTCCGGGAACGGCGGAAGGCACCACCACCATCACCCAGGATATGAAGGGCATTGACGGCCCCATGTCCGGCTACAACGGCAACGTTTACACCGTAGCGGCCGCTCTGGAAAACAACCGTCTGAATGTGGCCGCCGGTTCTCCCGCCGCCCAGTTCTATGAAAACCTGTTCCGGGCCACGAGCGCGGATGAAGCGGCCCGCATCATCCAGTCCGTCAGCGGTGAACACGTGGTGAACTTCACCTGGGCAGCCAGCCGCACCGTGCGGAACTTCGCCGACCTGGGGCGCATTCAATCCGCCGCCTCCATGGCACGCCAGACGGAAGACACCGTTGAAGTAGTGGACGCCAAGGGTTCTCCGATCGCCCGCAAGACAATCGCCAGAGGCAACGGCAATATCTGGGTGGGCGGCATGGAATCTGGGATGACCAGGATGCCCGCGACGGTGTTTCCGGGTATAAGTATAATGCCGGCGGTTATGCCGTAGGCATTGACTACAAAGCCGCTCAAGGTTCCCTGATCGGCATCGCCGCCGGTCAAAGCTTCGGCAGCTTCAAGGATAAGACAGGCATCGGCGCCGACTACGACGTCGATTCCTTCCTGGCCATGATTTATGGACGCATGCATCCCTTCAGGGACAGCAAGTTCACTCTGGACGGCTACGGCGCCTACGGACGTTCCCGTTTCAAAGGTGATTCCTACATCATGGGGTCTGCCGCCAACGGCAGAGCAGATACGGACACCTTCAGCGGCGCCCTTTACGGCACCTGGACGGAACGTTTCGCACTCGGCAGGGCCTTTATAACACCTTACACGGGTATTGAGTTCATGACTTCCGAACTCAAGGGATTCTCTGAAAGCGGACCGTATGGGCGCACCTTCGGCCACGCCCGGGCCCAGAACTGGACCATTCCTGTCGGCATTACGATCGCCCGCGCCTACCAGACGGACGGAGGCACCACCATCACCCCGGCCTTGACGGTAGCCGTATCCCAGGATGTGAGCCGCATGAATCCGAAATCCAATGTCGCCGGCCCCCTCGGAACCTGGAACGCCCGCGGCGTCAATGTTGGCCGCACCGCATTCCGTTTGAATGCCGGCATTGATGTGCTCTTCTCCAACCAGTGGGGAGCACGCGTCTGCTACCAGTTCGAGACCCGCAACAAGCTGACCGCCCACGGTATCAACGGCGCCCTCAGCTATACGTTCTAAGTAGGAGAGCGCTCCAGCGCATGCTTTTACTTGGTTATGGTAGGCCCTTTCCCGCCCCACGCGGGAAAGGGTTTTCCGTATGTTTCCGCATCCGTTCTTTTAATTCCTCTGCGGATTCCCAATCCGAAAAATAAATCCACGTCTCTTTATTATGCATAAATAATTGGAATTGTGAATTATATAATGGTTTTAAATTTCCCGCAGGAAAGTTTCTGGTTATAAGACGACTCTGTTCATGTATTTGTATAAACATCTCGTTTTTATCGTTTAGTGTTGACTTCGGATTGGGAATCCGTTACCCGTGCTTTTTGAAGTACCTGATCAACATGAAATTATCTACATTCTGCATCTTATGTTGCCTTTCCGCAGGTCTTTCCCCAGGCTGCCACCTACGTCTGGAGCGGAGCGGCAGGGAACGGAATTTACGGAGATTCCAACAACTGGACGGTCAACGGCGCGCCGAACGGCTATTATCCGCAAAGCAATAGTGATACCGCCATCATCGGAGAAAATGCCGGAACGATCACCTGGTCCACCGGGCAATCTTATTTCGGAGCCACTAACACAGTCCAAATAGACTCCGGAAGCACCCTGCTTTGTACAACGGAAATAGGAGATCTCAACGTTAATTCTTTCACGCTGAAAGGCAATTCCCAATTGATATTTGAATCCAGCAACGCCCTTGGACTGGGACGTGATTTCACGCTGAACTTCGGCACGTTTACGGCGGAGGAACACGGTTCCTGGGTTGCCACGAATCTCCCTAGCTTCTGGACCAATGGGAAAACCGTCACCTTCGTCGGCACACTGGATATGAACAACCTTTCCGGAAGCGGAACTATTGAACTCGCTTCCATTAAATCTTCCCAACTGGGAGGCAATCTCAATTTGGACCTGAGCGGCCTGGACATTACCGGCAACAACCAAATTCAAGCGGATGTAACACAGGTCACGGAAAACGACATCATCAAGGTGTTGATTAACTACGAAACCGTTCCGGAACCCACAACGGCCACGCTGAGCCTCCTGGGACTGGGCGGTCTGCTGTTAAGAAGAAAGAGACAGTAGCCTCTTCCGCATGTCTGATTCTACCCCGGCTTATTCCTCAAGGAAAGCCGGGGTTTTCTTTGCCGCTGGCCCGGTTTGCGCACGCCTCCCTTATATCGCAACATTTATCCTGCGGAACCATATAGCATCCTTCCAGACGGAAAAATCCGTTTTCCAGAGCAGGTCAGAACTCGCAATTCCGCGGGGTACGGGCAAAAGGCAGGACGTCGCGGATGTTGGTCACCCCGGTCACGAACATCAACAGGCGTTCAAACCCGGCCCCGAATCCGGCGTGCGGCACCGTGCCGTAGCGGCGCAGATCCGCATACCACCGGTACGCTTCCGCATTCATGCCCATGCTGCGCATGTTTTCCTCCAGAATATCCAGCCGCTCCTCACGCTGGCTGCCACCCACGATCTCACCAATGCCGGGCACCAGCACATCCATGGCGGTAACGGTCTTTCCGTCTTCATTCAGGCGCATATAGAAGGGTTTAATCTCCTTCGGGTAGTTGTACACGATGACGGGGCATTTAAAATGCTCCTCCGTCAGGAAGCGTTCATGTTCGCTCTGCAGATTGATGCCCCAGGAAACGGGGTAATCAAATGTTTTGCCGCTCTTGAGCAGGATATCCACGGCTTCCGTATAGGAACAGCGCACAAACGGCGTTTCCTTCACATGCTCCAGGCGTTCCCGCAGCCCCTTGTCTACAAAACGGGTGAGGAATTTCCACTTCTTCCGCGCTGTTTGCCAAGGCATCGCCGACGAGAAAACGGACAAACTCTTCCGCCATGTCCATGTCTCCATACAGGTCGCAGAATGCCATTTCAGGCTCCACCATCCAGAATTCCGCCGCATGGCGCGTAGTATTGGAGTTCTCCGCCCGGAACGTGGGGCCAAAGGTATAAATGTTGCTCAGGGCGCACGCGAACGCTTCCCCTTCCAGCTGGCCGCTTACCGTGAGGTAGGCCGCCTTGCCGAAGAAATCCCGGGAGGCGTCACGGGAAGCAGCGTCTCCCACATCCAAAGTCGTCACGCGGAACATTTCTCCGGCCCCTTCGCAGTCACTGGCGGTAATAATGGGAGTGCTGACCCAGGAAAAATCCCTTTCCTGGAAAAAGCGGTGGATGGCGAAGGCCAGCCTGCTGCGCATGCGGAACACGGCTCCAAACAGGTTGGTGCGGGGGCGCAAATGGGCGATGGAACGCAGAAACTCCGGCGTATGCCCCTTTTTCTGCAAGGGATAGGAATCCGGAACAGCCCCCACCAGCTCCAGGGAAGCGGCGCGCAATTCCCATCGCTGCCTTCCCTGCCCGGCAACCAGAGCGCCGCGGATGCTCACGGCAGACCCCGTAGCCATTTCTCCAATCCGTTCATAGCCGGGGATACCCTCATCCGCCACGACCTGCAGGGAGGCGACGGAGGAACCGTCATTCACCTCCAGAAAGGAAAAAGCCTTGGAATCACGGCGCGTACGCACCCATCCCTGAATCAGTACGTCCGGCATTTCCTCCTCACTGTCCAGGACATGTTTCACCAATGTTCTGTTCATCATGGCGCAAGTATAATACAGCGCCTTGCCCATGCCAGCAGAATTGCTTCACCACGGAGAGAATATTACGGATTTTCCGGCAGAGAAGGAGGGGATATGCCGCACCTGTTATTTGGAAGGCTGCATGACCTGCCGCCCCGTCGTAATGGCGATGGCATCCGCCAGCGGCATTTCCTTCTCCGTATGGGCGGCCCCCCCAGGAATCTGAAAAGATAAGCGTTTTCTTTTCCTCGTCAAAACCGATAATCAGCCTCAAATGGCCTCCGCGCGTCTGGGACAAACGCAACGGTTCCGGAACAATGCCAAGCTGCACGGACCAAAACACGGGGATGCCCGCCATGATATAGGGCCTGATGGCATTGAGCCACCTGTCCACCTGGGACGGTGATCCGGCACGCGCCAGCTTCAGGACTTCTCCGTCCGCATTGTCCCAGAAACCGGACCAGTCATGTTCATTTTCCACCTTCTCTTTTTTCAGCTTGGAGGCGGCGCGGTTATAGGCTTTCAGCAGATTCCTGAAATCACGGGAATTCGCCAGGGAATCCAGCACTTTGATCCGTATCTGGAAGCGCGTCCCGATTTTTTTCAGGTTTTCCGCCATTGCCGCCGTATTAGTGCCTCCGTCCGCAGAGGTATTGGCCAGGGAAGCCAGTTCATGCTGATCCACATAGTCCATTCCATAATAGGCAAAAATGCGGGCGGCGGTAGCCACCACGCAATAACCTTTCTGGCCCTGGTCCACCATGGGAATATCCTGAATCACCACCCGCTTTCCTTCTTTCCTGACGTGCTGCTTGATATCCGCCTTTCTGGCCCGGGAAGAAGCATCTCCCCTCGCGATGGAATCTTCCGTGGGACCGGCCTTCATCCGGATAAATTCCGCTTCAAACTCCCTGCCCTCCCGCGATGTATTGATCTCCAGGGTAATCGCCCCGTTGTCCCAAATCCAGGACCAGCCGTTGACTTTGACTACCGCCTCCTTACGGGAGGCCCGGTACTCCTTGGGCTGAATCCCGGTAAGAGCGGTCAGGGATTCCTTGATGAGAGCTCCAGGCGCTTGTCAAATTCATCCTTGCCAATGGCCCCGTTATCCCCCCTTGTTGTACATCATGACAGTCATTGACTGGGGGGGGCTCCGTCCTTCCAGTTCACCAGCATTTCCACCAGGGACATGTCCCCTATCTTGATGGAGGGCTTCGCAATCCGGAGCTGGGTCTTGCCTTTATCCACCCAGCCGCCGGGCTCTCCGTTAAAATACTTTCCGAACAAATCCGGCTGAGGCAGCTTCCAGAACGCACCAGACTTTAAATCCGGCGCCATGTTGCCCGCGCCCCAAGCGGAGGGAAGAAGGCAGCAGACTGAAAGGAAAGGCAGAATGGCAGAGATAAATCGCATAACGAAAAAAGAGGGCGGGGAATAGCCCCGCTGCTCGGAATCTACGCTGGTAATGTATTCTCCCATGACGGTTCTGCCAAGAAAAAAAAAATGAATCTTCCTCCAGCGAACCATTCCTTCTTTATCCTCTCCCATCCGTCCTTTTCTAATAATGCTGCCCGGTAAAAAAACCGGCCTGCCGCAGTAAATTCCCCCGCAGCAGGCCGGTTTGAATGAATAAACCAGTCCGATGATTTACATGAACGGACGCAAACGCTGCATGATAGCGTCCTTGGAAGAAGCTCCCACCATCGTATCCATGATTTCCCCGTCCTTGATAATCAGAAGAGTGGGGATAGTGCGCACGCCATAGGTGGCGGCCAGTCCGTTGTTGGCGTCCACATCCACTTTGCCCACTTTGATCTTACCGGCCAATTCCGTAGAAAGCTGGTCAATAATCGGGGCGATCATGCGGCAGGGCCCGCACCATGTAGCCCAGAAATCGACAAGCACAGGAATGTCGGACTTCAGAACTTCATCCTCAAAATTTGCTTCAGAAAATACGTTTGCCATAGTACCGCTTAGAGTATTTCAACAATCATTACGTTCACTTATTCTTCCGCATCGGCGCCATCATCGGAAGACTCTTCGGCAGAAACGTCATCGGCCGTTTCTTCATCGGCGGCGGGAGCAGCAGGGGGCAGGCTTGGAGTCTCCGCCCAGCCAGCCAACCATGCTGCGGGCTTCCAAGGTGTCCGTAGCGTATTGATAACCGATGAAAACAAGCGCAAAGGCAAGGGCCACAAAGGAGAGAACATTCAACAGCGTACTGGGAGCCGCATCCGTATCTTCTTGAAACTTCCTGGCCGTAAAGGAGGCGGAAGAAACCGGAGAGGCCGCGGGTGCGGTATTCAGCCCGATGGTGGCCTGCGGAAGCTGTGCTGTCGCCATGCCTGCTCCGGGAGGAGTCAGAGGAACAGTAGGAGCGGCAGCGGCAGGCGCCGCGCCAGCAGGAGGAACCACGGGGGCCACAGGCGTAGTGGCGGAGCCGAGGGCAACCGTCTTTAATCCTCCGCCAAGCTTGATGCCTCCGCCAAGACCGGCGGGACGAAGGGGGGAATAGTGGGCGCAGCGGCGGCAGGCGGAGCAGCAGGTGCCGCAGGCGCGGCGGCTACCGGAGGAACGGCCGGAGCGGCAGGTGCCTTGGGCACGGAAGGAGCAGCCGGCGGAGTCGGAATGCTGGGCGGAGGCGGAGTACCGCCCGGAATGGAGGGGGGAGGTGGATTACTCATATCGGAAAAATAACTGTGCTGAACGATAGCTCTCGCTTATTTCAGCCCGTAAATCAAGAAAAAGAATGCGTAGAACCTGAATTCCGTGCAATTTTTTTTAATTTGAAGCGTATTCCATCTCAAACACGCTGTCCGGACTTGCCCTGAAAAGCGTTCTTTCCTACGCTGTGTATCCGGCATTATCTCATATGAAACCCATTACCAAACTAGCTTCCTCCACCCTGCCCGACGGCTCCGTTCTCGACCTATGGGAACGGGACGGTTTCCACTTTCTTTTGCGCGACGGCGTACAGACAGCGTCCAGCTTTTCCCACGGAAGCAATGAAGCGGCGGCAGCCATGGCGGCGGCTCCGGTTAAAAGAGCCAACCAGCCCTCCTTCCTTCTCGACGGCCTCGGCCTGGGATTCACCCTGTTCGCCCTGATGGATCAAATTCGCAGGGAAAAGGCCCGCTTCATCGTGGCGGAACCCTGCAAACCGCTTATCGACTGGCACAAGGAACTGATGAACCAGGAACGGCCCGGATTCCTGCACGATCCCCGCGTCAGCGTGGAATTTACCCCGGCGCTTCAAATCGCCCGCAAGAATCCGAAAAGCTTCCACGCCATTCTGTCCCATTCCACGCACGAACGCATGAACCTGAGCGTAGCCGAAGCTTCCGACTATTTTGCCGCACTCAAGCAGGGCGGTCTGCTGGTCATTACGGTAGCCCGCCCGGACACCCGACTTTCCCGGACACTGCAAAAAGCGGGGTTCGAAGTAAGCACGGAAGCCGTTCCGGCCTCACATAAAGGAAAGAAAACCGCTTTTCACACCGTTATTCTTGGAAAGAAGGGACGTTTCGTCCCCTTCTCCGCTCACCAGTCCTGATCCCATCCTATTATTATGAACTGCACATCCCTTACCATGGCCGGACTTCTGGCCGCCCTGTCCCTGGGAATTCCCTCCCTGGCGGATTCCATTGCCCCGGGCATTCTTCTTCCCAAAAAAAATACCAAATCCATTTCCTTCTCCCCCAAGGGGACCTCGGACATTTTCCTGCTCGGCATCATGCCGCAGGGAAGTTCCGTCAAGAAAGGGGAATCCGTAGCTCAGGCGGACTTCCGCATACTGGACAATAGTATCGAAGATTATGAACGCGCCATCAAGAGCAAGAACCTGGAGGTGCTGAAACTCCGGTACGCCCTGGACCAGCAGAAGGAACGTTCCGCCCTGGCCCTGCAAAAATATCAGACGGCCCTGACACGGACGGAAGAGGATCAAAAGGATTTTCTGGAAAAGCGGAAGGCCCGCATGCTGGCGGAAGAAGAGGAACGCGTCAACAAAGCCCTGCGCCACATGTCCTACAAACAGGAAGAGCTGAACCAGCTTACCAAGATGTACAAGGATGACCAGGTGGCGGAAGAAACGGAAGAGATCATTTTGAAACGCCTGAAAAATGAACTTGGGGAAAGCGAATTTGCCGTTCAGGGAGCCAAACTCGTTGCGGAACTGGCCAAGCTGCGCAATATTCATCGCCTGGGGGAAGACTATGCTACGGCAGTCAAGGAAAAGCAGATGGATCTGGAACAGGCAAGGAAGCAGGCGGATTTTGATCTGGAACAGAAAAAGATAGCCCTGACGGAGGCGGAAGTCTCCCTGAGACGCCTTCAGAATAAGTACAATGAACTGAAAGCAGACCGGGAAATGGCCTCTTTCAAGGCCCCGGAAAACGGCATCCTGCTGTACGGCGGATATGTGGCGGAAAAGTGGGTGGCCATTCCGGTGGCGGAAAAGCTGAAACCCGGCGGCAAACTGGGAGCTTTTGACAAAATCGCCACCATCGTTCCACCAGACTCGGAACTGATTGTCCAGGCTACTCTTCCGGACTCCACCGCTACGCCCAAGGTGGGGGAAACCGTCGTCATCAAAATAACGAACATGCAGATTCCCGGCGTTATTACGGAAGCCAGCCCCATTCCGGGAGCAGACGGCAAGCGCCGCATTATCATCACGCCCAAGGTTCCCGCCAGCCAGATTTTCGCCCCCGGCCTTCCCGTCCAGGTGACCATCAAGGACCAACAGGCCTGATTTCCCTTAACGGATCCCCATGAATAAAGCCGTCCTTTTCCTTGCCGCCCTTGGAGCCAGTACGGCGCTCTGCGCTCCTGTTCCGGCGGAAAAAGCGGAAAAAAGGGATACCATTCCCATTGCCAGGGTTCCGGATGTTCCGCCTCCCTCCCGGGAAACGCTGGACGCTTCTATCCGGAAGGCGGCTGACTTTCTGTTGAAAGAACAGAACAGGGACGGTTCCTGGGGAAACCATACGCGCACCAAGGGGTCTGAATGTTCTCTGCCCTTATCCGGAAGGCCCCAGATCATTCAGGACAGCCCCCACCTCTTTGTGCGTGATCGGCCTCCTGACCAGCCCCCTGAAAGAAGACCCCGCCGTCAAGGCATCCCTGGACAAGGCGCTGCAGTACCTGCTAACCACGCTGCCCACCCTGAAACGGGGAGACACCCGTACCGTGCTTGGCGTATGGGGCCATGCCTACGGCCTCTCCGCCCTGAGCCGGGCGGCGCGGAACCTTCCTGCGGATGCCCCTTTGCGCGAAGAACTCAAAAAGGTGGCCTCCCTCCAAGTCAAAGCGCTGGACCAGATGGCGGACGTCCAAGGCGGCTGGGGCTATTACACATTTGAAACTTTTTCCAAGCGTCCCATTGGGGAACCCACTTCCTTCCTGACGGCTACAGTCCTTCTTGCCTACAAGGACGCGGAACAGGCCTTCGGCCTCAAAGCGGAACCCCGCGTCGTCAAACGCGCCGTCGCCTGCCTGGAAAAACTGAGGACGCCCGCCGGCAGCTACGTCTATTCCCTTTCCCATTCCTTTTATCCCGGCAGGCCCATCAACCGCCACACCGGCAGCCTGGCCCGCACTCCCGCCGGGGATCTGGCTCTGATGCGGTATGACCCGTCCTTTATTTCCAGGAGTCAGCTGGAAGACGGCCTGGAACGCATCTGGAGCCGCGGCGGCTGGCTTTCGCTGGCTGTAAAGAAGCCCATTCCCCATGAAAGCTTTGCCCAGAACGCGGGCTATTTTTTCTATTACGGGTATTATTACGCCGCCCGCTGCCTGGAGGAAGTGACGCCGGAACACCTGGCGCGCCATGCGGCCCATCTGGCAAGCGACCTCCTGCCCATGCAGGAAGAAGACGGGTCCTGGTGGGATTACCCCCTGTACAATTACCACAAATTCTACGGCACCGGATATGCCTTATATGCCGTCTCCCGCGTCAGAGAATCCCTGTATCCCTCTGATGCGGCAACAACTTCATGACCCATGTTCCGCCCGCTGACGACCATTTTTCTCGCCACCTTGTGCCTGCATCTTCCCGCAGCGCAGGGGGAATCCGTGCCAGAGGAAAAAACGGATGTTATTGCAAGCGCCAAAAGCCCGGATGTTTCCCCTGCAAAACCCGGACAATTTGACAGGGCATTCCGCCGCGGCGTGGATTTCCTGCTGAAAACGCAAAATAAGGACGGCTCCTGGGGCGACCACCGGGTAATCGGCACCTGGAACATCCTCTGCCCCTACCCGGACGGGCCCCTCACCTTCAAAACAGCCAGTACCGCCCTGTGCATTGCAGGGCTCAACTCCAGCCCCCTGCATCATGAACCCGCCGTGCAGGAAGCCATGACCCGTGCTGAAGACTATCTAATCCGTACGATGCACCATCTGAAACGCGGCGACGCTCTGTGCGTTTACAACACCTGGGCGCATACTTACGTGCTGGATGCCATGAGCATGAGGGCTGCAAGACTGGCCCCGGACAGCCTTCGCTACAGGGAACTGAAGGAATGCGCCCGCTCCCAGGTAAAAAAACTTAATGAACTGGCTTCCGCCATGGGGGGCTGGGGCTACCTCACTTATTCCGGCTTCAGCAAACGCCCTGCGGCACAGCCCACCTCTTTCCTGACGGGAACCGTCCTTATCTCCGCCTGGATGGCAGGAAAATCATTCGGCCTTTCCCTTGATGATAAAATATTCACCCGCGCGCTGAAATTCCTCAAATCCCAGAGGACGCCTGCGGGAACCTATGTTTATTCCCTTTCCCATTCCTTCTATCCCGGCAGGCCCATCAACCGCCATACCGGCAGCCTGGCCCGGACTCCCGCCTGTGATTACGCCATCAGGCTCTGGGAACCGGAGGACATCTCCCTGCGCCAGCTTGTGGACGGCCTGGACCGCCTGTGGAGCCGCAGGGGATGGCTGACGATGGCCCTGCATAAACCAACTCCCCACGAGAGTTTCGCCCAGAATTCCGGCTATTTTTTCTATTACGGATACTATTATTCAGGAATGTGCCTGGACATGCTGGCGCCAAACCAGGTAAAGCGTCATGCATCCCTGTTGGCGGACGATATTCTCACCCGCCAGGGAACAGACGGGGCCTGGTGGGACTACCCCCTGTATAATTACCACAAATTCTACGGCACCGGATATGCCCTGTACGCTCTTTCCCGCGCCTGGGACAAGCTGTACGGCCAACCGGAACCTTCTCCATCCTCTATTTCCACACTATCCCGGCCATGATAAATACCATGAAATCGCTTTTGGCGCTCTGCCTGTTTTACAGTGCGGCTTCCGTCTCCACCGCAGAAACCCCAATTAAACATACTTCCTTCAGACCCGGAGAAATCTGGACGGACAACAACGGCGAGCACATCAACGCCCACGGCGGCGGCATCCTGTACGACAAGGGAACCTATTACTGGTACGGAGAACACAAGGTGGAGGGGGACGCGGGAAACTATGCCCAGGTGGGGGTTCACTGCTATTCCTCCAAAGACCTCTATAACTGGAAGGACGAAGGAATCGCCCTGAAGGTGGTGGAGGGGGGGACCATTCCCACTCCATCGCCAGGGTGCATCCTGGAACGCCCCAAAGTGGTTTACAACAAAAAGACCGGAAAGTACGTGATGTGGTTCCACCTGGAACTCAAGGGGAAAGGATATGGATCCGCTTACGCGGGGTGGCAACGGCAGCAAAACCCACAGGGCCATTCAAGTTCCTGAAAGCCGGGCGAGTCAACCCGGGCAAATGGCCCCTGAACATGGATAAAAAGGATCAGACGACCAGATCACCAAGGAAATGCCCGACTACGTCCGCATCATCCGCAGGGACTATCCCGGCGGGCAGATGAGCCGGGACATGACCATTTTTGTGGACGACAATGGAAAAGCCTACCACATCTATTCCTCGGAAGGCAATATCACCCTTCACATCGCGGAGCTGACGCCGGATTACACGGGGCATACGGGAAAATATGTCCGGGCGTTCATCAACCGCTACATGGAAGCTCCTGCTATTTGCAAAAACAAGGGCAAATACTATCTTATCGCTTCCGGATGCACGGGCTGGGCTCCCAACGCCGCCCGCAGCGCCGTGGCCAAAAACATCGCCGGCCCATGGATGGAATTGAAAAATCCCTGCGTGGGGCCCAAGGCAGGCATCACGTTCGGCGGCCAGAGCACTTTCATCCTGCCTGTACAGGGCAAACCCGGAAAATTCATCTTCATGGCGGACATCTGGCGGCCCAAAAACGCCATTGACGGCCGTTACCTGTGGCTGCCCATGAAATGGGAGGGTGACCAGATTATCTTGGAATGGAAGGATGAATGGACGCTGGATGACCTGTAAATTTATCTCCTTCCTTTTTATGCAGGATACGGTTTATTGCTTCCATCTCCTTGCCGGAAGGCAGAAGCGGAGCCTTCTGTATGCCTTGTGCTCCGCTCTCCTTGTTGCAGCAGTCTGGCTGCTTCATCCGGAATGGCCTTTCTGGGCGGGCTACATTGCCTGGGCACTCGCTTACGCGGCAACGCTGATTGTTCAACACACCATTCCCCTTTCCATCCGCTGCCCGCACTGCGGAAACGCCGGGCTTTATTCTGCTCCGCAAACTCCGGAAGAACAAAGAAGGCCGGATACAGGCATCATGCTGGAATGCCGGGGTTGCGGTTCCACCTTTTACACGGACGCCTATTTGCCCTGGCCGGGAAAAATTATCCGCCGGCGCCCCACTTGCCCGGAAGAATGGGAAGAAAAAAATCTGCCCGTAAACAAGCCGGGCCCGCTTCCTCCGGAGAGGAACGCAGGCCGGAAAGGTCTTTCGTCAACGGAGGAAAAATCTAACGGGCTTTTTGGAAGCCATCACGTAATTCCTCATGCGCTGGTCTGCGGGGGTGGTGGGGCGCACGCTGGTAACCCAATTGCCGTCCTTATCCTTCTTTTTTTTGATTTCCGTTCTGTCGCGGTACAATTTCGCGGAGAAATCGCTGGAATCAAGAACAACCGGCCCCGGACCTGTCGTGACAATGGGAGTGGGAGGAACCTCCGCAACCACCGTCATTGGAGCGGCAAGGGAATTATACCAGTACACCAGTTCCTGCTGGCCGACAGGATCGTCCGGATAAGGAGCATAAGCTCCGTTATTGGTGGAAACCTTTACATAGGCCGGTTCCGGAAATGTGGTCTGATAGGAAGAGGGGAACAGGCCCCCAACAACAAAAAAGCCGGGCTCCGCCGGCAATAATCATGGAATGCAGTTTCATATAGGCATTGGACTCTCTTCCACCACCTGCCGTTCAGAGGATGTACGGTTCCGGAATATTACGGGCACCCGCGCGTCTTGCGCTTGAGCGCCATTCCCAACGCCGTACGCCATCATGCGGAGGAAAGGAGCTTGCCGTCCCCCCGGCGGCATGGTTGAATATTATTTCCTCTCCATGATTACGGATTTCCGGCTGAAAGTGTTTGAAACCGTCGCACGGCGCCTGAATTTTACGCGCGCGGCGGAAGAACTGTTCATCACGCAGCCGGCCGTCACCCGGCATATCAAGGAACTGGAACGTCTGCTGGATGCCCGTCTGTTCAAAAGGGAGGGACGAGGGATTGCCCTGACGGCGGAAGGCGTGCGCCTGCTTGCCCATTCCCGCCGCATCCTCAAGGAATACGAAACGCTGGCTGAAGAAATATCCTTTGGCCGCAATTCCCCTGTTTCCGGCGAATTGATCCTGGGAGCCAGCTCCACCATGTCCCAGTATGTGCTGCCTCCGCTGCTGGCCCTGTTCAACCGCCATTACCCGGAAATACGCATATGGCTGAAAAGCGGCAATACGGAGGAAATAGAACAGGCCGTCCAAGATGAATCCGTGCAGCTTGGCATCGTGGAAGGCACGGCAACGCGCGCGGACCTGCATTACCAGCCATTTATGGAGGACGAAATTATTCTGGCAGGAGGCATGCAGGCCGCCGTGCCCAGTGAAGGGCTTTCCCTCCCGCAACTCTCCCATGTGCCCCTGATCATGCGTGAACCGGGGTCCGGCACGCGCCGGGTGGTGGAGGAAGCGCTGAAAAAACACGGGATCTCCGTTTCCGGCCTCCATATTCTGATGACGCTGGGCAATACGGAAAGCATCAAGATGTATCTGGAGCATTCTCCGGCGTGCTCTTTCCTCTCCTCCCTTGCCGTCCGGGGAGAATTCAAACGCGGAAGTTTGAAGAAAATACATCTCCGCCACCTGGAAATCCGCCGCACCTTCCACTTCGTCGCAGGACATGGAGACCACAGCAGAATCAATGAACTGTTCATCAAGTTTTGCCGATATTATTATAACAAAATTTAATTGGCTATAATAATTTTTAATTAGATTTTATAATGGTTGCATCGTATATCATTCCGCAGCCAATCCGGTACGCTCCCGGCCAGATACAACGGGCAGCCGCAACCATCATTTACCGACCATGTCTCCCAAACATCTAGCCAATCCCCTCCACGGCATCCTGCTTATTGTTCTGTTTTCCTTTTCCGCTTTTTACATTGCTGATTTTGAATGGGTGAAACATCTTTCCCTCAGCCCGCTGATCGTCGGCATCGTGCTGGGAAGGCTTTACGCCAACAGCCTGCGCAACCACCTTCCGGAAACATGGGTTCCCGGCATTCAGTTCTGCACCAAGCAGGTTTTGAGAACAGGCATTGTCCTGTACGGATTCAAACTGACTTTTCAAAGTGTCATCGACATCGGCGGCTCCGCCCTGGCGCTCGACCTTATTGTGGTCACTCTCACCATTCTTCTGGGAGCCGGGCTGGGGCGCCTGCTGAAAATGGACAGGGACACGGCCCTGCTGACCTCCATCGGCAGTTCCATTTGCGGGGCAGCAGCCGTTCTGGGGGCGGAACCCGTCGTCAAAAGCAAACCTTACAAAGCCGCTGTGGCCGTTTCCACCGTGGTCATCTTCGGCACGCTCTCCATGTTTCTGTATCCAGCCCTGCACCGGGCCGGAATACTGGATCTGACGCCGGAACAAATGGGGCTTTTTACCGGAGCCACCCTTCATGAAGTGGCGCATGTGGTGGGCGCCGGCAACGCCATGGGGCAAGCTATTTCCGATCCGGCCATTATCGTCAAAATGATCCGGGTAATGATGCTGGCCCCGGTGCTGGTCGTCCTGAGCATTGTCCTGGCCCGGAGGGATCCCTCTTCCGGCGCAAACGGGGAAAAACGGAAAATTACCATTCCCTGGTTCGCCTTCCTGTTCCTTGCCGTCATTGGCTTTAATTCCCTGCACCTGCTGCCTGCCGGACTTGTGGACGCCATAAATACCCTGGATACATTCCTGCTGACCATGGCGATGACGGCCCTGGGCGCGGAATCCAGCTTTGAGAAGTTTAAGAAAGCCGGAGCGCGGCCTTTCCTGCTTGCAGGCTTCCTGTATATCTGGCTTTTCTTCGGAGGTTACTGGCTGGTCAAGCTGATCAGCCTCTAAATTAAAAACATTCCTCCTGCGGAAAGAGGGCAAGGCCTACGCGAACCGTTTCAGCACAGGTTCACCGCCTCGTTCCATCCTGATTTCCTGCCAGAAAATCCGGTTGAAAAGGATCACCGGAGGAACCATGCCGGCATGGGATGACGGAACATGCGGAGCGCCGCATCCTGCCCGCATTACTCTCAACTGGCCACCTGTGCCGCCCAATACAGACATCCTCTCTTTGCTTTCTCCGCTGCTGCGGCAGGTTTTCCCGGTAAGGCTCAACAAAAATTCATAGTCAAACCGTTTGGAGACGCTATAGTATGCGTACCCAGTTCTTAAAAACAAATGGCAACCAAATTATTCATTCCCGGACCCACTGAAGTAGCACCTGAAGTACTTGCCGCCATGAGCGGCCCAATGATGGGACACCGATCCAAAGCGGCCTCCGCCCTGCAGCGCCGCATTTCCAACAATCTGCGCCGCATCCTGCTGACAGAACAGGAAATTCTGCTTTCCACTTCCTCCGGTACGGGCCTGATGGAAGGCGCCGTGCGTTCCTGCACCGCCAAACGCGCCGCCATTTTTTCCGTGGGAGCCTTCGGCGACAAATGGTACAAGATCGCTACGGGCAACGGCGTGCCCTCCGATATTTTCAAGAGCGAACTGGGGCAGCCCACTACCCCGGAAATGGTGGACGCCGCCCTCTCCACCGGCAAATACGACACCATTTGCATCACGCACAATGAGACGTCCACCGGCATCCAGAACCCGGTGGAGGAAATTGCGGAAGTGCTTAAAAAAAATACCCGGATGTCGTGTGGTGCATGGACGCCGTGAGTTCCGCCGCCGGCTCCCGGATTGAAACGGACAAGCTGGGCGTGGACGTACTGGTGACCTCCACCCAGAAGGCGCTTGCCCTGCCCCCCGGCATGGCTGTCTGCACGCTATCCCAAAAAGCGTACGAACGCACCGCCTCCGTTCCCAACCGCGGCTGCTACTTTGACCTGCGTTCCATTTACGACACTATTCAGAAGAAGGACTACCAGTACACGAACACTCCCTGTGTCTCCATCATGTACGCCATGGACCTCCAGCTCCAGCGCATCATGCAGGAAGGTGTGGAAAACCGCTTTGCGCGTCATGAAGCCATGGCCGAATTCGTGCGTTCCTGGGCGGATGAATATTTCAGCGTCTTTGCCAACCGGGATCACCTTTCCCGCACCCTGACGGTGATCAGCAACACGAGGGACATTGACATCGCCGCCCTGAACAACTCCCTGATTGAACGCGGCATGCGGCTCGGCAACGGTTACGGGGACTTGAAGAACAAAACGTTCCGCATTGCCCACATGGGCGAGCTGACAATGGATGACATGCGCTCCATCACGTCCAGCATCGTGGATATCCTGAAGCTCAAATAAGCCAGGCCCCTGCCCTCTTTTCCGGCTCCGTCCGGAAAAGAGGGCGGAACGCCTCCGCCGGAACATGAACGGAACAATCGCCGGGAACAGGATACATCGCGGATATCCCGGAACTTGTTCATCTTTGATCTTTTCCGCATCCCGGCGGCATTCGTCATCGTCCAAACTTTCAATCAGGCACGGTCTTTCCGGGACAACCCGTTCTTTCAGGACTCCATTTCACGTTATTTGCTGCTGTTCATTGCGGCATGCATTTTGGCCGGGCTTGTTTCCAGCATTCGTGCGCTATATCATCCTTCCCATTACTGACTTTCCGAACTCTTCCTTCCATGTCCACTCTCCATCCCTTCCCCGCCCTGCGCCCTCCTCGGGAACTGGCCGCGCGGGTCTCCTCCCTCCCTATGATGTCATGAACCACCGGGAAGCCGAGGAAATGGCCTCCGGAAATGACGCCTCTTTCCTCCATATCTGCCGTTCCGACATCGACACGAGCGAAGCCGCCATCCATGCCCCGGAAACCTACGCCAAGGCCCGGGAAAACCTGGAAAGGTTTGTCCGCGAAGGTTACCTCTTCCGGGATGAACGGCCGTCTTTCTACATCTACCGACAAATCATGTGGGGGCACGTACAGACGGGCATCGTCGGCTGCGCCTCCGTGGATGAATATGCCAGCGGCGCCATTAAAAAACACGAACTGACCCGCAGGGAAAAGGAACTTGACCGGATTGAGCATTTTGACGCCTGCTCCGCTCAGACGGAACCGGTATTCCTGGCCTACCGCAAACATGAAGGTCTTTCCACCATCATCCGGGAATGGATTAAATTCCACAAACCCGAATATGATTTTACCACGGAGGACGGCGTCACCCATATCCTGTGGCCCGTTTCCGAGCCCGGCACGGTGGAAGACATCCGCAAAAGCTTTGAGGAAGTGGACGCCCTTTACATTGCGGACGGGCACCACCGCACGGCTTCCAGCGCCGCCGTTTCCGCCAGGCGCCGCCAGAAACACCCGGACTACACGGGACAGGAAGAATTCAACTACCTGATGGCTGTCGTCTTTTTGTGATGAAGACCTTTTCATCATGGACTACAACCGCGTCATACGCGACCTGAACGGCCTGACTGAAGAGGAATTCATGGAAAAACTCCGTACCTCCTTTGACATAAATCCTGTGGATACCATTCCCGGAGAAGGCTACGCCCCCCGCGCCAAGCATGAGTTCGGCATGTATCTGAATGGACGCTGGTATTCCGCCACGGCCAAACCGGGAACCTTCCCGGCCGGCCATCCCATCGAAAGCCTGGACTGCGCCATCCTCCAGGCGAATGTGCTGGCTCCCATTCTGGGCATTGACGATCCACGCACGAGCGATCGCATCGACTTCGTAGGAGGAATCCGCGGTCTGGGAGAACTGGAACGCCGCTGTTCCGGGGAAATGGCGCTGGCTTTCTCCCCTGTATCCCGTCACCATGGCCGACCTTTTCCGCGTAGCGGACGCCGGAGAAATCATGCCTCCCAAATCCACCTGGTTTGAACCCAAGCTGCGCAGCGGGCTTTTTATCCATACCATTGAACAATAATCTTTTCCACCGTACCAACATGAACAAGGTCCTTATTCCTACCAAACTCTCCGACGTAGCGGCCAACACGCTTAAAACGGCCGGCTATGAAGTCATCCAGGACGCTGATACGCCTCTGGAAAAACAGGTAGCCGCCCATCCGGATGCCGTGGCTCTGATCGTCCGCAGCGAAAAAGTCACTCCGGAAATCATGGACGCCCTTCCTTCCCTGAAGCTGGTCGTCCGCGCCGGAGCCGGTTACGACAACATTGACATTGTGTACGCCCGCAAAAAAACGTGGACGTCATGAATACCCCCGGGGCCAACTCCAATGCTGTGGCGGAAGAAGTCATGGCCATGATTCTGGCCTACTACCGCCACATCGTCCAGGCGGACGCCACCACCCGGGAAGGCCTGTGGGAAAAGAAAAAATACATGGGCAGCGAGCTGACCAAAAAGACGGTGGGCATCATCGGCCTGGGCAACATCGGCCGCAACCTCGTCAAGCGTCTGCAGGGATTTGAACCCATTCTGCTGGGCTACGATCACTTTCTGGCACGCCAGCGCGCCCTGAACATCGGCGTCACCCCTACCAGCATTGAAGATATTTTCTCCCAGTGCGACATTATTACCCTGCACGTTCCGGGCGGCCCCTCCACCCACCACATGGTGAACGCGGAGCTCATTGGAAAAATGAAAGACGGAGCAGTACTCATCAACTGCTCCCGCTACGGCGTGGTGGATGAAGAAGCGCTGGCCGCCGCCAAGGCCGCAGGCAAAAACATCGGCTACCTGACGGACGTACATCCCAAGGACGCGCCCGGAGAGAAGCCTTCCGCCCCCATTGCGGATTTGATTCTTCCCCACCTGGGAGCCAACACCCGGGAGGCCAATACGAAAGCGGCCAAACGCGCCGCAGAACAGATGATCGCCTACTTTTCCGACGGCGACACCTCCTGCGTGGTGAACGGGGAATCCCCCAGCGGCCTCAATCCGGCCCATCTTCAACTGGCGTTTCTGCTCGCCTCCCTGGCGCGCAAGGCCGGCGGCAACAAAGCCCATCCGCCGCGTGGAATGCACTTTTTACGGCAACCTGCGCATTTTCCGCAAATGGTTTACGGCCCCCATTCTGGAAGGCCTTCTGCCGCATGCGGAAAAAGGGCTCATGCCTGCCGCCGCGGAAGAATCCCCTGCGGGAGCACGGCATCGTTTTCAAAGCGAGGGAACCCAAAGACGACAAACCTTATGAAGATTCCATCACGCTGGACGTGGCCATGGAAGAGGAAGAGGAATATTTCCACACCAGCGTGCGCGGCGTGGTGACGGAAGGCATCCCCATGGTCTCCCGCCTGAACAATTTCAACGGATTGTACGCGGACCTGCGCGGCACGACATTATGCCTGCGCTACAAGGACCGCCCGGGTATTATCGCCCTCATCGGCTCCGCCCTGTCTTCCAATGGAATCAACATTGACAACATCGCCGCCCCGGCCGACCACGCCACCAGGGAGGCCCTGACCGTGATTAAGACCAACCAGCCGGTTTCCGATGAACTGCTGGAAGAGATAGATGCCATCTCTGCGTTTTCCCTGAATCTTTAACAGGGAAAGACGCATTTCCGGAAACCTGCTTTTCAGACCGCCCGCTTCCTTCATCTCCGGAGGGAAGCGGGCGGTTCTTATTTCTGCCATGTTGACAAGGCTTACCCATTTTTATATCATTGACCGAATCGTCGGAACATATCCATGCGCTATGTACTGCTTCTCCTGACCATTTTAACCGCCGGATTCTCCGTCTGGTACTATCAAAACCGCATTTCCCCGGAAGGAAAGGAACTGGCCGCCCAAAAAACAACATTGGAACAGGAGGCCGCAATATTGGAAAAAGCCGTTATCCAATCCCGAAAGAAGCTGGATGATGCCCAGGATGCCACCCGGGCGGCGGAAGAAGACATAGAGAGATTCCAGCAAGCTTATCTCCAACAAAAAAAGGCAACAGCATCAGGAAATCCAGGATTCCGCCTACCAAAAAAGCGTGGCGGACCAGCAGGAAGAAGTGAAGGAACACGACCAAAGATTGACCCTGCGCCGCCGCATGAAAAGGCAAAGGGAAAGCACCAAATCCGCCAGGGAGGAACTGCTCCGGAAAAAGGAGGGAATGAGAACCCAGCTTGACAGGCTGACCGATCAGCAGAGGAGCATTGAACTGGCCCAAAAACGGGAAGAGGCCAAAAGCAGGAAGAAATTGTCCGGGATTGCCCCTCAGAAGGGAAATATTTCCGAACTTCAGACACAGATGAACCTTATCCGCCAGAAAACCGCAGCTGCTAAGGAAAAAATGAAAGCCGTAGATGCGGCGCTGGAAACTCTGGAAGAAAAGTCTGGCAAACAGGAACGCCTGATGCAGAAGGCGGAGGAGAAACTCACCGAACAGAAAAACAAGGTTCTGGCCGACGATGACCGGGACGAATCCGCTGTCCCGGAACCGGGCGATGAAGACTTGCTGGCGGTGGCCGAATACAGGGAGCTGTCCGGAGATGTACGGAAAACTCTGGAACAGGCCCGTAAAAAGAAGAACAGGCATCCCGGGCCTATGACGAAGCCCGCGCGGCCATGCGGAAAGCTTCCAGGGAAGAAGTGAAAAAGCTGGCAAAGAAGGAAAAAGACCATGCCTCCTTTCAGAAGCTGTTCACGGGTGCAGCCTCCGTCGCGGGATTTATCCTGCTCCTGTTCACGGGTGCGGCCTTCCGCAGCAGCAACAGTTGAACATCTGCCGGAAAATGAAATGCACGGAGAACAAGGAAGCACCCGCCTTCCCTCAGGGAGTCGTTGACGGACGGCAGGGATATGATAGTCTCAGGCCAGCCTGATCATGCTCACACTGGCCCAGATTCACGGACAACCGGAAATTTTCCATTCCATTCAGGGGGAAGGAGTCTCCCAGGGAACACCCTGCGTTTTCCTGCGTCTGGCAGGCTGCAATCTGGCCTGTTCCTGGTGTGATACGGCGTATTCCTGGAACGGAACGGTTCCCGGAATGCGCCTCGCGCCTGAAAAGGCGGCTGAACTGGTGCTCCATTATCCATGCCGCCGCCTGGTCCTGACCGGAGGGGAGCCGCTCATTCAGCAAAAGGCGCTTCCCGCCCTGCTGCGCCTGTTGCCGGATCATGCCGTGGAAATGGAAACCAACGGCACCATCATGCCGGATACGGAACTGCTGAAACGCGTCACGCAATTCAACGTATCTCCCAAACTCCCCCATTCAGGCAATAACGACGTTAAGACTTGGAAACCGGATATCCTGCGCTGTCTGGCGGGTACGGAGAAAGCCTGGTTCAAATTCGTCGTGGCGTGCGAGGACGATGTCAGGGCCGTTCTGCGGCGGGCTTCCGAAGCGGACATTCCCCCGGAACGAATTCTGATCATGCCCCTGGCCTCCACACGGGATGAGTTGAACGCCATGCGTGCGCAGGCGGTGGAATGGTGTCTCCGCTACGGTCTTCGTTTTTCAGACCGTCTGCATATCGCCATCTGGAACAGCAAAAAAGGCGTTTAAGCACGCTCCTGACTCATCAGGAAAGACAAATGCTTCCCGCTTTTCCGGCCGAAATTCCGCAAGCCTCCAAGGCTCTGCGCCATCGGGGAACCTACGCTTTCTGTTTCAAATCCAGCAGCATCTGGGTATTGCTGGGGTATTTGTTCAGGAAAAACAGGAACCGTTCCATGGCTTCTACGGGTTTATGCCCGGCTAAAGCGCGGCGAATCAGATTCATCTTGTACAGCCATGCTTCCGGCATAATGAGCTCTTCCCTCCGCGTCCCCGATTTCAGAATGTCCACGGCCGGGAAGATATATTGCTCCGCAATGCGGCGGTTCAGCACCAGTTCCATATTGCCCGTCCCCTTGAATTCCTGGAAAATCAGGTCATCCATGCGGCTGTTGGTTTCCACCAGGGCGGTGGCAATGATAGTCAGGGAACCGGCCTGGCGCGTATTGCGGGCGGCGGCAAAAAGGCGCCGGGGCATTTCCAGAGCGCGGGCATCAATGCCGCCGGACATCGTGCGGCCGCTTCCCTTGTCAGCGTTATTGTAGGCGCGGGCCAGGCGAGTAATGGAATCCATCAGCAGGAAAACATGCTGCCCCGCCTCTACAAGCCGTTTGGCGCGTTCAATGCAAAGTTCCGCCATGCGGCAGTGATCGCGCACCCTTCCATCATTGGAAGAGGCGTATACTTCAGCTCCCGGGAGGGAACGTTTAAACTCCGTCACTTCTTCCGGACGCTCGTCTACCAGAAGCACCATCAGGTGAATGGAATCCCTGTAATTCTCCAGAATGGCTTCCGCCATGTGCTGGAGCAGCGTCGTCTTCCCTGCGCGGGGCGGAGAGACAATCAGGCCGCGCTGGCCGCGCCCGATTGGAGCAATCAGATCCAATGTGCGGGTGGTGTAACGCTCCGGCCGGGTTTCAAAAGAAATGCGCTTATTAGGATTGACCGCCTTGAGCTCTTCAAAGTGCGGGTTCTTGCGCGCTTTCTCTGGAGCAACCCCGTTAACGGAGGCAATTTCCGTCAGAAGAATGCCGCGGTCATGACGGCAGGCCTGCCCATGCACCCACACGGCAGGACGCAGACCGAACCTGCGGATCATATCCTGCGGCACATAAACGGCTTCCGCAAAAGCGTCAAAATCATTATCCGGCTTCCTTAAAAAGCCGAACCCCTTATTCGTAATTTCCAGCAACCCGTCCACCGGTTCCGGCGGCGCCAGTTCACGGGGAGCGCTGTTCTGTGGGGTTCCGCCCTCCTGATTATTATTCCAGCGGTTTTTAACCCGGTCATTGCCGTTTCTGCCATTGCGGCCATCCTGGCGGTTATTCCGGTTTTTGTTGAAACGGTCGTTGTTATTCCGGCGGTTCTGCCTGTCAAAACGCTGCCTTTGCGGCTCATTTGTCCGACGCGGCTCCCGGGCGGCATCTTCGGAAAAAATCCGCCGCACCTTCCTGCACCACCTTGATGGACGGAACGGAAGCATCCGCCTCCGGCTCCTGTTCCCTCGGTTTCCTCACAAATCTCTGGCGAATAACCTTCGGCCTGCCTTCTGCGGGCTGCTCCGGAACAGAATCGGAAGAATCGGAAGCCGGCTCGGCGGGCGCTGCATGAACGGCAATTTCCGCCTCAGGGCCGGCTGAATCACCGTTCTCCGGAGCAACAGCCTTGGCAGCACGCCTGCGCACCGGCTTGACGGCGGCTTCCGTTCCGGAGACAATCGTAGAGCCGTCAGTTTCCGGAACCTCCTCCACAGGCTTCTTGCGCGGGCGTCCGCGCCGGGGCCTGGCATGAACATCCTGCGCTTCTTCCACCGGGATTTCAGCACTGCTCTTACGGGAAGTCTTCTTCCCCGGCATATCGACACTTTCCATCCCATCATCCGCCAATTCAGCAACCTTCTTCCTTATCGTCCGCTTGCGGGGAGCCGGGGAAGAATCCTGTTCCGTCCCGGGCACTGCCGCAGCAGTCTGGGGCTTTACCGGAGCTTCCGCCGCAGACTTGGTTTTGCGGATAATACGTTTTTTGGGCGCCGGCTCCGGAGAAACCTGTTCCGGAGTCAAATCTGGGGGGGTATCAGACATGGAAAAGAAAATTGAACTGCAACAACAGGCGTCTCCTGAAGGACAACAGCGTTAACCAAGCTGCTCAAGGATTTCTTCCGCCACATCGAAATTGGAGAAGACGTTCAGCGCATCATCATAGTCGTCCAGCGCTTCATACAGGCGCAGGGCGGCCTTCGCCGTTTCCAGATCATTAATCACGGAAGCATTCTGCGCCACGGAAATCAGCTTCATGGAAATTACCGTATGCCCGGCTTCACGCAGGGCGGCGCACACGTTGTTCAACTCCGTTGGGCTCGTAACAAACACCCATTCATTGTCGGAATCCCCCTGTTCCACATCATCCGCGCCGCATTCCAGCGCCAGATCCATGGCGGAATCCTCCGTAAGACCTTCCGCCATGATGCGGGCTTCTCCCTTGCGTTCAAACTGGTAGGCCACGGAACCGGGCGTACCGATGCTGCCCCCGTTTTTGGTGAACAGGGTACGCAGCTCGGAAGCGGAACGGTTTGTGTTGTCCGTCGCCACTTCAATCAGGAAAGCCGTGCCTGAGGGGCCGTAGCCTTCATAGGTAATCTCCTGGATGGTAGCTCCTCCCAGTTCCCCGGTGCCTTTTTTGATGGCGCGTTCAATATTTTCCTTGGGGGTGGACACGGCCTTGGCTCCGTCAATGGCGGCGCGCAGGCGCGGATTCAGATCAGGATCTCCGCCGCCGCTTTTGGCGGCCAGCATGATTTCATGGGCAAAGCGGGCAAAAACCTTGCCCTTCTTGGCGTCTTCCTTAGCCTTAACGTACTTGATCTTAGACCATTTATTATGTCCTGACATAGAATTGGGAATAATAGTAAGTGTAGGTGAAAAGAGACAAACTAACAAGTGGAACTGTTCTACAACCCGGGGAACACATTGTCATTTGCAAATACCACGCAGGAAGGGAATCAGGGTGCGGCCATCCGTAATATATTACAGGTACCGGATACTCTGCCGGGGAACACGCCGCGCACCTTCAGGAGCTCCGGCTACCTCTTGGCAGTCACTCTCAACACACGCAAAATAACGTATTCCCCAGCATTGGCAATACTTTTTTTAGGTCACGGCAACCGGCTGCTTTCAGAGTTATCTTCTACCGCCTTCAATTAATTTTTTAATATATTTTGATTATTTAAAATAATAAATACTGTTTCTTTAATAGTGAAAATAAAAAAATATATCCGCACAGCAGGCTCCTGTTACACATCCAGCCCTGATGGTGCAGGGGGTGATTCCGTCATGGGCCAAAGCCTGAGTTCTAACGCCGCCTCTGTTATCATTGACTAAGAAAGGGAGGCGGGCTTAGATATGCCCTTCTTTCTTTTTTTTCCCTGTCTTATGGAACAAGCAGCGCACCAGGAAAAAATCACATGCGGCCCTTTCCTCCGTCCTGTGGTCCGCCTTTTTTTAACGGTCATCAAGCTCTGGGCCGGCATTGTAACCGGCAGCCTCGGCATCATTTCCGAAGCCCTGCACAGCGGGCTGGACCTGATGGCTGCGGCCATGACTTTTTACGCCGTAAAAGTGGCGTCCCGCCCTGCGGACGAAAGCCACCCCTACGGGCACGAAAAGGTGGAGAATCTTTCCGCCCTGGCGGAAACAGCCCTCCTTTTAGTTACCTGCGCCTGGATTGTCTGGGAGGCTGTGGACCGTCTGTTCTACAATGAGGCGGAGATTACCCTCACCTGGTGGGCTTTTGCCGTAGTGGCCGTCTCCCTGCTGGTAGATGTGAACCGTTCCGCCATGCTCCGCCGGATAGCCAAAAAGCACAAAAGCCAGGCCCTGGAAGCGGATGCACTTCACTTTACCACGGATATCTGGTCTTCCGCAGTCGTGCTCCTGGGTCTTTTCTGCATCTGGCTGGCCCATCTGGTCCCTGCGGAATCAGCCTGGCACGGCCTCCTGGAGAGGGCGGATGCCATTGCGGCCCTGTTTGTGGCGGCTCTGGTTTGTTCCGTGGCTTTCGGCCTTGCCAAACGTTCCATCCACGCCCTGATGGACGGCGGTTCTTCCTCCCTGACGCGGCAGGTGCTGGACGCCATGAAAAAGAATGCCCCGGATTATCCGGTCAAACGCATCCGCCTGCGTGACGGAGGCTCGCGCATCTTTGTAGAGCTGGATGTGGAAGCGCCTGCGGAACTGCACGTGGATGACGCCCATGATGTGGCGGAATCCATTGAAGGCATTGTAAAGCATGAATTGTCGGAAGCGGACGTCATCGTCCATATCGAACCGGCGCGGGAGAATCTTTCCAATATGGAGCCGGACATGATTATCCACCGGCTGGCCTTGCGCCACCATGTCCGCATTCACGGTTTTTATGCAGGCCACGGCAAACAGGCCCCCTGTTATTTCATGGATGTGGAAATCCGGCGGATTGGCCCTTGGAACGCGGCTACCATGTGGTGGAGGCTTTCAGGGATTCCATTCTGCATGAACTCAAGCCGGAAAAGGTAATTTGCCGCATTGAACCGGATTGCCGCGACATGGAAACAGGCGCCATTGCGGAACAGGTTTCTCCGGAGGAAGTGCGCCTGAAGGTAAATCTCATTCTCCAGCAGCACAGAAACATCCGCAAGATCCTCAAGCTGGACCTGACCAGGGAGGCCAATTTCCCAACCTTGACCTGTGTGTGTTCCGTGGACGCCTCCCTGACTATCCGGGAATGCCACCAGATCGCCTCGCAGCTGGAAAACCAGATAGAAAACGCACTGCACCACCTAGGGCGCGTTACCGTCATTCTTAAACCGTCCAAGCAGAACAGAAATTGAATGACTGTTGCCGGATTCCCGTAAAAACATGTTCCGAATCCGGGAAGGAGAAACGGTGTCCATTCCGGGCATGGGAACCTCCGCCCGGACAAAGCGGAGCCAACGATTATGAATGGCCCGCAACGGAAACTCCGGGCATTTCCCTGTCCAGCTCCGCGCGAATGCGCTGGCGCTCGGAAACGATCTGTTCGTCGTCCGCACCGCCTTCCCGCAGGAAATATTCCGCCATGGACAGGGCTACTTCCGATTCCGAGGAAAAAACCTGGGAAGCGCCGGCTTCCTTCAGTATATCCACGTCCCTCATGTACTTGGTGTGAATCATCACGTCAATATGAGGGTTAAGCTCCAGAGCCACGCCTACTATCTCCTTGGCGTCCGGAATGGAAGCGGAGAGAATCAGGCTTTCCGCATATTCAATGCCCGCATGGCGCAGAATTTCCCGCTGGCTGGCATCCCCGTAAACAATATCCCCCCCTGCTCCCGTATAGCGGTAACCGTGTCTATGTTCATTTCCACGATGATGACTTCCACCCCGTTGTCATTCAATATCCTCTTAAGAATGCGCCCCGTGGGGCCAAACCCTACCAATACCACGCGCCGCGCATCCGGAGCGGGCAAGGCCATGCTGTTCACGCCCCCGGGTCCGCAAGCCCTATGCCGCGTTTTTGCAGCCATTTGACTGCAGGTCCAATCTGCCGATACAGGATGGGATTTAAGGAAATGGAGACGACAGCCGCCAGAATGATGGCCTGATTGGCATCCGGAGGCAGGATGTTGTACATGAGACCTATTCCGGCGAGAATGAAAGAAAAATTCACCCACTTGAGCCAAGGCCACGGATACGCTCAGCGCCAGCGGCACCGGCCGCCTCAGGCAACGAACAACCACATAAGCCGCCAGCGGCTTGCCGATCATCACCACCCCCCCAGCGTTGCCAGGGCCAGAGGCCAGCAATCCCCCACGGACATCGGGTCAAACATCATCCCCACGGAAACGAAGAAGAGAACCGCAAAAGCATCCCTCATCAACATGGCTTCCGCCGCCGCGCGCGCGCAGAAGTCCGACTGGCCTACAACCATCCCCGCCAAAAACGCCCCCAAAACCATGGAAGCGCCAAAGAATTCCGCGGAGCACACCGCCACGCCCAGCGCAATGACCAGCACAGCCAGCGTAAACAAGTCACGCGCGCCCGTTCGGGCCACGTACCGCAGCACCAGCGGAATGACTTTTTTCCCGGCAAACAGCGTCAGGGCCACCAGCAGGGCCAGCTTGACGAACATCCAGCCAAGCTCGGAAAGAATGCCGCCCCAGTCTCCGGCGCCGCTCTGGCGCGCTTCCATCACGGCGGGGATGAGAACCAGCAGCAGAATGGTAAACAGGTCTTCCACTACCAGCCATCCCAGGGCCACATGGCCGCCGGGCGTATGGAGGTTCTGGTTGTCTTCCAGCACCCGCGTCAGCACTACGGTACTCGCCACGGAAATCGCCATGCCAAAAACCAGTCCGGAAATCGCGGACCATCCGAACATCCACCCGACCAGCACCCCCAGCACGGTAGCCACGGATATCTGCACAACGGCTCCCGGCACGGCCACTTTTTGCACGGCAATCAAATCCTTCAAATGGAAATGGAGCCCCACCCCGAACATCAGCAGGATAACGCCCAGCTCCGCGAATTGTTCCACCGTATGGGAATCCGCAACAAATCCCGGCGAGTACGGCCCTACCACCACCCCGGCCAGCAGGTAGCCCACCAGCGGGGATAAATGCAGTTTTCTGGCAATAAGGCCGAAAAGAAGGGCAGCGGCCAATCCGCCGACAAAAGTGAGAATAAGGCTGAAATCGTGATCCATACGCGCGTGACAGGGATAAGGGGTATTCTTGACCGCCAAGTCGTTTTTACGCTATCGCGTTTTATTTTCCCTCACAAGAACGCATTGCGCCGCATGGAAATGCAGTCGCACTTTTTGCATGAAAAATGGTCCCGGCAAATTTTCATCATACCCTATTTGCGACCGCTTCTAATTAAATTTTCCCATACGGGATTCCTATCAAATGTGTTAGTAAAATTCGTCCTGTTCATTCCCGGGAAGCTGCCGGGTCATTGTCCCGCACTGGCGGTCGGACAAATACCCATACATCACCATCGGCAATTTTTACATCCTGCTGCCGGACAACGGAAATAATCCGCCGGCCCGGAAAATCCAAAGCAGGAACGCCCGCCGGGCAGACACTTTCGTTTTCAGGCTCTTCCATGCTCCATGCCCATACCCCTGAACTTGGAAAAATTGATAAAATACCCCCAATTCCATTTGAATTTCCAGGAAATTAATTTATTTTATATTGGAAATAATTGATTTTTTCAAATCTATGACTGAAGATGCCATATTCAAGGAACAGTGGAACCTTCTTAAGAAGGAGATGGCAATGGGAGACGCTCATCTCCAGCAAAGGCTGGAACAGTTCATTTTCCGGCAATACGGCCGGGCGGTTCTGACGCATTACATTAAAGCCCTTTCCGTCCTGGAGCTCAGCCACCATTTCTACCTGCGGTTCCGCAGGAGGAGCCGGGCCGTAACGGAACCCATTCTCTACTGGACCGTGCTTGCGGAAACAACCATCCACATGACGCTGGAGGGAGTAAAAGACATGCACCCCTTCATCTCCCTGCCGGCACGTGCCGGCGCAACCTTCCAGCTTGACATGTTAAAAGACTGCTACCTTCTTTATTTGAGGGACCGGGGATATCCCTGCTGGCCTAGGGCCTCCCGCAGAAGCCGCATCATCCGGAACAAATGGAACGCTCCGGAACTGGAAGCCGCCTATTTCCTCCGGTTGTGCCAGAACAGCACGGACCGTCATTATGCCAACGTGATGAACATCCTGCTGGAAGAAATACTGCATATGCTGATTACCCTCCGCCAACTCAGGAACCACGGAAAAAACCTGCTGGAACTCAGAAGAAGCCGGAACTCCAATTCTTCCCCGGGCGGCGTTCCGCCGCCGTCCCTCCGCCCGCAGCACCCTCCCGAAGACAGTCTTTAAAACCATCCGCGCTTTTTCCAAAGGATACTTGAAAAAACCGCCGGGACCTTACAAAATCAACATGCAGTCTCCATAGGAGAAAAATCTGTACCGTTCCCGGATGGCTTCCAGATAGGCTTTCATGACCAGCTCCCTGCCCGCAAAGGCGCTGACAAGCATCAGCAGCGTGCTCTGCGGCAAATGGAAATTCGTGATCAGGGCGTCCACCACCTTGTAGTTGTAGGGAGGATAGATGAAGATGTTCGTTGAACCGGAACACTCCCTCAACGGCAGACCTTCCGCCGTTGCCACATGTTCCAGCACCCGCACGCTGGTGGTGCCCACGGCAATGACCCTTCTGGCGTTATTGACTGCCCGGGCAGCGGCTTCAGGAAGAAAAAAAAAATGCTCCGTATGCATCTGATGGTCTTCTATCCTGTCCGCCTTGACGGGACGGAATGTTCCTACCCCCACGTGCAGGGTTAGAAAATCGTGGGGGACGGATGCCAGCAGCTCCGGCGTAAAATGCAGCCCGGCCGTAGGAGCGGCAATGGCCCCTTCATGTCTGGCGTAAACGGTCTGGTAACGCTCCCTGTCGGATGGGTCGCTTTCCCGGTTCATATAGTGGGGAAGAGCCAGACGCCCGTATTTTTCCTCATCCACTTCCCGGTCAAACCGGATAAGGCGGTACCCTTCCTCATCAATGCCTTCCACGGTGCCCACCGCCTCTCCGACCGCAACCGTACGCCCAAGCTTCATTTTGCGTCCGGGGCGCACCATGCACTTCCACAACAGGGGATTAAGAACCTCCGCGCGTACTATTTCAATGGAACCGTCGTTGGAAAAATATCTTGCCGGAACCACCCTGGTATCATTCAGGATAAAATGATCCCCTTCCCGCACATATTCCGGCAAATCGCAAAAATGCCTGTGCTCAATCATGCCCGTATCCCGGTGAATGACCATCATCCGGGACGCGGAGCGGTCCGGAAGGGGACGGTCCGCTATCAGTTCTTCCGGCAGCGGATAATCAAAATCAATGGTGCGCACGGCCAAGTGCATTGCCACGAATCCTCCGAAAGGTCAATATCTTTAAACCGCAGGTAACACAATTATATCTTTACCCTGCTTCGGTTCATATGGTATGGAAGGATACATGAACAACCTGCTGTCAGCAAACATTTCCAACGCAACCGCCTGGGGGACCATTCTGGTCGTCGTCCTCGTCATCTTTCTGGTCATCTTTTTCGCCATCATCGCCAAATTCTTCAAGACATGGCTGCGCGCCCGTCTGGCGAAAGCGCCCGTCTCCATGAGCAACATGCTGGGGATGTGGCTCCGGAAAGTGCCCTATCCCCTGGTGGTGGACACCCGCATTACGGCCGCCAAGGCGGGCCTGGACATCAGCACGGATGAGCTGGAGGCCCACTTCCTGGCCGGCGGCGACATCGTGGACTGCGTGCTTGCCCTGATTGCGGCGGAGAAAGCCGGCATTCCGCTGAGCTACGACCGCGCCTGCGCCATTGACCTGGCCGTGAAAGGCACTTCCAAGACCGTGCTGGAAGCCGTGCGCACCTCCATCAATCCCCGAGTCATCGACTGCCCGAACCCCAGCTCCGGCCAAACGCGCCTGACGGCGGTGGCCCGTGACGGCATTGCAGTGGCGGTGCGCGCCCGCGTAACGGTGCGCACCAACCTGGATCTCTTCGTAGGGGGCGCCACGGAGGAAACGGTGGTCGCCCGCGTCGGGGAAGGCATCGTCTCCGCCGTAGGTTCCGCCCCCTCCTACAAGGATGTTCTGGAAAAACCGGAGGTGATCTCCCGTACCGTAAGCGACAAGGGGGTGGACGCCGCCACGGCGTTTGAAGTGCTTTCCATTGACATTGCGGATGTGGATGTAGCCGGCAATGTGGGCGCCCGCCTCCAGGCCGAGCAGGCGGAAGCGGACAAACAAATCGCCCAGGCCAAAGCGGAAGTCCGCCGCGCCGCCGCCGTAGCCACGGAACAGGAAATGGCTGCAAAAACGCAGGAAATGCGCGCCAAGGTGGTGGAAGCGGAAGCCCAGATTCCCATGGCCATGGCGGAAGCCTTCCGCAACGGCAATCTGGGAGTGCTGGACTACGCCCGTTACCAAAACGTGGTGGCTGACACCAAAATGAGAGATTCCATCGCTCAACCGGATACGCCTCCCTCTTCCATCAAATAAATAAATTCCCTGGTTTCCGGAAAGGCCTGCTTTTTCCGGAAACCTTTATCCTTTATGGATTCACTGGCATACATGCTCGCCTCCGGAGGCGATGACAATAGCCTGAAACTCTGGTTCTGGCTGATTGTCGGGGTGATTTTCCTCATCAAAAAAGCAATCGAATTGTTGAAACCGGATGAAAAAGATGAGGAACCGTCCGTTCCGGACACGGAGAACCATCATGAAAAACGCGTAAGGGAAGTCATTGCGGAAATGCGCCGGGCAACCCCGCAGCCACAGCAAACCCAACCTGCCGCACCGGCCCGCGCACCGCGGCCCTCAGCCCCTCCTGTAGAGCTTCCCTCCCCCGCCGTGGCCCGCAAACCGCAGCCGATCCCGGCGCCGGCGGCTGCACAACCCGAGGAAACAGCCCGGCAGACGGCGCAAAATGTGCTGGAACGCTACGTAAAAGCTACGGAAGAAGCCCGGCAATCCATGCGCTCTCTTTCCGATGCGGAACAGGCGGCTCTGCAACGTTTGCAAAAGAGGGAGATGAAGGAACATCTGCCCGACCTTCTTCCGTCATCAGCCGCAGTGGAATCTCCTTCCCTGAAAAATTCCCTTCACCACCCCAAATCCCTGAAAGCGGCTGTTCTTTATCAGGAAATCCTTGGAAAACCCAGAGCATTACGAAGCGCATCCTTCAGCGGTGAATAAAGAATGGCCCTTCCCGGGCCATGTTCCGTTCAGCCGTCATGCTGCCCCCCTCTTATTCATTCTCCCTTGCCTGAAAAGGTAAGCGGAGGTACCCTCCATCCCGCAATGACAGACACACCTTTGCAGATAGCCGGACGCCAGTTCACCTCCCGCCTGATGGTGGGAACGGGAAAATTTCCTTCCAATGAGAGCATGAAAGAAGCTTTGGAAGCCTCCGGCGCCCAAATTGTGACGGTGGCTCTGCGCCGGGCGGATCTGACGGGTTCCCACGATCCCGCCGCCAATATTCTGGATTTCATTGATCCGGAAAAATACCTCCTTCTCCCCAACACCAGCGGAGCGACTACGGCAGAAGAAGCCGTACGCCTGGCGCGCCTGGCGGCAGCAGCCGGGCTGCCCAACTGGATCAAGCTGGAGATTCACCCGGACGCCCAGTACCTGATGCCGGACCCCATTGAAACGCTGAAAGCGGCGGAAATCCTGGTCAGGGAAGGCTTCACCGTGCTTCCCTACATTAACGCGGACCCCGTGCTCGCCAAACGCCTTCAGGAAGCCGGAGCGGCGGCCGTCATGCCTCTTGGCGCCCCGATCGGCACCAACAAGGGAGTACTGACCCGGGAGTTGATTAACATCATCATTGAACAGGCTATTGTCCCCGTGGTGGTGGACGCGGGGCTGGGAGCGCCCAGCCACGCGGCGGAGGCTCTGGAAATGGGAGCGGATGCCGTGCTCGTCAATACGGCTATCGCCGCCTCCGGCTCTCCCTCCGCCATGGCGGAGGCGTTCGCCCTGGCATGCCGTGCCGGACGCATGGCTTATCTGTCCGGCCTTCCCGCCGTTTCCTCCCAAGCTACAGCCACCAGCCCCCTGACTTCCTTCCTGCATTAAAAGGCCGGGAAAAAGCCCCGGTTTTCTCCCGCACCCATGGGTCAAGAAACTCCGGGAACATTTTTCGCAATCTTCCTGCGTATCAGGAATTCCAGGATGAAGCAGGCGGCTACAAACAGCACAATCAACGGAATCAGATAAGGCTGGCTGAAGAACATCTGGTAAAAGAACGCCCCCAGAATAAACAGCATCAGAAGAAAGCCCAGGATGATAAGCAGCGCATTTCCCTGAGTCTCTTTCCGGAGCCGCCAATGGGCGACGAACACCGCCAGGTAGCTGATCAGAAAACAGGCCCCCGCCAAATTGGCGATGGCTACCAGGTTAAAGGCATTCGTCATCACCAGAATCCCCAGCAAAAGATAGAAAAAACCCTCCGTTCCGTGGCCCCAGAAAGGCTGTTTAAAAATAGCTCCCAGCTGGCCGTTGCGCGCCAGAGCCCGGGAAATGTCCAGCATGCTGAACATGGTGGCATTAATGGCTGATGCCGTAGCAATGAGAGCCGCTACGGATACGGCCATGAAGCCCCACATGCCCAAAACCGGATAGGCGGCCTGCGCTACGGCCGTTTCCGTATGGCTTTCCAGGGAAGTAGCGGGAACGTTGGACAGTACTACGTAGGAGAGTATCAGGTACAAGGCCAGCACAAGGCCAATAGCCATAAAAATGGCTCTTGGCAGCGTCCTGGAAGGATTTTTCAGATTGCCCGCCGTATTGGCCATCATTCCGTAGCCGGCAAATGCGAAAAATGTCAATCCCACGCTGCCCAGCAAACCGTCCAGCCCTTTCACCGGAATGGGATCCGCGCCCACAGGCACGGAAGAACCGAAGCTGGCAAGCATTAAAACCGTCAAAATCAATAATTTGAATGCCACCATGATTACTTCCGACTTTCCAACGGCCCTGGCTCCCCCCATATTCAATGCCCCCAGCAGCAAAATAGCCACGCTGGCAAAAAGGGCCGTGGAATAAATGGTGACTGCCCTGTCCGGTAAAAACAGGCGGGACGCATAGGCTCCAAAGGATTTGGCCACCAGGGCCACGGTAATGACCAGCGTTCCCAGGTAAATAAGGGTCAGTGCGCCGGACAGGGTCTTATGGGAAAAAGCCTCGTTGAAATAATCCATAATTCCTCCGGAACCGGGATAACGGGAACCCAGTTTGGCGTAGGTGTACCCGGAAAGCAGGGCAGCAACGCCTCCCAGAATAAAGGACCAATATACATTTTTTCCCGCCATCAGGGTCGCCTGCCCCATGAGGGCGAAAATTCCCGCTCCCACCATGGACCCTATTCCTAATGCAATGACGCTCCACAGGGACAGATATTCTTTTGGGGCCTTCCCGTACATAAGGGATTTAGAGATACTACAGGAATGAAACGTTGACCTTTCCGCACGGGATGACACGTCCTGCTTATTCATCCGTCCTGCAGCCCCATCATGACTATTCCGGCACGGCTTTCCCCTTGAACCGTCCGTTGTCGGCATGTAGGGTACGGCTGATGATCAAAACCGCCATTTTTGATTTTGACGGAACTCTTGCCGACACCATACCCCTGTGCCGGGAGGCTTTTCGCCGCGCTATCCAGAAGCTGGACGGCAGAATATTGACGGATGAAGAAATCGAACGCCAATTCGGCCCGGACGATCTGGGAGTTATCCAGAAATTGATTCCCGGGAAACCGGAACTGCATGAACGCGGCAGGGAACTATTTATCCACTATTACCGCAAGCTGCACGCAGACCTGGCTCCCGCCCCCTTTCCCGGAACAGCCGAATTGCTGAGCACTCTCCGCAACCTCGGCATTCGGCTGGCCATGGTCACAGGCAAACGCCTGGAAAGCGCAGAGATATCCCTCCAGTTTTTTCATCTGTCCGAATTTTTTCCTATTCTGGAAACAGGCTCCCCGGAGGGAGGCGTAAAACCGGACCGCATCAAACGGGCTTTGTCCCGTCTGAATGCCGTCGCCTCAGAAGCCATCTATATTGGAGACGCCCCCACAGACGTGGACGCATGCCGCTCTGTCCCTATCCGCATTCTCTCCGCAGGATGGGCCGCGGAGGCGGACATCAATGGCCTCAGGGAAAAAAAGCCGGACTTTCTCCTGACCCGTTTTGAAGACCTGGAACGTTTCTTCCGGGAACATCATGAAAATGAAGGCCTTTAAGATTGCAATCCTGCAGAAAACAGGCTACCATTACCCACCCCGTTAATATCAATCCTTCCATGACTTTTCAGAAAGAATCCGGAAAAGAGGGCCTGAAAATTCTGCTCATGCTCGCCAGCGTCATTATCATCACGGCCGGGCTGCAGGCGGGAAAACCGGTGCTCCTGCCCATCGTTCTATCCGGCTTTCTGGCAATCGTCAGTTATCCGCTGACGACTTTTTTCAAGAGCCGTCTTTGCTTCCCGCACTGGCTGGCAGTGACTTTCACGGTCATCATGGACTTTGGCATTCTGGTGGGCCTGGGCTATCTGGCCCAATACCTGGGGCAGGATCTGGCCAAAACGGTCACGGTCAAATACCAGCCTCTTATGATGGAGAAAATCCATGAACTCCGCGCTTTCCTGATTGAACAGGACTGGAACAACCTGGCTGACCAGATGCTTCAGGAATTTCCGGACCTGCTCAACGGCCAGCGCATCGTGGCGTTTTCCACAGGGGTGATGGGGCAGTTAGCTTCCATGCTGACCTTCACCACCCTGATTCTGATCCTGATGACTTTCTTCCTGGGGGAAGCCCCCCGCTTCCGGGCGAACATCAATAAACTGGGGCATAACAGCGACACAGGCATCCGCAAATTCTCCAAGGCCCTGGCCGGAGTTCAGAAATATCTCATTATTAAAACCTTCATCAGCGCAGTTACAGGGCTTCTGGCTTTCCTGCTTTGCTATTACATGAACGTGGACTTTCCGCTGTTGTGGGGCATCGTGGCTTTCGCCCTCAACTTCATTCCCACCTTCGGCTCCATCATCGCGGCTATCCCCCCACTTCTCGCCATGCTTCTGATCAGCCCTACTGCGGGCATCATTGTTGCCGGCGGCTACCTGGTGATCAACACAGCCTTGGGAAACTGCCTGGAACCCATGCTGTTGGGACGACAATTCGGCATTGTGACCAGTATGGTTCTGCTCTCCGTCATCTTCTGGGGCTGGGTATGGGGCCCCATCGGCATGCTGCTGGCCGTACCCATTACCATGTTGATTAAACTCGGGCTGGAAAGCTCCAAGGATCTCGCCTGGATCGCCCAGCTCATTGACAACCCTCCCACTCCCAGATTCCCTCTCCCCCTCCATTCCGGGAAAACCAACGAAAGCACAACCAAGGAATAATCCATGCATTCATTCGCTTACAAAAACGGCACGCTCTACTGTGAAAACGTCAACCTTCAGGAACTGGCGGACAAGGAAAGCACACCCCTGTACGTTTATAGCAAACAAACCATTTTAAACCACTTTCACCGCCTCAGGGAAGCTCTGGCACCGCTTAACGCGGAAGTGGCCTACGCCGTCAAGGCCTGCTCCAACATCGCCATCCTGAACCTCATGGCCCGCAACGGGGCGGGATTCGACATCGTCTCCGGCGGAGAACTCTTCCGCGTCATCAAAGCCGGGGGAGATCCGTCCAAATGCACTTATGCCGGCGTAGGAAAAACCGAGCAGGAAATCCGTTATGCCCTGGCGCAGGGCATTTATTGCTTCAATGTGGAATCCGAAGCGGAACTGCGGGCCATTAACGCCATTGCCGCCTCCATGGGAGTCAAGGCTCCGGTGGCCGTGCGCGTCAATCCCAACGTAGAGGCGGGAACGCACAAATACATTACTACCGGCAAGGCTGAAAATAAATTCGGCGTGGACTTCGAACGCATTGAATCTCTTTATGAGATGGCGGCCCGCGAACTTCCGAACCTTCATCTGAAAGGGTTGCAAATGCATATCGGCTCCCAGCTTACCCAGGCGAAACCCTTCCTGGAAGCCGTCAGGAAAGTCGCCCCCCTGGCTGCTTCCCTGAAAGAAAAACACGGCATTGAATTTTTCTCCATCGGAGGAGGAATTGGCATCGTTTACCAGGGCACGCTGGATTCCGGCGTTCAGGAATGGTGGAATGAGGACTGCGCCCAGCTCACGCTGAGCACTTACGCCCAGGCCGTCGTCCCCACCCTGCAACCTCTGGGATTACACATCATTGTGGAACCGGGCCGTCTTATCGTAGGAAATGCGGGAGCACTCATCACGCGTTGCCTGTATGAAAACGGGAAAGCCAAAACCTTTAAAATTGTGGATGCAGGGATGAACGACCTCATCCGCCCCGCCCTCTACCAGGGCTATCATGAAATTATCCCGGTCAGAGAACACCCCTCCGGATCCTGCGTCACAGCGGATGTTGTGGGTCCCATCTGTGAATCCGGAGACTTCCTCGCCCAAAACAGGGACATGCCGGACGTGCGCCAGGGAGAACTCCTGGCCGTACTGTCCGCCGGAGCCTATGGTTTTTCCATGTCTTCCAACTACAATTCACGGCCTATGGCGGAAGAAGTCCTGGTGGACGGGGACCAATGGAACGTCATTCGCAGCCGCCAGAGCTGGGAAGACCTCATCCGGGGAGAATCCATTCCGGAATAACATCCCCATCCCGCCCATCTTTAGAATGCCCTTCCAGCGGTAAAACGAAGGAGGGGCATTTCCTTTCAACCGTACTGAATGGAAAACAAGGTAGAATTTTCAAGTCCGCCAAGCCACGCGGAGCTTCTTTCCGGAGACGCCGCACGCTACTGCCGTACGGGCTCCGGTGGACCAGTCCGGCCGCAAGTCACAATGATTCGAACATGAACATGTCCCGCAAGAGCGCTGCAACCCCGGCGTGCGCCTGAGTTCAGCCTTGCCCTCCTGAAAAAAAACACCTATCATATCCCCGTTATGCCAATAGCCACACCAGAACAATACATTACCATGCTTGAAACGGCCAAAAAGGAAGGCTACGCCTATCCGGCCGTTAACGTGACCACGATCGAAGTCATCAACGGCGCTCTCCGCGCTTTTTCCGAAGCCAAAAGCGACGGTATCATCCAGGTTTCCATCGGTGGCGGCAAATTCGCCTCCGGCAGCTCCGTAGGCAATTCCGCCCTTGGCGCCATTGTTCTGGCGGAAGCAACGCGCCGTCTGGCTGAAAAGCACAACGTTCTCGTAGCCCTTCACACGGACCACTGCCAGCCCGAACATGTGGATACTTTCCTGCGTCCTCTGATTGCCGAATCCCGCCGCCGCGTGGAACGCGGTGAAGCCCCCCTCTTCAATTCCCACATGCTGGATGCCTCCACGCTTCCCATGGCGGAAAACCTCAAGCTTTCCCGGGAACTGCTGAAGGAATGCGCCGAACTGGGCATCGTTCTTGAAATCGAAATCGGCGTTGTGGGCGGAGAAGAAGACGGAGTGGACAACTCCGGCCATCCCGCCGACAAGCTTTACACTTCTCCGGAAGATATGCTGATGACGTATGAAGCCCTCGCGCCCCTCGGCAAATTCATGCTGGCCGCCACTTTCGGCAACGTGCACGGCGTGTACAAGCCCGGCCACGTCAAACTGAAACCCAGCATCCTGCGGGACGGTCAGGAAGCCGTGGTAGCCAAACACGGAGAAGCGGCTCGCATGCCCCTCGTCTTCCATGGCGGTTCCGGTTCCGAACTTTCCGATATCCGCGAAGCCGTTTCCTACGGCGTCGTCAAGATGAACATCGACACCGACACGCAATACGCCTTCACCCGCCCGATCGTCTCCCCACATGTGCGAACACATCAACGGAGTGCTCAAGATTGATGGCGAAGTGGGCAACAAGAAGGATTACGATCCCCGTTCCTATCTTGCCAAGGGTGAAAAGGGAGTCGCCGCCCGCCTTCAGGAAGCCGCCGACAACCTTATGTCCGCCGGCAAGACCCTCTTTGGCAAAATCTAAAAAGAGTTCCCTCAACGAGTTTAATGCCATGCCCGGTTTCTTAAAAGAAACCGGGCATTTTTTCTGGAAAAACCCGCCAACAGGGTAAGGCGGGAAACGCTTTCACCGAGTATTTATCCCTCTGAGACGACGGGAAAACGAACCGTTCCCCGTCTTCTTCTTTTCTGTCCCCTGGGCTTCTCCGATTACGGGACCATTAACCCGCATTCTTCCGCAAGGAAACCGCTGCGGACAAATAAAACGATAGCCGCACAGGAAAAACCGGAATTATTCATAACAGAACAAGGCCATTCCTCCGCTCAGCGGACCGCAGGGAACCCGGCAGCGCGGCCCTACCCCGGCGCCGCTTTGAACACAGGAGCCTTTCCCCAGCGCTCCAGGAACCTTAATTTCCTGCTTTGCGGGATTCCCTTACGCGGTCATTGGCGTTCAGGATGCGCTTGCGCAGACGGATAAAATGAGGCGTAGCCTCCACCAGTTCATCAGGTTCAATGTACTCAATGGCACGTTCCAGAGAAAAAATGACGGGAGGGGAAAGCTGGATGCCGTCTCCCTTCGTGGCTGAGCGGATATTGTTCAAATGCTTTTCCTTGCACGGGTTGACCGGCATATCCATCTGCCGCGGGTTTTCGCCTACAATCTGGCCTTCGTAAATATCTTCCTGCGGCCCCACAAACAGACGCCCGCGTTCTTCCAGCGCTACCAGCGCGAACGGAGTGGAAACGCCCGTCTCCATGGAAACCAGGGTGCCGGTGGTACGCGTGGTGATGTCCCCGGCATAAGGCCCGTAATCCCGGAACAGGTGGGAGAAAATACCGTGGCCGGACGTCAGATTGACCAGCTCAAATTCAAAACCGATAATACCGCGGGTGGGAATATAAGCCTGAATAAAAGTATGGCCCGTGCCTTCCCTGCATACCATGTCTTCCATCTGTCCCTTGCGGGCGTGAAGAAGCTTCATGACGCCGTTGGCATGTTCGTCCGGAACTTCTACGTACATCGTTTCATACGGTTCCGTAAGGCGGTCGTTTTCATCCCTCTTCATGATCACGGTGGGACGGGAAACGCACAGTTCATAATTTTCACGGCGCATAGTCTCCACCAGCACGGCGATCTGCATGGCGCCGCGGGCGGAAACGGAGAAAACGCCGGCCTTGTCCGTATCCTCCACCTGGATGGAAATATTCGTCCGCATTTCCCTCATCAGGCGGTCGCGTATCACGCGGGAAGTCACATTCTTGCCGTCGCGCCCTCCGAAAGGCCCGTTGTTGATGGAAAATTCCATGGAAATGGTAGGAGGATCAATCGCCACGAATGGAAGGGGCTCCGTATCCGCGGAACCGCCCAAGGTTTCCCCGATATTGACGTTTTCAAACCCCGCCACCCCTACGATGTTGCCTGCCACGCCGATGGCCGAATCCGTAGTGCTCAGGCCGGAATATTCAAACATGCGGGTCACTTTTCCGGAAATGCAGGAGCCGTCGCTCTGATGGAGCCACACGGTGTCCCCTTTCTTCACAGTGCCGGAGGTAATGCGGCCGATAGCCACACGGCCCACATAATCGTCCCAGTCAATATTGGAAACCAGCATCTTGAATTCACCCTCCGGATCGGCATCCTTCGGAGCGGGGGATATGTTCCACAATCTTGAATAAAAGAGGAGTGCAGTCCACAGGAGGTTCCCCCCCTCCATGGAATTCATGAAGTAACCGTCGCGGGCGGAACCGTACACGAAAGGGGCTTCAAATTGTTCATCCGTGGCGCCCAGCTCCAGAAAAAGCTCCAGCACCTGGTCATGCACGGCGGCGGGATCGGCATGCGGACGGTCGATCTTGTTAATGACGACAATGGGCATCAGCCCTTCCTGAAGGGCCTTGCGGAGCAAAAACGCGTCTGGGCCTGCGGCCCTTCAAAAGCGTCCACCACCAGAAGCACGCCATCCACCATTTTCATCACGCGCTCCACTTCCCCGCCGAAATCCGCGTGTCCGGGAGTATCCACAATGTTGATCGTGTATCCATTCCAGAGGATGGATGTATTCTTGGCCTTGATCGTGATGCCTTTTTCACGTTCCAGATCCATGGAATCCATGGCGCGTTCCTGCACGGCCTGGTTGGCCCGGTAGGCGCCTCCCGCCTGCAAAAAGTTGGTCAACCAGGGTCGTCTTCCCATGGTCAACGTGAGCGATGATGGCGAGATTGCGGAACTTGGAAGGATCTGACATTGCGCGCGAGAGCTAAAAACACCGGAAAATAAATGTCAAGTCTGCTCCATGAATACCGACTATATTTTCAGCGTTTGCAAGCCTCCCTGCCGCCATTGCCGCAAGCGATGGAACTTTTATTTTCCTCCGGTGAATTTATAGCTTCCCCCCTCCTCAAATAGGAGTATTCTGTTCCGGCATAAGTAATTTCTCAATTCTAGATAACAATGAAGATTTGGTTAGATGGAAAGCTGGTGGAACAGGAGGAAGCAAAAACCTCGGTTTTCGACCACGGCACACTCTATGGAGACGGCATTTTTGAAGGTATCCGGTTCTATAACAAGCGCGTTTTCCGCTTGGAAGACCACATGGACCGCCTGTACAACTGCGCCCATTATCTGTTGCTGGATATTCCTTACACTCAGGAAGAACTCTCCAACGCCGTATGCGAAACGGTCGCGGCCTCCGGCCTGAACGACGGCTATATCCGTCTGGTGGTTACCCGCGGCGTCGGCAATCTGGGGCTCAACCCATTCAACTGCAAACGGTCCTGCGTCTTCATCATTGCGGATAAAATCTCCCTGTACGATCCGGACGTATATGAAAACGGGCTGGCCCTGATTACCAGCTCCGTGCGCCGCAACCGTCCGGACACCGTTTGTCCGCAGGTCAAGTCGCTCAATTATCTCAACAACATCCTGGCCAAAATGGAAGCTGTGCGCCAGGGTGCGGCGGAAGCCCTGATGCTGAACGACCTGGGTAATGTGGCCGAATGCACGGGCGACAACATTTTCATCGTGAAGGACGGTACCGTGTTCACACCGCCAGTTACGGACGGCTGCCTGGACGGCATCACGCGCCGGGTAGTGCTGGAAATCTGCCGGGAGCTGCAAATCCCGGCTCAGGAAAAGACCATGAACCGCTTTACCATCACCTGTGCGGACGAATGCTTCCTGACCGGCACTGCCGCGGAATGCGTTCCCGTGACCAAATTGGACGGCTATCAGCTGGGCTCTGGAAAAATCGGTCCTGTCACAGCTCGAATCCTGGCCCGTTTCCAGGAACTGGCCCAGACCACGGGAACATCCTGTTAGAACCAGCCAACCCTTTTTTGGACCAACGAAAACGGCTCCGCCAGATGACGGAGCCGTTTTTTTGTGCTATTCCGTTAAATATAAAAAAGAAAACACAGGTAAGCACATTCCCGCAGGGCTATACGGCAGTCTCCTCTGGAAATGAAGGCTTGTGACCTTCACGGCCTCCCGTTCCGAAACGCTGCAGAAGAATCCAATATGAAAAGCCGCGCCGCTTGTGAAATGACAAGGCAAGCGACATCTTGCATGTCCGGCCGCCACGCCGGACATGCCTCAACCTGAAAAAAGGCTATTTCTTCTTGGGCAGGCCGGTTTCCGGGTCAAACTGCTTAGCCTGCTGGGCATGTTCTTTCGTCTGATAGAACCGAACGTAATCAATCAGGAATTTTACAGGATACCCTTGCCCGTCTTTAGGAGCTTTCTCGCACCAGGTGCCGCCCACGGCGGAATTGAGAATGAGATAGAACGGCGTACGGAACGGATTCCCCGCCCCATTGGCATAATTAGTGGTATTAAGGTCAATGGACTTCACCAGCTTGTCATCCACCATCAACTTGATGGAATCCTTGTCCCATTCCATGACATAGGTATGAAAATCATCGGAAAGATTCTCTATCTTCACAGTCCCTCCGCGGGAAGCGTCCCTTTTGGACACGCCGTCCGGACTCAAGTGGAAAGTGGAATAAACCACATCCGGCTGTTGGGAAATATTCTCCAGCATATCAATCTCCCCGTTGACGGGCCAGCCCCATTTATTCTTGCCAAGCAACCAGATGGCAGGCCAGATGCCCTTGGTTTTGGGAACCTTGGCACGCACTTCCAGTCTGCCGAACATGAAATTTTTTGTTTTGATCGTCGTAACGGAACCGGAGGTATAGGGCATGAACTTGGTATTCTTGATCCAATCCGCGGAACTTTTCTTATAATTGACATTGGCGAACTTTTCAAAATGGGTTTCCAAAACCAGGCAGCCATCCTCCAATCTCATATTCTTGGGTCGGCCTGTATAAGTCTGCTGGGAGCCCTGGTTACGGATTACTCCCAACTCCGGTTTCCACTTTTTGGCGTCTATCCTGGAACCGTTGAACTCGTCACCCCAGACATAAACCCACCCGCCGGGGAGGGTCCTCGGAGGTTTGGAATCTTCTCCCTTTACAGACATGCAAAGGCATGCAGTCAACAACACGGCAAATAGGCTCTTCATACGGAGCAATACTGCACCTAGTTCCGCAGCCTTTCAAACAAAATACATCATTCGGGACCACATACCTCCTTTCCCCTGTCAAATGGCGAAATATCCTGCAAAATGAATAGAACCCTTAACCCGGCGCATGCTATGGTCATGATATGAAAACCACTTTCCCTCCCCATGGCCGGGCGCTCCTCCACCAGACGCCTGCAGGTGCTGTCGTGATTGTGGAAAACGGCACAGCCGTCACCCATCTTTTCTTCAGCCGCATGGCACAGCCGGAGCATTTGGAATGGGAGGAAACACCTCTGCTGCGTCAAACGGCTGACCAGCTGGATGAATATTTTCAAGGTTCCCGCCGCGTATTTGACGTGCCGCTTTCTCCCCAAGGAACCGAATTTGAACGAACGGTCTGGAAAGCCCTTCAAGCCATCCCCTATGGAGAAACCAGAAGTTACGGAGACATTGCCCGGCGAATAGGACGCCCATCAGCATGCCGGGCAGTAGGACAAGCCAACAACCGGAACCCTGTCGGCATCATCATCCCCTGCCACCGAGTCATCGGAGCCGACGGCAAACTGACCGGCTATGCAAGCGGCCTGACCATTAAACAATACCTGTTGGAATTGGAACAGGGCTCCGCCACTCCTTTCACATTATTCACGGATGTGGAACGCATGCCCGGAAATACTCCGGCCAGTCCATAAAACGGCAGGACTGGAAAATTCCGGTCAGAGCTGCATACCGTTTTCCGTCTGAGGAAGAGGCATGGATTTCAAGGCGGCCTTGGGGGATTCAATACCCAGCCATTGAAGAGGCAGCAATTCACCCGTTACCCTGTAATGTTTGTAGGTTAATCCGGCAAACACAGCCAGAAAAAATATCAGGACGGCATAAAGGGCCATCCATAAATAATGATTCCGGGTCGTGCGGGCGGCTTCATCCGCCAACTGCTGTAAGTTCCGCATAGCGATCGAAGGAGCGGCCTCTTCTTCTCTCCCGGATAATTCGGCAGAAAATCCCGGAGATGGCTCTTCCGCAAACCGGAGCCTGGCATCCCCCAAAGCGATTTCATCGCCATCGTAAAGGGTTGCGGCGCCCATCGGCGTCAGGCCGTTGATTTTAGTTCCATTAGTAGAACCAAGGTCCTCCAGGACATATCCCCCTTCCTTAAACTGAAGCAAGGCATGCTCTCCGGAAACCGACTGAAAGGGAAGCACAATCTCGCAATGCTCGTCACGTCCGATGCGTGCGAAATATTCACCGTTCTTCGGAAGAACTATGGTTTTTTCAGAACCGTCGGGAAGGTGGATGGAAAGGCGTGGCATGATTCCTGGAAATCATGCCACGCCCATATTCATTTTCAATCCAAAAGACCGTTTGCCCATCACGTATAAGAAAAATGGCGATATCCGCCTTTCCCCAGAAAGACAGAATTCCATGCAGATTCATGATATGGGTTCATCCTCCTCAATTTTTATTTTTCCCGCATACTTTCAAAAAATATTTTAAGCAATTATAGTGGCCTCCGGGGAAGTTTTCCATAAGTAATCCACTCATTTTAAAACATTACATGAAATACTGAATCAATTTTTTTCCTGATTGGAAACAGACCTTCCGAAACTGCGACGGATCATGCCGGACACGAACACTGCGCAAACGACAATCTTCAAGGGGGACAACTTGTTGGGAATCGCTAAACAGGCCATTTTCAAACATACCGTTTTCCGGGAGGGCCGCCCTCCCGGAACATAGGGATTGGATATACGCGCAAACTGCCGTCCTGCCTTTGGACATGTCCTTCACTATCTCGATAATTTTTTTATTTGCCTGGAGCGGCTTAAATCAAAAGAACTCAACTGAAATTTTTTCTGCTGTCTGGCATCTGCCGCTCCTCTTCTTGCATGGAGTTTATTCACCCTGGGTTCCCTTCCCCGTCCGTTACATGCAGACGTCTGCATGACACCAATAAAAGCGGCATGTCGCTGCCGCTGTCCCTGATTATTTTAATAAGAGGAATTTTTCTCTTCATTTATTACTGTGAAGACAGCCAGCATGGCACAAATCAATCCGGGGCATCGTAAAAACATCCGGAGTTCCCGTAATGATTCGAAATCCTCTTTCACGGGAAAGTCAGCGGCCTACACCGTGGAAAAACCGTGCAGCCCTGCACATGTCTTGCGTTTTGAAGGAAAATGTTTCATATTCAGACCATGTTTGTTGACAACATCCGCATATTCGCCAGGGCAGGAAAGGGAGGAAACGGGCTGGTCAGCTTCCGAAGGGCCAAATTCGTGCCCAAGGGAGGCCCGGACGGCGGTGATGGAGGCGATGGCGGAAGCGTCATTCTGGAAGTGGATCCGCACACGAATGACCTGCGTTCTTTTTTTTATGATCCAAAATTAATCGCCACGGACGGGGTAGGCGGACAAAGCGCCAAGAAACATGGCAAGAACGGCAAATCCGTCATCGGGAAAGTGCCCCCCCGGTACCATTATCTACCGCAGCAATGCATCCTCCATGGCGGAGGCGACCTGGCTGGAACGGGAAGGCGAAGGCATTGAACTGGAAAAAATAGCGGATCTGACGGAAATCGGCACCCGGTTCACGTTGTGCCAGGGCGGCCTCGGCGGCAAGGGAAACTGGCATTTCCGTTCCGCGACCAACCAGGCGCCTACGGAAGCCGAGATGGGAACGGAAGGGGAGGAAGGCGTCTTCTTTATGGAATTGCGCCGCATTGCGGACGCCGGGCTGGTAGGCTACCCCAACGCGGGGAAAAGCACATTGCTGGGAGACATTTCGGAAGCCAAGCCCAAAGTAGCCAGCTATCCTTTTACCACGCTTCAGCCTATCATCGGAGTGGTGGAATTCGACAGCTTTCGCCGCTGCGTTGTGGCGGACATTCCCGGCATCATTGAAGGCGCACACAACAACCGGGGCCTGGGACATGAATTCCTGCGCCACATCACGCGCTGCAAGGTGCTCGTCTTCGTTCTGGACATGGCTGGCAGCGAAGGCCGCGACCCCATTGAAGACCTTCAAAATCTCCGCACGGAAATTAAACTGTACAGCGAAGACCTGGCCAAACAGCCCTGGTTCGTCGTCGCCAACAAAATGGACCTGGAAGGAGCGGAAGAAAATCTGGCTAACTTCCGCATGCGTTTCCCGAAAGTGGACATCATCCCCATTTCCGCGCTCAATGGAGACGGTATTTCCCGGCTCAGGAACAGGCTTGATGAGCTTGTAGGTTATAAATTCATCCGTTAACTTATTCATTCAACTTTCTTTCAACCTTTGACATGACAGCCCCTCTCTCCGTAACGACAGCTTCCGACCAGCTTCTGTGCCGTATCGCCGGAATTGGAGACCTCTTCGCCATTGAAGGGGAATTCGTCACCGGGAAGGAAATACCCAGCGGACACATCAACACCACTTACAAGGCTACCTACCGTAAAAGCGACGGGACGGAAGATTCCTATATCCTCCAGCGCATTAACGATTACGTCTTCAAAGACCCCAAAGCCGTCATGCGCAACGTGGAAAAAGTCACGCGCCACATCAACTGGAAAGTCCTGCGCCGCCTGAAGGATTCCGCCGGCCAAACCCTCAACCTCTACCCGGCCCGGGGAGGACGCAACTACATTGACATCCCCGGTGACGGCATCTGGCGCTGTTACAACTACCTGGCCGGCACGCACACCTACGACGTGGTGGAAAACACCCGCCAGGCCTACCAGGCAGGATTTGCCTTTGGGTCCTTCCAGGATTTGATTAGTGACATGAATCCGGACGACATCGTGGAAACCATACCTGGCTTCCATCATACCCGGAACCGCTTCAACCGCCTGATGGAAGTGGCGGAGCTGGATCCGCAGGGGCGTCTCTCCACCTGTCTGCCTGAATTGGAATTCATTAAAGCCCGAGAACAGGATGTGGATCGGTTGCTGAATCTTCAGGAAAGAGGTGTTCTTCCCACCCGCATCACTCATAACGACACCAAAATCAACAATGTCATGCTGGATGAGGACACCGACCACGCCGTCTGCGTCATTGACCTGGATACGGTCATGCCCGGCCTTGTACTGTACGACTTCGGAGATATGGTGCGCACCGTCACTCCGCCTACGGAAGAAGATGAAGAAGACCTGGACAAGGTGCGCATGCGCATGCCCATGTTCCAATCTATCGTAGAAGGGTATCTGACCGCTGCCCACGGCTTCCTGACCCAGGCGGAAATAGACCAGCTTGCCTTTTCAGGAAAACTCATCACGCTGGAAATCGGCATCCGTTTCCTGACGGACTATCTGGAAGGCGACCCATACTTCAAGGTCTCACGGCCGAACCACAATCTCATCCGCTGCCGTACGCAGCTAAAACTGGTGGAATGCATTGAACAGGAACTTCCTGCCATGGAACAATACGTCAAGCGCGTCGCCAGGGGGATGTCCAGAAAATAGGGAAAAAGCTTTTCCTTCTTCCATTCCACTACCTCCGGGGACGGCTATGCCGTCCCTTCTTTTTTATATTATTTGAACATGGCTGCCCATTCCATAATCCAAGAAACATTACACGCAATAGCCAAGCCATGTTTGAAATACCAGACATCCAACTCAATCAATATGGCAAGCCGGCAAGGATCATGTTCCTGGCTCCATATGCCCCAGACGCTCCCGATTTCTCCAAAAAACCCTACACAGGCAATGGAGGCTACCCTCAGTACCACTACAACATTTATAAAGCCATCCAGGACATAGGCTACGACGTCGTCTCCTCCTCCAAACCCTATTCCGTCCAATTCGCCAAGGGAAACGTGGACTATGTATTCTCCCTGATGAACAGGTTCACCATGTCCAGGCCTGAAATATTCATTTCTTCTTACTGCGAATTCATTCAGGTTCCCTACCTGGGCGCCCCGCCCAACATCCGCGCCATAGCGGAAGACAAATTTCTGACCAAAATGGTATTCCGCTCCCTGGAATTGAACGTTCCGGAAGGCATTGGACTTTCCGGAGAAAAAGGTATTCCGGCCCAGGCCCCCTTCCCTGGCCCCTATTTTGTCAAAAAGCGTTTTGGAGCCGCTTCCGGCGGCATCCGGGAAGACAGCATCTGCAGCTCCTGGAAAGCCGTGGGTTCATGCGCCCGGCGCCTGATGGAAGAAGGGCACGAAGTGCTCGTGGAACAATACTGTGAAGGCATTGACGTCACCGTTCCCGTACTGGGTGGGGAAAACCCCGTCATCCTGGGATATGTGCAGCCGAAATCCGACAAACCAGGCAGCATCATCACGGAAGACCTGAAACTGCACGACCATCTGGGTTATCAGCTGGTCTCCGTTCAGGATATGGAGCAGGACATCGCCAGTGACGTCCGGAAAATCTGGAGCGCTCTGGGGCCGATGGACTATTTCCGCATCGACTATAGAATCGACTTCGAGACGGGAGAACGGCGCATTCTGGAAATGAACATCTGCTGCCACCTGGGCAAAAGCGGCTCCATCTGCCTGGCGGCCGCAGAACACGGCTACTCCCAGGAGGACCTCCTCAAATACATTATCGCCTACAGCATGGACAGGCAGAAAAACCTCCGCCAATACGGCACATGGCTCATCTGACCCGCAGGAAAGAAGCGGTTCGCATTCCGGTCAGAACAAAAACGGCAGTTAGGAATCAGGTATCCGGCTGATTGCCTCAAACACCTCCTGCCAGCTTTCCATGGAAGCTTCCTGCCCGCCCAGGGCCATGCCCCGCTCACGGGCGGCAGCGGCCATGTCTTCCCGGTAGTGGGGCTCCCAAGCCATTTTAGTGGCGTACGTGATGAAATCCCCGGGGCATTCGCACAGCCATCCGGTCTTCCCGTGTTCCACCATTTGTTCCCACCCTCCGCGCCTGTCCACAACAAGCACACTCCCGCTTGCCATGGCCTCAAAACCCACACGCGGCCAATTCTCCGTCGTATCGGTAGGCTGCAAAACGATGTGGCAGCGTCGGTAAAACTCCTGTTGGGACAAAGACTTTTGATCATGGAAAGTCTCCACCCAATCGGGAGGCCTGCCAGTCTTCACCTCGCTCCGCTGGTCAAAACCGAGAAAAGTTCCCCTCTTCCGGACCGGAGAAGCAAAATGCTCGTAAATATGCCACGTATCCTTGCTGAACTTATCTTCATCCTGCCGGGAAATGTGTCCGGCTCCAAACCAGTCCGTGGAACGCCCTGCGGCAAAAGGAAAATCTGCCGCATCAAAATACGGCCTAAACGTCATGAACCGGATGGCCGGGTCGGGATTTAAAGCCCTCAGGCGAGGCATGACGTTTCCCATTACGTTGCTATTTTGATAAAGAAACAGGGAAATATCTCCCCGCCTCATGGCTTCCTTTTCCCTGCCGAAAAGCCAGGTCATGCAATTGACGAAAACTGTCCTTCCCGTCCGTTTTCGTATCTTCGGGAGAGCAGTCAGAAACTCTTCATTACAAAAACTGATGACGGGAGCCCCTGCCGGAATGGCCTCCCAATCATAGCCTTCATGCACCGTAACACCCAATTTCACCATCTCCGGATAAAGCCCGGCGCCGTGTGCATTTTTCTGGGTGGGAATAAGATGCATCTCCACCCCCATCTGCTTCCAAACCTTAATCTGGTGATAAAAAGCTCGGTCCCCGCACCGCCGTAAAGTGACGGAAATCCAATAATGTAGAGAGAATATGCCATTAATTGATTCATGCCTGAATGATATTTCCCCGGAACTGCATGGAATAGTCTTGCCGCAAGGTTTTCAGAACACTTTAACTATTGACATTCAATAAATTGATCCGAAAAAATCAATAAAACAAGACTAAAGTAAACAATTCCGTTATTTTATCTTCAATGAAAAAGATTAATATTGCCTTCCCATCCTTTGAATTTGGTTCTTGTCCCTCTCAAAAAAGAGCCGATGATGTAGAAATTCTTAGTCCATATTATTTCAGTTGCAAGGGAAGTTGTTCCAACGTTTTTTTAGCGCTTTCACAGCCTTGCTCTGCTGCTTTTTTTAACCATTCAGATGCTTTCTTAAAGTTCTGCGGACAACCTCCCAACCCTTGCAAATAATAGAGGCCTAAAACGTTCTGAGCATTCATGCTACCCTGGGTAGCTTTTTTTATTATCATAGCGGAAAGCATTTCGGAGGGGGAATACTCATTTTCTTCCGTTTCCTTTTCTAAAATTTTAGCTATCTCCAAAAACGCCTCCGCATATCCATGACTGGCTGACAACTTGGAAGAAACAGCAGTTACAGCTTTTCGAGCAAGAGTTAGATTATAATTTGAAAATCTATTAAAAAGATCGTCGTTATTTCTAAATCCGTATTTTTGAAGTTCTTTCAAATATTCAAGATTACTGCTTCTACTTCCATAGGAATTGTCAAGCAACTTTTCAGCTATATCTAGAGTTACTTGCTTACTCTTATTCTGCGTAATTTTCAACAACTCCTCATATTGAATTTTTATTTGCTTTTGATAAAAAATAGGTAATTTGGGGAACCAGTCAGAATTAATACCTTTCTCCACCACACCTTTTAAAACCCTGAAGAAATTGGGGATCGACCAAATCTATTGCGGGATTTCCTTCCTCTCCTTCTTGAGAGCATTTCAAAAAACCAGCCATCAAACGGAATTTATCAGCATAATCCTGATTAATGTAGTGATAAAGCGCTTTCCTCTCTTAAGAAGAAAATAATTTTAATCCGGAAGAAGAAGACTCCAGTTCTTTCAAATAAGAAGGGCTTATCTCCCATTTTTTCAAAAACTGGTTGTTTTCTCCTAATGCTGTGTTCAACATACAGCTGGCTATACACGAAATGGTTAATATTTTATACATGGGGAAATTGTTTTTTACAGTTTTCTACACATTCATTGTATTTAGCCTGAATAGATGCCACAGTTATGAATTGACCGACCCCCCCTTTGGTATCGAAGATCCTAGACAATCAGGATTGTATCGTATAGGGGGGCCATTGACTGGACTACAAGCCTGAGCCGCCCCCAAACTTTCACTCAATAATTTAATCGCTCTATCCCATCGCGATTCATCACATTCTTTAGAAGTTTTCATCATATCCTCCCACGCTTTGGAATGAGTATCTTCAGTTTTTCTATTCAGTTCTTCTGAACTTGCCTGTCTTTGGTCATCACATCGCTTCACACATTCATCATATTGTTTTGTAATTTTTCAAAATTTAATTAAAAATTCAAAATAAAAAATTGTTTTTCATAAAAATATATAACTAACTAGAAATAAGATAAAAATGCCGCTCAATAAATTTTTTCCACAGAAATTAGGTAATTTTCATTTCAAGACATAATTAACTTTATATACTCCTCAGCAAGTATATTACTTTTTCTGAGATTCCTCATCTAGATAATTAGCAAATTCAATGTATGCATTTTTTTATGACTATTTCCATCGTACTTTCATCGTTGGGATCTATGATTACTGTTCCGTTATTGACAAATTTCTCAAAACTATTTGCGACTGACTTTGCCATAATATCTCTTGGATTTTTTTTCTATAAAATGAGCCAATATGGTGTTCCAGTCATATCCATGTTTCTTCATATCATTACGAAATTGATTTTCAATCGCATTCTTTTTTGTTTAACAGAACAATGGTTTTAAAATAATTACATTTACTCTTATCAATTAAAATTTGATTTATAAAAAAACATCTGGAAAGATATTTTTGAACTATCTTCGGTAAATATTCAGTATCGAATTTCAGATAAAACCTTCTAGACTGCTCCAATATAAATTGATTGTTTGGGTCACTTAATATAGAAGAAGAATGTTTGGAATTACCTACAGCTCTTAATAGAGAAGCTGTAGATCGAAGCACGTATTTTCTTAAATATTCTTGTTCTTTTATTGAAAAATCATTCCCAGCACAGTTTAAATTTTGACCATTATTCACATCAGAATATACATTCATCGGGAATAATAAAACAAAAAAATAGAAATATTTTTCTCATAATTTTTCTCGATTTAATCATATGTTTGCCTGCATTTTAGTTTACAATTTCTATATTCGACAAAAATAAAAGATAATGCAATAATAAATAGAATTCCTTGAATTCTACTCTCTTCTACAGATGGTCCTCCAATAGAAGAGTTAGATTGTTGTGCACGGTCATATGAATTTAACCATCCTCCACATTGTGCCTGTAAACAATTTTCACAGTCATTTAAACAATCTTGCAATTTTTTAGAATAATTTTCAATGCATTTTATATACGCGTTCATAGCAGCTGGTTGTACCCATGACATATCTGGACATTGTCTTCCCAATATGTCAAATGTATTAGACGGATGATTTCTGACAAACCAATATAAACTGTATTTGAAACAGGCACGGCAATTGGCTCGACTTTAGGAATTACATTCTCAGATATTTTTTAATAACTTTTTCTGTCGTTCCTGGGGCAATAACTTCAGTAATGGCTACGGTGGTTACTGCAACAGCTGCAACTGTCAATCCAACTGGATTCAACAACTCCGTTAATATAAATTCATAATATCATTAGTCCAAATCATTGTGAAAATCTTCCGGGAGACTGTATCTAAAGAAAGAATTTATCCTAAAAAACCCAAATGAATCAAACTGTCATTCCTTATTTTCAAATGGAATATATACTTCTACTCTCATTTATGATACTAATCTTAGTATTTTACTCTTTGTCTACATGCGTCAGTTTCAATTGCTACTTGCAAAAGGAGAAACGAGAAGTTCGTCGTTTTTACGAGCCTGTTTTTTTTTTTACAACATCGCTAAAATTACGAACATTTTTTAAAAAATATACCCTTGCGAATACAACTATGAATCCGAGCCTGATAGCACGACCAAACTCTACTTGAACTTATCAGATTTCCTATCATAGAACATTCAACTTCAATACCGTCTGATACGTTAGCATGCATCATGGGATGCATGATGAATAAATCCATTTCCATTTCTACAAAACAACGGGCATAATACTCTTGTTTACATGATACAAATGTCTCTATTTTTAATCGTTCAATATCTCTTCCTGCATCTGGCAAAAAACAAAATTCTTTGAACCAATAATAATCCGTTCTGATTTTTCTCCCTGATTTAATTAATTCAGCCATGGTTTAATGGATTTTCATCTATAATACAGTTTTTTACATTAGGTGGGATTTCCCTGTTATTGATCCAATGATTGAGGTAGCTCTCCAGAATTTGTACTGCATGATCTTCATCCTTCGCCCGAATATGAGCATCCCAGCATAAATCTCTAAACGATTCTTCTGTCCACAACCAATGAGACACCGAGCGTTTTCCATGTCTTGAAATCATATAGAGTTCCCGACTAAAAATTCGCGGATAATAAAGAACCTCCTTATTTTTTTTTTTAGTTTTATACAAATCTAGCCTAACAATCCAATCAGGCAAAGAAGATTCTGTTACAAGTTGGAATTCCAAAGTTGTAACTAATTCATATTTTGTGATTGACTCCATCATATTTTTTACCATTTTGCACATTTATAGTTGTTAGATTCATGTTTGGCTGTGCATCCCTTAGGAGTTCTAGAGGAAGCGTATCTCTTTGCAGCCTCATGAGCAATGTTTTGAGTTTTTCCTACACCATAACCATGAATAACTTCTGGACAACATGTTCCTTTATTTTCTTTCGTCGGGAGAGTGCTTCCTCGAACGTAACATACCCACATCCCTTTCCGATGTTTTAATTCTTTTAATATTTCTTCAACCTTGACTCCGCTTCTCATCATAGATCTTTGAAGGGATTCTTTAGAGACTATGGCTACTGTTCCAGCCGCTGCTATTACTCCTGCTGCCAGTGCCACTTTGGCAGGTTCTATCAATGTAGCTGCGCCGACGGAATTTGTTGGGCCAGTACCAAGCAAAGACGCATCTATTGCCTGAAATCCTAAAAAATCAATATGTTGAGTCAATTTATTGTTGACAAAAGAATACAAATTCCATCCATCTATTTCTCCAGCAGGCTCCCTACTCATCCACCTGCCATTTTGGGGATTATAATAGCGGTAATTGTAGTAAACCAGCCCCAGTTCGTCATCAGCGTATTCGCTGGAGAACCGGAATGGATTATCCTCTGCGGCATTCCCTTCCATCCTGATAATATTACCATACGGGCCGTATTCGTACAAGGCGCGGCGTCCCGCTCGGATGCCGAAGAGCGCCGTAGTGTTTTTCAACAGGTCGTGCGTGCAGTACAGGTCTTCCGCCCAGGTTCCCGTTTCATCAAAGAGGCTCATGGCCAGGATGCGCGTGGCTACCGGTTCCAGAGGATCCCACAGATAGGTTTTTCGTCAGTACGGGCATCGCTGTTTCCATCGCGTTGGCGACGTCCAGTTCCGCGATTTGCAGGTAGCCGTGATAAATGAACCGTTTTTTCGACATCAGGACTTCTCCTTCATAGACGGCTTTCTCAATCCGTCTGTTCAGATAGCCGTAATACGTATCGCATGCTCGTTTTTAAAGGCATGGTAAAAACAGTTATTTCTATCTCTTCATATCATTCATGAGTTATTTCCTTTCATCTTATCAAAATCAATCATTCTAATTTATCAATATTAAATAATTTTAGAATAGTAGTAATTTTTATAGTTTTGACCTAACATCATTAATAATATATAAAAAAAAATCTTATGAAATTACTCTATATAGTTTCAATATTTTTCTCCTCCACTAATAGTGATAACCAAGTAACACATTCTTTATAATCATATGGGTTAAGTCCACTATTTTTTTTTCGCCAAGATCAAGTAGCCATTCCAAAATGATTCGTAACTGAACAGAAGAAAATTTTTTAAAAATATCCAAATCGTCACGCATTCTACCGATCATATTCTGACATGTGCAATCTACTAAGAGATCTGAATCTTTCAATTTTTGAAATTTGATCAGCTCTTCAAATGAAATATAAATAACAGCAGGCAAATAATATCTAAAAGCCTCGTTGCTGAAAACAGAAAAAAAATCCCATATATATTTACAATCACTAGCTTTCAAAGATATCCACGATTTCCCTTGAATATATGTTATATCTTCAAATTCATTTTCATCTTTAATGTTATTTGGAATCGGCAATATCGGAAAATTTATTTCTAAAGATTCTTTTTTTAATAATTGCATTTTTCTTCTATGAATTTTTCACATTTTGATAAATTATTCCAAGCATCTTTCGCTTGTTCTTGATGAGTTTTATTTCCACCCTTAAAACATTTATTATTAATATGACTCCTAGCACTAGCAAGCATTAACCATGATTTCTTTTTCATTTTTAATATATAGCAACAGTCATCGCCCGTACACTTTCCACTTTTACCAACCTCTTTCTTTGCTCTATTCACTTTGTCTTGTAAATATTTTTGTTCTGCTTTCGAACAATCACCAGGTTTTGGAATATCTGGATAAGGCACGGCAATTGGCTCGACTTTAGGAATTACATTCTCAGATATTTTTTAATAATAACTTTTTCTGTCGTTCCTGGGGCAATAACTTCAGTAATGGCTACGGTGGTTACTGCAACAGCTGCAACTGTCAATCCAACTGGATTCAACAACGCCGGCAATGCAAACCCAAACTTTCCTTGTACGTCTATAAAAGCGCTGGGGAAATTTCCCACATAGCCATATAGATTTTCCTGAAGCCTTTCCATCATCGGCTCCTAGGACAACCATCCAAAGTTTTAGCAGTTCCAAAGAGAGAACTATTCAAAATGATTTTTTCAATATTTGAATTTAATCCATTAATAAATAACGAATCACATCTAGGTATATCATTATTTTTCAAATTCTCAAAATATGCCATCATTGAGTTGAATAGTGAATAAATTTTAAAGGCTGTTGAATCCTCACGTGGTAATAACAGTCCCCCAAAACTACTCCAAAAAAAATTTTGAATTGTATCCGTATGAACCAGAGGAGTTCCAGAAACTTCATTTCCATATGCCCCAAATAAATTAATTATAAACTCCAGATTTTCTAACGACACTTGCTGATTAATCATATTTGATAATTTATATTGTTTCATTATTTTCATCAAAGCGCTACTGACGACGTCTTCAGAATCGGAAACCATAATAGAATATTGTTTCATCATTTTATTTTCAAGAAGACATATATAATAAAAAAAATATATTTTATTATCATTCAAAAATAAAAAATATTATATTTTTTTCTTTCTTCATCTGCTTTCAAAAATAAAATATCATACTTATCAGGAAATTCAGCCTTTAAACAAGGATGTTCTTCGACCCAACATTCATAACCAAGAAAAAAGGCAAAATACTTCTCTCTTCACATGAAAAGGGAATGTATGTAGACAGACTTTTATTTATTATTTCAATATCTGAACTGATTTCTTTTATCTTATGCAAAGCAGTTTCTACAGCTGCATCCAACGGGGTAATATTATTGTTTCCCGCAAATAAAATATTACCCGCCGAAATAAAAAAATAAAAAAAATAAATAAATAATATTCATAGTCACTGTCTTATTCCATTAATAAATGTTGCATTTGTTTTTCCTGCAGGTCTGTTAGGGTTATAGAGATGAGTACGAATATTACCTTTCCCATCTCTTACAGATGCTGTCATAATAATTCTAGGGGGGATTTTTATATTTTCATCTATGTTAAAATTACCTCCAAATCCTTCTTCTGCAATTTTTCTGTCATTATCACTTAATGAAGCGTTTTTGTCCGGATGACTATGTGCATATCCAATCATCTTGTCGCCATCATCGCACGGAGGCACACTTAAAGGAGAAACTTCTCTATGTCCGCCGGAAGTCCCAACTTTTCCTACATAATATTTACAATCTTTCTGACAAATACGAACGCCACATTCGACTTTTACAGGTTTATTTTTCTTTGTTTTTTTCTCTATCGGAGTATTGTTCCATTTTTGCAGCTGTTCATAACGTTTTTCCATAGCTTCTACTACCATTCTATTCGCTGCCGCAAAAGCTTCCGATTTTTTTTTTTTTCATATAATTGAAGACCTAATATATCACAATATATTATAGAACTATTATCTGAAAATCTGTATAAATTATTACTTTCTTCTTCTCCAATGGGATCCCTGCTTACCCACCTGCCATTTTGGGGATTATAATAGCGGTAATTGTAGTAAACCAGCCCCAGTTCGTCATCAGCGTATTCGCTGGAGAACCGGAACGGATTGTCCTCTGCGGCATTCCCTTCCATCCTGAGAATATTACCATACGGGCCGTATTCGTACAAGGCGCGGCGTCCCGCTCGGATGCCGAAGAGCGCCGTAGCGTTTTTCAACAGGTCGTGCGTGTAGTACAGGTCTTCCACATATGTTCCCGTTTCATCAAAGAGGCTCATGGCCAGGATGCGCGTGGCTACCGGTTCCAGAGGATCCCACAGATAGGTTTTTCGCAGTACGGGCATCGCTGATTCCGTCGCGTCGGCAGCGTCCAGTTCCGCGATTTGCAGGTAGCCGTGATAAATGAATCGTTTTTTCGACATCAGGACTTCTCCTTCATAGACGGCTTTCTCAATCCGCCTGTTCAGATAGTCGTAGCGGCACTCCACCCGCCTGTTCCCCTGAATAAACCTTGCCGCCTGGTTCAGGGCATTATAAGAAACTTCCCATTCTCCTGTGGACGTTTGAATCTTTGTCTGGTTGCCGTCGGCATCATAGCCAGGCGCGAAAGGCGCTTCTTCCTCCCGGGTGATGGCCGTGTACTGGTTCAGGCTGTTGGCCGTGTACGCCGCCGCTGACGCGCCCGAACCTTCCCGGGAGGTGACGCGGTTGCCGATGTTGTCATACACATAGGAATATGTTCCCCCCCGCTCATCGCGTCGGCGGCCAGTTCGCCGCGGCCGTTGTAGCTGTAGCTGTGCGTCAGGTCAGGAGCAGGGGTATTGAAGTAATCCTTCTTTCCGTGGGCCGCCCCAGCGCGTCATAGGCGTAGTCGGTTTTGGCCGGGTAGTTGGCGCTGCCGGGACGCAGATAGTCGATTCTGGTCAGCAGATCCCGTTTTTCTTCCCGGGTGTACCATCTCCGGAGGGTATTGGGGTAATCGAGCGTTTCCAACAGTCCGTTGACGGCGTGGTAGCCATAGACGAAGGGATCGGAGCCGTTATTGAGCGAGACCGTAAAAAGACGTCCGCAACCGTCATATTCCCAGGCCGTCTGCTGGACAACGCCCTCCCCCGTAATGCAGACTGTAACCCGAAGGCCGCCCCAAACCGTCGCGCAGATAGTTGAGCGCGCTTGCCGCCAGCCCTGCCGCAGTTTCCGATTCCGCTTCATTATATTGGTTGTAAGCCAGCGTCCTCGTGCCGGAATCGTCCGTGACCTGCGTGAGCAGGTTAAGGTGATTGTAGGTACAGGTGATGGAAGGGGTCGCGTCGTTGTGAGTGACGGAGACCAGGTTGCCCGTCTGCGGATCGTAGGCATAAGAAGTCGCCAGAGGCGTTCCCTGCCCGTCCGCCGTCCGGGCCTGTCGTTTAACCGCCAGCCTGTTCCAGTCATCGTAAGAGTAGCTTTCCCCATGGCCGTCGGCATAGGTTTTAACCGTCATCAGGCCGGAGGCGTCGTCATAGCTCCACGCCGTCACGTCCCCGTCCGTCCGTTCCCGCGGATCGGCAGCGATGGTTTCTCCCGGAACGCGGAACGTCATGAGGGATACCAGCCTGTCCGCATCATCGTAGCCAAAGACGGAGGGCTGAAGGGCCGTACCGTATTCGGCGGTTTTGCGTCCCCGCGGGTCGTAAGCGTAGCAGGCCGTGTTGCCCAAAGCATCCGTGACGCAGGAGGGAGAAGCCGTGGACGGGTCATACTGGATGGCGGTCGTATTGCCGGCGGCATCCGTCCTGGCTGTTTCACGGCCGGCGATGTCAAAGACGGTAACGGCGGCATTGCCGCGGGCGTCCGTATAAGTCTCCGTGCTGCCGCTGGCCGTATAAGCGCGGGGGAGAGGTGGTCAGAACTCCCGCATGGTCTTTCCGGGATACGGCGTACCCGTCTATGACGACAGTTTCCGCAATGACGGAAGAAGCCGGAGACTGCGTTTTTTTATCGTCCGGCCGGCCGGAGCTGTGTATTCCGTCCATTGCAGGGTTTCATTGCCCCGCGGATCGGTAGAGATGTTTTTTCCGGCCAGCAAGGGGGGACAGGAAGGAAACCAGCTCGGCCGTGCTTTCCGCATACGGTGTTCCCTGGCTGTTGCAGCGCGTGACTGTGGTTACCCGGTACACGCCGTCTTCCCGCTGCCGGCGGGCATAGGCGTACTCCGTGACTAGGGAGTTGGCGGATGTGGGGTTTTCGGCCAGCTTGAGCGTGGTTTTGACGATATTGCCAAACGGGTCATAGTCATAAAGCAATGGAGCCATTCCATCCACCTGCTGCCGCAAAAGCCTGTTGTTCAGATCAAAAGCGCGCCGGTCATAAATAAGGCCGCCGTTGGCGTTCGCCCGGGAGACGCGCACCATGTTGCCCCTGCCGTCCGTGACGGTTTGTTCCACCAGCGCCGGTTCTCCCTCCGCCCGGGGAAGCAGCGTGGAACGGACCACGCCTTCCGCGGAGTATTCCGTACGGTAGAGGAGATGCCTCTGCCCCGTGCCGCTCTGTTCCAGTACGGTTCCGTCCGCATGGCGGATAGTGACGAGCGTCGCGCCCGTCGGCGTGGTGACGGTTTCCGTCAGGCCGTCCGCACTGTAGGCATGCGTATTGCTCCTTCCTAATACGTCCGTTTCCTGCACCAGCTGCCCCAGCAAATCGTAAGCCCTGCTTTCCGTCGTCGTCATGGGGCCGACGTCCCGGCGCGTTTGCAGGATTCTGCCGAAGGCGTCCCGCGTGTAGCTGACGATGGTTTCAGGCGTGACGATTGTTTCTCCGTCCGTGACTTCCGACCGGCTGACTTCCACCAGCTGGCGCGCCGTATTGTAGGAGTAAGTAGTCATGATGCCGTCTTCATCCTTTTCCCACAAGGGGCCGCAGCACATCATCTCCCGTTCCGTCACCCTGCCGTTGCCGCGCGTACGCTTAATCCACCGGTTTTCCTTGTCGTATTCGTAATCCGCCGTATCCGTCAGCGTCCAGGTTCCATCCGTCAGCAAGGCGTATTTCTCAACGCGCGTGTTATTTCCCTGAGCGGAAACGTACGTGACTTTCCTCGTGCTGTGCCCCGGCACGGCCTGCCCCCCGCTATCTGCGTTTCCCTGGTCTCCCTGTAGAGGGCGCCGTACTGGCTGGCCGCCTCATAGCCATAGACCGTCTGCACGCCGCTGGCGGACTGCTTCATCTTCAGCCTCCCCGGGCGTATTCGTTAGGCGCCGCCGGCAGCCACGTTTCCGTCACTTCCAGCTGCTCTCCCCCTCCGCGCCCAACGCCGTGGTGCGTTTTTCCACACGGCGCACATGGTTGGCTTCCGTATAGGCGTAATGCGTATCCGTCAGCCGGGCAGCGTTCATCGTGAGCACCACGTACTGGTGCGCAATATCCGGATCGGCATGGTCGGAGCAGCGGTAATAGGTGTAGGTGCCCTTCCTTCCCCCGCCCGCCCAGGGTTCCATCCGGACGGTTTCACGCCCGAAGGCGTCATAAGACCAGGTCTTTTCACTTCCGTCGGGGGCCGTCTCCCGGATCAGTTTGCCCGCGGCGTTATAAGCGTAAGTCGTTTCACGGGCATAGTCGGTTCCATAAGCCTCAATACGGCTGGTGCACAGGTTGCCGCTGCGGCCCTGTTCATAGGTTTCGCACACCCGGGAAATAGGAGCGCCGTTTTCCCCCCGCGCTGCACGGTAGTGAAGAGTTTCCAAATCCCCGAAGACACCTCCTGCCTTTCACGGATCCTGTAAATCGCGTCTTCCCCTTCCCCCTGGGACATGCACCAGGCCCCTCCCGTTCCCTGCCAGTAGCGGGTGACGTAAGGCGCGCGCCCTTCCGCCTGCTCCGTGACGGTGAGCTTGCCGGTCTCCGCATTGCCCTCAATGGTGAAGGTTTTAAAAGGCGTCCCCGTAACGGCGTAAAGACCGGTGGAAACGTTTTTGGCCCCCACCTGCTCGGGCAGATAAAAGGCGATCACATAGCCCGTATTCGTCACGTTCTCAATATTGGCCAGACCGTCCCACAGGTTCCAGACCTGGCGGATGACATCATCTGCGCTTCGGACGATGTCCAGGTAATTGGCAAAATCCTGAGCCGTCCATGAAGAACCCAGCCTGGTCCGGTAGCCGGAGGCCGCGCCCAAAGCGGAAACGGAAGAACCGCCGTAGATGACTGTATTGCCCCCGGCGTTGCTGACCCTCATTTCCGCCGCGCTGGCGGAAGCCGAGACAACACGCCCCTCTGCCGCGGCATACGCCATGGAAACGGAACCCGTCCTTTTCCGCGAGCCGCCGATGGAGCCTGCACTAGCCGCGCCGGCATAGCAGTAATAGTTGGCGCGGGTGCCTCCGTTCCGGATCTGAATGCCATGTCAGCCCCCAGCTCCCGACCGGAAGGGGGCAGAATACAGCTGGCCATGGGATGCAGGTATTGCAGGGCTGCGGGCGTCCACAACCTGGAAGAGAAGTGATAAGCCACAATTTCCAGCATCCCGTACGGCACGCCTTCCATACCGCGGAAGGAACCGAAGCTGGTGCGCCATACCATGCTGGTTTTCCGCGTCTGGGCAGTTACCCGTCTGCCTGCGGAAGAGAACCTTCCATATGCGGAGGCGGAGGAAACCAGGCTGCGCACGGCAGACGTACTGGGGGAACCGCCCCGGTTGTCCATGCAGTCATCCAGGGAAAAAGGATTGTCCGGATCAGTCTCATCCTCATCCCCGCCGTTGTCGCCATTAGGGCATGGATTGCTGGAACTGCTGTTGGGAGAACTGCTGCTTCCGCTGCTGGAGCCTCCGCATGGATCATCGTCGCCCTCGTCGTTGTTGTCCACTGGCTCCGTTTCCGCCTCCGGGGGCACATAGGAAGAAGAAGAACCCGTTTGCCGGTTGGTAATTTCCACCTTCAGGTCAAAGGAGAATTTGGCAATGTTGTTATTGGCATTGGGAATGGAAATATTGCTATAGTCCACATGCGCCCGATGCATTCCGGGCTCAATGATGAAAGAAGCCGTCTGCGGCTCGTAACTGCCGCCTCCGTACTGTCCGCGCGGGCCGATGTCCAGCCGTTCTTCTCCATCCACGGTCAAGTTAGCCAGATCGTCGGCGCCCATGGTCACCTTGCATTCGGCCGTTTCATCAGGCCCCAGCTCCCTGACTTCAAAATCCCAGTCCCAGCTTCTTTCAAAAGCGTCCGTTGGCGCTTGTTCGTCGATCGCGGAGGGAGCTCCGCTATTGGAATTGCTCATGCCCGTCAGGGAATTGACATCGTTATCAAAGGATTGTTCTTTCATGGTTTGAATCGGATTAGCTATTGAAACGCAAACATTGCATCATCCCAATCTTGGAAAAACTGCAATAATTTTTATCCGTTCCTTATCCATAACAACAAAACCTCCTGTTTCAACACGTCCAACACGGGATGCCCCCTGGTCTCAGCCGTGGTTCAATAAATGGTAAAAATTTCTTCTTCTCTGCGCTTCCGAATGGAAAACTCTGGCCCATATGGAGAATTCCGGAAGCAACATATCCAAATGGCCTTTAACTGCGCGCCATGAAACACAGCAATTTTCCATTTAACATGGATTCATGAACTCTTCAACGAAAAAGCATGATCTCCCTGAATTGGAAAAGAAATCCAAAATCCATAAAAACGGTTATCGCCTTCGGGCATGTTCAGCAACCTCGGCATGTCTGAATGGAAAGAAAGCAGGATAAACCACCACTTCCCGAGCCTCCACACCTGAATTTTTACAAGGAAAGCTGCTCCTTCAAACGCTCCAGCAGATTGCCGCAACCGTCCTGAAGCAGTTTTACCACATATTCAAAGCCTTCCTGCCCCCCATAATAGGGATCCGGCACTTCTTCATCCGGAAAACGAGCCGTGAAAAAACACATGGGCGCTATCTTGCCTGCCCACTGTCCCTTTTTATCCAACCGTTTCAAATCCCGCAGATTTTCACGGTCCATTCCCACAATCAGGTCAAATTGTTCCAAATCCTCTTTCCGCACGAGGCGCGACTTAAGCCCCGGATCCTCATATCCGTATTTTTTCAGCGCCGTCAGCATCCGGCTATCCGGAGGGCAGCCCCGATGGTAACCGATCATTCCGGCGGAATCGCTCTCAATCAAATGTTCCAGACCTTGTTCTGCGACCATTTTTTGAAAATGATTTCCGCGGCAGGAGAGCGGCAGATGTTGCCCAGACAGACAAACAGGACTCGGTAAGGTTCGGGAGCACTCATGGACGTCATTTCTTTTTCAGGATAGGCAGGCGGCCTCCCCATTTCAAGAGGGAAGAGTTTCTGCACGGGAAACGGAAACGCCCACGAATATGGCATGGGGCAGAGAAAGAAACTGCGCCGCTCATTCAAAAATAAGATTCTCCTGTGTTTCGGCTTGCGTTAAAGGATGTCCGGCTGTAGATTATCGCATGGCAGATTTCCCTCTTGGATTAAGTTTTGATGACGTGCTCCTGCTGCCCCGCCTGAGCGCGATTCTTCCCGGCGACGCGGACATCAGTTCCCAGCTTGTTCCCGGCTTTGACATGAAAAAATCCCCGTGTTGTCCGCGGCCATGGATACCGTTTCCGAATCGGAACTGGCGATTGCCCTGGCGCGGGAAGGCGGCCTGGCCGTCATCCACCGCAACAACCCCATTGACATCCAGGCGGCCATGGTTTCCCGCGTGAAGCGTTTTGAAAACGCGGTCATCCCGAACCCCGTCACGGTCAACAAGGACATGACGCTGGAGGAAGTCCACCAGATCATGATGGACCAAGGCTATTCCGGCTTCCCCGTCGTGGATGCCAACCGCAAGCTGGAAGGCATCATCACCGGCCGCGACATGCGCGGTGTGGACGATTACCAGAATGTCCGGGTCGAGGACGTCATGACTCCCCTTCCCCGCCTGATTACGGCGGCTCCCACCACGACCATTGAGGAAGCGCGCCACATCCTTTACACCCACCGCATTGAAAAACTTCCTTTGGTGGATGAAAACGGCGTGCTGGGCGGCCTTATCACGGAAACGGACATCCAGAAGCGCGCCATGTTTGCAGACGCTTCCAAGGATGAACACGGTCACCTGCGCTGCGGCGCCGCCGTGGGTGTGGGCCCCGATTATCTGGACCGAGCCAAAGCTCTGATTTCCGCCGGGGCGGACGCCCTGTTCATTGACGCCGCCACGGGACACACGACCCGAGTGATGGACGTGGTTTCCAACCTCCGCAAGCTGACGGACCGTCCCATCGTGGCCGGCAACGTGGTTACGGCGGAAGGGGCCGCCGACCTCATCAAGGCGGGCGTGCAGGCCATCAAGGTGGGCGTGGGTCCCGGCTCCATTTGCACCACCCGCGTCATCTCCGGCGTGGGCATGCCCCAATTCACCGCCATTCAGGAGGTAGCCTCCGTGGCGCGTCCCGCGGGCGTCACCGTCATTGCGGACGGCGGCATCCGCTATTCCGGGGACATTGTGAAAGCCCTGGCCGCCGGCGCCGACCTGGTGATGCTGGGCGGACTGCTGGCAGGTACGGAAGAAAGCCCCGGCAAAGTGGTTCATTACCAGGGCCGCCACTTCAAGCAGTATCGCGGCATGGGCTCCCTGGGAGCCATGCGCCGCGGCTCCGGCGACCGCTACGGTCAGAACAGCTCCGGCAAACTCGTTGCGGAAGGCGTGGAAGCGCGCGTTCCGTACAAGGGCATGCTGGCGGACGTGGTATTCCAGCTCATGGGTGGCCTGCGCTCCGGCATGGGCTACCTGGGCGCGCACAACCTGGAGGAACTCCGGAACAAGGCCCGGTTTGTGCAAATCACCTCCGGCGGCCTGAAAGAAAACCATCCCCACGATATCACCATCACGGAAGAACCCGTCAATTATTCCTGTTAACTCCTCCCTCACATGGACGACAAGCACCTCGTAGCCGTCATTGACTTCGGCTCCCAATACACCCAGCTCATCGTGCGCCGCGTGCGCGAACTGGGCTACATGGCCAAGCTGTATGCGCTGGAAGACCTGGACCAGATTCACGAACCCGGCGCCGTCATCCTTTCCGGCGGCCCCAAAAGCACCACGGACGCGGACGCCCCGGACATTGACTTTGAATGGCTCCAGAGCCTGAATGTCCCCGTCCTGGGCGTGTGCTACGGCATGCAGCTGCTGAACATCAAGCACGGCGGCACCGTGAAGGCCAGCAACAAGCGGGAATATGGCCCCGCCGCCCTGCTGCCGGAAACCTGCGCAGGCCTGTACCGGGACATGCCCCCCTCCTCCCAGGTATGGATGAGCCATTCGGACACGGTGGACCATCTGGCGGAAGGCTGCCGCGTCATCGCCCGCAATGCGAGGAGTCCCCGTCTCCCTCCAATGGGGAGAAACCACCTTCGGCATCCAGTTTCATCCGGAAGTGACCCATTCCCATGAAGGGCGCACAATCCTGCGCAACTTCCTTTCCTGCGCGGCCAACCTCAAAAAAAATTCGACATCGGAGACTTTAAAAGGGAACTCATCCGGGAAATCCGGGAGCGCGTGGGCGACAAGCAGGTGGTCTGCGGCGTCTCCGGCGGCGTGGACAGCACCGTTCTGGCCGTTCTGCTGCATGAAGCGGGCGTGAACATGCGCGCCATCTTTGTGGATAACGGCCTGCTCCGCAAAAACGAGGCGGAGGAAGTGCGGGCCAATTTCGCCCGCATGAACGTGGAAATTGAAACGGTGGATGCTTCCGAACGCTTCCTGGCGGCTCTGGCCGGAGAAAGCGATCCGGAAAAGAAACGCCGCATCATCGGAGGCCTGTTCATCGACGTTTTCTGGGATGCTGTGGGAGACGCGGAAATGCTCGCCCAGCACCCTGTACCCGGACGTGATCGAAAGCGCCTCCAACGCCAAATCCAAGGCCTCCGTCATCAAGACCCATCACAATCGCGTGGAACGCGTGCTGGAACTCCAGGAGCAGGGGAAAGTATTGGAACCTCTGGCGGAACTGTTCAAGGACGAAGTGCGGGAACTGGGCGCTTCCATGGGCGTCCCGCATGATATTCTGTGGCGCCACCCCTTCCCCGGTCCCGGCCTGGCCGTGCGCTGCCCCGGCGTGGTCACCAAAGAACGCCTGGACATCATCCGGGAATGCGATGCCATCTTCATCGGCAACCTGAAGAAATACGGTTGGTACGACAAAGTCTGGCAGGCCTACGCCGGCCTCATTCCCCGGTGAAAACGGTGGGCGTGAAGGGAGATGAACGTTCCTATGAATGGGCCACCAACCTGCGCGCCATCGTGTCGGAAGACGCCATGACGGCGGACTGGGTGGAACTCCCCCCGGCCCTGCTGAGGGAAACCAGCAACCGCATCCTCAATGAAGTAAAGGGCATCAACCGCGTCCTTTACGACATTTCCACCAAGCCCCCGGCTTCCATTGAGTGGGAGTAAAGCTTCCGCGCCCTGTTGACGCTCGTTCAGCAGGGTGCCCCGCTCCTCCTCTCCGGCAATAAGGATCAAGAAAGGAGAAAATAATGACTGAACTGGAAAAATGCATGGCGGGCGAATGGTATGACTGCCATGACAAGGTGTTTCTGGAATTCAAAAACAAGACGCACCGGCTCCTGATGAAATACAATTCCCTGCCTTACGACCATAAGGAGGAAAAGCGGCAGGTGCTGCAGGAAATGCTGGGCAGCATCGGCGCCAAGGTCTCCATCGGCCATTCCTTCATCTGCGATTACGGCCGCAACATCCATATCGGAAACAACGTCACCGTCAATACGGGCTGCACATTCGTGGACTGCAACAGGATCACCATCGGCAACAATGTGCTGATCGCCCCCAACGTACAGATTTACACCGCTACGCACCCCATTGAGCTGGATGAGCGCCTTACTCCCGTGGAAACGGATGAAGGAGTTGAATACATTCGCCATACCTACGCTCTTCCGGTAACAATAGAAGACGGCTGCTGGATTGGCGGCGGCGTCATTATCCTGCCCGGCATTACCATCGGAAAAGGAAGCGTCATCGGAGCCGGCAGCGTGGTCACCAAAAATATTCCTCCCGACAGTCTGGCGGCGGGGAACCCCTGCAAGGTTATTCGTAAAATCAACGGGAGTCGGGAACAATGATCAAGCTGATCGCTTTTGATCTGGACGGAACCATAGGGGACACGGTCCCCATGTGCATCAGGGCATTTGAAAAAGCGGTTTCTCCCTACGCCGGCCACACGCTGAGCGAACGGGAAATCACGCAGACTTTCGGCCTGAATGAAGTAGGAATGATCAAGAAAGTCGCCGGAGAAAAATGGCGGGAAGCTCTCCATGATTTCTACCCGGTTTATGAAGAAATGCATCAATCATGTCCGGCTCCGTATGAAGGCATACGCGAATTGATAGAAACCCTGCAAAAGGCTGGCGTGCTTGTCGCCCTGATTACCGGAAAGGGAGACAAAAGCTGCCGCATCACGCTTGAGCAATTCGGCATGCGGGATTTGTTCTGTTCCGTCAAAACCGGAGCGGAAGACAGGCCCAACAAGGCGGAAGCTATTGAAGAGCTTCTGCACGACTTCCGCTTGAACAAAGATGAATTTTACTATATCGGGGATGCGGTTTCAGATGTGGCCGCCTGCAAAAAAGCGGGGGTGACCTGCCTGTCCGCCGCCTGGGCAACGACCGCAGACGTCGGCGGATTGGAAAAAGCCAACTCCTCAAAGGTTTTTCCCAGCATTAAGGAATTGACATTATTCCTGTCCATTGAGAAATAATTAGAAGATCCTCCTCACTTGGATAAGGAAAAACATGATGGAAAAATTTCAAAAACTGGCCCTTCTGATTGATGCTGAGAACATCGCTCTGGATAATCTTGAAAGCGTCATTCGGAAAATATCTGCATATGGCCGCATCGTGATTCAAAGAGCCTACGGCGACTGGAGCAAGGAAAGTTTAAAAAACTGGAAAGACTCGCTAAACCGGTTTGGCATAAAAGCGGAGCAGCAATTTAATTATACTCCCCAAAAAAACTCGACGGATATGGCGTTGACTATTGACGCCTTGGATTTATTGTATCAATCGTCTTACGATGCCCTTGCCATTGTTTCGAGCGACTGCGATTTCACTCCCGTTTCCCTATATGTCAGGGAACATGGTATTTATGTAATTGGTATCGGAGAGAAGAAAACTCCAGAGGCTTTCAAAAAAAGCTGCAATGAATTTATTTTATTAAAAACTGCTGACTCTAAAATAGATAATACACTACAAAATAAGCCTTCTCAATCTGGATCAGAAAAACGAAAAAAAAAAATCCTGAGTCTATTCATAAATTACTTAAGGAGGCATTTGAAACGCACAAAAAAAAGAAGGATGGTAGCCTTATCTCGGGCATCATCTTATATTAAAAATAAACAACCTGATTTTTTCTTTAAAAAGAATACTATTCCAAATTTTATAAACTCATTCAGTATTTTCCGGAAAAATACAAACTTGAAAAATCGCATACAAAATATCAATGCAAATAAAATTATAGAGTTATCTTCTATAACTATATTCATCTGATTCTATCTTGGAACAAGAAATAAATTCCTGTTTTTTATACGCTCATTTAACGCAAAAACAGTTCCTTCTGCCATGGATACCGGCGCCGTCATCCTCACCACCTTTCTCTCCACCATTCCCGTTTATCTTTTCTTTGCCACGGGTTTCTATCTGCGCCACAAGCAAGTCATCCAGGCAGACCATGACGCGCCCATCATGCGCATCGCGATGGATGTGGCCTATCCTTGCCTCGTCTTCCACAGCATCATGAAGTACATGGTGCTCTCCGGAAATGAGACGCTCAGCAGCGTTTCCTTTTCCCTCCAGGCCATCGCAGCCGGGGCCCTGGAACTTCTGCTCGGCATCGCGGCCGCATGGCTGGTCGCTAAACTGCTGCGCATGCGCATCGGCACGGGCCTTCGTACGTTCACCCTGACGGCGGGAGTGCAGAACTACGCTTTTTTCGTCATTCCCATCATCCAGATGCTGTTTGCCGCCGGCAACGATCCCACACTGGGCGTCCTTTTCGTCCACAATGTGGGGTGTGAGCTGGTCGTCTGGAGCATCGGCGTCATCATCATCGCGGGCGGCCCGGGCAATCTGAATATGGGCGTTTTCTTCCGCGGCCCCCTGCTGGCCGTTATCGTGGGCCTGGCTCTTGCCTGGTCCGGCCTGGGAACCTATGTAGCCCAACCGCCCCTGATGAAGACTCTTGAAATGATCGGCAACTGCGCCACTCCCCTGTGCCTGATCCTGTTCGGATGTTCCATGCGGGATTTATGGCATAACATGAAGTGGGAACCCAAACCCATCATCTGCGGCCTGCTGACGCGGCTGGGGCTGGCCCCTGCACTGCTGTTCCTGATGGCTTATTTCCTTCCGGTGGATGATTATATCAAGCGCGTCATCATCATCCAGGCAGCCATTCCCTCCGCCGTCATTCCGGTCATTCTGGCCAAACGTTTCGGAGGCCATCCGGACCTGGGCACTCAAATCCTGCTGACAACGACGGTGGCTTCCTTCCTCACACTACCCTGCTGGCTGGCTCTTGGTTCCACCCTGGTCGTACCATTGTATTAACGGGATAATGGCGACATCAATCCCCGGATGGTCCGGGACGGCCCGCTTGCCCAACATCTTCCGCTTTTCCGGAGGATTCCGTTCCCGGTGTCCTGCCCCTTGATGGAAATAAAACCAGGCTGCAAGGTTCGGCGGCGGAACAATTTCCCTGCTGAAATATCCGCATCCTTTCCGTCTCCATCCTGCATTCCATGCTGAATGCTTCCCTACCTTTGGGTTGACTCCCCAGTCGGATATGTATTGAATGGATTCATGAAATTTCCTGCTCCTCTCTGCGCCGCCCTGCTGCCGGTCCTGTTTTCCTGCGCGGAGCAGGTTTCCCGGATTGAACACGTTCGGGAGGTGCCCTTAAAAACCACGGTGGTTCCTGCGGAAGACGTAGGCATGCACCGCACCCAGGCCACCTATCTGCTGCATGGCGCCGTCTCCCAGCAACAGCGCCTTCAGCGTCTGGGTCAATACTACTTCGTCACATGGAACGATGCCAATCCGGAACAGGCGGCAACCCTGGTCATGATATACCGCCAAGGAAAGACAGGTTCAACCGTCCTGACAAAATCCATTTCCTATCCAGCCGGGAGAAAAGGCGGCACGCAAAACTCCGTTTTCGAATTCATCGGGGATGAGGCCAGAGAAAAAGGGGAAGTCCTCGCATGGAAGCTCGTCCTGAAGGACAACCGCGGCAAAACGATTTCCGAACGCCATTCTTATCTGTGGGGGGACGATCATTGACTCTTCGGCAAAAACACCGAAGAGCCGTAAAATCACCCGGATATACAGGATGAGACCTGCAGTTTCCGGCAGTCTCGCCAGCCTCCAACTCCGTTAATAATCCTCCGGAATATGGGCACGCTTACGCTTCCTGCCGTTTGGCACGGCGTTTGCGGACAGCGTCGGCAAGGGTTTCCAGCACTTCCACTGTCGTCTCCCACCCAATGCACTGGTCCGTGATGCTCTTGCCGTACACCAGGTCGGAACTCAACGGCTGGGCCCCTTCCACAATGTTGCTTTCAATCATCACGGCAACAACCTGTTCGGACCCGCTGGATATCTGTTCCGCGATATTGGCGGCCACAGCCGGCTGTTTGCGATAATCCTTGCAACTGTTTCCGTGGGAGCAGTCTATCATGATGCGGTTGTTGATGCCGGCCTTCTGCAAAGCTTCTTCCGCTTCCTTTACATGATCTTCATCAAAGTTCGGCCCCAGGGAGGAACCGCGCAAGATCAGGTGGCAGGATTTATTGCGTAGTGGAAACAATGGCGGAAACTCCCTGCTTGGTCACGGAAAGGAAGCAGTGAGGGCAGGAGGAGGAAACAATGGCGTCTACAGCGATTTGCAGGCTGCCGCTGGTGCCATTCTTGAATCCCACAGGCATGGAAAGCCCGGAAGCCAGTTCACGGTGTACCTGGCTTTCCGTGGTGCGCGCCGATGGCGCCCCACGTGATCAGGTCCGCAATGTACTGCGGCGTGATGGTGTCCAGGAACTCGGTAGCTGCGGGCACTCCCATATCCCCCAGGCGCAGCAGCAGCCCGCGGGCCATATGGAGACCGCGGTTGATGTCAAAGGTATGGTTCATGAACGGGTCGTTGATGAGGCCCTTCCAGCCCACGGTGGTGCGGGGCTTTTCAAAATACACGCGCATGATGATCACCAGATCCTTTTTCAAAGCGCGCCATTTGTTCCTTCAGGCGGGAGGCATAGTCCACGGCAGCCTGGGGATCATGGATGGAGCATGGCCCCACCACCACCAGCAGGCGGTCGTCGTGGCCGGAAATGATGTTCTCCGCATTCTTGCGGGTCGTAGCCACCATTTTGGCGATCTCGGTGGTTGCCGGATAATCCTTGATTAAAATGGCGGGGGAAATCAGGGGCTCAATGTCTTGAATGCGTATGTCGTCTGTTTTGAACCAGTTCATGTCTGGGGCTTATTGAGAGGTTTTTGAGAGAAGTTGAAAAGAAAAAAATACGGTTTGCGGGCTTTATGCCTGAATATACCGCGGGGCCTCACGGCCATAAGCCGGAAGCCCCGCAAAATGAAGCGGCCGCGCCTCCCGACAAGAGGCGCCGTCATGCATTACCAGGAAGTCACATTGTCTTCCGTCAATTCCGGATTGTTGATATGACCGTCCGCCGTGCTGCCCTGCTTGTCCTTGCCGGTGCTGTAAACGGCCACGTTCTTGGTCACCATCCGGGAACCTACCTGAACACGGGGAGTACGGTCGTCAGGGTTGGCATTCAAAATGATGTAATAGGGAGATTCCCAGGGATCCATCAGGCCCACACGGCCGCGGCTTTCAAAAAACAGGCCGGGAGCGCCTTCCACATCCGTAGTCGTCGTATTGAAATAAGCCGTTTTCTTGGGATTCAACTTTCTGTCCTCATCCGCCCGGTCCATATAATTGGTCAGGATGCTCATGATGCGGCTATCGTCGTCCACGGCGGTTGTCACGTAATACTGTCCGTCCTTGTGGGCCTACTTGGTCATTTCCCGGCTGCTCCAGGCCACGGGAACGCGGCCGTTGTCCAGCATGTAATTTTCCACAGCCGTCTGCAGACCGTTGCAGTCGCTTCGCGCCGTGGTAACCTTGGATTTTTCCATCACGCCGTTCACCACCGTCATGGCGATGCCGGCCAGCGTCAGGATAATGGCAATCACCACAAGCAATTCAATCAACGTGAATCCCTTTGGACTTACGGTTCAAAAAAGGTGTCTTCATACTTTGCCAAGAGTAGCGCAATTACACAGTTCAGGGCAAGCGGAAAACAACCGGCGCCGCCTATTTCAAAGCCTGTTCCCGGAATGGCAGCAGACGGAATAACCCCGGTGCACAAACACCCCGGCGCCTTCCGGCAGCCGGGGTGTTAAAAAGAATGCTCCTTTAGTTGGAGGGGACAGGGGTTTCTGCGGAAGCAGGGGCCGGAGCCTGAGAAGAAGCGGCTTCCGCCTCAGCAGCGCGCCTGCGCAGCTCCTCCTGCTGGAGTTCTTCCGACGTCTTGGCGGGAATGGAAGCTTCCTGCCTGGCGGCAGTCTTCATCATTTCCGGGCTCAACAGGCTTTCCGAACTCTTAACGTGCTGCCGGTTGATCAGCATGCCCAGCCCCAGACAAAGAACCATGAACGCGGTTCCGAAGTACACCGTGGCTTTTTTCAGCACATCCGTCGTCCGGGCGCCAAAAGCCTGGTCCGTAATGGCTGCGCCAAAGGCAGCTCCCAGCCCTTCCTGCTAGGGCCTCTGCATAAGCACTACGCCCAGAAGGAGAAGTGATACAATCACCAAAACGGCAAAAAGTAACTGAATGCTGATATTGAGTGAATCTGCTAAAAAAAGGTTCATGAGCGCGGGGAGTATGTGTGAATTCGAACGGTTTGTAAAGTCTAGGAAATGATTTCGTTATGCTCGTTGCAGACGATTTTCTTGGGGATGATGGGCTTGTCCGACAAGGCAAAACTCATAATGACCACCCGTTCGCCCGTCTTGATTAAATGGGCCGCACCGCCGTTCATGATGATGTTCCCCGTGCCGGCAGGCCCCTGGAGAGCATATGTTTCCAGACGGTTCCCGGACGTGACGGACGCCACGAGAACTTTTTCCCCGGGCCACAAATCCACGGCGGCCATCAAATCGGCAGGAATTTCAATACTGCCTTCATATTGAACATCGCCACGGGTAATCATGGCGCGATGAATTTTTGATTTTAACTGCTCAACCAACATGACGTTCGAACAACAAACCCCCGATCGCCCCTCCGGTCAAGCCGTCATCCTCCATTTTACGGTTTTCTGTGTCTTACTCCCCCTCCTCCAGCGCTTCCGCGGCATGGGCGGCATCCCGGGCAAGCTGGCTTTTCAATTCTTCCAAAGAGGGGAATTTGATTTCCGGCCTTAGGAAACGGACCGGTTCCACTTCCATCTCCCGCCCGTAAATATCCCCCGGGTGGCCGAATAAATGCGTTTCCAGCAAAAGTCCCCCCGTCTCACCTTCCACGGTGGGGCGCACCCCCAGATTGGCTACGCCTCCGTATTTTTTGCCGGCCACCCGGGCGCGCACGGCGTAAACGCCATGGGGAGGCTGTAACCCGCAACCGGGTCTTATATTGGCCGTGGGGTAGTCCAGCAGGCGCCCCAGTTGGCGCCCGTGAATCACCGGGCCCTTCCAGCGGTAGGGACGGCCAAGCATGCCGGCAACCTGTAAAAAATCCGCCCCGCGCACGGCTTCGCGGATCCGGGTGCTGCTTATGCGCTCCCCGTCCTGCAGAATAGGAGGAACGGCTGTCACCCGGAACCCGTAGCGGCAGGACAGCAGGCGCAGGGTTTCTACATTCCCTGCCCTGCCGCGGCCAAAATGCCAGTCCTCTCCCACGGCAATCTGAGCCACCCGGCAGGAGGAACAAAGTTCCCCAATAAACTCTTCCGGGCTCATGGACGCCAGCCTGGAAGAAAATTCCAGCGACAGCACCGCCTTCACCCCCAGCTCTTCCATCAAGGCAAATTTTTCAGCATCTTCCCCCATGATGGCGGGCGGCACGCTTTCCGGCCTCACCCGGGCCAGCGGATGGGTGCGGAATGTCAGCACGGCGGGAATTCCTCCGTCAAGAGCAGCCCCTTTCACCGCCGCGGCAATCACTCCGGCATGTCCCAGATGCACCCCGTCAAACATCCCCATGGCCCAGTGTACGGGGGCGGCAAGGCTTTTCAATCCCTTGAATTCCCGGTAAATGACCATATGCTACCCGGCAATCAGAATATCCGCCAGCTCCTTCAGGGAAAGCATGGCCCGGAACAGTTCCTCCCTGGGCGCGGTTTTCAGGGTGTCCACCGTAATGGCGCGGTCCAGCGTAAAAGAACCGGACCTGGTGCGCCGGAGGGCGCTCAAATGCGCTCCGCAGCCCAATGCCTTTCCAATATCATAAGCATAGGATCGCACATAAAAACCTTTGGAACATTGAACGGTAAAATCCACTTCTGGAATGGCCACGCGTGAAATTCCGTGGCCAAACACTTCCACAGGCCGCGGCTCCCGCACAATTTCCTGACCTTTCCGGGCCAGTTTGTACAGCGGCACCCCGTCCTTTTTTGATGGCGGAAACCATCGGAGGAATTTGTTCAAAAGCTCCGTCAAACCGGTCAAACGCTTCACGCACGGCCTGTTCCGTCACTCCGTCTACGGAATACTCCGCCACTATTTCTCCCATGGCATCTTGAGAGGAAGTCTCCACGCCCAGCATAAGGGTTCCGGCGTATTCCTTGTGTTCGCACATCAACTTGTCCTGAAGCTTGGTCGCCTTCCCTACCACCAGCATCAGCAATCCCGTAGCCATGGGATCCAGCGTGCCGCAATGGCCTATTTTCTTAATTCCCAGGGAACGGCGCGCAATTGCCACCACATCGTGGGAAGTCATGTCCCGCGCCTTGTCAATCAACAGGACGCCCGAAGGAACCTGGATGGAATCTGAAACATTCATGAAATTTTTTCTGTCGGATCACGCGTTCCACTTCTTCCCGCATGGCCTTCAGGATAGTAAGGCGCACTTCTTCAATAGGCCCCCGGATACGCACTCCGGCGGCCATGGAATGGCCGCCTCCGCCGAAACGGGAGGCCAGCTCCGCGACGGATATTTCAGGCGTCTTGGATCTCAGGGAAATACGGATGCGGGGATCGTCCTCCGTTTCTTCCAGATAAGCGGCCAGCCAGACTCCCTGCACGGAACGCAGAAGGTCAATCAGGCCTTCCGTATCTTCCGGACGGCTTCCAATCCGGGCTTTTGCCTCATTCGTCAGGCAAAACGTGCAAATCCTGCCGTCCGGCGTCAGCTTCATTCCGTTCAGCGCCTCACGCATCAACTGCATTTTCACCCACGGCTTTTCCTGATAAAGCTGGCGGTTGATGTCCTGGACGTCAACGCCCATCCGGATCAAATCCGCAGCCAGTTCCATGACGGCCGCCGTCGTCATCTGATATTGGAAAGACCCCGTATCCGTGCTGACGGCCACGTAAAGGGCGTCTCGCATCACCGGAGTGACGGGAACGCCCAGATACTTGAAAAAGTAATATAAAACCGCCCCCGTGGCGCATTCGTCCGGTAAAACGCACTGAACGTCTCCAAACAGCTCGTTCGTCCGATGGTGGTCGATGTTCGCCCACACCTTCACTCCCGCCAAAGCCTCCAGGCTGCGTTCTCCCAGCCTCTTGAGCGCGCCGTTATCCACGGAAATGGCTACTTCCACATCCACCGGCTCATCAGGCGTGGGAATAATATTTTCCACACCCGGCATAAAGGCCAGATTGGAAGGCACCCCGTCCTCGTTCATCATCACCACCTTCTTTCCCATTTGCTTCAGGGCTTCCCCCAAAGCCAGCGTGGAGCCGATAGCGTCGCCGTCCGGGTGAACATGCGCAATTACCGCAAAACTGCCGTGGCTGCGGATCAGATCTGCCAAAGGCGCGAATTGGGGACAATGTTTCCAATCTTCCATATGCACTGCCGTGTTTTTATAGAAAAAGCCGCACCTGGACAATCACCAAGTGCGGCTTGAAAAGTCGTACTTAATCCCGGAAGAGGATTACTTCTTGGACTTCATAACCACCGGAGCCACATCCACGGCGGGCTGGTTCAGGTCATTGAACTTGGGCAGGGGGGTCAGGGGCGGAGCACCCTGATCCTGGCAGCAGCAGGAAGCCATGATGCTCGCCGCAAAAGCGGCAAGAGCCATAACGGTAATCTTCTTCATATGCGTGGTTAAATGATGGGTGATAAAGGATATGGAAATATCTTGGAGCATAAAAGCATACCATGCGGGCGCCCGTCAATCAAATTTGCGAAAATCTCCCAAGGAGACGCCTTTCCCAAAATGGCAAGACGCATAAATCGCTCGCCCGGGGTTATCTGTAATTATAATCTCTGCCAAGCTGTATCCTTTTCATGCCCTTTTCCGTCAAAATACTCCGGTTTTTCGGCATTCTCCTGCTGAGCCTCTGCGCGCTCGGCGTGGCCGGCATGACCTGGGCGTACCTGGTAGAACCCAATCTTCTGTTTGTCAGGAAAGTGGACTACCGTGTCCCCCAGTGGAAAGGGAAGGGAACACCCGTTAAAGTCGTTATTGCCGGCGATTTGCACCTGATGCCCACCGCGTTTGATGAAGTGAGGGCCCTGCGCTATATTCAGAGGATCATGCGGCTCCGGCCGGACCTGATTCTGCTGGTTGGGGACTATGCCCGGGGAAGCAGCGAAAACGCCAGCATGGATCCCGCCACGGCCGCCCGGCTGCTGAAAGGCCTGACGGCTCCCTGCGGGGGTCTTCGCTATCCAGGGAAACCATGATTTCACCTTCGGCTGGAACAACTGGAGCAGGGAACTGAAACAGGCGGGAATCACCGTGCTGGAAGACCAGAGCTCTCTTGTCACGTTCAAGGACGGAAGGCAGCTCCAGCTTTCCGGAATATTGGATACGACGCGCAATGTCAGAAAACGGCTGCCCAAACGCCAGTCGCCGGACATCCCCCATTTCCTGCTTTCCCACCGTCCGGAAACGGACCACATACTTTCCCATGGAGACGTGGACATCGTCATCAGCGGGCACACCCACGGTGGCCAGGTTTGCCTTCCTTTCGGCCTCCTGCGGTTTGAAGCCAGCCCGGACCATGCCCTACCCTACACCTATCCCTGGCATATCTCCGGCGGCAATACCTACCTGATCACCAAGGGACTGGGGACAAGCACACTCCCCCTCCGCTTCAACTGCCCGCCGGAAATCTATCTGCTGGAACTGCATTGACCCATTCCTCCCGTTAAAAATGCAGTCCCTTCCTTCCCGGTTCCCTCCCCCTCCGCTCCACGCCGGCGGCAATCCATAAGGAAAACGGAAAAGAACGGCCGGGTTCCATAGTTTCAAAGGAGCCGGTTATCAAACCCTTCCTTCAGCCTTAAAATCTTTCTGGCCGTCATCCGGTAAACAGGCCGGTAAAGGTGCTTTTTCAAGACGGCCGGGAGCGTTCTTCCGGGCAGCGGACCGCGCAGCAGCCCGGCTTCACGCATAACCCGTTCGTAACGTTCCCCTTCATAACGCCAATTATACCGCCAGGGCTTGTGTACTCCCTGGTAATGAAGAATGCCCGGTTCCAAAGCCGCTTCCACCGCCTGGCGCGGCGTGACGCCGCGCCAGAACTGTTCCCGGGGATCGTTTTTCAAAATGCGGCGCGTCACGCCGTCATGCCAGTTCCAGCGCGGGCAGAGGCACAGTCAGCTCGCACAGGGCTCCGTTCAAGGCATCCTGGTCCGGACATGTCAGCCTGTCCCGGTGAGTGACGGCATAATCCAGCACAGCCCTGACCAGATTCCTCTCCCGGAAGACATCCACATTCATCAGCAGCACGCCGGAATTGAAATATCCCGTGCAGGTCAGCGGCATCTCAAGACGTTCGTTAAAATGGGAACCGGGTCTGGAAAAATTCTCAAACACCACCCCTACTGCTTTTCCGTCCATATTCGTCCGGAACAGCTCCGTCAAATCCCGGCAAACCAGAACGTCAATGTCCAGATACAGAATATTGCCCCGCTCTTCCTTCAATAATTCCGGAATGAACACGCGTCCCCAGGCTGACACCGGCCATTGTTCCGTATGGGGGAAGTCGTGCTCTTCCAAAATGCCGGAAACGTCTATGAACTCCAGACGGCAATCGAACGGAGCGGCCAGCCGCTCCACGCTCGCCCGGTTCTCTCCGTCAATGCCGTCGGAAAGAACGTAAATTTTGTAAAAAGTCTCCGGACCGGCAGTATTCAGCAAAGAAAAGACAGTAACGCTCAAAGGCAGAATGCCCCTGTTGTCACTGGCCAAGACGACGGCAAATTCATTCTTTTTCATCGGATTATCCATTCGGGTGATGTTAGCGGCGCAGCAACCGGGCTCCCGCCTTGCGCATTTTCTTCCAGTAATAGGAAAAGTCCAAGCCGGATTTTCCGCCCATCCAGGCTTTCAGCAATTCTCCTTCCCGGCGGGACAGGCAGGCATCATCCTCTGCGGGACGGTACAGATTTTCCTGACGGAGCATATCGGCCACCTTTCGGGTAACCTCCTTTTGGACGGCATGAGGGGCGTATTTGCGGATGTTCCTCACGCCCATTACCAGCATTTTCAAAAATGCCGTCCTGTATTCCGCAAGAACTCCAGCTTCTTTCCATTCCTTCAGCACCAGCTCCGCCACCGTCAGGTAATCCAGAGACTGGAGGGAACTGCCGGACGCAAAACCGCTGGTAATGGATCCGGCCCGCTTGCGGTAAACGTAAGCCGCCCTGCTGACGACGCAAACCCTTCTGCACCACGGAAAAACGGCGTAATGGAAATACAGGTCTTCACAGGCAACGCCCTCGGGGAACCGGATGCCATGCTTTTCCACAATGGAACGCCTGATCATCATGCCGCCCGCTCCATGATGTATTTTCCCAATGGTCTCCGGAGTGCAGGGAAGCCACCCTTTTTCCGGAGGGGCCATGTCCTCCGGCAGAAACCGGTCCTCCCGGTCGGGGGGCGGACTCGTAATAATACCGGAACCCGCATGCCAGCCTGTCGGCATCCAGCGCCTTCGCACGGCGGTACATCTCCTCCAGCAAATCCGTCTCCAGCCAGTCGTCGGAATCCACCAGAAACAGATACTCTCCCACAGCATGGTTCATCGCCAGATTCCGGGAACGGGATAAACCGCCGTTTTCCGGGGCCTGCACCACTTTCACCCGCGGGTCCCGCTCCGCGAATTCCCCGCAGAATGGACAGGGAGCCATCTGTGGAAGCGTCATCCACGCAAACTACCTCCAGTTCACGAAGCGTCTGAGAGCAAATGCTTTCCAGGCACTGGGCCAGGTACGGCTCCACATTGTAAACCGGAACCAGCACGGAAATGTTCACGGGAGCCGTCATAAGCCATGCGGAAAATCTGCCGCCCTTATTTGTTCAAATCCTTCCTGCGGCGGCAGAAAAGGCTCCAGCGCGGACCATACCTGGTCCACTGTAATTTCCTCAATGGCGCCGGGGGAAACCAGGTTGGAAATGCACCGCGCAGTAATGGCGGAGTTGCGCGTCCGGTGGCAGAAAATGGCGGTCACGGGCACCCCGGCATAGGCACACATATGTGTAGGCCCCGTATCATTGCCTACACAAGCCAGGGAACGCAAAGCCATCTGGGGAATATCCATCAGGGAAGACTTGCCCAGAAAACTGACAGCCAGGGGAGAGCTGGCGGCAATAGCCTCCACTTCCACAGCCTCCGCCCGGGTGCCGATGACAACGGAGGACACGCCCCGCGCCGCCAGGCGTTTCGCCAGGGCACAGAAATTTTTTCCACGGGCCAGCGCTTGTAGGGATGGTTGGGGAACAGCCCGGAATCATCATCACATAACGTTCCGGAAGCTCGTCAAAATGCAGCCCCTCCCCGTGCATGAAAGAAAGATCCGTCAGAACGCGTTCCAAACGGAACGGCTCCCGTACCACCTTCCCCCACCGGAAGGATTTCTTCTTCAGCAATTTGCGCCGTTCTCCGGAATTGCAGGCCACCCAGTCCATGTCATGGTTCAGCAGGAAGCGCACGGCGGGATAATAGCGTTTCCTGGTGCGGGAAGATTCCTGAAGATCGTACACCACATCAAAATTCCCTTTCACAATGGAACGGACGGCTCTCCAGGTGGCGCCCAGCTTCCAGTAAGGCAGGCGATTATCCACAATAAAATCGTCAAACACCCGAGCTGCTCCGCCATGGGAACAAACATTCCCATGGTCATCAGGGTGATATGCGCCTCCGGATGAAGTTCGCGGAGCCGCTTCATCGTCCCCATGGCGAGCACCACATCGCCAAGGGCTCCATGCTTGATGATCAGAATGCGCTGTGCAGGCATGGGAGAAAAAAGGAATGCGGGTTAAACGTAACTGTCTTCCCTGTCCAGATACTCCTGCACGTATCGGCGCACGCCATCCTCCAAGGAAGTCATGGGAGCTGCATAACCGGCAGCGCGCAGCCTGGAAAGGTCTGCCTGCGTATAATACTGATATTTCCCCCTGAGCTCTTCAGGCATCTCCCGGTAGGCAATCTTTTCCTGGAGGCCCAGCGCATGGAATGCCGCCTTCGCCAGATCGTGGAAAGAACGTGCCTTCCCGGAACCTACGTTGAACAGGCCGCTCACCTCCGGATGCTCCAGCAGCCAAAGCACCACATCTACGCAGTCGCCCACCCACACGAAACCGGAGCTGCCATCCGTCACGGTAGTCGGGATGGTAAGATTTGAACAGCTTCACCGTTTCATTGGCCTTCACCTGGGGAATATATGGGCCACCACGCTTTTCTGCCCGCCCTTATGGTATTCATTAGGGCCGTACACGTTGAAAAAAATTTAAGCCCGGCGTATTGGGGGAACCGGACGCCCTTCTTTCACTTCCCGGGCCACTTTACGGTCAAACAGGGCCTTGCTCCAGCCGTATGCGTTCAGGGGCGCAGCGCGTTGACGTGCTCCAGGGAGGCGTCATCGTCAAACCCCATGGAACCGTCCCCGTACGTGGCTGCGGAGGAGGCGTAAATAAACCGTTTGCCGTACAGGGAACAAAACTCCCACAAATGCCAGCTCAGCGTGAAATTCGTCCGGATAATCAAATCGGCGTCCGTCTCCGTGGTGGCGGAAATGGCCCCCATGTGAATGACCGCCTCCACCTCATCCGCATGCGCCTTCATATAATCAAGCATGCCTTCTGGAGAAACCACGGCGCACAGCTCTCTCTTGGCAATGTTCCTCCACTTGTCGGAAGAGCCCAGCTCGTCCACCACCACAAGATCCTTTACCGGCTTTTTCCAGAGCGGCGACAATGTTTGAGCCGATAAACCCGGCCCCACCCGTGACAATAATCATAAGAGAAGAATCAATGAAAAAGTTGTACGGCCTTTTTTGTACCACATCCACCCGTCCCTAGGCAACTGCCATTTGAGGCGTTCCCCGGCTCCCAATTTTCAACGAATTTACAATCCGGACACTCCAAACCCTGACCGTTCCATGCGGAAAACCATTGGAACGCAATCCCCGCGCAGCCTGCGGAGGATGCGCCCCTCAAATCCTCTTTTCATACTGGCAACGTTAAAAACTTTCGGTAAGACCTGTCTTGCAAAAATTATCATTGACCACGGATTGTAAATCCGTTACACACATTCCCACCCCCTATGATCCCCGATGTTTCCATCATTGTTCCCTGCTACAATGTAGCCGCCTACGTGGACAGCTGCCTGGATAGCCTGGTACGCCAGACTCTCCGGAACATTGAAATTATCTGCATCAACGACGGCTCCACGGATGAGACTTGGATACATCTGCTGCGCTGGAAAGAAAAGGACAGCAGAATCATCCTTCTGAACCAGCGGAACGCGGGCGTTTCCGCAGCAAGGAATGCAGGGCTGGATGCCGCCCGCGGCCTTTATGTCGGCTTTGCGGATCCAGACGACTACATGGATCCGAAATGTATTCCCGCCTTTTTTTCGGCGGCTCTGGAATATGACGCAGACATTGTGGAATGCGGAAACCATGTTTTTGAAGACTCGTCAGACCGGCTTATCGAAGCCAAAAGAAGATCACCCTCCCGGCATTTTGAAGAGAACGCCTCTCCGGCCAGCTTCTTCCGGGATTCCATCTGGGGAAAATGGATATCTGCGTGTGGAGCAAACTGTTCCGGAAAAGCATGCTGGACGCCCACCGCCTCCGCTTCAACGTACATCTGAAATCCGGTGCAGAGGATGAAACCTTCCGGCTGATGGCCGTTCCCCATGCCTCCCGTCTCCTGTTCATTCCCGACTGCCTGTATTACTACCGCCTTATGCGCAACGGCTCCCTCTCCCGCCGCTGCAACGTTCCCACCTACTCCAAATGCGTGCAGGAATTCCAGCGGCTGCTGTACATTGTGGACTACTGGCAGAAACAAGGATGGCAAAATGAAGGACTGTTCGCTTACGGTGTTCGGAAAATCAGGCCCTTTTTGTTTCCAAGCATCCCCTTTTCCATCAAATGACCGCTGTCCAGCAACGTTCTGCGCTGAACTTATGGAAGCTGTTCTACCAGAAAGCGGAAGGAGAACGTTTCCTCTCCGCGCTGGCGGGACGGGACAGGCAACTGGCGGACCTGCTGAACTCGGCGGAACCGGTCCCCAACGGCTGGGGGCGCATTCTGCTGGCAGCCTGCTCCCTGCTTCCCGGACAAAAAGGACGTTATTACTCCTGCAAAAAAAATGCTTGCGGAACATTTTTTTCCCAAGTCTGCCCCAATAGGTTTCAAAAAGAAAACGCTTCTCTGGAAGAGCCGTTTGACACATCGCCGCCTTCCCTGTAAATTGCCTTATCCTCCCATTCCGGATCAATGAACCGTTTTCTCTCATTTGCAGACTCCGCATGTCGGCCGCCCTGGAGCGGCTGGGCAGGCAGGCGGAAGCGCTGGATTTTTTTGATGAGATCACGCTCTTCACGGAACACGACCTTTCCGCAAATTCACCAGCCGCATGGGCCGGTACCTGACGCCGTCCTGCCGGGGATTCGGATACTGGTCCTGGAAACCCTGGTCCATCCACCATGTCCTCCAAGAAATGGAGGAAGGCGACCGCCTCCTTTATCTGGATGCAGGTTGCCATATCAACGCCAACGGAACGGATCGCTTCCGGGAATACGTAAATATGCTGGACCGCGACAGCTGCGGCATGCTGGTTTTCACCAACGGACAGCCGGAATACAAATGGACCAAAGGAGATATCTTCCGCCACTTCGGCGTTTCCCAAGAAGACGGGCATATCACGCATACCCAGCAAATTGCGGGCGGCCATGTTTTCCTGAAAAAGAACCCGCTCACGGAAAGCCTGATCCGGGATTGGCTTCATGTCTTTTACGACCATCTGCATCTTGCGGACAACACTCCTTCCGCCTCCCCCAACCTGCCGGGTTTTGTGGAAAACCGGTATGACCAGAGCATCTTTTCCATCCTATGCAAACTGAGGGGCATCACCACCCTCGACGGATCGGAAACCTATGCGGAAAACTGGGAACAGCTCTCCTTGTTTCCATTCCAGGACAGACGGGACATGGGAATCCCACGGGCCGGGAAAAAGGGATGGCTGGAAAAATGCAGGCAGCTCCTTCTTTCTTCCAAAAGAAACGGATTAGGAATCCGGTAAAGCTTCCCCATTCGGAACAACCGGGCTGCACGACGTTTCCAAACGGGGCAATCTGACGCACCATGAACTATTTTCCCGTCCTTTTCCACAGCTTCATCCCGAGAATTCCTTTCCCCTTCGGCTGCCGTTTCCGGAATGTAATGACGGTTATTTGGACAAGCTCTTTTCATTTGATCAGGAATGTTTTGCCTTCATGAAAGCAAACATCCCTCCATTCCAAAACTCCGCACCCGCACTATCCTCCGCCGACATTCTCCCACCCCTATTCACAGTTATGCTGTCACCGGAATCCGGCTTTCCCCCATTCATACCGGAATGAAAATAAAAAGGCCGTCATGCTGGGAACAGCCTGCCGCAGTTCATGGAATACTGGCAACCTGGATTTCCCCAAAACGTTTTTCTTTCAGATTTGTAGGCTTGACGGCGGATTCCTAATCCTCATACTTTCCTATGTGGCTTCTCCTCAATGCCGAACAATATTTCAAGTCTCCCATAGCGTCTCGGCCAGCTCCGCCCCTTACCGGTTGAGCGACGCTCTGAACCGGCATATTCCCGGCCTGAAATCCACCCTGCTGCTCCGGAGGCGCAAAAAAATTGACGGCCTGGAAATCCACAGGACACCCGCCAGAAGGGCTACGGACGCCTTGCGACGCCATCTGGCCCATGGATTTGACATTCTGCTGCCGGAAAGAAGAAAAGACCTGCCTTTCTCCCTGAACGTGCTGGGCATGGGATTTGACACGGCCCAAATGGAAAAAGCCGATGTGGTGCATCTGCACTGGATAGGCGGCAGAACCGTGGATTTCTCGCAGCTGCGCCATATCCGCCGTCCATTGGTCTATACCCTGCACGACATGTTTGCCTGCACCGCGGGATGTCACTGCACCATGGACTGCAGCCTGTTCCAAAACGAATGCCGCGGCAACTGTCCCCAGCTTGGCGCTCCCCGCCTCTTCCGCAACATTCCAGCGTGGCTGTTTTCCCGCAAACGCCGCGCGGAAGTGGAAAGAAGCTGCATGTTCCCTGGAAGAAAAATCGTACAGATTTACAATCCTGTGGACACGGACCTTTTTCCGTCCGGCGGAAGACCGGAATGCCATCCGGGCCGGCCTGGGCATCCCGCCCGGGCGTTCGTCATCGCCTGCGGCGCAACCGGCCTGTTCAATCCGGTCAAAGGCGGCCATTTCATCCCCCTGGTGCTGGAGGAACTATACCGGCGCGGGCACCGGAATCTTCATCTCCTGCTCTTCGGCAACCAGGAAAAAAGCGTGGACTACCCCTTCCCCAGCACAAGCGCCGGATTCATTACGGACATGAACAAGCTGGCCGGGCTTTACAGCGCGGCGGACATTTTCCTGAACCCCACGCTTCAGGATGTCGCTTTCCAACGTAGCGCTGGAATCCATGGCCTGCAAAACCCCTTCCGTTACCTTCCGGACGGGAGGAGTTCCGGAAGCGGTTCTGGACGGAAGGACGGGGCTGGTCGCTCCGCAGGGAGACCTGAACCAAATGGCCGCCCACTGCGAACGGCTCATCCAGGACGGAAAACTCCTGCAAACCCTGGCGGAGGAAGGCCGCCGGCACGCGGAACAAACATTCTCCTACCCCGTCATTGCCGCACGGCACGCCGCCCCTGTATGAGGAACCGCTCCGGGAATACCGTTACGAAGAGTGAAAACGGCCGGCGTTCAACTGACGGACGGCCTGTTCCTGTACATCCGGGCGCATCTTCCTTTGTCATTGACAAGAAAAAGACGCCTCATACACTCTGCACCGTTTCAACCCTTCTCTCCCCATGAAAACGCTTAAAATCTCCTTTTTACAGTCCACTCCGGATTTCGGCAGGGGAAGGAATGCTTCAGCTTCTGAAAAGCCGGTATCATGTGGTGGAAGACGATTCCGATTTTGATTACCTGGTCGCCACCCCCTGGTTTTACGTCAACCGGGAGGCTTTTTACGATTTTCTGGAACGGACCCCCGGCCACATCACCGTCATGTACGGCTGTCATGAAGCCATTGCGCCGGATTTCATGCTGTTTGACTATTACATCGGGCTCGATACGGTGCCCGGAAGCGACCGCACTGTCAAACTTCCCTACCTTCGCCACCATTTGCAGGAAGTGCACGGCGGAAAGGAAGGCCTGGATGCCCATGCTCTCCTGGCCTCCAAAACGGGTTTCTGCAACTTCATTTACGCCAACCGCAAATCCCATCCCAACCGGGATGCCATGTTCCACAAGCTCTCCGCTTTCCGGTTCGTCAATTCCCTGGGGCCCCATCTTAACAACACCCCGGGCGACGGCCACCGGGCGGAAGACTGGTACGCATCCTCCATCAGAATGAAAAAGCCGTATAAATTCTCCATTGCCTTTGAAAATGCATGGTACCCCGGCTACACCAGTGAAAAAATCGTCACCAGCATGCTTGCGGGCACCATTCCCATTTACTGGGGAAATCCGGACATCAGCCGGGGAATTCAATTCCGCCTCATTCATCAACTGCCACGACTTCCCAACCCTGGACGCCGCCGCGGCCTATGTGCAAAAAAAGTGGACGAAGACGATAGCCTGTGGTGTGAAATCATGTCGCGCCCCTGGAAAACCCCGGAACAGGAAGCCCGCTTTCTGGAAGAGACGGAAAGGGAAACAGCCAAGCTTTACAAAATATTCGACCAATCTCCGGAAGAAGCGCGCCGCAAAGGTGACGGAACATGGGTATCCTACTACCAGCGCTTTTTAAAACGCGGCCACAGGATGCAGCTGGCATGGCGGCGGCTGAAAAACCGCCTGCGCCGCTGACCGGGGATTTCCGGGCAAATTCAACCCCATGCCGGTTTTCCTCCATCCGCCTTCCCCCACTCCCATCTACCCTCTCTCCGCTTCATGAGCAAATGCTTTTCTGAAACCTTTTGTTCACCTTCTCCCCACCAAGCCGGAGACGCCATCCACGGAACCTATTTCCCGCACATTGACGGCTTGCGTACCTTTGCCGTGCTGGCCGTCGTCCTGTACCATTTGCAGGAAGGGATCTGTCCGGGGGGGCTATACAGGCGTGGACATCTTCTTTGTCATCTCCGGATATCTGATTGGCGGAGGCCTTATCCGCGGCCTGAAAGAGGGGACCTTCTCCCTGACCTCCTTTTACCTCCGGAGAATCAGGCGCATCATGCCCGCCTACTTCTGTCTGATTGCGGTTGTGCTGGCCTTCGGCTGCGTCGTGCTGGACTGCGATGACCTGCGGACTCTGGGCCGGACGGTGAGATCCAGCGCCCTTTTCATCACCAACATTTATTTCAGCAGAACCACAGGGGATTACTTCAGCCCGGCGGCAGAAGAAAACCCTTTGCTGAACCTGTGGTCCCTGAGCGTGGAAGAGCAATTTTACCTGATGATTCCACTCACCCTGTGGCTGCTCTGGAAATTCAGGGAAAAAGCCGTCAAGCCCGTTCTATGGGGGGCGCTGGGCCTCTCCTTCTTCGCCGCCGTCTGCCACATGGGGCATCTGGAACATAACAAGGCCTTCTACCTGCTTTACTGCCGCGCCTGGGAACTCCTGGCCGGCTGTCGCCGCAGGACAAAACCGGGGCGCCGGATGGCTGCGGGCGGCGGGATGGGCCGGCATCCTGCTCCCATTTGCCTGCTATACGCCTTCCACTCCTTTTCCCGGATACACGGCCATCCCTTCCGTCGCGGGGGCGGCTTTGCTTATCCGTTACGGGAACCATGGCTGGTCCGGGCGTATCCTCAGGCACCCGCTCAGCACAGGCATCGGCAAAATCTCCTACTCCCTGTACCTGTGGCATTGGCCGGTTATCGTGTACTGGACGTACATCTGCTTCGACGAATGCGCTCCCTGGGATTATGCGGGAATGTTCCTTCTCTCCCTTCTTCTGGGTTTCCTCTCCTGGAAATTCGTGGAAACTCCCTTCAGGACGACCGTCTCATGGCAAAATCCCCAAAAAGCGTTTCTGGCCACGGCAGCAGGGTGCCTCATGCTGGGACTTGCCGGCGAATGGCTCAAATGGACGGACGGCGCGCGGGATTACTGGCATGTAGCGGCCAACAACATGGAATTCCCTGAATACTGGAAATGGCCGGCCTTCCCTCCCTCCTTCGGCATCACGCCTCCCGACCAGGCGGTAGTGGAAAAGGGAAACGCCATCCAGCACCATCATCCGGAGCTGGGGGATGTGACGGATTACCCCTTTGTCCTGCTGGGAAAAACCGGGCAGGCCCCTTCCTTCCTGCTTATGGGGGACAGTCATGCCATGGCCAGTTCCCCCGGGTTTGACGAGGCCGCCCGGCTTCTTCAGCGTTCGGGCCTGTTCTACCGCGCGCGCCTGTGTCCGCTGAGCGGCATTTCCAGCTCCGGAGACTCCTCTTCCCTAACGCTCCTGCGCCTGATGTACCCCATTGGGAACACAATATGGAACTAATCCTGGACTGGCTGGAAAATACCCCCAGGTACAGACCGTATTCATCCACAACCGCTGGATTGAACTGGTCAACAACCACCGGGATACGCGCCTGAAACAACTGGTTGCAGACGGCCTGCGCCACACCTGCGCGCGCCTTCGGAAAAGCCGGCAAGCAAATCGTGCTGCTGGGCCCCGTTCCCGAATGGACTTTCGGCCCGCGCAAGCTCATGCGCCGCAATGCCCTGCTGAACGCCAACCGGACAGACCGCCTGCTGGGCGGAGATTTCAACACGCGGCAGCGTCCGGTATTCGCCCTGTTGGAGCACATGGAATCCACAGGCCTGTGCCGCTTCATTCCCCTCCACGGCACCTTCCATAAAAATGGGCGGTGGCAGGCGGAAGACGGCGGCCAATTAATGTACTGCGACGATAACCATCTTTCCCCCTATGGGGCAAAAAAAATGGTCGGCGGCATCATCGACCAGCTTTTCCCGGGAATGGAAAGAACAGCAGCCAACTGACGGAAGTACCGCACGGAAAAACATCCAATCCTTTGACATTGACAAGGCATGCAGGCCCCCTACACTGGCGCCAGGCAGCAAAGCCTTCGCGATGGTCCCGGATAAAAGCCCGGAATATGGAGGCCATACCGCGCCCCCCTCTTCAACGCCTGTACTCCCATGACGGATTCCCCCCGCCCCACACGCATCAAGGTCATCAGAAAATCCATGAAGGCCTCTCCGGATCAAACGGAATCCCTGTTGTGGGGCGACTGCCTGTTCTGCACGGACGCCGCCATGACGGATTACGACTGGGTTCTGGTATACGACGAATTTCCCAGAACTCCCGTGGGCACCATCAGGAATGAAACGGAACCCCTTCTCTGCCCTCCGGACCAGACTATCCTGATTACGGTGGAGCCCCCTTCCATCAAAATCTACAGCAGGGCATACACCAGCCAATTCGGCACCGTTCTCACCACCCACTCCGCCCGGGACCTTCCGCACCCCGGGCACACCCTGGGCCGCGGATGTCTTGAATGGCTTGCATAAAAAGCGCTATGATCTTACGCGTTACCTGGCGGACCGTCTGCCGGAACTGGACTGGTTCGGACACGGCATCCGGGAAATAGAAAATAAAACCGTCGCCATGGATGACTACAAATATCATCTATGCGTGGAAAACCATCTGGAACCCCACCATTGGACGGAAAAACTGTCTGATGCCTTTGTCGCCATGACCCTTCCCTTTTACGCCGGGGATCCGTTGGCAACGGAATGCTTCCCGCAGGAAAGCTTCATCCCCATCCCGCTGGACAACCCGCAAAAAGCCCTTGAAATCATCCGCAAGGCCATGGAGGACGGAGAATATGAAAAACGGCTCCCCGCCATCCGTGAGGCAAGGCGCCTGGTGCTGGAAAAATACAACATGTTCGCTCAAACAGCGGCAGTCATTCACAACCACAGGGAAACGGGAACCATACGGCCCGGAGCCATGCTGAAAGGACGTCACGTCCTGCGGAAAAAATCCGCTCAATGCCCTTCGGGAATTGGCAGACACCCTGGCCTATAAAATCAGATCGTTCGGCAGACGCGGAACCGGCCCCGGCGTGTAACCTGGATTCCGGGCGCGTGCCAACAGGAGGGAACAAATTCCCCCTGCCGGTAAAAAAAATGGGCGGCCAATATTCCGCCAACTGCCTTGCGGCAGACGGAACGGCCCAGCCCGGTCTGAAACCGATTCAAACCGGACGGGAAACAGGCCATTAAAACGGAAAAAACTTAATCCGCTTTGCGGGAAGCGTGCCTCTTGGCCCGTTCCTCCTCCCGCTGCTTCTTCAGGTCTTCCTTCATCTTGGCCTTCTCTTCGGAATCCAGCTTTCCATCCTTGTTAATATCATATTTTTCAAGGAGAGCGGCTTTCTTCTCCGCAGAAGTCATTCTCTTGGGAGCGTCTTCCTCCGCCATGGAAGGCATGGCGAACGCAACGGCCAGAACAATAAGCAAATACTTCATGATTAAACGGGGTTCTTGAATAATCCTTTTCTACTCCCGTACGTGCCGGTTGTCTCTCTTTTTTTAGCAATACATGCAAATTTGCCCCTTTTTCCGCCGCATGAACTCCCACCGGTCAAGCCTTCCCGAACGGGAAAAACAGCGGAATCACCACCAGCCCCATAATCACCACGGAAACCGCCAGCAGCAGCGGATAGGGGCTGATGCCCATACTCGCCGCGGATTGCAGGGCGATAGGCGCCAGAAGCACCGCCGTAGCCGTATTGCTGATAAACATGGTCAGCAGGGACGCCGTGAAATAGACGCCCGCCATCAGGGCAAACGGCCCGAATCCCCCAGTCCGGCCACCAGCCCGTGGGAAATGGCCTCTGAGGCTCCCGTCTTCTCCAGCGCTACGGACATCGGCAGCATGGCGGCAATCAACACGATGCTCTCCCAGTTGATCGTCCGGTACGCCTCCTCCACATTGCGCAGACAGCCGCACAACACCATCAGGACGGCGGCAATCAATACCGCCGCCACAGCAGGCACCCAGTTGAACACCATGGCCGCAATCATCAGCAGCATAATGCCTGCGGCCAGGGGGGCCTTATGCGTCAGGGTCACCTTGGAGGCCTCCGCCAGAGGCTGGCCCACTACAACCCATTCAAAGGTTTTCTCACTCAGGCGCGCAATATCCGTCCAGGTTCCCTGAACCAGCAGCGTATCTCCGTACTGGAGCTTCACATCCTTCAAATTATGGAAAATGTAATGGTTGTCTCGCTGGATGGCCAGAATATTGACCCCGTACTTGGCGCGCAGCCCCGAAGATTTCACGGGCATGTTGATAAGGTCCGAGTTCCGCATGAGCAGCATTTCCGCAATGCCTATCTCGTCAAACTTCAATTTGCTTTTCAACAGGGAATCCGTATCTTCCGACGTCTTCCGGTTAATCATCTCCGCCCCATATTCCCGGGCAAAACGGGCCACGTCCTCAAACTCTCCCATTACATAAATGACGTCGCCCCGGGCCACCCTCGTATCTGAACCCGCCATAGTCTGGCTGACCGTCTGCAGGAAGGAATGCCGGCCGGAATGCCTGCGGCGCACCTCCACAATATTCACGCGGTAAAGGTCCGGTATCTGAAGATCATGCAGAGGATGTTCCGTCAGAGGGGAAACCTTCAACACCCGGAGGCGGTAAAGATTATTAATAATCTGGTACTCATCTATCAACTGGCTGAGGGATTTCCCCTTGGCCTCGTGTTCCGCCCTGTCGTCATGACGTCCCAGAAATTTCCTGCTGAGGGGGATCAGCACCAGAATGCCCGTCACGATGCAGACAAGGCCGATGGGGGGAACGCAAAAAGCCCAGCCCCTCCATTCCGGCCTCCTGAAGCTGGTTGTTCACGACAAGGTTGGGGGCGTGCCGATCAGCGTCAGCATGCCGCCCATACTGCTGGCAAATGCCATGGGCATGAGCAGGCGGCTCGTCTGAATGCCTCCGTCCGCAGCCAGGCTCACCAGAATAGGCAGCATCAGCGCCACCGTCCCCGTATTGCTGACAAAGGCGCCTATGCCAGCTGTAACAAGCATGGTCAGCACCAGCAGGCGCAACTCGCTCCTGCCGGCCAGTTTCATGATTCTGCCGCCCATCATTTTGGCCAGGCCCGTCCGGAAAATGGCGCCTCCCACCACGAAAAGCCCCACCATCATCACCACAATGGAATTGGAAAAGCCGGAAAGCGCCTGTTCCGGGCTCAAAATCCCGAACATCATCAGGCAGAGCAGGGAACACAGCGCGACAAGATCAGAACGAATCCTCCCCTGGACAAATAAAACGGCGGATACACCCAGAATGAGAAGCGTGGTCAACATAGCAAAAACGGCAGGAGTGAAAAAAAATGGCAAGGGAGGATATCTAACATGACCGGCATGTCTTGTCGATAGGCTGAACAAGTCATTCACAAAACCGTCTCTCCGCCGGCATCCGGCAGAAAAAAACACTTTGTGCATCCTGCTCGGAGAACCCCGCTTCCTCTTTCCTTTCCCGGTATCATGGGGATGATGAAACAATAAAAAACGCGCTCTCTGAAAGAACGCGCCATAAAAAATGAAAAGTGGTGGGTAGAGAAGGATTCGAACCTTCGAAAGCAAATGCTAACAGATTTACAGTCTGCCCCCTTTGACCGCTCGGGAATCTACCCACTTGAAGTGATGTGCGGCGAATGTATAAGGATTCCCGTGCCTTAGCAAGTTTTTTTTCTAAAAAGTAGGTCCTCCCGGAAGCAGAACCCCTATATGCAACAGCCATGCCGCCGGAAGGAAAGCGGATGCAGGAACAAAAAGTCGGAAAAGGCAATTTTTACGAATCTCCCACATATACCGGAGCGCGGCTGTCCGGGGAATCCGCATCCAGTTGCTCCAGTTGGGGCAGAATGTTCTCCATGCTCTCCCATACGGAGGGAACAATCTTGATTGCGGTTCCAAACCGGACTGCCATCATCAGGGCGTCTGAAGGGCGGGCGTCCAGCTCCACCAGCTTGTCCATCACCTCATTGGCAGCCTCTATGGTCACGCGGGCATAAAAGACTTCATCCTTGCGGCCGTTGATAAGCACCAGCCTCACCCGGCATTCCATGGCGGATAAAAAGTGAGCCAGCAGGGAAGACGTGTCCGGCCGTACCGGGCGTTCCCCGTTCAGGCAGCGTTCCAGGGCCATGCCGTCTGTCAGCTCCATGAAAATGACGCCCACCTTGCCGGTCAGCGGATCACGCAGGCACACACCCGCCCCGGCCCGGGTGTAAAGCAGGGCGTAAGGTTCCAGAGTAATCAAATGTTCATCCGGCATGGCGGGCGGAAATCACATGTTAAAAACCGGGATTAATAACCCGTTCCGTATAGCGGGCAGCCACCTTGACGTATTTTTCCGCCCATTTGTGGTTATTATCCGCGGATTCCGGCCCCAGGTCCTTCACCACCTTGGCAGGAGAACCCAGCACCAGGGAATTGGGAGGAATGACGGTACCTTTTGGTAATGAGCGCGCCCGCTCCCACCACAGACCCCTGGCCGATGACCGCTCCATCCAGAATAATGGACCCCATTCCTATCGGCAATTATCCTCCACCGTGCAGGCGTGCAGAATCACGCCGTGCCCCACGGTTACGTACTTGCCTACATAGCAGCCGAAATCGTCTGCCAGGTGGATGCAGCTGTTGTCCTGGATATTGGAGTAATCACCAATGACGATCTTATTGATATCTGCGCGCAGCGTGGTATGGTACCAGACGCTGGCATGTTCCCCAATGGTAACATCTCCAATCAGATCAGCGCTTTCCGCCACAAAAGCGGTATCCGCCACTTTGGGCCAGAAGTTCGCGTAAGGTTCTCTTGCCATATAAGTCATGTATTAATTGAAGATAAGACAGCATTCCAGTCTAAAAACGTTCATTCCGCGGGTATGCCGCAGCCGGAAACGAATACGGCCGAACCCTCCCGAAAATGAAAGGCCGCAGGCACCTCCGCACTAATTTTCTTCCCGGATGCCCTTCTTGCTGTTCTTCTCCCCCGCTTCTCCGCATCCTTGCGCAGGGAGTCGGCTTTTTCCCATTACCCCCCTTTTCATAATACCCGGCTATCCTCCGCTGGATGGCGGCTTCTTTTTTTACCTTGAAATAATCGCCCGATTTAGTCCGGATATACCGGTTGTAGGAAGACTCCGCCTCCTTGGCCAGCTGAAGCACGGCCTCCTGATCCTGGGAAACGTACTCGTAATATTGCCCCATCAGCGCTTCAAATACTTCCGCGCGGCGAGCATAATCCTGCATGGACTTCCGGTACAGGGCAGCCACCCCGGCCTTGTCCCCGTTTTCCATCAGGAGATCCGCCTGCCGTTTGATGGCGGCGGAAGTCAGGTCGCTGCGCCCCTCGTCCGTCTCCTTTTCCAGCTTCTTCAAATCGCGGGCAACATGGCGCTTATTGGTGGAAGCGTCCCTCATGGGGAAAATATACTCATCTTCCACGCGGGCGGCCATGGCCAGGTAATCCGGACGGGAACGGAACTTGCGCTTAATCATGGCCACCAGTTCATCCCATTCTTCCAGCTTCGTGCCGCTCTCCGGGCGTCCCATCAGCGCAATCAGGCGTTCCCAGCCCAAGGGGCTGCCGGGAGTGGCCTGTGTGGCGGCTTCCAGCATTACCCGGGCGCAATCCGGCTTCTGCATCTCCTCAAACAGGTCCGCCAGGGAAAGATAATCCAGGGAAGTATCCAGCCGGGCGCCATTCACCTTCTTGTCCATACCCTGGAGAAGGGTGGATTCATGCTTTGACTTGCAGTTGTGCGGATGGGAAAAATGCCCCGTATTATATCCGTACCCGCCGTAGGACTGCCAGGTTTCATCCGTCGTCAGCAGATTGACCCAGGCATGCGGCCCGCGGTTGCCGTCCCCGGTAACATAGGCGGAGGAATGCCGTTGCATTTGGCGGTATTCACCGCAAAATAGGCCTGGTCCATGCAAATGCCGCCTTCATCCAGAATCTCCTGGAAGGTATAATTAGTATAAGGGTCCTTGCCCAGTGCGGCGCGGTCCATCCGGTAACGGATCATGGAATAGGCTCCGCCCCATCCTTTCCGGGTAAGGCGCACCTTTTTGCGCGCCCAATCCATCTCCGACCGCGGCAGACGCACATCCACCACAAACAACAGCTCGGAAGGGCGTAATTTGGAAATGTCCGTGAGAAGCTCACGGGCTTCATCCATCTCCATGAAGTACTCGAATACCTGTTCCAGCGTCAAAGGCGTGGTGGAAATATTGGTGGAAGAAGACGCCCTCAGCTTGGACGGGCTGGAAGCGATGCGGGGATTCAGCATGGCGCAGGCCAGCGCCAGGGAGGAATACCTGCTCCGGGGCATGGCGGAGGTTTTCATCCAGAATTCCGCCCACTTCCTCAAAATCCCTCCCCACTCCTCCCCGGGTGTCTGCTCCCGCGCCATCGTGCGCAGGAAAAGTCTCAGGGGATCGGAAGGGTCTGAAAAAAGCCATGGATAGAAATACCTGGGGGAACTCTCCTTGATTTGTTCCTGGATAGTTTCCGCTCCCACTTTGCTGATGAGCTGGTACAGTTCATTGGCGCGCACGAGTACGGGCTCTGATCGTACATGGACGCGTCAAATTTACCGAATTTGATGACCTTCACGGCATCCCGTTCCAGATTGGAGCGCAGGAAATCGGCATACAAGTCATAGCGGCCCGTTTCCAGGGCCAGATTGAAAGCATCCGTAAACAACTTTCTGTTGGCGGCGTTATTGGCCTTCAGGCTGACCAGAAGAACAGGCTTCTTGAAAATCTCCAGCCGCGGATCTTCCTCCTGGACCACGGGTTCTTCCTTCGGTTCCTCAGGGGAAGGCTCCGCCACTTCCGGTTCCTTGTTCTGCCGTTTTCCGGCGGCTTCCTCAGCAGCCAGGCGTTCCGCCTCAAGACGGGCTTTTTCCTCCGCCTCCTCGCGCGCCCGTTCCTCCGCCTTCCTGCGCGCCGCCTCCAGTTCCGCGGCTTTCCGCGCACGCGCCGCTTTCGCTTCCGCCTCCTTTCTGGCCGCCAGCTCAGCGGCAGCAGCCTTACGTTGAACGGAAACCCGGTGGTAAGCCACCCCTCCGGCGGCAAGAGCCAGCACCAGGACAATAGTCATAATAATTCCGCCGGAAGAGGATTTTTTATGCTTGGGAAAACCGGGACGCAGAGGATTGACAGGATTCATGGGGATGCAGCTTGAACGCGTTGAAGCAAATTGGGGTGGGGGGATGAGACGGTTTTATCCCTGTTCCGTGTGACATAAAAGCGCAATACCTTTCCGAGGTCAACTTGAAACAATGGTCTTTTGCTGAAGGTTCGTTTTCCCGGAACCCGTTAAGAATCAAACCAGAGTATTTTTTTCCTTGTATTTTCATAGCCATTTTATAGTATCAGGCCTCTTCATGTTTCCAAAAACATGAGAAAAACACAAGTATCCTGCTGATTATTCCTGGCTGACATATGTTTTTCCGTTGCCTATGAACACTTTCTCTCATCTCAGTCCGTTTCTGGCCGTCATTTCGGGAATCCTCTTCTCCGGAACGCTCTCTGTAACGACATCGTGCTGCCTCCGCCAGATAAAAAGGGAGGAAAGCCCCTCATGCAGGTTCTTCATGAACGGCATTCCACCAGGTCCTTTGCAGACAAACCTATCCCGGTGGAAATCCTGTCCTCCCTGCTCTGGGCGGCGCAAGGCGTCAACCGGGACGATCCCGACTACCGCACGGCGCCGTCTTCCCGGAATTCCAATGAAATAGAAATCTATGTCGTCCTGCCGCAGGGCGCCTATCTTTACAGGCCGGAAACCCACCGGCTGGAGAAAGTGGTTCAGGGCGACATGCGGGCCGCTACGGGAACACAGGAATTCGCGGCTACCGCGCCGTTAAACCTGGTCTATGTAGTAGACCAGTCCAAACAGCCGGGAGACTTTGATGCCAGGAGAAAGCTGGTCACGGCCTGCACGGATGCGGGGTTTATTGGAGAAAACGTTTACCTTTTCTGTGCTTCCGAAGGGCTCGGCACCGTGTTCCGCGCCATGATTAACGCCAATTATATCCAGCAGTGCCTGAAGCTCCCCGTCCTCAAAAAAGTCCTGTACGCCCAGAGTGTCGGCTATCCGTCAAAATCCTGAAAAAACCATAAGCCGGAACGCTGTGAGACTCGCCGTTCCATCGGCGGCTCTTCCTCATGCCCTGCGAAAAAAACCGTCATGGGAACCGCCGTTCCCATGGAAATAAAAACGCCAGGAACCATTGCCGGGCCAGTCAGGAGCGCACTCTTCCGGACAGCCCGGCAACAATAGAAAAAAAAAGCGTTTGGCGAACTGTTGGATGAACGTTTCGGGCAAGCCCGGTTCCGCCACTCCGCCCTGCGGCATTGGCTGGAGAAATGTTCAAACCGGAATTCCCGGGAAACTGCGGCGCCAGGAAATCTACTCCCCGCTTGCGGTCTTTCCCATAGTTCAAATTCATGGAAAATCCGGAACCGCAAGCGGAAAACGCACCAGCATTACCACTGGTTGTCCAGGTTTTTGGTATTTATCTTTCCGGGTTCCTTGTTGCGTTCCTTCATGCCGCGGACAGGCTTGGGCTCCTTTTCGTGCAGGTCCAGAATATCAATCACATTCTCCCCTTTTTTTTTCAGGAATGGGGCCGGGACATACAGCCTTAACTGAGGTCCCACATTCCAATAGCGCCCCACGTTGATTCCGTTCACCCATACATACCCCCCTTGACATAGCGGGACATATCCAGAAACGTGTCCTGAGGCTCTTCAATATTTACAACGGCCCGGAAATGCGCCCCTTCCCGTTTCTGGGAAGGCCCCTTTCCTTTGGGAGCCCGCACAATGGAATCAGCTTTCAGGGGAAGCGCCCTCACCGTCCAGTTCTTTAACTCCCGCGTTCCCAGTTTCACAGGACCGTAAATCCCCTTGCGGTCACTCTCCATGCTGATATGAAAATTAATATGCCCCATGGCCTCTACCAGAACTTCCAGCGTCCCCGGCTTCCTGCGCTCCGGCAGTTTCACGCTCTTCTGCCCCAGCCGCCGATCCAGCGTGCCGACCAGCTCTCCATCCAGATACACCTGGGCATAGTCATTGACATTGGTAAATTCCAGCGTTTCAGGCGGTCCTGACGGAACGGCCGTGCTGTAAACGGCAATACCCTGGTTCTGGTTCCATTGTTCAAAATAGGGAGGCTGCGGGAACTTGGACCGGAAAGGCTTGGGCAGGTTCTCCCAAAGGCCGGCATGCACTGCGGGCGTAAACTCCGAATTTCCATGGCCGGAATGTCCGCGGGAGGTTCCGGCACAGCGGCTTCGGGAGGCAACTTTTTCAAAATGATGTCCCTCATCTGGGCATAATATTCATTCATCCGCCCCTGCTCATCCACGGGAGAACCGTAATCATAACTCGTCAGGTCCGGCTGGTATTTTCCCCGGCCCTCCGTTGTTGGCTCCGGCCGAGAATCCGAAATTGGTGCCTCCGTGGAAAACGAACAAGCTGAAGGAACGCCCCTTGTCCATAAACCAGCGGACGTGGTTGACCACTCCAGGGGTGGGAGCCCATTCCCCTCCCCAGTGCCGCAGCCAGCCCGGATACGTTTCCGAGGAAAAACGGGAACTCCCGGATTGCATTTATTAGCCACTGCCCAATGGCCGTCGTTCAGCCCCGGATCCAGCCCTACGGCCACGCCTGGAAGCACCACGCCTTTCAGAAAATGTTCTCCCGCGCCGTCGGAGGTGTAAAAGGGGCCAAAACCCTTCCTGCTCCAGAACGCCTTCAGCCATTCCATATACTTGCGGTCTTTACGCTGGTAGCCCCCGTATTCGTTTTCAAGCTGGGTCATCAGAATGGGCCCCCCGTTTTTGGCTAAAAAAGGCTCCGCCACACGAGCCACGGCCTCCAGATAACGCGTCTGCGCCTTCATGAATTTGGCGTCTTCCGTAGTTCTCAACTTGGCCTTGGGATCCTTCAGCAAATAATGAGGCAGTCCACCCAGGTCCCATTCCCCGCATGCATAGGGGCCGGGGCGGAATAAAACCCACATGCCTTCCTCCTGGCATAACTTGAGGAACCCTTCCAGATCCCGATTGCCCGTCTTAAAGTCAAAGCTGCCGTCCGGCTGCTCATGGTCATTCCAGAACACATAAAATGCAATAGTATTCAGCCCCATAGCCTTGGCGGTCCTGATGCGGTGCCTCCAGTATTCCCGGGGAATGCGCTGGGGATGCATCTCCGCGCCGCGGATCTGGAAGGGTTTCCCGTTCAGCATGAACTCCTGGTTCCCTTCCCCTCCGAACCCGAACACAACGGGGGTTCCTCCGGAAAGAGCGGGTTTCTGTACATTCTGGACAGCCTCAGGGCCAGCCCATGCCAATGCTCCCACTCCGACGGCCATCAGTGCGGCAGACCAACTGAAACCATATTGCTTCATCATGTTGAACAGTTAATTCATTTGAAGACGGTTGCCAATAACAATTTTTTTCTCTCTTCTCCGAATCTTCGGAATACCCTTCCCCTCCGCCAGAAATCTGACGGGGCCGGACGGAACGGAGGCCTTCCGTTCCGTGGAATGTGATCATGTCATATATCTTCATCCCTTTGTATGAAAACCGGAGGACGCCTGTCTAAATTGATCAATATGAAAACAATTGTTCTTCTTCGCCATGGAGAAAGCACGTGGAACCGTGAAAACAGATTCACCGGATGGACGGACGTGGATCTGACGGAATTGGGAATACAGGAAGCCAACCATGCGGGCGACCTTCTGAAAGACAGGGGAATGGCCTTTGACCATGCCTACACCTCTTATCTCAAGAGGGCCGTGAAAACGCTCAACTGCGTGCTGGACCGTTTGGACCAGGACTGGCTGCCCGTCTCCAAAAGCTGGAGGTTGAATGAAAAGCACTACGGCATGCTCCAGGGCCTGAATAAAAGTGAAACGGCTCAAAAATACGGAGACGAACAGGTACTGATCTGGAGGCGCAGTTATGACGTGGCGCCTCCTCCCCCTGGCGGAGGACGATCCCGCCAACCCCAAATGGGATCCCCGCTACAAGGGAGTGCCGGACAGCGAACTTCCGCGAACGGAATCACTGAAAGAAACTATTGCCCGCATGATGCCCTACTGGGAAGGAACAGTTCTCCCTTCTCTACGGACGCTGGACAATATCCTGATCGTAGCCCACGGCAACACATTGCGGGGCATGATCAAGTATTTGAAAAACATTCCTGACGAACAGCTGCTTTCCCTGAATCTTCCTACCGCCACCCCCTATGTATTTGAATTTGACGACTCCCTGAACCTGGAAAAAGACTACTTTCTTGGGGATCCGGAAGAAATCCGCAAACGCATGGCGGCCGTCGCCGGCCAGGGAAGCGCAAAGAAAAAAACGCCTGCGGAATAACCTCACTATCCTTTCCTATGACCGTCCATTCCTGCCGCATTGCGTTCTTTGACGCCAAGCCCTACGACCGGGATTCCTTCAATTCTGTCAATGAACGCGAATTCCATTACGACATCCGTTACTTCAAGGGGCACCTCACTCCGGACAGCGTGCCCCTGACCCGCGGTACGGACGTAGCGTGCATTTTCGTCAATGACACGGCAAACCGGGAAGTAATACGGAACCTGAAGGAAAATGGCGTCAAATTGCTGGCTCTGCGTTGCGCCGGATTCAATAATGTGGATCTGAACGCTGCGGAAGAAGCGGAACTGCCCGTCGTGCGGGTGCCCCAATATTCTCCCTATGCGGTGGCGGAACATGCCGTAGCCCTGATGCTTTCCCTGAACCGCAAAATACACCGCGCCTACTGGCGCACCAGGGACGGCAATTTTTCTCTCTTCACGGCCTGATGGGCTTTGACATGAATGGAAAAACGGCCGGCATCATCGGAACGGGAAAAATCGCCAGAATCCTCATCCGCATTCTCAAAGGTTTCGGGATGAACATCCTGGCCTATGACCTGCACCCTGACCAGCGCTTTGCGGAAGAAGCCGGCATTACGTACACCACCCTGGACGATCTGTACGCCCGGTCCGATATCATCTCCCTGCACTGTCCCCTTACTCCGGAAACGGAACACCTGATTAATACGGATTCCATTGGAAAAATGAAGGACGGCGTGATGATCATCAACACGGGACGCGGCAAGCTGATTAACACGGAAATGCTGATTGACGGCCTGAAATCAAAAAAAGTGGGAGCTGCCGGACTGGACGTGTACGAAGAAGAGGGAGAATATTTCTACGAAGACAAATCCGACAGGATTATTGATGACGATACTCTGGCCCGTCTTCTTTCCTTCAACAACGTCATCCTGACTTCCCCACCAGGGCTTTTTCACGAAAGAAGCCCTGCACAATATTGCGGAAGTCACCCTGCACAACATCCGGGACTTTCTGGAAAGCAAACCTCTGATCAACCGAGTCTCGCTTCAGTCACGCTGAACGTGCCCGGCGGGCGCTCTACGGAAATCCGGGACTTTCTCATCCGCCTTCTGCCGGACAGAAGGCGGGAAATTCGGGGAAAGGCGGCAGCTTTTTATGCAAGCGCCGCCACTTCCCGCCGTATTATATACTATGAGCACTCCAGCCCCTGCCTCCGTCCTGGCTCCCAAACCGCACTACGCCGCTCTGGACGGCCTCCGCGGAGTGGCCGCCGTCATGGTGGTCCTGTTCCACATGTTTGAAGGCAGCGCCAGGGACTTCCAGTTCCACATGGACCAGATCATCAACCACGGCTACCTGTCCGTGGACTTCTTCTTCATGCTGTCCGGCTTCGTCATCGGATACGCCTATGACGACCGCTGGGAAAAAATGAACCTGTGGAACTTCTGCAAGCGGCGGCTGGTGCGCCTTCAACCCATGGTGGTCATGGGGATGCTGCTGGGGGGAATCCTCTTTTACTTCCAGGGGTCTGAAATCTTCCCGAACCTTGCGCAAACCCCCGTATGGAAAATGCTGCTGGTCATGACCGTGGGATTCACGCTGCTGCCCGTTCCCGTTTCCCTGGATGTGCGCGGATGGTCGGAAATGCACCCGCTGAACGGTCCGGCCTGGTCCCTCTTCTTCGAATACGTCGCCAATATCCTTTACGCCGTGCTCATCAGAAAGTTTACCAGCAGATGGCTGGCGGTCCTGGTCTTTCTGGCGGGCTGCGCCCTCATTCACCAGTGCTACACGCAGGGCAACAATATCGGCGGCTGGACTCTGGATGCGGAACAGTGCCGTGTGGGGCTTACACGGCTCATGTTCCCTTTCTTCGGCGGTCTGCTCCTGTTCCGTCTGTGCAAACCTGGACGGATCAGGCATGGTTTCTGGTGGTGCAGCCTGCTTCTGGCGGGAGCCCTGGCGGCACCCCATGTAGGAGGCGCGGAAAATTTCCGCCTGAACGGCCTGTATGACGCCTTCTGCATCATTGTCATCTTTCCCGCGGTAGTCTTCCTCGGAGCCAGCGACATCCCTGGAGACATCTCTTCCAGAGCCAGTCGGTTTTTGGGAAACATCTCCTATCCCCTTTATATCACCCACTATCCCATCGTATATCTCTACCTGGCCTGGGTCCACGATGCGGAAGTCCCTCTTTCCCGTGCGCTCCCCGTGGCGGCAGGCGTCTTATTCCTCTGCATTGCCGTAGCCTACGGGTGCCTGAAGCTTTATGACGAGCCCGTGCGCGCATGGCTTTCCAAACGCGTGCTGAAGCGGCGCCCTCCGGAACCCGGGGCGTAAAGCGGAACAAACATCTGCCTTGCCCCGGGCGGGGCCAGGCCGGATACTGACGGCGGTCTTTCATGGAAAAACTGCCGACATCCTCCAAAGCCCTGCGCTACCTGCCCTTTCTTGTGGCATCGGCATTCTTTATGCAGATGCTGGATGCCACCATCCTGAACACGGCCATTCCCACCATTGCCCGCAGCTTCAACAGCCATCCGCTGCAGCTCCACTCCCTGGTAACGGCCTACATGCTCACCGTCTGCGTCCTGATACCGGCCTCCGGATGGATATCTGACAAACTGGGTTCCCGTCGTACTTTCCTGCTGGCCATCTCCATTTTTTCCGTGGGCTCCCTGCTGTGCGCCCTTTCCGCCTCCATTACCATGATGACGGTATGCCGCGTCATCCAGGGAATAGGCGGCGCCTTTCTGATGCCCGTCGGGCGCCTTGTCATCCTGCGCTCCTATCCCCGCTCCATGTTCGTCAATGTCCTGAACATTGTAACGATTCCGGCGCTGCTGGGCCCCCTTCTGGGGCCGGTGCTGGGCGGTATCATCGTACAGTACGCTTCCTGGCACTAGATATTCCTGATCAACATCCCGGTAGGCATGGCGGGCCTGTGGGCCACCTGGAAGCTGATGCCGGACCTGAAAGCGGTCCGGGAACAGAAATTGACTGGCCGGGTTTCTTCCTTTTCTCCTCCTCCGCTGTCCTGGCTACGATGGGCCTCTCTTCCGCGGGAGGCATAACCGATAAGCCGCGCATGGTCATCCTCACGTCTGCCGGAGGCATTCTTCAACTTCTGTACTGGGTTCTGGCGTTCCGTTCAAAAGCCCCCATCTTCAGCCCGGCCCTGTTCCGCATCAGAAACTTTGCCATCGGAATCGCCGGCAACATCGTCTGCCGCCTGGGCGGAAGCTGCCTGCCGTACCTGATGCCGCTTTTCTTCCAGGTGGTGCTTGGTTATTCCGCTCTTCAGTCCGGCATGTCCCTGATTCCGCTGGCCCTGAGCAACTTGCTGGCAAAAACGGTTGCGCCGCGTCTGCTCGGGAAATTTGGTTACCGGAACATCATGGTCGTCAATACCTTCACCATAGGAGCGCTGCTGGCCTCCTTCCACTTTGTAGGCCCTGGAACCCATGAATTTACTCTCCTGGGCATGCTCGCGCTACTGGGCGGGGCCAACTCCATCCAGTTCACCTGCATGAACACCCTGACACTGATTGACCTTCCCAACGCAGACGCCAGCAGCGGAACTCCCTGCTTTCCACGATCATGCAGCTCTCCATTGCTGTCAGTATTGCCGCGGCCTCCCTGCTGCTGGACAACTTCGGCGGCCATTCGGCTACCTCCGGAAAGGCTGTGGAAACCGCCTTTCATGCCACTTTCGCCACCATCGGCGCCATTGCCGCGGCCAGTTCCTTCATCTTCGCCCTGGTGGACAAAGACAAGGGAATCACCCGCAAACGGAGAAAAGCAGCTTGAAGAGGAAAATCCCCGCCCCTGTTCAGGAACAGGAAGAGGAATCTCCCGTCTCAAGAGAACAACACTGCGCAAACCGGGCGCGGGACTCTTCCAGGGTAATCGGTTTCTTAGCCTCCCCCAGAGCTACATAAACCAGCTCCGCCTCTGTAATCTTGGCAATGTTATTGCAAAGCTTCGTCAGACGTTCCGCATACACCTCCACCTTCACGGTGACGGAGGTGCGGCCCACCTTGATAATATCCGTATAAAAGGACACTACATCGCCCACCAGCACAGGAGCTTCAAACGTCAGGCTGCTCACCGCACGCGTCACAATATAACGGCTCAATGCATAGCGCATGGCGGTATTGGCGCCCGCAAGGTCTACCTGGCTCATCACCCAGCCGCCGAATACTTCCCCGCTCTGATTGGTATCCGCAGGCATTGGTTCCACGCGCAGGGCGGGAACGCGCCCTTCCGGAAGCTGGGCATGACGATATGTATTTTCCATAAATAAGAATAATTATAAATTAATAAGGACATGCTTATCTATCACAGCCCCCTTGTAAAGGGTAAAACGCGGAAGCGGAAAACGGGCGGCGCCGGCACGCTCTGCGGGAAAAAGAAAACAGCCCGGAATAAACTGCTTTCCCATATTGATTAAGTTGGGCAGGCGGATTTCCGTGTCTTATCCCGGAGTTTTTCCACCATGGCCGGTAAAGGCGGTTGTCCATTACTCATGGACCGCAACCATGAATCCAAAACGAAAAAAGTGGACGGGGAGGCACATCCCGCTTCCGACTTTGCCTACGTTCCCGATCCGGAAAAGCCTTCCACCTGGAAACTGCCGATTTTCAACATGCGCCACGTAGGAGGGGCCCTGGCCGCCATGACCAGCGACTATCGCGGCAACCCCGTGGAAATACCGGAAGGAGATCGCCGTGCCGTCATGAAAAAAAATCCTGGCCAGGAAAGCGAAACTGGAACAGGAGGAAAGCTGATTCCGTTTTCTTTCATTTCTTTTTTTTTCCGCCTGTAAACAGGAAGGAAAGAAATATCTTTTCCCTTCATTCCCCGGTCTTAGCCGTTTGAGGACGGGCTGGCACCATCCAGATACCGGCCTTCTGCGGCACTTCCGGCTGGCACCCCCGTAGAAATAAAAGACATTCCCACCCTTCCGACGCTCCTGGCGGATACAGCCGGATACTTTATTTACGGACGGCATCAAGAACGGCGGTAAAACAGAAGAAGAAATTAAATTATTCTAAAATCATCAATCATCCCAAGGATGTTTTTCCCCCTAACGCGATTGGGGAAATTCAGGAAATCTGAAAATCAAGTAACTTTTTCCGGCCAATAAAAACAACATTTAGAAAAATTCATATATAAAAATAAATATCAATGGCATATTGAAATAAAAACATGTCTTTCCCTGAACAGGCCGTCCAAAACCCGGTCATCACGATAGGAAATGAAGAATGCCGGGAAAAAGAATGCTGCCGGCTATTTCCCGCATGGCAGCGCTTTTCCCCTTCCGTCAACTCCGCATCAAAATATGACTGACGAAAAAATGAGCACAGAAGGCACTGACGAAATACAGAACCCGCGCGATGAATTCCAACAGGAAAGATATGAAAAGCAGCAGCAGAAAGCCCCCGGACTGCAATCCGGAATGAAGCCCGTGCCGGATTCCGGGGAACAAAGCTACCATGGCTGCAACAGGCTCCGCGGACGAAAAGCCCTGGTCACAGGGGGAGACTCGGGAATAGGTCGGGCGGCGGCTATTGCCTACGCACGTGAAGGAGCCGACGTAGCCTTGAACTACCTTCCTGAAGAACAAAGCGATGCCGAAGAAGTGGCGGAACTCATCAGAAAGGAGGGCCGGAAGGCCGTCCTGCTGCCGGGGGACCTCAGCGATGAAGTCTTTTGTAAAAAACTCGTCAGGGATGCCTTGGAAAAACTTGGCGGACTGGACATCATGGCCCTGGTAGCCGGCAAACAAGTGGCGGTGGAAGATATCCGGGACATTACCACGGAACAATTAACCAAGACATTTGAAGTAAACGTGTTCTCCCTGTTCTGGATTGTCAAGGAAGCCCTTCCGCATCTCAAGCCGGGGACGAGCATCATTACCTGCTCCTCCGTTCAGGCCTACCAGCCCGGCAAGAACCTAGTGGACTATGCTTCCACAAAAGCGGCCATCATCGCGTTCAGCCGCTCCCTGGCCAAGCAGGTTGCCCCCAAAGGCATCCGGGTCAACGTGGTGGCTCCCGGCCCCATCTGGACAGCTCTGCAAGTAACCGGAGGCCAGCTGCAGAAGGACCTGCCGGAATTCGGACGGAAAACGCCCCTCAAAAGGGCAGGGCAACCTGTGGAGCTCTCCGGACTATACGTCTTTCTCGCCTCCCAGGAATCCAGCTTCATTACTGCGGAGGTCTTTGGCGTTACCGGCGGCATGCATCTGGCCTGATGCGGAAACCCGCAATCCGGGAAAAGGCCGGACTGACTTTCCGGAATCCCTTTCCGCAGCTCCATACCTCCGGATGGCCGGGAAAGCGGCCGGAAACGGCCCTGCAAAGAAATCAGGGCATTGCTCCATTTCCCGGTTGTCCCGGCAAAAGGTTCCTGCTTGAATAGGGTAATGGCATTTTGGAGGTTTTGGTTCATCTCTTTCCCTTTCACGGCGCTTCTCTTTTCCATGGTGCATGGCAGTCCTCTGAACGCACCCGTCATCACCCTTGGAGAGAAAAAAAGCCTGTTCGGAGAAAAAGCGCAGGTCAATGAATATGTCAGCTATGCCCTTTATTACTGGCCGGATCCCGCCAATCCGGACGGTCCTTACAAACCTATTGACGGCAAAAAGAACAAACGGCTCCGCAGCATGGACGACAGCGGCAGGATGGCCGCTTTCATCGGCACGGTCTGCAGCCTGGGACGGCAATATGAACTCGGCAGGAATCCGCAAGCCGCCTCCCGGGCCGGGCAATGGCTGAAAGCCTGGTTCATTGCTCCGGCAACCCGCATGCAGCCCCATCTGAAATATGCCCAAATTCGCCCCGGACACCGGACGGAAGGAGACGGAGGAGGCATCATCGACCTTTACCGCATGCCCGAATTCCTGGAAGCTTTGGCGGTGTTGAAATGCTCCAATGCCCTAACGGCAGAAGAATGGAAGCAGGTGGACACGTGGCTGAACCAGTATTACACATGGCTGACTACCAGCAGGCAGGGCAGGCATGCGCACACGCGCAGCAACAACCATTATCTGTTTTATGTGGCGCAATGCGCCCATTTGGCATCCTTCCTGGGCCGCAGCCATGAAGCGGCCCAATGGCTGGCGGAAGCCTTCGCCAACATGGACCGCCACATCGCTCCCGACGGCTCCCAGCCTGAAGAACTCACACGGGCGGAACCCTGGCAATACAGCGTTTACACTCTTCAGGCATGGGGATACCTGGTGCATCTTGCAGAACGCATGGGCGATAAGAACTACCGTTACCGGAAAACCCCCGCCGGGGCTTCCATTCAAAAAGCTGTGGACTATCTCCTGCCTTACCGCTCCGCTCCTGAAACATGGCCCTGGCAGGGCTCCAGGGCAAACACCTCGCTCCCCGCCATCTTTGAACCGTAGCAGGAGGGCATGCCACAACGGAAATGCTCCTGAACCGCGCCCGCCGTCAAAAGCATCCATTTTTCCTGCTTATTGAAAATCCCCTGTCCAGCAGCATCACGAACGGGGTATTTTCCCGGAAAACGATTTAATAAGAAATCTCCCCAGTGTTCTTTCCCTTAGCTTTTCCCTTTCTTTTTGCTGCTTTCCATTCCCACGGAGATATGGGATTCGGGTCAGACCAGATGCCTTTTTGGGCCTTTCTGGCATCCCTTTCAAGAGAAACGAGTTTCCGGCTGGCGGAAAAATTTTTATAAATCCACGCCCATCCTTCCTTCACCATCTCTTCGTTGACAAACATTTTTCCATGCCATATCTCCCCTAAAATACGGCCGTACCTGTCATTCTCGGTATACCGGACTGTAACCGTCTCTCCCCAAATCAGCTTTTCCAGGTATTTCTTGGCGCCTTCATACCCGTCCTGCCCCCTTTCCGGCGTATCAATTCCCTCAAGCCGTATCCGGTGCGTACGCATTTGTTCAGGCGTCTTTTCCAGAAGGATGACCGTGTCGCCGTCAATCACGTTAATCACGACTCCCCTGATACTTTCAGCAAAAGCCATGCAGGGACTTATCAGGAAAATCAAAAGCCATTTCATGAAAAATGATATAATCCAAAAAATATCAGGATGCAACTACTCTTTAGAGAAACCGTTCCCGCACTGTTCACACGGCCGGAAACAGATGAATGCGGTCATCTGTGGACAGCCTGTTCTGGAACAGGCCATCATGTTTTCCGGCATGAAGGAACACAATTCCCGAACCTATTCCAACCTGTCCGGAACAACGGTAAACAGGCTGTATCATTGCCCCGCTCCGGAACATCTTTATTCGCTGCCGTGCCGGGAGCGGAAGAACATCCCGCCGGCGCACCCAACAATCCAATCATGCTGCCATTTAGAAAAGCTGCATGTTAAACAAGAAGAACCGGGCGCCCTGCAACATTCAATGGCATGGCGTGAGGCATTTCACTCATTTTTTTTTCAATTCTTCGGCTATTCTGCCGAGGTTCTTTTCCGTTGCCTTTCTCAGTTTCTCCTGCTGTTTCCAGTACCATGCCGTTCTTTCCGACACCCCGGCCTGATTCGCCAGCCAGCGCACGGCGCCGCTCGTGTCACAGCCTGTTTTCTTCTGAATGACTTCCAGCAGTTGAGCGACATATTTATTCATGGATTCCGGGTTGATATTATTTCGATTCCCATGCCCGGCTGAATTCCTCGTCCCGGAACAGGGAGGCAATCCCGCTGAGCTGCTTGAGGCGCAACAATTCTTCCGCGTCCATCCCCAGATTTTTGAGTATCCACGCATCCGACATGCCCGCCTCCGTCAACTCCTGGATAATATTGGTCATGAGGGCGATATTATGAGATCCCCGGGCACGGTTGTGCCTGATGGTGGAAGCCATGCGGTTTCCAAGAGGCTTGTCGATTACGGCCACCGGCATCATGCCACCCTCCCGTTCGTAAATATCGCGGTAAGTCTTCATGATCTGGCAGCGGTGGAACCCGTCCACGATTTCATAGGTCCCGTCCTCCAGCTTATAACAAACGATAGGCATCGTATAACCATCCTCCTTGATGCTCTGGTAGAGCAGCTTCATTTCGGGGGGGAGCTACGCTGTTCGGGTTATAGGCATTGGAACGTATCTGGTCCAGGGGAACGCGCCGGATTTTGTAAACGGGGGATTGATAGGAGGTTTTCATAAAATATTGCGGTATTTATTGACGGCGGCCCGGCGCCGGGCAATCGCTCCCTTGGTTGGACCGAACCCGGCGTACTTGCAAAAGTAATCATTCTTCATGATGCAGATGCACATGCGCTTGTAGGAAGGCACCTGCCGGAAATTGCTGACCGGCATGTCGTCGGGATAGCCCATAAACTGAATGACGTCGCGGTCGACGTAACGGCCCGACTTTCCCGTCACGGTCGCCAGAGGATAGGCGGCCAGCACTTCATCGGCAGTTCCGGGATCGACGGTGCCCCCTTTCATCCAGTACTTTTTTAGACCTCTCCAAAATGTTGTTGTAGTGTTCCGCCGTTTTCTCGTTCATTGTGGAAAGCAGGAATTCATAATAGGACTTCCAGGTATGGCCGGGCGGCAGTTTGATGGTTTTCCAGCCCATGGCCGTCGTACCTCCGTACAAACCCGTGAAGTTGACGCCGTTGACGCGCCCGACCATGCGCGCCCAGTTGGCAGGATCAATAACTTTGTAAAGCTTCAGGCTCCTGGGCGCAGTCATTAAACGGGCTTGCCACCCGCATTTGCCCGATCGTAAGGCCTGCCTGGTACAGGAGGTCGTAAAGGCGGTTATAGTCAAAACCAAAACGGGCGTTGGCCGTCCAGACGTCACTGACGCGCCAGTCATAAAGAGGGTAGGCGCTGACGGTCACGGCATCAGCCCGTGTAATCCACTTCCTTCCCTCATAAGACGTCCTTTTATTGCCGCGGGCAACGGCGGCGTATCTGTTGAGGCTTTCATCCGCCCGCAGCCCTACCATGACGGCAGTGCTTCCGTGTTTTTTGGCAAAATGGCGTGAAAGCTTATCCTGGAATTCATAGTCCACCATACCGTGCCGGAACGGGACGTCCAGATTCTTTTCGTTGATTACATAGGGATTTTCCGGCATGGGTCGCACCCACAGTTTTTTCTGGGCGGCGCTCCACGGCGTCCAGTAAGGTTCCCCCAGGGAGCATGCGGACTGGGCCCTGATCGGCACACAGTACCACATCTTACGAATGCCGGGGAATTGCTCCAGAAATGTTCTGGTGACATACTCGGTCGTCATTTGATATTGGGCCTCATAATCAAGGTGGTACATGGACAGCTTGTCCAGAAGGCCCTGTTCGGCGGCGTAACGATAGCAAAGATTAAGCATGACGCCGCTGTCCTTGCCACCCGAAAAAGACACCAGGACGTTGTCAAACTCTTGGAAACAATAGGCTATGCGTTCTAAAGCCGCCTCATAAACATTTTTATCCAGATATGTTTTCACAACTTTTCCAAAGCCTGTCTTTCGCCATCCGCCGCCAGCCCCCTGCCGGACGGGAACACGTCGGCCCGGATATGATTGCCGGAAGCCATGCATTTTCCCTGAAACCACTCTTGCAGCTTGCAGCTCATAGGGATATCCCCTGTTCTTTCAAACAGGGTTGCAACGCCTTCATTTCTGCATAAATAAGCAACATCATGTTTTTTCATGTTTTCAAATGCGCAGCAGCTTATCGTCCGTTATTTTCCGTCAACAATACCAACCTACTGAATTATTGCGGCGGGTCAATGTTTTTACTGCAATTATTTCAGTAATTTTATTGTCATCACCCTCCTTCTCAAAATACCTGCGCTTTTTAGCGAGCAACACCATTCCAGAAATGCCTTATGCATTGCGCCATGACCTCCTTTCCTTCTCCGCAACATCCGCGCTATGTGCAGCATTCAAGACGCTGCGTTGGAATGCACGGTTCCAAAATCGGAGATACAAAAATCATAACTTGCTTAAAATTAGGTGAACGAAAAAATGTACGACTCAGAGCCATTTTCCGGTTCCAACATCTTTCCCCCAATGCTCTTTCCGGAACCGCATCTTCCAGGCAGACGATACATCCATCATTTCCCTCCTGAAGGAAAAATAACCGTGTTTCCCTTTTTGCAATCCGGGATGCTGTCCAAACATGAATATGCCGGTACACGCCTTAATCATGCCGTCAGATTAGACTTTAGGCGTTTTATGATTTTCCCCGAAACGCCAATTTCATGCCAGAACGGAATCAAAAAATGACATTTAGTCAGCACTTATGGTTGTTTTTCCGCGGTTTTTCACCTTTCCAGCCTCAAAACAGACAAAAAAGAAGCCCTGTAATCCATTAAAATTACAGGGCTTAGAAAATTAGTGGCTCCCCCGGTTGGGCTCGAACCAACGACCTAGTGATTAACAGAGAACTAATAAATATACATAATATATTTATTATTATAATATTACATTTTTATTATTACGCCAATATTACGCCACAGAGAATTTCAAACGTGAAGATTTATGCCCGTTTCTTATCGTTTCTCGTACTTCTTTTTGTATGGAAACGGCGTGCCAGGTTTATCAGGTTTGAAGAAGTTCGGGATGCTTGCTGACAAGCTCCAGAAGGCGGGCAGAAGAACCACTAGGCCGCCGCTGACCACTTTCCCATTTAATCAGCGTTGAAAGACTCACTCCCAGCAGCCGCGCAAAATCTTTCTGTGTGACGCCCCGGGACTGGCGAAGCTGGGCGATGGCGTTTTCATTGGCCCATGTGCGGGACTTGCCGGGTACGATGACCGCTGCCCGGGGTTCAGGCAGGGGAGTTCCATCCGTCAGACAGTCTTCCACATACAATTCCGCACATTCATCCAGATTTCGAGCTACTTCCTCCACAGTGCTTCCATGGGTGCAATCTCCATCCAGTTCAGGCAGGGAACCAACAAAGCATTCATCCTCGTCGCTCCATCTGATAAGCCTTGCGTAAGGACGGGCAAGCCGTTTGATTTCTTCTTTCTGATTCATCGTTCTTTATTCCATGGTTTAGACAATCGGCAAGGGGACTCACGCCCCCTTGCCTTTTGCTTCCTCGATCTTTTTGCGAACTTGCTTGATCAGGTAGGGCTTGGCATCGTCTCCGTCCTTCCCGGGGATGGTAGCGGAAACGCCGGACGGGTGTTTAAACCGTCTATGGGAACCCTTGCCGCCTGATGTACGCTGAAATCCGTTTTGGATCAGGGAGGCAACAATATCGCGAATTCTTGTTGCCATGGCATAAGAATATAACACTATGTGTCGCTCGGCAAACAAAAAAAAATAACACTGTGTGTCATTTCCGCAACCAGTATGTGTAAAAGTCATGGTACCTATTTCATGATTTCACAATTCATATCTTCAGCAATCATTCTAAAAGTGAAGCACTCTCTATAGTGCACGCTTCAAAGATGAGGAAAAGCAATTTTTAATAAAATAATATACTAATTATCAGTAATTTATACATCAATTGGGGGATAATATTGCTTGAACATCACTAGAAATATTTGTAGAATCAAGTAGATTTTCTGTATCTAAAATTGTTCTAACAAAAAACTACTATTATGCGTTTCTTACTCTTAACTATGACAATTATGTCCATTATAGGTTCAGTTTGGTACAACAACAAACTAGAAACTCAGCAAGAATTGGAAAGTGAATCTCTTGCTGCTGAATATGAAAAAGCTGAAGAAAAAGTCCTGAAATTGACTGATAAACTGGATAGAGAAATAAATGAAATGTCCAATGCTATCAATCTGGAAGAAGACATTTACCAAAAAAAAGATATCAGCTTTACAAAAGGAAAGGGAAAGGGAAGCTCAAATAAACCAGCAAAATGCAGAAAGATCTCTACGAAGAAAAAAAGCGGCTTTGGAAGCAGCTATAGCCAAAAGGAAACTGACTGCGGAAGAATGGAAAACAACCCTGGCAACTTTTAAAACGCGCAGGGCGGAAATCGCTAAGTTGTTAAAAGAACACAGGGAACAGATAGCTTCCAACAACCAAAAACTGGCGGATAAAATCAGCGAAGATAGAAATAATATAGCTAAAAGGGAAGATGAAATGAGAAAGCAAGCCTCTGATCGTCTTGCTTGGGGCAAAGCAGGAGGAAGAGGGACAAGTTATGCCATCATAGAAGCCAAGGAAGCTATGATCAAGAAACATCGATCCCTGACAAGAGCCGTTAATCTGCAAAATCAGAAACTTATGGAATCCATTTCCAATATGGAAAATGAACTGGTTCAAATGGATAGAGCGGAAGAGGCTTTTATGGATAAAAATTCACCTCATAATAAACCGATAAATGCTAATTTAGATGATTCCAAAGAATTTGTAGCTGAAATTGACGATGCAGATCCAGAACTAAAAAAACTTGCTGACAGCCATAAAAAAACGTTGGAAGAATTACAGAATTCTTTCGATGAAGCAGAAGAGAAAAAAAAAGCCAAACTTATAAGGAATTGGTAAAAAAGAACGCCAAGGGTTTAGTAGGGCTAAGACGGAATTGATCAAAAATCATCATTCTGCCAAAAATAATGCACAATTTACAGGATACGCTATCATAGGTCTCTTTGCTTTACTATCTTTTCTGTCTTTTTTGCTTTTCAAACAGATACGAATCATAAATAAACTATCAAGCATTTTTCAAAATGGCGGTTACTTATCGTAATCGCCATTTTTGTACACATCTCACCTGCTGTTCTTCCTCTGTCGCTGGATAGTAATCACCTGCTTTTTCACTGACTCAAGCTGGGCTTTCAAACTTTCAGTTGTTTTTGAGCTTCAGCAGCATTTACTGCCTGCTGCTGAATGATATTCAGAGTTTCCTGGAAATAACTTGTGAGCGTTTCCAAATTTCCCCTGTAGGCGATGCCCTGGGCTTTAACAGCTTCAATAAATTGACGACTAAGATCCTTGCTTTCTTCCGTACTAATTTTGCCGTCAGCCATGGCTTTCCGAATTTCCGGAGCCAATTCTTTACTTACTTTATTGAGAGCTTCTTTAACACCTCTTTTCTGACCAGGCCGGGATAAATCCGGATTTTTGAGAGACTCCTTATATTGTTGTTCCTGTTCTTTTTCTTTCTTTTCCTGTTCCCGGATTTTTTTCTTCAATTGTTCCTGCTGTTCTCTCATCTGCACTTCTGCCAATTTTTGAATCCTGTCTTCTTCCTCTTTTTTCACAGCATTCTTTTGCTTGGCTTCCGTGTTTCTTTGCTGCGCTTCATCTCTGCGTTCCTGAGCCGCATTAAGCGCGCGTCGGTCAGATAATGCCCGTGTTGCCTTTTCGAGGTTGTCTTCCGCCGCATACTGAACATCCATAGCCTCCACCTGCTTTTTCCTCGCTTCTGTCAGGGCCTCATCATGAACTTTGTATGCTTTCTTTCTTGAATCATCAGTGCTCAAATCTCCCCCCTGGTCAATCAATGCTTCATCAGACCTTTTCCTTCTGTTTTTAAGCTCGTTCAGTTGTGCTATCTGTTGACGGCCATTCCCCGCATTCAACACCTCTTCCATCAATTGGCGGGCAGAACGGAAATTTGTCCAAACATGGCATTGCCTTTGCAGCCAGCTTTCATCCAATCTGGAGGTATCTCCCCCATTTTCTATAAGCGTTTTTTATCCATTTTCGCATATCATCCGAAGATATACGCCCCAGCCCAGTAAAACCGCCTGATCGTTCAGTGGCATTTCGAACCGTTTTTGCCACAGACAGTAAATTCTCCATAATCTGCTGTTCTTTCTTTCCTATCTGCCCATCAAGAATAGTTCTTTCTTTAGATGATAAAATTCCGGAATTTTCGAAAGCCGCTACGCGAGACGTCAACTGCTCTGTCGCCTCTCTGGCTTTGGCCAGTTCTTCTTCTGCACTCCTGACGTTGAACAAAGCCGCTTCCTCCGATTCGGCTCGATGCCTGGCATTGGCATCCATTCGTATGCCTTCCTGGACGCGTTCCAGTTTTCGTCGGGCCTCGGAACTGTTGGGATTCCCATATTTCCCATCATAAAAATCTGTCTCGGCATCCAACAAACGGGCACGATCCTGTTCATCAAGGATTTTGGACTGCAAATCAATCAGGCGCTGCTGCTCCCGTACAGATTCCCGCAAAGCTTCCGTCTCGATCTTTCTATTGCTGGCAATTTTTGAAGTAAGATCGTTCTCTGTTTGTAAAATCGCTTCATGGTTTAATTGGGCTTTCAACTCATTCGCCTCCTGAATGAGCTTTTCCATGTTTTTTTCGTTTCTTCCGCCTGCCGCTCCAATTCGTCGCTTTTGGTCTTGAAGTGGTCAATCAAAGCGGTAATGCCGGCGGTCAGCCCCTGGATCAGCAGCATGGCCCAGCCCAACGGCCCCATCGCCGTTTTGATGGTGGTTCCGAATAAATGAATGAACGGGATCGCCCCGCGGAGGGCGCTGGACATGCCCAGGATGCGCGTTGCCGCAATGGTGATTTGCCCGGCCAGCCCCTTGACCTGCGTGGAAGTGAGTTCTCCGGCATCCCCGGCCGTCTTGATGCGCCGTCCCAAATCCTGGATATTTTTCAGGGCGTCCGCCTGGGCTACGTTGTCCCCGGCCTTCCGGGCTTCTTCCAGTTTGGCAATGTAGGATTCCAGTTCGGCCTGCAGTTCTTCATAGGTGGCGGAGGCGCGGCGGTTGTTGGCTTCCAGCCGTTCCACCGTGGCGGCGGCGGCCTGCTGCTTCCGGGCCTCCGCGGCTTCCGCCTTTTCCGCGGCCTTGTCGGCGGCATCCATTTCCTTGTTGTAGCCGTCGATGATTTGTTGAAGGTTTTCGTCAAGGTCATCTCCCCATTTCGCCCCAAGGTCCAAATCAGACCTTTTGTTATTGAGGACTTCAAAGACGTCATCCACCTGTTCCAGCTTCTTCCTGAATTCCTCGGAGGTCAGCACGGCGTTGGTGACTTCGTCAATAAACCCGGTCAATCCCGGGGTGTCGTTGAAGGCGGCTTTCATCCGGGAGCCGGCGGCGGTCAGGGCGTCGGCGTATTGGTCAAGTTTGGAATTGGCGTTTTCCAGGGCTTGTTCATATTCCGCCCCCATGCCGTCCTTCATGGCGGCGCCGGTTTCTTCAGCGGCCGTTTTGACGTTGTTCAGGGAGTCGGTTACCTGGTTGATGGCGTCCGCGCTTCCGCCGGCTTCTTGGGCGGCTTCCCTGGTCTTGTTGATGGCTTCCGTTGTCTGGTCGGCGCCGGAGGTGTCGGCGGTCGTTCTGATGTTGATGTTCAAGTCTCTGTCTGACATGGTTTTATTGATTGTTTTTATTTGGTTGGCTGTTGTTGTTTCAACGGGTAGTTGAAGGGGGGCATATCCGTGGTTGCCGAAGCATTCATGGATTCAAACGGGCGTCGCACAGGGCGAGCATGACTTCCCGGCGGGCGCTTTTGGGAACGTGGGGAGGCAGGGGATTGCCGACGCTCACCACGTCATAGCTGCGGGCATAGTCCTCCGGATTCGCCGTCCGGCTGTCCCAGTTCCACCAGGACCACCGCCCGGCCCGGTTCCGGGGCGTCCACGGCTCGTCAAGCCGGACACGCTCCCGGCCGCAGACGTCCATGACGGCCCGGCAGATGGTTAGGTCTTCCGGGGCGAGCGGGGGGATGGCGGCGCATTCCAGCGCTACGGCGGCCATCCTGGCCGCCGCCGCTCAGGGCGTAGCAATTTCCGTAGGCGGACCGTTCGAACGGGTTCCGGGGGACCCGGTATCCGGCGGCGTGCAGCGCAAGCCCGTTGTGTTTCATTTCCCTGACCCATCCGCCCGACAGAAGCGCCGTGTCGGAGTCAATCTTGACGACGGTATCGCCATCCGCCGCCCCCTTGGCCAGCGTGGCAATGATTCCCCGGACGCACTCCGGGCCGCGCAGGTTGCCGCAGCGGGGGAAAGAGCTCCGGCGATACCGCGCCCCATACGCTACAAGAGCCCTCCTGGCCCCCGGGGGTACCGGGGCGGCGCTGTCGTCCACCACCGTAACTACCGCCTCCGGAAGAGCCGTCCTGGCGCACCGGACGCAGGCCACGGCTTCCTGCGCGTCTCCGGCATAGGTGAAGGTGTATATCCTGATCATGACATTCCGGAGGGGCCGAAGGTTCCCGGGTGGATTAGGAGATAAACCGTGCCCGCCTGGTGCTGCACCACCTTGTTGCCGTCGATGGTGGCCAGATGGAAATAATATTCATAAGGGGGTTTCCCGGTCTTCCTCCGCGAGCCTGACGGGGTCGGAGACGCCGCCCGCGGCGGACAGAGAGGATCCGAGGTATTTCGCGTCCTTGTCCAGCTGGATCTTGAGCCAGATTTCCCCGGAGGTGACGGGGCTTTTCACCCAGCCCCCGGAACCGTCCCCCTCCGGAAGCAGCCCCCCGATATAGTTGCCGGCATAGATAGCCTTCCCCTGGCGGATGTAGGCGTCGGACACCTTGCCGTCGCTCCCGTAAGACAGGCGGCATTGGAATCCCACCTCGACGGCGCTGGTTCCCCACGCGGGAGGCTCCTGGGCCTGCAGCAGTTTTACGGACGGCCCGACGCTGGGAAGCTCCGGGACTTCATCGTCCGCTCCGGAAGAGCCTCCGCCTCCGCTGCCGGATCCTCCGCCCGAAGAACCGCCCCCGGCGGACGTGGACGAGTCCGCCCAGGCCGTCCGGCGCAGCGCCTCGGCAAGCTGCCGGCTCCGGTCGATGGAGTCCTGCAGGGAGATCTGTTCCGGGGCCCCCACCGTCACGTCGGAAACTCCCGTTTTAAGGTCGAGGGATATTTCCTGGATGACGGACCGCATGGCTTCCCATTCTTTCAACCCTCCCGTGATGGAGAGGCGCCCCCCGCAGACCTGGTCAAAGTCGTCGTGGACGGTCGCGGATCCGTCATAGGGCAACGCGCGGGTGGCTTCGTAGTAGGATTTCAGGAAATTTTTTATACAGTGCGGAGGTGTCGTAGCTGCCCGATGTTTCGTCGTCTCCGGAGCTTCCGCCGTCGTCGGACACGCTTTCCACCGTCCCTGCCCTGTCCACCCGGTAGGATGCGTAGCCGACATTCGTCGTGGTCACTTCAAACGTCAATGTTCCGATCCAGCGGTCCCCGGTTCCGGATTTTCCGCCGTATTCCGGAAAATATTGTTTCACCGTGTCGGGGGGATCCGTCGCCCGCACCCGCAAATCCACCCGGACCTTGCCCCATTTGATTCTCGCGCTCTTTCCGTTGATCTGGCCGGAGGTCAGTTCGTGGGTGATGGCCGCGCTGCTGTATCCCCGGTGTTCCGCGTCAGCCGGCGTGATGGACGTGATTTTCGGACTGGCCGCCACTTCCAGGCCGGCGCAATCCTCCAGGGCCGGAGCCCAGCGTTTGACGCGGGCCGCCCACTGGGCCGTGCCGGTCGGGAATTTGTCTCCCCGGACAATCATCCGCGGGGCGTCGTAACCCAGCGAGCCCGTTTCCGCAGGGCTGTATTGCCCGGCAGTGTCGGAGACCTTGACGCCGCCCGGAACGTCCACTTCCGCCGTCACCACATAGGGCTGGGACAGGGAGGCGCCTGAGGGATAGACGGCCAGCGCGCGCTGAACCCGGGAGACCACGGAAGCGTTGCAGGTCAACCCCACGGCCGGAGGCACCAGATCGGGACGCGCCTTGAGGGACAGGGCGCTTACGTCCACGGCGGACAGGTCGAGCACGACATCTGGCAAATGGGCATGGTCGGCAATGACCAGCGTGGCGGAGTCGTCCGCGCCGTATTCAAACCACGCGGCCATATTGGGGCGCCATTGCTGGATCTGGGAAAGCAGGGAGGCATACGTTTCCGACGCGTAGGCAAACGGAATGATTTCGGCATCCTTGTCGATCCGGAGGTCGTATTTGATGGGGACCAGGGCCGTGCTGACGGCGTGGTCCAGGACTCCGGAGAGGGCGTCCCGGATGTTCGCGGTCGCCTGTTTTTCCTGACCGCTTCCGCCTGTGCCCTGGCGGTATTCGGCAAAGATGCCGTTGGCGCGGCCATTCGCGAAGTACTGGATGTTGCTCAGGTTCCACCAGTAATCGCAAATCCTGATGTCCCAGCTCTCGGAGGTTCCTTCAAGGGAGTGTTCCAGGTCAATGGCCGGGCCGATGAGCAGGGTTTTCCCGCGCCAGACGACTTTCACTATTTCCCCTTCTTCAAACGGGCAGGAGGCAAACCGGGAGACCGGCGCGCGGAAGGAGACGGAGGCTCCCCCGAAGGAGAGCCGGTTGTAGGACGGGCTTTCGGCCATGTCCAGGAAGTCGGCGGAAGATACGTCAAGGGTTTTCACAGGGGGCGGCCGAGGGTGAAGTTGTAGGAGACGATAAGGCGCAGGCCCTGAACCTTCGGTTCGGCGTCGGCGATGACGGCTTCAAAGCGCTGTTCACGGCCGCAGGCGTCGGTCCAGGTCCATTCCCCCTTTCCCGCCGTTTTCCATTCGTTGAGCCATTCGTAAAAGGCGCCCCACGCTTCCATGTGGGAGGCGCATTCCCGCACGGTGGAGATGGTGAAGGACAGGGACAGGTTGCCGAATGCGTCCAGCCTGGGGAACGGGCTGTTGATGATCGGCGTGGCGGACGTGCCGAACTGCACCGGGAAAGCGTGTTCCGGCAGGGAGTCGAGCAGGAATTCCCCGACGCGCACGACGGGGCGCCCGTCAAAGGTGATGGAAAAGGGAGAAATGGTCGTGTCCATGCCTCAATAGTGGTGGGGGGAAACAGGGGCCGCCCCTCCCCATGCAAACAGAGGGGCGGCTCCGGCTGTCATGCCCCGGCGGAGGCCGGGAAGGCGATTTCTTCCGTGGGCGTCAGGGGAATTCAGGGAGGACGGGATCACTTCAAGCGTCAATTTCGGCGTGATCAGCTTGTTATTTTCCGTGGGGATTTCCACCTTGAGCAGCGCCGCTACTTCCAGGACCATCATTTCTTTTTTTGTCTTCCTGGTATTTGGTGAGGCGCGCCCATACCTTTTGCCCGTAGATGTTCCGGGAAAAGGGCTGCACTTCCTTCCCGGCTTCCAGCCTGTCGCACTGGTAAATCACCTGCCAGCAGACCGGGTTAACCTCCGTGGAGTTGATTTCGATGGTGTTGCCCGTCACTTTGGTGTTCTTCCGCGTCACATAGGAGGTCGTGTCGCGGGAAAATACCGTGCGGGCGTCGTCTTCCGTGGTCGGCGTGATTTTGTAGTCGATGACTTCGTTGGCCATCATCCAGGCGTCGGAGTCCTTCGCCGGCTTGAATTGCTCGTCCACCGTGTCCGTGCCGCTTCCGGCCGTGACTGTCGTTCCGAACGGGCACAGGTCGAGAAAGGTGCCGACCAGCATTTCCTTGTTGTAGAGTTCTGACATGGTTGTTAGCTTCTTACGTAGTCAATAAAGGTCACTTTCCCGGCGTCGGCGTGGACTTTGTACACGTCTTCCGGGATGTGGACGATTTTTCCCCGCGCGGCGATGCCGTGAGGGAGTTCCAGCTTGTTGACGGCCACCCGGCATTTGACGATGCGGGGCGCCGGAGCAGTAGCGGCCTCCTGGGCCGCGGCGGTGGTGGGTTTAGTTGCCATGTTTGATAATCAGGGTTGTTTCCATCGTCAGGACGATGGACTTTTTCAGGATTTTGGCGAGAGCCGGCTTGGAGCTGGTAACGATTACCTCCGTCATCATCAGCCGGGCATGGTTGCGGCGCCACTTGTGAAAGCCCTCCTGGATGATGTCGGCAAGGTCGTCGGCGTCCCAGCCGTCACCGTCCAGAAGCGGGTTGCTCTCCACGGTGACGTGCCATCTGGCCGTGCTTTTGCCGCTCCTGCTCAACTTGTCCGGAACAATTTCCGGACGCTCCATGACGATGACGGTTTCCAGGGAACCGGTCACCCTCTTGATTTCTTCCTCAAAGGAACCGTCCCATGCCTTAATAATGATTTCCGGGTCTTCCCCGTTGTTGGCCGCGGAGCAAATTTCCACGGCCCGCTGACAGAGGACTTCCGCAAATGCAATGACAGGCGACTTCTTCAGGGTTTTCTTCATATCGGATTGCTCCAATCCTGGTGTTTCGGCCCTCCGTAAATGACGTTGCTGGGCTGGTGCCCATCGTAGGGGGCAAACTCGACTTCACAGGCAGCCACGGCGCGGAGTTTCGCGCGGGCATCCTGATATTGAGCCGCCCGCGCCGTCCCCCTGCAGGGATTCGCTTGAACCTGGCACGGAGCTGGTGACGGCATCCCGCACCAGAATGCAGGTGGTGAATACCAACTCCGCGGGAACGGAACTGGAATCCATCGCAATCCTGGCATTTCTGGGGCAGGAGTTGACTGCAGCCGCCACCTCGTTGCAGACCTCGCGGATGATGTCGCTGATTTTGTCCCGGGCAATGGAAGTAATTTCCTTGTCCAGGCAATAGCGGGCAACCGCTTCCGGAGTAATCCTTACGAGGGCCATTGTTTCAATAAGGTTATACCTTGACGGCAAGGACGGCTTCCTGTGCCGTGCTGTCGCCTGCGGACGTTTCAGCTGCGATTTTCAGGCGCAGCCAGGGGCCGGCCTCCAACGGAACGCGCATGAACACTTCTCCGGAGCCGGCACCATTGCTCTCACCCCCGTCGCAACCAGCTTCGGGGAATCCAGTTCCGTCCAGGCATCACCGTCCTCGGACGATTCGACGGTGAGGGTCATCGTCTTGCCGGCGGCCAGCGCGGGAAGCTCTTCGTGCTTCAATGAAATGACAGCGCTGTCGATGCCTCCTTTCTGTCCGATATGAATCGGGGCAGACGTTACCGTCTTTCCGGTTCCCGGCATCTTCAGACGGATCGTAAGCGCTTCGTCATTGCGGTACATATTCTTCATCATGTGGTGTGTTTCTCCTTTCTGCGGATAAAAGGTTAATTTTTGAGGGCAAGGGAGTTGCGACGGGCGCGGAAAAAAAGTCTTCCGCAAATGCGGCGCGGACACTGGACAGTGATTCGTCATCAAGCAGGGAATCCACTTCCAGAATCTTGATTCCCATCACGGAATCGGGTTCAGGGGCGATCATGCCCGTTCCGCCGTTTCCGGTGGCAGGCGTAAGGGTTCTGGATTCCTGCAACAGCAATTTCACATTGCCGTTCATAACCACATAGGAAATCATGCCGCGCAAGGTCGCAGGAAACAGGCTCTTCGCCTTGGCGACAAGTTTGTCCGTCAAGGGATGCTGGGCGCTGATGTTCTTGATGCGGGCCACGGAAAACGGAGATTCCACGGCAATGCCCGTCCAGCCTTCCAAACGGGAAGTATAGGCCCTCATTGTTCCTGATTCCCCGTCTTCCGTATTCCTGGCCACGGTCTCTTCCTGCACCGGAGACATGGAAAGCGTCTTCTTGTTCCCCCATATGGAGTGCAGGAAGTCGTCACCCAAAATGACCAGGTAAGCGGAAGCTCCGGAGTTGTCGGCGCGGTTGGCTTCCGAGTCTTCCTGCTTGGAAGGATCTGCGGAAATGGTCATATAATCCCCCATCTGTTCAGAAATAGCCGGGAACACATTTTCCTGTTCCGGAAGCCTGTACCACATCTGCAGGGCAATGGAGGCCATGGCACCCAACGTAACGCTTCGGGTTTCCTTGGTGAGCAGCTGCGCCCCCCTGGCGGAGCTGGTGACAACGGCCTTGTCCACCGCAATAGGTCCGTCAATGTAGTAGCACTTAACGGTTTTATTGGTGTATTCGGTCGTCAGGTTCTTGGCTCCGGCATTGGCCGGACGAAACCCGAAACGGGGAATGCCGGTGGGCATATTGATTTCGTACTGCGTTCCGTCAATAACGGTAACGGGAAACGCGGTTACTTCCGGGGATGCAAGTCCAACAGAACGGACTGCGTCAAGGGCCTTGATAGATCCTGTTCCTTCCTGCTGAAGCACGTCCAGCAGGGTCATAAATTTTTCGCGGGCATATTACTTGTTCAGGTTATTGAGTTCGGTTTCAAAGGAGCTGCGAAGAGCCGCGGTTCCCGTGACGGGTTCTTTTGGGGAGTCTTCCGGCTTGCCGGCATTCACGTCATCGAATGCGGGATTTTTCGGCAGGGCGTTCAACTGCTTGCTGGCGGCAATATAGTCTTCCGTCAGGGCTCGTTCCCAAAAGGTCTTGGATGCTTCATCCTTCGGGGCGATTTTGCCCGCAGCAATGGCATCGGCAACGTCCTGGACGGCGCGTTCCTTCACCTGCTTCCTGGATGCGGCAATTTCTTCCTGGCATTTCGCCAGCTCCTTCTTGCTTGCTTCCAATTCGTCGGAGCTGGCCTTGCCTTTGTCCTGCAGGGCCTTGATGCGCTCCAACACGATAGCCTCGGCATTTTCAGCCTTGGCTTCTTCCTCGGTCAAAATGCCGAGGGCAACGAGTTTAGTGATGTCCATGTCTCGGCTGGTTGTATGGTTGTCTTGCTGGTCGAGGCCCTCCTTGGGCTTCTCAAGGTCTCTATTGTCGCCCGGTTTCCCGGGGTCTTCAACGTCGTCAAAATGGGCTACGTCGCCCCATCCATTCGGCTGGCGGCAATGCGTTCGATGTCGTCAAATGCGGGGTCATTGACCAAGGAACCTACTTCTATGGATTCCGGCAACAGGCCGAGGATTTCCCCGGTTCCCTTTGTCGCGCCGGAAGCGGGGGCTGTGATAGCCGTAATTGCCGCCTTCCACGTCCGTTCTTCCCTTCTCCGTCCATCCTTCCAGTTCCAACACAACGCCTTTTTCCTCGTTCCACACAAACCGTCCCGGCTTGTAAGAGGCGGGCCCCATCTCATGATCATAGAGCCCGACCGGTTTGACGTTGCTGGATAGCTTGGCTTCCAGGTCGGCATTGAGCCGGGGAACGCAGTCGGACGTTACCCGCACCACACACGTTCCCGGCTGGCCGTTGAGCGAGCATTTAATAGTATGTTCTCCTTTGGGGGCCCACAGGATAGCCATGGGAGCCTTGCCGTGGTTGCCGGCTACCGTCGTTATCAGCGTACTCATGCCCCCATGATGAGGCACAGTGGAGGTATGGGGCAATAGACGCAAAATGGGCTACAAAATATTCAAGCCGTAACGATCAGGAATAAAATCCCGGCTGGCCGAGAATAATATCTTGCCACCTCCCAAAGTTTTACGTAATATTATAATGGTATTGGGAGAGAATTGATTTCTCAGTCCCTGCTCTATTGAATTAAGAAAAACACTAATTAAAAAAAAAGGTAAGGTACTTACCATGAAAATGATTTTTTTATGGGTCACATGTTTAGTTGTCATAACCGGTTGCAATGCTCCTCAAGAGAATCATGATCAAATTGAAAACGGTGGAACAAAAATAGAAAACAAGTCGGAAAAATTCTAATTTTTACGGCACTTATGAGGGAACTCTTCCTGCAGCAGATTGTGAAGGCATAAAGACGACACTGACATTAAATAAGGATAAAACTTATATACTGAGGAGCGAATATATAGGAGAAGGAGAAAAAAGCGCAACTTTCGAATCAAAAGGTCATTATAATTTGATAAATGGAAACTTGATTGAATTATCTCTAACCTCTTCTAATGAAAAATCTTATTATAAAATACTTGATGGTAGTAAATTAATGTTGTCAGACAAAGAAGGATCAATTAATCAAGGAATCTTATCCGAACATTATATTTTAAAAAAAAAGAAATAAAACTATTTCTATAACAAATCTTTTTTCTACTCCGCCGCAGTTTCCCTCTGCGGCGGTTTATTTTACACCGTCTTTCAGCTTAGCTCTCCTAGTCAATTTATCCAGTCTTCGGAACCTCCCCCGTCATCAAGCATGGCATCCATGAAGTGTTTGAATGCTATGCCCGTAAGTTCTTCCATATCCGGAAAAGCCTCCGGCCATGGCGTAAAGATCTGCGACTTCTTGAGCTTATAGACGGCCCTGACTCCGCCATGCCCGTCCGATTCAAAAAGGCAGCCCGGCTCCAATCCGGAGCCGGTCATGCTGTTGCGAAGGTTGAGGATGCTTTTACGAAGAGTGAAAAGTTTGCGGCCCGTCATAGAGGCGTAAGCGCCAGCGCGAACGCCGTGCGCCTCCGGAATGACAGGAATGGTCAGCGCCTGGGCCCGCTTGGCCGTCACCGTGCCGCCGTATATTTTCAATAACAGGGATTGTGCAAGGTCTAGAGGTTCCCCCCGTTCCCCTCCCCTGCCTGCCCGGTGAGGTAGATGCGGGCACCGTCCGCCGTCGTCTCGGCAAACCAGTTTCGGGCAATGTCGTTGGCCCACCCGGTTTTCTTCCTTCCAGACCCGTGGGTCGGCAGGGACGTGTTTTCAAAGTGTCCGGATTCCGCCTTGTTCCTGTACCAGGACGAAAGCCAGCTTTTCACTCCCTCCCCCATGCGTTCATTGGCTTTCGCCAAACTTTCCGGAGCTGCTATTTTTTTCACTTCTGCAATTACCGGGTCAACACCGTTCAAGTCGATCGTCAGGTTCATATCTCGTCTTCAATCCAATTGATTTCCCACCCCTTCCGGTAAGCTTCCGCGCTGGCGTCCCACAGGGCTTCCTGCAGCAAATCATCATTGGTGAGGTCCATTTCCGGAAGGCGGGCAAGCACAGCGGCCAGTTCCGCCCGAAATTCATGATCAGAAAGCCCGGAACGGGCTTTGCCGATCAATTCCCGGACAAAATCAGCGCATGGCTCGGCCCACGCCTGTAAAATTTCTTCTGCGGCCTTTTTCCGCGTCCTGCTCCAACTCGACGGCCAGGGCGAGCGGAGCTAGTTTTTTTCCCTCGGAGGCAGCGGCTTCAATGGCATCCCCGTATTGGCCCGGAGCGGAACCGATAGACGGGGCTTTTCTCAAGACAGGCTCGCCGGAACGCGGCTTGGGTATCTTGACGATGGTGCGGGCGAATTCTTCTCCTACATCCATGATTTCCGCCGCTTTGGCAACCGTTTCCAGGGCTTCTGCGTCAATGCCGCGGATAGAGGGAACAAATTGAGGGAGACGGGAAGGAACATGCCCGTAATTCCAGTGGATGATGGCAGGAATGAGTTGGGAATTGAGAATATTCGCCACGGCCTGCCCCGCGTCTTCAATGATCTCTTTGCGGATACCGGCATGCACTTTGCCGAGGGCATACGCCCCTCCGTCCCCTTTGGAACTGGTCAACGTTTGTCCCAGGATCAGGTTGTCGCATTGTTCGTCCGCCAGTTTGATCAAATCCGCCTGGGGCAGCCCGTTGGCTCCCTTTACGGCGTCATGAAGCTGAAACTCCATATTCTGCGTTGTGACGGCCCATCCCCCGGAACCAAGGTTTTGCAGCATTTCCGCCGCCTCCGTTTTTGCTTTTTCGTCACCCCTGACTTTAGCCGTCCGGAAAGGGATGCCGAAAAGCTCGCAAAACGTCATCAGCCAGGGCAACCCGTAACAGGCGGCTCCGAACCATCCCACAAGACACCGGAGCTTGGCGCCAAAAATAGGGTGGAACACGTCGGCCTTATTCAGCCCAATCAGGAACTTGTCCGGGGGAAATTCTTCTCCTTCCAGGTCGTTTTCCAGGCCGTTGCGGAAAAGGAGCAAACGATCCTTCCTGCCGTAGTTATATTCCCATGCGTAAAATTGAGCGGAAAGAGGCTCGTAACAGCGGGGGTAGATGATATCATCCGACGCCCATTTGATTTGATGAACGGTGTTGCCGCAAGTAAGCATATAGGTCAGGGATTTGAGCAAATCGTCTGCTCCCTGCTCTACCGTGTCCGGTTCCGGTTCTGACCGCCAGAAGGCAGATTCGACAAGCTCCGCCATTTCCTGCGCTTCCGGGGTCGGTTGCTGTCCTTTTTCCGTCCAGGGCATGACTGTCCATTCCATGCGGGCAACGGCGTTTGCTATTTCCCCAAGATTCTTCCGGAGACGCGGCCATTTTTCCAGCATAGCCATAAAGAGCTGTTCCTGCCGGTCCAGCCGCCCGGAAGCAATGGACTCTTTCAGAGATTTCAGGGATTCCGGGTCAAGTTCGGAGGCTGGCCAGTGCTTGAATTTGTGATCAGCAAACGGAGAAACCAATATCTGGACCGCCTCTTTCACCTTGCCGCGAAACTTGGGAAATAATGCCATGAACGAATAGAGATTTAAGGATTAAACAAGCTCCTGGGCCACGCTGAACGCATCGTCGCAGCGGTTCAACCAGCCACGCCCGAAGGTCGGGAACTGCTTGCACGAACGGTAAAACGCCTGACGCTTCTCCTGCAGAGCGATAAGGAACACCGCTTCACCCGTGGCGGCCAGCTGGTCCTGTAGTTCCTGCCGGGTCCTGGGGCCGACAATCCCGTCCACCGTGAGACCGGCGCCGTGGACATTCAGCGCGCGCTGCAAAATCTTCCCGGTATTCCTGCTCCCGGAATTGAAATAATGATCCCGCAGGATGAATTCAACGCCAGGAAAAGCGTCGGAACCCAGCCAGGAGCGCACGGCGGCGGTATTATCCAGGACATACTGGAGACAACCTTCCCAGGCCTCTTCACGTCTTCCGGCATCCAGCAGGGCCTTCAATCTGTTAAACACGGCCGGTTCAATGCCGTCGCAAATGCCGCAAATCTCCCACTTGCCGCCCTTGTCGGCGGCGGGAAGGCGGGAAACGCGCAGGGAATCAGGCCCGGTAACGCGGCTGTCTTCAAACCGGAGGATGGCCGCGGCCATCTTTCTTTCTGTAGGATTCATATTGTAAACTATTGGCTATTAAATAAAGGGAACTTGTAAGAAAAACTTTACAGTTGGTCAGCGTTCCGCACATCGGAGGAACACAAGGCACGCAATGGGGAAACAGAACACGGCAATGCCGGCCTCTGTGTCTCCGCACGCGGCAAAAACGCCGGCCATCACGAACCCCATCAGAGGCAGAAGAACGGAAAGGTTCAGGAGATTATTCACTTTTCCAGCTTCCTTTCTATGTTTTCGATTCTGACGGCAAGTAGTTGGATCGCCTTGGCCGTCTCCACCTGGGCCTGCGTCTGCATGGTCATCAGATCACAAAGGCGGTCATTGTGGTGGCTGACCACCTCCCCGATGTACCAGCATGCCCCGCCGCATATCGTCAGCGACATCAGGACGCAGGCAAACACGGGGGAAGCCTTGGCAAAATCCAGGAAACGCGCCGGTACTTCGGAGAGCTTACACATGGCCTTATTTCTTGATGGTTTGCACGATGGGCGGAACATCCGTTTCCGGCTGGGCCTGACTGTAGGAGATATGCCCCGGTTCCAGCACTAGGCAGGAGCCGTCTTTGCATACCACCGTCTTTTCCGGCGTCACGTCCACGGAATGGCCGCAGCCCTGGAACAGGGAAAAACCAAGAGCACCAACAGCGGCGTAGGCCAAGCCCAGCAGAACCTTTTTCCACCAAGTGGACGCGCCGGAAGCCTTAACGCCGAGATAGTCGCGGATGTCTCCCAAGGCGTGATTGCCGATGATGGGGAGGGCCTGTTCTGCTACGTTCAGCCAGCCGGCTTTATCGTCGTCCGGCAGGTCGGCGTATTTCACCATCGGCTGGTGCTTGTAGCGGTCCTTGCCGTCGGCATAGGCGTTATACATATCCTCGGCAATTTCCAAGGCGTGATTGCATTTATTACTAGTAGTCATATGATTATGGTTGTTATTGATTGAGGGTAGTGAAGTGCTTGAAAAAGTCCACGGCGGCGGGGTCGTCCAAGATAAAAGCCGGGTAGTCCGCGGCTGTAAAAATCCTGCGGCCTTTGGTCTCCGCATGGACGGCCTCAACGGTCAAAGACACCGCATCAATCATTGTATAGGTGCCGTCTTCCGCAAGGGTCAGGGCATTTTTTCCCAGCCTTGCCCATACCTGGACGGCTTGCCAGTCCTCGCCCAGTTCCACCAGAGCGGCAACGACGGCGGCCATGGCCGGGGTCTGGTTCGCCGGAATTTCGTCCTGCGTATAGCGGTCTATGCGGGTGTACCCGTCCGCGTCCTGATAGACAGCTGTCAGAGTGAATTCCTGCCAGTTGCCGGGCTGCGGGAACTGAATTTGTATTTCTGCGTCGTTCATCATTAGAGAGGTATGTTAATGTCCACAAAATCAGCCGTTTCTTCGGCTTCAATATCGTTTCTTGCCAATGCTTCCAGCGCGTAATAAACGGGATTGATGTTGCCGGGCTGGTAGAGGGTGCGCACCGCAGACCCAACATGCATGTACACATCCCCGCTCGCTCCCCGGCAAATCAGTAACTATCGAACTAATCCCCAAGCCCGTTTCAAAGGCATTAACGCCGCGCACCGCCGCGATTTTATGCAGCTGCACCGTCTGCCCTCCGCCCGTCAGCAAATAGAGGCTGCCGTACGAAATATATTCGCTCTCGAATTTGTACTGGGTTCGTTGATGATAGATAATTTTATTAACGATTGAAGGTATAGGCTCGTTATGCGTCGCGGGCACAAAACTTGTAGTAGTTTTCACCCTCCACCCTGCCGCCTTGGAAAGAGCGTAAATCTCACGCACCTTGACCACGTAGCCCCCGCGGGTCGCATCCCGTACATTATCAAATGTGATGTCCAGAATTTCGCCGCTGTTGTGGGCCAGATTATTGCCAGGGATAATACTGTACGATCCCTGGGTTAAATCAGATCTTGTCGTTTTGCTGCCTCGTCCGATGCCTATGGTAATTTTGCCTGCGCCGAGTATGCGCCACGGAATGGAGAATCCCGCAAAAATTGGAATAATTATGTTGACCGTTAGGCCCTGTGAAGGGAAAGACAATCGTGCTGTGAGTCCCGGCAGGCACTCTAACCTGCGCATACTGGCCGGGAATGAGAGCGGTAGTTGCCGCCGTCCCTGTCGCCGTAATGCTGCCCGTGTTGAGGTAGGCGTGCTGGGAAAAAAAATGTCCGTCACTCCGGCCAAGCCTGCGGCATGCAGGCGGTTGACCGCTGCCGTATCCGTCGGCGCTCCCACGGCCAGCGGGATGTTGACGCCGCCGTTGGCATTGACGGTGCCGTTCGCAGTCAGACCGCCAGCGAGCGTCATGTTACCAGCAGCATCTACCTGCGGGATGGCGGCAAGGGCCTGCTGGGCTTCTGTGGCGGAGTTGGCCGCGCTGGTGGCGGATGTTGCGGCGTTATCGGCAGCCGTGGATGCCGTGGCGGCGTTCTGGCCAGCCGTCCGCGCCGCAGCCTCGGCAGTCGCGGAAGATTGCCGCACATCCCTCCCCAGGCTATCCAGTTGCCGCGCGGTAGCCAGTTCCATCCCTCCCAGGGTGATGCCGTCGTCATAGTCCACCACCCCGGTCATCAGCGGGGCCATCGTGCCGTTCACGGTGGGAGGGTTTACCACTTCTGTGATCAAACCGCGTCCGGGGACGGACGGAGTAAGCACGGCGTGCATACCCAAGGCATAGGGCGTCATCTCGGTCCCTTCGCATACCTGGATAATGATCTTGTCCCCGCGTTGCAACGTAACGCCCGGCGTAAATACCCACGTGGCCGTCTGGCCGCTGGACAGGTTGGACACATAGGCGGAGGTGCCGATCAGGCTGTAAGCGCCGTCCGTCAGCCGCCAGACACGCAGGCAATATTGATTCAGGGCCGGGTCGGTGAAAAAATACACGGTTGAAATGCTTTTCAGACGGCAGCTGTCGGGCAGATGCCCGGCCAGAATCTCGTCTCCCCAGGTCATCGCGTAGCCTCCGACGATGGTCCAGGTGTCGGCGGCGTCCCCGCTGGACAAGGTGGATTGCCCGGTTGCCGCAGCCAATTCCACTCCCGCATCCTTGAGCGCACCCGGCAATTTATTTGCTACAGCCTCATTGACCAATTCCCCGCTTTCCACCTGTTCACCCATAGTTTCCACAAGCCGCTTTGCTTCATCCCGAGCCGCTTCGGCCTGTCGTACAAGTTCCTCGACCACAATGGACGGGTTTTCCACAATGGTTACGGAGCCGTCTTCCGTTTCGGGGATGGAGACATCAAGTGCACCAGCTACGGCCGCGGCATCTTCCGTTCCATCTGGAGGCGTAACGCGAGACACTACATGCACGGCTCCCTTCAACAAGGGGTATTCTTTTCCCGATGCGTCGGTCAGAAAAATATCATAAGCGCCGCATCCGGCGGCCAGCCTCGGCCATGTCACCAATGCCGTACTTGCCCCCGTAACGGCACAGTCCAGCATGATCACTCCATCCTGTACCACCGCGCCGCGGAGCGTCATGCCGCTGATGTCCATATCCTCACCGGATGGAGAAATAAAATGCAGCGCAAGAGACTGCGGCAGGGATTCCGTGGCGTGTACGTTGTAGTTGGCGGCTTGCCTCATGCACGCATTATCGCCCCAACGCGAGGGAGGGTACAACAATGTCAAAATGGGCTACGAACAGTCCTAAATGGGATAAAATTTCCCCGTATGTTTGACGGCGTGCTGACTCTGGCCCACAATGGGCCTGTTGCCCTCTCCTGTCCAAACTCCGGAAACTCCACGAAAGGAAGCCCATATAGCCCCCAGCAAGGCGTCCGCGCGATCAGGAGAAGACAGGTTGCGAGCCTTCATTTTCTCCTTCTTCTCGTTCCTGAGCCTGGAATCGTCCGCATATTCCTTCTTCCGGGTAGTCAACTGCACGAAAAGCGTCTTGTCCGACCGCCTGGACCTGATATGCACTCGCCCGGTCATGAGTTCCAGTCCGGCGTCATTCCAGCATTCCGCCGAGAGATTGATGTAGCGGTCGCGGTCTTCCGGAGGGTTGTTCCCAAAGAACTCATTCGGATACCAACCTGATTCATTAAAATCGCTGATGACAGCCAGGCCCATGCCCGGAGCGTCCACCCACAAATCACAATCCGCAATGCCCAGCCCCTTGAGGGTGGCAATGCACTTGCGGACACTCTGCACCGTGTCCCGCTGTCGTTCCGCGTATTCAATCCAAGCTTCGTTTCCGTCGCAGATGGCAAGGACTGTTTCATCCCCGCCCGCGGCAATGTCCAGGAAGGCCACGGGGCGCCCCCTGCGCGGCTCGTAGGGCTGCCGCTGACCCCATTCCAGTTTTCCAGGGTCAATGATGTACAAATCTCCTTCCAGCGTGAATTCCGCCAGCACGACGGAACGGTAATAGGAATCATCCTCATTACCCCCCACACGGGCCAGAATGCGGTCAATGCGCTCCTGGGAGATATGGGGGGCAATCAAAGGCCGTTACCACCATCGGACAGAAGAGTTCTTTTTCCTCGTGGAAACAGCGATAAAATTGCCCTTCCGGCTTGCCTGGGGATGAAAGGTAGATGCAGAATTGAAGCGTACATCGTTCAATGGCGTCAAAGATTTCATCAGGAACCGTCTTTGCCTCGTCCACCACGAAAAACACGGGGAAGAAGGATCATCCCCGGTAAACTCGTCAACGTCAAACAGACGGGCTTTCTTCTCGCTGCGGGGGGTCTTCCTCCTCCTGTTCCTTCCGCTCATCCTTGAATTCGTCCGTCACACGCCCGTGCCAGCCTTCCGCCTTCCCGGCGTGGTTGGTGGAAAAGCCTTCGATGAATCCCCCTTCCGGCGTTTCCACGCGGCAATTCTTGAGCCATTTCCAGCCCGCAAGGGATGGGTTGTTCCGGTGCCGTTCCAGGGCAGGCCAGAGCTGGTTTTTTACCTGGCGCCATGAGCCGGACGTAATAGGCATGCGCCCACGGGGGAAACGCCACAGGAACCACAGAGCAAGGATGCCGATCACTTTATCCGTTTTGCCGGATCCGTTGGCTGCACGCAGGGCAACGCGCTTGCCGCGGGCGGCACGTTCAAGAGCCTTCATCTGCCATTTGTACAGCCCCGTTTCCCCCAGCACCACGGCGGCAAAGATGACGGGGGAATCTTCCGGCCTGACAGGAGGCCCTAGCTTTCTTCCTCTTCGGACCATATTTCTCTCAAGGCTGCCACTAACGGAACGATTGCTTCTGCTGGAAGTTTATGGGTCACCTCTACGTTTTTTTCTCCACCTTCCAGAGCCAGCGCCGCACGGTCTCCGTACTTCTTCGGCATCAGCTTGGCAAGCATCCATTTGAGCGTGTCTATTTCCAACTTGACCGCCTGCAGCATGGTTCCCCCTATTTCGGCACGTGGGGCCACTTCATGCCCTTTCTCCACAAGGTCAAGCAACTTGTCTTCTAGGGCGGCAAGCCGTTCCTCGCACGCGCGCGCGTATTGGTTTGCAAAATCCGCGTTCTCTCTGGCCCAATTCATCACCGTGGGATGGGGAATGCCTTCCTTTTCGGCAGCCTTCCTCAGACTATCCCCGCAACGTATATGACCGCAAATGCGTTCAGAGAGGGCAGCGCTATACCTGGAAACATTTCCCTTCTTCCCGGTCCTCTCTTTCTTCATTTCGCATACTCCTTGTTGATTTTTTCCCACCCTGCCGGGGGTATATCGTCCTGGCGGGGAACGTACGCCTTTCCGGAGAGTTTCACATATCCTTCAATCCAGCGCAGCCCTTCCGCGTCAATACAGCGTTCAAAGCTGGGGCAGTCCGCGTTATCGTAGAGGATACTATCAGGTTTACGCTCATAAGCGCTACATTCCATACTACCCGGGTTGAGCTTCTTCTTGGAGCACAAAAGGCATTTCATCAGGAGAGGGTGGGATGTTTTGCATCCTTTGAAATCAGACTCCCAAATTCTCTTGTGCGCTGGTGATGTTTCTTCTTTCATATCATTATTGTATCAATTCACAGTCAATGATCAATTTCCCGTTCTGATTATGGAATTGGAGAAATTTGAGGGTTCCTCCCTTCTGGATGATGATTTCATCTTCACTGCTAAAATAGGTTTGCGGGCTAAGGCCGTCCCAGTCCTTACCGGCCCCTGCCCCGAATCTGGAAAAAGGGCTCTGCATAAATGGCACGGGTTTTCTTCTTCAGGAGAATTCTGAACAACACGGGACGGTTCATGAATCCTTTCCCCTCCGCTACGGCAGCAGACATGAAACCTTCGTCTTTGAGAGGGTTTCCCACTACGGAGAGATTGAGCATATCAACCAGCTCGTCTGTTATTTCTTCTCCTTTCCAGTTCAAAGCGTCTTTCAATTCCTTGTAAACCCCACAGCCACGGAAAACAACCATGTCTTGAGGCACTTTGCATCTGTCAATGACTTTGGCGATCTGTTTCGCCTTGGCGTTGGACTTCCCCTTCCTCAAATCGTTGTTGATGCGGGCATATCCATTTCCGGTGTAGGAAAACAAGCGTTCTTTTCCAGTCTGGATGCCTTTGCCCACACTTCCCCGGTAACGCTTCGCAAAAGGTCATCAGCTTCCTTATCCGTCAACGGGCAGGCATCTTCACCTTGGGGACATCTCCCAGGCTGACCGTGTGCGTGACGGCTGAGACTGGCGCAGGAATGGGAGCAGAGGGAACCTTGATGACTTTCTCCGCCGTTTCCTTGGCCTTTTTCGCCACTTCCTGTGAGGGAAAGACAACCTCATCAGATTTGTCCTGTTTGACTCCCCAGCGGTCTTCATAGACCTTTTTCAATTTGGCCTTCAGTTCCTCCGGCAACTTCGCCGTACTGGCCTTCTTGCCGTACCCGTACCGTTCAATCAGGTCAATCCCGAAGCGCTCCGCACCCCTTGGACGCTTCAACGGCTCCCCGGGTTTGAGTAGTCCCAGCCGTTCGCATTCTTCCCGGGAAACAGGCTCCTGATCCATGTAGGAGTTGAAGCCGAACGGCGGCCAGGGGACCTCAAAGCCCCCGAGGCTGGCGGCGTTCATTTCGTCTGCCCAAAAAGTAAAGTCGGTTTTAAGCCGGACAGCATCTTCGTTGACGACATGAACAAGCCGCTTTGTCTTGGCTCCCGGAAAGCGGATGAACCGGAAAGCAGGCCATGCTTTGAGATTGGCCGGTTTCATGGATGCCTCCCATTGAGCAGCCCCAATGCTTTGCCGGACGTTGGTCTTGAAAATGAGCTTCAGACGGGCCAGAGCACCGATGTTTTTAATATCGTTGTGATACTTCGGGCCTTCGGCGTCCGGTGGAACAAGCCCCTCGGTTTGGAGCCATTGAAGTGCCTGGTTGGAAAAGTCCGCGGCGCTTCCTACCTTGATAACCGTTTCCCCATTGGGTAAAGTCTCCTTTTCTCCTGTCAGATAATTCTTAATCAACCTGTGCAGCCGTTCCAGCAATCTGATATTCTCCACCTTGGAAGAGAAAAACTTGTTTTCCTTCATGGCAGCGTTCAGAGCAGCCCATTCCTTTGAATCCATGCCGGAGGGTGTGGGATGTTTTGCCAGGAATTTTTCCAGGGGTGTTACCATAGAGGCAATTCTGGATGTTCAAAGGGGGGAGGTTCAATCTTGCCAAATTGGGCTACGTGATGTTCCAGAATGCGGACGGCGGGAAGACGGTAGAGTCCGGCGGATTCCAGAGCATTGATAATGCTGTTGGCGCGTTCTTCGGCTTCCTGTCTGTCGTTGGTGCCAAGTCCCAGCTCGACAAGTTTGCCTTTCTTTCTGGGATCCACCAGAAGCGTTAAGCGCAGTTTGTAGGATCCGGGCTTTCCTCGCCGCGTCGGCTTGTTTTTTCGCAGGGATGGTTTGGGGGGTCTCATTTGTTGGTGACGGGATAATTCTGTTTTTCCTCGTATTTTGTGAGTTCCGCGGTCCAGCGGAATTGAATACGTCCCAGCCGTCCGAAGCGGTTTTTGCCGATGATCCACTGCGCTTCCGTGGGGTCGTGCTTGTCGGGCTTGTACATGTAGGGGCGGTGAATCATGATGATCTGGTCGGCGTCCTGCTCAATGGATCCGGAGTCGCGCAGGTCGGAAACGACCGGTTTGCCCTTGGCGTTCCCGGCTCTTTTTCCACGTCGCGGTTGAGCTGGGCCAGCACCAGGACAGGAATATTGAGTTCCTTGGCCAGGGATTTGAGGCCGGCGGAGATTTCCGAGACTTCTCGTTCACGGCTTCCCCGGGCCTGCTGGGTCGTGGAGCGCACCAGCTGCAGGTAGTCCACGCCGATGCATTTGACGCCGTGTTCCCGGACCATCCGGCGGCCCCGGGCTCTGATGCTGTCGATGGTAAGGGAGCTTTCGTCGTCGATGTGCAGCGGGGCGGCCGTGATTTTTCTGACGGCGGCCGTGAAATGCTGCTGCTGTCCGACCGTCATCGGCCTGCCGCGGCGGATGTCGTCGGAGTTGATGCCGGCCATGCCGTAGAGGATGCGTTCCAGGAGCTGGGATTTCGGCATTTTTCCAGGCTGAACATGCCCACGGGGGTTCCCCGAGGCAGATGTTGGTGAGGATGTTGACCAGGGCGGCGGTTTTCCCGACTCCGGGCCGGGCGGCAAGCACGATCATGGCGCCGGGCTGCAGGCCGTCCAGGGTCAGGTCCAGGCGGCGGTATCCGGAGGAGATTCCTTTGATGGCTCCGGGGTTGTTCATGCGCCATTGCAGGTTTTCAATGATGGTTCCCACGGCTCCGCGGATGGTTTCGGTCTGGCGGACGCCGCACCGGTCCCGCAGGGCGGACATGCCGCGCTCGGCTTCATCAAGGGCTTCTTCCGCGCTTTTGAGCTGATCGCCGGCAGCTTCCGCCATCCGGGAGGCAAACGCGAGCAACGCATGCTTTTTGGCGGCTTCCGTGACCATTTCCAGGGCGGCGGCGGTTTTGTACCGGGCAAGGGCTCCGTAGGTGGCCGTTTCCACGACTCCGGCGTGTCCTCCCACGGCGTCAAGCTGGCCCTGGGCTTCAAGGCGGGCGATGACGGTGAGGGCGTCCACGGTTCCTCCCGTGCCGGCGACGGTTTCCAGGGCGGTCCAGATTTGCTGGTGCGCCGGGAGGCTGAATGTCTGGCGGCTGATGCCCTTGTCCCGGAGGTCAGCAAAGGCCTGGGAGCCGTCCATTGCCTGAGAGAGCACCAGTTTTTCGGCGTCGATGAGTGTCTGAGAGTCGATCATGTTTTTTTGAAATTGTTGATTGTTAAAGTTCTTCAAGGTTGCTGTAAGGGTCTTTGTCTCCGTTCCCAGGGGGTGGCGGATGGTTGACGGCGTAGGAGGTGGCGAAGCTGATGGCGTCGGATTGCCATTTGGTCACGGGGATGCCGTTGCGGGTCCAGTTGACGGCATCCCGGCTTCCCCAGTAGGCTGTGGCGCAGTCCGGTATCTGGTCGGGGGTTAAACGCACACGCCCCGCAAAGGCCGCGGCCCGAAGATGGTCTTCGACTTCTTCCACGGTGCACGGAGAGGGGGTAAGGGGGTGAATTCCTTCCTTCCCTTCCTTCCCTTCCCTTACGGTTTTCGGATAGGTTTCAACATAGGGGGCTACGTTGGTTCCTATTTCGGTTCCTACGTTGGTTTCTGAAATAACCGACGTAGGTTTTTCTTCGGTTTCCACGTCGGTTCCTGTGTGGGTTTCAACATGGGTTTTCTTGGGGCGGCCTCCTAATTTTCCATTTTCACGAGCGGTTTTCCTTTTGGTTTTCAGGGTTTCCTGAATTTCATGCGGATATCCGAATACGATGAGATTGTCGCCGTCAAAGTGGTAGAGTTCGTTTTCCACGCTGATTTCCTGATCCGTCACGCCGCAGGTCTGCATCCAGCGGCGCATGCCCCAGGAGCGGCAGCCCTCAATGATGCCGCCGTTTTCCTGTTCGCAGCACCAGGCCAGCAGAGAGATCCAGGTGGCGCGCTGTATGGGTTCCGCCCCGATATATTCGGGGCTGGAAAACAAGGCTGTTGGGATGTTGATGAATTCCATAATCAAAAAAGCGTCAGTTGGGGGTTGTAGATTTCATAAAGACCAGGAAGACGGTCTTCCCGCGGCGGTGTCCGAACAAAGGTTCATGGCTGGCCAGTTTCAGAACTTCCGCGGTTGAAACCTGATCCTCGCACCACTTGAACACCAGAATGCCGCCCGGTTCCAAAACCCGGAAACACTCCCGGAAGCCGGATTTCAAATCCTCCCTCCAGGTTTTCTGGTCCAGTTTTCCGTACTTCTTGGCCAGCCAGGATGATTCCCCAGCGTGAATCAAGTGCGGAGGGTCGAATACCACAAGGCGAAACGCCCCGTCGTTGAAAGGCATCTTCCGGAAGTCCCCGACGACGTCCGGCTTGATTTCCAGGGTTCGCCCGGCGCAAAGCATGTGCGTTTCCTCCCGGCGGTCCATGAACATCACTTCAGGATGGCGGCGGTCAAACCAGAACATGCGGGACCCGCAGCAGGCATCAAGAATGGTTTTCATGCCCCCTCCTCCTTTCCAGTATCGCCGCCTGCTCGTCAGTGCTATACTGCCAGCTCTGCGGCGGACGGGTCAGTCCAATGGCAGAGAGTGATACAGCATGAGGGAGCCGCACGGGATTCTGAACGCCCCAGACGAAGCAAGGAGTATAATGAAGAATGTGTTCTTCCGTTACGCAAGCTTGCTTCATGGTCCATTCTAAAATTCCCTTGGGGGGATATGGTCGAAGTCCAGCAGTGACAACTAAACGGCACTTGCCGATGATGTCCCGTGTCCCATCCATGCCAGACTCATAAAGCCACAGCGTTACGGAGTCGCCTTTTTTTATAGCGCGGTACGTTTTTCCGCAACTCCCATTTCTTTTCGCCGGACAGAATTTTCCCGGAGAAAGGCCGCCTGACGGATAAGAGGATGTTAATCATTGCTCACTCCTTTCTCGGTTCCCATTTATAATCCCTCCCATTTAACGCAGAGCAGGCAGAGCAAGGTAACAAGAATCCGGATAAATCCCTGTGCTGGCAATTACTGCAACTCCTTTTTTTTTTGGCATTGGCACCCACGCCCGGAGGGCGGCACGCTTCTGCCATGCGTCTCGGATGGCTTCTTCAACTCCGTACATCATCCGTGGCTCTCCGTGGTAATCGCTGCATTCCCCGTAGCCTTCCGTGAAACGCATGAGGCTTTTCCGCTCTTTCAGGATGCCGCGGGCTTCTCCATAGGCTAGGATCGCTTTCTGTTCAGCATTCATTTTTCTTTTATTTTGAATATAATATATTGGATAATTAAAATAATCCCCAACACGATTAAAACTGAAACCGTGATAATATCAAATAAATCAATAATTATCATTTATTATCATCCTTTCTTGGTTCATCGTCGCTGTATTCTATAAAAACTCTTATAGCATCTAGAAAACCTTTAATCTTGCCTGCCAGGTAATAGTAATACCCAAAGACAGCAATGGTGGCCAATATAACGAAAAGCTGTATAATATCAAAAAGCATCATTTGTCTCCTTTCCGTCAATGATGGCCCTTAATTCATCAAATGCTCGCAGACGTGTATGATTTTTTGTCGTACAAATAAGGTGCTGCGCCCACCGGGCATGCCGTTTGGTAGGGTACTCCATGCGATAGCGGGCGATAATCCCTTTGTGGTGCACAATCGCGGCCTGAACTTCATATTTCCCATCGTCGGTTTTCTTCATGGGGCAGACCTGCTGGACGATGATGTGAGGATTCCGTTTCATTGCTCTGATCCTTCTTGCACAGTGATTGTTATTTGTGGTTCTTCGCCCCACCATTTATCCACGGACGCGGAATACACCTGGGCGTCATCCTCCCAAAATCTCAACCGGGTCAGGACATCCTGCAGGGTTTTGGCCAGGTTGTCCCAGTCCGGTTTGGTCGTTTTCGGAATGAGCCCGATCCGGTTTTTTTTCGGCTCGCTCTTGCGGTAGGGCCAGACGAAGGCCAGCTTCAGGGAGACCGGCCCCGTCGCCGGGCCGGTTGATAAGGTTTCAGCAGGGTCAGGTAATCGCTGATGACCAGTTTCAATTCTTTCGTGTCCGCCAGTTTGGCGTGTTTCCCGATGTTGACGATTTTTTTTTTGTTCTGGTGCGTTTTCGTCGGGGGAACAATCGGCAGCATGATGGTTATCGGCTTGTTCATGGCTGTTGATTAGAAGGGGATTTCGTCTTCTTCCGCCGGCGGTCCCGCCGTGGCGCTCATGTGGTTGTTGGCCGGCAGGTCCGCCGGGCGCGGAGGCAGGGGCGCTCCGCCGCGCCCCGCCGCTGTCCTGTCCTGCTCCGCCATGATGGCCGGGGCTTCGTCCGGCCCCAGCACGTCTTCGCAGTTGCTGAATTCGGGATAAGTCCCGTCTGCCCTGGGCTTGTCTCCCCTGTCTGACGTTGAGCCGGACGTAGCAGGGTTTGCCGAGGTATTCCGCCGGGTTGATGATGACCTGCTGGCCGGGTTGGTAGACGTTCCCGGTGACGTTTTGACGAACAGGTCAATTTTCCAGGCCAGGTCTTTCGAATTGGTCAGGTAGTAACGGACCGTCGCCGCCCCTTCAGGGCCGAAGGCTCTGATGTGGACGGCCAGCTGCGGGCATCCCCGCGTTTTGGCGCCCTGGGAGATTCCTTCTTCCATTTTGACGATTTTTCCTTCGTAGACGCCCGCGGGGAGGAATCCGTATTCGCTGGGCTCGCCTTCTGATATGTAACTGAACATAATGGTTATTTGGTGGTTGCGGTTTTGGAGACGGAGATTTTTTTTTGACGTAGGAGGATCCGGCCCCCGTCCTGACCAGTTCTTCCGGGAATTGTTGTTCCGGCAATGCTTCCGCGAACAGGGCGCGGAAGACGTCCGCCTTGAGCGGGCCATAGGATTTCAGGAGTTTCGGCACGCCAATCCAGGTGGCGTATTTGGCGACGTCTTCCGGAGCGACGGTGTCCGCGCCTTTCCGGGAGACGCGCCTGAATCCGGGGACTTCCGTGCCGTTGTTGAGGTAGTCGAGGATTTTTTCTTTTCCTTTTTTGGCATAGGATTCCAAGATTCCGGCCTTGGTGACGAATTCCGCCAGCCTGGACGGGTTTTCCGCGATTTCGGCGAAGCTTTCTTCCAGCGTTCCGGCTTCCGCCAGGGTCAGCATTTCCTGCGCCGCCCGGTTCCGCAGCGGGCAGGTGTCCCTGCGAGGCGCACCAGCCGCAGTAGTCGCAGAGGCGCGGCCCGCCGCCGCGGTCAACGGTGTCCACCACTCCGTTGACGATGGAGATGGCTTCCCGGTAGGTGAATTTCCGGGTGACGATTTGCTGCTGGTCGCAGTAGAGGAGGTGGCAGGTGATTTCATCCAGGAATTCCCGTTCCATGAAGGATTTCGCGTAAGAGGCCTGCTGTTCCCAGTAGTTGCGGATTTGGCCGCTTTTGAGGTCGAAGAGTTTGCCGAGCGCGGGACAGAGGCAGTCCGGTTCGCCGCCTGTCACGCGGGGGTGCCATTGCGGGAAGGCGCAGCGGTTTTTGTCGGCAATGACTTCTTCGCTGGAGCAGAGCGTCCGGACCGTTTTCACCGCCCAGAGGATGGATTCTTTTTCATCGGCTTTCAGGTGTTCACACGCCCTGAATTCGTCCACGCCCATGAGCAGGGACCGGAAGGCGTCGTCCATTCGGGTTCCCCGCTGGGCCGCTTCCCCCGCGTCGGGGGAGGAGACGTAGCAGGGGCATTGCGCCAGCTTGGGGAGCAGGGACGGCCTCAATAGTTCCGTGGCCGGGGCCGGACGGGGCCCCTGCAATGTCAGTGAGGATTTTTTGCAGGTCGTCCAGGTTGACGGCGTATTCCGCTCCGTCCAGGGAGAGGGACGGCATGCCCGGTTTCGCGGGCGACGTTGATGCAGGTGACGGGTTTCATCGGCACGCCCCTCCTTCCATGAATTCTTTTACGGAGTTATTGAATCGGGCGGGAGTTTTCAAAATACGGGCGGCATATTCCGCCGGGACTTCTTCCAGCCCTTGTCCGGCAGTAATGATTCCGCGGCTGATCATGAAGGCGAGGGCGTCTTTTGCGTGGTCAATCACCGCGGCCAGGGCATCCACCTGACGGTCTCCCGCTGATGCGGAGGGAGGCGGTGCCTGTTCATCGTTTGCCGGAGGGGCGTCAGTTGCAGGAGCGCCCCCGGAAGAATCGGAATCCGTGGCAAACAGAAAGCGGGAGATTTCTCCGGCGTCCATCGCCATGACCGCGGGCATCCCGTGCCGGTTCTTGGCCTCCCAGGTGGCCCGGTGTTCCGTGTAGACGGCCCGGAGTTCCCCGCCTTTGGCCTTGCCTCCGTCCGTGAAGGTGGTCACGTAGTTGCAGAACAGGATAGCGTCCCCCCCATTCCTTGAGTTTTTCCTTGGCGGTGATGGCCTGTTTGGCCGGAGCGTTGATTTTGATGGTGTACATGGTGTAGGCTTCCCCTTCCGGAGGGTTCACCGTTTCCACTCGGCAGTGGCAGATGACGGCGATGTGCAGCCCCGCGCTCCGGCAGTTGTCAAAGACGGAAAGCAGGTTGACGAACATTTCGCTGGCCTGGGCGTACCCTTTTCCATAGCCGATGCTTTCAATGGAGGAGATTTTTTCCGTCTTTGGGGGAGGCGTTGTAGTCCCTGATGACCTGGCGGGCGCACATGTCCCACAGGCGGTCTCCCGTGTCGATGACGAGCGTTTTGTAAGGGAGGTTTCCGTTCCGGGCTTCCTTGTAGATGTCCTGCAGGGCTTCCAGCATGGCGCCGTAGTGGTCTACCTGGATGCGGTCCACATTCATGTGCTGGGTTCCTTCTTCCGTGTCCAGGAAGAGGGGGGCGGGCAACCCGGCCGCCAGCGTGGATTTTCCCACGCCTTCCGGCCCGTAGATGATGACACGCTGCGGACGCTGCTGCACTCCGCGCTTGATGTTTTGTAATAGGCTCATATTATTTCCTTGTTTGATTGTATTCAGGTCGGGTGTCAGTTCCTGCTGGCCCCGGCCTTTTTGTTTATGGGTAGTTGGAAGGGGTTAACGGATTCTGGCAACCGAACGGGGCGCGATATTTCTGTAGTAGTCCTCTATAAATTCGGAGAGGTAAAAGCGGGGACGAATAAGCCCACAAACAACGTGTTTGCGTATCTTCCCGGCAGCAATCCACTTCGCCGCATTTGTCGGGTGAATGGGTTTTTCACCAGTTTTTTCACGGGCAGCCTTGCATACTTGAGCAAGGGACATGGTCGGTTCGTACTGTTGTTCTTTCATTATAGAAACGCATTAATGATGAAATAAATGATCGTGAAAATCCCAACCAGCAGAGCGGAAAAGACAAGGTTCTGTACGATACCGGGCCGGGGGTTGAGAGCGTTTTCCGGAAAGTTCAACGGGCAACCGTACAGGAATTCCATTTTCTCGGCGCGGTCGCGGCGCAACCAGTATTGTTCGTTCGTCATTTTTTTTCATTGTTGTTCAGGGGCGGGTTAACTCGTGCCAGCCGAGCAGCTTCAATTCTTCGATCAGGGCTTCTTCCATGGTTCAGTCATCGTAATGGCCGCAGTCTTTTTTTGTGGTTGAGGATTTCTCTTCTTCCCTGCTTTTCAGCGCGTAGCTCATAAGAATTCCTGTAACAATGATGGATTTTTCCAAACCCGTTGTTTTTTCTGTTTTGTTAAGCCAGTCTCTCAAACTCTGGGAGGCTTTTTTTTGAGGTTCGTTTTCATTCGTGTTCTCCTTTCGCGTTCGCTTCTTGCGTGCGGTTGATGGTCACATAATACCAATTTTGCGTATTCTGTCAACCTATAAAATACCTAAAGATGTTATTTTTTGTTCCCAAGTTATCTTGACACGTACGGAATATGCGTATACATTCCGCCTATGCTCAATGAAGAAGAAATAAAAAAATGGCTCAAAGATACGGGGAAAAATCGTCAATGGCTTGCTGAAAAAACGCTCTCCAAAAAACGAACAGTTGACGGCTGGCTATCTGATGGAAACCCAATCCCCCCCGCAAAACTTGCTGTTATTGAACGCCTCATGAACGGTGAAGATGAAATCCAGTTTGAGCTTCCGGAAAACTTTGAGGCTATCATCCGTGAAAAAGCCAAGGCTGCCAAAAAGAGCATTGATGATCTAGTGATCGAAATTCTTGAAATGACTGTCCAGAAGCAGAAAAAAAAGCAACAGACAAACGGTACGTCTCAAGAGGTAGTTGAAAAGCTACACCAAGCCTTGGATAACAACGATGACGAACCGGAAGAAGTCAACAACGTCATTCTTTGCCCTGTCAAGCTGCCGGAAATCATGGTTGTTGGAAACGTCGCTGCAGGGGAAATCACGTGGAGCGAATTTGACGAGCCATACCCAGTATTTGACAAGGGTATTACGGCCTTACGTGTAGAGGGAACATCAATGGAACCGGAAATTAAGAATGGTCAGATTGTTCTGGTGCGGCCTGTTCCGGAAAATGATGATCTTGAAAAAATACGTTGGGGAAATCATCGTCTACCAAGGAACAAATGACGTGTCCGGCATCACCCTTAAAAGGCTTATTGAGGACGCCGGGCGCTTCCTGCTTGCTCCTATCAACCCGGCTTTCCGGAAACGCATTCCTATCACAGGCCAAATCAAAGCTTGCATGGTTGGTAAGATTGATCTGACCAAGTAACCCTAGATAGATCGGAGAAAGCGTAAATTCTGTAACATTAAATAATTTAGCTTATAACTATATTTTTTGGAATATTTTAATATTTTTACTAAAAATTATACACTAGACAGATTAAAATCCATGACATTTCTCCCAGCGCTGCTCACAAATGTAATTCATCACCAAGATGCGAGAGCAATTAATAATGTAATCAACCAAAAAATAGTGTCCACTACGATTACATCTCCTCCGTATTTTGACATGAAAGACTATGGAAGTGAAAATCAAATAGGATATGGACAAAGTTATAGCGAATATCTTAAAGACTTGAAAAAAGTATTCCTCGCTATTTATAACATTACTAAGGATAATGGAACACTATGGATTATTATAGATTCTTTCAAGAAAGATGGCCGTGTTATTCCCCTTCCATTCGATTTAGAAAGAGAACTAACATCCATAGGATGGATGCTCCAAGATATTATCATCTGGAAAAAAGACAGAACTGTCCCATGGTCATCGAAAGGTCGCACTCAAAGAAAATTTGAATACATCTTATTTTTTAGTAAAACAAATAACTACAACTATTACGCAAAACGAGTTACAACAATAGATACGGATCAGCTAAAAAAAATGGTGGATTACATACCCTGAAAGATACAGCCCTACAGGAAAGTCCATTGACGGAATATGGGGAATTTCCTATCCCTACACAAGGATCTTGGGGGAAACAAATTTATTAGGCATTTTTGCCCACTTTCGTCAGCCCTTGTTGAAAGAATAATCAAACTCAGCACCAATGAAAACGATATAGTGCTGGATCCATTCTCAGGTAGTGGATGTTCCTGCTCAAGCCGCGTATATGAATCGCCAATACATAGGATTTGAACTCAATAATTCCTATATCAGCATGTTTGAAAAATACCTATCCTCAACATTGAGTAAACAACAAAAACGATACAAAAAATTCCCACTGCTCTTAAACAAAACATACAATCCTTTTATAACACAATCATTCAGCTGCGAGTGCTCAAATACATCAAATCCATTTTGAAATATCTCAAAAAACAAGGGAAGTCACCTACGATTGCAGTTGCCGAAATCAATGGAAGAAGTACACTTCAACACAAACACACAAAAAGCCTCCTATACGATATGTGCGCCCTCATATGAACATGAGGCTATTCAGTCAATAATTGATCAAATAGTAAATAAACCACCACTAAGTAAATTTGGAATAGAACCGCACATTATTCTTGTTTCAGAGCTGTTAGACAAAATGAAGACATACTGCGGATACACGCTCCAAAATACGCATCAAAGTGCAGGATACTATACTACCGCTTCTGTCCCTGATGGCATATGCATTCTAAGTAGCATCTACGTAAATATAGACATTACTCAATATGAGTAATGTCTATCGCTTTTTAGAAAAAAGAATTGATACATCGCCTTCCCCATTGCTGCATAGCTACTTCCAGAGTATTTCAAAAAATCAAATTCGTCAATATCCTTAAATACTAATTTTTGACTATCAAAATATCCATCATCCTTTAAAAAAATAGCTATTTGCTCCGTATTGGTCAAAAACTCCTTAAAACAATTAATCATTCCACCAATACTAACAACCTTTAAAAAAGCCTTTAAGATTCTTCTTATCTTGCTTTTTCCATTCCCACTTATTTGATGAATCGATACTCTTTTTTAAAGATGATAAGAAAATAGCTATTTGCGAAGAGCAATAGCTTGCGAATTCTCCAATTTCATTTTGATTCAGTTGTTCATACTCCTTTTCAATACAATTTAGTTGTTTCCACATTGAGTAAAGACGACTATTTCTATGATCCACTAATGGTTTTAATACGTAGGAAACAAGAGTAGAAATTCAATTCGTTCTCTATTTCCTTCCTCATACCAAAACCTAACTAACACACCGTTCAAAGGGGTTCTTTGTGCTAATTTTTCTGCCACTCTCAAGGCAATAGATCCAGGAGCCCTATAATTAGCCCGGCTCTCAATCTGCATCTTCAACTCTTTTTTTGGACTAGTCTGACTAGAATTAATCTCTAGAAAAAGCTTTGCTTCAAAAGCCTCTTGCTCTGTCTTGCTTTCGCGTTTTGGCATGATAATACCTGTGACAAGAAGACAATGATCCTTCCTGAGTTCATTTATCTTCTCCGCACATTTGTCATCTCCTCTTCCTTTATAATACGAATATGCTCGGTGCTGCCCATCGATAATCCCTATAACATTCCGATTGTCTTTAATGTTTATCTTAAAAATAGGATCGCTTGTTGATTGTATAAGATCTCCATTTTTATTTAGAATATCTCCATTTTTATTAAATGAAACATATTCATATGCGCCTTTGTCATTGCGCATGTATAATTCTATTGAATCCTCTGCAATACTTGCAATGATATTATTAACATAAACACGCTTATTACTAGTTAAATATTCCCTCATTTGCTTAATTTTTCTCTGATTGAGAAATCGCTGGTAAGGAAAAGATGTTTCGTCTTGCCAAGAATTTTTCCGTAATACATAGGCCCTTTTAAGAAGTTCTTCCGGACTAATATAAAATGTAAAAACATGCATCCCATTAGCAAATTTGGTCTGCTTCTCAGATAAAATATGCCCTTCAAATCCTCTGCTATTTTTTAAATCATTTCCTGCATTACATTGAGAGGCATCAACATTCATGTAGTCCAAAAATTCATAAATAGCATCCTCCTTGATAACTTTCGAAATTAATTCAAAATATTTAACATGACCATAGTCAAAAAAAACTACATTTTTATATGCACTCTTATATTCCTCCGATACACTTACCAAATAAGAAGCGTATAAAAAAACAAAATGAAGATCGCTGACTGGGTCTGTAGGTAATTTATCCAATGCATTTTGAGCTACAACTCCCTTTTTAAATTCTCATAGAATGTATTCACATCTTTTTTCCACCCTTCATAGAAATCATTTTTCTTTCTAAAATGATCCATGACAGCATCTTCTCCTGATATCGTCGTGTACTCGACAATACAAAGCAAATTATCTTTGACAAAAAGATCATCCAAGTCAGTTCCAATAAACTTGTCTTGGGTCTTTTGAGAAACCAACTCAATTCTAGTGAAACCTATATTCGAAAAAATTTTTCTTATTGATGATTGATGTTTTTTTTGATCATTACGCTTTTTCCTTTCTTCAGAATAAAGAGCCTTTTTTTTTTATTGGTATTTTTTTCTAGTCGAATGGTGATTCATACAAGATTTTTGTAGTATAAAAAATAATAACCACCTGAGTCAATTCAGTACTGAACCTACGGATATATCTGGAGTAACGCGAATCACTCTATATGCCTCTATGGGAGAGCTGTCTTCGGATGCATTCTCCACAATCTCTCCACATAGGCTAATAAGTCTCCATCTTCAGGGAAAATCCGCCAATAGGCGGGCACCTCTTCAGGATTGCAGGCGGTCAGGTAATATTTAATCGTCGTCTTGCTGGTGGTGTGACCCATGTTTTCCAGTAGCCCGTGCGTATCCCGATGGGCGGCCAGCCAGTAAGAGGCGTAGGAATGACGGCAAACGTCGTTTAAATGGCTGATGCCGGCTCTCCGACGTACCGCCTGCCATTTGCGCTGCCAGTTCTTCGGAGAGAGCTTTCCTGTGCGTTTTTCTTCCGGCACGGTTTCCAACCATGCCTTTAGGTTTGGCTCTATTTGCACCAGACGTACAGAGTTGGTTTTACTGACTTCCGGTTCAACTCTGATATAGCCATGAGCCAGCTTGACATGTTCCCACGTCAGCGCGGTAACTTCCTCAGGACGGACACCGGCAAAAAGCAAAACGGCTACTGCTATTTTCATATCTGACGCGTTCACGCGTAGATTTTTCGGCATCTTTTCGTCTCCGGAATAATCCCGACAGGCGTCCAGCAGGGAATGTGCCTGCGCAGGCGTAAGAATGGAAATAGGCATCCTCTGGTGCTTGCGTTGTTTGATTCCTTCAGCAGGGGATTGAACAGCATATTTTTTTTTTGCTGATGGCCCGGTAAAAAACGGCTTAATGTGGCGCAACGCGGAATTGTATGAAGGAGGCGTCGTTTTCCATCCAGCCAGCCATTTTTCAAATTCATCCGGCGTCACGTCGTCAATCAGGCAATCTCCAAATACAGAGGCAAAAGCGCCTAAAACCTGTTTTACACGGCTCCGGTAATGAGAAGAGGCATCTTGCAACGTATCACGGTAAAGAGGCTCAAGAATGGATATTTTGCGTGCATCACTGGCCCGATGCCGTGCGATGTAATAGTCAATAACATCCTTAAGCGTCACGTTGAACGGTGCGAAACGGGCAAGTTCTTCGATGATGGCATCATATTCTGATCTTGTCATCAACGTTTCCCCCAAATGCAACCCTGCAGCAACGTCTTCCAGGTTGGAGATATATCCCATTGCTTCCGCTTTGGTCGGAAAATATTTTGTTTCTCTCTTTCCGGATCCGGAAAGTTTGGCCGGAATACGAACCTGCCAGCGCCCGCTTTGAGTATGTTTCACCGGAGTTATTTTCAGGCGTTTCATAACGTCTCACAGTACGCCAATTTTACGCCAGAACGGAATCAAAAAATGATATTTTGTTATCATTTGTGGCTGTTTTTTCATGGTTTTTCACCTTTCCAGCCTCAAAACAGACAAAAAAGAAGCCCTGTAATCCATTAAAATTACAGGGCTTAGAAAATTAGTGGCTCCCCCGGTTGGGCTCGAACCAACGACCTAGTGATTAACAGTCACCCGCTCTACCGCTGAGCTACAGGGGAGTTTGCATTCCATGGAACGCGGAGGGATTTTTACTGGAGGTACGGGCGTTTGGCAAGTACTTTTTTACTCTTGCAGGCTTTTTGACGCAAAAAGGCTTCCGCGGCGCGGTCATGGCAACGGTGTTTTTCTTGACCTTTGAAGGGAGAATGACCAGACTTTCAGCGACATGAGTGAACATCACCATCATATTGCTGTCTTGGCCGGCGACGGCATCGGGCCCGAGGTCATGGCACAGGCTCTGAAGGTTCTGGATGCCGTAAGCGGCAAGTTTGGCTTTACCGTAAGCCGCAAGGAGGCATTTGTAGGGGGTGCGGGCATTGACCACTGCGGCAAGGCTCTTCCCGAAGAAACCATTCGCGCCTGCGAAGAGGCGGACGCCGTTCTGTTCGGCTCCGTGGGCGGTCCCAAATGGGAGCATCTCCCCGCCAATGAACAACCGGAACGCGGAGCCCTGCTGCCTCTGAGAAAACATTTCGGCTTGTATGCCAACCTGCGTCCGGGCGTATGCCTTCCGGCCTTGACCCATGCCTCCCCCATCAAGAATGAACTGATTGAAGGCGGATTCGATATTTTATGCGTCCGGGAATTGACTGGCGGCCTGTATTTCGGCCAGCCCCGTTTCCGCGAACGGGAGGGAGACGACGAAGTCGTCGTGGATACCATGCGCTACCATAAAAGCGAGATGGTGCGCATCGCCAAAGTGGCGTTCGAGGCTGCGCGCGGCCGCCGCAAGCGCGTCACCAGCGTGGACAAAGCCAATGTGCTGACCAATTCCCTGCTGTGGCGCGAGACAATGATTGAAGTTTCCAAGGATTATCCCGACGTGGAATTGCTGCATATGTACGTGGACAATGCAGCCATGCAGCTGGTGCGCAATCCCCGCCAGTTCGACGTGCTGGTGACGGAAAACCTGTTCGGGGACATTCTTTCCGATGAAATGGCCATGATTTGCGGTTCCCTGGGCATGCTGCCCAGCGCCAGCCTGTGCCAGGGCGCACAGGACAACGGCCTGTTCTTCGGCCTTTACGAACCCTCCGGAGGCTCCGCTCCGGATATCGCCGGCAAGGGCATTGCAAACCCGATCGCCCAGATTCTTTCCCTTTCCATGCTGTTGCGCTACTCCCTGGGAGAAAAACAGCGGCAGACGCCATTGACTCCGCCGTTCGCCGCGTGATTGACCAGGGCTGCCGCACGGGCGACCTGGCTACGGGAGCTCCCGGAGAAATCCGCGTGAATACGGCGGAAATGGGTGATGCCATCATCGCCGCCCTGTAAGCAGAGCCGTTCTTCCGGCGCCGCAGGGGAAGGGACACCTGCAGCACGCCTTTCCTCCGGGGGGAGCGGTACCGCCTCCCCTCCGCTTTCCTCTTTCATTTCCGGGATTTTCCGGTTCTTTATCCATCTATCATGAACATCCTTATCATCGGCCAGGGAATTGCCGGAAGTTGTCTGGCGTGGGAATTGAAACGCCGCGGCGCGGAGTTTACGGTTGCAGACCGCCCCGTAGCGGAAACGGCCTCCCGGGTGGCGGCCGGATTGGTAAACCCCCTGACGGGCCGCGCCTTCCGCCCCGGATGGAGGCAGGAAGAATGCCTGGCGGCGGCAGAGGCCTTTTACCCGGAGACGGAACGGGAATTAGGCGGGTCCTGGTGGCAGAAAACTCCGATTTTCCGGGAAGTGGAGACGGAGGACCAGTTTGAAATCTGGCAGGAACGCCAGACGGCTCCGGAATCCTGCGCCTATGCCGGACCTCTTTTTCCATGGCCGGAACGCTGGGAAGGCCGCGGGAAAGCCGCCTATACGCGAGGTTCCGCCGTGCTGCACGTGGAAAACATGGTCACTGCCATGCGGCGTTTTTTTATGGAACAGGGCCGTTTTGTGGAAGCGGATGTATCCCCCGCAGATATCCGGCCGGATGCAAACGGTCTTTTCCATTGGAACGGTCGCACGTTTTCCCACATAGTCTGGTGTACCGGCTGGGAAGCCGGGCTTCATCCGGACATGTCTCCGCTGAAGGGGCGCCCCTCCAAAGGAACCATTCTGGACTTGGACTTGAAAGAGCTGGACTGGCATGCCGGCATCCTGCATTTCGGACACTGGCTGGTTCATAACGGTTCTTTCTGGCGCTTCGGGGCCACCTACGCGTGGGCGTGGGATGCTCCCGGCATTCCGGAAGCCCCCGCCGTCCAGGAATTGATGCTGGACCTTGTTAAACGCTATTCCGGGAACATGGACGTCATCCGCGCCCGTGCCGCCGTCCGCCCCATCATCCGCCGCAGCCAACCGGTCGCCGGTCCCATTCCCGGCTGGACTGGACGGTCGTTCGTCTTCTCCGGGCTGGGCAGCAAGGGGGGTGACCACTTCCCCCTGGTCCGCCGCCCAGCTTGCCGGACATCTCGTGTGCGGAACGGATCTGCCGCCGGATCTGCTGCCTGCCGCGCTCTGGAAATGATGCGGAACATCAGCTGTCCTTCCTTGAACGGAACAGCTATTTTCCTTGTCAAAAGGTTCTGAACGCGATTACATGCGGCCTAATATGCGAGCGGAGAACGAGAACTGGGGAGATACGGTACGGAATCATCTGTTTGACCAGCGCAGCGCCGTCATGGTGCACTGGCTGATTCTGCTCAATGTAGTCATCTTTATCCTGGGATTCTTCTTCCAAGTGGACATCCCAAGGAATATTTACCCGCCTGTCCATTTGGACTTGATCCAGCTTTACGGAGCTTACAGCGAATATACGTGCTTTCACGAGGGGGAATTATGGCGGTTGCTTACCTATCAGTTTCTTCACGCCAATCTGGGGCACATCATGTTCAACATGATTGCCCTGTGGTTTTTCGGCCCGGTTGTAGAAGAACGTTTCGGCCATTGGCGCTTCCTGCTGTATTACCTGTTTTGCGGCGTGGCTGCAGCCCTGTTTTCCTCCCTGCTGGGGTACATGGGATTTTTTTGATCCGGAATGGCGCTTCATTCCCATGGTGGGGGCCTCAGGTTCCATTTACGGCATCATGGCCGCATGCGCGGTGCTCTTTTTCCCCATGCCCGGGTACAGCTTCTGTTTCCTCCGGTTAATTTGAGCGTGCGCCAGTTTGCCCTGGCCGTTCTCGGAGTCGCCGCAGCCGTCATTATCTTCCAATGGAACAATGCGGGCGGGGAAGCCGGCCATCTGGGCGGCATGTTCGCCGGATTTATTCTGACATTGCTGATTTTATGGAAGGAAAAGATGTCTTCCCCCAAGACGGAAAGCCGCCTCTTCTTCCCACTATTCCCCTGAGCCTTCCAGCCGCCGCCCGGCACAGGCTTACCCCTCTGAAAAGGAGGTGGATGAAATCATGGAAAAAATATCCAGGTCCGGCCTGTCCAGCCTGACGGAGGAGGAACGGGAAATTCTCCGGCGCGCTTCCCGGCGCTGAACTATTTGTTAGATATTTTTATATTTTTCGTTATTTTCCTTCCTTTTTGCCATCCATTTCCTAGCATGGATGAATGATGACGCGACTGTATTCCTCCACCGTCCTGGGCGTAGATGGCGTAGAAGTGGAGGTGGAAGTGGATTTCCGCCCCATGGCGGAAAAACGCACCTTTATTGTCGGCCTTCCGGATGCGGCCGTGAAAGAAAGCGGGCAGCGCGTGGACACGGCCATACAAAACAGCGGCCTTCCCTTTCAGCAGGGTATCTTCGTCGTTAATCTGGCTCCGGCGGATTTAAGGAAGCAGGGCCCCGGATTCGACCTTCCCATCGCCCTGGGAATGGTTGCGGGAGCGGCTGAAAAGGAGATGGACGCTTCTGCCTGGTGCATTGTGGGAGAACTGGCCCTGGACGGAACCGTACGCCCCGTGCAAGGCATTCTGCCGCAAATCATGGAAGCGCGGCGCATGGGCAGGAAGCGCATCATGCTGCCGCAAGCCAATGCCTATGAAGGGCTGCCCGTGCAGGGTGTGGAAATTTATCCCGTTTCTTCCCTGAGAGAAGCCTGGCATTTGCTTACTTCCGACGCCCTGCCGCCTCCATTTACAGGTTCAGGGCGAGAGGCCCATGCTCCACGGGACAAAGAAGCCGCTGTGGATTTTGACGAAATCAAAGGGCAGCCTTATGCACGCCGCGCCATGGAGATTGCGGCGGCAGGAGGCCATAATATCCTGCTTTGCGGCTCTCCGGGGTCCGGCAAATCCATGCTGGCGCAAAGGCTCCCGACCATTCTTCCGCCTCTGAGTCCGGAGGAAGCGCTGGAGACCAGTAAAATCCACTCCGTATGCGGTTTGCTGAAACGGGGAACGGCCTGGTGGACCAGCGTCCGTTCCGGGCTCCCCCCACACACCATTTCCGATGCCGGGCTGATGGGGGGGAGGAGCGAATATCACGCCGGGAGAAGTATCCCTGGCTCACAACGGCGTCCTCTTTCTGGATGAATTGCCGGAATTCCGCCGTGCCGCTCTGGAAACCCTGCGGCAGCCGCTGGAGACCGGCCAGGTAGTCATTTCCCGCGCTTCCGGCACCATGACATTTCCGTGCCGTTTCATGTTGGCAGCCGCCATGAATCCGTGTCCCTGCGGTTATCTGGGAGACAGAAGAAGAGCCTGCACCTGCCCCCGGCGCAGATCGCACGCTACCGCCGTAAGATTTCAGGCCCGCTGCTGGACCGGTTTGACCTGCTGATGGAAGTTCCCGCCGTGGATCCCTCCATTCTGGCTTCCGCGCCTGCCGGAGAATGTTCCGCCAGTATCCGGGAATGCGTGACGTGACGGCCGCACGGCGGCTCCAGTCCAGCAGATACGCAGGAACGCCTTTCCGTAATAATGCGGCCCTTTCCGGAAAAGCGCTCCAGAAGTATTGCCGTCTGCTGCCGGAAGGAAGGGCTATCCTGCTCCGCGCCGTGGAAGAACTGGCCCTTTCCGCCAGAGCTTATGACCGCATTTTAAAGGTGGCCCGAACCATAGCGGATTTGGAAGGAATTTCTGATATTCAGGATGTCCATTTGTATGAAGCCGTGCAGTACCGTGCTTTCGAGCAATCACTGAGGGATTAGCACTATGAATCTCTCTCCTTTCGCAACTACCCCAAAAACAAAGACATATTCCCGTTCCGAAAATAAAAAAGAGGCAGCTTTTCAGCTGCCTCCCGAATAACGAGGATATTTACTATGAACGTCTGCGGCGCAACAACATGGCTCCCAGACCCAGCAGACCCAAAGACGCTGCGGCAGGCTCGGGAACCGTTTCATAGGAAACCCTGTAATTGTATAAGCGGAAGTAGCGCCTCCAGCGCCACCGCGTACTCCGGCAACTACCTTATAACCTTCCTCCCAGGTAAGGGGAGCCGCCGACATATCCAGGGAAATTGTCGTTGTTTCCGATGTAGAGGTAAACGAAAAGTCCTGTATCTTGGAAAGTTCCCCAACCAGAGTGCCGGTTGAATCATATACGGCAAGTACCATGGAATAACTGCTGATTACAGAAGAAGGAGTATTGCAGGAAAATGTAATGGAAGAAACGGAATCCCCCTGCTGCGGCCCTCCAAGAACCATGGCAAAGGAATCCCCCGCTAACTCCGGAACGTCCGCACAATGTAATGGTTCCTACATTGCTCTCATTCGCCCAAGTGCCTTCATTATTTATCCCCAATTGGAAATGGAATTGTTATTGCCGCCGGCATATATTCCATTTTGCAAGTCCTTTACTTTGTCCAGAAGCTGTTGCCCCGACGTTCTCGCCATAGTGGCGGTCTGTGATACGCTTTGCGATTCAGGAAGCTCAGCAACAATCGTAGCCGCCTGGGCGGACATCATACATACGCAACTGGCTAACAAAACATAATGATAAACTCTCATAACGCTTTGCATTGATTAGAGGATTGTTAATCCGTTGTCAACATAAAAGTTGAAAGAGCGGTATTCCGGCAGTGGACTTCTTTTTTGATGTAAGGACTTTATAAAGACTAATCCTTGCGCCTCTTCCATTCTAACAGCTGCATGTTATTTCATAAATCATTCATTATTATGAATCGAACGTTATCGTAAACCATTCATGAAGAAAAAATAGGTCCAGCGTTTTCCCCATGATGGTACGGAAAAAAAAAAAGAGCGGATTAACAATCCGCTGTCCCTTTATTCAATCCTGACGCTAAAGGAAAAGCCGCCTCAGCAACAGTGAGGCGGCTCTCTCCAAAAAGAATTTTTAACGAATAGCTTCCAAAGCCTGTTTGAGATCCGCAATAATGTCTTCCGCAGCTTCCGTCCCTACGGAAAACCGGATGAGGTCAGGCCGTACGCCCGCCTCCATGAGCTGCTCATCCGTCAACTGGCGGTGCGTATGGCTGGCGGGATGGAGAACGCAGGTACGGGAAATCCGCCACATGGGTCACGATGGCGGCCAGCTTCAGACTATCCATGAACTTGATGGAACGTTCACGGCCTCCCCCTTGATGCCGAAGGTTACTACGCCGCAGGACTGGCCACAGCGGAATTGCTTCTGCGCCAGTTCATAATACTCATTGGAAGAAAGACCCGGATAATTAATCCAGGCAACATCTTCCTGCCCTTGCAGGAATTCCGCCACTTTCTGCGCATTCTCACAATGCCGCGGCACACGCAGGTGGAGGGTTTCCAAACCCAAGTTGAGCAAAAAGGCATTCTGCGGAGACTGGATGGAACCCAGGTCACGCATGAGCTGGACAGTCGCCTTGGTGATATAGGCTCCCTTGCCGAAGCTTTTTGCTGTAGGAGAGCCCGTGATAGCCTTGTGCGCTTCCCAGTCAAAGTTGCCGCTGTCCACAATCACGCCGCCCACGGCGGCGGCATGGCCGTCCATGTACTTGGTGGTGGAGTGGGTGACGATATCCGCACCCCATTCAAAAAGGACGGCAATTAATGGGTGTGGCAAAGGTATTGTCCACAATGAGGGGAACGCCGTGCGCATGGGCAATGTCCGCCATTTTACGGATATCCAGCACGCAAAGCGTGGGATTGGAAATAGTCTCCGCAAAGAAAGCTTTCGTATTGGGGCGGAACGCTTTGGCGATTTCCTCCGCCGGAGCGTCCTGGTCCACGAAAGTAACTTCAATGCCCATTTTCCGGAATGTGACGGCAAAGAGGTTGTATGTGCCCCGTAAATCGCCGAAGCACTGACGATATGATCCCCAGCCTCGCAAATATTGAAAACGGCAAAGAAGGAAGCCGCCTGGCCGGAAGACGTCAGAATGGCGGCCACACCGCCCTCCAGTTCGGCAATTTTTTCTGGCAACCGCCTCATTGGTGGGGGGTTCTGGAGGCGTGTATAAAAGAATCCGGCTTCTTCCAGATCAAACAATTTTGCCATTTGTTCGCTGGTCTCGTACTTGAACGTCGTGCTCTGGTAAATGGGCAATACGCGGGGTTCGCCCTTTTTAGGCGCCCAGCCCGCCTGCACGCACAGGGTCTCCGGTCTCAATTCCTGATTCATCATGCGGGGCATGCTATGCGATGCCTCCTGCCTTGTAAAGCAGGGAAAACCAGACGTATGGACAAATTCGCCCCTGCCCCCGCCGAAGCACACTCCCGGTTTTTTCCCAGTATAAAACCCCTGTTCCCGGCAAATCAACCGCAAGGACAGGGGCGTTTTACCTGCGCGCGGGATACCCTACGATCGAATGAAACGGCAATTCCTCCGATACCTCTTTCCCGGAACCAACCGTTCCCCGGTGAATAAAGCCGGGCATCTCACTACTTGATTTCCGGCAAAGGGGTGGAAATTTCCTCTTCCGTCAGATAGCAGCCGGGATCGGACCCGTACCAGTGTCCGTTGGCAAACGCGGCACGGGTGCGGAAGCCTCCGCCGCACAGGGCGAAGTGAACGCAGCGGCCGCAACGGCCTTCAATCTTCTTCTGCCGTTCCAGAGGATCGTCGGAACCGCGCAGCTCAGGCAACATTTCCGCTGCAGCTCCGGCCCTGGCATCCCATAAATCGGAAAACCGGTCACTTTTCACATTGCCCAGAGTAACGGATTGCCAGAACTGGTCCGGATGCACGGCACCCTGTGTGTCAATATTGGCGATGCCCCGGCCGGAACTGTTCGCGCCGCCGCCATTCCATTGAAGCAGGCCGAGGGTTTCCTTCGCCAGAGGGGAGCCTTCCCGGAGCTGGCGCAGAAGCAGGTAAATTCCGTCCGCAGGCTGGGTTACAGCCAGCACTTCACGGTTTTTTCCCTCCGCTTTCCATTCCTCTACACGGGCAATCAGCGTATCCATGGCATTCCTTGCTTCCTCCTGAGTCAGGGTCTGCACTTCCACGCCGCGGCCAGTGGGGACCAGATGGTAAAAACAGACGCGCTGGATGTCGTTGGCGTCAATAAAATCCAAAATCTGGCCCATGCACTGCACATTGTTGCGGGTCAGCGTCAGGCGCAGGCCTGTCTTTTTGCCCCACTTCACTGCAAAGCCTGAATCCGCGCACCGCCTGCTCAAAAGAACCTTCCACACCGCGGGAATTTGTCATGAACGGCGCCAATGCCGTCCAGGGAAATGCCTACGTACGCCACGCCCAATTCCTTGAACCGCGCTGCAGCTTCCGGCGTAATACGGGTGCCGTTTGTGGAAATGGTCACCTTCAGCCCTTTTCCAGTGGCACGTTCCAGCAGTTCCATAAAGCGCGGATGCACCAGCGGCTCCCCTCCGGAAAAAAGTAGGGCATTCACCTTGTAGTCCGCCAGATCATCAATGACCGCGCAACACTGGTCCCAATCCAGCTCTCCCTTAAATTTCCGGGCAGAGGCGTCTGCATAACAATGCACGCATTTGAGATTGCAGGTACGCGTAATATTCCACACCACAATGGGCTTGCGCGCACGGGACGAAGCCGGTGCACAGGATTCCACGGCGCCCCCTGCAAAACGACCGTGCCCGTGGCCCTGTCCGTATCTCAAATGGTCCGCGGGCTGTTCCGCCCCTGTCCAAAGTCTGGTAATATTAATCATGGTGTTGTGAAAGCCTGGGCTGATAAGGGCAAAGGTTGTCTTCCGCCATCATGTCTCCGTAAACGGCATAAGCGCGGGACCGGGACCCTCCGCAGATGGTACGGTACTCACACCGTCCGCATTTGCCCTGCAACGCATTGTCATCCCGGAGTTTGAGGAAAAGGGGGTGCGTGCGGTAGATTTCTCCAGGGTCATCCGTCCGGACGTTTCCTGCCGTCATGGGAAGAAAACCGGAGGGCTGGATTTCCCCGGTATGGGAAATAAACATAATGCCTTTGCCGTCCCGGGTGGGAATGGCGCGGCGGGCGGGCTTGCTTCCCCTGAGCGCGGGCTTCCTGAAGCGCCACGCGGCGATAATGGTGCCCTTCCGTAGTTTTAACGCCGAAGGATACCTCATGGCTTATCCTGCTCAGTTTTTTCCAGATGGCTTCCACTTCTTCCGCCGCAGGCATTTCATCCATGGCGGCGCGGCCTGTGGGCACCAGAAGAAATACGCTCCACATGCCCGGCTTCATTCTTTTCATCAGCTCCACAAAGTCGTCAAATTCGCCCAGTGTGCTCTTGGTGATGGTGGTGTTGATTTGCAAATGCATGCCGGCTTCCTTCGCCATTTCCGCAGCCCGGAGAGTCCGTTCATATGTGGGGGGGGACGCCGCGGAAGGCGTCATGGGTGCTCTCATGCGCGCCGTCCAGGCTCAATGACATGCTCTGGACTCCAGCTTCTTTCAATGCACGGAAATCCGTGTGCAGCAGCCGGGCGGTAGCAGCCGGGCTCAATGCTACATGCAGCCCTTTGCCGGAAGCCGCACGGACCAATTCCAGAATATCCGGCCTCATGACCGGGTCGCCGCCCGTCAGCACCAGCATGGGAGGCCGCAGTTCCGCCAACTGGTCAATCAGGCGCAATGCCTCCTCATGAGTCAATTCATCCGGGTGCGGACGCGGCTGGGCGACAGCGCGGCAATGCCTGCACGCAAGTGCGCAAGCGCGCGTCACTTCCCAGAAGACCAGGAAGGGGCGTTCATTGAGATCTGTTTCACTAAAAACCGGGCGCATTTTTCAGGACAGCCAATTTAGAACAATTATAATTTTTTGACCAGCCCAAAAGGACGCATCCTTTAAAAAGTTCACTTAGCCGCCTCTTCACGGATTTTCTGAACTTCCTTAGGTAATTCGGAAAGGGGAATTCACTGCTTCCTTCAGGTTCTTGGAAGCATCCGGAGAAAGCATGATGGCCGTCACATGCTTGACAATGGGTTGCATCATTTCCACAAGCTGCTGCTGTACTCCCATCAGCTTGGCCTGCTGGTTGCGGGTGAGGGGCGGCAGGACGGCCTGTTTCCTGGCAACGTCCAGCAAAGCCGCCCGGTAACGGCCTATCTGTTCCACAGCAGCCTTGCTGGTTTCCTCATCCCTTACCTTGGCCAGGGAATCATCAAGCTTTTTGACTTCATCCACAGTTTTGACCAGCAGGGTTTCATGAGTATTGCCCTCTGCATCCTCCGGGAACGGCTCCGCCTGCTCAGCCTTGTCCCGGGAAACCTGCGCCAGCTCCGTCTGAACAGACCGCAAATCCGTCAGGGCTTTTTTTTGCAAATCGGGCGTAAACAGTCCTTCCTTTTTTAAACGGGCCAGGGATTTTACCAATTCGTCGGAAATTTTTCTGCACTTCCGTCATCTGGGCAGAAACCTGAGCCTGCTCCTGGAGTGTGGCACCGGGAAGTTCCAGCTGCCTTTTTCCAAGATCCAGCAGTTTTTTGTGCACTTTTTTAACTGTTTCCACAGCAGCGGCAGCTCCGGGTTCATCCGTCACCTTATCCAAGGCTGCCGTAATTTCATGCATGCTGGCAACGCTCTGTCTGGTCAGGGAAAGATGGGAGTCCTGGGCAAATGAGGGAGCTGTTATGCAAACGGCAGCGCCCAAGCCAATGAAAGCAGCGGTTTTATTCATAATATGGAAGCCTTTCCGGCATGGAAGAATATGTTTTCCTCCCTTCCCCGTCAATGGCGGCTATTGTCAGAGCCACGGTATGAAAAAAGGACTGTCCGCAAGCAAGCGGACAGTCCTTTTGAAATTTTTAACAGCCCGGCCTTAGTCACGCTGCTGGCGTGAATACTTGTAGTAGCTCTGGAAGCCGAGTTCCGCAGGGAATTCGCTCAGACCGCCATTGGGATTGTATTCCTTAAGGCCGCTCATGCCGCAACGTCCCTGATAAGGAGGCTTGTACGTGCATTTGTAAGTGGGAGCCCAGAAGGTGACAAGTTCATAGATTCCGTAGCCCATGCGCTCAAACATGGTCGCGGTGCCATCAACAATGCCTACGGAAAAACCGGCATAATCCCCCTCGCGGCTCGTCCAGTTGATGATTCCCAGCGGGATTTCTTCAACGGAATAAATAAGGTTGGCGATGGCGCGGCCCAGCTTGCGGGTGGGGGGGTATTCGGAAGCGGGGGGAGCCTGAATGTCCGCACTGGCAACGCCAAGGACGCCGGCGGCAAAAAGAGCTGAGATGATGGCACGTTTCATACTGATTGTTTATATAGTATAATTTGTCGAGGAAAAGCAACTCAAAAAAACAGAAAATCAATCTGACTCCGGCCGGGGGTCACGCGTCATGAGTTCCGCAAGTGCTTCCATAGGAGGTTTGGACTCATAAAGAACGGAATAAACGGCGTCAATCAGGGGCGTCCTCACCTCCAGCTTCCGCGCAATTTCATAGACGGATAGCGTGTTGGGCACCCCTTCCGCCACCATGCCCAGGGTATCCAGGATTTCCTGGAGGCTCTTCCCTTCCGCCAGTCTCCGCCCCACCGTCTGGTTGCGGGAGTGGCGGGAATAGCAGGTAACAATCAAATCGCCTACTCCGGAAAGGCCCATGAAGGTTTCCCTGCGGCCTCCGCTGGCCACGCCGATGCGCGTCATTTCCGCCAGGCCGCGGGTCAGCAAAGCGGCCTGGGCGTTATCCCCCAGGTTCAGCCCTTCGCATAAGCCGGCCCCGATGGCAAAGACGTTCTTAATGGTTCCGCCCAGCTGCATGCCGATAATGTCCGTAGCGGAATAAACACGGAAGGTTTTGGATGCAAATATCTGCTGCACCCAATCCGCATACTTCGGATCTTCAAATCCAATCAGGGAGGCGGACGGAAGGCCCAGGCAGATATCTTCCGCATGATTGGGACCGGAAAGCACGCCTATGGGGTTGGAGGGCAGATATTCCTGAAGGATTTCCGTCATTCTTTTATGGGTTCCCTGTTCAATGCCCTTGGTGCAGGAGACAATGACGGCATCCGGCTGCACCGGCAGGCTGCGCAGCCGCTGGGCCACGGAACGCATGGCCACGGAAGGTACCACTACTACAATGAGTTCCGCATCCTTCACCTGGCCCAGATCGCAAGTAGGATGGATATTGGGGGCCAGGGGAAGGGCGGTTTTCGAAAGGACGGGGCTGCGTCTTGTTTCGGCAAGCTGCCTGGCCTGAGCCTCTTCCGGCGTCCACAGGACGACTTCACATTCCCGGGTCGCCAGAACCATGGAGAGGGCCGTGCCCCAGGAACCGGCTCCAATGACTGCTATTTTATGTAACCGATTCATCATCTTACTTGGACTTTTTGGAATAGAAGGAGTGCTCCGTTCCGTTGAGAAGCCTTGCGATATTGGAACGGTGCTTGAGAATCACCAGTGCGCCTACCACCGTGAAAAAGGCGACGTAAAGTATCTGGGGGGAGACATCCCCGTCCTGGCAAAGCGGATAAATCCACCATCCGGCGGCGATCATCACCACAGCGGCCACCAGGCTGGCCAGGGACACGATGCCGGAGATTCCCATAACCACCAGCCAAGAAGCCAGAGCTACGCAAGCCACCACCGGATTGAGGGCAAATAAAACCCCCGCGGTTGTCGCTACGCCTTTTCCTCCCCTGAATCCCAGGAAACAGGTGTAAGTATGACCGAGTATAACAGCGAAACAGGAGAGAACTACCAAGACATTGAAATCCCAGCCGCCCGCATCCCCCGTCAGGAACGGCAGCCAGTTCAAGGCGCCGAACACAGGGATGAACCCCTTTAAGAAGTCCAGAATGAAAACGGAAAGGCCCCACTTCCAGCCCAGTACGCGCCACGCATTGGTAGCGCCTATGTTGCGGGAACCCTGCTGCCTCAGGTCAATCCCTCTGATTCTGCCGGCAAGGTAGCCGAACGGAATCGCTCCGATCAGGTAATAGAAAACTATCCAGGCAATCATGTTGTGCGGAGTGCATTTTAATCCCCCGCCGGTCAAATGACAATGGGGAAATCACCTCCGGCCCGGTTCTTTCCGGAGGGGTTGCTCCCGTAAAAGAACACCATACCTGACAGCCTCCTCCAGATCCTCATTTTCAAGGCTCTCCGTGCCCCGGTCTGCGGAAAAGCCCTGTTTAAGGCGCAATAAGAACAGCGCGAACATTTTCCCGCCCGCCCAGAACCATGCTCCCGCACTTCCTTCGCCGGAATAAGCTTATTTACCGCCCTCGCAGGGTTTCCGCATGACGGCAGCCCAGACGGAGGCATTATCCTGCTGGGGCTCCAGCATATCCTTCACCTGTTCCATAATGATCCCCACCAGCTCCCTGCTGGAACAATCCCTGGCCTTTTGAAGAGCCAGGAAAGAAGGTTCTCTCAACAGCTCGCTCCAAACCTGCAAGCCATCCGAGCATGCCAGCACCGCATCTCCCGGATGCAGGAGCAGGGGCATGGCGCTGATGTCCACCAGTTCCATGGGACCTCCCATAACGGCGGAACGGAGAATGCAACGCTGCCGAAGCGCACCCTGAAGTGACATTTTCCCCTTCCGGTAAAGGCAATCCGCAATCGGTCTCATGGAATGGTCTTCATTCAGACGGTCCATGCGAAAGCTGTCCGCTCCGCTCCATAAATACAGGGGGGAGTCTCCCACGCTGATCCACCACAGGAAATGGTCGCGGATGAAGACGGCCAGCAATGTGGTTCCGGATTCCTCCGGTTCCTTCTGAATGGCGGCCAACGCCCTGTTGGCAGCATGCAAAGCCGCCGTTAAACGTTCCGGGATATCCTCGATGCCGCTTTCCGCAAATACCGCAGCAAATTCCTGCGCCACCACACAGGAGGCGCAATCTCCGCGAAGATGCCCTCCCATGCCGTCGCACACGATGCCCAGCATCCCGCCGGCGGCGGGAAGACTTTAACCACGTCTTCCTGCTCGCGGCGTTTGCCGATCCATTGGGCGGAAGCGCAGTCCAGAATATCCGGGGTGCGGGGAGCCATGCGGCCGGTGGTTCGGATTAACTGTCCTTACGTTTCAACTGCGGGAAGAGCAGCACGTCACGGATGGAAGAGGCCCCCGTCAGCATCATGACGACGCGGTCGATGCCGATGCCGATGCCGCCTGCGGATGGCATTCCGTATTCCAGCGTTTCAATGAAATCATAGTCCACACGCTGGGTCTCCCCCGGCAGCCTGGTGCTCCAGGCGTTCCTTTTGCACGTCAGGATCGTTCAATTCCGAATAGCCGGGGGAAATTTCCCTGCCCGTTGATCACCAGTTCATATACATCCACTACGTCCGGATTTTCCCGGTTCAGCTTGGCCCAGGGGAACCAAGTCCTTGGCCACGTGGGTAACAAAGCAGGGGTTCATGGTCTTTTCCTCCACCAGTTTTTCATACACCTGCTGGGAAACATCCACATCTTTCATATCCGGGCTGATTTCCACTCCCAGCTCTTCACAGCGGGCGCGGCGCGCTTCGGGGGAAATGTCAAACCAGTCTTCCCCCGCCACGCCCCGGATCAGGTCCTGGTAGTCGGCGCGTTTCCAGGGACGGCTGAGGTCGATTGTGTAAAGAACATTGCCTTCAGCGTCCTTGTGGTCAATCTGAAGGCCGCCGCAGAATTTTTCCGCCAGATGGCAGATGAGCTCCTCCACCATATTCGCCATGGTTTCAAAAATCACCGCAGGCGCAATAGGCTTCCAGCATGGTGAATTCCGGGTTGTGGCGGCGGTCAATTCCTTCATTGCGGAAGCTGCGGTTGAGTTCGAAAAATTTTCGTGAAGCCGCCCACCATCAGGCGTTTGAGGAAAAAGCTCCGGGGCAATGCGCAGCGTCAGCGGCATATCCAGCGCGTTATGGTACGTTTCAAACGGCTTGGCGGCGGCCCCACCGGCCACATCCTGAAGCATGGGGGTTTCCACTTCCAGATAACCGCGTTCCTGGAGAAAGCGGCGGATTTCCGCAATCATGAGGGAGCGCGTCACGAACATGGAGGCGCTTTCCTCATTGGAAATGAGGTCCAGGTGGCGCTTGCGGTAGGTCACCTCCTTGTCCGCCAGCCCGTGCCACTTGTCCGGCAGGGGCGGAGGCTTTTGGAAAGAATGGTCAGTCCGGATACCTTTACGGTAGGTTCTCCGGTACGGGTCAGGAACGTGGTTCCCCTGATGCCGACCCAGTCCCCGCGGTCCAGGAGCTTCCAAAGCTTCCAGGTGGTTTCATCCACCTCATTTTTATGCAGGAACCCCTGGATTTTTCCCCGTACGTCCCCAATGACGAAAAACTGGGATTTGCCCATGTCGCGAATAGCCAGAAGGCGGCCGGCGACGGCTACCTGTTTGTCTTCCTGGAAATCGGCTTTCAATCCGGCGGGAGTGGTGGTCACGTCAAATCTTGCGCCGTAGGGGTCAATTCCCAGCTCACGGATTTTGGCGAGCTTGTCGCGGCGCACGGCAATAAGTTCGGATTCCGTCGTAGTCGGATGTGCCTGCTGTTGTTCGGACATAGTGCGGGGATTCTAAAGGCTTGCTTCCGTTTTGGCTAGCGCATTGTCAGGCAGAGGGGACATTTTTGGCGGCCGGTTTTGACCCGAAGGTTCCTCCCCCCCCTTTTTCGGAAGCCGGACGCCGGAACATGCCCCAGTATTCCGGCCGTTTTGCAAAAAGCCTGGACAGAACCACATAAAGCACGATATTCAAAGGAATTGAAACAAAACTGGTCTTATTATTAAAAAATGGCCGGCAAATCCCCACATACGCATAATTGCTTTTACCTTTGGCACCAGACATGTTATAAATGTTCCCGTTAAGACGCACCTTATTTATCAATTATATACTATCCGTGCAGACTTATGAGTGATCAGACAACCGTAACTTACAGCACGATTGACGCTAACGAAGCCGTAGCCTCCGTAGCCTATCGTTTTTCTGAAGTCATTGCCATTTACCCCATTACACCATCTTCTCCGATGGGTGAATCAGCTGAAAGCTGGGCCGCTGTCAACAGGAAGAACCTGTGGGGCACCGTTCCCTCCGTAGTGGAAATGCAGAGTGAAGGCGGCGCGGCAGGCACCGTTCACGGCGCCCTCCAGACCGGAGCGCTTGCAACTACGTTCACCGCATCCCAGGGGCTCCTGCTGATGATCCCGAACATGTTCAAAATCGCAGGGGAACTGACTCCCGCCGTGTTCCACGTAGCCGCCCGGTCCCTGGCTTACCAGGCCCTTTCCATTTTTGGCGACCACAGCGACGTGATGAGCGCCCGCTCCTGCGGATGGGCCATGCTGTGCGGCTCCTCCACTCAGGAAGCTGCGGACTTCGCCGCTATTTCCCACGCCGCTACACTGGAATCCCGCATTCCTTTCATCAATTTCTTTGACGGGTTCCGCACGTCCCACGAAATCGGCAAGATTGCAGACATCACGGACGATACCCTGAACGGCATGATTAAGCAGGAATGGCTGGATTCCTTCCGGGAACGAGCCCTGACTCCTGATGCTCCCGTTCTGCGCGGCACTGCCCAGAACCCGGACGTTTACTTCCAGGGACGTGAAACGGTCAACCGTTTCTATGAAGCCACTCCGGCTATTGTCCAGAACGCCATGGACAAATTCGCGGAACTTACCGGCCGTTCCTACCATCTGGTGGATTACACCGGCGCTCCGGACGCCGAACGCGTCATTATCCTGATGGGATCCGGCGCTGAAGCTGTGGAAGAAACGGTAGAAGCCATGATGACCCGGGAAAACGCCAAGGTAGGCGTGCTGAAGGTGCGCCTGTTCCGCCCATTCCCCGCCGCCGAACTCGTCAAGGCCCTCCCCGCTACGGTCAGGAAAATCGCCGTGCTGGACCGCACCAAGGAACCCGGCTCCCAAGGAGAACCGCTCCACCAGGACATCATCCAGGCCCTCTTCGACGCCCAGGCAAACGGCACGCTGCCCTTCACCAACGGCATGCCCAAGGTGGTAGGCGGACGCTACGGCCTCTCCTCCAAGGAATTCACCCCCGCCATGGTCAAGGGCGTCTATGACAACCTGGCTCTGGACACTCCCAAGAATCATTTCACCATCGGCATTAACGACGACGTACTGGGCACCAGCCTCCCGTATGATGAAGATTATTCCACGGAAGCGGACGACGTGACGCGGGCCATGTTCTTCGGCCTCGGCTCCGACGGCACCGTGGGCGCCAATAAGGATGCCATCAAGATCATCGGCCAGCATACGAACCTGTATGTGCAGGGCTACTTCGTGTATGACTCCAAGAAATCGGGGTCCTCCACCATTTCCCACCTGCGCTTCGGTCCCCGTCCGATCAAATCCACATACCTGATCACCAAGGCAAACTTCCTGGCCCTGCACCAGCCTTCCCTGCTGGATTTGTTCGACTTCCTGAAGAATGCCGCCAACGGCGCCACTTTCCTGATGAACAGCCCGCACCCGGCGGACAAGCTCTGGGACACGCTGCCCGCCCGCATGCAGCAGCAGATTCTGGACAAGAACATCAAGCTCTACACGATTGACGCTTTTGCCGTGGCCCGCAAAACGGGCATGGGCGGCCGCATCAATATGATTATGCAGACCTGCTTCTTCAAGCTGGCCAGCGTGATTCCCGCGGATGAAGCCATCGGCTACATCAAGAAGGCCATTGCCAAAACCTACGCCAAGAAGGGCCAGGAAGTGGTGGACAAAAACATCGCCGCCGTGGACGCCACGCTGGAAAACCTGCACCAGGTGGACACAACCGGAAAAACTGTAAACGGACACGCCATTCCGCCCGCCATGTCCCCGGACGCTCCGGACTACGTACAAAACGTCCTTGGCAAGATGATGTGCGGTGAAGGCGACAGCATCCCGGTCAGCCAAATGCCCGTGGACGGCACATTCCCGAACGGAACGTCCCAGTACGAAAAACGCAATCTGGCCCTGGATCTGCCGGAATGGGATCCGACCCTCTGCATCCAGTGCGGCAAGTGTACCGCCGTCTGCCCGCACGCGGTTATCCGTAGCAAATTCTTCTCTCCTGATGCTCTTGCAAACGCTCCGGAAGGGTTTGAATGCCTGGATGCCAAGCATCCGGACTGGAAGGGAGAGAAATTCGTCATCCAGATTTCCCCGAACGACTGTACGGGCTGTACGCTCTGCGCGGACGTCTGCCCGGCCAAGAGCAAGACGGACCCGACGCACAAGGCCCTGACCATGGTCCCGGCCGGGAAGATTCACGACAAGGAAGAAGCCAATTGGGAATTTCTTCCTGAGCCTTCCGGACGTGGACCGCACCAAGGTAAGAACGGACAACATCCGCTCCATGCAGGTGCTGCGCCCGCTGTTCGAATTCTCCGGCGCCTGTGCCGGCTGCGGTGAAACCCCGTATGTAAAAAATGCTCTCCCAGCTCTTCGGCAACCGCCTGGTGGTCGCCAATGCTACGGGCTGCTCCTCCATTTACGGCGGCAACCTGCCCACCACCCCGTGGTCCCATGACCTGAAGGGCGCGGCCCCGCCTGGGCCAACTCCCTGTTTGAAGACAACGCCGAATTGGTCTTGGCTTCCGCGTCTCCCTGGACAAGCAGATGGAACACGCCATTGAGCTTCTTCATGAAGCTGCCGGTGCCGTGGGCCAGGAACTGGTGGATCGGATACTGGCTAATCCGCAGAAGGATGAAGCAGACATCGCCCAGCAGCGTGAAAACATTGAAGAACTCAAGAAGAAAATCGCCGGCAAGCCGGAATACGCGCGCCTCCTGGCCCTTGCGGATAAACTTGTCCGCAAGAGCGTGTGGATTCTGGGCGGCGACGGCTGGGCCTACGACATCGGCTACGGCGGCCTGGACCACATTCTGGCCAGCGGCCGGAACGTGAAGGTGCTGGTCATGGATACGGAAGTATACTCCAACACCGGCGGCCAGTGCTCCAAATCCACCCCGCGCGCCGCAGTAGCCAATTCGCCACGACCGGCAAGCCCGGAGTGAAAAAGGATCTGGGCCTCATGGCCATGACTTACGGCAACGTGTACGTGGTCTCCGTCGCTCTCGGCGCCAAGGACGAACACACGCTGAAAGCCTTTGTGGAAGCGGAAGCCTATGACGGCCCGGCTCTCATCATCGCCTACTCCCACTGCATCTCCCACGGCATCAATATGGCCAAGGGCCTGCAGCAGCAGAAGGCATGGGTGGATTCCGGCCGAGTCCTGCTTTATCGCTATAATCCGGACCTGGCCCGCCAGGGCAAGAATCCGCTGATTGTGGAAGGCAAAGGCCCGAAAGGCGATCTGCGCGATGTGCTGCTCAGCGAAAACCGCTTCAAGCTTCTGGCGAAGACCAATAAGGAAGGATTCGAAAAACTCCTTGAAGAAGCCCAGAAGGATGTCTGGCACCGCTGGAACCTGTACCAAAGCATTGCCGGCATGGGTTCCGACAAACCTGCGGAATAAGGTACAGGCCGCTTAATTTCAACGCCCCTGTCCGGCTTATCCGGCAGGGGCGTTTTTACTGCCGGATTTCATGAAAAACAAACCATGAATATTTCGGGGAGGGACTGCCTTTCCGCCCCGCCATACAGCCACGCAAGCAGGCTTCCTGCGCCAGTACTTTCCCTTTCTGAAAACCGGAGAATTCATCCTTCCCCGCAGCACAAAAAGGGGGCACACCTTGCTGCAAGGCCGGGTTTTAATATATCTCACCTTATACGGGTTAATTTCCGCATGGAGGTTTTGAAGGCCTTCAAGGAACCGCAGCCTTTGCTGCCAGCCATGTCCAAGGTAAAAACGGGCATCTCATGCGGCCAAGGGAATACTGTTTTCTCACACCTTCCTCCCCCATAGGAGCGCGGCCCGCTTTCCTGCGGACCGCGCCGGTGGAAAAAAACGGAAAAAGGCTTTAAAACAGGGATGCTGCTTCAAGATTCCCGAATGACGGGCTTTACCGCAAAGGAATTGCCCTCCCGGCTGATAACCTGAGGCTCCGTCTCCCTGTAATTGGCAATGATGATCTTGTTCATGGCATTATCTGTTCTGCTTGCCGTAACGGCAAGTACCTATTAAAATAGGCGGCAACATTCTTTCTGTAAAGTAGGCAGAAAATAGTAACCTGAATTCCTGAAAGAAACCATTGCGTAAACTAAATGACTTACTACAATTCATCATGCCCTGTTGAAACTACTCTCCAACTGATTTCCTCCCGCTGGAAAGTGCTCATCCTCCGCGATCTGCTCGAAGGCACCCGGCGGTTTGGAGAACTCCGCAAATCCATTGGGCCTGTGACGCAGAAAGTTCTGACCGCGAACCTGCGTTCTATGGAAAAGGACGGCCTGCTTACGCGAAAGGTGTATGCGGAAGTACCTCCGCGCGTGGAATATACTCTTACGGAACTGGGGCGCAGTCTGCGTCCCATCCTGGCCTCCATGGCGGAATGGGGATCGAAATACCAAAGAGAAAACCGCTGATCCTCCCCTCCCTTTCCGGAGCTTAACCGAACCTCCGGAAAGACATGGAAATACAGCGGTTTCCCTTTTTCCCGCAAGAAAGGTCAACGGGAAATTTCCGTCGTTTTACGGATAATTTCACGGGCTTTCCGCACGTCTTCCTCATGGGAATTCCCGCGGCTTTTTTCCACGGTAAAGAGCTTGGAAAGCTCTTCATCCATGCGGGCTACGGCAGCTTTCGCCTTAGGATTTTTTGCGGCGCGGGCGCGCAGGATATTGACCTTTTCAAATTCCTCCAGTCCGTCCCGGAGTTTTTCAAACCGCAGGGAACTGAGATTGCCGGGATAAACAAGGTAGCAGTCTCCCGCGGGCCAGTTCCCGAAATCCGTCTTTTCAAACGGATTGCGGTTCCAGGAATTATAAGCCCATCTCAAAAAGCCGTCCAAATGATTGGCGGCGGCAAAGAGGGGAAGCCATTCCGCCTCCGCCAGCGGGGAAATAGTGAAGGTGTTGGGCTTTTTGGGATGGACACAGACGTAGAACGTCGTCTTTTTTCCCTCCTTTTTTGCGCTGCGCCAGCAGATCGCCCGTGACCGTGCCTGCATGGTCAATTACAGGAGAGACGTCATAAACGTCCCGGGTCATGGCCGTAGGCCGATTGACGGCGGAAACGATTTTGAATTCCGGGGCATACTTGTCCAGCACATTCTTGGCCGCCCTGACCATAGCGTCCGGCCGTTCATCCAGCCCGATGCAGGTTTTGCCCAGCCAGCCCTTGCTCTTGACGTGTTTGCGAAAATCCGTCAGGAAAGGCCCCCCAGATAGCTTCATAGGAGGGATCGTTCGGCTTAAGATCCAGAAATTTGTACTTTCCGGTCGCCTCATCCAGATAACGGATTTTCATGTTCCAGGGAATCATGGTATAGCAGGATATCTGCCCCTTGACGCCCACCTCGTTCATCATGAAGGAAACCCACTTGTCAAAATTGGCGTAATTCCAGCGCATGGTTCCGTTTTTGCCCTTGACCCATTCAATCATGGGCGGGAACCAGTCATAAGTCTGGGCATTCCAGGCTTCATCAATCAGGGAGCATGTAATGGCCTTTTTGCCCGGCATCCGCCAGCCTTTTCATCACCGGCTTCATCAGCGCGAAATGCTCCGGAGACCACGGTTCCACATCATGCCAGCGGGCCACGGCCTGCGGATGCTGCCACAAGTCCAGATGAACTTGCCAATGCGCGGGAGCAGGGAGGGATTCCGGCGCCACCTCCAGAATTACCGGCACACTGACGGGAGAGCCGCTTTCTGCGGAAACTACCACTTTTCCTTTGTACACGCCGGGTTTGGCAGACGGGGGGGAATATTGACCTCCACCCATACCGGACGCACGCCTCCGGCTTGCAAATCGCAGCTGTTTTCGCTGCCGATGATATCTGAAATCAGCCTGTTGCCCCCCCTGGTGTAGCGTATCATGGCAGTCCGGACAGGAATAATCTGTCCGGCAGCGTTTTTTACCCCGGCGCAGGAGGCCGATAACTGGGGCTGCGCCTGGGAAGACCAGCAATCTGCCCGCCGGCGCGTTCGCCTCTCCAGCCGAACAGACGCACGGCATCCTGAAGCATTTCCTGCCCGGGAGCGCCGTTGTAAGGAATACGGTCATAATCCTTCACCGCTGCAGCCTGCAGGCTCAGGGCGGCATCGGGTCCGTACCCTTTGATTTCCACCAGATGTCCCCCCTTTTCATTGCCGGCGCTATTGCCTAAAAAAGTGATTTTAACGTAACGGACCGTCTGCGGGATTGAATTTGAAGGGAACGCCTTCCGGAGTGGCGGCAATGCTGTTGGAAGACTGATCCGCCAACATTTTCCAGTTTTTTCCGTCTTCGGAACCTTCTATTTTATATTTGTAAATGCGCCCTCCCTCCCAATAGGGCCATACATGCAAGGCGGAAAGCGTCCGGGGCTTTCCCATATCTATCTGGAGCCAAACGGGAATGCCCTCGCAACCCCAGTATTTGCCGGCGTTATTCGTCTGCCCGTCCACGGCCAGTTCCGGACGGTCACTGCCGTAATGACCGGAAGCGGTTACTTTGGCCCCGGCAAATAAATTACCTGCATCACCCGGAGTTCCTGCGGAAACAAGGGCGGGTTCATACAGGGGATGCCTTTCCAGGGACTGGGCCTGGACAAAAGACGTTAAGGCAATAACGGAACATAGAGGAAAAAAAAGACAGCGCATACGCATATTACGCGCCGGAATTTCATTTTCTCTCAAAAGAAAAGCTGTTTCCGCTACTCCGCCAAAGGACGTACGGGTATTCCTCTGGAAGCAAAGTAAGCCTTGGCTTCCGGCACCATGTATTCCCCGAAATGGAAAATGGAAGCCGCCAGCACGGCATCCGCCTTCCCTTCCACCAGCACGTCCACCATGTGATCCAAATTACCCGCACCCCGCTGGCGATTACCGGAATGCGCACCGCACTGCTTACGGCGCGGGTCAACTCAATATCATAACCCGTTTTGGCTCCGTCCGCATCCATGCTGGTCAACAAGATTTCTCCGGCTCCGCGGCGTTCCGCCTCCACAGCCCATTCCACGGCATCCAGCCCCACGAACTTCCGGCCTCCATGGGTGGAAACGCCCCACCTGCCGGAAGCCTGGCGCTTGGCGTCAATAGCGACGACGATGCACTGGCTGCCGAAAGCCGCCGCACCTTCATTAATCAGCTCCGGCCTATTGATGGCCGCCGTATTTAGGGAAACCTTGTCCGCACCCGCCAGAAGCATTTCGCGCATGTCCTTTACGGAACGGATGCCGCCGCCTACCGTCAGCGGCATGAAGCAACATGCCGCCGTGCGGCGCACCACGTCCGCCATGGTGGCACGGCCATCGGAAGAAGCGGTAATATCCAGAAAAACAAGTTCATCCGCCTGCTGGGCATCATACGCCCTGGCACATTCTACAGGATCCCCGGCATCTCTCAGATTAATGAAATTGGTCCCCTTGACGACCCTGCCGTCCGTTACGTCCAGACACGGAATGATTCTTTTAGCCAGCACAGCCCTATCAAGCCATCACCGCCGCCAAAGGAAAAGCCTAAAATACGGCTTGCCGCGGGATGCCTTTTAATAAACATGTTCCCTTTTTGACCAAGGCCCTCTTCGGCAGCGTTTCCATCCCGCATATCCATGGTAAGAGAAATTTACTGAAATTCATCAATATCACTATTCCACTCACTTTCCGGCCGGCCCTGCCCCGCCATGAAGCAACGCAGTGCGGCATCTGCCCCTTTCCCGCCCGCATGCATAAAACGGCCTAAGAGCTTTTCTTTCCATGTCCAGGTGGTAGAGTCCGCATAAGGCATTTCCATTCATGACCACCACACGCTCGGGATTCACCAAACTTGCAGCCGTCTGCATTGCCATTCTTCTGGGGGCGGTGGTCTGGGAGCTGGGGTGGCCCCTGACGCGGGCGGAACATGAGTGGTCGCGGCTGATTGCAGCCGTTGCCACGCTGGGCCACCTGACGGGCATTCTGGGTTCCTATTTCCGGAAGGAAATCAACCGCCCTTCCCTGAGGCTCCTGATTTTCCAAATCATCAGCTGCCTCATGATTTTTCTCCTGATTGCCAGGGAACAACAGGAAGCGGGATACATGAGGTTCACGGAGCTTTCCCGCCTGGTGATTACGGCCGGGCTGATTGCCATCCCCACGCTGATGTCCCTGACCAGGATTTTTGAATGGCTGGTGGGCAAGCAAAAAAAAGGCCGGCCTCTTATGGCCCCCGCCATGCAGTTTGTAGCTTCTCTGGGAGTAGTCATCCTGGCAGGCACCGGATTGCTTCTGCTGCCTAATTCCACATATCCGGGTATTACACTCAGTTTTACGGATGCCCTGTTCACCAGCACCAGCGCAGTATGCGTCACCGGTCTGAACGCCGTGGATTTTGCCCATACTTTTTTACCCCGCTGGGAGAAATGTTCACGCTTGCCCTTATCCAGATTGGCGGATTCGGCATCATGACGTTCGCCTACTTCGTAGCCATGGTGGCAGGCCAGGGTTTTTCCCTGAGGGACCGCGTGCTGCTGACGGATCTGCTTGATGAAGACAATCTGGGAGCCGTCGTCTCCTTTATCACCACTATTGTGGTCAGTACGCTGTTCATCGAACTGTGCGGCGCCGTCCTTCTTTATTTCTCCTGGGAAGGGAAGGACATCAACCTGATGGGGGAGCCTTTGTGGTGGCATTCCCTGTTCCACTCCGTTTCCGCCTTCTGCAATGCTGGTTTTTCAACTTTCCCGATGAATTTGATGGAGCCGGGCATCCGCCTGTGCTACAGCGGGCAGGCGGTCATCATGGCGCTGATCGTATGCGGCGGCCTGGGATTCGGCATCTACAAGGAAATCAATTCACGCCTGGCAAACCGCTTCTTTTCCAAACACCGCCGCCTGCACATGCAGTGGACCCCTTATTTCAAACTGGTGATGATCTCCACGGGGATTTTGCTGGCGGGAGGCGCTCTGGCCATCTTTGCCGTTTCCTCTCCCCATGCCGCGGAACCGTTGGGGAACACCTCTGGATTTGCCTTTTTCGACAGCGTCACGGCACGCACGGCGGGATTCAATATCAGCGACTACAGCCGCTATCTGCCCGCAGCCAGCCTCATTATGTGCGGTCTGATGATGGTGGGGGGAGGCAGCCCCGGCGGCACGGCAGGCGGCATGAGAACCACTACCTGAGCCATTGCAGGCGCGGAAATCCTGCGCATCCTCCGCGGCAGGGATCATGTGGAATTTTTCCGCCGCCGCATCGACCAGCGCACCGTGGCGCGCTGCGTGATTACCGTGGTGGTCTCCTGCGCCTGGATCGGCTGCTTTACCGTCCTGATTTGCGCCCTGGAGCCCTCCATGAGCTCTCTGGATATCTTCTTTGAAAACTGCAGCGCTTTTTGCTACGGTAGGCGTGTCGCGGGGCATTACTCCAGATTTAAGCGACCCTTCCAAATACCTTCTTATCGTCAACATGCTCGCCGGCCGCGTGGGGCTTTTCGCTTGCTGGCCGGCACCCCTACTCCGAGACATTACCGCTATCCATCCGTCAAAATCCCGTTAACCTGAATATACCATGATGAGATACACCGTTATCGGCCTGGGCCAGTTTGGACAGGAACTCTGCACAGAACTTTCCGCCCGTAATATTGAAGTAGTAGCCGTTGCCTCCACAGATGAAGAATTGGAGCAAATCAAGGATCTGGTGACTTATGCCGTGGTGACGGATTACACTAATCCGGCCGCTTTGCGTGAGTTGGAACTGGACGACCAGTCCGCCGTCATTGTCGCCATCGGAGACAGTTTTGAAGAAAACCTTCTCGTCGTCACGCACCTTCAGAAAATGGGCGTCCGCTACATCTACGCCCGCGTCATGAGTCCGGTGCACGAACACATTTTAAGCCAGATGAACGTATATGCGCTCATCAACTTATCCCGCGTAGCTTCCAAGCAGCTCGCCAGCCAGTTGGAATCCCCGGAATTCCTGCGCGTCTCCCCCATGGACGAAAACCACAGCATCGTGGAAATTGCCGTGCCGCGCATCTGGGTGGGCAAGCGCCTGCGGGATGTGGGCCTGCGCACGGAACACCACCTCAACCTGCTCACCATCCGCCGCGGGGAGGCCCAGACTCCGCAGGGGCGCCGGGAAATCCTGTCCATACCGCGCATTCCCGTCATTGGCACTCCTTCCCCGGATCTCGTTTTTGAAGACCATGACATTCTGGTCCTGTTCGGCAAGGAAACCAATTTGATTGAATTCGCCCCAATTATCCAAGGGATTGTAAACCATCCTCCGCAAGCAGGCTGAGGGTATCCCTCTCCATTTCAGAAAAAGGCGACGGATAAGCCGCCTGTGTAAACAGCCTCCGTCCTGGTTTTACTGGCTTGACAATGCCTCAAAAGAAGCCACCAGACGTTTTTCGGAGACGCGGCCCTTGACGGAGATGGCGGGAGCGAAAATGGCCAGGCGGTATTCTTCCAGCAAATAACCGTATTGTATCCAGCGCAGGTCTCCGGCATGTTCCTTCAAAACCTGATGCCAGGGAAAATACACGCGTTCAAAGAGATCCAAGCGTTCCAATTCCCTGGCAAGGGGTTGCTGGCCGATGCGTCTGATACGCTCCGCAATTCCCTGCATGTACCGTTTCAGGTCCGGCAAGCGTTCCGCTCCATGCGCCCACAGGAAACGGGGGCGTAACAACCAGTCAAGCTGGCGCTGAAGGTCAGCCGTAATGCGCTCCGTATGGCGCACACCCTTTTGCAGCGCCGTAAAGTCCCTGACGGCATGTTCCGTACCCGCCACCAGTTCCCATATATCCGCCACGTTATGCGCCGCGTCAAAAAGGTTTTGGCGCAGATTCATTTCCGCAGCAGCGAATTGCTCCGCCGTGCGCGGCAAAGGACGGCCCATGGCTATCTCCGCGGCAACGTCCACCAGGTCTTCCGCATTGGTAGACGGCTCCCGTCCGAGCATATGAAGAGAGAGCTTTCCTTCCAGCTTCAACGGAAATTTTCTGCGGAGATGGTTAAGCTGATCCGTCTGGCGCAGGCGCATGAAACGCAGGCACCCCTCCCGGTGGGATTCCGCAGCATCCAGTTCATCCTCAAAGACACGGACGCCCACGGATGCTCCTTCATCCACCAGAGCCACATAACCCGGCCTTCCCGCCACATCCACCGTGTATTCCAAATCTCCGCAGCTCCATTCCTTCATGCGGAGAAAGACGCGCAAATCCTTGGGAAGGGAACGCAGCAGGCATTCCGCCCGCTGGGCCAGATGGCCGGGAACCCCCCACTCCGGCAACCATTCGGGAATATCCGGCAACTGGTCGATGTGGACGCCCAGGGTCACGCCGTCATCCTCCGCGCCGGGATCATTCTGGTAATACACGGCATATTCCGCTCCTTTACAGGTGATTTCATCCGGAAAACCATCCAGCAGGTCTTTCCCCCAGAATTCGTACATGGCTTCCTGTGGCGGAACATGCAGAGCTTCCGGATTTTTCTTCTCCACACCGGCGGCCCACCGCAAAAAGGCCCTGGCCGTACAGCAGTCCGGGGGAACAAGCCTGTTAAAGAATTCAAAAACTCCTTCCTCACACCAGACCTGGTCCGGACGGCGCAACTTCAGCTCTATCTGCCGAACATCTTCCCGGAGCGTTTCCAGATGCCTGATACAGGCGGGTTTCGTGCGGAAACCACCGCCCAACAGGCCTTCACGTATCATTATTTCCCGCGCATGGGCGGGATTGATACGGCCATAGTGCACACGCCTGTTATCAATGATGCGCAAGCCGCCGCACACGACGCGTTCCACTGCGTAAACAGCCCCCTGCTCCCTGTCCCACCGCGCTCCGGAATAGTGTGATTCGCACAGATGGGGCGCTACTCTCCACCCATTCCGGTTCCAAAATGGAGGCGCGGCGCATCCACAGGCGCGTGGTGTCCACCAACTCCACGCCCATTACCCATTCACTCCTTTTTTTACGGCGGAACAGGCCGGAACCGGGAAAAATGCCGAAGGAACGTCCTCCGGCGCCGCGATATTCCCGGTTGTCTGCATCCCAGAGGCCGAACTGGCGCGGAACGCCCGCCAGGATGCTCCGGTGAATCATGGCAAAGGAAGCCTGCCGCTCCGTTTTTTCTTCCAAAGGGGAAATTTTGCATTTCAGTGTTTCCCTGACCAACCGGGAAAGATCCTCCCATAAATTGAACCATTCCATCATGCGGTTGAAATTGAGGAAATTTTTCCCGCACCATTTCCGAAGCTGGTTTTTGCGCCAGCGCCTTCCCTCCCGGAATTGCCATGCAGCCTTCCATAATTTAAGCAGAGACAGGAAGTCACTGTCTTCTTCCTTCCACTGCGCGTGGGCCTGGTCCGCTTTCTGAGCGGCATCCGCAGGGCGTTCACGGGGATCCATGATGCCCAGGCCGGCTACAATCACCAGCATTTCCGGCAGGGCCTGTTCATGTTGAGCCTCCAGCAACATGCGGGCCAGCCGCGGGTCAATGGGCAACCGCGCCAGCTTTCTGCCTACGGGCGTGAGTTGCCGGGCTTTGTCCAGAGCGCCGATCTCCCGTAAGGTGCGGTAACCTTCCGTCACCAGTTTGGATGAAGGAGGATCGGAAGCGGGAACTCCGGCATTTCCGGCAATCCCACGGGCTATAGCGGCTGACGCGCGCCAGGCCGGAGTCAATAACATAAATGATGCCGGGGATTGTCAGGGACGTTTCCGCCACATTTGTAGCCAGCACGATGCGGCGGTATCCCTGCTCCGGATGAAAAATCCTTTGCTGGTCCGCCAGGCCCAGCCTGGCGAACAAAGGCAGAATGCACGTATTTCTCAGATTCCGGCCTTTCAGTTTTTCCGCCACCTCACGTATTTCGCGTTCTCCGGGAAGGAAGACAAGCACATCCCCGCGATCGTCCAGAGTATCCAGCCAATCCACGGCACGCGCCACATGAGCCGGAAGTTCCTCATCGTCATGCAGCGGCGGCAGATAGTGGAGATCCACCGGATAAGTGCGGCCTTCTACTTGAATAATAGGCGCGCCTCCAAAGAATTCGGAAAACCCACCGGCATCCAGCGTCGCGGAACTGATGACCAGCCGCAAGTCTCCCGCCTGCCCAGCAAAAGACGCAGATAGCCAAGCAGAAAAATCAATGTTGAGGCTGCGTTCATGCGCCTCATCCAAAATCAGGGTATGATATTGGCGCAGATCCGGATCATGCTGCGTTTCCGCCAGAAGAATCCCATCCGTCATGAACATCAGGCGCGTATCCGGCCCGGCTTTTTCCTCAAAGCGCACCTGGTAACCCACCAAACCTCCCAGGTCGCAGTTCAATTCTTCCGCAACTCGGCGGGAAACGGAAGCAGCAGCCAGCCTTCTGGGCTGGGTGCACCCTTACTCTGCCCCGCGCCTCCCCGGCAAGCTCCATGGCGTGCTCCCGCATTGCCGCCAGAATGTCATTCCGGCGGCGGGAGATGGGTAGATCCGGATAAGTAATGTTCATGGTGAAGATGAGAAAAAAAAACCCTGCAAGAACGTCCTGCAGGGGTTGAAGAAGAAAACCGGGAGGTTCTTTTACTGACAGGGTTTGGGAAGGGCGATACGGCCGCTCCGGGTCAGCATCTGCACATCATAATCCTCAATGAGGGACAGGAAACGGTCTATCTTGTACTCGCCTCCCGTCACTTCAATGGTCAGGGCGTCCCGCGTGACATCCACAATGTGGGCGCCCAGTATCTGGCAGAACTCAATGACTTCATGCCGCGTGGCGGAATCTACGCCAATGCGGGTCAATACCGTTTCCCGGTACACATTGTCCGTATTGCGGAAATCTACTACTTCCACCGTGTTGACCAGTTTTTCCAGATGCTTGATAATCTGGTCCAGAACATCCTCCTTTTCGCGTACGACGATGGTCATCCGTGAAAAGCGCGGGTCCTGGCTAGGGGCAACGTTCAACGAATGAATATTGTAGCCCCGTCCACTAAACAAACCGGCAATGCGGGCAAGCACGCCAAATTTGTTTTCAACAAGTACGGAGATAGTATGACGAGTCATAATTTAATTTCTTAAAGGTGATGCATTGTAAGCACTTTTTTGACTGCCAGTCAAGCCTGCGGACGGCGATGCCGGAAAACGTTTTTTCCTAACGGAGGTTCCGGCAGGAACCGCTCAGGCCGGATCAAAGCTCGTGCGGTATGATGGCGTTGCCTTTTGTCGCCTCCGGAATGCGGGGAAGCAATGTTTTTTCAGAAACGGGGCGCGCATCCACTTTCACATTGAATTGCTGCCCGTCGCGGGAAACGGTCAGCAATGCCGGCCCTTCCCTAAGAGCTTTGACCAAGGCTTCCTTGGTACTGACACTCTGGTGGTTTACGGCAAAGACCATGTCGCCGGCCTGCAATATCTGCCCTACGGATTTCTTCGGATTCACTTGAATGACCAGCAACCCCCGAGCACCTATGGATTGTTCTTCCGCAGTCAGTTCACGCAAATGCATTCCCACTCCTTCCATGAAGTCTTCCCAAGGAGAAGGAACATTTTTTAAAATACTATCTCCCACCTTCAGGGTGACGTTCATTTTCTGCCCTTTGCGCCAGACTTTCAGCCAGAACTTGTCGCCGATGGAAAGATTTTCAATGCGTTCCTTCACTTCCTCATCCGTCTGGATGGGGACTTCGTTAAAACTCAGTATTACGTCACCTGTTTGAAGGCCTGCCTGCTCCGCCGGGGAACCATGCTTCACGATGTTGATTACTGCGCCTCCCGCCTCATGATAATCCAGGAAGCTGCGAAGCGGGGAGTATTGCGCACAATGTCCAATCCCAGATACCCTTTCATGGGGCGGCCATGTTTGCAAATCTGCTCAAAGCTGTGCATCACCAGATTGGAGGGAATGGCAAACCCAATGCCGGCGTAATTTTTCTCCGCATTGGGAAGCACCGATTTATTGATGCCGATGATTTCCCCGCGGATGTTGATGAGAGGGCCTCCCGAATTCCCCGGGAAGATACTGGCATCCGTCTGGATCAAGTTAATGCCGGAATCCACCAGCTTGCGTTCACGGGCACTGATAATGCCGCGGGAAACAGTCGTGCCCAGCCCATAGGGATTGCCGCATGCCAGAACAATCATGCCGGGCGCAATTTCATCACTGTTGCCGAACGGAAGAGGGGTAAACGTCATCGGGTTTTCTACCTGCAGCACGGCAATATCCAGTTCCGGATCCACCCCTACCAGGCGTACGGAAACGCTTTTCCCATTGCTCAGCGTAACGCGCAGCGCATGCTTGTTCTGAATGACATGGTAGGCGGTAATAATATGCCCTTCTTCAGTAACAATGACGCCGGAACCCAAACCATGAACCGTCAGCCTCTTTTCAATCATGAAATCACCATCCTCGGAAGGCTGAGGAACGCTTGTCACGCCTGTAGTGTCTATGCTGACCAATACCCGTTCCACCAGCCGGGCAACGCGTGAATATTCCTCATTGAGCTGGTGCAAAACAGGAATATCCTCCTCCTTCAGGTCATCATAACCGTCATCATGATGACAAGTAAAGCCCGTGTCCATATGGTCGATCTCATGGAAATGCCCTGCCGTAATAACGATCAAACGGTTTGCGGCTTGATCACAAGGAGATGCCTGAAAACGGAGCCTGTCAAGCTTCAGCCGCTTTTTGACATTCCGGTTCCATTGATACTATTTAAGTACTTTCTCTTCAAATGAAAAAACTTTCAAATGACAAATACGCCTTTCAACAAGGCGTGCTTTATGATATCATGCGGCCACGGTTTTATGGGTTCCAGCACTTTACAACAACAGGCCATTCATCTCGTCTTCGGTACGGATGAAGGAATGGTGCGTGAAACGGCTTCCGGCATCTTTGCCGCTCTGACGGAAGGCACAAACGAATTTTCCCATGAAATTCTGGAAGCGGCCTGCGGTGATTCCGATGAAGCGGCCCAGCTGGTACGCCAGGTTATGGAAGCTCTGCGGACCCTCCCGTTTTTTCCGGGGCGCAAAGTAGTCTGGATGAAGAACTGCAATTTTCTGGGAGACTCCGTCACGGGGCGTTCCTCCACCACGGAAGCGGCTCTGGATTCTTTCAGGCAATTGCTGGAAAGCGGCCTGGGGCCGGACGTCCTGCTGCTTATTTCCGCCTCCGAATTTGACAAACGCCGTTCCTTTAACAAATTCCTGCTTCAATACGCCGCATCGGAAGAATTGAACAAGCCGGACATCACGAAAGCAGGCTGGGAAGGCAGTTTAATGCCCCTCATTAATAAGGAAACGGCGGCGCGCGGCATGAATTTCGACTCCGCCGCCCTGGAACTGTTTATTCACCGCGTCAGCGAATCCTCCCGCCAAATCATTTCCGAAATTGAAAAACTGGATCTTTATCTGGGAGCGGACAGACGCACCGTAATGCCGGAGGATGTGGAGCGCATGGTTCCGCTGACGCGTACAGGCGTTATTTTTGAAATTTCCCGGGCTTTGGAAAACAAGAAAAGCGATGCGGCCATCTCTCTAATTGATTTTCAACTGGAACGCGGTGAAAACGCCATCACCATCATGCGTGCCGCATTCATCCCTACGTTAAGAAATTTGCTGGCTGCCAGACTTTTATGTGACGCATTCAACCTGAAGCCCACCAATTTCAAGGAATTTACGGCCCGCATTTCTTCCCTGCCCTCCTATGCGGCCGCGTTAATTCCCTTGAAAAAAGACGGTACACCCAATGCGTATCCGCTTTTTCTGGCGGCGCAAAATGCTTCCAAATTCAAGACGGAACGGCTAAAGCAAACTTTGAAAGAATGCATGAAGGCGGATA